>Ga0315285_10000002_pt1 | contig 499427 bp, 523 predicted proteins | sample YL17G09_36_MG_FD_203698 | JGI IMG/M metagenome (GOLD analysis project Ga0315285, IMG submission 203698) | Sediment microbial communities from Yellowstone Lake, YNP, Wyoming, USA - YL17G09_36 | ecosystem: Environmental > Aquatic > Freshwater > Lake > Sediment | place: USA: Wyoming | collected... | reverse complement strand
AGCGTTTCCTGTCTATGCTAAAGAGATAGGTTTGACAGCTGCTGCCTTTGGCGTCGCAACACCGTTTCCAGGGACAGAGTTCTACCAAGAGCTGGATAGACAAGGACTGATTTTCGAGACCAACTGGGACAATTTTGACGAGATGCACTCCGTTTACAGGACGAGACACTTGTCGAAAGAGAAGATTGAAGAGCTAGCGACGTATTGCATGGCAAAGTTCTGGAACATAGACACGTTTATCGATCAAGAGAAGGTCTTCCAGAAAGTAACTCGAAAGAAGAAGCCTTTGATAGCTTTCATTCGTGAGAGGCTTTTGAATGTGGGTTTCCTGTCCAGCAATGGGATGACGCTACAGAAAAGCAACTTTGGCCAGCACATAGAAATATTTCTTAGAGCGTACGCCGATCCGCGCGTAGAATCATATACCCGAAAGGTTGGAGTACACAACGTCCTGGAAATGTCAAGGTTTCTCCGAATCCTCGGCCCTCAAACAGTTCAATGCGCGCTAAGCTTCGAGGACACTATTGTCAGTTTCGTATTCAAGACTACCAAGAATACGGTTGAGTACATACGGGTTATTCAAGGAAAACAGGACCATACAACGATAGACTTTGACGTCAATCTGAAGTTGCTGAGCGAACCAAGTTCATCAAAGATGATAAAGAGCCTCTTCCTCTTGATCTCACATGATCTGAGCATCAGCAGACTATGGAATGCTTTCAGGCTTTTTGTTGCAGCAGGGACTGAAGTCTTAACGTGGAAGCTGACAAGAATCTAACAAGTAACCCTAGCGCGCGAGACAAAAAAGTCTATACAATCGAGCACTCAGATGTTGTCATGCGAACAAAAGCGATAATCGTTCTGATCATTTTCTCGCAACGAACCAGCATACGTTCGACTTGTTGTCAAGAGTGTTTCAGTTGCCCATCATAACAGTCTTGAAGAGACCTCTAAGATCACGACTGAGAACGCGGTGCGTCTTTTTCGCCTTGAAGCAGAATGAAACCGCACATGTTTAGCGAGAGATAAGGGTCGTTCTTTTCACGAAAAAACTTATATGGCTGGATGATCCATCCATACCTCATGCGGACACATCCAACTCGCCAACTCGTACTGCTAGCAATTCTGACCGCTTTGTGTACAGGCATCCAGTTGACTCCTGGCCGTCCGCCGAATGTTGAGTTCACATCTCTCATCGTTTTCCTTGTTGGCGCTGTTTTTGGAGCCTCCTTTGGCTCCATGCTCGGTGTCTTAGTAATGCTCATCAATGGATTCCTTTCGCCTTGGGGGTATGCTGGATTGATGCTACCATTTCAGGTAGCTGGAATGGTGACGATTGGCATCGGAGGTGGACTGTATAAGCGAGCTAGAACCGGCTCATATGACGCGAGGTCATGCATTGAAGCTGCGGTGTTGGGAGCTTTTCTTACGCTCGTTTATGACATAATCACCAATTTTGGAGTCGCCGTATCCTACACGTTGATTGGAATGCCTATCCATGTTGCTTTTGCCAGCGTACTCATTTCAGGAGCCCTTTTCTCACTGGTGCATGTTGTATCTAACACTGCCGTTTTTGGAACAGTTTTTGTGCCGCTCACGAGCTCTTTGCAAAGACTGCTAGGAGGTGGAAGAACTTGGAAAGAAAAGCTTTCACTTACGTAGTTTTGGCCATGCTGGTCTGGGCGATCTCTGGCACTGCTACTGCTGGCTACTACTTCACTCAATACACCATATACCATAATGAATACAGAAGTCTCACCAGTGAATTCAACGCCCTCTCTGACGCAATGGGGAACCTTTCTGAGGTGATGGAATCTGTCTCCTTGCGAGCCAACATACTTGTGAGCTACGGCAATGGAACAAAGGTTTGGCATAACAACACAGCGCTTCCTGTCGGCTCAACAGCGTTCACATCGATACTTGCCGTGGCAGACATAAGGTACAAAGACTACGGAGGAGACTTGGGAATACTAGTTACGTCCGTAAACGGCTTGGTCAGCAATTCAACACATGGATGGCTCTACTGGTACAGGGATACTGAAAAATCAGAATGGGTACTTCCGGAATATTCATGTGCAAATTACATACTTCATCGAGGAGACACAATTGCCTTTGCTTACCAGAGTTTCATGACGTGGCCGCCACCATTCCCCACTTAGAACAGACAACATCCTCTCGGAATATTCTTGTTTCCTACTGACAGTAGCTGATATGCTCAAATAACTTAAAAACAGAAGACACAGCTCTAGACTGGTGATTCGCTCAAATCACTGGATGATGGAGAACCATTGACATTGGAGTTTCCAAGAGTTGTCGAAAGAATCGCAAACAAGATCGCACCCGGACGCGCGCCTTCATTTAATGAGGCCCAAGTGATCAAAGCTTTGGAAATAATCAGTACTTATGGAACTGTCGGCAGAATAAGGCTGTCGAAAGAGCTTGAATTGGGAGAAGGCACGATTAGGACTTTCTTAAGACACGCATCAAAAGAAGAGATAGTCGATTGTTCAAGGCATGGAATTGGGCTCTCAGAACGTGGCAAGAGACTATTTTCCGATTTAAGATCCAAAATTAGTGAAGGAATTGAGATTCCTGACAGCCCACTTGCGGTTGGACCGTTCAACGTTGCGGTTCTCGTGAAGGACGTGGCTCGTGAAGTGAGAACAGGTGTCGAGCAAAGGGACACAGCGCTTAAGGCTGGAGCATCAGGAGCGACTACTCTGGTTTTCTCTCGGAGCAAGCTCGTCATGCCAACCAGTAAAGAGGATGTTTTCAAAGGGATCTCGTCCTTGCACAACATGCTGGTGTCCAAGCTAGATCCAGAAGAGAACGATGTCATCATAATAGGTTGCGGAGAAAACAGGAGGCTTGCAGAACAAGGGGCAATAATGGCAGCACTCAAACTCCTGAATCAACAAGGAATTCGGTGAAAGTGTAAGGATTATTGGTGTCACATGCAAAGTACAGATCGCTTAGAACGCTGATCAATGAGGAAACCCAGATTTTGAGCACTCACGAACACTGCAGCAATCCTACTGACTGGTCTTGAAGCGTAGTATTGCAGCTATTCCGCCGAACGAATTCTTCAGCATCTGCCCCTCTTCTGGCTCGCCAGAAATGATCTCCACGTCGGTATTCGTGTACTCAGCCAGCTTGGCAAAGTTCTCTATCAACTCCTCAGTCTGTGCCACTGCCAGAGCTGGCACTTTGCACTTCGGGCACGGCTTTCCTGACAGGCTCTGTTCGAAACTCGTCAACACTTGGTTCTTCATGGTTTGCTCTTCTTGATATCCACAGGAACTGCATTTCACAGTGACTCTTGAAATCTCTATACCTTCAGAAAGCAACAGCGTCCTAACAGCGCCAGCCTCCAAAGCTCGCCTGACCTCCTCTTCCCCGTAAGTAACCATTCCAGTATCATGCCCGATCTCATAGAGGAATTGCTGCATTATCCTCCTCTCTTCAATATACCGTATCTTCCGCATTATCTCAGGGGCCTTATCAACAACCTCTTTCACGCCCTGTTCTTCAACATAGGCCGTGTCAATAACGTCAATCACCTTGCTCTTCAACATGTAATTCAGATATTCACCCTTCTCAAAATCATACTTAGTCGGTCCCGGACCAGCAAGTATTATGCCTTTCAAAGTCTCGATGGGCAGAAATATCTCATTTGCGTGCACACCTACGCGGGTGAAGTAATTCTGAAGCCTCATCTCCCTGACCCTTTCATACCTTCTAGCCGACTGCCCTCCAGCACGTGTTTTTCCAGGCACGCCTGAAGTCAGCTGTCTGACTATTTCCATCCTTCTGCCCTGTAGCGTGGCTATCGTGGCAGCTGAAGAATCAACAAGGATAATGCCGTAAGTCTCCTTTTCCCTCAAAAGCTCCTGCAAATGCTCCGTGTGAAAACGCGCATCGCACCTGTAGAGGTATATTCGAATAGGTTCAGGCGGAGCAATCACGTAGGTTTCGATTCTCTCGCTTCCAGCACCATTCTGTGGTATCGCTCCGCAGAAAATAACCAGCCCGTTCTCTGGAGCTTCCTTGAAAAGCTTCAAACGTTGCTGAACCCTCACAATGGCGTCCATGACGTTCTTGCGAGTGGTCGTGGACTTGATGTTTGAAGCCGTGCCATACTCGTCCCGGAGCATGTTCATAACGTCGCTTATCTGCTTGCCCGGAGGAACATAAAGCGAAACAAGCTCAGTTCCGCGTCCTTCCTTGCGGGCTAGTGTGTCCAGTGTTTTTCTCAGCCTGAACTGCTCCAATGACGTTTTCTTGTTACTACTCAATTGCTTTCACATTGATACGATTTAGTCATAAGCTACATTATGAAGACTCAAATAAGAGTTTGGGAAACGACGCTACCGCAGCTCTAGAAGCTCTTTCAAATAGGCTTTGTACGGACCAAGCCTGCCTCCATAGTTGCCAGCTGAAATCTTGACAACACCGGGCCCGCTTGCAGCAGCTTTCAAGCCTTTGCTTAGAGCTTTCTTCACTGCTTCAAGTGTCAGACCATTAACAACGATTTCATAGACACAGTTCACGTTCTCAGGTATCTGCGAATCAGGCACAAGTTCCCTCAATTTTGGACAGAATGGGTGATTTGTGGATGCTGTGAGCTTATACTTCAATGAACCTGCCTTTGAACCCGAACGGCAAATGCCTCCTGGAAAAGGCATGATAACCTCAGCTGCGCTGGCTTTGATTGCCTTAATGGCTTCTTCAGCCGCCTTAAGCCCTGAAGGCTTACTCTCAGCCAAGATCAGAAAATTCCCGCCTGCTATCGCTTCAGCAGCCCCGAAAGAGTCTTCAACAACGAAATCGCCTTCCATCACCGGAATCTTCCAGACCTTCCTTTTCCCCACCATACCCTTTCTCTGAAACCCATCACCGAACAAACGAATACTTCTGCCAACCTTCATCTTCCTCTTCGCATTCGACGAAGCGTCGAAAGCCGAAGCAGTGGGACAGGTCATTATGCACTGTCCTATGCGAAGCGTCATTTGGGCTTTCAAATCGAACCTGTTTCGATTATACACTTGAATAATGACGCCCACGCGGTTATCCGGAGTCTTATCCGCCGACACAACGCTTTCTATTCCAGCTTCCGCAGGCGACATGATAACACTTGTCGCCAAACCTGTTGCCACTTGCGCCGCAGTCAAAGCCCATCTCTCACTATCAGCCGTAATCAAAACACGACCAGCCCACATGGGAAACATTTCTGCGAAAGTATCATCAATCTCTATGGTTGTTCCTAATCCTGCTGAATACTGGAAGGTTCTGGACTGCATTGTCACTACCCCTTTTCACAGACCTGAAAGCCAACTATTTCAGCCACATATTCAAGGTTTGTCTTCAACAACTGGTTGCCAAGTCGTTCCTTCATCTATTATTCTTCTATAGGTCTGCTATGTAGGATTATTCCTTAAGTGTTTATTAGTTTAGGCCGGTCGTAAGTTCTAGGGAGAAGGGAGACTTGCGCAGTTACATATTCCGTGTAATAGTGCCAGTGACCGTTGTTCTGAGCATCTTGACGCTTGGCATTCAGCTGGTCAGAGCAGGCGAGCTCATGTACGACTTGAACCTTGACGGAAAAGTGGATCTTAAGGACGTATACTTGATTGGCGAGGCTTTCGGTTCCATTCCTGGCGATTCAAATTGGAATCCACTAACAGATGTCAACGGAGACGGCAAGATAGATCTCAAAGACTACTTCATAATAGCTAAGCATTTTGGGGATGGTAGGAAAATCCTAGTAGTTCCAGAATATTGGATGGGAACTGCCTTGAGTCTGGCAGGATACTTTACAGCGTTCGGATTATTCCGCTTCAGCAGACGCAAGAGCCCATAAAGATGCAATAAAGGCAACCCAGGACCTGCACGTTATTCCCAGGCTTAGATGACGGTTTTTGGACGAGATGTGTCCCTGATTATGCCTCGAAGCCTTCGAGGAAGGAAATAGACAAAACCGCATGAAGACCAAAAGATACTATGAATTAGGGCAGCCAATACTTCTGTGGTTCGCTTTCAGCGTTTTTCTTATCCACGGGCTTTTCAGTTATTGATCTTTTGGCTATCTCATAAGCTATTTTGTAGTCAAATATCCCCTTCGGTTCTTCCGCGGCTCTTCGGATTAACTCGGCTTCGATATTGTTCTTGAGTTTTCCTATGGTCAAAGCGCCAATTCCGAAAACACTGGGAAACACTTCCTTGCCATCAGCGTTTGACTCCAACCCTTCAATCCCTAATGGTGGAATGGCGTTTATGTCAGCTACGATCTTGCAGTTCTTCCCACGCATCTTGAGCACTTCCAGAGGGAGAAGCATGGTTCCAGCAGCACCTGCAGCCAAGACTATTTCTGAGTTCTGTATCGATTTCCCGACTTCGTCAGGCGCTTGGGCTTCGACGCCTCGAACTCTCTCGCCCTCAACCTCCTCGTTTATCTTTGTCGCCACGGAAGAAGCCTTCATTTGTTCACGTGAAGTCACGATAACATTGGCCTTTTCATACGCATAGAGCCTTGATGCAGTTTGGCCTACAGGTCCAGTTCCGGCAAGCACGGTGACTGTTTTGCCTTCAAGGCCTCCAAGCCCCTTCACAAGTGAGACCTCCAAAGTCTTCGCAACTGCAGCAGAGGCAGTCGTATACGAACCTCTCGGGTCAACAATTATTGCCGGCTCAAAAGGAGCGAACATGCATTTTCGGGCTCGCTCCAGAATCTCGTTTACCCGTTTGAAGTCATGTCCATTGATAAAGATTTTTGTGTGTTTTGCTCCCTCCGGTCCTCTTGGGAACATAGCGTCATAGACTATCTTCTCAGCATCTTCAGCCGTCACATCTTCATACTTCAGGATTTCAGCATTGGGAAAGATATCCACTGTTGTCAGTATGTCGAATGAACTCGCGTGCTTGTCTGTGTCTAGGAAAATGAACACCTTTTTGAAAGGCTGTTCTGTCAAGACTACACCTTACTTAGCTGTTAGCTTGTGTACGCGTTTAAGAATTGTCATTCATCGTGTCTGGCTTTCGATCGTTTTAAATACGATCTGAGACCTATCTTCGCTATCAGCATCGAAGTGAGAGGAATTTGACGGAAGTTATTGATAAGGGATTGAAAAGAATCGGCATAACCATTTCCAAACCTGTCCTAGCTATTCTATGCATAGTCTTCGGAATAGTGATAATAGTCGTTCCAGCGCTACTAGGCCTCATTGTAGGGATCTTTCTCATTATACAAGGAATTCTGCTGCTTACCGACTTTCTGGAGCTTCAAAAACAACAGCAACCACCGCCACAGTAGAAAAAACACCCCTTTTTCTGTCTATTTCCTCTCGTTCCGTCGGAGAATACCCATGCTAAATGCCGTCACCACTAACGGTACACCAACAAGAAACGAAATCGCCACAACGAGCAGGTCTTCAATGTAAGAACTGGCAGCCCCAAGGATGAAGGCTACCTGAAGTGCTTCGAAGCTCGTAAAGAAAAGTCCATACAATCCGCATGGAACAAGCAAGAACACTCTCACAAGCGAGTCCGTAGCCACACAAACAAAAGAGACCAGAACCAGAGAAGCCGACAAGCGTTTGAAACCCTTCGCGGGGAAACCCCGGCTGAATTTTGCCGCAGGATAGATGAGGAACAGACCGATCAAGATGTCAAAGACTGTCCAGATCGGGAGTGCCCTTCCAAAGGGATGAACGAAGTATGCAAGAAGCATCACTGAATAGGTTGCAAAAACCGGTTTCCACGAGGCTCTTGCCAGAAAACCTGCCATTAGGACGCTGACGGGTTCCGCAATCAAGCCAAACATCCAGAGATCATCAGGTTTGAGCATTCTGGCGACTGAGCTTCCAAGCAACGCGGCGGAAAAGCCGACCTGCGGACCCAAGAGCATTCCTTCGATCGGTGCTATGTAGATTGCCAAGTTCCGCCATAACCCAAACGGAAGGAGATACAGAACAGCATGCAAAGCTGCAAACATGGCGATCATGCTCAGCTGCACGGTTTTTCGCATTGAATCACACCCTTCATTCTATGGAACCTGATAAAAGCTTCACTGTTCCTCTCTCAAGCATTCTTGTTCAAGATTTCAGCGTTTAGTTTGGCGCGACTACCGTAATCGTTTAATATGCAATTCTATGCTTCTAGATACTCTTCAAGAAGGAGTCTGCAATGACTATCGTTGAAACTTTAGAGGAGCTTTCAAACGCTTTTGGCGTTGCTGGCAGAGAGGAAGAAGTCCGAAGTCTGATGAAGAAGTTCCTGAAGCCACACGTTGACGAAGTGGCAGAGGACAAGCTTGGCAACATAATCGGTGTCAAAAAGGGAAAGAAAAACGCACCTAAAGTGATGCTTGCTGCGCACATGGACGAGATAGGCTTGCTTGTGAAGACAATATCGAAAGAAGGCTTCCTGCAGTTCATGAAAATAGGTGGAATAGACGATCGTGTGCTACTGGCCCAGAAAGTCATGGTCTGCACGGAAAAAGGACACTTGCACGGCATCATCGGCTCGCGACCGCCACACATACAAAAAGAAGACGAACGCAAACGCGTTCTGGCCTGGGATGAGCTTTTCATAGACATCGGAGCTGAAGACCGAGAAGAAGCAGAAAAAATGGGAGTGAAAATCGGTGACGTAGTCTGCTTCGACATCAAGTTTGCCAGAATCGGAAAGAACATCGTAATCGGCAAGGCTTTCGATGACCGCGTTGCCTGTTCAGTCATGATTGAAGCAATGAAAGGCCTGGCGAAAACCGAGTGCACGGTCTATGCAGTAGGCACGGTTCAGGAAGAAGTCGGTCTGAGAGGAGCGACGACGTCTGCCTTCGGTATTGAACCTGACTTCGGCATTGCGATAGACGTGACCGTGGCTGGAGACACGCCTGGCGTGAAGGATGTTGAGGCTCCGGTGAAAATGAATAAGGGTCCATCGGTGACCGTCGCTGATTCCGGGCTGATCGTTCACCCGAAAGTGCTGCGATTAATCATAGACGCTGCAAAGGAAAGCAAGATTCCATATCAGCTCGAAACTGGACTACCGGGTTCGACGGATGCCGCACGAATGTCGTTGACGCGCTCAGGGGTTCCGAGTGGTGTGATATCGATACCAACGCGCTACATTCACAGTCCCACATCGATGCTCAGCCTGAAAGATGCCGAATTAGCTACGAAACTAACGATTGCAGCAGTTCAGAAAGTTCCGAAATTCTAGTACCCCTTTTCTTTTGAAGCGAGACTGTTGAGAACATGAACCAGAACAAGGTTCTTGGCGAAAAGGCATCATCCTACTTCCTTAAAGGCTACAACTGCGCACAGAGCGTATTGCTAACCATGTTTGAACATTGGAACGGCAGGGACGAGCTAATTCCAAAGATTGCCACGGGTTTTGGCGGTGGAATAGGGCGTTGCGGCTCTGTTTGTGGAGCGTTAGCTGGCGGCGTGATGGCTTTGGGTGTGAGGTTTGGCACGAATGAGCCTTCGCCGGAAAAGAGAAAAGAGATCTATAGGCTTGCATGCGAGTTCTATAAGCGCTTTGAGAAACAGAACGGAAGCGTCTTGTGTGGTGAACTCATCGGTTATGATTTGTCTGATCCCGAGGAGCTAGAGAAGGCTCACGAAGCGAAGGTGTTTGAGGAAAAATGCACGATTTTTGTGAGGAGAACTGTCGAATTGTTGCTAGAGCTTAGTGAGAGCCTACCTTAGGTGTTGTTGATCTTCTTCACGAAGTACTTCAGAGAGAAAAACGTCAGTATCGCAGTCAACAGGTAAGGCATGTAGAAAACCAACATCTCACTCATCGGGTGGATTGTCCTCAACACGTTGAGAGCTGATGGGTTATCTATTATTCCCTGGGGGACGCTGTCCCAGAGTCCATGAGCAAAAACCAGCGAGGTCAGGCTTCTAGTTTTGTGGTAGAAGTAGCCGAACAGCAAGCCAACGAGAAACGTCGTGGCTATGTACAAGCTCATTCTTACCGGGTTGAAGGGAGAGAGATCCCAGACGAAATGCCAGAAGCCGAACAGTAGTGCTTGGATGAGAATGGCTTTTCTTGGGGTGCAGATTTTTCCAAGGTGGGTTTGCATGTATCCTCTGAATAAGCCTTCTTCGCTGATTCCCACGCAGAAGGTCATGAACGGCATCGCCAGAAGGAAGGGTACATAGTTGTAGGACTGAAGCGCCATTTGGTTCGTCAACATAAAAATCAGGGAATAGGTTATAGTCAGGGTAAGTGCATTTAGAAGAACGAAGAAAGCGAGTCCGTAGAAGAGCGCTGTCCCGAACTTCTTGATTGTGAAGCCGAAGGCGGAAAGATCAGTTTTTTCGACGATGACTATCGTTAAAACAGTGAGTAGAATCACTGGCGTCTTCTCGTAGGGTGCGTTGAACAGCAGAACGGACGGAACTCGAACGGACAGCGCCAGAATGAAAAGCGAGAAAATCCCACAGAGCACTATGCTCTCTTTTCTTGCTTTGATCTCCTTTGAAAGTTCCGTCTTCTTGCGGTAGCCTCTGTACCACACGTAGACAGGGATCAGTAACAAAATCGAAAGAACTACGGGGAAAGAGCCCACAGCACCGTTTTGGGGTTGATAGAGGTATGCGCCAACCAATATGATGGCTGCAATGCAAAAATAAGCCCCGAGAGTTGCCAAAATCGCCTCTATTTTCAGTCTGCTTTGCCCCCGTCAAAGACTGCTCTTCATTTGATATAGGCAAAATTAAGTTTTTGTATTCTTCCATGAATGCATAACTGTTTTAAAACGAGAAGCTTCAGTATTCCTTTGGTTGAGATGGGACAGGAAAGAGGCTTCGAGTTTCTGGAGCACACGGCGGATGTCTATGTTGCTGCTTATGGAAAGGATTTGGCTGAAGCTTTCGAGAATGCTGCGCTCGCCATGTTTGAAACCATGACGGACACAAAGAGGGTAAGTACGGAAATCGAGGATCGCGTTGAAGTTGAGGCGGAGGACGAGCAAGCACTTCTGTATGATTGGCTTGAAGCCTTGCTTGTCAAATTCGATGTCAATGGTGTTCTTTATTCCAAGTTCAATGTCCAAAGCTTGAGCAAATTAGGGAAACGATTTGTGCTTAAGGCGAGGATTTGGGGAGAGAGCTTCAAGCCTGAAAAGCATCTTCAGAAGGTTGGCGTGAAGGCAATTACGTATCATCGCATGGAAATCGTCAAGAAGCCAGATAAGGTCACGTTGAAGTTCATTCTAGACATCTGATGACTAGTGTTCCGTTCTGGCGGAAAACGCTTAAAACAGTCACCCTATGTGTAAGATTCTGCTTAGGGGCTCGGTATCATAATGCATGTCACGAAACTTGAAGATCATCTCTCTCTGATTGACGTCCAGACAGCGGGAATCAAGAACTTCATTGCCAGCTACGTTTTGAAAGGCAAGAAAGTGGCGATGGTTGAAACTGGCCCGACTTCATCAGTGCCTAACCTGCTTTCGGCTCTGAAGATTCTGGACGTGAGGCTGGATGATGTGGCGTATATTGCTGTTTCGCACATTCATCTTGACCATGGAGGGGGCGTTGGAACCCTGTTGAAGTATTTGCCTAATGCTAAGGTTATCGTTCATCCGAGAGGTGCGCCGCACTTGGCTAATCCGGAGAAGCTTTGGCAACAGTCGAAGGAAGTTCTCGGAAGTATAACCGAGTTGTATGGTGCGCCTGAATCAGTGCCTGAATCGAGGATTATCGCCACAACTGATGGCATGACGTTCGATGTCGGCAACAATGTTGAACTGAAGGCTGTGGAGACTCTTGGACACGCATCGCATCACTTAAGCTACAGTGAAACGCTGAGCCAAGGAGTCTTTCCTGGGGACGCAGCGGGAGTCTATCTGAATGAGATCAATGTGATTGTCCCAACGACACCTGCGCCTTTTCGTTTGGACATTGCATTAGCTTCGTTGGACAAGCTGATCGTTTTGAAACCTAAGGCTCTCTACTACAGCCACTTCGGCAAGGCTGCCAATGCTGAAGAGCAGCTTCGAGCCTATGGTGAACAGCTCAAGCTTTGGGCAAGGATTGCGAAAAAGGGCTTGGCCAACAGAGAGGATTTGATCACGATAAGTAATCGAATCCGCAAAGAAGATCCGGCTCTCCAGAAAGCATCTGAGTACGTCAGAGTTCATCCTGTCTTGGGTGAAACCGTGCTGAATGAGAGTGTTCAGGGTGTTGTTGGCTACGTTGAGAAGTTTGGCGATACCGGTTTCTGATTTTTTCTCTCGCCGCAGTCGCTGAAACGGTTTATATTCTGGCTTCCATCCTTTTGTGTTGTAGGTGCTCAAAATGGGCGAAGCAGAAGGTCGTGCTCCGAAGGAAAAGGTTCCGCTTGAGAAGATGGATGATTACAGCTGGCGCATTCCCAAGTATAAATCAGGAATGCGTGTCAATGGAATGGTTTTTGCCGACAAGGATCTGTTGGGGAAGATGCAGACTGACCGAACCTTAGAGCAGTGTGTAAATGTCACATTCTTGCCGGGAATCTATAAGTACGCCATAACCTTGCCAGATGGACATGAAGGGTATGGTTTTCCCATCGGTGGTGTTGCGGCGACGGATTATGAGGAGGGCGTTATCAGTCCGGGTGGAGTAGGCTATGACATTAATTGTGGGGTTCGGCTGCTTACGACGAATCTTTCTGAGAAGGACATCAGACCGAAACTTGCTGAATTGACGAATGCTATTTTCGACAATGTTCCTTGTGGCCTTGGTAGTCGTAGGCAGAGTTTCAAGGTGTCGCCCAGAGAGTTGGACAATCTGGTCACGGAAGGGGTTCAGTGGATTATCAATAAGGGTCTTGGTTGGGCTGAGGATGCTGAGCACTGTGAAGAACGCGGATGCATGAAGAACGCAAACCCAGGCAAGGTTTCCTCGACTGCACGAAGCAGAGGTTCGGAACAGGTTGGCACATTAGGTTCAGGTAACCACTTCTTAGAGGTTCAAAGAGTTGACAGGATACTCGATTCGGCGAAGGCGAAGGTTTTCGGGATCGAGCACGAAGGGCAAGTAACGGCCATGATTCATTGCGGTTCGAGGGGTTTTGGGCATCAAATATGTTCGGATTACCTGCGAGTGATGGAACGCGCGGTTCAAAAGTACAAGATTGCCTTGCCCGATCGGGAGCTTGCATGTGCGCCGGGAAAAAGCCAAGAGGCTGAAGATTATTATCAGGCGATGGCTTGTGCGGTTAACTATGCGTTTGTGAATCGTCAAGCGATTACGCACTGGGTGCGTCAGAGTTTTCAGCAGGTTTTCAGACAAGATCCAGAAAAGTTCGGCCTGAAGCTTGTCTATGATGTTGCGCATAACATTGCGAAGATTGAGGAGCATGAGGTTGATGGTGGCCAGAGGAAGAAGGTTTGGGTTCATAGGAAAGGTGCTACGCGTGCTTTTCCTCCTGGAAACGTGGAGGTTCCTCCTGATTATCGTGATGCCGGTCAGCCTGTGTTCATTCCGGGCAGTATGGGAACGAGTTCGTGGCTCTTGGTGGGGACTGAGCGGGCTATGCATTTGAGCTTCGGTTCGACGGCTCATGGTGCCGGGCGTATGATGAGTCGCACAGCAGCCAAGAGGAATTACCGGGGTGATGACATTAAGCGTGCTTTAGGGCAGCGTGGGATTGTGGTTCGTGCGGCGAGTTCGGTGGTTTTGGCTGAGGAGGCTGATCCGGCTTACAAGAACGTGGATGTCGTGGCTGAGGTGAGTGACAGGATTGGAATCGCGACGAAGGTTGCCAGGTTCACGCCGATTGCGGTGGTAAAAGGCTGAGAAGCATGCTTAGATCTTCCTTTGTCTCTTGAGCTTTTCTTCGACCTGTTTTCTTTTGATTTCCAGTTCTTCGGTTGAGCTTGCCTTGCGCAGTTGTTTCATGTACCATGTTCTTTCTCTTGCGTAATGAATGCTCAGCGCTATGCCCGTGAAGAGCAACGTAATGCCTATTGAAGTCAGAGTCAAGCCAAGCAAACTGTAAGGATCATGCAGTTCCGGGGTTATTTTGTATGGGATCATGAGGAACCAGTCTGGATTCTGGATTGTGGTTACGGTTTCGAGTAGTCCGCCTATGAAGAATATTGATCCTATGGTGGCGAGGAAGTATCCGACGGCTTCGTTGTGCCGTGATTCTTCTGCTTTTTCGTGAAGGTGTTCGCTGAGAAGCATAAGGTTCACTGCATGAGCACGAGGGCTGGTTTTGTATAAGCATTATCGAGGTTTTCGAACAGTCTTGCAAGGTTCGGAAGAGAGGATAGCAGGTTCAATGTGCTGGCAAGTGCCGTGAGCATGGTGCGCATCCATTACTGAAACGAGCGAACGCTTGCTCTAAGAACCAGTTTCGACCGTTCTATAGATTCAGCGAATGACTCATTTGCCAGAACCTTCCTGGCCAGTTAGCTTTTTTAGCTTTGCTTGAGTTAATCGTTTGAGATGCCGTTCAAAGAAGAATGCGGACTATGCAAACGGGTCTTCTCGTACAGACGCCTTAGGAAGTGCTATAGATGTGGGCGCTTGTACTGCAGGGATTGCATGGTTCCAGACGTTTCAACTGGCGATCCGACAAGGTTGTTGTGCCTGAACTGTGCAAGGAGAACGGTTGCGCCTAGAACGGTTGACAAGTATAGCAGACTTGCACGGTACTTGAAGTTTCGTGGAGCTTTCACGAGTGCGGTGAAGCTTAGTTTTGCGCGGATTGACGGAGTTATTGGTGATAATCTTCCGTTGGCGGCGTACAAGACTGAGGGCTGGTGGAGCAATACATCGGGAAGTGTGCATGCTAAGGGTTGGCTTGAGGCGGGTTGGGAAGTGCAGGAAGTGAACCTGAAAGAGGGCTACGTGGTTTTTCACAAGGTTAGAGAGGTTCAGCCGAAAACATCAGGAAGAAAAGCCCGTAGCAGTAGCCAGATTACGAAGCCATTTACGCCTGCGCCTGTGCGTATTCCTAAGAAGAAGGAGCCGTCAAAGACAAAGGTTTCGAAGCTTTACGCAAGGATAAAGAATCTGGAAAGGCAGAGAACCGCATTGCCAACGTATCGAGGAAGTTTCCGACCGAAATCAAGGTATGAGAAGAGATTATTTGGGGAAAAAGAAAAGCCACAATAGGATCGTGAGCAACCGACCGGCATTGCTGTTGACAAAAGAGCAGGTAAGATAGAAAGAAGCTAAGATAACAATGATCAGATCTCTTCTAGCATTCATGTCATCACCTCATTTTTCACCATCCGAGCAATGACCAAGCGTCCAGAATATGTTACTAGACTTGTGAAAGAAGCTTCTATAAGAGAATCTATCGGCTGAAAGAATGTTTCATAACCGATATTTGAGAGCTTGCGCCAATATCTGTTGGGGAGGAAGGAAATGGAAGAAGAGATTCTGGTCTCTTTGAACCAGATGATCTGCAGACACAAGGAGTACAGGAAATATGCAGAGAGAAGCTTTGACATGCTCTACGGTTTCGAAGTCATGATCATCAGATGCTGCAATTGCCACAAAATCCTTACGATGACAATAAAAGCAATGACCAAGAACTAGCTCCAATAGAAAACTGAACTTTCCACGCAGATCTTGGTACCATTATCTTCTGTTCAGATAACCTAGTACAGCAGAAACCGAACCAATCAACACTAGGATGAATAGATAGGATTCCTTGCTTGAGTACATGATGTACTTAAGTGGAAGGTTGGGTAGAGCTAGTATGTCATACCAGAAATAAGTGATTGCAGCTAGCACAAAGCACAAAAAAAGCAAAGCCATAAAAAAGATAATGTGTCCTCATCTACACTCAGAGTTGCAGTCTAACAACTCTTGCTCTTATGTCTTCTTCTTTCCTTTCTTCTTTGAGGCTACTTTCTTAGCTTCTACAGCTTTCTTAACCATATTCATTCACAATGTATCCAATTGTAAGGTATGCTCTTTTAAGAATTGCCTCCAACTTCTCTCATGCGCCCCGTTGCAGATCCTGCAATCTACTTATGAGCTGCTTCTATCTTTGAAGCCACAGAAATCTCAGAGTTTCTTAGTAGAAATTGGGAAGGGATTTTCAGAGTGTCTAACGCTTATTTGCTTGCCAGTCTGAAATAGGTCTTGTTTGGTTGGTGAAGATGAAGAAGTGGCTTATGGCAGTTTTGTTGTGCATAGTTGTGGCTAGTGCTGCTATCATATATGTAGCCACAAAGTACAATGGATCGAAACCCATTCCTAAGATTGGGATTTTCTACTATGTGTGGTACAATCCTGCCTGGGAATTCTCATGGGATACGTCAAAGATTATAGATCAACCGGTTCTGGGTTTCTACAACAGCTCTGATCCTGTAATAATAAGACAGCATCTTCTCTCAATGAAGGGACTGGGCATTGACTTTGTTGTGATTTCTTGGTGGGGCTTCTATGATGAATATGGGAAATTCATAGATGATGCTGCAAAACAGGTTTTCAGGATTGCAGAAGAAATGACCTTTGAGAATGGTGCAGACAATAACTCCATCTTCGAGAATGAAATTGCCTTGAATGACTATGGACTATTCATTCATCAATCTTCGAGAAATCTTGCTTTTCATAACAACCTAGTAGACAATGCAAATCAATCCTTTGTGGGCAATTCCAATTTTACCATTTGGGACAATAGTTGTGAAGGCAACTATTGGAGTGATTATAATGGCACTGACTTGGATAGAGACGGTGTCGGTGATATACCATATGTCATTGACAGCAGCAATTTGGACCATTATCCTTTGATGAATCGTTATTGGGATCCTGCTGACATTAACCATGATCTTAAAGTAGACCTTAAAGATGTGTATAAGACAGCTCTAGCCTATGGTTCCTATCCTAGCCATCCTAAGTGGAATCCTCATTGTGACATTAATGAAGATGAAACAGTCGATTTGAAGGATTACTATACTGTGTGCAAGAGTTTTGGAGAAGAATACTCATCAGGATAGTCTACTTGGACAGACTGCTTAGAAGAGATAAGTGAACGAAGTGTAATTAGTGAGGATACCAGAAGATAGAGTGGCAAAAGGTAGAAAGAGACCACGTACAAGACATCTTCACTTACTTTTCTTACCAAGAAGAGTATTGACCTAAATCTTAATAATAATGGCTTCTCATCTGAAAGCAGGTCAGAGCGGTCGTCGTCTAGCTGGTTAGGACACAAGCCTTCCAAGCTTGCGATCCCGGGTTCGAGCCCCGGCGACCGCACCAAACACAAAGAACCACAGAAGAAAACAGACTGATCTAGAAGACTGAGCTTTGGGAAAAAGCTATATTCAGAGTATTAAGAAACAGTAAGAAAATGAAAGCAATCGCGGTGGTAGCGATTGACCATGAAATCAACTTTGGTTCACGTTCTTCAAACCATCTATAAGATGCTTACTTACTTGCCACGTCTACTCTATAGCCTAGTGCTTCTGTTCTTCAGGAGCATAAACCAAAAAGTCAAAGCAAATCTTCCTCTTTGGAAGATGGAGATCGAAACCTCAGAACACGTCCACCTAGCAGTCAAAGCCTTCAAATGGATAATATTGCCTGCAAGCCTCCTCCACATCGCCACCAATTTTCTCTTTCTGGGAAAAAACGCCTTAGCTTTCGTCTTCTGCGCACAGCTCGTTTTCCTCTACAGCAGTTTCGTTCCAGACCTTCCCTCCATCTTTAGAAAAAAGAAAGGTACGACTGAGAGCTTGCCGTGGCACAAGAAGTATGCTCTCTTGTTGTTTGCTCCTCTGCTCATATGGGCTTTGTTCTCAGGAATGCATCTGAACTGGAAGACTGCCGAGGATTTCCACAACTTCAAATCACTAGCCATATATGCTGCATTCCTGCTCATCTGCGGATTCTTCGCTTTCGCAGGCTTTCCGCCAACCATAGGAGGAATAGCTGAAACTCTTTCTCTTCCATTGTACGGTGCCACGGGCTATCTTGCCCATTTGAAGGTCGACAGAATCTGGTGAACACTCGCCACGCCAACTACCATCACAGAGAACAGAAGGGTTGCCAATTGCACGATGTACCCCTATCAGGGGTGTGCGTGATTTCCCAGACATGAATTCTGGGGGCACACGCCACCGCGCATGCGCTTGATCCCAGAATTTCCGTCAAATCCTAATCAGCTTTATGAATGTAGAGTCAATACTCGAGAACAATCAGGCAAGCGTGCAGGATCGAAGAATGCAAGCACTGTTTTGAACTAGGTTCAAAGAATGAGATGGCTGCGCTTCCTCCTACACACGACAATCGTCAGTGCTGTAACAGCCATAAGCACTAGCATGATTACTCGAGATGGAAATTCCGGGATCGCATGAGTGCTTTCGATTTGGATTGTCCTAGTGCTATCAGTGTAGGTGAAGTAGATGTTGGTGTAGCCGCTTTCCTCGACTACTTTGCGTTGCAGTATTGTTTCATCTCCTGCCATTATGATCCACTGTTCCGGGCTGTCACACCACATGACGTCTTTTGGTATGGTTGCTCGACAAAAGCCATCTGTCCCATTTGTGCCTTCCACATCAAAGCTGAGTGTTGGAGGATTGGCTGTTAGGTTGAAGGTGAAGTTTGTGACGGAGGAGTTGCTGATTACGTCAAAATCGTATTTTGTTTCGTTCAGAGTGCCTGCGGAGAATGTGCTGATTGAGCCAGCCAGTGGATAATGGTCAATGCTGTTCCCCTGAATCGCAAATGGCTGATCTAGTATTCCATCGCTTCCAGTTTCATTCTGGTAAAGCCCGCTAAACAAGTCAGCGCCAGTAGGATCGAGAAAACTCCAGTAGTTCCCGCCCGAGGGATAGCCATCATCCCAAAAACTGTGGCCCTCAATGATCTGAACCCCTGTAGCATTGTCAGTAATGATGTTGTTGTGGTAGATGTAATTGTATGAAGCATAGGAGACGATACTGCACATTTCTGCTCCTTCAATGCTGTTTCCATGAATGCGGTTGTAAAGAGAAAGACCCGTAAGGTGCATGCCATAGTAACTCGACAGCATGGTGTTCCCGCTGATGTTGCCGCTTTCTGCCCAGTCCCCAACCCAGATGCCGATCTTGCTGTTCTCAATTTTGTTCCCGGAAACGCGGGTGTAGATCGAATCCTCAAGGTATATGCCAGCCATGTCCTCATGATCATAGCGTGCAGAAATGTTGTTTCCGGACACTACATTGTTGAAGCCGGAGGGACGAATGCCGTAGTAACGCTCACCTTCTATCGTGTTTTCAGAAATCACGTTACTCGAAGCGCCCATTCCAGAAAAGACGCCAGTACCGACGTCTGCCATTCTGTTTCCAGATACGATGTTTTCTGAAGACTGGGAATCTATCGAGATACCTATGGAGCTGTTCGTTATACTGTTTCCGACTATAAGATTACCACTGGACTGAGATAGGGCAACGCCGCTGCCAGAGCCGACAATATTCGTTTTCTTGATTGCCACGTTGTTCACGTTTGCCAAGAAAAAACCGTTTGCACCCGTCAAACCAGAGACGTTGAGCGTGCGTCCGTTCCCGTCGATCACTATGTTGCTTCTCTCCACCACGACAGAATCGCGAATGTCCGAGGTAAAAACGTACGTGACGTTATCATTGCTTTCAATGTATGCTGTGCCCTCAACACTTCCATCAGCTCTGATGTAAACAGTGCCAGCCAATCCTTTCGCAGGTCTCAATTTCGACACAGAAGCAAATGCACTAACAAGAAACAGAGCCAGCATGATCCTGAGAATGGTCTTCTTCACAATCCTTTCTCCAAGAATACGATCACGTTAGCGTGTTAAAGACTTTCCCATAGTGTACTACGGAAGAGAGTTCGGTCTGAAGATGAGCAGGAGAGCAAAAGACTGATTATGTCTTCGGAGAGTCTGATAGTATGATGATAATCGACTGCCATCAACACTTGCCCACAATGAAAGAAGGAAGAACTCTTGAAGACTCAAGAGATATTCTGCTTCAAGAGCTTGAAAGAAGCAGCGTGGACTATGCTATCCTGATACCAGACAATATGCCCGTCTCGGAAATAGGAAGCTTGGATGAGGTTCTGAGACTGGCCGAGAATGACAAGCGATTGTTCGTGATGGGAACAATCGACATTCAGAAAGATCAGGAACGACAACTGCAGAAGCTAGATTCCTTGTTTCAGGCAAGAAGAATTGTCGGAGTGAAAATCTTTCCGGGTCACGACCCGATCTATCCAACTGACAAACGGCTTCTTCCAGTCTACGAGTTATGCGTCAAACACGACCTGCCAATAGTCATTCATACAGGCGCAAATCCGAAGAACCCACAAGTTGCTAAATACAACGATCCTAAACACATTGCGAAAATAGCAGAAGCATTTCCAACGCTGAAGATCGTCATTGCCCACTATTTCTGGCCTAAAGTTGAATACTGCTATGAGCTGACGAAACCGTATGGGAACATCTATTTTGACAGTTCTGGGCTGGCGGACAAGGAAGTTGTAGAGGAGACTGGACTTGACAAGATAGAGAAGGTTCTAACTTCCACCGCTAAAGAACGCCCTAACAATGTTGTGTTCGGAACAGACTATGCCATGTGCGACATCAAGGAACACATTAGCCTGATAGAATCATTGGAGATTGGAAATGAACTCAAAGCCAGGATATTCTTCAAGAACTCCATAAAAACGTTCGACCTAAAGCTAGAATAAGCACTAGATAGACATTCTTCAACCACGTTCGGGCAAATCTCTCCAGTCCCTAGTTCTCCGACTCCCTTGAAGAACCCTTCGAGACAGTAAACCGTAAGCTTCTCTTTCTCTAGGTCTTTCTTGAAAGCTGCCCTTCGGACGGTATTGAAAGATCAGCGAAAGCAAGTTTCTGTCCAGCTTCTCAGAGTCCAGGCGAAGAATCCATTTCTGAAATTCGAGTTGATTCAGAAATCACGAAAAGAGAAGGCCGACTCGACGACGTCAAATCCTTATTTATCACGTTGATCCTACGATTCTGCCAAGATGAGGTTCCAGTAAAAATGGAAATTCGGACTTATCGAGAATGGGAGACAAAAGGCGACTTACTTCCTTTGATGGAGCAGGCTTTCGGTTGGCCATTTGACCCTTTGGAATTCGAGAAAACGATCAAACTGGACCCAAGATGAGAAATGGCTGTGTAGGATTCTGCGCTGTGAACAAAGGTGAAGTGCTTGGATACGTTGGTGTCATGGATTTGACTACAAGAACCGTTGATGGAAAAACGGAAAAGGTAGGCGGCATTTATGGAGTGGCAACCTTGCCTGGACATACAAGACGGGGCATCTGCACCGCATTGCTGAACCAGGCACACAAGTACTTCATTGAAAGAGACTATCGCTTCTCCTTTCTCACAACGAGCCCCACACTCGCAGCTTATGTTCTGTATGAGAAACTGGGCTACTTCGATGTGACATCGTTTCCAGGAGTATACAAGCTGAAAGAGAAAACCGAAAGACGGAAGACTTCGGAACGCGAAAAGGTCTCCAACCTGGATTTTGACAGAATGCTGGAAATCTACGACGAGTATGTAAAGAGTAGGACGGGCTTTGTGGTTCGAGACAAGGCGTACATGAAAATGCTGATTAAAACTCATGAAATCGCGGCCAAAGAATGCATTACAACCCAGAAAGGCTATGTCATATTCAAGAAAGATAAGAAGCAAGCCAGAATCAGAGAGCTCATTGCTCAAAACCGGAAAGAGATGAACAGGCCTATCGGGCTTGTCGAGGAAAAAGCGCAGAGTGTTGTTTACGGCAGGGCAGTTCTGGACCCCACTTTGCGCCAAGTCTATGAGTCCCGCGGCTTCTCAGCTCTCGGAACTGGACACGGTGTGCTCATGGTCAAGGAATTGACAGATGATGCTTCATTCAATGAAGCATATGGCGACAGATTCTACATGAGTGTCTTAGACCACTTCTAATCTGTTCATGCTTCGGCTCCAGTGATAGTCGCCAATTATCCTTGAAAGACTGGAACTGATATTGTTGTGTCTTCTCAACCATTTCCTTATTCAAGTACAACACAGCATGTCTCTTCATCGTCATTTGAGTTTGCATCGAGGATATGCGAGGAGACTTTCAGTGTCGTGAATATACTCTTTGTTAATACGGCAGAAATCTGTGGCCTTTATTATCAACACCCGTGCGACAAGGTTAATATGCATTGCGAAACATAACAATAACCAAATGCCGAAGACATAGATGCGCATTATCCAAGCCCTTCTAGTTTTCTTCGGAAAAGTTGAAAACTCATGTTGAATGGAACGCGAAAACAAAAACTGTCAGGCAAGATGAAAATAATCACATGTTTTCAAAAACCTGAAGAATTCTCCGACAGACACGTTAAGTTCTACACAAAATACGCTACCGTCACCTTCAAGACCCTGGGAAGCCCTCTTTTTCAGCGGTTCCTTGACTGGATGATGCGAAAAGAAAACATAGAAGAACATCAGGTCACGAACGTTCAAGTTAGAATGTTTCCGTTCCGAAGAGAGAACGGAAAGGGCCTCGCAGGAAAATTCAACAAGAAAGGCGAAATCCTCATCTATCCGAAAAGACTGGAGTTCTGCCGCAAACTGGTTCAGGATTTTGAAAAAGAAGCGGTCTACTTTTACATCAAAGCCAGAGCCATGGCCACGTTAATACATGAGCTTCTGCACGTAAGATACTCAAGCAACGAACAGAAAGTTAGACAACTAACAAGGAAATACTTCAGTATCTTCGCTCAAAGCCAGAATACAAGAAACACGAACACAGACCGCATTCTAAACTTAATGTTTCTGCAGTAAAACGACACACGCTTTAGATTTAATTGTCTAGTTCTGTGTAGATCCTATCCAGTTTCAAGCTTGCTTTTTTTCCAGCCACCCTTAACAAAACGTAATGCAGAGTCTCATGCACTATTATATTCTCAATCTCACTCTCGTGAAGCCCACCAAAAATATAGACGACCCCGTAGCCTGCGTCGAAAATCCCATGAATCGGGGGAAACTGGAATATGAATTTCAACGGTCTAGCCAATGCTACTCCCATGGTCATACGATCCTAACGTAGTCAGTTCTTCTTCACAACAAACAAAAGCAGGCTTCAGTATAAGTAGGATATTTCAAACTGCAAAATATGTCACGCCAGAGTACGCTAGGAAAAGGCATTGCTTGCCGTTCATGCATCACATTCGTATCCACGCGAAGGCGAGGGAAAGACTCGATGCTGCAAGTTCAGTGTTCCCCTTTGCAGACTCTTCTCGCCATTAGCGTCGGCAGGATGAATGGGTGGCTGCAGAAACTCGCCCGAAAAAAGCCTGCGACGCCGATCTTCACAGTCAAGACAAGGAGCATAGATACTGCAAACCTGAACTCGCACAGATCATCTTGGCTCTTCAGTTTTTGCAAGCCACGTAATAATCCTTCAAGTCGACTTTGCCGTCTTCATTCAAATCGCAAAGCGGGTTCCATTTCGGGTGGCCAAGAGACGAGCCGTACGCGGCGGCAATTGAGCAAAAGAGCTGAGAGTCAAAGGACAAAGGAGACGGTTCATGAGAATCAGTCATTTTGTCCTTGCTAGGCATGATCACTCCAATCCTGCCGTGCCCTTGAAATGACGTCCCATCTTTGAATCTACCGCTTACCGTAAGCACTACGGTAACGTATCTTAACTTCATCCTCACGTTCCCCAGTATGTAGGATGCTGTTTGGTTTCTGTCAAATTTGACGATTAAGAGTCGAGCTCCAAGATTCATGTACCTTGCCTGTGGAACAGTATCGTTCAACATGATTGTGGAAGCATCAATGTCACGTGCATCATAACCTGATGGAAGCAGAACCCACGCCGTCACCCACTTGCCCTCGCTCTCAAGATTCAAGATTCTCGGAAAAATGAACAACCTTGCCTCGATGCCTGCCGATCTCCAGATGTTAGTTTCCCTCATCACCATGTGGGCAAACACTCGTGTCTCGTAGCCCTCCGGGATTTTCGTGAACCGAATACTTTGAACCAGTTCATCCACGATGCCGCTTGCTCGGTCCCAATACATCATGATCTCATTAGTGACTTTGTATCCACTTGGATAATCCAAGTTCTTTTCCATGTGAAGAAGGTTCACTTCTCTTTCAACACCAGCGTAGATCCGCGCCAAAGTCGCATTGGTTGTGATCGAGTAGGGATCATTGTATAGCCTGTCTCCGGCGCTGAGATTCGATGGAATGAACGGCGGAGGAAAAATCATGGCATAGCTTGAAGAAAGGTCCATCCACAAAGTGTTAGATATTCTCGTCCCATTTCTGACGCACACTGAGGTTTTGAAGGTAATGTTCGTGCCAACGACCTGAATGACTTCTATCATGTAGTAGTCAACGTCATCGTATCCAGGCGGAGGAAGAGATATCGGAGGATTGCTGTCATTTGTTGTGGAGTTGAAGACAACATCATACTTTGCCCAGTCTCTCGCATGAACGCCCGGAATCCTACTCGTATCTTCTTCGACTCCAAAGAGTCTGACATCATCGAAATATGCTCTAATAGTGTTGTAACATTGGCTAACAGAGAACGCTTCGATTTCGTAGCCTGGCTTTGTGGTCTCTGGCGGTGATGTTGTGAATAGGGCAAGATTTTCTGCTCTCAACTGATTATCTATCCAGATGGAGCAAGTATTGGCAGATCTATCTAGAATCAGTTTTACCCTGTACCACGTGTCAGCAACATAAGATTGCAGGTACTTGGAGCCACAGATGATTTCACCGTCGTCCAAGAAGAGAATAGGTGCATACTCGCGTGATATTGACGGCGACTGCAATTTGGTGAAGCTGACCCGCGCATTATCACCACCCCCGCCTGTGACTTCTTCAACTCTTACAGATACTTCAAAACCGATCTTGGAAGAATCCGAGCTGAATCGCTTGGCGGCAAATGCGGCCCATCCGCTTACTCCCAGCAGTTGCAGGGAATTTGTTGGAGACGCAGAAACGTTATCAACTATTCTTTGAAACCTGTACCCTGCTCCGCTGAACCACAATTCCCATCCGCCGCTGTAGGGAAAAGTGCCAGTGTAGTAGCTTTCGAAATCATCAAACACTATTGTCTCAACCGCCTTTGGAACAGCAGAACAGGAAACCTCTAAAACACTCAGCAGAAGAAACAATAAAGCTAGCCCAATAATCATTCTGCCCAACAGTTCTCCCTCTCTAAGAGATAGCTTGTTTCACGGGTAAATATCATTTTCGGAAAAATCCCCTATTGTCAAGCCAATCTCTGGCTCGCCACCTCCAATGCGCAGTTTTATTTTTTTCGACCGTATAATCAATATACGACCAAAAAACAAAGGAGGTGATAGCGTTATGGATTTTAAGTTAGCCAAATTCGTGCTGGTTTCAGCCTTGATTCTTTCAGCAGCTTTTGCATCTGTGTTCACTTCAGCGGTTCTGCATGCGAACGAAACACCAGTGAGGAATTGCAACGGCGACCCTGTAGACGGCGGACACCCGACCTTCAGCTACGTTGGCGACCCAGTGGACGGTGGCCATCCGAATGGTAATCAAACGGGAAACCAAACGGGTTAAAGGAAAAGTTCTAAAAACACGACTGCCATACTAGATATAGCGATGTTCCTTTGACTAAACGAACGAAACCGAATAAGCAGGGCAAGCTGGAGAGCGTTGACGTGGAGATACTTGAAGGCCTATCGTTATACGGTCCAAGGAACAAGTCGAAGCTTGCGGTACAACTTGGAATGCCACTCGGAACATTACGCCACAGAATCAACTATCTACGCTCCCATTTTTCCATGAAAATGCTGGGAAGCATATATCACACCAACATCGGGCTAAGGAAAGTCGTGACCTTCGCCGAAGCAAAACCAGGATACGAGGACCTGCTATACCAATGTCTGAAAGCTAACGATTACTGGCTGTACTTAAGCCAATGTGTAGGAACAGCAAAATGCCTAGCGATATTTGGCATCCCGGCTGGAAAAGAAAAGGAATTTGAAGAATTCATGAGCAAGATTCAACAACTGGAATCAGTCGACAACATCAAGTTCACGTGGTCTACATGCTTCCAAAACGTGAACCCAACAAGCGTTTGGTTTGACAAGACGTCTGAAGAATGGGTCTTTCCCTGGGAATCGTGGCTACAGGAAATGCAGACGAAGAGAAGAGAGCTTCCTTACACTCTTAAAGACCCTGACAAGTACGCACAGACAGCAGACTGGATAGACATTGTGATACTGAAGGAGCTAGAGAAGAACAGCGCTGTCAAGCTGAAAGACATAGCCAGAAAGCTTGGTACAAGTTTGCAGAGAGTAAAATACCACTTTGAGAACCACGTGATTAGAGGAAAAATGTTTGAGGGACACCAGATAATTGCAGAACATTACAAGGCATTGTCGGCTGAAACATACTATTTCAGGTTTGATTTCGGGGATTATGGGAATTTTGCCGGGTTCGCTGATTCGCTGTTGAATAAGCCATTTGCGAGGGCGATGGGAAAAGCATACCAGAAGAACCAGCTGTTCGCTCAGATCTACCTTCCTAGGCAACAGCTGAGAGGCTTCATCGAAGCTCTTTCAAAGCTTGTTAGAAGCGGATTCATGGAGACCTATGAATACGTAATACAGGACCTTACCCGAACAGAAAGACAGACAATATCGTACGAGTATTTCAAAGATGATATCTGGATCTACGATCACAAGAAATACTTGGAAAGACTGCAGGTCACAGTCGAACAGCTTGTGAAAACTGCCTGATTGCTGCGTTACTCAAGAATATGAGTTCTCCGGTGAGAACTTTAGGGTATTCATTCTTTTTCAGGTCAAAGAGGTGCAGACCAATACCTCTGCTGGCGGACATCGAACGCTTATAACGCAGACGTTCTAAAGTCGCCGTCTGTGACTGTGTGAGTTATTTGCTGTTCAGATGAGTCAAGCAGCATGGTGTCACAAAGATCGAGACTGCGCCGCCCATTTCCTCTTACATTGAATTGTATCGTGGCGAGCGTCCCGTCTCCACTTACTCCAGAGGTAGTATTGTACAGAGTGCAGGCAAGCAGCACATAACCTGCCGTCGTGCTGAACTGCCATCCCGTCTCATACTGAGTTCGATCCATCGTATTGGAGTAACAACATTGACCCATATGCCACATCTATCCACTGAGACAACAGCCAAGACCATTGATGAGGCACAGCAGTTTGTTGAGACAGGATCCGAGCATGTCTTTAATCTGCAGGACGAGGCTGTCCAGGAAGCGGAAGTAGAAAGTAACAAGATTTGTTGGGAAATGGCAACGTTTAAATAAAGTACGGCTCATCTCGTTGTTAGCTTTGAGCAAAACGGATGGCGACAGATGTCAGAAGAATACCGCCACATACTCAGGATAATAGATGCCGACGTAGAAGGCACTCTGAAAACATCCTACGCCCTTACGAAGATTAAGGGACTGAGCCTAAGCCTCGCTAACGCCATATTGAAGAAGGCAGGCGTGAACCCTGACAAGAGGGCGGGGTTTCTGACTGAAGCAGAGATCGAAAAAATGGAAGAAATCATTAAGGACCCAGCGAGATACGGGTTGCCAAGCTGGCTTCTAAACAGAAGAAAAGACCCTGACACGGGAAAAGACATGCACGTAATAAGTGCAGACCTAGTTTTGAAGACGAAAATGGATATTGAGCAAATGAAAGACATGAAATCATGGCGAGGATACCGTCACGCCTACGGATTGAAAGTACGTGGACAAAGAACCAAAACCACGGGCAGAGCTGGCAAAGCACTCGGAGTCAAAAAGAAAACACTCATACAGGCTCAGAGAGCGGCTCAGTCGGAGAGTAAGTAGTCATGGGCGATCCGAAGAAGCAAAGGAAAAAATATGAAACCCCACGCTTTCCTTGGCGAACGGACATTCTTCAAGAAGAACTAAAACTTCTGGGCCAGTATGGTTTGCGAAATAAGCATGAATTATGGCGTCATGAAACGACGCTGTCAAACTTCAGGGGAAATGCACGCTCACTCATCGGCAGGCCCCCTGAAGAGCGCAAGAAAATGGAGAACGAATTGCTGGTGCGTTTGAAGAAGCTTGGCGTTCTTCCTGAAACTGCCGTGTTGGACGATGTCTTGGATTTGACGATAGAGGATGCTCTTGAACGTCGCCTTCAGACGATCGTTTTCCGCAAGGGCTTGTCCAAGACGATTCACCAAGCACGTCAGCTGATCACTCATGGACACATCGCGATAGGAAACAAACGCGTCACAGTACCGGGTTACACGGTAACAACCGAGGAAGAGAAACAAATAGTCTATGCGCCTAGGAGCCCGTTGTCAAACCAGGCCCATCCTCTACGCCAACTGGTTTCAGTCGCACCTACGACTGAGGCAACATCAAAAGAATTCAAGACGGAGGAGAAGCCGTGAGCTCAAGCAAGAGAAACGAGAAATGGGCCGTAGTGCATATTTTCAGCTCATACAATAATACCCTAATCCACATAACCGACATTTCAGGCGCGGAAACAATAGCCAGAACATCCGGCGGAATGTTTGTAAAAGCAGACAGAATGGAATCCTCACCATACGCAGCCATGCGAGCGGCCACAGCCGCAGCAGACACAGCCAAAGACAAGGGCATAACAGCCATACATATCAAAGTCAGAGCACCCGGAGGATCAGGCCCAAGAACTCCTGGCCCAGGAGCACAGGCAGCCATAAGAGCCTTGGCTAGAGCAGGCTTCCGCATAGAACGAATTGAAGAGGTTACACCTGTACCACATGATGGTACACGAAGGCCGGGCGGCAGAAGAGGAAGAAGAGTTTAGCCAGCCAGCGACGTTCTTCTGCAGATAGAAAAATTGAAATAATGCACCCCTATTCTATTGAACGGCACAGCCTTCATCATGGACTATTGTGGAGTGTCAACATAAGTGGAAATACAAGTGCTTGAAAAAAGCGACGACAATTTACGTTTGCTTATTCGGGACGTTGATGTTCCCTTCGTGAACGCTTTGCGAAGAATAATCGTATCCGAAGTTCCGTGCATGGCTGTGGACGAAGTCGTGATAATCGAGAATTACTCCCTACTGACAGACGAGACCATAGCTCACAGACTTGGACTCGTTCCTCTCAGAACTGACTTGGACAGCTACAACTTGCCTGAAGACTGCCCATGCAAAAGCGAGTTCGGGTGCAACCTTTGCAGAGTTACGCTGACGCTCGATGCAGAGGCAAAGGAAGGAACCAGAACAATCTATTCAGGTGAGTTGACCTCAGAAAACCCCAACATAGCGCCAGTAAGTGAAAAGATTCCCATAGCGAAACTGGCAAAAGGGCAGAAAATCAGACTTGAAGCTTACGCGCGACTCGGGAAAGGAAGAACTCACGTGAAGTGGCAGCCCAGTTCAATGTGCGCATACAAATACTACCCGAAAATAGAGCTCAACAGCAGACGCTGTGACGCCTGTGGAAAATGCGTTGAGATTTGTCCAAGGAAAGTTTTTGTCAAAGGTGATGGCAAGATCCAGATTCGCGATTTGATGGCTTGCACTCTATGTCAAGATTGCGTTGAAGTGTGCCCACAAGATCCAAAAGCGATCAAGGTCGATTGGGAAGAAAACGCATTTATACTCAATCTAGAATCTACTGGTGCGCTTCCTCCTGAAAAAATCATGAAAGAGGCTGTTAAGATCCTCGAAGGACAACTGAAAGAGTTCGAAGGCCAAATCAAGGTGAAGAAGAGTGAAGAAGACTAAGACGACGAATCCCGAATTAATAGAGCTTATTCGGTTTCTCAGGAAGCAGGGCAACGAGAATGCAGCCAGAATCTGGCGTGATGTGGCTGAGGACTTGACTAAGTCGAAAAGACGTCGTGTAGCTGTGAACTTGAGCCACCTGAACAGACATACACAAAAGAATGAAACGGTGGTTGTGCCGGGCAAAGTGCTCGGTGCTGGTGAAATAGATCACCCGATTACGATAACGGCGTTTGGGTTCTCTGCAAAAGGCAGGGAAAAGATTGAAGCGGCGAAAGGTAAGTGCTTGTCCTTCGGCGATCTGATCAAGAAGAATCCTAGGGGATCAGGTGTCAGAATAATCGGGTGAAAAGGATGCAGGAAACAGGCAGAGCGACTATTGTCATAAATGCTGATGGCCTCATTCTGGGCAGAATGGCAAGCAAAATCGCTAAGAGACTACTCATGGGCGAAGAAGTGGTTGTTGTGAATGCCGAGAAAACAATCATTTCTGGCAGAAGAAAGAACAAGGTGGCGGAGGCTCATGTATTTCTAGAGGTAGGAAAGCCAGTCACCGGCCCGTTTCATTATAGAAGACCAGACAGGATACTGAGAAGAACAGTTCGAGGCATGCTTCCATACAAGCGACCAAAGGGCAAGCAAGCCTACAAGAGGCTCAAGGTGTTCATCGGAAGACCTGAAGAGCTAAAAGACCAAAAGACGGTAACTTTCGAGGAAGCACAAGCCAAAAAGCTAACATGTCCATACCTCACGCTTGGAGAGTTAGCAAAAGAGATTGGATGGAAATCTGGTGAATGATAATGCCAGCTAAGAAAGTCATAGTTGTTAGTGGAAAACGAAGAACCGCCACATCACGCGCCGTTGTTAAGCCTGGTCTTGGAAGAGTGCGCATAAACAGAACTCCCTTGGAGATTCTTGAACCTGAAATAGCGCGTGAAAAGATCAGGGAACCGCTCATACAGGCTGGGGAAGAAGTCTGGAAGGAGCTGGATATAGAAGTGAAGGCGATAGGCGGCGGTTATATGGGACAGGCAGAAGCGGCAAGGATGGCTATCGCAAACGGCCTGCTCAAGTGGACCAAAAGCCAGCACTTACGCACGGTTTTTGCCGAATACGATAGAACAATGATTGCCGGAGACGCCAGAAAGAAAGAATCGAAGAAATTTGGCGGGCCGGGAGCCAGAGCTAGAGTTCAGAAGAGTTACAGATGAGAGGCCTTATTGCATGATTATACCTGTAAGATGTTTCACCTGCGGCAAGCTGGTCGGAGACAAGTGGGAGGAATTCTCCAGAAGAGTCAAAGCTGGAGAGAGCGCAGGTGACATCTTGGACAGCTTGGGTGTGAAGCGCTATTGCTGCAGACGAATGTTGCTGTCGCATGTTGAAATAATCGATGAGGTTTTGCGCTTCTACGAAGAAGCAGAAAAACGGAAAGAGGCAAGGAACTTCTTCTAGACTCACAAGGAGAGAGCCATGTCCACAGTCATCGAAGACATAATCGCCAGAAAAGTGTTCAACAGCCGCGGCGAAGAGACAATAGAGATTGATGTCATAACAACTTCTGGTTTTGGAAGAGCAGCTGCACCAGCTGGCAAGAGCCGCGGGAAGGCTGAAGTTGTATACTATCCGCAGGGCGGGGTTGACCAAGCAGTTAAGAAAGTTGAAGAAATGGTCGCAACAGAACTTGTGGGTCTGAATGCCGATTTTCAGGAAGAAATGGACCGAACCCTACATGAAATCGACGGGTCAAAAGATTTCAAAATCATAGGCGGAAACACCGCCTTCGCCATATCCCTAGCAAGCGCAGAAGCAGCCGCAAACTCGTATGGTCTCCTTCTTTTTCAATACTTGGGTGGACACTACGCCCATGAGCTTCCTTGCCCGCTTGGAAATACGATAAGTGGCGGACAACACACGCATGGAAAATCTCCTGATCTGCAAGAGTTCCTGGTGCTTCCCTACGGAGCTGAATCTTTCTTAGAAGCTGCTAGCGCAAACGTCCAAGTCCACAAAAAAGCGGGCGAAATTCTGGCAAAGAAAGATAAGCTCTTCAGCGCCGGAAAGAGCGACGAAGGAGCTTGGACTGCCAACGTCGGAAACCTAGAAGCCTTGGACATTCTGTCCACAGCCTGCGAGCGTGTTAGCGATGACTTAGGGTTCGACTGCGGTTTAGGAATTGATGTCGCAGCTTCTTCCTTATGGAACGAGAAGGAGAAAGCTTACGTTTACGAAAGGGAAAAGAAGAAGCGAGATTCGGGAGAGCAATTAGAATTCATCCTTGACCTCATCAGGAAATATCACTTGGTCTATGTTGAAGATGCTTTCCACGAAGAAGACTACGGAAGCTTCGTGGAACTCACGAAGAAAACGAAGAACTGCCTGATTTGCGGCGATGATCTGTTCACAACGAACACCGAGAGACTAAGCCGTGGCGTGAAGATGCATGCTGCGAACGCAGTCATAATCAAGGTGAATCAGATCGGCACGATTACCGATGCCTGGGAAACAATCGAAATGGCAACCAGAAACGGATACGTTCCCATAATGGCACATCGTTCAGGCGACACGTGCGATTGGCACATAGCCCACTTGGCTGTGGCCTTCAAGTGTCCGGTGATAAAGACGGGAATCGTTGAAGGATCACGCGTCGCGAAGATAAATGAGTTAATAAGGATAGAGGAGTTCTTAGGAGAGAGAGCCAGAATGGCTGATCTCGGAATGCTTTAGGAGGAAAGAATTTGTCGGAAGATGAAGAAATCAGGAACGAAGCTGAAAACGAAGAGGAACCAAAACCGGCAGAGGAAGAAGCTAAGCCCGAAACAACTACGGACGAACCAAAAACCGCAGAGGTTGCTGTGCCAGAAGAAGGACTGCTGATGGCACGCGACACGGTACTGTCGGCAGGAATACACATTGGGACAAGAATGAAAACACTAGACATGGAGCGATTCATATACCGCGTCAGACCAGACGGGCTGTTTGTACTAGACGTCAAGAAAACTGATGACCGGATAAGAGTAGCTGCCAAGTTTTTAGCTCGATTCGAACCCGCAAAGGTTGCTGCAACGTCGACAAGACTCTACGCAACGGAGCCAGTCACGAAATTCTGCCAAGTAACGGGAGCAACACCTGTAGTGGGCCGATTCATCCCAGGTTTGTTGTCAAACCCACTCTACCCACATCGAATCGAACCCGAAGCATTGATAGTGTCAGACCCGAGAGCAGATGCCCAAGCAGTCAAAGAAGCAGGCGCAGTAGGCATACCCGTAGTAGCGCTGTGCAGCACGGACAACGAGTTTGCTGGAGTGGACTTTGTCATACCCACAAATAACAAGGGCAGACGTGCACTTGCGGTTATTTACTGGCTTCTAGCAAGACAGATTTTGCGGGAGAGAGGAGAGCTTCCACCTGACAAGGACTTGCCTATGACGGTTGATGATTTCGAGGCCAGAATGGCGAGAGAGGAGGAGGAAATCTAGCTAGATGGTGAAGGTTCGGCTGCCGTGTCAAGCCGGAGCCTTCTACGAGGGAACGCCTGAACTGCTCAGAGAACAAATAGAAACGTGTTTTCGTCATAGACTGGGACCGGGAAAAGTCCCAAACGCACCCAAAACTGGCCCGAGACAGATCATAGGTCTGATCTGCCCACATGCGGGTTACATGTATTCTGGCCCTGTAGCTGCCCACGCATATTTCGAGATGGCTCAGGACGGCAAACCTGATATTGTAGTTATCCTCGGACCGAATCACACTGGTTATGGTAGCGCATTGGCTACCATGAACGAAGGTTTTTGGCGAACACCGCTTGGCGATGTTGAAGTGGATGATGAAACGGCCAACGCTATCGTTCGTGAATCGCGCATAGTTGATGTTGACGAATCTGCTCATCGCCTTGAACATTCGATTGAGGTTCAGCTGCCGTTTCTTCAGTACGTTTATGGTTCAGCGTTCAAGATCGTTCCAATCTGCTTTTTGATGCAAGACCTGACCTCAGCCAGGGAAGTCGGGCAAGCAGTAGGCAGGGTCTTGGCCGGAAAGAACGCAGTTGTCATCGCTTCTTCCGACATGACGCACTATCAACCGCAACAGACTGCCGAAAGAAAGGACAGGATGGCTCTTGAGGCGCTTGAGGCGATGGATGAAGCAAAGTTCTATTCCATCGTTGAATCGCATAATATTAGTGCTTGTGGCTACGGCCCGATTGCGGCGTCGATTGTTGCGACTAGGGGTTTGGGTGGGAAAAAGGCAAGATTATTATGTTATAAGACCAGTGGAGATGTCATTGGCGACTACTCAAGTGTGGTGGGGTACGCCGCCGTGTGTTTCAAAAAATAGTGGTGTAGGATGGCAGTTGTTGCTTCAGCCCCGGCAAAAGTGATACTTTTCGGGGAGCACTTCGTTGTCTACGGCGAGCCAGCCATAGTACTAGCCATCGACAAACGAGCTTACGCCAAAGCAGAAATCCGCAACGACAAGATTCTCTACATAAGCTCGACAAGTTTGGATCTTGCAGTAAACATTGAAGACGGAAATTTCAGCATCGAAAAAGGCGAGCTAAAAGAAGCGAAGTTGAAGTTTGAACCAGTCAAGCAGGCTGTGGAAAAAATTCTGGAAAGGCGCGACGAAAAGGTCGGACTGAACATCGAAATCACATCAAACATCCCCGTTGCAGCAGGCCTGGGGTCTTCAGCGGCTGTAGTGGCATCCGTGGCGGCAGCAGTTGGAGAGCTTTTGAATGTTAAAATGTCGAAAGAAGACATCTTCAAAATGACTTATGAAGCTGAGAAAGCCGTGCATGGTACGCCGTCCGGAGTAGACCCGGCAATCGCGACTTTCGGTGGAACGCTTCTTTTCCAAATGGATACAGGGTTCAAGCCGATAGAAGCCGAGACTGAGATTCCGCTCGTTATCGGAGAGACAGGAGTTGAAAGGTCGACGCGTGTTCAAGTTGAGAAGGTGCGAGACATCAAACATCGCTTTCCGCAGGTTGTAGACCCAATGATGCGGGCTGCCCGGGAAATCTCGCTAAGAGCCATCGACGCTCTTAAAGAAAATGATCTGGAGACTCTCGGAAGCTTAATGAACATAAACCATGCGCTACTCTATGGAGTAGGAGTCTCAGATGAATCTCTAGAGTGGCTGGTCAACGCTGCACGAAAGGCTGGCGCTCTGGGAGCGAAACTGACTGGCGCTGGGGGAGGAGGGTGCATGATAGCGTTGGCGAGAAATGGGAGGCTTGAGCAGGTTTCAGAAGCCATTCAAAGAGCTGGCGGAAGAACGTTCATTGCCAAGAAAACAGATGAAGGTGTCAGAATTGAACAAAGCTAAACCAACTATTCTGAAGATTGGCGGTTCCGTCATCACCGACAAGAGCGAAGAACTCAAGGCAAAAACTGATGTCATAGACCGCTTGGCCACCGAAGTACAGAAAACAAACGAGGGTAATCTCGTGATAGTTCATGGCGGTGGAAGCTTCGGGCACCCCAAGGCACAACAGTACAAGATAAAGGAAGGCTACAGGGAAGACTCGCAGAAGATCGGGTTTGCCGAGACGCATCATGTCATGACCGTGCTCAACGGTTTGTTGATGGATGCGTTGATATGGCACAGCGTGCCAGCGTTGAGCGTCACACCATCATCAGTCATAATGACAAAGAACGGCAGAATCCAATCGTTCAATGAACCCCTCTTGAGAAGGATGCTTGAGATGGGCTTCCTGCCTGTCATGTACGGCGACGCTGTTCTAGACGCAGAAATCGGCTTCACGATACTCTCAGGCGACCAGCTTGTTGCCGCACTTGCCACGGGGCTCAGTGCGGAACGCATAGTGATAGGCGTTGATGTGGATGGAATATTCGAAGCGGATCCGAAAGTTGAGAAAAATGCAAGAATGCTTGAGCATCTAACGATAAGCGAGCTTAGAAAGCTTCAGAACAACTTCGGCAAGTCAACAGCTTGCGACGTCACCGGAGGCATGTTCGGAAAGATGGCGGAACTCTTGCCTGCTGTGGAATGCGGGATTCCGGTAACAATTGTGAACGCGAGTAAGCCGAACCTGGTTTGCTCAGCGCTCAAGAGGGAAAGAGTAAGAGGAACGGTAATAGAGAAGGAATGATTTTGACAAAGGAAACAAAAAAACGTAAGACAGAACACTTGCAAATATCCTTGGATCGGAACGTTCAGGCCAGAAACGCGACAACAGGCTTCGAAGACATCCACTTCGTCCACAAAGCCTTGCCAGAAGTCGACAAAGACAGAATAAACATGTCTACGACCGTCTTCAACCATAAGTTTTCGGCACCACTTATCGTAGGCGCCATAACCGGCGGCGCTCCAGAAGCGACGGAGATCAACGCGACTATAGCTGAAGCAGTAGAGAGGCTAGGGCTGGGCATGGGTGTAGGCAGTCAACGTGCAGCGATAGAAGATAAGGAGCTTGAACCGACTTTCGCCGTAACTAGAAAGAAAGCTCCAAACGCTTTCCTGATCGCAAACCTTGGTGGTGTGCAGCTTGTCAATGGATATGGCTTGAAGGAAGTGAAGAAAGCCATGAAGATGATAGAAGCTGACGCCATCGCAATACACTTGAACTCGCTGCAGGAGGCTGTTCAGCCTGAAGGCCAAACAAACTTCCGTGGAGTGCTCGAAGGAATAGGCAAAATCGTACAAGGAATAGACAAACCAGTGATAGCGAAAGAGACAGGCGCTGGCATAGCAGCCGAAGAAGCCGCGAAACTCGAGAACGTAAGCCTGAAAGGGATTGACATAAGTGGCGTGGGTGGAACAAGCTGGGCAGCCGTCGAATATTACCGAACCCAGAAAGGAGAAAACGATTTCCAGCGTAGACTGGGTGATGTTTTCTGGGACTGGGGCATACCAACAGCCTCAAGCATCGTTGAAGTCTCCCAATACGTGAACATTCCAGTTATCGCCTCAGGAGGCATACGCAACGGAATAGACATAGCCAAGTCCCTAGCTCTAGGAGCAAGCTTGACAAGCCTTTCGCAACCAGTGCTTCAAACAGCATCCAAAGGCCTTAAGGAAACAGTTAGCGCCCTGTCGCTTCTGATAGAGGAACTGAGGAATGTGATGTTCCTCGTGGGCGCAGAAACCATTCAGGACTTGAGGCGAACTCCTCTTGTAGTGACAGGCAAAACCGCAGAATGGCTAAGGATCAGGGGGTTTAACACTGAAAGCTTGGCACGGAGAGGAAGGAAGTAACGTTTGGACATTGACAGGTTTCTAGGGGAGAAAGCTACCCTAATAGACAAGACTATTGAGAAGTACATACCCAGAAAGTTCACGAAAGACGCCATCCTCTTTGAAGTCAGTCCACCGAGCTTTGCAATCAACTTAGAAACCATAAATAAGGCAGTCGCAGAGCCCATTTGGGAATTTCTTGATCGAGGTGGGAAACGATGGCGTCCTTCATTGTTCCTGCTCATCTGTGAAGCACTGGGAAAGAACGCCGATCAGCTCATCGACTTCGCCATAATTCCTGAGGTAATTCACAACGGTACCTTGCTAGTAGATGACATAGAGGATTCCTCGGAATTGCGAAGAGGAAAAGCATGCACATACAAGATTTTCGGTCTGGACATTGCCATAAACGCGGGAAACGCCATGTACTATTTGCCACTTCTGCCCTTGCTGGAAAACCGGGAAAAGGTTCCTGTGGCGATGCTTTCCAGGATCTACGAGATCTATGTGCAGGAAATGATCAGTGTCAGCATCGGACAAGCAATGGATATTGCTTGGCACAGAGGCTTGGCAAACGCGGACGAGATAACTGAGGAGGATTATTTGCAGATGTGCGCTTATAAGACTGGCACGCTGGCGAGAATGGCTGCGAGAATGGCGGCTGTATTGTCTGATGCGAATGAAGAGCTTGTCGAGAAGCTTGGACGTTTCGCTGAAAGCATCGGCGTGGCCTTTCAAATGCAAGACGATGTTCTGGACCTGACAAGCGCCGAGTTTTCCGAAAAGAAGGGTGGACGCGGAGAGGACATAACTGAGGGAAAAAGGACGCTTATGGTGATTCACACCTTAAGAGTGGCTGACACCAAAGACAGAGAAAGACTCGTTAGGATTCTAAACATGCACACCTCAGATCAGAAACTCAAAGAGGAAGCGATTGGACTGATGGAAAAGCACTGTTCTGTAGACTACGTCAGAGAGTTTGCAGGAAAAATCGTTGAAGATAGCTGGAAGGATGTTGAAAAACTTCTGCCTGTTTCTGCAGCAAAGGAAAGACTAAATGCCTTTGCCGCATTTCTTATCGAAAGAAGAATCTAGGAAAGAGCGTGCGGAGCAGTTGACGATAGGAGAAGACGTTGAGCTCAAGGAGATCATTCGAAAAATCACTTTGTTGAATGCCGTTAAGCACGATGGCAAAGCGCAAGCAGGCCCAGTCGTGGGAACAATCTTGGGGGAAAAGCCGGAGTTCAGAACCAGAGTCAAGCAGATATCCACAGTCATCAACGGCATTGTCAGAGAGGTTAACGGCCTTTCAAAGGATGAACAGAAACGGATTGTAGAGGAGAAATGGCCCGAAACTCTGGTAAAGGAGAAAACTGAAGGAGAGAAGCGTCTTCCAACCCTGCCAAACGTGGACAAGTATCCGCAGGTTGTCACACGATACGCGCCGAATCCAGACTGCGTGCTTCATCTAGGTTCGGCTCGCGCGATAGTTCTGTGTTACGAATATGCTCACATGTACAATGGCAAGTTCATCTTGCGCTTCGAGGATACCGATCCTAAAGTGAAAAGGCCTGTTTTGGAGTTTTATGACCTTATCAGAGATGATCTTGATTGGCTAGAGTGCAAACCTGACGAGGTTTACATTCAGAGCGATAGAATACCCATCTACTACGAGCATGCTGAAAAACTACTGAGGGAAGCAAACGCCTATGTTTGTACAACTGAGTCGGAGAAGTTCCGTGAGAAAACGTTGGCTTCTCAACCGTGTGAATGCCGAGACCTGCCCATAGAAAAACAGATGGCTCGATGGGAACGCATGCTGGAAGGCGGATACAAGGAAGGTGAAGTCGTAGTCCGATTGAAGACCGATTTGAACCATCCGAACCCAGCTGTCCGAGACTGGCCAGCCCTACGGGTCATAGATTCCGAGAAGCATCCACATCCGCGCGTCGGAAGCAAATATCACGTTTGGCCTTTATACAATCTTGCGTGCGGCGTGGATGATCACCTGCTGGGAATAACGCATATCATCCGTGGAAAAGAGCATTTGACGAATCAGGTTCGACAAGAGTTCATGTACAAGTATTTCGGATGGGAATACCCAGAAGCCATTCAGTATGGTAGGCTCAAAATCACGGGCGCTTCATTGAGCAAATCCAAAATCGTACAGGGCATAAGAGAAGGACTATTCAAAGGCTGGGATGATCCGCGCCTAGCAACGTTTGCTGCACTGAAAAGACGAGGGATAACGTCTAAAGCTATTAAGAAGATGATAATCGACATCGGACCGAAAACTTCTGACATAATCTTAAGCTGGGAGAATCTGAACGCCTACAACCGCAAAATCTTGGATCCGATAACTGACCGATATTTCTTCGTGCAAAGCCCGATAGAGTTAACCGTAAAACAGATTCCAAAGGCTTTCACGGCGAAACTTCGCTTGCATCCAGAACATCCTGAAAGAGGATTCAGAGAATATACGGTGACGCCTGAAAAAGGCGAAGACTCGGCGAAGCTCTGGGTCTCTCAGAAGGATATTGACGCTTCAAAGATCGGAAACACAATTCGCCTCATGGAATTGTTCAATGTCAAAGTTGAAAAAGCAAACGTGTATTCCTCTGAAGCATCTTTTACCAGCGAATCCTACGAGGATGCAAGGAAGACTAAGGCCCAGCTGATCCACTGGATACTTGTGGGAGAAGACATGCCTTGCCAAATTGTTATGCCTGATGCAACATCACTAGAAGGCGTTGCTGAAAGCGCCTGTAGAAGGCTGAAACCTGACAACATAGTGCAGTTTGAGCGGTTTGGCTTCGTCAGGATAGACAAGGTTAACAGGAAGCTAATCGCCTACTATGCTCAAAAGTGAGCAGAGGGCAGGAATAACATGCGACAACAAGATAAAGCCATAATATGGCCAGCATACTTCGACGCTGCAAAAACGAGAAAGGATGGAAGACGAGTCGCCAAAAACTTGGCCGTGCTGTCGCCGAAAGCCTCGGAGATCAAAGAGGCAGCTGGAAAGCTTCATTTGGAATGTGAACTCGTCCCAGACACTGGATATGCCAAGGCACCATGGCTGAGACCCGGCATGGTTCTTGTGAGGAAAGGAAAAGAATCTAAAGAGCAAATCATTCAGAGAATTGCGAGGCAACTGCAGAAGCTTCGCAGCACAGCCCCAACCAAGCCTTAGAAAATCAGCTCTTTTCCTCGCCTATCAAAACGGCGTTCAGGACTCCATGCTGTCCTGGTCGGGACGTGACACGCGCCTGTCCTAGGGAAGTTTCTATTATCACGCCTTTGGTTATTACTCCTCTGCGGTTGTAGTCGATGTTTGCAGGGTTCTTGACGACTCGTGTGATTTCGACTTTCTCCGTTTTTCCGGTCTTTGGGTCAGTCACGCAGGCGTATTTGTCACTTAGGATCTTGGCCTTTACAGTTCCGCCTCTTCCTCTGACCAATTTTCGTTTGGTCTCAGCAAGCGTAGTCTCGGCTGGGAATGAACCTTGTTCGTATCTTCGTTTGGTCCTGAAGACTACTTTTCTGCCACCCGATTGTTTCTTCTTCCGCAGGTCGCCATGCCAAACTGACATCACAAGTTTCTCCAAGGTATTGTTGAATTTGGGTGTTCAGTATCATCAAGGTTTTGCATATAAATCTATCCGTTTGGGGTTTCGGGCTTTTCCTGTTTCGAGAAGTCTTCGAAAACATTCTTCAACTCCCTCTTCATGGCAGTGACGTCTTGGCTCAAACCGAAGTAGTCAGCAAAGTATTCGGTCGTTCGAAGAACGGTTGACCTACCGCTCCTTTCGCTGGAGATGAGGTTCATCTCTCTCAACAGCTTTATGTGCCCGTAAGCATGATGACCACGCACGTCTATCACTCTCTTCTGGAGAACAGGCTGCCTGTAGGCAACGTAGGAAAGCGTCTTAAGTGGTCCAATGGAAAGCAAGGGTCGATTCACGAGCTTTCTAACAAGAGGCGTGAACTCGGCCTTCAACTGTAAGACATATCTCTCGTCCTTCAACTCAAGTATCTCAAGCGCACAGTCTCGGCTTGAATATTCATTCATTAGCTTTTTAGCGAGCTTCTTGGCGCGGTTTTTCGATCGGGATTTCAGGACTGAACATAGCTCATTTAGGTCCAGTGGTTTGCCGGCTACGTACAAGGCAGCTTCCAAAAGAACTAAATCGCGTTGTGTCTTGTCTGTTTCTTGCCTTTCTGGAAGAGGACCGTCGGTGCTAAGTGGCTGTTTCTCTGTTTTCTGCAAGGTTCAGGTCTCCAACTGTTATGTATATTTCTTCAGTTTCCTCTTCCTGAAACAGTCTCACTTTTCCCTCTTGCGCCAGGAACAACAAGAGAATGAACGTGCGAATCGCCTCAAGCCGCAACATACCCTTGGTCAGTGCTGAGAACTGAACAATCCCTGTACCTTTTACAATGTCGGAAAGCCGCTCATACAGCTTCTCCATCTGAACCTCGATCTGCATCAGGTAAAGGTCCAGCTGCGGCATTATCTCAGAAGGCGTCGGAATGATAGGTTCAGGAGTGTACTTCTCAAGACGGATAAGTGCCTCACCCTTCAAAACCTCATCGAGGACCTCAAGCAGGTGGCTTATGGTCGTCGAAGTCAGTTCATGTCTTAGCGGCAGAAACAATGGTGGCGGAAGATAATCCTGCGGAGGCTTGGGCGGAGGTGGCGGCTCTTCGAGTCTCAGGAGAAGCTTGGACTTCATGAGATATATCAAGGCCGAAGAGTCGAGAGCCACGCCTGAAGCCCTAAAATCCACATGCCCTGACTTGTCCATCTCTCTCAGGAACGACATAAGCAGGTATGCGATGTTGATGTTCCAAGGCGTGAGCTTCTCAAGTTTTTTGAACTCGAAAAGAATGTTCCATGGCGGAAACAAGTAGAACGGTTTTCTGAGAGTGGACACACTCATTGCGCTTGCGCCTCCAAGAGCTTCGCCGAGATCACATTGGAAACCCCGTTTCGGCCGTAGACGCCGTAGACTCTCTGTGCCTTGTTCACCATTTCAGGCTTCAACGTAATAACAATGAACTGGGTTCTTTCCGACTCTTCCAACAGAAGATCAGCCAACCTTGAAACGTGAAAGGCATCCAAGTGCGCGTCTATCTCATCCAACACGTAGAAAGAGGCAGGTGTGAAGTCCTTCAAGGCGAACAAGAAAGCCACCGCTGAAACGGAGCGTTCTCCGCCACTGGCTCCGCTGACGACTATTGAGGGCTTGTTGAGGAACTGGACGATCATGTCAATGCCGCCTGAGAACGGCTCGTCAAGGTTTTCCAGTTTCAGAATAGCGTTTCCGCCTCCCGTGACTTTCGAGAAGTATTTCTGCAGGTTCGCGTTGATCTTGACAAAGGCATTCATGAAGACATTGCGTTTCTTGCGCTCGATTTCGTCCATGAACTGCACGATAGCCTGTTTTTCCTTTTCAAGCTCGTTCATTCTTAGAGAGAGTTCCTTGTAGCGAGAGATCTGTTCTGCGTAGTGGGATAGCGCTAGCTGGTTTATAGCGCCTATTCTTTCCAGTTCAAACTGCATCATTTTCATTGACGTTGCAGCGTCTTCGACCTGTTTCAGCGTTGCTTCTAAGGGTTGTTCGACGCCTAATTGTCTGAGCTGGCCTCGATAATGGTTAAGCTGGATGAAGGATGTTTGGATGCTCAGTTGGAGCTGGTTGAGCAAGCGGTCAGCCTGCTCATACCCAGGATCAAGCTTTCGAAGCTCCTTATCTACATCGTCTATTTGGCTGGTGAATTTCTTGGCCTCTTCTCTGGCGGAAAAGACATTCTTTGAAAGCTCAACACGGTTCTTCTCAAGCTCAGCCAATTCGAGCTTCAACGATTCGCGTTCTTTAAGCGCGTCCTCAACTTCCTTTTCAACCCTTCTCAGCTGTTGCTCAACTTTACCAAACTGGATTTTCGCATTCTGGTAACCGACTCTCAAAACGTTGTCGAACTGCGACTGAAGCGTGGAAACTTCTGTTTGAATCGTGCCAAGCTTCTGCCTCAGGGTTATGATTTCCTCCGCAAGCTTCTCTCGCTTAACTTCCATTTCCTGGATGTTGGCCGGGTCTGTTTTGCGTCTCAGCGAAGCTACTTCGCCCTGGAATTTGCGCATTTCCTTCTGTATTGTGCTTCTTTCGGCCCTATGTACCCACATTTTGGACTTTTCAACTTCAACTTCCTTAGTCAGCTTTACAACTGGATGTTCTGCCCGCTTAACGTTAGCTCTTGTCCTTCTGACGCTTCTTTTCACTCTGATGAGTTCCTTGTCAAGCGTGGTTATGGCTTCTGAAAGCTGAGTGATTTCCACGCGTGTACGGTTTATCTCCTCTTCGTAGGTTGCAATGTCGGCGCCTCTTTTTGAAAGGTGCTGCTGGAGAGCACTGACGGCTTCATCCAAGCTCTTAATGGCTTGTTCGCTAGGAATTATTGTTGAAAAGTCTATCGGGGCACGGTAGTAACCGCTCTCGAAGCCACCTCCTTCATAGAGGTCACCGTTGACTGTGACGGCACGATAGCCGTCGTTGGATAAGGCAAAAGCTGCTCTGTCATCGGAAACGACTAGAGTATCGCCGAAAACAAAGTGAACTGCAGGCTCATACTGCTTCTCATATTTCAAGAACAAAGGTGCTGCGCCTTTGATGCCGTCTTTCTCAGGAATCTTCAGCTGCTTCTGAGTGAAAGCTCCTTCAAGTGGGATTAGCTTTATTCTTCCCAGCTTCATCCTTCTCAGGATTTCTGTGCACGCGAAGGCTGCGTCGAAATCCTTCACCACCATGGCGTCAAGCCATCCTGAAGCCGCAGCCTCTATCGCATGCTGGTAAGACCTGTCAATCTTGATCAAGCTGCGCAGGCGACCATAAACGCCTGGGATGACGCTTAGCTCGCCTAGTTCCTCTATGCTTCTCAGAGCTTTTTCCTCAGCAGCCACTGTTTCTGCAAGCTCCCGCTGTGTCACGAATTCCACGACTGCCTCGCGTGCAGTGTCGGCTATCTTTCCCGCTTCAGCTATTTCCATCCCCACGGCTTCTTTCTGCGCGATCTTGCGGTCAATAGCTCGTTCTTGGTTTTTCAGTTGTTCTTTTTGATCTTTCTGCACTTTCTCAAGTTCAGCAACTGATTTTTCAAGCTCACTAAGCTGGACTGAGAACCTTTCCTTGCGACTGCTCAAGTCTCTGAGCCTTCGTGTGCGTACGCTTATGGCTGTCTGGCTTTTGACGTATTCAGATCGGAAGAAGGTGAGTCTCTTGTAGTGGCTGTCAAGCTTCAGCTCAAGCTCGCGGAGCCTCTTGCTGTTCTCGCCAACGTTCTCCCAAAGATGAGCAGTCTCTCCCGCAAGAGCATCATGCTCTGCCTGTCTTGCAGTTATCTGTCCCGCAATCTCATCATGTTCTGACCTTAGCTGTTTGATCTTCAGACGGTTCTCTCGAATTTCTTTTTGAATCGATTGATATTGTTGAGCGTCGTTTTCTCTGATCTGTTTCAAGCCTTCAAGGCTTGTTTTCCCAGAGCTTATCTTGGTAGTCAATTCTGTCAGTTTTGACCTTATTTCGCCGATCTTTATCTGAACCTTCAGTACTTGGGAGCCGCCTTCCTCAACGATTTCTGAACTAAGCTTCCGCCACTGGCCTTCAACAGTTATCCTCTTCAGCCGCTGCTCATCTCGTAGCTGTCGTATTTTTTCAAGCCTTTCCCTAGCTTTGTCGGCTTGCGCGGAAGTTTCTTCTATTTTCCTTTGCACTTGCGCCATGTCATTTGAGATTTTGATGGTTTCAAACTTTTTCATTTCTTCTTGGATGAAGTTATATCTTAGCAGTTCATTGCGTTCTCTTTCGAGGTCGTCTAGTCTCTTTTGGACCTCGTCTATTCTGCCCATGGCAGTTCGTATAGAAATGTCGGCTACCCGAAGCTTCTCTTCAGCCCCAGCTTTCTCGAGATCATATTGACCGATACCGATCAGGTCCTCGATGATCTTCCTACGATCCATCGGAGCAATGTCTGTTAAGCGGGTTATGGTGCCTTGGAGGATTATGTTCTGGCTTGTGGAGCTTATTCCAGCCATTGAAAGGATTTCCAGAATGTGTGTTCTTGAAATACGTCTTCCGTTGAGCCGGTACACACTTTGACCGTTTCTGTAGACTTCGCGAGAAATTGTGACGGTTGTGGTGTCCACTGCCATGCGGCCATCAGCGTTGTCGAATTGGATGATCACTTTGGCCATTTTGGCTCTTTCTAGGCCGGCTGTCTCTGAGCCGTGGAAGATCAGCTTGGCGGCGTTTTCTGCACGAAGCCTCCTTGTGCTCAGTTCTCCTAAGGCGAAAAGGAGTGCGTCTAGGATGTTGGTTTTTCCGCTTCCGTTTGGGCCAGTGACGACGGTGAAGCCTTTGTCTAAGACTACTTTAACGGTTTGCGGTCCGAATGATTTGAAACCTTTAAGCTCGATCTTTTTAACGTAGGGCATTCAGTCTGCGCCCTCACTCAAGCGAAGCAGTACAGGCTATCTAGTTAAAGACAGTTCTGTAACATTTTTCTATTAAGACTATTGCATGCAAGTGTTTTAAAACCGTTATGTACCGTTCACTGGCTTCTCAGTCTTGGAGGCATAGTTCGCAGTCATTTTCTTCACGAAATCCTTCAGGTGTTCATCTTTGCCGTACACAAGCAAGCAACCATCACTCTGCATTCTGAAAGATAGTTCTGATCCTTCGATTAGCGCTTTCAGTCTTTCAATCGACAAATCCGCTGAAGGCTTTATGCGGATCCACTTGTACTCTCTTGGAAGCCCAGGCACGAATCTTTTCTCCTCCTCGGTTTCTTCAGTGCCGATTCTTCTGCCCGCCTCACCCAGCCGCTTGAGCAAGTGATCAGCATACTCCGATCCAAACTGTTTTTCGGCCGAAGAAACAAGGAAAGATTCCACATTCGTAAGATACGTTTCAACCTTCTGAGCTGTTTCCTCATGGTTCGAACCAGCCTCCAATATTCTGATCAGGGTCCTGGCTGACCTCAAATCGTCCATTACCTTTTCTGGAGCCACAACTCCTTTCCTGCGAAGAACAGCGACTGCTTCTTCGAGAACCTTCCAGACGGAGAGATACCCCATCTAGCTGATCACCGTCTAACATTGTCTGAGCAGACTACATAATAAAGAGGTTGCCATTAACAAGCGAAGACGATCTTTTTCCGCTAGGAAACCATAAAGACTGCAAAGAGTCCACAATAGACATATCGCGACAGGTTGCGGCTACGGCTTCTGGTTAACATCGATAGGATTCTTGCGGTCTCTAACGCGGCCAAGACTTTCCGAATACTACCAGAAACCATCGTAGCATCTAAGGACACCTTAATGAGTCGATGAACATGCAAAGTTCACATTCTTCGATGTTGATGGTTGAGTCGAAGGTTTTGTGCATTTGACACAACAAGCCCTTCGCACGTATTGTTCTGCAGATCTCGCAGAATCTTGGGATGAACTCCTTATGTGACATACCGCTTTCAGCCAGTGAAGTCGCCAGGCTCTCTACTAGCTTCGTTATTTCAGCGTCTCTTCCTATGTCGATAGCCTTTCCTCGCATCCTTCTGCTGTACAAGCTTATGGCAGGCTGACTCACTCCAAGAAGCTTTGCCGCCTGTTCTTGGTTCAGCCCATGCTTAGCCATCAGTTGCTTAGCCATCATGGCTCGAACTGCTGGTAGAACGCATTTCACCGCAACCTCGCAAGGAACTAACATTAGTGTTGCTTCCTGCCAGTATTGTGTAGAAAGGCATAAATATACTTTATTACAATTGTAATATCGCTTCGAAGGTGCACAGCATGAATTGGCGAAACATCGCAGAAATCTCCCAAGATGTCTACTGGGTAGGCGCCAGAGATTGGAACCGGAAACTTTTCGACGCACTAATTCCATTGCCGAAAGGAACAACATATAATGCATATCTCGTGGTCGGCACGGAGAAAAAGGCGCTAATTGACACGGTGAATCCCGGCTTCGAAAAAGAGTTAGAAGAAAAAATAAGCAAGGTCATCAACCCAGCCGATATTGACTACGTGATCATGAACCATGCTGAACCAGACCACGCAGGCTCCATCTCATACATCATATCAATGAACAGCAAAGCTAAGCTAGTTACTACAAGCAAAGGGGCGAAAATGGCGCAGATTTACTTCAAGGTTCCCGAAGAACGGATCAGAGTTGTGGCTGATTGGGAAGTCTTGGATTTGGGTGGCAAGACGTTGCAGTTTGTTGAGGCGCCGATGTTGCATTGGCCTGAAACGATGTTCACGTACCTGCAGGAGAACAAGGTTCTGTTTCCGTGCGACTTTTTCGGTTCACATGTGGCGTTAGGGCTTTATGATGATGAGGTCGATGATTTGCTGGTTCACGCGCAGAGGTATTTCGGCGAAATCATGATGCCCTTCAGCGTCATGGGACAGAAAGCTTTGGACAAGATCAAGAGTTTGGAGATCAAACTCATTGCACCAAGCCATGGACCGATTCACAGAAACCCACAGCGGATTCTTGACGCATACCATCGATGGACGAAAGGCGAAACTAGACAAAAGGCTATTGTGATCTATGCTTCAATGTGGGGCAGCACCGAGAAGATGGTGAGACCGATGATTGACACGCTATCTTCTGAAGGCATCGAGCTTGCGGTTTACAACTTGGCTGTAGCTGACATTGGCGACATGGCGAAGGATCTTGTTGATTCACGAGCAATCGTTCTGGGCACTCCAACCGTGCTAGCAGGTGCACATCCATTAGCTGTCTATGCAACCTACCTTGTGAAGGCTCTGAAACCTCCCCTCAAATACGGCGTTGTTCTAAGCTCGTTTGGATGGGGTGGCGGAGCGACAAAGCATGTCCAAGAGGTTCTGGGGCAGACCAAGATGGAGATCGTAGGGGCTTTGGAGATTAACGGTCCGCCAACTGAAAACGATATCAACAGGATTATTGAAACAGGTAAAACACTAGCCAACAAGATCAAGGAGGGAGCCAGTTGAGTGATTCTACTGATGGCAGGAAGAAAATGCTTAAGGAAATGATCAAACAACTGCATGAAGGCGCGCCTCCGGAGCAAGTTAAGGAAAAGTTCAAGCAGGTTATTGAGGGCACAAGCGCCGAAGAGATTTCGCGCATTGAACAGGAGCTTGTAAAGGAAGGCATGCCCAGGGAAGAGCTACAGAGACTCTGTAACGTTCACCTTGCCGTGTTTGCGGAACAAGTGCAGGAAGAGGAAATACACTTACCTTTAGGTCATCCAATCAGCATTCTCATTGAAGAGCACAGAGTTCTTCTCCAACGCACTGACAGACTCGGCCTTCTCGTTGGTATGATCGAAGAGGCATGTGATTTGGTTTATGTTGGGGATGCGTTGACTGAGCTTCAGAGTATAGTGAAGGAGTTCGTGGAAGCTGAGAAGCACTATCAGCGCGAGGAAAATGTGTTGTTCCCGACCCTAGAAAAACATGGGATTTCGGAGCCTCCTAGGATAATGTGGATGGAACATGACAAGATTCGCGAAGTGAAGAAGGGTCTCAGAAACTTGACTGAGAATTGGAACTCGATGAAATACGGGGACTTCAAGGAGGAATTGAGCAAGACTGCAAAACCGTTGTGCAGCCTCTTGCCTGACCATTTCTTCAAAGAAAACAACGTGCTTTTCCCCGCAGCACTTCAAGTAGTCACAAACGAAGAATGGGTAGATGTCAGGAAAGAGTTTGACGAGATCGGATACTGCAGCTTCACGCCATCACAGGTCACAGTGGCGATGCCGACAATGACAGTCGAAAAACCGAAGACTGAACCAGCTGTAGCAGGCACGTTGCAGTTTGAGACCGGAAGCCTTTCGAAAGAGGAAGCAGAAGCCATCCTCGACACAATACCGCTAGACATATCTTTTGTTGACAGAAACGACAGCGTGAAATACTTCAACAAGGCCGACAAGAGGATCTTCGTGCGAACCAAAGCCGTGCTAGGCAGAAAAGTGCAAGTGTGCCATCCACAAAAAAGCATTCACATAGTGAACAAAATAGTTGAAGCCTTCAAGGCAAGCAAAAAAGATGTTGCGGAATTCTGGATTCCACTAGAAGATCGGTCTGTACACATCCGATTCTTTGCCGTCAGAGGCAAGAACAGAGAATATCTAGGAACCTTGGAAGTCGTGCAGGATATCACAAACATCAAGAAACTCGAAGGACAAAGGCGACTTCTTGACTGGGATACCTAATAGAAACTGGTAACAAGAAAAAATGGGTGAAGTTTGTTCTCGCAAGCTTGGCTTTTCTACTTGCTGGCTTTCAGTTCTTTCAGTCGTTCTTGGGCTCCGGCAAGCTCGTTCTTCAATTCCTCAACGTAGCGTTCTAGCTTCTCGATTTTCTCAGCCTTAGTCATGAAACGCCTCGCAAAACCATGTCCGTGATGACCCGTGCTGCACTCGCCGTGTCCATGATGCTGCCCGCATCCACATTCATTATGCATGTCTTTCACCTTCGCTATTACTATCGAAAGTAAAGCATTTAAACTATCGAGTTTATAGTGAGATAGTAGCTATGTCGGAGGAAAGCGAATCCAAACAGAAAGTCGCCGAGCACCTGCATGCATGTCCAGTGCGAGGAATAATGGACGTGATCAGCAAGAAGTGGGCTTTTCTGATAATAAACGCGCTGGGGAACAGCGGAAAACTTAGGTTTAACGGTCTAACGGAACAGCTTGAAGGAGTCAGTCCGAAAACCTTGTCGGATACGCTGAAGATACTGGCGAAAGAAGGGTTGGTGAAAAAAGAATCATTCAATGAGATTCCCCCGCGAGTCGAGTATTCCTTGACGAAGGATGGAACGGATCTGCGCAAAGCCATAATGCCGCTTCTTCAATGGACCGCCAAGAGAGACAGCAACAGAAGCGGAAGATGCGCCCTCGCATGCCAAGAAAAGGAAACCAGGTAGTCTAGAGTTGCCGTGTTCGCCTACATTTTCATATGAGACGCCTCTTCCTCTCTGCCGGCTGGTCTATTCATGATCTTACTTGAACCCGCGACCGAAACCCCGTCTCAGCATAGTGAGCGCATTGTTCTTGAGTTCCTCATAGCATATACTCAACCGTTTGGCATCATCCTTTGACATGCCCTGCAATACGACTTGCTTTTCAAAAGCTCTTCTAGCCTTTCTAACCCGCCAACCCAGTGTAAGATACATCGAGAACAGACTAAGTGACATGCGCATCAGGTGCGGGGCCGACTTGATTAGCGACGCAAAGACCGAAGAAGCACTCATTTTTGTCTTGTCTCCAGAAACACTTGTAGCCACTACTCTTCTTCCTCTTCTTCCTCTTCTTCCTTTTCTTCCTTCTCTCGTCTTCTCTTGTCAAGTGCATGTGCGATTTCTTCTCCTATATCTACTCCGGATTCAGATCGTTTTCCGCTGCCGACATTCCTCAGCATGTCACCAAAGCTCGTGAAAGTCTGCATGTAGTCTTCGGTCAATTTCACGGCTACCTGCTCAGGAAGACCACCGTCCTTCAACTCCTTGTAGTATGCTGCTGCAGCCTTTCCCATGCTTCTTCCCGCTTCTTCGGAGAAGACTGATGCCAAGATGCTTTTTATCAAAGCAGGAATCTCGGTGGAAACGACGCTTAGTATCTCTTTGACTTCTTCTGCCTCTTTCTTCGCATCCTTCTCTTCTTTGTCAATCAAATCCTTCACCTCCTGCACTTCACACGAACGTCAAACGCGATGAAACCTGGAGAGTTTTCGTTTTGATCATGTCTATCCTTGCCTTGGCTCCATCTATATTAATCTCTTCTGTTGTCTGCTGCGAAGCTGCCCCGATTACTCCTAGTGAGATTGAATGCATCTTTCGTAAGGGACTGAACAGTTGACGGAACGTTCTTTCAGGAATCAACACTTCGTGCTTCATATACTTCACCTCAAAACAGAATAGGACTGGTCACTCTAGTTAGGTGTTCTGCGCAAAAGTGATCAGCCTAGTGGCCAGTTTCCTCAACCAATCGATAAGTTGGAATCTGCCCTTCCGCCTTCAACAGGATGCCTTGCCTCACCAGTTTCTCCACTCTGCCCCTAACTATACGTCTACTGGCTTTTCCTCTCATCGCAGCCACCTGCCGAGTAATAGCGGAAATGTTCAGCGATCCTTTTACAGCCAACGCTTGAACAACACACCTAGAAATATCATCTTGCGCAATCATTTTTTGATGCAGAAACCTTTCAGCGCTCTTCAGACGGGAAGCGACCTTCAACGGTTCGCCGTACATTCCTATTCCGACCCTTGTCAATTGCAGCGCCGCGGTCAGCCCTTCATACTCTGGCTTTTCCAGAACCAGTTTTTCAAGAAGATCAAGTCTGTGGATTATTCGGTCAAGCTTCTTACTCAGCTCTTCTGCACTTGAAGTGGGCTTTTTTCCCTGGCTCAAATCCTTCGGACTTCGCGAACGTGTTGGAAGCTATTAGTTGTTTTATAGTTTAAATGGTTGACTGTGCAGAAATGCAAATGGACGACGTAGGGCTTGAAGCGTGTCTTTCATAGGAAAGGTTTTTAGTTTAGTTGTCATATGAAAGACTGCAAATCGTTTAGAGCATACTGTGAGGAATGAATGAATGTCTGTATTTGCAGCGCCAGGCGCATATGACCGTGCCATTACCGTATTTTCTCCGGATGGACGGCTTTTCCAAGTTGAATACGCCATGGAATTGGTTAACCGAGGAGCTACAATCTTGGGCATACGCTGCTCTGAAGGTGTGGTTTTGGGGGCTGAGGAAAATGTTGAGCCCCTTGAAGAAGCTGAATATTCATGGAAGATTTTCCGAGTTGATGACCATGTTGGAGCGGCCATAGTAGGCCTAAGTTCAGACGCACGCATACTCATAGACCAGGCAAGAGTAAACGCCCAAAGCAACAAACTAACTTACGACGAGCCCATTGACGTGGAAGTAGTCACCAAGAGAATATCAGACATAAAGCAACTCTACACGCAACACGCAGGCGTAAGACCCTTCGGGGTCTCAATAATCTTCGCTGGAGTCGACAAAACAGGAAGCAGAGTCTTCGGAACACACCCAAGCGGAACCTATAGAGGCTACAAAGCGACAGCACAGGGCGCAGGAAGAGACACCGTGTTAGCAATGTTGAAGGAAGAACACCGTGGCGACATGAAACTTGAAGAAGTCATAAAGCTTGCCGCCAAATGCTTGACCAAGGCACTGGAAGCACGGCAACTGCCGCCTAGGATAAGGATAGCCGTTATTCCGGTAGACACCAAGAAGATGGAAATGCTCAGCGACGAAAAAACGGAGGAGTACGTTAAGCAAGTAAGCTCCAGCAAGTGAAATAGGTAATGGGCGAAAAATACACCACTGCACGCATCACAAGAGAAAACGAACACTTCGAAATTCTCGTCAAGCCTGAGAAGGCGCTAGACTACCGAATGGGAAAAGTCGCATCAATAACCGAAGTCCTAGTTACTGAAACCATTTTCTCTGATGCCAACAAAGGCACCAAAGTAGGCGAAGAAAGCGTACGTAAGGCGTTCGGAACTATAGACACACTCAAGGTAGCTGACATAATACTGAAAAGCGGAACACTGCAACTCACCACGGAACAGCGAAGGAAAATGGTTGAAGACAAGCGCAGGCAGATAATCGACTTCATCGCAAGACAATGCGTAGATCCGAAAATCAACCTTCCACACCCGCCGGCACGCGTGGAGAATGCCTTGGAACAAGTCCGCTACTCGATAGACCCGTTCAAGTCGGTGGAAGAGCAGGCGAAGGAAATAATCAAGCTCTTGCGCATCATATTGCCATTGAAGATGGAACAGGTCATCGTCGGCGTTAGCATACCAGCATCCTACTCAGCGAAGGCTTACGGCGCGATCAAGGGTTTCGGCACGATCAAACGCGAAGAATGGCGTGGTGACGGCTCTTGGTTTGGTGAGGTAGAGATGCCTGCAGGTTTGTATGCGCCATTCCTAGAGAAACTCGGAAATGTGACGAAAGGAAACGGAGAAGCTAAGATAGTCTCTTAGAAGGAGAAAGTTCAAGAAAAAACAGATTGTTAGGTGATAAGAATATGCCAGCATTTTTTGAGAACAAACAAATCGTGACACCAGGAGATTTGTTGGCAGAAGGCGAATACGTAGCCGGCGAAAATGCGTACCTAGAAGAAGGCAAAGTGTTTGCCCAACGCACCGGCCTAGTCGAGTACGACAACAAGAGAGTCAACGTTGTGGCTCTAAAATCCTTCTACGTGCCGAGAACAGGCGATATCGTCATTGGAACCATTGTGGAGGTCGGGTTCACAGGTTGGACTGTGGACATAAATGCTCCATACCCAGCATTGCTGAGAGCAACTGAAGTCCTGAACCGACCATTCAAACCACAGAAAGACGACCTGCCTCAACTTCTCGACGCAGGCGATTTGATAGTTGCAAAGATAGATTCCTACGACAGAACACACGACCCACAATTAGCAGTCAGTGAACCTGGACTTGGAAAGATAACTCGTGGGCAGATACTGAGAGTCACACCGACAAAGATCCCTAGAATAATAGGTCGGAAGGGTTCAATGATATCGACGATCAAGCAGGAAACAGGATGCAACGTAATTCTTGGACTCAACGGCATCGTGCTTGTGACAGGAAAGACTTTAGAGGATGAAGCGTTGGCTACGACGGCTATTCGCAAAATCGAAGACGAATCTCACACAAGCGGCTTAACTGACCGCATAACCCAGATGTTGAAAGAGGCTAAAGGAAAGAAGGAGGAAAAGAAAGATGAATGATAAACCAGAAAAACTGATTGATAAAAAGGGCTTAAGGTTAGACGGAAGAAAGTTCGACGAGCTAAGACCTCTAAAGCTTGAAATCGGCATTTTGCCCAATGCTGACGGCTCCGCGTACATTGAGCACGGGAAGAACAAGATTTTGGCGGCCGTTTACGGTCCCAAAGAGGCGCATCCGAAACACATGGCGCTTCAAGATCGGACGCTTTTGAAATGCCGCTATCACATGGCACCCTTCTCAGTTCAAGAACGCAAGTCACCAGCACCATCAAGAAGAGAGGTCGAACTCTCAAAAGTCATCCGCGAATGTTTTGAACCCACAGTGTTCGTTGAATACTACCCGCGAACCATGATAGACCTATTCATAGAGGTCCTGCAAGCGGACGGCGGAACAAGATGCGCAAGCATTACCGCGGCATCATTGGCTCTAGCAGACGCGGGAATCCCCATGCGAGACTTGGTAGTGGCATGCGCAGCAGGAAAGGCAGGAGACACGATAGTGCTGGACTTGGATGACACTGAAGACAAGTTGGGTGTGGCAGACGTTCCAGTTGCTTACATGGCGAGCCTGAATGCTGTGACGCTTCTTCAGATGGATGGTAAGCTTTCGCTCGACGAGTTTGAATCCGCCCTGAACCTTGCCCTCGAAGGATGTAAGAGAATCTATGCAATGCAGAAAGAAGCGTTGAAAAACAAGTATGCGACCGCTATGGAGGTTGAAGAATAATGTCAGTGATTACGAAAGTGAAAAAGAAACAGATCGAGCAGTTCATCGACAAAGATAAACGCCTAGACGGCAGGGAGTTGATGGATTACCGCGAGATAAAGATTGAACAAGGCCTGATCGAACGTGCTGAAGGCTCGGCAAGAGTCCTTCTCGGCAAGACTGACGTCCTTGTAGGCATAAAGATCGAAGCAGGCGAACCATTTCCTGACACACCCAACGAGGGCGTATTGACTGTAAACGCTGAACTCGCGCCCATTGCTTCACCATCATTCGAAACCGGGCCGCCGAATGAGAACTCTGTAGAGTTAGCCAGAATCGTCGACCGAGGCATAAGAGAATCCAAGATGATTGACACAGAGAAGCTTTGTATTGAACCAGGCAAGAAAGTCTTCGTCGTGTTCGTTGACATTTACGCGCTTAACCATGATGGAAACTTGATTGATGCCGCGGCTCTGGCTGCTGTTGCTGCTTTGATCAATACGAAAATGCCTAACTACGAGATTGAAGACGGTGAAGTGAAGATCAAACCGGGCTACACACAGTTGCCGATCAAGCAGCATCCGATTACGGTGACTTGCGCGAAGATTGGCGATAAGCTGATTGTTGATCCTTGGCTGGAGGAGGAGCAGGCGATGGATGCTAGGATTTCGATGGCGATTGATGATGATTTCAACATTTGTGCCATTCAGAAGGGCGAGAACGGGTTCTTTGAACCGAAACAAGTATTAGAAGCGGCAAAAATAGCCAAGGACAAGGCCAAGGAACTCCGCAAACAACTCGACTGGTGAAAAACGCTTTGGGACGAACCAAAAAGGTGGGACCTGCACGCGGGCTGGGCGTCCGCTACGGGTCCACTGTACGAAAACGCTACGTCAAAATAGTGGTTGAACTGAAGAAAAGCCACAGATGCCCAGCATGCGGCTTTCCACGAGTGAGAAGGCAGAGCGTAGGCGTCTGGAAATGCCAGAAGTGCGGCCACACCTACACGGGAGGAGCATACACACCAACAACAAAATTGGGCATAGTTGCAAAACGCATGGCCAAGGGCACACCAACGGCAGAAGCCCCGAAAGCACCGGAACCGGAAACGCTCGAAGAAGAAACCGAAGAAGTTGACTGACACAGTTTCCCATGTTTCTTAATATCCTATTTTTCACTTATTCACGAAACACATTGCAGTGACGTTTGGATTTGTCATTCACATGGAGAACTAGCATCGTGAAGGCAAGCGCCCGCATACGTTTCAAGTTTTCATCAAAAAAGGATCTAAGCACAGTCTTTGAAGCCCTAAAACCAGAGACGAAAATTCTCCCAGCTCGTTCAAAAGCTACACTGCAGAAAGAAGGCGAGTTTCTTGTCTTGGAGGTTGAGGCATGCGACACAGTAGCTCTGCGCGCGACGTTAAACGCCTACTTAAGATGGGAAAATTCAATAGTGAGCGTTTTGCAGGTTTTGAACGTTCATTGACTTGATTGGACGAAGCCCTCTTCTGGTCTGAAGCCCCCTTTCTCATACTGAGATTCTACCCTCTGGTGAGACCTGGAGCAGATTGAACAAGCATTCGAATCATAGAGTCACAAGCGGTTGTCGTGTGTGGCTAAAGCTAAATAGGAAGGGCCGTTGTCTGAGTTTAAGGCTTCTGCAACGCGGATCGTTTGTCGAAATCATGCGGAAGCTTTGTCCGTCAATTTGGTTTGATGATGATGTCGAAGGGTAAGGAGGACAGTTTAAGCATTGGCGAGAAGAGGCATTCTGTTGGAGAGTTGTTCCTTCTTTCGCTGGTTGTCTCGTACTTTGCTACAAGCCCGATCGGTATTTTGACGGGTCTCTTTCTGCTTAGGATAGCAGAGACGTTTGGGGTTTCTAAAGGTGTTATGGGACAGATTAACACGCTTTCTTCTGTTATTGCAGTGATTTTCGCCTTATTCATGGGTTTATTGAGTGTTCGGTTCAAGCACAAGTTGTTGTTGATCGTAGGGCTGTTGTCTCTCAGCGTTTCTGCCATAGGTTGCTACATTGCCTGGGATTTCTACTCGATGTTCGCGCTATACTCTTTGAGTGGGATAGGAATTGCCATGGTTTCGCCGACGGCCATTGCAATGATTGGGGAGCATCTGGCTCTGGAGAAGAGAGCTAGAGCGGTAGGCTTGGTTATAGCTGGGGGTTCGCTCGCCTACCTGATTGGGGCACCGATTATGGGTGTGATTGCTGATTTTGGAGGTTGGCGTATGACCCTTCTAGGATTTGTGATACCTTTTTCGCTTGTGAGTCTCTTTCTGGCTTTTGTCAGTGTGCCTTCAGCACCGTCTAGTCATGAATCCTCGGTTGGTGCGGAGAGCTATCTGGAGAGCCTCCGAGAAATAGTTACAAACAGGTCTGCTATCGGTTGCTTGATTGGCAACGTATTTCGAAACGCGGCGTTCATGGCGATCCTGCTTTACTCTACATCGTTTTTCATTGAACGTTTTTGGTTGCCAGAGGATCGTGCTTCCCTTGTGATTCTGGGTGCTGCCCTGTGCTACACTTTGGGTAGCGTTGTCGGTGGTTCACTGGTGAATAGAATCGGAAGAAAACTTTCAACGGTTTCGACCGCTATTCTGGCAAGCACATTCACAATATCCTATGCTTACGTGCCTAGTCTTTGGCTTTCCTTGGCCTTGAACTTCACGTCGGCTTGGTTCATGGGTATGATGGCTTCAGCTGCTAGCAGTCTGACTCTTGAGCAGGTTCCGAGATTCCGTGGTTCGATGATGTCGTTAAGCTCTGCGGCTACAAGCCTAGGTTCTGCGGTTGGCGCCGCAGTTGGTGGAATGGCGCTTATCTGGTACGATTACGAGACTTTGGGAAGCATTCTAGGAGTAATGGGCATAGCTTCTGCTGTCATCTTCTACTTCCTAACAACAGATCCGACACACGGAAAGACTTAGATTGTGCTAGTTTGTTTCTTTTGCGAGCATCGCAGCTATTTTCAACGCGGTTTCGATGTTCCTTCGGAGTTCGCTCATTCTTGGTGAGGAATTCCTGTAGTATTCCACTGCTCCTCTGTCTTTCGTTCTGAAGAGGATCAGGTTGGTGGGGTAAAAGTAGTGGCCGAACACGTCTTTTGCTCGCAGAGATTCCGTGACATCTCCGGAAGGTTGCTTGACATGTATTCGAATGAAACCAACCTTGTCGCCGTGTTTCTTCGCCATGTCTTTCGCCAGCTTGTCCAGTTTCGGCTTCTGTCTCTTGCAGGCAGGGCAATTATCTCTGCTGATAGCAATGACATGGACTTTCCCGAGGCCAAGCGCCAAGAGCTGCAGAGCTGGTTTGGCTTTTTTTGAGATTTGCTTCTTGAGTTCAGTGAATTCCAATTGATCGATTGGCATAGAACTTTATCAGCGATTGATCGTATTTAAGCAGTCTGGCAATGTTTTCCGCATAGCCCTTGCCGGATATGGACAGCCGATTGGCTAAGGCAGAAACTTGGCTACTAAGAGTATGATGGACATGAAGACGATTGACTGGGAAACTAGGGTAATCCATTTTGGGTTGTTTGCGGATAGTTGTACGATTCCCTCTGCCGTGAGGCTTTCTTTTGTGGATGCGTATTCCTTTGAAAGAGAATAGAGCCTTTTGTAGTTTCTGAGCACGATGAAGTCGGCTGCCACTATAGTCAGAAGGAAGAGGGACAGGATTGGATGTTTGTTTGCTAGAGTCAACGTGAATGCTGTGACCATGAAAGCGCCACCGAGACCCAGCATTAGCATGGCAAGAAGAGAAGCTTTGACTAGCCCTATGCGCACAGTTAACGTGTTGACGCCGTTTGCTTTGTCACTAAAGTAGTCTCGGGTTTCGGTGGGTATGATTATAGCGTATACGGTCACGGCTTGCCCGGCTAGGAACAAGAGAAAGACCAGGTTCAGTTCCGATGTGATGCTGTGGTACACGAAGGTTACGGGCAGAATGCTGAGGACGAGTAACAGCGTTAGCATAGCCAGCCAAGACCGAGACTTGAAACGCAACGGAGGGACATTGTAGGCGTAGGTTAGGAACATGGCAACTGTCAATAGGAGAAGCAAGACTGGTTTGACTTGGATCAGAAGAAACGGAACGATAAGAGCTAGGCAGATCATGAACTCGACTGCTATGACAGACTTGATCTTGGGTTTTCCCAAAGCGTTCGTCGCCTGGACTAGGTATTGTTTGCGTGGTTCATTGGAGTCCAGTTCGTGATCGCTTAAGGTGTTCAGTTGGGCTCCGATGGCAGAAACAACCGTGATATTAGCAAAAGACAGGGCTGTCAAGATTGCTAGTTGCGGGGTAAGGTCTGACGATGGGTTGATGCTCCAAGCGAGTCCCATCACAAGAGAACCGCAGTTGGCAGGAAGAAACTCGGGCCTGGAAACAACCTTAAGCAGTCGCAACGTTTCAAACATCGCCAGACACGCCCGAAACCAACAACGTTCAAGGCTAAATATATAACGCAATGCTCCTTCTGTCCGGTTCATCGAAGATGCGATTCAGTATGTGAAACAACAATGACAACGCAGTTTTCTTGAGAGACATCTTCACGGTTCTCGAAGACTTTGGAAAGAAGATTCATACAAGTGAGCCGCAGTTGACAGTCAATGGTTTTATCCAAGATGGGACTTGAGTTCTATCACCCTGAATTGGCGATAGAACAGAGATCGACCTAGAATGCGATCTTCGTGTTTCTTGAGTTGGGTTTATAGGGTGCGTGTGCTTAGTTGCTGTGCACGGAAGTAAAGTCATATGAGTGATGAGTTGTCGGGGCTTCCGCCCCAAGTTCAGGAACGCTTACTTAGACTTCAACAACTCCAACAAACACTGAATTCTGTACTCGGACAAAAACAACAGGTAGAACTCGAAATAGCCGAAATCGACCAAGCCAACACCGAGCTCCAAAAACTAGGCGAGGACGCAACAATATACAAAGCCACGGGCTCACTAATGATCAAAACCGAAAAGACAAAAGTCACCACCGAACTCACCGAAAGAAAAGACCTCCTAAACACACGCGTAACCATCGTAACCAAACAAGAAGAACGCTTAAGAAGCCAAATCAAAGAAGTGCAAACCAAACTGCAACAAGATCTCAATCCCGTCACACCGCAAGCCTAAGCCCCATCGCCCCTAGCAGGGTGTAAACTTGGAAAACCTAGGCATATCAGAACTAACCAGCGAACAAACCGAAACCCTCTGTACAATCGCAGAAGAAGCAGCAAGAAAACACATTCTGTCCAAGGTATCCAAGAAACAGCTGGAAACGCTGAACGTTTGCGCTGAGGTTGAAGGCACAAAACCTGTCAAGCTCACAGTTGGTGTTGACATAGAACTTCAGCCTTCGGTAAAGGGTGTTAGTCCCGAGAAGCTTGTGAACGAAGCAGTAAGAACAGCCTTCAAAGCGGCTGAAAAATACCTGAGGAAACTTAAGTGTCCTTCAACGAAATAACCACTCTCCTGAATAAACTAGACGCCAAACTCGCAGTCTTGCTATGCCATCATAACGCTGACCCAGACGCCATCTGCTCAGCCTACGCCTTCGCCAGTCTAATCAAACAAGCAAGACCACAAACCGAAGTTGAAATCGGTGCCGCCCAAGGAGTGAGCCGCCTTTCAAAGCATCTTCTCAGCTTCCTGCCAGTAGATGTGAAAATGCAGCCGAACGTCGAAAAGGCAAGCGTAATCGCGCTTCTTGACACCAACACGGTTCAGCAGCTAGATACGTTAGCAGACAAGATACGAAAAACACAAGCGCCAGTCATCGTCATCGACCATCATGCCGCTCATCCTGAAACCCAACAGATGGCTACCGTCTGCATAACAAACGAAGAATCCTCCTCAACATGCGAAATCGTCTACAGCCTCTACAAACAAGCCAACCTACCATTAGGAGCAAATGAAGCCAAAGCGCTATTCCTAGGCATCGCCTTCGACACACGCCACTTCATCCTCGCGAACTCCACCACACTCAAAAACATAGCAGAGCTCATAGACGCTGGAGTGAACGCACAAGAAACACTAGCCATGCTCTCGCTGCCAATGGATTTCTCGGAACGCGTAGCCAGACTCAAAGCCAGCAGGAGAATCAAACTCTTCAAAATCAACGAATGGATTGTCGCGCTATCACACGTCAGCGCCTTTCAAGCCTCAGCTGCACGAGCCATCATCGAACTAGGCGCCCATGTAGCGGTAGTAGCAGGACAGAATAACGAAAGCCTCGAAATCAGCATGCGTGCCAACCCGGAATTCCATAAGCAAACAGGCATACATCTAGGCAAGGATATCGCCAAACCCCTAGGCGAATATTTGAACGGTATGGGCGGCGGGCATTCCACTGCCGCAGGCGTCAACGGAGCAGGTGACATCGATGCGGGACTTAAACGATGTTTGCGTCTTTTGAACGAAAAGATAGGTAGCAGCAGCTAGAAACAGGTAGCTACTCTTAAATGAAGCGACCACCCGCATAGAACTGTTCAGGCAGTGCCATAATGGCCTTGATCGAAACCAGAAACGTTACTTACACGTATCCCGGCGCAACCAAACCATCAATCAGCAACGTTTCTGTGAGCATCGAGAAAGGCCAATTCACACTTATAACCGGCCCAAGCGGCTGCGGAAAAACCACCCTCTGCAGATGCTTCAACGGCCTAATCCCGCATTTCTACCAAGGCGAACTCCAAGGAGAAATGACCGCCGCTGGACTGAAAGTTGCAGAACACCCAATCTGCGAACTGGCCAAACACGTCGGCCTCGTCTTCCAAAACCCAGAAAACCAACTGTTCGCCCTCTCAGTCGAAAAAGACGTAGCCTTCGGACTTGAGAACCTCGGCAGGTCAAGAGAGGACATGCGAGAGAAAGTAGACTGGGCACTAAAGCTAGCAGGAATCTACGACCTCAGAGAACGAGCACCACATGAGCTTTCAGGCGGACAACAACAACGCGTAGCCATAGCCTCCGTCCTAGCCATGCAGCCCGAAGTCATCGTCCTCGACGAACCAACAAGTTTCCTAGACCCGCTAACGGCTAAGAGGATTTTCGAAGTTATCTACGATTTGAACAAGCGACTTGGAATAACCGTCATTCTTGTAGAACATAGGTTGGATTTGACAGCCAAATACACAAACCACATCATAATAATGGACGAAGGCAAAGTCGTTCAAGACGGTGAACCACATGAGATTCTGTGCTCTGAAGAAGCACGACTAATTGGCATAGGCATACCAAAAGCAACCAGACTCTATCAGGTACTTGCGAAGGACGGCGTAGACTTAGGCAACCAGATTCCGCTGTCTTCAGAGGACATGGCTCGACTGATACGGGAGGCACTCGGAAGCCAATGATCGAAGTCAAAGACGTCTACTTCACCTACCCAAACGGCGTAGAAGCACTCAAAGACGTGTCAGTAACTATCCACGACGGCGAATTTCTAGCTATCATGGGACAAAATGGAGCCGGCAAGACCACCCTAGTAAAAACCTTCAACGGACTCCTCAAACCCACAAAAGGAAAAGTCCTCGTCGACGGAACGGACACCACAAAAACGAGCGTCGCCACCTTAGCTCGAAACGTGGGCTTCGTCTTCCAAAACCCAGACAGCCAACTCTTCAGCGAATCCGTCGAGGAAGAAATAGCCTTTGCACTCAGGAACTTCGGATTCGAGAAGAATGTCGTAGAAAAACGTGTAACATGGGCCCTTAACCTCTTGGCCTTAACCCAATACAGAAAGACTTCACCGTTCATGCTTAGCGGAGGCGAAAGAAAACGCGTGGCCCTAGCTTCAGTTCTGGCTTGGGACCCCAAAATGCTCATACTCGACGAGCCAACGATTGGACAGGATTATCAACAGAAGGAAAAGCTTCGCCAGTTCATCATGCAGATGAAGACCCAGGCAAAAACCGTTGTCATAGTCACGCATGACGTCGAGTTTGTAGCTGAATGCAACCCAAGAGTTCTGCTGATGCACGAAGGTAGAATCGTCACCGACGGCGAAGCACACAAGGTCCTCACAGACCCACAGGCTCTGGAACAAGCATCCATTGTGCCTCCGCAAATCGCCCAAATCTTCCTTGAGCTTTCCGACTTAGGGCTTCCGAAAGACATCATCGACGTCTACAAAGCTCAACGAATACTGCTCGACAGACTGGGGAAGAGAACCACGTGAGCGTCTTCGAAGGACTCAAGTTCCGCAAAGTCCACTCGCCCATTCACAACCTCGACCCCAGAATAAAATTCATCTACGTCTGCGCCATTTTCGCCACAGCCATAACCTTCTCAGAAACGCTGCCTCTGATCGTGCTTTTCCTGATGCAGATTCCATTTGTCACGTTGGCGGGCGTCAAACGCGAATGGGTACGTTCAATGCGAGGTGCAGCCTTTTTGGCCACAATCATATTCTTGACAAACTTCGTTGCCTCGTACTTCAGCGCTGGCTACGTCATCACAGCAAAGAACACTGAAAACGCCTTCGCCCTGACGCTTCGCTTCATTGTGCTCGTCGAATCTTTCTCAGTCTTCTTCCTAACAACCTCACCAGACCACTTAGGACTAGCCCTAGAACAAACCCACGTCCCCTACGAGCTTGTCTTCGCCTTCACAACCGCCGTCCGCTTCGTACCTGTCCTAGCCGAAGAAGCACAGACAATAATGGACGCCCAGAAGGCTAGGGGTTTGGAGCTTGAACGCGGAAACTTCCTCAAGAGAATCCGAAACTACATCCCAATCCTCATTCCGCTCATCGTTAGTGCGATTCGCCGAAGCCTTGAACTAGCGGAAGCCATGGAATCCCGTGCTTGGGGAGCTACGAAGAAACGCACGAACTTGTACGTGCTCAAGATTCATAAGGGCGATTTTGCCTTGATTGCCCTTATTGTGCTTATCTTGATAGCGGCAGTTTATGTGCGTTTGTATGCTGCCGTTCCGTCTGTGAACCAGCTTCTGAGCGGCTTTTTCTAAACCGCAAGGCTTTTAATGCGGACATCCGTGTAAAGGGTTCCTCGGAGCACGAAAAGAATTGAAATGGTTGAAAGCCGCGGCTGAAGAAATCGTTTCTTGCATCGAACGCTCCATCGAAGACCTTGACATGGAATCCGTTGAGGAATTCATCAAACTCCTGCTCAAAGCCAAAGAGAAGAAAATATTCATCGTAGGCATGGGAAGAAGCGGCTTCGTCGGTCGAGCCTTCGCGCTACGCCTCATGAACCTGGGCTTCAACGTCTACTTTCTCGGTGAAACCATAACTCCGGCAGCCGAAAAGGGCGACATGCTAATAGCCATTTCAGGAACAGGCTCCACAAAAATGGTTCTGACTGCCAGCTCGGCCGCAAAAGACATCAACGCCACAGTCGTGGCCATTACGTCGTTCCCAAAATCTCCACTAGGCCAAATGGCAGACCAAATCGTCCAGATCAAAGGAAGAACAAAAGAAGGCTCACCACGAGAGGACGACTATCTAGCTCGACAAATAATCGGCGAACGCGAACCCTTGACGCCGCTGGGAAGCGTTTTCGAGAACAACTGCATGGTCTTCCTAGACAGCCTAGTCGTAGAGCTGATGCAAAGGCTAGGGCAGCATGAAGCAGACTTGAAACGCAGACACGCAACCATAGAATAGGGAAGCCAGCAAGATCGAACCAATCTAGCGGTTGCCTTTTTTCTTGGCGTAGTCTTCTTGAAGCTTTTCAGCGAGCTTGCTGTCTTTCAAGATAAGCGCTCCGCGATATCCACAGCTTCTACATTCCCAAAGAGACCATAGTTGTGGAAGACCTGAAGCCCAGAAGACATTTGTTGAGCCGCATCTTGGGCAGAAGGTAATGCTTCTTTTTTGAGTCTTGCGCTTAGGTCTAGGCACATGGTTTGCGTCTTCTGGTGTTGGATTCATGTTGAGTCTTCTGTTTTAGATGATGTGCACATGTTGCTTTTTAGGGTGTTTGGTTTTAATGTTGCTCATGATTGGAAGTGCATACAACTTATTAAGACTCAATACACACTATATTCGTACAACACTAGCACACATCCTAAACAAAAAAGAGCAACACACACGGTGAAAACTTCAATGCCGAAGACTTCCAGAACGGTTGAAGAAACCGAAGTAGGCATAATACTCAAGGAAGAGGTCAGAAAACCAACCGCTTTCAGGGAAGTCTACGCAATACAGGAACCCTATGTTTACGCAGCAATCGTGAAAGAACCAGAAACCCAAAAAACGCTCTACGAAGTCATAGAGCCAACGCTTCAGCCTGAAGAAGAAAAAAGACTGCGGGAAATAAAGCAATTTCTGATGGAAGAAGTCGACGTAAACCTAAAAGACATAGAAACAAAAGAAAAAGCAGAAAACTATCTCAAAGACAAAACGCGAGAAATAATCAAGAGATACCACATCAAAGTCCCCGCAGAAGCCATCGACAAGCTCGTGTACTACGTTATAAGGGATTTCATAGGCTACGGAAGAATCGACCCACTAATGAAAGATCACTTGATCGAGGACATTTCCGCTGATGGAGTGGGCATACCGCTTTACGTCTGGCACAGAATGTACGAATCGTTGCCCACGAATATACTGTTCAAGGATGAAACCGAACTAGATTCGTTCATAATTCGCCTGGCGTATTTGGCGGGCAAGAACATCTCCATAGCCTCTCCGATTCTAGACGCTTCACTCCCTGAAGGTAGCCGCATCCAATTGACTTACGGAAGCGAAGTCACAAGAAGAGGCTCAACCTTCACTATCAGGCGTTTCAGAGTTGACCCGCTTTCCATCTCAGATCTGATCTCATTCAAAACAATCTCCTCAGAAATGGCCGCTTACCTGTGGTACATCATAGAAAACAGAGCCTCAGTGATGATAGCTGGCGGTGTGGCGTCTGGAAAGACAACCATGCTGAACTGTCTGTCAATGTTCATCAAACCTGAGATGAAAGTCGTGAGTGTTGAAGACACGCAGGAACTCAACCTTCCGCATGAGAACTGGATACCGTCAGTGGTAAGGTTGGGTTTCGGACATGAGGACAAGAGAAGTGGCAGCATAACGCTTTTTGATCTTTTGAAAGCAGCCGTCAGACAGAGGCCAGACTACATTATCGTAGGCGAGGTTCGCGGAGAAGAAGCATACACGCTGTTCCAGGCCATGGCAACGGGCCATCTTGGAATGTGCACGATACATGCAGAGTCGGTCGAAGCTGTAATAAACCGACTGGAATCCGAACCTATGAACATACCGAAACCGCTTATCGCCATGACTGATGTCATAATGGTCATGTCCAGAACCGAAATTGAAGGTAGACCAGCAAGAAAAACAACCGCCGCAGCAGAAGTCATAGACCTCGACCCAAAGACGAACAACATACGCACCAACGCGATCTTCACATGGAACCAGAAAGAAGACACGTTCGTTTTCTCCGGCCACAGCAGCATTCTGGAAGAGCACATGAAAAAGCTGGGAATCACAGAAGAAGACATCAGAAGCGAACTGAACGCTAGGAAAACCGTTCTCGAATGGATGGTTCAAAAAGGAATCCGCCGCTACTTGGACGTCGCCAACGTCATCAGAGAATACTACACTAACCCGAAGCGTGTCTTCCAGAAAGCCAGAGTGGGACTGAAATGAAAAGCAACAAGGCCCTCGACAAGATCAGAGCACTTTTCAAAAATATCAACGCAAAGCTCAACGTTCCATTCTTGGAACTTCCAAAGATAAGATCGGACGCAAAGCAAGAAAGAGCCAAGTTCGTATTTGAAAATCCACATTCCTTAGCCTATCAGCTTATTGGAGAGAAAATAGGGCGCGTCTTGCCACTTTTCGACGACTTAGACTCTAGGTTGCAACGTTCAGGCTTGAAAGTGAACTTTAGAGCTTACATCAGCCTGACTGTTTTGGCGACTATCTTCATCTCGCTAACTGCATTAGCCTTTGTTCCGTGCTTAGTGTTCATCGTGTTCAGAGTTCCACTTTTCCCAGCAGTTCTGTTCGGCATAGGAGGAAGCCTATTCGCAGTTGCGTTTTCGACAATCGGATTCTACCTCTACCCGGTTTATCGCGCAGACAAGCTCAAAAGAGAACTGGACGACGAGTTGCCTTTCACAACTGGTTACATGGCTATTCTTTCGAGCGCGGGAGTTTCTCCAGAGAAGATATTCTACTCGCTTTCAAACCTCAGCGTGCCTCTTGTGGTTTCTGGCGAAGCCAAAGACATCGTAAGAGACGTGAGTCTCTTCGGACGAGACATAATCTCAGCTCTTGAAGAAGAATCCAAGCGAACGTCCTCCGAAAGATTCCGTGAAATGCTGGAAGGATTCATTTCAACAATACATTCAGGTGGCAACCTAGCAGCCTATCTTCGCGAGAAATCCAAACAGTACATGAGACTCAAGAGAATAGGACTGAAAAAGTTTTCTGACACGCTATCGATCCTGTCAGAGTTCTATGTTACCATACTTGTTACAGGACCACTGCTTCTAGTCATCATGCTTGCAGTCATGGCCATGCTTGGCGGCGGTTCCCTAGGCATGCTGAGCCCAGACCTCATACTCAGCCTGCTCACCTACATGGGCATACCGTTGGGCTCAATAATGTTTCTCATAATCTTGGATGCTGTCTCACCCAAATGGTAATAGAAATGCCGAAAATAACCAAGGAAATGAAGAAAATCGCATGGATCGTTTCAGTTTCCCTAGCAACCGCCATAATGTTTGCGGCCTGCTTCCTGTTTTGGGGAAAAAAAACATTCGACGACTTCGTCTTCTTCGCCTTAATAGCAGCCGTTTTTCCACCAGCCATATTGAACTACATTGAGTTCAGATGGAGAAAAACGGTTGATGAACGTTTGCCAGATCTCTTCAGAAGCATAGTTCAAGGTCAAGAAACCGGCATGACACTTCCACAGGCCTTGGAAAACGCAGCGAAAAGAGACTATGGGCCTCTGACGGCTGAACTGAGAAAAATGACTTCACAAATCTCTTGGGGAATGTCTTTTGAAGACGCATTGCTGGCCTTGGGGAGACGCGTCAACACCGTGCTCTTTCAGCGAACGGTGCCGCTGATAATCGAGGCAAGTCGTTCCGGCGGACACGTTGAAAAAGTGTTTGATCCGATGGGCAAGTTTGTTCAGTCAACCCTGATGCTCGACAAGGAACGCAAAAACCAGACAAGACCATATGTTGCGATAATCTACGTGGCCTTCTTCGTGTTCCTATTCACTATCATACTGCTCTTCAAATCATTCTTCGCCAGTATTGAAGGCTTGCCAATTCTTGGAGCCACAGCAACACCAACTGAACAGATACGCCGGATATTCTTTCACATGACTACCATCCAAGCCTTCTTCGGGGGACTCGTAGCTGGAAAAATGGGCGAAGGAACAATAACCGCTGGCCTGAAACACAGCCTCATCATGATGCTAGGCGGCTACATAGCCCTGAAAATCTTTCTAGGAGCATGAGAGAATGGCAAAGAAGTGTCGCTTCTTCCATGACAGGCGGGCAATAACCCCAGTATTAAGCAACCTCTTGCTTATGGTAGTTGCCGTAGCAGCCATGGCTATTGCCACCATGGCGACCTATGTCATAACGACTGGTCTCAGGGAGAATATGAGCGAACGCGTTATTGCTGAGGATGTGTGGTTTAACCCTTCGACCGGAAGCATTCAAGTTTATTTGCGCAACATCGGAAAGGTGGCCATTCACGTTTCAGCAGTCTATGTTAACCACACTTCCCGATTCTTCGCCTCACCTTCCACGCTTGAGATAAACGAACACAGTTGGCTTAACGTTTCATTCGCTTGGGCTTCCGGTAGCCTGTACTTCATAGATGTTGTAACGACCAGGGGGACGCATGTTAGAGGTTATTATGAAGCGCCTTAGACTAAACAAACGAGGAATAAGCAACGTAATAGTCGTTATGCTGAGCCTCGTTCTGATAGTGATTGTGGTGGCCAACGTGATACTCTGGAGTTACGAGATGAACCAGCTTGATTGGGAAAGAATGCAAGAGAAAATTACGCTCGCAAACGCTGAGCGCATAACACATTCGCCTTGGTTCACAAGCCAAAACGAATATGCGATAAGCGTCGGCAGTCGACTGAACGGAACCTACGCTTACACGCAAACTGTAGACGCCAATTACGAGACTTTCAGGGAGGAACTTGCACAAGCAAGCTACAACCCAACCGTGTACAATCTGATTGGCTCAACGAAATACGTTTCAGGCACCATTGTAGACCTGGCTGCTGATAATGATGTTTACATGACCTTCAGAAGCTACTCCTCAGCCTTCTCATCTCAAACAACGTACGCACACAGCGAAACTACGATAATTGCAGGCACAACCTACTACCAATTAAAACTCGCAAGCGCAGATTCTGCAGGGGTGACTTTGTCAGCAAGTGGATCAACGACGGGTCGCAAACTATTGGGAAGATCGGTGTATCCACTCATAGGAATCACCTCGGTACCAGCCAGCACGTGGACAGTCTATTATCGCGGTTACAAGACGGGCCTAAACCTTATTGTTCATTGCGATGCTGACATTTTGATAAGAAGAGCCGACGGCACGACAAGAACCACGGTCGCTACAGGAGTTGCGAACTCGGTAAATCTCAACAGAGACACGTGGAGTACTGTTTCTGGAACCTATGCTTGGGGCAGCTATACAGTTGTTGAAGAGACCGATTTCCTTGAAGTTGACTATTACGCTCACGTGACGACAAGCCAATCCAACAGAAATGCGTACCTCAGAATCGACGATTCTGGCTTAGCATTGAATGATCAGACGAGGGTTGCGGGAATGATGCTTCCTAGCAAGTTCACAACCGAGATCGAACTAACAGGATTGAGCAACCTACAAACTTGGCAAAGTCTGACATGGACAGTAAACAGCGCCTTCACGGCAACCAACGTGAATACGACGCTACAACTCTACAACTACAACACAAGCCAATATCCGACAAGCGGAGATGGTTTCACCGGCTACACTTCAAGTGCGACCCCAAACACAGACGAGACACGAAACCAAACAATAACGGCAAATCCAGCCCATTTCAGAGGCTCCACGGGTGAATGGAAAACGAAAATCATAGGAGTCAAAGAAACAAACTCTCCCTTTAACCTCAAGGTGGATTGGGTCGAGCTTAAGGTCAAGTCCCAAGAAACCTACAGGATCGATATTGTTGGGGAATTTGCCTTAGACGTGTCCACCTATCTATTATCTTATGCCCGTTCAGTTGAGCTGCAAGTCCGTTACAGAGCTATTGATTCTTATGAGCGATGGTTCCTGAAAGCATACAACTGGACCAACGCCAGCTTCAGTGATGCAGGATTCAATTCAACAGCGGGCGACATACCGACGACGGGATTCAGATACTACACGGTGAACTTGACAAACGCTTGGCAGAGCTATGTTCGATCCGATGGCACGATTAGGATAGAGTTCTGTGATATTGGACCGGATGTTAACCAGACGATAGTTGACGTTGACTTCCTGGGTGCAAGAACAGTTGTTGATGGAGTCAGATTCTCTCTTCAAAACGACGGTTCAGTGACCTGTCATTTGGTGGCCTTATGGGTGCTGAGCTCAACGGTACATAAGCGGTATGACGTTGACTTTTTCTTCAATTCGGGAGTGAGTACCGATTACGTCAGAGTAGATGTGGGACTGCCTCAGAACAGCTTCATAGTTAAAGCCGTGACCGAACGAGGAAACATAGCAGTGCTCAGAAGTCCCTAGACAGAATCCTGCCTGAACCTGTTCCGCCTATCTCATTTCCTGAACATCTTATCTTTCAGGGCTCGAATTGCTTCTTTTTGGCTTTTTGCCTCTATTATCTGGATGTTGTACAGTTCTGCCATCTTCTTTCCATTTTCGCTCAACTCAGGAATCGCGATCAGATAAGCATTATCGGGAGAAACATCATATATTTTGGCAAACAACGCGATTATTGGTTGTTCAGGCACAACGGCTCCTGTAGATGTCGCTAGATCGATCACTGTCACTTTTTTTGTCATTCCGCCCTTTAAAGCGGCTATATCGAAAACGTGGTTTGCGCCAGATTTGCCCTTTAGAAACGCTGGACTTTCAACCTCAAAACCGTTGTCACGCAGGAAGTCTCGAATGGGTGTAATCACGATCCAATCTAGCGAAACCTCTTCCTTGACTTCCTCTTTCAGACTGTATGAGTAAACGTCTCTGATGACGGTATCTTCGAAGTTTGAGTTTGCGTGGCAGTCTCTGCAGAAGTGTGCAGTTATGGGTATGTCAAAGCTTTTGTTGCACTCTTTGCAGGTGCACCATATTCCGGCTTTCCGGTAGTCTACGTCAAGCTTCTTCAATTCATCATGGCATTTTGGACAAAGAAGCTTGTTGCCTTTCTGGAAGTGCCCTTCAACATCCATGTACCCACATTTAACGTGCTCAATCAAGGAACTCTTTTGGATGTCAAAGGACTTGCAGTATGGACAGCAGTAGCGAGCAGAGATGTTTGCTGAAGCGCACTTGGGGCAATACAGTATCTTGTCGTAAAGTCTTCTTTTCAATACGCCAGCATCATGAAGCTTATTCAGGAAATCCTCGGCATTCGAACCGCCTCCCAGAATTGCCTCTACAATCGGGTATCTGTAGCCGACCTTCGGATCGTAAACTGGCTCAAGTTCACTCATCTCGCCACTCAGAAACTTGCTTAGAAAAACCTGTGTGTTACGATCTTTGTACAGGTCTGCACGCTCAGCTTTACCCGGTTTCAACATTCTTCACACAAGCCAAACCAGATTTCTTTTCTCATGTTTAACCAACATTTTGAGCCCACACTCTTAATAATTGTTTGCATCACGACCAGACTCTTTGCACAGACGATTTCAGAAGCAAGCACGCTCATGGTTCTCTTTCACCCGGATTCTGGGATAGACTTCAAACTCGCATAGTCTATTTCCAATAGGTGCTTACGCGTCTTGTATCGACGAATGCAAAGACTCTTTTAGGAATTGCCGTTTCCATCATTTTTCACAACTCAACCTGGTTCAACTGAGAATATCCTGTTGCCGTCAGGAATAAAGCGTTTAGGACTTCGCAATTCAGAATCAGAATCCTGAGTGTTCGTTCACAGTCACGTTTTTTAATAAGTACAGCAATATTGCAACTGCATCGTACTCATGAAAAGGAATAACACTAATGGTGAACTGAATGTCGACTCAAAACCTGCAGAAAAGCCCACCAGCTCGCTGGACAACATTGAAATCACTGACACCAACAATCCTTTTCCTTGTCATAGCGACCATTGCCGAATATCTGATTGTCCTTTATACTGTGAGCCTAGGCGTCAAGGATGCGTCCTTGCTTCAATGGAGCTTCCAGCTTCCCGGAACCACATGGAATGCTACCTTAGCGGTAAGCCCGCTGTTTCACCTAGTTCCGATAACCGCCATTATCGCTCTCATAACCAGTTGGATGTATTTGAAAGGGCATGTTGCCTTCAGACCCCAAGAAGCGTGGAGAGGAAAAGCGGGTCAGGCAGGTAAACGGGGCAAGCCGGAATCGAAGGCAAGTCGAGCTTTGAAGCGTTTCTTCGGAAGAGTGGAATCGGGTCTTTCAAGGCTCAAAGGTATTGGGTACGTTGTAAAAAAGATACGTTTCGCCAGAGCCGCGGTAAGAAGCGCTTTGGCTGTATTGCTTCTGTTCACCCTATTCATCACTGTAACGGTTCTCTTGGCGTATCCTCAAGCGATCTACCGAGCAATATCTAGCGCCTACCAAAGTGACCCCTCATTGCTTGGCTTCATGAAAGCCTCGGGGCAAGCCTTGGCTCCTCTAAGCGCTGCAGGAAACGCTTTCATGTTCGCCGCTCCTGGATTCAGAGGCCTCGCACTAGATTTCGGGGGCTTAATCAGCCCATTAGCGAAACTAGATAATGCCGGGAAGTACCTTGCTATCCAGAATGCCGCGGCATGGCTTTCCGCACTAATGGCTTTGTTCTACGTGGAATTTCTGCAGAAAAACCGCCCTTATAGAAAGAAATAGATCACAGTTAAGGGGTTTTGATGGCTGACCATCCTCGATTTGGTCCAGCCGGGATTCCGCCGACGTTTGCTTTGATGAAGACTGCCCTAGAAGACGTTCCTAGCTTTCTGCGTGGGGAAGGCCTTGACGCTTTCGAATACGAAGCCATCTACTGGGGCGCAAAGCCCCAAATGAGGAAAGAAGAAGCTGAGAAACTGGGATTGAGAGCGAGAGAGAATGACGTTTGGCTCAGTTTTCACGGTTCCTACTTTGTCAATCTCAGCGGCGAAAAGCAAGTCGTAGATGCAAGCAAGAAACGCTTGGTCGCCTGTGCAACTGCGGCAGAATGGATGGGAGCCCATGTTGTAGTCTTTCATCCGGGATTTCATGGCAAGAAGGTGCCAATGGAGGCTTTCAGAAGCTGTGTGGTAGCCATGAAGGAAGTTGCTACGACCATGAGGACGTTGGGGATCAAAAACGTGAAGCTTGGTGCAGAGACCATGGGTAAGAAATCGCAAGTTGGAAGCTTGGAAGACATCTTGGGCTTCTGCGAGGAAGTGGAACAGACCCAGCTTGTGGTCGATTGGTCTCACCTGCACGCAAGAGACCGAGGACGTTTCAGAACGGTTGAGGATTTTCGTGAAGTCGTAGTGGAGATTGAGAATCGCCTTGGGAACGAAGCTGTGAAGAACATGCATTGCCACTTCACGAAGATCGAATATTCGGACAAAGGCGAACGCAGGCATCACGTTCTGGATGAGACAGGCTATGGACCGAGCTTTGAAATGCTTGCAGAAGTAGTGGCCGAGTTCAGGCTCAGGCCTGTCATAATATGCGAAAGCCCTCTTCTGGACATTGACGCAGTGAAGATGCGAGATATCCTCAGGAAGAAGCTTGAACGCTAAGCAGACCCAAGTGCGATACTTTTTTATTCCATCCTATCTTGCTGTTCATGGGTAGATGTTTTGGTCCGACTAAAAGGATTTCAAAAACTAACTTCAGTCGACCACGCACTCGACGCGTTTATGAAGGCAATACCCACCAAGAAGCCTGAAGCCAATAAGGTTGCATTGCCCTCTGCCCTGGGTCGTGTTCTGGCAGAAAACGTTGTTGCCGACGAGGATTTGCCACGTTTCGACAAGTCAGCTGTAGACGGCTATGCCGTCAGAGCAAAAGACACAGTCGGAGCATCGCAGTTCAAACCCAAAATCCTCAAGATTGTCAGGGACAGAATAGACCGCAACCAAGCAACACAAGTGTGGACTGGCAACCCAATCTCAGAAGGAGCAGACGCCGTTGTGATGCTAGAAAACACCAAGCGGACTGGTGAAGAGATTGAGGTTTGGGTGCCTTTGACGCCTGGCGAGAATGTTTCAAAGAAGGGTGAGGATGTGCAAAAGGGGAAAACTGCGGTAGAGACAGGCGTCCGCTTGAAGCCTCAACATTTGGCATTTATTGCTGCGTTGGGAAAGACCGAGGCCAAAGTCTTTGAAAGGCCGAGAATAGCGGTCCTGGCAACCGGAAACGAACTCGTCGAAATAGGGTATGAACCACAACCAGGACAGATCTTTGACACTAATAGGCTTATGATTTCATCTTTATGCATGGAACTAGGCGCTGAACTACTGGACCTTGGCATAGCCAAAGACGATTTGGCTGAAATTGCTGGAAAGTTGAAGGAAGGCCTGCGAAAGGCGGATGTGATAATCACTACTGGCGGGACGAGTGTTGGTGTTGCTGATCTTGTTCCGGAGGCTGCCAACAAAGTGGGAAAACCGGGCGTTGTGGTTCATGGAGTGGCTATGCGACCTGGCATGCCTACGGCGCTTGCTGTGGTCGATGGCAAACCAGTGTTGATTCTTTCTGGGAATCCTGTTGCTGCATTTGTTGGGTTTGAAGCCTTTGGCAGACCTTTGATCTGTAGATTGCTCGGCTTGAAGCAGACCGAACCTAGACCAACGGTTAAAGCTAAGATTACGAGGAAAGCGACTGGAGCTCTTGGGAGAAAAACTTTCGTGCGTGTCCGTGTTTTCGAAGATAGAGACGACCTTCTTGCTGAACCTGTAAGCTCTAAGGGATCTGGGATCATTTCGACGATGACAAGGGGTAATGGTTTTGTTGTTGTTCCCGAAAACAGGGAAGGACTTGCAGAAGGAGAGATTGTTTCGGTAAGCTTGTTTGATGGCGTAGAGGTGACCTGAAAGAATGTTTAAGAAACTCTTGACTCTCAACGAGGCTCAGCAAGTAATCCACAAGCATCTTAGACCAAAATCATCAAGTATCGAGGAAATTCCATTGCTAGAAGCCCACAACCGCGTTCTCGCCCAAGACCTAATGGCCACCATGGACATTCCTCCTTTCAACCGTTCAACTGTCGACGGATACGCTGTCAAGGCTGAAGACACGTTCGGCGCAGAGGAAAACAGATCTTCAAAGCTGAAGGTTTGCGGAGCAGTGAGCATAGGGAAACTGCCTAGAGCGAAAGTTGCCTCTGGAAAAGCAGCCGAGATCGTTACTGGTGCGCCTATGCCTGAAGGTGCAGACGCGGTGGTTATGGTTGAAGACACAGAACGAAAAGGCAATTTTGTCCATGTGTTTGCTGCTGTGGCTAGGGATGAAAATGTCATGAAGGCTGGCTCAGACATTCGGAAAAGTGAGACCGTTTTGAAGGCTGGACAGTTGTTGAGTTCTCGGGAGATAGGTGTTTTGGCAGCGGTGGGGATCGCGAGAGTGAGAGTTCATGCGGTTCCTCGTGTGGCGGTTCTTTCAACAGGCGCTGAGGTTACTGAGCCGGGTGGGAGACTGCCCCCTGGAAGGATTTATGATATAAACGCTTACAGCTTGAGTGCAGCAGTCTTGGAGAGTGGTGGAAAGCCCATTTTGATGGGCGTTTTCCCAGACGATAGAATCAGACTGAAGAAAGCATTGGAGGAAGCGTTGGATGTGGCAGATGTCATTGTCACCTCAGGTGGCGTTTCCGTGGGTCCCAAGGACATCATGCCACAGACCGTGGACTCTCTTGGAAAGCCCGGCGTGATTGTTTCAGGAATCGCAATCAAGCCGGGAAAACCCGCGACAGTGGCAATAGTAGATGGAAAACCGATTTTCTCGCTTCCGGGTCATCCGACCTCTGCGCTGCTGGTTTTTCATTTGCTTGCTCGCCCGATTATTGCCGAAATGGCCGGAAGAAGAACAGAAAGAAGTCTAGAGGTGAAAGCTTTCGCTGGAATGAGGATGTTCTCCGCAAGAGGGCGAAGGACGTTTGTTATGGTCAGGTTACGTAGAGACAAGTCGGATCGTCTCGTTGCTGATGCTGTTGAATCAGGACAGTCAGGAGCTATCACGACTCTGGCGAAGGCTGACGGGTTTGTTGAGGTTGCTGAAAACCAGCAGTTTATCGATGCCTATGAAGAAATTGTGGTCCGGCTTTTCAGAAGTCAAGAGAAAGCGGTTTCTTAGCTTTCTAGCTTGACTCGTTTGTTCGCTGCGTAGGCGGTCGCAACCCATGTTAGGACAAGATAGGCTACCATGCTGATTCCAATGAGCAGGTCTGCCAGAAACATGTAGTAAATCATGTACAAGGCAAGCACCGTGACGACAAGGAAAAGGATCACAACCAGATACAGTACCCAACTTCTCTTCATGAAGAGCCCATATGCTGTGACCAAGCTCAGAATGCCGACTATGCCGACAACTGGCATGTAATTGACGAGGGGCAATACTCCGAGGCTAACTATTCCTGTGATTATGTAGAAAACCGAGACCAAGAACAGACCCATGTTTTCGATTTTCAGTCTAGATCCAAGTGACATCGTCTGATTCGCCTTTAACCCTATTGCATAACCAGCAACGTTAATAAATTTAATGTTTAAAGGTTTTCAGCATACCGTATCTGAAAGCTCTGAAGCCAAGCTTTTCATGAAACCTCACGGCAGCCACATTTTCAAATAACACCGTAAGCCTAACAGCATGCATGCATTTGGCGTCTAGCTTATGACTTTGCTGGCGTTGGTTAGCGAAAAGGTTTAGAACTCATCAACGAATAAGCAAATTCCCAGGAGATGAAAAAGTAGTTATGAGCCACCGTGAGCTTTTTGTGTCTCAGTCAAATGTCTTCAGCGGCTTCCAGAAATCCTTCGAAAAAGCAGATTACACAATATTGGGAGTACCTTTTGACGTTACAAGTACTTATCGAACAGGTGCCAGGTTTGGACCTGCCGCGATCCGACAAGCTTCACTCAACATCGAGACCTACAGCTTCCGAACAGGCTTCGACATTGAAGACATATGTCTACACGACTTAGGCGACTTACACGTATCCACGGACACAGGGAAAACATTGGAAAAGGTTGAGCTGGTCACAAAGGATGTGCTGGAGGCAGGAAAGACTCTGGTTACTATCGGCGGTGAGCATACGATAACGTTGGGCATCATGAAAGGTTTGGGTGTTAGAGCGAGGAAAACGGCGATAGTGAGCTTTGATGCGCACTTGGATTTGCGCGACGAGTTTATGGATCTTGAGCTTTCGCACACGACTTTCATGCGAAGAATAAGTGAGGCGGTGAAGCCTGCCACAATCATCGAGGTTGGAACCAGAGCGGTCTGCAAAGAAGAGCTGGCTTACGCAAAAAAGGCTGGAATAGAGTTCTTTACGACAAGGCAGATCAGAAGAGGAGGAACCCAGCAGATCACAGAACAACTCAGAGAAAAGCTTGCAGAATATGATAACCTTTACGTTTCAGTTGATATGGATTTTCTTGACCCTGCATACGTTCCGGCAGTCCAAAACCCGGAATCAGACGGTCTCGAACCATACTGCCTGCTTGACATTCTTGAAGGCATTTGCGATAGGCGTGTAGTAGGTTTTGACGTGCTCGAAGTCGCGCCGAACTATGACCAGGGGATTTCAGCGATCTGTGCTGCAAAAGTGATTTTCGAAATTCTATGCAACTTGGAGAAATCGCGGAAAGCACAGACACAATGAGAGGAGTAGAAAAGTATTATGACGGGAAATCAGCAAGCTATGAAGAGCAGTTTGAGACCGCGTAATTTCTGGCTTCTACTCTTTCAGTAGTTTTGCGATGAAGAATCCGTTGCACTCGTGAAGATGAGGATAGAGCCTTTGACATTCGTCTAACCCTCTTAATCCGGGTAGACCCAGCGTCGGCGTGATTTCGGCAAGTGAGAACTCCGGATGCTGCTTCAGGAATTGTTCTATTATCATTTCGTTTTCTTCAACGGTTATGCTGCATGTGGAATAGATCAGCGTGCCTCCTGCCTTTACGTTTTCTGCGCTTTTGTCCAGCATTTGCCGTTGAATCCCTGCCATCTTGCTGATCGAACGTGATCTGATTCGCCATTTGGCAGAAGGCAACTTCCCAAAAGTGCCCGTGCTCGTGCATGGTGGATCTAGAACAACAACATCAGCTTCCAGCTTGAACGGTAATGAGCGGCATGCATCTGCGATTACTGGTTCAGCAATCATGGCACCCATGTGGGCGACTTCTCGTTTCCAGTCGCGCATTCTACGTTTTGAATAGTCTATTGAGTAGACCATGCCCTTGTTTTGCATCAGCTGTGCTAGATACGTTGTCTTGGCTCCGGGTGCGGCGCAGATATCTAGTACTGTCATTTCTGGTTTCGGGTTTGAGGCTTCGGCTGCGAAGCAACTTGCCTTGTCTTGGATATAGAATAGACCCTCTTTGCATGCTGTGACGGCCGCTAAAGGCTGCTTGGAGCCAATAACCTTGTAGGCATATTTCAACCCTTCAACTTTCTCAACCTTTATCCCTTCTTGGGCAAGTCTCTGCAGAATCTCGTCTTGACCTGCTTTGAGCGTGTTCAGCCTTATGTAGGTCGGTGATTGTTGCATGTCTGCTTCCAGCATGGTTATTGCTTCGGGTCTGCCAAAAATCCTGAAACAATACTTGACAAGCCATACGGGGTGGAAGGTTTTGAGGGCGATTCGCTGTTGGTCGTTTGTATTGGCGTAGACTACTGTAGCATTCTGTGTCAGCAACGTGCCCAGTATAGGTTCGGCTTTTTGGAGGGTTTTCCATCCGAGGATGGCCCGGCCGAGTCCAGCTATGTTCGCGGCTTCGTTGAGGTCAGTCTTGTTCCAGTTCTTGGTTACTCTGGTTTGGTGAACATAGAGGCGCAAGAAAGCCTGTAAGCCTAGGCTGTACTCGTCAATCGTGTCGGGTTTAATGGTGTTGTTTATGAATTTGTCTATGAAGTTCTGTCGCCTTACCGTTTCAACCACGAGTGAATGGGCAAGTCTTGCAGCGTTATAGTCGGTTATGCCGAGTTGCTTGATGGTTCTTGACAGGGCTAGACGCTCGCTTAGGTTCTGCATTTGCATCCAGCTCAAGGTTTCAATCGCGAGCGTCCAAGCTTCTTTAAGCAAGAAACTTCACAAGTCTAGAACAAACGCGAGCACATAGATAAAGACTAGAGGCTCTCCTAATCGAATAAGCCGACAAGCTTGCCTCAGAACGCTGTTCTTTCTTGAACGTCTATTGAGCTCTTGAGGTGTGATCATTCTGTCTGGTTGGTTTTCTCGATCTTGAAGGCAGAAACATTTCCGGTTACAGCGTTGATTTTGAATGACAGCTTCTGCTCAAAGTAGCTTGCTTCCACATTCCAGGATCTACTGTTCTCGTCATATTCGGCTTCGTAGAAAGAGCTTGGAATGGTATATCGCCACATTGATTTCGCGGCTTCGATCGCGATCTCCTTGGCTGCTTGTGCGTCAACAACACGCAATTTTTTGCTCATTCATATTCCTCATAGGGCCTCTTCAATTTAGAAATGTTTGCTTTGAATTTGTTTTAAAGGCGGTTTTGGAGGCATGGGCTTTTTGAGTTTACCTTTTTCAGATTCTCCACGTATTCCTTTTCGCCGGTCGCCTTTGCCAGATGTTGGTTTGCATTCACAAACTGCAGGGTGTGGTATATTGATTCTTCGCCTGTGAGCTGATCCCTGAAGTAGCATCCTTTTTTGATGCCGTTGGGTTTCAGGCTTTTCAGGTAGCTTACGGCGTAGCTGCAGTGTCCGACGATTTCGCATGAAACACATCTGGACCAATCTTCTGGATAGATGCACGGGCCGCAAGTCAAGTGGCAAGCTCTTTTTCCCGGATGCAGAATGACTTTGACCTCGTCTCCACATCTACAACAAGCGTTTTCCCATGTTTCAGACGTCGACATCCTCTCATCTCTACTTCTGCATAGTAAGTATTTTACATGGAAACTCGACTATAAAGCTTTCCTATACTATTGTAAAGAAGAAACGGTAGAAAAGCAAATGTATTTCCAAGCATTCATTTGGGAATCTTCAATGCAACAACGAATAATCTCTAGTATAGGTTCGCATAGGCTGGCAATGGATGCTCCCTGCATCGCTTCATGATTTGGTCTTCGGGAATGCTCCAGATTTCAACTGGAAGATTGTTTCATAAGTGTTATAAAGTGATATAACACAATAGCACATGGAGAGATAAAAACTTGTTGCGGAAAACGGTTTCTAACCTAATGTTAGCATTGTTGCTCGTAGGCACTATTGCTTTCACAACTGGCAGCTCCATAAAAGAAACAGCTGCATCTGGCGAAGGTTCAATTGACTGGTGGCCCATGTTCCATCACGACGCGAATCGCACCGGCTATTCCAGTTCCAACGTGTCGATGCCCATTGTCCTATTGATGCGATCTTCAATGACGGGTGACAAGATCCGGTCTTCGCCCGCAATTACTAATGACACCATCTATGCATGTTCCTTGGATGGCTACGCGTATGCGTACCGTGGCAAACCGCCATACTCACCCGCACCTATATGGCAAAGTAAAAAACAATACGGATCTATTCGCTCGTCTCCCTGTGTTGCTACGAACAAGGTTTACTTTGGGTCAGACGATAAACACATTGTTGCTTTAAATGCTTCAGATGGCCGCGAGATATGGAACTACACAACAGGAGGTGCAGTGAAGTCTTCACCTGTTGTGGTTGATGGTGTTCTTTATATCGGCTCTTCTGATGGTTACCTTTATGCGTTGGATGCTTCAACAGGTTCTGAAATCTGGAGGTATCGCGTCGCTTTTCCGGTTGAGTCTTCACCTACGGTTTTTGATGACACGATATTCTTTGGTTCGAACGATAGTAGAATCTATGCCTTGCAGAAGAATGGAAGAATAAAATGGTTTAGTGAAACTGAAGGGGCGATTGTTTCTTCGCCTGTTGTAGCGGGTGGCAGAGTGTTTGTGGGTTCATGTGACAACAGAACTTATGCCTTTGACATTTCTACTGGAGACCAGATATGGAACTACTCTACTAATGGACCTATTGTCTCTTCGCCTGCCGTTGCCCATGGTGACGTATTCATAGGCTCTAGTGACAAGAACATTACTGCTCTCTCCACGACAGGCCAATTCAAATGGAACTTTACCACTCATGGACCTGTTACTTCTTCACCTGCCGTAACTGCAGATGGCAAGGTTTTCGTATGTTCCGCTGATGGGAAGATATATGCTCTTGATGCCACGACAGGTGGTCATATTTGGAATTATTCTTGTGGAAGTGGTTCTTCTCCTTCAATAGCAAACGGCATGGTTTCCATAGGATCGGACGACCGTTGCGTCTACCTCTTTGCAGGAAACAGACCGCCGGTAGCAGATTTTACTTCTAACCCACAAGAGCCGATTGTCACGCAACAAGTGATTTTTGACGGTTCGGGAAGCTCTGATCCTGACATTGGAGACAACATCACAAAGTATAGATGGGATTTTGGAGATGGCACCAACATTCACAGCACTGACAAAATCACTTCTCACCAGTACTGCGCCGCTGGAACATATCCCGTGACTCTTACCGTGTGGGACAAACACGAGGCTAGCAACACTACTAGACCTCTCCCACTGAATGTTAGCGAAGCTTGGCCTATGTTTCGACATGACCCTATGCACATGGGACTCTCTACTTCCAAAGCACCACTCAACAACATCACGTCATGGCCACCGTTTCAAGTAGGATCTAACGTAAGCGGCGATAATTACATGTATCCTTCACCAGCTGTTGCTGGAGATACCGTCTTTATGGCTTCCATGAATGGCACAAAGGGTGTTCTGTATGCCTTATCTACCGATGGGGAAATGAGATGGAGCAGAGACCTTCCGGACAGAGTCTATTCCAGTCCTTTAATCGTCGATTATAAGGTGTATGTTGGTTGCGACAATGGGTACGTCTATGCTTTCCGCACGAGTGATGGAGTGCCTGCCACGACTCTGCTGATAAGTCCTGACAACCGTATACGTTCGTCTCCAGCTTCTAATGGCAGAAAGATCTTCATAGGATCCGATTCAGGGTACGTTTATTCCATTGATAAGATTACAAACACCATACTTGCCAGCCCGTACCTCGGTGGCCCGATTCTTTCTTCGCCGGCGATTGCTGATGGCAAGGTTTTTGTGGGCACAAACCAAGGCAAGATATACGCGCTCAACGAGACAACTTTGGGCATCGTCCGGCAAAATGCGACTGGTGGCGCAATCATGTCTTCTCCAACGGTTGTAGACGGCACAGTATTCATTGGTTCACGGGACAACCATGTGTATGCGTTCGATGCAAAGACGCTTAATCAAAAGTGGAAGTACTCAACTACTGGTGATGTGGATTCTTCGTCCGCTGTGGCAAACGGAATAGTCTTCGTCGGCTCTAATGGCGGCAACGTGTATGCCCTGAATGCGACAAATGGCCAGTACATGTGGAGCCGGCCCGTAGGTTCCATAGGGTGGTCTTCGCCGGCCATTGTAGAAGGAAAGGTTTTTGTCGGCTCAAAGAACAAGAGAATCTACGCTCTGAGCATCACTGACGGTTCAGAGGTGTGGAGCTACCAGACTAATGGATCAGTGGAATCGTCGCCTGCCATTCTTAACGACACCCTCTACGTTGGTTCGCAAGATGGATTCCTTTACGCTTTTCACAGTGAAGCTCACAACGTTGCAGTCTTAGACGTTACTGCGACACCGACCACCGTGCTTCAAGGAAGACTTGTCAACATAAGCGTGACTCTGAAGAACGAGGGGTCATTCGACGAGACTGGTATAAACGTCACCGTCACCTATGACAGCACAAATATCGATAGCCGTCTCATGAATCTCACTCGCGAAGAACGAACGACCCTAGCTTTCTCATGGGATACTTCAGGCGTTCCTTTTGGAACCTATACCATAAACGCAAGTGCTACTCTTGCGGGTGACATCGACCCATCCGACAACATTAAAACAGGCGGCACTGTTACCGTAGCGTCTTCGGTGCACGACATAGCAGTCATAAACGTTAACAATTCCAAGACTGGGTGTCTGCCGATGCCGGTTGTCTGCCAGAACTACTCCGCGCGCGTATACGTGACAGTTGGAAACCCAGGCAATTTCACGGAGACTTTCAACGTCACCGTTTCTTGCAACACGACTATTTTTGCATCACAGAACGTCACCTTAACCAGCGGAAGCATCATGGTTGTCACTTTTGTTTGGAACACCTCGGGTTTTGCCAAAGGCAACTATAGTTTAAGCGCTTGCGCTTGGCCTGTTCTAAACGAGACGTACACGGCGAACAACAACTTCACCGACGGCATCATACAAGTATGTCTTGTGGGCGATGTGAACGGCGACGGAATAGTCGACTTGAAAGATGTCTTCGCAGTTGCCAAGGCTTTCGGCACTACCCGACAAGGACCCAACCCTCCAGGCCGCGCGTACAGCCCCAACCTAGACATAAACGACGACGACAAAATAGACCTCAAAGACTATTTCGCAACGTGCAAGAACTACGGCAAAGAAGATCCATAGCTCTCTTCCTTTTTTTATTGAGGATTCGGGTTTCACTCAAACATCCGTTCTGCTCGGCCTATTGTGAAATACTGCGGCGAGATGCTTCGTACTGCCAGATGAGCGGAAGTAGCTGTGAAGCCACTGCCAATCTGCACCCAGACACGGAACTAATCGGAAAGCCCTTTGAAGCCGAGGTACGCAAAACCGAATCCATATACAATGGAGGGGGAATCAAGAAAACTAGGGAGGAAAGAGAGTGCCGAAGAGGCTGAGCTCCTTCTCAGGGATCGGATTCTGCTGGGGAATAAGCAATAAATAGGATGGTGCAGTTGCTTACTGTGTTGGTGTTTCGAATGGGGTATTTACAAACAGAACCCTAAACGTGTTTTGAAACCTAGACAGCCCCCTAGTAGCCCCGTCAACGTTCTGGAAAACAAGAATAAGGAAAGAGAGCTTTCAGACGCAGACCACCGCTTGATCGGCCAGCAACTGGACCTGTTCAGCATAAGCGAGGATGTAGGCGTAGGTCTTGTGCTTTGGCATCCTAAGGGAACGTTGATTCGCAACCTGATACGCGACTTCTGGGAGCGGGAACATCAGAAAAACGGTTACGATCTCGTTACTACACCGCACATTGCACGTGAGGAGCTTTGGCGAATCTCAGGACACTTGAACTATTACAAGAGGAACATGTACGTTTTCAGGAAAGCAGGCGAAAGCTACGTTGTCAAACCCATGAACTGTCCCTTCCACATCCAAATCTACAAAGCCAAAACCAGAAGCTACAAAGACCTTCCAATACGTTATGCGGAATGGGGCACGGTTTACCGTTACGAGCGTTCAGGCACGCTTTGTGGGCTTTTGCGTGTTAGAGGTTTCACACAGGACGACGCGCACATATTCTGCACGGCTGAACAGGTTGAAAGCGAAGTGCTCAAGCTACTGGACTTCACTAAGCACCTGCTGCAGAGGTTCGGCTTCACGGAATACCGTGCGATCCTTTCAACCCGAGATCCGAATCAGCCAGAAAAGTACATGGGCTCACAGCAAAGCTGGACTCGTGCCCAAAAAGCGTTAGCCAACGCTCTGAAACAGAAGAAAATCCCGTACCGGGAAATGCCTGGCGAGGCTGTGTTCTACGGACCAAAGATTGACTTGAATATTGTTGACGCTTCAGGCTGCGAATGGCAGTGCACGACGATACAGTTTGACTTCAACCTGCCCAAACGCTTCAGCGTGTGCTACGTGGGATCGGAAGGCAAGGAACACGAAGCAGTCATGATACATCGAGCATTGCTTGGATCGATAGAGCGTTTCTTTGCCATTCTGATAGAGCACTACAAGGGCAGTTTTCCAGCATGGCTTGCGCCTACGCAGGTGGCAGTTTTGCCAATAAGCGTTGAACATCTGCAGTATGCTGAAAAGGTTCATGAAGGATTGTTGGCGCAGGGCATCAGGTCCGAACTTGACACTACAGACTCGACCATAAGCTACAAGATCAGACAAGCAGAAACCCAGAAAATCCCCTATATGGCTATCTGTGGCAAGCGCGAAGCCGAAACAGGAAAGACCGCTGTGAGAAAACACGGAAAGGGTAACATTGGTCTGATGACGACAGAAGAACTCGTAACAACTATCAAGAACGGAGAAAAGCAATAGCATTCAAAAATAGTCAGACTACGGACGGTAGAAAGGCTTCCATTTTCTGAGGCTATGCTACCGCACGGTTTTTTCTATAATAATGAACCTTTGCATGAGTCCAAGATGAAAGTAGTACTTGATGGCAGAAGAGTGGGCAATGGAGATGTTGCCTGCTGTTTCGAGAACAGAGTCTACTTCACAAAGAGAGGATTGAACAAACGAACGGTACTGCATGAACTGTATCATCATCATCTAGTTTACGTCAAAGACTTGGACTTGCCCGAGAAAACAGAAGAAAGAGTTGCCAATAACTACGCGAGAGATTTTCTAAACAAACGTTAGGTCGGTCACTAGTTAATGAAAACCAATGTGGCGCGCGCGCTAAGCATATTTCACCTTAATGGAACGGTATACAAGTATACTGTGCCGATTTCTGCAGGTGACGTTTATCAAATCAAAGTTGAAAACAGAGCTGGACACAACGAAGGTTCATGGCCATTTTCCTACTGGGTTCAGGATTCGAATCACTATTCTGGGAATTTGTTCTTGAAAAGGACACCAGACTACCTCTCTCAACTCATGAAAGTAGGCGCAGTTCTTGTGATATTGGGATCTCTCTTGATACCAAGTGTCTTTTTGGCAGAATATAAGGCAAGACAAAGGGCATCGTTGCTTTATGAATGTCCGAGGTGTCAAAAGCAAGTTAAAGTTGGTCTATCTACGTGCCCGTACTGCAGAATAGATCTCACGAGATATTGGATAAAATGCAAGTACTGTGGCAAGTTGTACGATTCACATCTAGGAAAATGCTCAAAATGCGGGGCAGAAGCGTAAAGCGCGCGCTTAAAGTTTACTCAAGAACACATGTGTGCGCGCGTTGAGTGTGAGTGAGTAAGAGTGTCAGAGTAAACGATTGAGCGCGCGCTAAAGAAAAGGCGCGCTATGATTGGCGCGCTCTAGAGTTTGAGGCCTTTCGCCACTCGTTTGCCAAACTCTGGATCAGCTTGAGTAAGGTTCTCGACCATCCGTTTCTGAATAGGCTTCTCTGCGTGACTCAGCGAATCCACGATGTTATCAACTAGGTGGTCCTGATCCATTTTGCCTAGTGAGCGGTAGCGTTCGCCTGCTTGCCTGAAGTCGTTTGTCAAACTGATTTTCTGACGCACGATGTCTGCGTCAAGATGCTCGTGTATCGTGCCAGTGGCCGGAGCTTCATGCGGCATTCCATCTGCTAGCGTGTTGGGTTCGTAGTTGACTGTTTCTCCGCCGTAAGGCGCATACTGCATGGCACCGTCGCGTTGATTGTTATTGACAGGTGCTTGTGGCCGATTGATTGGAAGTTGCAGATAGTTAGCACCCAATCTGTGCCTTTGGGTATCTGCGTAGGAGAATATTCTACCCTGCAGGAGCTTGTCAGCGGAGAAGTCGATACCTGGAACAACAGAGGCTGGGCAGAAAGCAGCTTGCTCTGTTTCAGCGAAGAAGTTTTCGGGGTTGCGGTTCAACACCATCTTGCCCACGGATGTGAGGGAGAACTTGTCTTCAGGCCATGTCTTCGTGGCGTCAAGCGGGTCAAAGTACTGCTTCAACTCATCCACAATTGCCATGATCTGAACACACAATTCGTACTCAACTGTCTTCCCTGAAGCAATGGCTTCGTACAAGTCGCGAGTAGCAATGTCGGGGTCCTCACCAGCCAGGCGAGTAGACTCGTGACGGTCGATAGTTTCGATTCCTGCTTTTGGCTTCCAATGATACTTGACGTAGACTGCTTTGCCCTTGGCGTTCACCCACTTGTAGGTATTGACGCCAAATCCTTCCATTTTTCTGTAGCTCTTAACTGTGCCTCGGTCTGAGAAGAGCCAAGTGATCATGTGTGTGGATTCAGGAGTCAGCGAAATGAAGTCCCAGAAGCGACTGTTTGCCGACGAACTTGTGGGATAGCCAGTGTCAGGCGCAGGCTTGAAGGCGTGCACCATGTCAGGGAATTTGATAGCGTCTCGGATGAAGAAGACTGGCAAGTTGTTGCCTACCAAGTCGTAGTTGCCGTCTTCAGTGTAAAACTTCACAGCAAAACCTCTGGGATCACGAGCCGTATCTGCGGAGCCTCTTGCACCGACAACAGTGGAGAAGCGGACGAACACAGACGTCTTCTTCTTTGGGTCTTGAAGGAATTTTGCGCAAGTGTATTTTACCATGCTCTTGTACACTTGGAAGTAGCCGTGGGCGCCGGCACCTTTCGCGTGCACCACACGCTCGGGAATGCGCTCACGGTCAAAGTGTGCGAGCTTCTCAATCAAATGCACATCCTGCAGCAAAACAGGACCGCGTTCGCCTGCTGTCAGTGAATTCTGGTTGTCAGAGACAGGAACACCCTGATTCGTCGTGAGATGTTTCTCTTTCATAACTTTCACCTCCCTTTTCTGTTGTTTTGTAACGTCTTAGGCTGTCAGAGAGCTATAACTTTTCCGCAGAATCACAAAATTGGCTCAAAACCATAAGGTTTGGGTTTGGGATAAAACTTTACCCTTTTTTTTTTTAATTGGTTGGGTTCCAAATGGTTAGCTGCGCCTGGCGGCGCAGTGCCCTTCAGGGGAGTGGGCGAATGGAAAAAAAGGTATGAGGCATACCCAGCAGGGTATTGTCAAGCTGGGAAAAGCAGGGAAAACGTAAAGTTTTTGAAATCAAAACCTTTATATGTGTGGATAATTATAGGATTTCTTAGAAAGTTAAGAAATCAAAGGAGCGAAAGAATGAGAGAAAAGAGAAGATACCCATTCAGTGGCGGGGACAAGGACGGCAACGTCATACTGCATACGAGAGATGGTGAAGATAAGCTGGTGACTTGGGAGGAATTCGTGAAGCTCGTCAAGACTCCTCTGTATCAGAACAACAAGTATCGACTGATTCCTGAAGACGAGTTTGAGAAATGGTACAAACGTATGAAGATGCCTAACGAGGCTAGAGAGTATCATAAAGAAAGGAAACGAGTCGAACAAGACCGCAAGTAAGGAGGATGATGACTATTCCAAGAGCACTATTGGACACTAGGGGTAAAAAGCTAGAGAGATCTTACCCTTCGTCACCTTATGAACTGCAAGAAACGGAGTTGATAGGTACAGAACCCATACAAGACCTCGTCGATTTGACTATCCATACAGCCTATGTAAAGTTCGAGAGAATCAACAGCTTGATGTTGGTAGGCGAGCCAGAGTCAGGAAAAACAGAGATACTGAAAAAGTTCAGAGAGAATCATGGCGTCCATACAAGGAGAAGGTTTACGGCATATGGTATCATAAACGATTTGGTTGAGGGACGAACAAAGCCTCTGTTCAATCACCCGAAAATACTAGGCAGTATTATCGTCTATGACTACGCCAATGTCTTTACTTACAAGCCCAACACTGTTGACTCGACTATAGAGTTTCTCGATGCTATAACCGAAGAAGGTCTAGCACCAGAATCGTCTTACTGGATCACGGGGGACGAACTGAAGCCCTTTGAAGGTTTGCGAGCGGGAGTGATAACTGCGATAAACACGTTCGGTTTCTTCACGTCTGGAAGGAAGGTTAAGGCCAACTTGTACAAGGGAGGATGGTTCAGCAGAAACGTGGTAGCGTCTTTCGGTATATCACAAACCTTACTCACGAAGATTTTTGATGGTCTGAAAAGAGGAGACTACAGACGAGATAGAAGATTCGTGGATTGCATAATTCTACAATTGCCTAATGAAAGGATAGACATCAAAATATCTGAAAAGTATGCTGGTAAGATTGGAGACTTGGCTAGAGAATTGGCTGAAGGTTACACTAAAGACTTGAAGCCGTACGAGTTGAAAGGAATAAGGCTAGACAAGTCTCTCATATCACTAACGAAGGCTTCAGCATTAAGGGAACACAGAGACACAGTTGATGAAGCAGACTACGAGAGAATCAAGCATCTTTCTCAATGGATGAATCTGAGGATGAACACTTTGAAAGCTGATGATTATCCCTTTTCAGTCAAAAGGAACGAGGGGTAAAATTCGTAGAGGTTTTTCCCCTCGGTAGATTAAGGTAAGTGACTTGGTATGGACAAAAGAATGCTAGTTAGCGCAAGCTATGAGGAAAGTCCCATTGCGGGAATGTCCCATCGTTTGAGCATTATCTCCAGAAGTTTCAGAAAGAAGGGTCTCCTTGTGTCCCGAAGCGGGACGTCACGCTTGGATAGGGGAGCGCGAGCTCTGCAAATTTCGAAGCGTGGATTCCGAGTGCCTTTCCAGCGGAATCCCCTTCCTGAACAACAACTTGGAGGTAATGAAAAATGAGGAGGTTTCTGAAAACTTTCAAGCTAGGTCATAAGACCATAAAGCTCTATGTTGCGGAATATGACGACAGGAAAGACGAATATCTAGCGATAGGTTCAGGCATCCCTTTTGAACAGCCTCACTATCTTTTCTTAGACTATGACGAGAAGCACGTGATGAAGGAATGGCAACACATCGTGGATGAGTATGAGCTGCGAAGGGCTTTGATCATAGAAAGCAGCCCTGAAAGGTACTGGTTTATCTCGTTCAGCCCGATGCACATCGCGGACATTTGCGAAATAATGTACTTCTCTGAAGCAGACAAGAAGCATTGTGCGTCTATGATGAGGGACGGGGCAGTTTACATAAGGGTTGACAGCAAGGTGAGAGGCTATCCGAAGATATTCCACGAGTTAATCAACAGAAACGGAACCAACTTCTACGATTATGACAAAGAGAAAGTTTTCAGGGAGCTTATTGGGGCTGAACCTTTCAGAAACATACCGTTAATGGCGAATTTGAATCATAGGGGGTGACATGAGGTGAGTGAGGATGACGAATTAGTGAACGTGCTTGTGTTCAAGTTCTACATGCCCGAATACGACTTCCAAAGCAAACCGTTCATAGTGCCGATGAGGTGTGGCATGACGCTTAGAGAGGCTACGAACGATGCGAAGCTGCGCTTCCTGAAGTATGGTATCAAACCGATAGGAAAGATACACCGCAAGCATGCGGAGATGATGAGAGATGGGAGGATTACGTACGATGTCAGGTCTACGACAATGGCGCGGCACGACATTAAATACGGTTTGGGAATCCCTCGAGCTCCTTGGAAGAGAGCAGGGAGAAGACCTCCTTTGAAGAGACCTACTCGTAAGAAGGCAGCGAGGAGACCTCGTTTGAGGAGACCTGCTTGGAGGAAACCTATCTGGAGGAAACCTAAATGGAAGACAGCGAGGAGAGCGAGGTAATTCTGGGATTCCAACTCTCCCTCTCTCCTCTCAAGTATTGGGCTAGCAGGTAAGCCTCTTCGTTAATCAAAGTCTCTATCTCCTGCTTACGCCCACTCCTTATTCTGGGGATTGCCACTGTATTCCGAAAGTACCCGTGAAGCTTGTCAATCAGTTCCGAAGCCAACTCTTCTTTCAAGAACATCCTCTTGACTTTTCTGTGGCTAACGGTTACGGTCTTTACGCAGAAGTCCTTCTTTGTAAGCGTCTTACAGTTCTGGATTAGGAAGTCGTCTATCAAGTACCGATAAAGCTCCATAAAGTCGCATACCAGGTTAGGTCTGAAAGGGTTCAGGTTAGAATGCAGGTAGCCTAAGAAGGGTTCTAGGTGAGCGTTTACTATCGCCCTGTAAACCTTCCACTTCAAGAAAGTATAGCACAGATTGAAGACGTTGTTCAGACCAGCATAAGCCTCGTAACTAACCCTAGCCAAAGGTCTAATGCCTTCAGGGAATAGCGAGTAGATTTGCCTAAAGTAGTGTTGGGCATATTTCCCTTCTACCCGAAGAACCCTGCTCCTGAGCCTAGCCAAGTCACTCTCCAGAAGTGCTCTAATCATCTCAACAGCATGAGGATAGGATTCTAGTCCGTACCTTCCCAGAACTAGATTTTGTCCCTCTATCTTTCCTGTAGCAAACTGCTTTAGGAGATAGAGAGACTTTCCGTTTTTGAGAGATTCATATTGTTGAATTCTAGTGTTGACATTAGAATCATCGAGAAAATTCTTCAGGTAAGCTACTGGCTCTCCGAACCTAGTAGTTATTGCTACGTCTATGAACCAGAGGGCACAGTAGGCTAATGCTCCTGTAGTTATGACGTTCCCTTCAGCAAGCTCTACTTCTCCCAAGTCCATCTCTAAAGCTGGATACCTAGTTTCCCTTCCCTTACTCTCTTTTAGTACGAAGCAACCCTTCTCCATTTTCAGGTAGTTACCATATCCTCGAATCAGTATCTTACGTACCTTAGCGTTACGCTTTACCATACCTTAGTCCTCGCTAGATACTAAGGAGACTAAGGTTAAAAGCCTTTTTACCTAGAAGCCTAAAACGGGTTTATTTCTGATAATTAGGGAACAGAAATGCAGGTTTCTCAGTTTGAGGACTAAGATATGGGTTAAAAACCCATTTAGCCTGCCTTCTGTTCCCTAGATATTCTTAGAAAGCACGAGGATTAAGCTTTGCCTCCAAATCTACGAAGAGAAAAAGCAGATGTGGATTCCAAGAATCGTTTCTTTATCCTGAGTATCTATCTGCCCAATTCCCTTTCAATCTTTTCGGATAGTTTGTTAAGCTTGCTTTGTATTATCGACCAGATATCTTCAGGAGTCCAGACCTTGCTCTTTTCATCTCTAGGTGGAAGTGTAGAGATAGCGTACTGAAGCATTCTCCCTAGATGATACCCCATGAGAAGGTCTTTGGTACTTGTGCTCTTGTCTGAAATGTTGTATTCGTCGAGTAATTCCTGAACCTTTTGGATTCCCTCATCTACCCCCGCGATTCTTTCAATATAGTCATCCGTCAAGTTCTCAATCTTACCTCTTATAAATGCACTCACGTCCACGCTCTAAACCCCCAGAGATAATTATTCTGTCCCGATAATTAACCTGCTGTCTCCATCACCATTGGTTGGGGTAAACTTTTTTCCAAAACCCAAACCCAAATGGGTGATTGGATGCTAAAGTTATATCATAACTGAAGCGATATAGAGAAGTTAGCAGTAGATAGAGGAAATATCATGTCTGACTGCGACAAAAATGAATTTGAAATTGAAGGTAGACACCTTAAGAAAATTAAGGTTGCTGTCTTTATCGATGCCCATCATTTACGAAGAATATTGAAAAGCCATGAATTAAATATGTGGGAATTTGACCTCTATCAATTCTCAAATCTTCTTTGCAAAGGGTGCTATAGATACCGAACCTATTATTATGATGGAAGACTAGAACTGGATCAGAGAAGCCCCAAATATCAGAAAGAAAATGATTTTCAAGATAGACTAGAAACGAATCCTCCTCCTCGGTTTGCCCCCAAATTCGGTAAAATGACAATGTCGCATAATGGGGCATATCACCAAAAACAGGTTGATATTTTATTATCAATTGATCTAGTTGATGTTGCCGTCTCGCGGGCAGTAGACAAGGTGATTTTGGTCACAAATGACATGGATTTTATCCCTGCGATTAAAAAAGCAAAAGAAAACCTCATGACAGTTGGATTGGTGATTCTTGAAGGCCAATCAACTAGTAACGCATTGAAAGATTCGAGTGATGAGCTTATCCATTTCTCCAAGGTGGATATGGCTCAGCTAAAACTAGAAAAGTTGCCAACAGAAAATAATCGTGAAAATCGTACTCAGCCAACCTGATTAATGACGATCTTTTTGGATTAGCCAGACAGGTTTATGATCGATCGATCTGATTTGTTGGAAAGACAGAAAAAGGTGTTGGAATAATATAGATCATGTAGTGCATTTCATGAAGGCAGCCCGCAAAGAAAAGGCTAAGCACTTGAAAAAGGAGTTGAACATCGCAATATTTTGCTTGAGTTCTCTAATTAGAAGCGCCAAGGGCATAATTTCGGGCGAATGGATTGAAGATGGACCGTTGCTGCCAGCAGAATTTGCTCGCATCGCCAAGAATGGTAGCCTCACCCTTGTTCTTTATGGCGATGCGGCAAAAGTCCAAATCCCATGGGCAAAAACTAGGATTGCGACACTGGAAGAAACCATAACTAGCCTTTCAAAACGAGAAGGAACCACCGAAGACAATATCGGATTCTACTCCTCAAAAGATGATAGGAGCCGATGCAAAACTGCGCCACAGATTCTGCCTAGCATAATTGAATGGACCAGAGAGCACAAGCTTGATGCAGTTGTGTGGAACGAACTTGCAAGTAACTTCAAAGAAGAGATGCGGACACTTCTTGAGGAAAAGAACAAAGCTGCCTTAGAGAAGCGCGGTCAGAAAGAGGGAGAAGAAGAGATCGAGCTTTATGGCGAGGCAGATTCGGATTTCAATGAAGACAATGTCCTCTCATATATAGAAGATTTACTTGCCTTAGAAAGGAATAATGCGAGAAACTATTTCTTGAAGACGCCTGATCAAATTGATACTCGTATTCGTCGGCTAGTAAGAATTGAGCTAGGCTGGCGGAGCATTACTGAATATAGAAATGGAATATGGTTGGACGAGTTCACGTTTATTATGTGTGATGATGTTGAAATAAAGTTGGTCAATAGAGCTTTGGGAAATCCTTCAGGAAATACAGAAGAAGCCCCAATGTTGATTCTGACAAATGCAGTGGAGATGACTATGGACAAAAACGGCAAAATTCTTGGATTAGAAAGGCACAACAAATTCGGTCTATGGATGGATGCAGTGACCAAAACAATGAAAGAAAGGGATATCAAACTCTCGTCCACTAGCTAGAGCATATTGAAAGACCACCAAATCATGTGCAGTTTGCTGACGCGCTAAAAAACTGAAGACGAAATTGCCGTGTGTTTCTTATTTTGTCTTCTTTGGGTTTGGGGGTAAACTTCTATACAACAACAAGATCGAAGATGCCATGGACAAAATTCGCGCGTTAGGCTGCTATGGAGGCTTTTCAGTGTTCTTGAGCGTTATTATCCAATAGAAGCCTATATCACTGCTTGCAGGGTTTCCGTCAATGCAAGTCACTGTGAAGTAATTCGCAGGTGCATAATATACTGCTTCAACCTTCAATGCCTCACCAGGCTGTAAGCTTTCGGCTGCGAAAGGCTGAAGGAAAACCATGTAATCCTCGCCAATCAGCTTGGCTGTAACGTTTACCCTGACGTTTCCCGCTCGTAACGTGGAAGTGCCAGAGTTCCCTGGTAGGTCGTAGAAGTGTGCTTTGCTGTCTTTATGCAACGAAGCTTCAATCGTGCAGCCTACCCAGTCATCCGTCGCACATGCATCTAGAACGACGCCCTTGCTTATCGTACATCCCAAGAAAACATTGCCTTTGTTGCTCGATGCGATGTTGACGTACAAGTTGTTGGGCATTGACCACATTAACGCATTGATGAAACTCAACCCCTCACACGAACCCATCTGTAGTTTGTTTCCGTCCATGCCTTCCAGATCGAAGCCTTCGAAAGTGCTGTATCTGCAATCCCATAATGTCACAGTGTAGTATTCGGGATCTGATTGTGATGCAGGGCAGTTTATCTGAACTCTGTAGAAGTGTAGGAAGTTGACCCATAAAATACTCAAAGAATCATTCTTATGCACGAAGATGGGATATGGTCCTTCCACAAGTCTGACTGGTGAAAGGTCATACTTGATATAGCCATATACATTGTAGAAGTTGCTGTTTCCAGCTTGAAACCCCTCTTTGTTGCAGTACAGGTTTATAAAAGGACCGCCCCAAGCGCGAATCTCATTAAATGTGAGGTGGAGAAAATTGCTCATCTGAATAGCATAGTGGCTTTTGTCATGGTCCAAGATCATGATGCCGCTGAAAGTGCAATAAGTCAGATGGTAATTCTGGTCCATGTCGTCGGTTATGCCGTTGCCAGTGTTGGGTCGGGTAAACCATATGCCCAAATCCTTTATCTGAACCGAGTAACGCTGACCTTTGATGTGGATGCCATCTTTCTCTGGAGTAGTCACTTGCAGAACTGTTCCCTTGAGCGACGTGGGAGGTGGATTGTCTGGTATTCCCGTAGGAACGTCTCCGTACACGCCTTCTCCTTCTAGAATCATTCCATCACGGTCTATGATAATCCATCCCTTGTAAACACCTGTCTTTAGATGAATAACGCCTCCTTCACTTGGCAAATCATCTAAGGCCATCTTAAACAGTTGTGTGAAATTGCCATCGTGATAGGTATCGTCTGTGATTCCATTCTTTGCGTAATAATCATCCGACTGTGCGTCATGCCAGATCGTATAAGTAACGCTGCTTTCGGGAGACGTTACGTTTTTCGGACCATGTATTGTTGAATTGAGGATTCGTATGGTCGCATTGAGATCGTCAATCTGCTGATTCAGAGAGTCAATCTGAGAGTTCTGAGTCGCTATTATGCTCTCTTTTTGTCCGACCACTGAATTGTAGGTCGAGAATGCCATCCCTATTCCGACAGAGGCAATCACACAAATCGCAATAATGGAAAAAACCAGACCTTTACTCATTCGTCCAATCATTCTTAACCCCAAATCTGTCTCTCTAATCAAAGATATATAAAAACTTGGGTCCAACCATCTGTGCACTTTTGCACTCTGGTGAAGATAACCGTATACTCGACTCCGATACTACCTATCCTATACTGATACTGCTATGTACTGTTACCTGAATCATGTATACAGCCCCTCAGTACAGCTTTTTTCAGTAGCAGTGCATCGTCGTCGTGGTTGGTTGGTTTGGGGTAAAGTCGATCGATGAGGTGTCATCGTAAGTGTTGCCTTCTCCTTCCCCATCTCACCAGCCTTCTTTGATTTTCCCTAAATGATAAGACTTCACTGCCCTGAGGCAATCCTCATACCTTTTTTTCCATTCGCCCACTCCCCTGAAGGGCACTGCGCCGCCAGGCGCAGCTAACCATTTGGAACCCAACCAATTAAAAAAAAAAGATAAAACTTTACCCCAACCACCAACCAACCAACCAAAACTGCGGTTGACAGGCAGTTTTGGTTTTGCGGAAAAGTTATAGCTGAGCCGAGAGACTAGGAACGATGGAGAAATAGAATGAAAATCCATATTTCTCTCTGGATTCTCTTGCTAGCTCTTGTGGTCTTTTTTTCCGCTTTTGCTCTGTTAATTTGGTGGTGGGTTATTCCCTTCGGAGTGCTGGAATATAATCTCGCTGTGAATCTCTTTACTAACTCAATCTTTATGGTGCTAACAATAGTACTCCTAAATATGCTATTCATCGTACGGGAAGAGAGCGAATGGAAAGCCGTGAAAGACTACGTGAAAAAGAGTATTCAAGAAGAGTTAGGAGCTTTATTCATTGCGATGTTGGACTATGTCGAAGGTGGGTTTGCTATCAAATTCTCTCTTATTTCCTTGGAGGACTGGAAGACTGCAAACAAGGTCGCCCTCTCTGAATTGCGAAGATTGAAAGAAGCGAAGGAATTAAAGCTACTTGAAACTGAATTGGCAGCTGGGTTAGGGCGTGAAAGTGAGTTAGACACCTTTTCGGAGATATCAAGGAACCTTTATGAAATTCAAATCCACTATCCCCGATTCTTTCAATCTAATATCATTCTCTCTCTTATGAGAATACGGGATTCCATAAGAATGCTCAAATACACAGCGCAACTCCAAACGGAAATCCAAACAATGCAGAAAGACCCGACTAATTTCCCACCCCTAAAGTCAATGAAAGATGAGGTTTCGAAAGCAACCTTAGCAGTAATCCCGATGATGGCTTCCATTTCTTTCAAGAGCTTAATGATAGAGATTGACAACATACACAAAATGGGAATCGAGTTTTCTCCACGCTTCAGTATAGGCTTCTCCAGTTCTATGTAGGTCAATATGTGAGACTTGCAATTCTTGGAATCCACGTCTGTTTCTCATTTCTCAGGTATTGAGCGAACAACAATGCCTCTTCGTTAATCAGAGTCTCAAGTTCTTGACGTTTACCCCTTCTCATTCGTGGAACACTGACTATCTTCTCAAAGTATGTGTTCAGACGCTTGAGTAAGTCTTCGTTTTTTTCTTCGTTAAGATACTGTCTTTTTCCTTTTCGATTAGCAGAGCAGTTCTCTTCCTTCAACACGAAATCCTCAGAGTCTACAGTCTTACAGTATTCGATAACGAAGTCGTCAATCAGATAGCGATAGAGGTCTTGAAAATCGCAGACGAGTGAAGGCTCTCCGCGCGCGCAAAACTCCGCACAGAACCCTGTCACAACAACAGTGTCAACTCCAAGCATCCTCAGTTTTTCTGCAAGCCCTGTCTTTGTGAAAGAGTTGCTGTAGGTCTTCACGATGCACATTTTTTTGAGGCTCAAGCTTCGTTCTCAGGCACGTCAAAACCTGATTTCCCTGGCACAAGACCTTGCTCCTCACTCTTGTGCTGTATGACGACGATTGGAAGATTCTTCTTCCTGAAAAGGTCTATTGCTGCGTTAATGTATTCGATAGCCGACTTCAGCGAGTCTGAGCAAGCCTGACTGATGTTGAAGAACTCATTCTGCACGTCTATTACAAGCAAAGCTGGCTTCACTGTTTGTTCTCCTTCGAACATCTGTGCGAATCTTCATGAAATCTGTCGATGATCTCCTCGAATAAATGCCTTGCACACGAGAATCAGAAGACCGTTGCGAATGCCGACGCTACTGATTAGATGAGCCTGAGTATTAGGGGCACAGCTTTCTGAAGAGCATTCCCTTCTCTAGCCAAATCCGAAGGAGGCTCCTGTCTCTAGCAAGAGATTTTAGTCTATGCCAACCATAGAACTAGACTAGTCAAAGGGCGAAAGGATGGCGCAAAAACACCTCGACGACTTCTCCAAAAAAGAAAACAAACCTCCAAAGAAAGAGGAAGCCCCAGCCATAGCTCCGCCCTTTAATCAAGCACCACTCACAAAACAAGAGAAACGAGGTTTTCCGCCGTTAGCCCCCGAAAACCTCACACCTTCCTACTTCGTTTCAGCCACTTATGATGGCCGCGCCAAAAAAGCAGTGATCAAACTTTACGAACCAACCTCAGGCCAAATCCATTTCTGGTACGACAACACCGGACACCAACCATACTGCTTGACAAACCTTTCACAGTACGACCTTGAAAAAATCAGCCGCCTAACCGAACATGAAGGCCTCGACCGTTTCGAAATCGTAGAAAAATTCGACCCTCTCCTCAACAAGAACGTGAAAATAACGAAAATCCTGACTACCGATCCGCTAGCGGTTGGCGGACGACCAACGGGATGCATTAGAGACATAATCCCGGAGGATTTCCCGCAGGTCTCAGACACGCCAATCACGCCAGACGAAATCAAGGTTTGGGAGTCCAAAATAAAGTACTACCAATGCTACATCTACGACAGAAACCTCTCGCCTGGAATGATCTACGAAGTCAAGAACGGCAACCTCGCCGCAAGCAGCTTGGCGCAAGCTGAAGAGACAGTAGCACACTTGAAGAAGATTTTCAAGTCTGCAACAGACGAGGAAATGGAGTTCATCGAAGAATGGGCCAGACTACTAGAATATCCTGCACCGAAGTTCCGTCAGGTAGCAGTCGATATAGAAGTACTCGCGCCTATTCCCACAAGAATGCCTGACCCAAGAGAAGCTGCCTACCAAGTCGTATGTGTTTCCCTGTACAGTTCAGACGGCTTGCAGAAGGTCTTGTTGCTGAAACGCGAAGGCGTCCGCGAAGGAACCGAGCATCTCGCAGCGGAAGTAGAAATAGAATACTTCGACACGGAAGACAAACTGATAAGAGCCGTGTTCGACTTTCTATGGATCTACCCGTTCGTGTTGACTTTCAACGGAGACGACTTTGACTTCCCTTACTTAACCCACAGAGCACTAAACCTAGGGTTCAGACACAGCGAGATTCCCATAGACGTTGGAAAGCGCACCTGCCTACTCAAATACGGCGTACACATCGACCTGTACAAGTTCTTCTTCAACCGCTCAATCCAAATCTACGCCTTCAACAACCGCTACCGAGACATAACCCTCGACGAAGTAGGCAAAGCCTTGATCGGCATTGAAAAGATCAAGTGGAACAAGCCGCTTGGCGAGCTAACCTACTCGGAGCTCGCAAAATATTGCCTCAGAGACTCAGAAATCACCTATAAACTGGCAAGCTTCGAAGACGAACTAACCATGAAGCTGATACTGGTGCTCGCCCGAATCAGCTGTATGCCCATGGAAGACGTAAGCCGACAAGGCGTCTCCCGATGGATAAGAAACTTCATGCAACGCGAACACCGCAAACGAAACATGCTCATTCCAGAACCCCGCGACATCCTCGCCGTCAAAGGAAAAACGTCAACCAAAGCAATCATAAAAGGCAAGAAATACAAAGGCGCCATAGTCGTCGAACCCACACCCGGCGTACACTTCAACGTCGCCGTCATGGACTTCCCAAGCCTATACCCCTCAATAATAAAAGTGTGGAACTTAGGCTACCAATCCATCCTATGCCAACACCCAGAATGCAGAAGCAACCTCGTCCCAGACACAACTAGCTGGGTCTGCACCAAGAAGCGAGCACTCGAAAGCCTCCTAATCGGCTCCCTGCGAGACCTGCGCGTGGAATGGTACAAGAACAAAGCCAAAGACAAAACACTGTCCTCTGACCTGCGAAGCTGGTACAACGTTGTTCAAGGGGCACTCAAAGTCATCCTTAACGCCAGCTACGGAGTCTTTGGAGCTGAAGCTTTCGACCTCTACTGCCCTCCCGTGGCAGAAGCCACAGCAGCCATAGGGAGACACTCCATCACCCAAATACTCAACAAAGCAAAAGAACTTGGCATTCAAGTGTTGTATGGCGACACCGACAGCCTCTTCCTGAAAAACCCATCAAAACAGCAAATCGAAGAGCTAGTTCACTGGACTGAGCATGAACTGAAGATGGGATTGGACGTTGATAAGGTCTACAAATACGCTGTTTTCAGCTCGCGAAAGAAGAATTATCTCGGCGTGTTAGAGGATGGAACGGTTGACGTTAAGGGCTTAACGGGCAAGAAAAAGCACATCCCGATCTTTATAAGGAAAGCCTTTGACAGGATGAAACAGCGTCTAGCAACAGTGAAAACTCCCGCTGAGTTCGAAAACGCCAAAAAAGACATTGCCGAAGTCGTTCGAGACTGCTACATGAAACTGAAGAGACGTGAATGGGAAAACATGAGCGAACTGGCGTTCAATGTGGTTCTAGGCGATGAACTGGACAGCTACAAGAAGACAACGCCGCAACACGTTAGAGCCGGAAGAATGCTGAAAGACAACGGCAGAGAACTGAAAGCAGGCGACCTCATAAGCTTCGTCAAAGTCAGCAAACCTCCACACGTGAAACCTGTCGAGTTGGCAACGAAAAGCGAGATAGACGTTGACAAGTACGTAGCCTATCTGCATTCAACGTTCGACCAAGTCCTAGACGCACTAGGTTTGGATTTTGAAGAAATAATCGGCTTAACAAAACTGGAACGCTTCATGTAAACCTTCCAGCAAAAAGGCTTAAAGACAAAACCACCATGAGTACGTCGAAGGTGTTCGCTCTTGAAAGAAGACACTAAGAAACTGGTAGGCTATTGCGGACTTTACTGCGGCGCATGCGGAATACGACAGGGAAGAGTAAAACGAGGAGTTGAAAACCTCCGCAGAGTCATACATGCCTACGGATTCAACAAAATCGCTCCAGACCTCGCAAAATGGGAACCATCACTAACACACTACGCAAAATTCGAAGAGGTCATGGACGGATTAGAGAAGCTTTTCGGAGGATGCCCCGGATGCGTGGATGGTGGCGGAAACCCGGGTTGTGTGATTCGGACATGCTGCAAAGAGAAAGGTTCTATTACCTGTGCGGACTGTGCCGAAATGGAAAAATGCGAAAAACTGAAGCAGTATGGGCAAGTATCGGAGAGGCTTCGAGAAATCAAAACCAAGGGCGTTGACAACTGGGCAGATGAAATGCAAAAGAAAGTGGATGCAGGATTCTGCTACTTGGACGAAAGAATGAAGTGAGCCGTTCAGGGCTCAACTTTGAGTCCGCGTGACTTCAACGGCTCGACAACGTTTGGACTGCTGAGCACTGCAAGCAGCAAATAGCCGATTCCTGCAATGACGATTAGGCTGCTGATCGAGAGGCTTATGACAAAAGCGCTCCAAATAGGCAACGTAATGCCGAAAATGCCTGGAGCCTGTTGCAACACTGGGTTTCCTTGCGTGGACAGATAGTACAGGTAGAGCCCGATGGGAACGCCGACCGTCAAGCTTCCAGAAACGCATGCAACGATTCGATTCCTTCTCAGCAAGAATATCAACAGAGCAGCCACGAAATTCACCAAAGGTCCAACGACAACATCCGCAGGATCAAGCCAATAATACGCGTTACTGAAACAGCCAATCGACACGCCCATGATTAGTGGCCAGCCGAACAATGCCGACAATGGAATCAAACAATCAGCAAGACGCAACTGAACAGGCCCATACGTTATGGGTCCCCCCATCGACGTCTGAACAACATTGATCACTGCATACAAACTTGCAGAAATAGCCATCAACGCCAGATCTCTAGTATCGAATCTCACTCTTTCACCTCCTACGCCCGGGGTTTGTCATGGCGGAACGGGTGGAGGTCCACTCACCCGCCAAACAGTGCTAAACACACAATTCTAGACTATTAAATCTTGCTGGAAGATTATTTGCGTGGCGCGACCGCTTCTGCCTTTTCTTCTGGCTCAGTGGCTACTTCAACTGTCACGCCGTCTTCTTCCGTGTCTTCTGTACCCACTTCCACGCTTACACCCTCAACTGGAGAGGCTTGCTTGTCGGAATGTAGAAGGTCGTTTGGAGGTGGAGGCGTGTTCAGGATGGTTGACATGAGGTACATGGCTGTGAACGCAGATTGGTATACTCGCTGAAAGAGAAGAGGGATCTTGGTTTCTGGATCGACCTCAAGCATCTTCTGTATGTCCGCATCCTTGCCTGTCAATGTAGCTGAACCGTCAACCTGGAACTTCACGATGCTTGGTTTAGTGGATAAGAACAGACTGAACCCGATGACGCTCATCTGGCTCTTGCGTTCTTTCTCCTCCAGCTTCGTCTTTACATCGAAATTCACAGTCCCAACAACGCCTTTAGAGGCCATTCTGTTACCTACTAAGCTTACTATTTCTATCTTAACTGAAACGTTTGGAATGACAGAAGCTGGACAGATAATAGATTCCCCACATCAACCAAGCATACGATAGGCTAGGCCTCTGACCTCCGCAACCTAAGCCTCGCCCAAAACTGATTTTTGCCTTTTGTGTGTAGCACGACGCTACATACACACTGCAACATGAAGACGTAAGAATGCCAGGCTAGAATAGGCCAAACAGCAAAGCAGCAGAAGTTGAAACGACCATGATCAAGGAAATTATCAAGACCACTTGCCTTTCGGTTAGAGGTCGCTTGTACGTAATGAGCGTGACTAAACTTCGTCTGTGACCCGAAACTAGTTTCTTTCCATCAAGTGAAACGTTCGCCTTGGTTTTGAAGAGAAAGAACGTCAGCAGAATCAGCGATGAATTAAACACGTATGGCAGAACAGAGATCGCCAGATCAAACTTCAAATCTGAAATGATGGCAAAAGAAGCCAACGTTATGCCTATAGCAAAGGACCCCGTGTTGCCAACAAAGATTCTGCCACGAACATTCATAAAGGCAAGCAGAAGCCACACAACCAAAGGACCATACAAGAGAATTGCATATGACCTGGAAACAATCATCAGGCCGATCATGATTATTGCTGGACAAACCGTTTCCAGACCATTTAATCCGCCGAGCTGGTTCACAGTGTTGGTGACTATAGTTACCAACAACGGAATTATTATGAAAAAGTAGTAAACGTCAAAATCTATAGTTCCAAGAAAAGGAAGAGCTATAGATGTGCGTACGGTGGCTCGAGACGCCCATGCCAAGGACATGAGCGGGATAGCTGCTATTATCGGAAGAAAGGCTTTGTAACGCCATCTGAGGTCTATCCAGTCATCCAGCAAGCCAAGAAAACCGCCAAACAGGATACATACTACTAAGGTTAAGACTGGAGAGATCCCGTTCGAAACCTTCACTAAATCGAAGAAGTATACGAGAAAGAGGTATACAACACTGACAAGGACGTAGATCACTCCGAAACCATTGGGAATAAGGGGCTTGTCTGGCTTATGCTGGTCAGGAACCTTCGGAAACACGCTGTCCTCTTCCTCATCGGTTTGGATAGTTGGCTTCGTACAGTGACCAGTTGATCTTGTACAGGGCTATTATCGGAACTATGCCGCCGTATTTGTTCTTTGCTTCATCAACTGTGAGAGTTTTTCCGGAGAAGAACGCCTCGTCAAAGTATATCGGTTGGGTGACATTTCCCTGATCTGGATCTGTCACCTTGTCCGAGCACCATTGGTTCTTAGCCCAACTCATCAGTTTGTAGACCGTCGAGTTTCTTCCCGCATTGTTCCACGCCCACGTGCTCCCAGTGAAGCTGCCAAACACCGTTTCATTAGCCCACGATGATTCCCTGTCAATCAGTAGCGTGTTGATGAACCTGTCCTGTGCCTTGCCTGAGATTCGAGCCATCCACATCCATTTTCCGTTGTCACCGCCTCCGCCATCAAGCCAGTTTCCGCCGGAATCAAAGGTGGCGAACACGAGCACGTATGCGGTGTTGTATTGTTTCAGAACTCTAAGCGAGTTGCTTTCATTCGCCATGAATGAAAAGCCTACGTTCTCTATCTGCGTGCTGTTTATCGTAGCATTATCCGCAAGCGTCGTCACGTTACCCAATATGGTCAGCCAATATCCATAGTCCCACCAGCTACTAACAACAGTGCTCACGTTGAGATTGTTCTGAGTCCACTGAAGCATATCCAACCACTCGCGCACCTGCTCACCAGGCGCGATAGGTAGGCTTCCCGCCGATATGGTTGTCGGTGTATAAGCCTGTCTGTAGACTTTGGGCATTGGAAAGGCAAAGTTCGTCATCAAGATCAGGAATATCAGGAACACGGCCACGCCGCTGAATTCTTTCCCAACATGCTCCACACTGTACTTTTTCTTCATGGTTATCTTTGGCGTCTCCTTAAGCAGCGTGTTGAACGGTTTCAGGATTCCCACCACACCAGCCGCCCCCAACAAAGCGAAACCCGGAGCTACAAGCACAAGCAGACGTACCATTGAACTGGCAAAGTACAGAGAAGTCAGACCAAATATCAAGAGGAACAAGTTTCTGTTGTTGAGATCTCTCAAAACGAAGAACAAGCCGGCTATGAAGAACAATATGGCTATGCCGAACTCGTAGTATATGGAACCCCAAGCTGAAATCCTGTGCTCTGCAACAGATTCTATGAGTGGAGAACCAGCGCGCTCAAATGGGTTGAGTACGGAAATGAACTTGCCAGCAATGCTGCGCATGTAACCCATCTGCCACATCACCGCAAAACCTCCGACCAAGAGCGCCAAGAACACTACAAGCACTACAACTTTAGCTTGAGTCGACTTGAAGGCTCGGAAGGCTTCCGACATGCAAAGCAGCAGAAAGATTCCTGCAACCGGAAGCACTGCAAATGTAGTAAGATACGCTGGTGCAAGTTTTGGCACGTTAATTGCTACGAACAAGCCTAGACCGAAAGTTATGCTGTACGAAAGAAGCAAGTGCTGCGTGTACCGCCGGAGCAAGATCAGCACAAAAACGTAGAGAACCATAACGCCGACAGCGAAATAAGCCGCTCCCCATCCTGAAATGAAATATCCCAGCATCGCCCCCGCTCCAATCGCGTACTTCACCGCAGACCTTGTAGGTCGATCATCCTCAATTGAGCGCAAGAACAACAACACGAAAAGAATAATGAACGGTATCCCTACAATCTCATCATCAAACCATCCGACTGACGACCTTTGAATAAAGGATGGGCTTAGAGCGACAAAAAGCGCAGAAAGAAGCCCCATGGATTTTCCTCCAGCATCCTTGCCGAGGAAATAGATAACCAGGCTTGCCAACATACCGAATGCAGGTCCAAGCATCGCACAGAATGTCATCAGATCAATGTTAACCCCTAGCCATGATACTAGATCATACAGGAATGCCGCGGTCATGGGAAGACCCGGATACCCCGCCCCTGCAATATTTATGCCTCCGCGCCCACCTGGCAAGGACCATCTCTGGGTGTCTACCCATCCAGGCAGAGGCCAAGCCCAAGAAATGAACCCGTTCTTTACCAAGTATTGTGTGAAGCGATATTGAAAGTAGCCGTCGAATTCAGTTATGTGCACAGTATTCGTGGTGAGTTCCCAACGCAATGGAAACAGGCGTATGGCAAAAGCGACAAAAAGTATTATCGCCAAGGCCGAAATAGTCACCAGCGAATCGTGCGTAATCCTGATTCGCAGCTTTCCGACGCTTTTCAAGCCGTTAATAGCGTGTTCTCTTGTGAAGATGCCTCTCACATCCATTTTCGAGCCATCTCTTCTCCATAGATTAGTACACACATTACTAAGGTGTTTTATTATCCTTGCGGTTAAGTGAAGACCCTGAAAACGCTTGTAACCCTTTTATGTAGGTTTCCAAAAAGCGGAAGACCGCGGAAATAGGGTCTCAGGCTGTTTTTCGTTTGGACCCATATCTCTCGACGTCATAGAACGGAAAAGACACTATCCTTGCCTTAACCAGCTTGTCACGTATCTTCATGTTTACCGCGTTCCCTTCCTGAGCTTGAACCACAGGAACATAACCCATCCCTATGCCACACTTAAGCAGTGGCGAAAAAGTTCCACTGGTTAGCTGTCCTATCTTTTCGCCTGATGCGCTGTATATTTCGAAGCCCGGCCGTGGTATTCCTTGATCCAGCAGTTGAATCCCGACACGTCTTCGTTTAATCCCTTCCGTTTTCTGCTTCAGCAACGTTTCCTTCCCTATGAACTTGTCCTTCTGAAGCTTAACTACGAAGCCCAGCCCTGCTTCCAGAGGGGTCGTGTTTTCGTCAATGTCGCTGCCGTACAGACACAGTCCTGCCTCAAGCCTTAACGTGTCTCTTGCTCCCAAGCCGCAAGGTTCAATGCCAAACGGTCTGCCAGCTGCGACGATGGCGTTCCACAGGTTTAAGGCATTTTCAGGTCTTGTCAACGAAGCATTCCAGACGAAAACCTCAAAACCATCTTCACCGGTGTAGCCAGTTCTGGCCAGAAACACGTCGATGTTTGCCAGACGGGAAGGGCTACATTTGAATCGCTCAATCTCGCTCAGGTCTCCTGCAGAGATCTTCTGCAGTGTCTTCTCGGCATTCGGACCTTGAACAGCAAGCATGCCCACATCATCCGAAACTTGCTCAATTCTGACGTTGAACCCTTTGGCATGAGCAGTCATCCAATTGTAGTCTTTCTCTCGGTTACTTGCGTTGAAAACCGCCATGAACCTTTCCGTTTCCAATCGGTAGACGACGAAGTCGTCCATTATTCCGCCGCTCTCATTGCACATGACCGAGTATTGCGCAGCATTCGAGGATAGCTTAGAGACATCGTTCGTTATCACATAGTTTAGGAAGCGTTCAGCGTCAACTCCTGTGACCATAACCCTACCCATGTGCGAGATGTCAAAAATGCCGACACTATTCCGAACGGCTAAGTGTTCAGGAATTATGCCCTTGTACCAAAGGGGCATTTCAAAGCCCGCGAAATCGGTTAATTTTGCTGCCTGCTCATGTATTCTGTAAAGCTGGGTTCTACCGGTTATGTCCATAAGGCTCCTTCCTCAACTGAAGGCTGACTTCACAGCGGGTTTTACTTCTACATCAAGCGGTATGAGCGAAAGCTTCTTGCCGCAGTTGGGACACTTTCCGTCATTCAGATGAAGAAGCTCGTCCGGAGGCTTGAGGTCAGCACCATCATACAATACGCGCTTGCAGCCTTGACAAACAACACGCTGAGGCATAAACGTTACACTCCGCAGTAATGAAGAAAGTAAGCAGCCTTGGCATATTTATTGATTGCTAATCAGTGAAAACGCGAGCATCTCGTATTCTGGCTTCTGCTGTTTCCTAGCGAACAGAAACGCGCTACTCCACCAAGATATCAGTCAGGAACCTGCCCTGAAATCGGAGGAAGCACGGGTCTCCAAAAAAGAGTACGCGAAACACATGCTCCGACAAGATCACACGTATGCCAACAGGCTCTAGACCAGAAGCTCTTCGGTTGGTTCTTCCAGATAAGGTGGAAACTCCCAATCGCCTATCCGAAACTCGTTAACGAACACAAATCGGTCATCATCCAGCCTAACACATGCACAACGATGAATCCTGTCAAGCCTTCTCGAGACCTCCACATCCATCAAGCTCAACAAAACGGCATGAAGAGTCTCATGCTCCACAATTTGAAGCAAACTGTAAACTGTAAAATGATTCCGCCTCCTGTGCCAATAAACGTAAATATTCTCCGGTTCTGAATCATTAACCCAGCCGCCTGCAATGAACCATGCTCGCTTAGGCTTCTCTGAAATTTCCTCTCGCGTAGGAATCTTCACATCAAACACGCGCAAAACTGACCTAGAACTTGAAGCCTAAAACAAAAAAATGGAAGATAAGGGTTCTAGTAAGGAGGCATTCCGCCCATGCCACCCATGCCTCCCATTCCTCCTGGAGGCATTCCACCCTTCGGCATTGGTGGACCTTTGGTGCCCTTCGAAGAGATCAAATCGTCAATCTTCAGAATCATGTTCGCTGCTTCAGTAGCCGACTTAATCACCTGCAACTTTACCCGCAAAGGCTCAACAACCTTCATTTCAAGCATGTCTTTGACCTTCCCCGAAAACGCATCCACGCCAAAGTGCGCTCCATCAGTGCCCTCATGCTTGGAGCGCAAAGCCACCATGATGTCAATCGGGTCTAGCCCCGCATTCTCAGCCAGTGTCAACGGAATCTCCTCAACCGCCTCAGCAAAAGCCTCAACTGCAAGCTGTTCGCGACCGCCGACTTTCACTGCAAACCTTCTAAGCTCCTTTGCTACCTCCGCCTCAGGAGAGCCACCACCAGCCACAATCTTGCCGTCCTCCACAACGTTCCGCACTACACACAAAGCATCATGTAGCGAACGCTCAGCCTCATCAAGAACGTGCTCAGCACCGCCTCGGATAACGATGGTTACTGCCTTTGGGTTCTTGCACTCTCTGATGTACAATAGTTTATCTTCGCCGACTTTGACTTCTTCAACAGTCTTGGCATGCCCCAGTACTTCGGGCGTCAAGTCCTTGGCGGTAGCCATGATTTGTCCGCCTACAGCTTTCGCGAGCTTCTCCATGTCGCTACTGCTGACGCTCTTCACCGCCAGAATGCCTTTCTTTGTCAAGAAATGCAAAACCAAATCATCGATACTTTTTTCGCTCAAGATCACATTCGCGCCGCTTTTTGCGATTTGGTCCACCATCTCCTTCATTATGCGTTCTTCTTCATCCAAGAACATCTGCATCTGCTCAGGGCTTTCAATGTTGATTTTCGCATCAAACTCCGTCTTTTCAATCTCAAGCTTCGCATTCAATAACGCTATTTTGGCATTCTCAACCAGCTTCGGCATCTGCGGATTAGCCGCTTCCTTGTCGATCACCATGCCCTTGACAAACTCGGTCTCGTCCAAGCTTTTTCCTTGCTTCTTCAGAACCTTGATCAGGGCAATATCTGCCTTGACCTTGCCATCTGTCGTCTCAGCAACCTGCTTGACTGCCTTGACAGCTAGTTTCGCGAAATGTTCTCTCGCACCGGTGATACCTTTTGTCTCCAGAGAGACTAGAGCAACGTCAAAAAGCTTTTTCTCGTCATCAATATCCACTGGGATACCGAGTTTTTCCAGAACCTCCAGCGCCTCGTCACTTGCCTTCTTGTACCCACTGATAATGATTGTCGGATGAATATTCTGATCCAGAAGATGCTCAGCTTTGATCAGCAACTCCCCAGCCAACACCGCAGCCGTCGTCGTTCCATCCCCAACTTCGTTGTCTTGAGCCTTAGCAACTTCAACGAGCATCTTTGCTGCAGGATGCTGCACATCAAGCTCCTTCAAAATTGTTGCCCCATCATTGGTTATCGTGACGTCGCCGAAGTTGCCGACGAGCATTTTGTCCATGCCAAGCGGACCTAGCGATGTTTTCACGATTTCTGCAATAATCTTGGCAGCCATGATGTTGTTCTTCTGAACTTCTTTTCCAGTAGTTCTTCCAGTTCCTTCTCTCAACACCAGTATCGGAACTCCACCTGAAAGTGCTTCAGACATTCACAAACTTCCTCCTTTCACAATTCTCTCAATCAAACTTTGGAAAATCTACCAAAACCCACTTCTTATAAACGTTTCTGAGACTCGCCTACCTTAATGATGCGATACCCTGAAGCCTTACGAAGCCTATTCATAACTGCCAAACCCAAACCCTCGATAGGCACACCTTCAGCCACAATCACATCAGCACCCTCCTCGTCAAACTCCCTCAGAAGCCTGAACAAGTTTCTCGCAAGGCCCGCCAGATCACTTCTGCTGCCCAGAGACTTCAACACATCTGCTTTGTAGCTGCTGATAGTCTCGTCTGTGGCAAGAACTCCCACTTTTCTTCCGTCTTCACCGTAAGACCCGACCAGCTCCCTCACTCTGCCAACAACTGCAGAAAGCTCTCCTTCAACAACAACCACATCTGCCTTGGGAGCATAATGTTTATGCTTGACACCTGGAGAACGCGCTTTCTCAACGAGCAAAGCCTGTTCTGCAACAGCAAAGGGGCTGAGCGTCACGTTTCCAAGCATCTCTTTGAGCGCTTCATATGACGTGCCACCAGGTCTCAAAACTTGCGGCGGATCAACAGTCAAATCCAAAACAGTAGATTCAACACCGACGCTGGTCGGACCGGCATCTAAGACGGCGTCAATCCGCCCATCCAAGTCAGCCAAGACATGTTCTGCTGATGTTGGACTAGGTCTGCCAGCAAGATTGGCACTAGGCGCTGCGATAGGGCATCCGCTTTCCTTAATCAGAGCTAAGGCGACATCATGTCTAGGTATTCTGATAGCAACTGTACCCAGACCTGCCACAGTCACAGAAGGCACAGTATCAGAACGGTTGAAAATCAATGTCAAAGGTCCTGGCCAAAACTCTTTCATGAGCCCTTCTGCGTCCGCGGGAACGTCCTCAACAAGTCTATAGACACTTTTCACGTCACAAACGTGCACTATTGGCGGATTGTCAAGAGGCCGCATTTTCGCCCTGAAAAGATCCAAAACCGCTTTGGCATTCAACGCATCGGCACCCAAACCATATACGGTTTCAGTTGGAAATGCGACCAGACAGCCTTTCTTGATTAGATTCGCTGCTAAACGAATGTCTCTTTCTTCTGGTTTTTGCGTATCAACCTTCAAGACTAGAGTCTTTTTCATCAAGCACTGACTAGTGAAGCCTGGATTTTTAAGCTTCCCTCAAACATAGAAACAAAAGAGAAAGAAGAGCATTTTCTAGACGACGTAGTAGTCGATGACCTTCTCTATGCGCTTCGGCGGCGTCTGCCGTGCCGCGAGCTGTTTCAGTATCTTTATCATTTGTGGCTGGAAACGTGCAATATCAGTGAGCGAAACCAAGCCGACCAGTCTTTTTCCTTCAACGACAGGCAATTTTTTGATTTTCATCTGGAACATCAGCTTAACAGCTTCCTCCAGGTCCATGCTTGGCTCGACGACGACGAGCGGGCTGGTCATGATGTCTTTGACCATGGTTTTCTTAGCGTCTTTGGAACCTGCGACTACGCGTTTCAAGAGGTCTCTTTCGGTGACTATGCCCATGGCCTTTCCTTTCTTAACTGTGATCAAGCAGCCTATCTCAAACTTGTTCATGACTTCAGCTGCTTCCTTAACCGTCGAATTCTCATCTATCGTTACGACTTCTTTGACCATCACATCATCAACTTTCAACGACATAGGTTTTCCCTCCTCTTTCTTACCAGACAACAAGACTCCCTGCCATTCAATCACTCTTAAACTGCGCCGCAAACAGTATATAAACTAATGTGCGGAAAAATCTCTCACATGCCATGCAGCTTGCGAACCAACACTTCAACCTTCTCGCCAACAGGAATTCTCGCTCGCTCAAACTTCTCTCGGGGCTTTGAAAACGGCCTGGTTGCATCAACACCGACCTTCGTCGTCAAACCTGACTCCTGGTTAGCCGAAGAATCCAGCGTCGAACCCCGCACATTGCCGATTACGACAAGGTCCTCGCTCGCTTGGAAACGAGTAGCCACGGCCCACTCGACATCGGAAGCATTGAACACATCAATATCTGAATCCACGATGATCGCATGCTTCAAGCTGGGATGAGCCGCAAATGCCGCCAACAGAGCGTTCTTCCCGTCGCCGTCGACCTGCTTCTCAACGGAAATCGCGGCATGAAGCCACCCACAGCCTCCAGCAGTAAGATTGACCGCAAGAACTTTTGGAACAACCTTTGAAACCGCATCCCAGATCAAAACCTCATGAGGCAGACCCATTAACAGCTTGTGTTCAGCACCACTTGGCAATAGAGCCTCATAGACATAGTCTTCACGATGCATCACGCCTACAACTTCGACGACAGGTTGTTTCCTCTGGATGTCATAGGTCCCAGTAATGTCCACGAAAGGCCCTTCAACAACCTCTTTCGAGGCCGAAATCCTGCCCTCCAAAACCAATTCCGCTTCTTTAGGTGCGCTCGCGTTCACATGCTCACACTCTATTAAACGCAAGTTACCATTCACTAGTGCGTTCGCTACATCAAATTCGTTCACGCCAAAAGAAACAGGAGAAGAAGCCCCCAGCAATACAGCAGGATGAACACCAATGGAAATGGCCACATCCAAGTCCCTGCCAGCTTCCTTAGCCATGTTCCATAACCTGAAAAGGTGTCTCGGCACCAAACGAATCGCCAGATGATTCCCATCCAAGACCTGAAGGCGATGTATCGAGACGTTTTCAGCCTCGCCATCCATGCTTCTTGCATGAACAACTGCTGAAGTGATGTACTGACCAGCGTCTCGTTCAAAATGCGTCAAAAACGGAATCCTGCTCAGGTAAGGCTTTTCAATAACCTCGTTGACAGCACCGCTCTCTACCATCTTGGCTTTCTTGGGTGAGCGCCATGCATCAGTCAACCTGCTATGAAGATCACTCTTGCCAACATTAATGGCTGTGCAAAGTCTTTTTCTGGTCCCGCAAACGTTGGCAATAATCGTTGTCTCAAAGTTTTTTGCTCTGTCGAAGGAGAGAATAGGGCCTTCATGGTCAAAGCTCTTCATGATGCAGGAAGTCTCAAGGTTCGTCGACACTTCGTTTTTTACGTGCAGAACCTCCTTCTCTTTCTCCATCTGTTTGAGGAATTCTTTGAGACTCACGCCGGAACCCCCTCTTTCTTGGGCTCAGGACGAGTGACCTTCTCAATCAGCTTCATGAAAATCGATTGTGCTCGTGTCTCATCCATAGTTTCGAGATATACGGAAACCAACGCAATCTTTCCCTTCTTCGAGGCCAAGTACTCCGCGAACATACGGGTCGAGATTGCATTTCGGTCGCCAATCAGAACCGACGAAGAAGATGGTCCGAGTAGGTCCTTAGGTTTTGGAACGGCTATGGCTAGTGTTCCCATCTTGTCTTCTCTTTCGCTCAACAGAATAAAGCAGGAGTTTTTCGATTCAACGTACACGGCCAGAAAATGCGTGTTCTGTTCGACAACTTCGTCCTTGACAACTTTGGCGCGTTCCATCGTCCGAGTCTCCATCGTCTATTTATAGCTTCATGTATTCACTATTTATCATTTTCAAAAGGACGAAGCAGCAAATGGCTGACAGCCGACCACGAGGAATTCTAGAAACACTCCGGCGAACATTCGACATGCCGAGACGGACAGCCTCCTCCAGAGATCCCTTCAAGACACTGATCATAACGATAATCTCACAAAATACCGCAGACAGAAACACCGCAAGAGCGTTCGAAAACCTCTCGAAGCACTTCGAAATAATCCCCGAAGCACTGGCAAACGCCGAGACAAGTCAGATCGAACGGTGCCTGAAAGTGGCCGGACTGTACAAGAACAAAGCCAAGGCAATAAAGCAAGTCTCCAAAATAGTTCACGAGAAATACCGCGACAGTCTGAAAGCAATTCTATTGCTACCTCTTGAAGAAGCACGAAATGCCCTTATGCAACTGCTTGGCGTCGGCCCGAAAACCGCCGATGTCGTCCTGCTTTTCAGTGGGGGCAAATCCACTATCCCAGTTGATACGCATGTTAACCGTGTGGCAAAGCGCCTTGGTTTGGTTCCGACAAGTGGGAATTATGAGGCCGTGCGTGAATCACTACAATCACTTTATGATCCACGAGACTATCTGGCAGTTCACATGATGCTGATTTCTCACGGCAGAAGATACTGCAGAGCCAGAAACCCCTTATGCACGCAGTGCGCAATCAATACACTCTGTCCGACAAAGCGAACGCGTGATAAGGATGACTAGACTGACCGAAGAAGTCGCAGCTTATTTTCCATATACTGAGGTAAGACCATATCAGGATGATTTCATCGCAACCATCTCTGAAGCAGTTCAAGATAACCGTTCAGTTCTAGTTGAAGGAAGCAACGGTCTGGGCAAGACTGTCGCCGCACTATCTGCATGCCTTTCAACGGCGATAGAGAGGAAACTCAAAATCCTCTACGTTGCTAGGACGCACCGCCAGCACGACCGTGTCATAGAGGAGTTGAAGGCAATCTCTGGAAGCCAACCTGTGTCAGGTATATCGATTCGCGGACGCCATGAAGTATGTCTGAATCATGTTGTGACACATTATGCGGTAGACGCTCGGGCCTTGATGGAGATCTGTGAGCTGCTAAAGGCCAAAAACAGGTGTCCTTACCACAGGAACATACAGGAAAAGGAAAATGAATATTCGTTGCTTCAACAGCAGATCACTTCTGAACCCTACAAAGCGTCAGAGATACAGAGAATCTGCCGCAAGAGAGGTTTCTGCCCCTACGAACTTGTGAAGTCCGTGCTATCAGACACAAACGTGATCGCGCTAAGCTATCTGTATGTTTTTGACCCAGCTATACGACACGTTTTCATGAAAAACTTGGAAACACGCCTTGACAAGATCATCCTGATAATCGATGAAGCACACAACCTTCCCGAAACAGCGATAGACATCGCAAGCAGCCGTCTAACCTTATTCGCTGTAAGACAAGCCGAGATCGAGGCAAAGAAGTTCAAACACAAGGACATTGCCATATTCACGAATATTGTCAGAAACGAGATCGAACAAACGGCGGCAAAAATAGGCAAAGAGTCCCTAGTTCCTCCTGAGTTTATGGCAGAACTTGTCAAGGAAAAGGCTGAGATTGAGGAACCTTTGACTTTTTTTGAGCATTTGAATAGTGTTGGCAACGCGATAAGACGAAGCCTACTTGCTGAAGGCAAAGACCCTCGTTCCTACATTCATGGAATGAGTGAGTTCTTGAGGAGATGGATGGAGACTGCTGAGGACGAATCCTTCGTGAGGGCGATAGGAAAATACACCTCAAGAAGAGGCGTGCCCACAGCGAAACTCGAAATTGTTGCTCTGGACCCTTCAAAAATCACTGAGCTGGTCTTCTCATCAGTCTATTCTAATGTCGTGATGTCAGGAACGCTTCAGCCGCTTGAGGCGTACATGAAAATAACGAAACTGCCCGACAACACTATCCAATGCGTGGTACCTTCACCGTTCCCAAGAGATCATGTTCTACCTCTCATTAGTTGTGGAGTAACTACGGCAATGGAAAGAAGAACGCCAGACATGTATGCCAAGATAATAGACCGAATAGCGGAAATTGTACAGAATACTCCGGCAAACACGGGGATTTTCGCTGCTTCCTTCGACGTTCTAAACGCCTTGCTCGGTGCAGGATTGAAAGACTCTGTGAACAAACCTATTTTCAGTGAGCGTAGAGGCATGAGTTCCAAGGAAAACGAGAAGATGGTTGCAGAGTTCAAATCGCATGCCGATGGTAACGGCGCGGTACTTCTAGGAGTTCAGGGTGGGCGCTCGTCAGAAGGCGTTGATTTCCCGGGGAACCAAATGAATTCAGTGGCTATCGTCGGCATTCCCTATGCCGAGCCGACACCAAAGGTGAAGGCACAGATCAACTACTATGAAAAGCGTTTCCCGGGGATGGGACGCGAGTATGGCTATGTTCTTCCTGCCATGAAGAAGGCTTCTCAGGCTGCTGGAAGACCAATACGGACGCTTGAAGACATGGGTGCCATGATTTTCTTAGATCATCGGTTTGCAACGCTTTATTGTCAAAGCTTTCTTCCTCTATGGATACGTGAGAGCTTGAAGGTTCTGCCTGATGAAAAAGGCATTATTGCACGGGAACTGAGCTGTTTCTTCAAAAGAGTTTCCTAAGTGAAGAGAAATCCTCATCATCTGGGAAGGCCGGTGCTTCCTTCAGGTTCTTGTCCAACTTCACTTTTCCCACAACGACAACGGCGATTTCCCTAGACACTGGAGTAGAGATCTTGAGAGTCTTTCTTAGGTAGTCAATCTCCTGCAAGGTCCCTATGCCCATGAATTTTCTCTTTGCGTCGTAGACTGCTGCGAGTATTCCCTGCTCTTCACCTTTCCTTATGATCACAACTTTCTTTTTCGTGAATTCCTCAACTTTTCTAATGTTTTCTGCAGCAATCCAACGGTTCTTGCCGATAATCACGCTGATCTTGCCCTTCAATTCCACAAAATGCAGCGGCTTCATTCCTAGAAGCTCATGGATTTTCCTTGCTCTTTGAGCGTTTTCGCGTCCTCCATCTAAGCCAAACATCTCGCTTTCTTCAACTTTAACCCAGCTTAGTGGAAGAGACTCAACCTTGGCCTTCCTTAGGAACTTGACGTAACCAAGCTCGCGCAGGTTTTTGCGTCTTTCACGGTTTCTTTGACCCACAGCAGAAGGAGACTCAACGACGGTCTTTCTGAACTTTTCAAGGGCATTGATGAGGGTTGCCATGTCTTCATTCTGCTGGATGCAAAAAACGACATCCGGGGCAAGTTCCTCGACGAGCTTGATCTTATAGTAAATTGCGTCTTCATCTTCAATCCAGCCGTCAGTGTTTATGACAATGAAGTCAGGATTATTGATCATAATCTCTTTCTTCAGCTTAGACAAACCTTCAACTACCTTGCCGATTGCCGTGCTTGGAGAAGTAACCCCGACGAAGTAGGCATCTTTGGCCGTCAGGTTAAACAAGTCCGTCACTGGTTTTGTCACGAACGTATAGGAAACTGTGCAAGGAGGACCGATATCGGATTGCCCCAAATCCCCATCCAAGATGGCGACCTTTTTCTTGTCGCGTAACAGCCTATTTATCAGATACGTGCAGAAGCTCGACTTTCCAGAATCAATTGTACCCAACACCATTGCCGTGACGGGCTTTGCTTCAATGTTGACTAATTCTTCGTGAGCCTTGACCCATGATTGCGGAATTGTGTCTCCTTCAGTTTCCTCGACAGCCGCAGTCTCTCCTAACGAAATGTCGAACGTTGCTGTCTCCGCTACCGCAAACGGCAGTCTTTTGCCTTCGCGAACAACAAGCTTGCCGGCAGTTCCTACAATGGACCCGAATACATCTGCCTTGCCTGAGGCCAGAGTCACGGAAGCTGGACCATCAACCAAGAGCGTTTTGCCTTTTTCAACTGTTTTGTTCACTCGTTTCCCTCCGCGTATAGATTTGCCCGTTTCTTCCTGCTATCTGTATTGCTGAAACGATGTCTCTTAACCCTCTTCTATGTTTCGCTTCACTCAAGTAACGATCTGTCCCTGCTTCGCTCACACTCTCCAACGTTATGTCGTTTGGCAGTGCCTTATCGAGCGCTTGCAGGAGCCTTTCCTTGAACGCTGGGACGCCATTGCCAACTTTTATTGACACCAAATTTATCGAGGTACTCTCAAGACTTTTCAGGACGCCCCTTATCTTGTTTACTGTGTCCTCAACGCTGAAACAGTTGCCAGTCTCGACAACTCTTCCATCTGCAAGAACAGCCAATCCGAAAACTTCCCCCGGATCAATGCCTATGACCACCCTGTCATAATATCCTTTCCCTTGCATGACCCGGATGACTTCATTGATTAAAGTCTCAGGCTCCACTCCATCCCTGTAAACCAATACTCTTTCGTGTTTGATTCGCATACGCTCATTCTCAGTAGTGACAACTGCCCTGATCTCTATTGGAATCGATTCGCTTGGAGTCAAACTCAAGAACGGCACATTTCTCTTCTTCAGCTCGTTGACAATCAAGTAGTATGCTTTTCCCGGGGTCGTTGCGACAGCAATCTCAGCCTTCATGTTGCGTTCCAATTCTTTCTACACATCAATACGCAAAGCAAATTATCAGTTTCGCGGTTTATATTCCTTGACGTGCATGACAGTGCTGATGAATATTCCGACAGGGAGTGTTTCAATCGACAATATCTTAGGTGGCGGCTTGCCCGCTGGAAATCTGGGCCTAATATATGGAGAAGCCGAGACCGGCAAAACCACGTTTGCCATGCAGTGCGCCGCAAATTGTGCACGCCAAGGTCACAAAACCCTGTTCGTGGATTGTGACGGTACATTCTCAGCTCGCAGATTGTCTCAGATTGTCTCTGAACGGTTTAAGGAGATAGCTGAGCTGATAATCTTGATGAGGCCGGAGAATTTCCGAGAACAGACAACAGTCATAGACAGACTTGCAGACTACGTGACAAGGAGCTTTGGACTGATTGTCATCGATACCCTAACGTCACTCTACCGCCTTAGAGTGGCAGAATCGCCAGGTAAGACTTTTGAGCTTAACAGGGAGCTCAATCGTCAGATGGCATCTTTGGCGCAGGTTGCCAGAATCCAGAAGATCGCGGTTCTTGTGACGAGTCAAGTGCGAAGCGTTTTGAATGACATGAACGGAAGTGTAGAACCGGTAGGCACGCGAGTCGTGAAGTTCTGGGCTGACACAATAATGATCATGAAACCAATCGAAAACCCTCGAGGCATCCGAGCAGTCCTAGAGAAGAACCCGAAAGGGTCTCAACCCATGACTTTTAACCTAAAGGTAGATGAGACAGGAATACATGACTATCCGGCTGCTGACAGGTTGTGAAAATGGAAATATCCTTGCTAATCGTTGAAGCGTTGAAGTTCGTTTTTCCCGCCTATTGTGCGAACGCTGCGCCTGTACTTGTGGGCGGGGGGCAATCTATGGACTCCGGGAAAAAATTCCTCGATGGAAAGCCTATCTTTGGTAAGAACAAAACTTTCCGAGGCTTCTTTTTTGGCTTAGCTGTTGGAAGCGGCGTCGGTCTGCTGGAAAGCTTGGTTTTTCAAGGTTATCCTGTGGCGTTCGGTTTGCTGTTGTCTTTGGGAGCCTTGCTTGGTGATTTGACTGGCGCTTTCGTGAAAAGAAGACTTGGGATTGCGCCTGGTGGGTTACTGCCTATTATTGATCAGGTGGATTTCATATTGGGGGCGGTTTTGTTTTCGCTCCCGCTTTCTTTGCAGGTGATGTCTTGGGAACTCGTTCTGGTTGTGCTGGTCATAACTGTTCCACTGCATTTGGCGACGAATTTTGGCGCATACAGATTGAAGCTGAAAAGCAATCCTTGGTAGTATCATCCATTTATTTTCAGTTGTATTGTGACTTCGAGGAATATGTATGCCAGCATCAGGAGGACGACTCCTACTATGAACATCATGTACGCTTGTCTTGGCTTGTAGGCATATTTTGTACTTTGGTACATGGTTATCAGTCCAATTATGCCGAATGCGTAGAGTATCATGGATACGATACTGTCTGCTATGAACTGCTCCGACAGCTGCGGGTAGACGAGAAGGAATCTTCCACCGTAGTAGACGGCCGGGAGAGGTTTCATTATTATATCATATAAGCCTCCTCCGAAGAGGAATACAGCGATGGATATGGCGACTATCGAAAGAATCAAGGTTGACGGTTTTGTCGTCGATATTCGCCTATAAAGTTTGTTTATTGAATAGGAACTTGACGAAAGCGTTCTCTTAAACTGTCTTGCCATCTTGTTTTTCTCCAAACTTGCTTAACTGTTCAGCCACTTCTTGAGCCCATGCTCCTGTTAATGGATTCTTGGCAACCTCACTTAAATACTCTTTCCAAGATATCCCCAGAGCTCTTCTCCACAACTCGTACTTTTTGACGATCACTTTATGAGCTTTCATATGCAATTCGCAATAACCGTCGTTACTGGCTTCTTTGACACATATTTTGCACTTCAATCTTTTTCCTCCATTCTTCTTTCAACGAACATCGAGGGTTAAGACAAAGCGTCCATGACCGCCTTCCTTTCGTTCTAACTTGGACAGTGGGCCAACTGCACGCATGGCAGTTTCTTCCAAGCGGCTTTATCGTTCCCTGTTGCGGGAGAGGGAATGATGCTTTGCATAATCCTTCAAAGTAGTTTGAACATCCGGCAAAGCGTTTGCCCGTTTTCTTCGAACGCAGTATGAGGAGTTTTCCGGTTTTGCAGACCGGGCAAGTGCTGATAGTTCTTTCTTCAAGTTTCGATGCTCTTACCGCAGTGCTCAGTTGTTGGCCGATCGCTTTTTCATTCTTCTTAAGTGTTTCTATTACTGGTTCTAAGATTTGAATAGTGTCTTTCAGGACTTTTTCTCTTTTTTCACTGTTCATCTGAATGTGATTCATCTTTTCTTCCAGTTCCCTAGTCAGCCTAATGGAAACAACTGTTGGACAATATTCTTCTAAAACCTCGAGAATCACAAAGCCTAGGTCAGTGACGGTTATTCGTTCGTCTCGAATGTATTTTCGGTCGTAGAGTGTTTGTATTATGTCGGCTCTTGTTGCTTTCGTTCCGATTTTCTGTTGTTCCATTTTCTTGAGGACACTACTTGGGTTGTATCTTGGTAGCGGCTTGGCAAACTTGTCTTCTAGCATAATCTTCCTGATGTGAATTCGTTCCTCTTCTTTCATCGGGGGCAGTCTGACTTCCTCTGATCTGGCATATGAGTTGTAGAAGTTCAGCCAACCTCTTTTCAGCGTTTGTTGTCCTCTGAGGAAAAAGTGATAGTCATCGACAGTTATGTCGGCTTCAACGGCTTGTCTTATTGCTGGCTCAGCGAATACTGCCATGAATCTGCGGATAACGATGTCAAGGATGTTACTTTCAGAACTTTCAAGCGTTTTTTGCGCCAGGTTCCCCGTTGGGTATATGGCCGGATGCGCTAGATCCTCTTTTTTCCCTTGGGTGGGTATTAGTTTCGGCCTGGCAAGAAGCTCGGCTGTCAATTGATGATACTTTGGGGTCTTGCCAAGGTTCTTTAGTATTGTTTCGTAGCCTATAGTGGGTGGAAGCTTCTGGCTGCTTGTTCGTGGGTAGGAGATTAGGGCGTCTAGGTATAGATGTTGGGCGATTTTTGAAGTGCGGCTTGGCGTGTATCCGAACAAGCGGTAGGCTTCGGCCTGTAGTGCACCAAGGTCAAGTGGGAAGGGGGGTGGCTGCGGAAAACGTCTAACATTGATTTTCTCGACTTTGCCGTCCTTTCCTCGGCAAGCGTTCAGTATGGCTTCGGCTTCTTTTTTTGTGTCAATCTTTTCCTTTTCGTATTCTGCTTCAAAGGTTTGTCCATCCATTTCGGCTTGCGCTCGGATTTCCCAGTAAGGTGTTGGCACGAAGGTTTTGATGGCTTCTTCTCTTGCGGCTAGAAACTTCAGGGTTGGGCCTTGGACTCTTCCTGTGCTTAGGGTTGCGTATTGTCCGCTTGTTTTTTTTGCGGTTATTGTGAGAGCCCGTGTGAGGTTTATTCCGTAGAGCCAGTCGACTTCGTGTCTTGTAAGTCCTGCTTCTACTTGTGCGAAGTCAAGATGCGGTAGCGGTTCAGTATAGGCTTTTTCCAGTTCTTCCGTAGTCAGCGTCGAAAATTTCATGCGTTTTGAGACCTGTTCCTTTCCTTCACACGCGTATTTGAGTATGTTGTAGCCGATGATGCTTCCTTCAATGTCATAATCGCATGCGTCGATGAACGCGTCAGCATTTTTCGCGAGTTCTGCAATGACTCCGAGCCAAGTCCGGATGTGGCTTGCGTTTCTTTCAGCAGCGTATCGTGGTGCCCATTTGAAACTGAAAACGGGGTACTGGCTTCTTCCCTTGCTTTCCGCCACTACTGTGTACAGATGACCCAAAGCCGGAACTACCACGATGTCCTTATTTCGTTTTGCAATGTAGTAGGGCACTTGACGGTTTTTCATCTTCCTCGGTTTTCCCTTGACGTCAAGAGCTGAAGCTATCCTTTCGGCAGCATCCGGCTTCTCAGTGATGACGAGCGTATACTTTTCCATTTCTGACCCTAGATGGTTGATTGTAAGCAGGTGTTTTCTCTGAATTAATATAAGTACTGAGTTAAGAGTTTCTGCGACGATTTCAAGCAAGGATCTTAAGGCTCAAGCACACAGCAAATTGAGAGTTGAAACTCGTCTAGGTTTTGATTTTTGTTGCTTGCATGCTTCCGACTGGCATGAACTCGAAGCCTCTTGGTGTCAACTCGATGAGCGCATATGTCTTGCCTTCTGGGCTGCTCCAGAATTCCTTCATGAACGGAACCTTGTTGTAAAGCTCACTCTTCACGACATTATCCGTGACTATCTTAGCCAAGCACTCAGCCCTAACCGTACCCTTTGACTCGCCCTTCTCAAGCAACAGACAAAACTCAACCTTCGGGTTCCCCTTTATCTGCTTAACCTTGGCATCACTAGTACCCGTGGCAAAGAACAACCTGTCACCTAAACGCATCATTGTGACAGGCCTTAATCGCGGCTGATCCCCGTCAGCAGTAGCAAGAAAAACATTCTGCAACCCACTAAAAAGTGACCAAATCTCCCTCTTTAAACTTTCAGCGTCCCCCTTCGCAGACATTTCCACAGTCTCCTCGAACGGTCAGAATTCAAGAGAAGTCTGTGGCCAGCTAAAATGTTTTCGGTTTCAACTCAGCTTCAGCTTGGGCATCTTGATGTGTTTCTGTTCAGCAACTTCCTTTGCTTTTTCATAACCAGCATCAGCATGTCTAACTACTGCAGTTCCCGGGTCTGTCGTCAACACTGTCATTATTCGCTTCTCTGCTTCCTGCGTTCCATCGGCCACCAAGCACATGCCTGCATGAATACTGTAGCCTATTCCTACTCCTCCACCGTGATGCACGCTAACCCATGTAGCCCCACCAACCGCATTGACCAGAGCATTCAAAATCGGCCAATCCGCAACTGCATCACTACCATCCTTCATTCCCTCTGTTTCTCGATTAGGCGAAGCCACGCTCCCACCATCTAAATGATCCCGCCCAATCCACACAGGGCCGCTGAGCTCGCCAGCTCCAACCATATCATTGATTATCTTCCCAAACCTCGCACGCTCACCATACCCAAGCCAGCAAACCCTGGCAGGCAGACCTTGAAACTTCACCTGTTTCTTAGCCTTCTGTATCCAGCGACACAAAGCCTCATCATACGCGAACTCTCTCAGAACAACCTCGTCAAGCTTGAAAATGTCCTCCTTGTTGCCGACGAGACTGGCCCAGCGGAACGGTCCCTTGCCTTCGCAGAAAAGCGGACGCACGTAAGCTTGAACAAACCCCGGATAGGTAAAAGCATCCTTGAAACCAGCATCGTATGCTTGTTGCCTCAGATTGTTTCCATAGTCAAAGGCCACAGCACCCTTTCGCATCATCCCAACGATCGCTTCAACGTGCCTATGCATACTCTCCATCGAATGATGCACATACTCCTTCGGATCCCGCTTCCTAAGCTCATCCGCCTCCTCCCTGCTGAACCCAGCAGGATAATAGCCATTCAACGGATCATGCGCACTTGTCTGATCAGTGACTACGTCAGGAATTACATCACGTTTCAACAGTTCAGGAAGCACCTCAGCCGCATTTCCCAGCAAGCCAACACTCAAAGGTTTAGCCTTTTGCTTAGCATCTAAAACCAGCCTGACCGCCTCATCCAGCTTGTCCGTCCAATCATCCAAATACCCATGCTTCAGCCTACGCTCAATCGCCCAAGGATTAATCTCCACGACAAGCGCAACACCCTCATTCATCGCAACAGCCAAAGGCTGCGCCCCACCCATCTCACCCAAACCCGCCGTCAAAACCAGCCTACCCTTCAAAGACCCGCCAAAATGCTCCTTGGCAACCGCAGCTAGCGTCTCATAAGTGCCCTGCAAAATCCCCTGAGTCCCAATAAACGCCCAGCTTCCAGCCGTCATCTGCCCATACATGATCAACCCCTTCTGTTCAAGCTCCAGAAAGTAGTCCCAAGTCGCCCACTTGGGCACTAGCATAGCATTCACGATCAAAGCCCTCGGCGCCCACTCGTGCGTCTTGAAAACAGCCACAGGCTTGCCGCTCTGAACCAGCATCGTCTCATCAGGTTCCAGATTCACAAGAGTTTCCACAATCGCGTCAAAACACTCCCAGTTCCGCGCAGCCTTCCCTGTTCCACCATAAATAATCAGATGCTCAGGATCCTTAGCCACTTCAGGATCCAAAACATGACATAGCATCCGCAGTATGCCCTCAATCTGCCAGTTCTTGCAGTGCAACTCCGAACCAGTCAAAGCCTTCACGGGACGCTCAATCTTCAATGCCAAGTCACCGAAACTTCAAAAGCAGAAACATGCTAAAATCCTTTGTCATCCAACATGTTTTTAAACCACAAAAAGCAGCGCTAGACTAGAAGGAACGAAGCATGAGAGGCGCAATAGTATTCCTCGTAGTTTTCTTCGCGACCCTAGCCGCAAGCCTCGCGTACCCAGACATGCCACCTGGAAGACAAATCTGTAATTCTCTAAACGTGTCAGAAACAGACTACCAAGTGCTGGGCTTTCCAGCGACCACTCTGATCATTGCGGTGTTCAACGCTGTCGTCTATGGTGTGATCGCATGGCTTGTCTTCACGATCGCGGAAAAGGCCAGAAAACCAGTGTAGCCATCCTCATTCAGCCCGTTCAATGTACATCATTCCACCACGTTTTTCTTCCCGATCAAGAACCACCCTGCCATTCTTGATAACCTTGTCCACCGAGTTCGCGCCGAAACGGTAACCAAGATTTTTGTGGCCTGAAGCATCCAAAATTAGAACGTCTGCCTTCTTGCCAACTTCCAGACTACCAACCTCACTTGCTCTACCCACAGCGTGAGCAGCATTAATTGTCGCAGCCGTTATCGCCTCGGCTGGCGTCAACCGCATGAAGTGGCAGGCAAACCCAATAACAAGTTGCATGTTTAAAGCCCAACAGCTCGGATTGAAGTCAGAACCCAAGGCAACTGAAACACCAACATCAATCATTCTGCGTGCATCCGCAAACTTGCCATTCATCAAACTGAACGCAGCAGCAGGAAGCAAAACCGCAACAACACCCTTCTCAGCCATCGCCCGAAGGCCTTCATCAGAAGAAAAAAGCAAGTGATCAGCAGAAACCGCGCCAACATCAGCCGCAAGCTCAGCACCACCAAAAGTGCTCATCTCATCAGCATGAACCTTCGGCCTCAAACCAACAGCTTTCCCAGCCAACAGAATCCGTCTAGTCTGTTCAAGATTGAAAACCCCTTTCTCGCAGAAAACATCACAAAACTCGGCAAGCCCTTTCTCAGCCACCTTCGGAATCATGTCATCACAGACTGAACCAACATATCCTTGAGTATTGCCTTTGAACTCATGCGGAACAGCGTGGGCGCCCAGAAAAGTCGGAACAACATCAACCGTGTGAAGCTGATTCAAACGTTTCACAGCCCCCAAAATCTTCAATTCGTCCTTCGTCTCAAGACCGTAACCGCTTTTTGCTTCTACTGTCGTCGTTCCACACTCGAGCATGGAATCAAGGGTCTTCAACCCCACCTCAACGAGCTTGTCCAAACTGGCTTTCCGTGTATCCCGGACCGTTCTCAAGATGCCGCCGCCAGCACTCAAAATCTCCAAGTAATAGGCGCCTTCCACGCGCATCTGAAACTCGTCTTCCCGTGAACCGGCGAAAACAAGATGCGTGTGCGCATCCACAAGACCCGGCAGAACCGTCTTGCCGTCAGCACTGATCACGCTCTCGGCCTTGACGTTGTTTCTAACCTCTGCACTCTTGCCCACAGCGAGAATTCGGCCATCCTTTATCGCCAAGCCGCCGTCCCGAATGATGCCGAGTTCGCTCATTTGTTTGCCAGTTCGCGGCCTCTGGCTGTCACCGTTGAGCGTGACCAGCTCGGCGGCGTTCACAATGAGCAAGTCTGCTTTTTCCCGATTCCCCTGTCTGCCTCGCTTCTGAACTGTGTTCATTCTTTAAGCCACTCGAAATTCCTCACCGGGACGCAACAGCACAACCTTTATCTCCGAACCTGAAACCTTTTCCTTGATCTCTTCAGGATTTGTGTCCCATCGGTGCATCGGAATGACAACCTCAGGCTTGATCTCCAATGCAGCCTCAGCCGCCTCTGGATTATCCATTGTATATGTGCCTCCGCTTGGCAACAAAGCCACATCCACGTGCCCAAGTTGCTTCATCTCAGGAATAAGATCCGTATCCCCAGCATGATAAACCGTCTTGTCCCCAGCAATGACCAAGTAACCAACGCCGAATCCTTTCGGGTGAAATGGGTTTCCCGGAGATCGGAAACGCTTGACATTGTATGCATTCACTGCTTTGATCTTCAGGTCACCAAAGGCCATTTCCTGTCCAGGCTTCAGTGTCCTGATGCTTCCTCCAATCTTGGAAACACAATCTTCTGGCGCGATTATCGTTGTGTCTGCTTTGCGGAGTTCACTGATCTTGTCTGTGTCGCAGTGGTCAAAATGGGAATGCGTTATCAGTATCAGATCCGCTTTCTCTTCGTGTTCGCCTTCGTGAGGGTCTACGTAGACGTTTCTTCCATTTGTCTTGATCAGAAAGCCAGCGTGGCCCATCCACTTTATCATGAACGTCATTCTGGAACACGCCTTTTTTCCATAGCGTTGATTGCCGCGACTTCTAACACGCGGTCTTCGGTCAGATTGTCAATCTTCAGATAATACGAAGCCACGTCTATAATAGCTTTCAAAGGCGCCATTCCACAGAACTCGGCACTTATGATGGGCACGTTGTAACGCGCACACTCAACCTTGATCACCTCGAAGACACGATAGAGGGGGGTCTTCTCAAACTCATGAATGCTCATGCCGATCTGCGTGACCTTCTGTTCTGGAATGAACGCAGCCATGGCTTTAACATTCGAAAAACCACCCTTACTCGCATGCAATGCTTTCGCGATCTTCTTCGCGATCTTCAGGTCAGTCGTACCCAGATTCACGTTGAAACCAGCCATGACTTCGCGTGCACCCGCAATCGCCGCACCAGAGGCAGCCACAAACCTGGCAGGCCCATAGTCCGGTTCACGACCAGGCTTGGCAATCATCTCACTCAGCCGCTCATATTCACCCTCACGAATCCAGTCTAAGTCCCTCCGCTCAGGCTTTGGCTGAGCATCACCGTAGAGATAAACGGGCACACCAGTCTTTTCAGCTAGGTTCTTCCCGAACCTTCTTGCAAGCTCAACACAATCCTCCAAAGTAACGCCCTTTATTGGAATAAAAGGAACGACATCAACAGCGCCCAGCCGTGGATGCTGCCCTTTGTGTTTCCGCATATCGATCAGTTTGATCGCCTTAACTGAAGCGTTCAACGTGGCCTGAAGCACTGATTCCTTGTCGCCCACCAAGGACACAACAAGCCTGTTATAGTAACTGTCATGAGTATGGTCGAGCAGGAACGCCTTCTTGGTCTTTCTGATTTCACCAAGAATCTGTTCAACAGCAATTGTGTCAGAAGTGCTGAAGTTGGGAACACACTCAACAATCTCAACCATGTGAAACACCAAACTAACCTAACCCACAGCTCAAGGTAATTAAGATTACCAGCAAAAGCGATCAAAAAAATATATATCCACCGTAAAGAGAAAGCTAGGCTTTGAGGACAATGTTTATGAAAAGAAAAATCTCGTTACTGCTGTGTTTGCTATCATTCTCGATGGCTTCTATGGCGCTAATTGCTGCAACGAGTGCGCAACCCTCAGTAAACTTCACATGGACCAATCCGTCATTCAAGGGTTACGACAAATACTACGGTGAAACCATAACTGGCTACTTGACAGGCACAGATTGGAACTTCACATTAAGCTGGATGCATGACTACGGCTACCAGATAAACGTATCAGCGGTGCGCGTTTACTTCGGCTGGGGAAAGAACTACACCCATAGGTTCGCGAATCCGATCCCAGTCAAACCGGACATACCCTACGTTTTCAACATTCAAAATAGCACGCCCACCAACAGCGAAGCCCCGGAATACTGGACCTATCAATACTGGGTCTACCTTCAACACGTTAATAGCACTACAGGTCCGCTCTCAGAACCGTGGGCCATGTCATACGTAGCACACGACCACAACTTTGCAGTGCTATCGCAAGATCACTTTGAATGCCTAAACCTGTTCATGAAGTATGGATCGCTCATACCAGACGGTACGGCAAGTGTGACCACAACCTATCCATTCGTGGGTTTCCCTAACATAACAGCCGCACTGGTGAACTTCACACAAGCAATGATGGAATTCCAACAAGGTTCAGAAATATACCCAACAGGAATGTTCAACGCTGCCAAGATTCACCTTCAACGAGGAGACGCCTACTGGGTTGCAGCACTAAACTCATGGTCTTCCCGAGGAACAGGTATTGAAGACGCTACTCTAGATCACCAAGAATCGGAAACCAACTACAACAATGCTCTAGCGAACTCGTCTCTAGTGAATGCGTACGGCTGGCTACTATTTGGCCTAGGCTGGACATTCATCGGCCTTGGACTCATAGTATACGCTGCAAGAAGACCGAAAACTCCTGCACCAAGCTAAACCCGAAAAACATCCACCCACTTTTTTTAAGCTTAATAAAGCATCAACAAACTCCATACAATAGAGAGGAAACTCCGTGAGTGCTGAACTCGAGTTCGAAGTACCCACATGGAATCAGATTTACTTGATGCTCTTGGACTTGGCTGACAGAATACGCAAGGACAACTTCAATCCACACATCATCATAGGCATCTCTCGGGGAGGATGGCCTCCCGCAAGAGTCCTCTCGGACCTTCTGGACAACCCCAACCTTGCAAACGTCAGAGCAGAATTCTACTTAGGAGTAGCAGAGACAAAAGGCGAACCCATCATAACGCAGCCTGTCTCTGTAGACATCAAGAACAAGAAAGTGCTGATTGTGGACGAAGTCGCGGACACCGGCAAGAGCCTTTCGCTGGTGAAAGAACACATCAACCAACAAGGCCCCTCACAGGCGAGAATAGCAACAGTTTACTACAAACCATGGAGCATAGTCAAGCCAGACTACTACGAAAAGGAAACGAGTCGCTGGATAGTCTTCCCATGGGAAATAAAGGAAACTATCCGAAAGATCATCATGAAATGCAGGATTAAGAGAATGAACATTGAGTACGAGACAGCCAAGCTCGTAGACGCTGGCATATCTGCGGAACTTGTAAGGAGATTCTTGAAGGAGATTTATGAGGCAGAGAATTGCTGAAAATCGCCGAATTCCGCAAATATGTGATAATAGCAGGGTTCAGTAGAGCCAGAATCAAGAATGCGGATGAGTTTCTCCAATCGATCGGCAAAACGAAAGAAGCAAAGGTCGATATTCAGTTCTTCGATGCAGGACTCATCGCGACGTGGGAGCACTTGTATTTCGCGGCACTGAACGCCTTAACCGCTTTCAGAAACTGTGACAATATCTCAAAAAGCCTCGCAATGGAAACCATACTCTACGCTTCAGCACAACGACAAATAAGAAAGGCAACAGAGCTTGCTGGGATCAAAACCACAACCGTCGAAGTAGCAGTGTTAGTGATCGGAGATAAAAAGGAAAACGTGGACTCCGCTCTGTCAACGGTTCAAAAGAGCTTAGATGCACAGCGCGACGACAAAGTCCTACGGATTACGAAGGAGAAAATGACGGCAATCAAGAAGACGTTCAGGATTTCGGATTTGGAACTTGACACTGTTAGAAATGAAGGTGAAGGAGAAGAGGTAGCTCTGACCAGCCTTGTTATTGAGCGCATGGCATTATTGGCGACTCAGCGTTGAGATTACAGCGTTTTTTCTTTTAGGGCTGATAGAACTTCGTTGGGTCTTATCAGGGACATACCGGTTAGTTTGCCCACGACTTCGATCAACAGAATCTTGTCAGGTTTTTCTAGGTTGACTTTCTGTTCGATGTTTGAAGCGGCGGCTTCTATGATGCTTTGTGTTGGAGTTGTCGAGAAGCGCTTCTCAACCGTGATTCTGAAAGTCTCGCTCTTAGCCATTCTGGAACTGAATTCCGCGGCAACGAGTTCGATCTCAACCAAATCTGTCGGAACAACCTTCTCAATGGGAATCACTCGGAACGTGTAGCGAAATTCATAAGGGCGTTCAGCCAGAATTCCGCGAAACTTTTCAATAATCTCAAAGGGATTGAGCGCTGTTTTGACAACAATCAAACCTGAGACGCCAGTTCTTTCGATGTCTGGCGTCGAGTCGCCTATCTCTCCTAGCAAGAATCGAAGCTCGTCACAGGCTTCCCTTTCGTTTCCTCGTGATGTCGTGGCTAGAAGGTTGAAGTCTCTAAGCATCTTCTCACGCTGGTTATCTATCATAGAAGTAATACCTAAACTTATGCCGAAAAAGGAAGACGTGTGCCAGAAATGCCATGCGTTAGAATTGGGTCAGTTCTGGTTATGGCTTATTCACAGCCTTGCGGCTCCTAGCCGTCGCCTCACATCATCCCAACACAAACAATCCCTTCCGAGTGATTTATCCGTTTTGATGAGTGGAAGGCGCCTATTGACGGCACTAGGCTTAAATTCGCTGTATCGGTTTCGAATTCAATAGAACATAAGAGGCTAGATGCTTGGGCAAAGCGCTGAAACCAACGATTGTAGTACACGGGGGAGCGGGAACCGTTCACCCAGAGCGCAGTAAACCTGCCATGGATGGAGTCAAAAGGGCTGCTGGAAAAGGCTTTGAGGCTTTGAGGAAGGGTGGAACTGCGGTTGACGGTGTCATGGAAGCTGTCATGATCATGGAGGATGATGGTGCGTTCAACGCTGGCTATGGCTCCAGTTTGAACATAGAGAAAGGCGTGGAGATGGATGCCTCGATTATGGATGGAAAGGCTTTAGAGGCAGGTGCTGTTGCGCTTCTGAAGAATGTAAAGAATCCTGTGCGCCTTGCAAGGATAGTCATGGAAAAAACTGATCATGTCTTCATCGGAGGAGAAGGTGCCGACAAGCTTGCCAACCTGTTCAATCTTGAAAGGATGAACCCTATTACTGAGTTCAGGTTGAAGACCTATGATGATCAGAAGAAAGCCCTGATTGAAGGAAAGTCCAATCTGCCAAGACTGGCTAGCCTGATTAATGAGCAGCCAGCCTTTTTTGAATGCGACACTGTTGGCGCAATCGCGTTGGACAAGAATGGAAATGTGGCGGCGGCAACTTCAACTGGTGGCTACCCACTGAAACTTGTGGGCAGAATAGGCGATACGCCATTGATTGGCTGTGGCAACTATGCAGATAACCATTCAGGAGCATGTTCTGCGACTGGGGTTGGCGAGATAGCGATAAGGCTTGTGTTGGCAAAAGCTGTATGCGACTACATTGAAAGCGGAAAAACACCACAAAGAGCCGTTGAAAGAGCGATCAAGCTCGTTGACGAGAGGATTCCCGCCGCTTACAAATCCATGGGACTGATTGCGTTAGATCCCAGAGGAAGAATCGGAGCAGCTCACAATTCGCCAAACCTTTGCTGGGCGTATATGACGCCAGAGACCAAAGAGGCTATTGTTGCTTTGACTGCAAAAATGGTGAAATAAACCCTCTAAGAAGACAGTAACGATCATCTCACTAGTTCTTTTTCTCGACAACTGACGAATAAGAACGCTTAAAGCGTTAGCGGTGGGGTTGACTATGCAAGCCGAATCTGTTGGAGGTGAAAAGACATGATAGATGAGGAAGAAGAATGGGAAGAAGACTCTGAGGACGAAGAATGGGAAGAAGAAGAATGGTAGGACCATAGCATCAACATTTTCTGCAAAGATTCTTTCTTTGGTCAATATTTTTGGGCGGTTTTTTGCGACCTCTTGGAAAACCAAGAGCCATATTGAGTGTGAAAATGCAAATAGGTTGATACGGCTATTCTCTCGTTCACAGACAGAAAGCTCATTTATATGAAAGCGTCATCCAAGACTTAGACTCTGGGCTGACCATGACGCGAGTGGCCGTGTTGGATTTGGACAGGTGCAAGCCGAAACGTTGCGACAGGCTGTGTCTCCGTTTCTGTCCGATAGTGCGAACCAAGGTAGAAGCCATAAGGTTCGAAGCCAATCAACCTGTTATTGTTGAATCACTGTGCACAGGTTGCGGAATCTGCGTTAAGAAATGTCCGTTCGGCGCTATATCGATTGTCAACCTTCCGGATGAATTAGAGAAGGACTGCAGTCACAGGTTTGGTCCGAACACTTTCAAGCTTTTCAGGATGCCCACGCCTTCGCCAGGGACTGTTGTGGGGTTGCTTGGCCAGAACGGAATTGGCAAGTCGACAACACTCAAAATGCTTTCTGGCGAGATCAAGCTGAACCTTGGAAACTACGAGGAACCGCCTGACTGGGACAAGATAATAACTCATTATCGAGGTTCAAGCCTTCAGGACTACTTCCAAAAAATGAGCGGAGGAAAGCTTCGAGTCTCAAGCAAACCGCAGTACGTGGACAAGATTCCGAAAGTTGTTTCCGGAAATGTCGGAGAGCTACTGGAGAAAGTTGACGAAAGAGGAACTCTGAATGACGTTGCAGAGCGGCTTGAGCTGAAGCAGCTTTGGAATCGTTCCCTTGAAGTGCTCAGCGGAGGCGAGTTGCAGCGTGTGGCCGTGGCAGCCACCATGTGCCGTGAGGCTGATGTTTACCTTATTGATGAGCCTTCAAGCTATCTGGACGTGAAGCAAAGACTTGAGGTCGCCAAGGCCATAAGAAGCTTGAAAAATGCACAAAAGACAGTGGTCGTTGCTGAACACGACTTGGCCATAATAGATTACCTGTCGGATCAGATTTGCGTGTTTTATGGGGAACCGGGTGTTTACGGTGTTGTGTCGAATGTTCATGGCGTGAGGACGGGTATAAACATCTACTTGCAGGGCTACATTCCTGACGAAAACATGAGGTTCAGAAAAGAGGCTATAATCTTTCATGAAAAGCCGCCTGCTACAGGCTCAAGTGCGGGTGACGTGCTTCTCAAATGGGAGCAAATGGAAAAGACCTTCGAGGGGTTCAAGCTTGTTGCGGATGCTGGTGAGATCAGAAGAGGAAGCATAATTGGCATTCTTGGCCCGAATGGTATTGGCAAGACCACTTTCGTGAAAATCCTAGCCGGGATTGAGAGTGCTGATGATAAGCGGGAGTTTGGCGAGTTGAAGGTCAGCTACAAACCCCAATATATTGCGGCAGAGTATGAAGGCACAGTTCAGGAGCTTCTCATGAACGTTGCTAAAGAGAGCTTTTCTTCGGGCTGGTATAAGACTGAAATCATGCTGCCTCTGAAGGTTAACTTGCTCTTGGACAGAAATCTGAACGAACTCAGTGGCGGCGAGCTTCAAAAAGTCGCGATCGCAGCATGTCTCTCTCGCGAAGCTGATCTTTTTCTGCTTGATGAACCCAGCGCATATTTGGATGTGGAAGAGAGGCTGAACATGGCAAAGGCTATCAGAAGAGTCGTTGAAAATCACAACGTGACCGCGTTCGTCGTTGAGCACGATGTGGTGACGCAGGATTTCATCGCGGATCGTTTGATGGTTTTCACCGGAAAACCCGGCTCCGAGGGCACTGCGAACCCGCCCACGACCTTGCGGAAGGGAATGAACATGTTCCTGAAGGACATGCAAGTCACTTTCCGACGAGACCCAGCCACCAAACGGCCAAGAGTCAACAAGGAAGACTCGAAACTCGACAAGCTCCAAAAAGAGATTGGCGAATACTACTACACACGAATGGTGAAAACAAAGTGAAGAAACGAAGAGAGACGGCAATTAAGATCAATAGGAACGAAAAGAAGCTTTTGGAAGCCGCAGCAAGGACATTGAATAGCGCGTACGTGCTTTGGGGCTTGAATGTCGGTGCAGCTGCGCTTGGAGAGGATGGACGGGTCTATGAAGGTTGCAATGTTGAAAGCTGGATTTCTGGCCTAGGCGTTTGTGCTGAAAGGTGCGCCATTAACCATGCTGTTCTGCATGGTAATCGAAGGATCAAGGAAATAGCGGTGATCATGGATGTTAGTAATAGCAGTGAACCCAGACCGTGCGGTTCATGCCTTCAGTACATTCATGACTTTGCCAAGAACGGCAAGGTTAGAGTTGTCATGGCCAGAGCGGAGAAAGGCAAGGTTCTAATGGACACTGTCGTCATAAGACCAATCAGTGAGTTGTTGCCTTTTGCTTACCTTGGAAAATGAAAGGCCTTTTCTTCTGGCAAGGTAGTTAACTTAAAAAATGGGCAGAGCATAGGTACAAGAGATTTGACGTTAAGCGGGGTTTGGGGAGGCTCAAGTGGCTCAAACGACGTTCGAGGAAATTAGCGCTGCTGATTTCTTTTACAGAAACCGAGATATCGCGGGCTTCACGAATCCGTCGAGGGCTATTTTTGCGGCTGTGCGTGAGCTTGTTGAGAATTCGTTGGATGCGGCTGAAAGCCTTAAGATTCCGCCTGATATTTACGTTAGGCTTTCGTACGAGGGTGAGGCAAGTCAGGAAACGCAGATTTACAGGTTGCGGGTTGAGGATAACGGTATTGGTATTCAGCCTAGGCATATTCCGTCGGCTTTTGGTCAGGTGCTTTTTGGTTCCAAGTATAAGCTGAAGCAGCAGCGTGGTACTTTTGGTTTGGGCGGAAAGATGGCGATATTGTATGGTCAGATCACGACGCATCAGCCTGCTTACATTACTTCGAGCACGGGTCAGGCGAAGATTTACACTTACAAGCTTATGATTGATATTCAGAAGAACCGGCCACTGATTCTCGACCGGAGGGTTCTCATCAACAAGGAGCAGTGGCGAGGCACGGTAGTCGAGTTCGCGTTGGAAGGCGACTACTTCAGAGCTATGCCCAAACTGCTCGACTACTTCAAGCAGACAGCCATGGTTAATCCCTACGCAAACTTGACCTTTGTCGATCCGAAGGGCAGGCTTTACAAATTTACAAGAGGCACCAAGGAGATGCCTGAGCCGCCAAAAGAAACTAAGCCGCATCCTTACGGCGTTGATGTTGAGTTGCTTCAGCGGCTAATACAGATAACACCATGCAATAACATGCTTGACTTCTTGAAGAACCATTTTCACAGAGTAGGCGACATCACAGCCCAGAAATTCCTGGAATTCAGTGCCCTAAGCCCTTCCAAAAACCCGAGAAGACTGTCGCACGAGGAACTCGTTAGACTGATGCACAATCTCAAGAGGTTCAAGGACTTCTTGCCCCCTGACGCAAGCTGCCTCTCGCCCTTGGGCGAAGAGCTCCTGAGAGCGGGAATACTGAAGGAGTTGAAGCCCGAGTTTGTAGTCGTTCATCAGCGGAGACCTGCGACCTATGCGGGCCATCCGTTCATTGTTGAGGTGGGAATTGCCTACGCTGGCGAAGTACCGAAGAGAGGAGCTTTTGTCATCTATCGTTTTGCTAACCGGATTCCGCTTCTGTATGATGAGGCTAGTGATGTTTCGGTCAAAGTGATAACCGCCATGAATTGGCGAAGGTATAGGGTTCAGCCCGATATGCCCATTGCAATATTAGTTCATATCTGCAGTACGAAAGTGCCTTACAAGACAGTCGGTAAAGAGTTCATTGCTGACCGCTCCGAGGTTAGAAAGGAAGTTGCTAATGGTTTGCGGGAAGCTGCTCGGCAGATTCAGCATTTCATGTCGAAAAGAGAGCACGTAGATCGGGAGAGGAAGCGGCTTGGGGTTTTCAGCAAGTATCTGCCGAGAATAGCGCAGTTCTCAACCAAGCTTGCAGGTAAGCAGAAGCCTCCGGATATTGAGAAATTGTTGAAGAGTGTGAAGCAGTTTGGCGACGAAGAAACACAAGAGTAGCATACTGGAGAGGAAGAAGGAAGTTCTAGCAAGTCTGGAGAATCTCGGCCTAGACATTTACAACCAGATGGACGACGGACGTTTTCCGTCAATATCGATGCCCAGTCGGTCAACAGAGAACATCAACTACGATCCGGAACTCAGACAGTTCATCTTGGGCGATAGGAACGTGAAAAGAAGTGCCCGTAACATCCGGCACGTAAAGCCCTTCACACAGCTCACGTGGGCCGCGATGTTCTCCAACGAGCTTTCTTCGCAACGGAAAACGTCCACCCTGAGGGACGTGTACTATTCTGCACAGGCTTATGAAATGACTTTTAAAGACCAACAGGAATCCAACAACATAATCACGGACTTGGAAACCGTTCTAGGTTTCTCCAGAGAGGATTTCAATATTTTCCCTGAAGAGCGCTCAGCCATATTCGGCAACCTGACGATAGAGTATACCGTTCCCGGCTACGAGGGGAGAACGATGGATTTGACTTCGCACCCAGACGGTATGATGATTGGGCCTGCTTTGACGTCGTCGGAGTTTGTGAAGACTACGGCTGACAAGGTAATAGCCATCGAGAAGGGCGGTTTGTTCACGCGGTTCATCGAGGAAAACGTGCACGGGAAGTACAATTCGCTGCTTGTACTGACGGCTGGACAAGCACCAAGAGCCACGAGACAATTCATCAGAAGACTCAACCAAGAACTGAAGTTGCCAGTTTACATTTTCACGGACGGCGACCCGTGGGGAATGCACATCGCCATGGTCATAATTTCAGGGTCCGCGAACGCAGCACACTTGAGGGAACTAACTACGCCTGATGCCAAATGGAGTGGAGTGTGGGCAACAGACATCGTGAACTACAAGCTGCCGACCGATCCGTTGGACGAGATGGACATGAAGAGACTTTACGAACTGCAGAAGGACCCAAGGTACAAGGAGGACAAACTGATGCAGAGGGAAATCAAGACGTTCATGAAGAACAAACGCAAGGCAGAACAAGAAGCCTTCAGCCGATACGGACTAACATACATAGTGGACGAATACCTGCCAGCAAAACTAGAGGAAACAAAGTAAGAAACAGAGGAAATCTAAAATAACCCCTTTATGTTCTATCTAAAGAGCACATTCAGAAAGGATGGTTCAGACTGTGAGTGAGGAAGGCGGTTTCGGAATATCGTTCATAGAGAGATTCTTCGGTTTGTTGCTCATCATCATCGGCGTTTTGGCGTCGTACTACACGTTCACGAGCATAGAAGCGTTGAGAGCTTTCACAGGATTCTTCGGTCTACTGTCAATCCTCATATTCACACTAGGGCTAGTCTTGATAACTGCGAAAACAGAATAGGTATTCACAGAATGTATCCAATCCGGAAACCATAACCAGACAGCCTATTCTCTTCTTTCAACGACTATCGTGCAGTTCGTAGCCAAAGCAGCAATCACGCCTAGAGCGGCAAGCCAAGGGGCAATTACCGCGCCAATGACGCCCAGGGTGACTGGGATTTCAAGCAGAACCTTACCCTTCATGTCTTTAACAATTATTCTAGTCACGTTTCCTTCATGAAGCAATTGCTGGATCTTTTCACCAAGGTCTTTGCTCGATACGGAAAACTCCTCGCGAGTAACCTTCGCGGCAGAAGCGCCGCAAACGTAGCAGAACTTGTCTTCTGGTTTCAGTTTTGCTCCACATTTTACACAGTAAGACACGTCGTCTCAACCTCTAGAAAGAGGTTCTTTGTTGCAGGTTTAAAAATGTTGTGAACGAGCATCTGAGCGTTTATTAAGGTAATAGTCTATAAACTCTGAAACAAGCCTCTGAATCACCAGTTTGTTCAACTCTCGATGGAGATGCCGCGAAAATGCCGATTCGTCAACCAATTGTCTGTGTTCTCGGGCACGTAGACACAGGCAAAACCTCACTTCTAGATAAAATCCGCAAAACAAGCGTACAAGCCAGAGAAGCCGGAGGAATCACACAACACATCGGCGCAAGTTTCTTTCCAGCCGACACCATCAAGCAGCTAGTTGGGCCACTGCTTTCCATGGTGAAAGGCGAGATCGAGATTCCGGGTTTGCTCATCGTGGACACGCCGGGGCATGAGTCTTTTGCAAACTTGCGCCGAAGAGGTGGAAGCGTTGCCGACATAGCGATTCTGGTGATAGACGTTTTGCGTGGGTTTGAGGCTCAGACTTACGAGTGTGTAGACATTCTGAAGGCGCGGAAGACCCCTTTTCTGGTGGCGGCAAACAAGATAGATCGCATTCCTGGTTGGAAATCTCTTGAGGACGCACCTTTTATGCGCGTGTACCAGCAGCAAGACCCTTACGTCAGAGAGGATTTGGACATGAGAATCTATGATATCATAGGTGTCTTCTCACGATTGGGAATTAACCCGGACAGGTTTGACCGTATCAAAGACTTCACCAAAACAGTGGCTATAGTGCCTACAAGCGCAGTCACAGGTGAAGGCATCACTGAACTCCTTATGGTTCTGGTGGGACTGACGCAGCAATACTTGAAGAAGCGGTTGCAGACCACAGAAGGTCCTGCGAAAGGAACCGTTCTGGAAGTCAAAGAAGAACCTGGCTTAGGGTTGACGCTGAATACCATAATCTACGACGGCATTCTGCAAAAGGACGACATGATCGTCGTGGGTGGAAGGGAAAAGCCTATCGTAACGAGCATCCGAGCCATCCTCGTTCCCAAACCTTTAGACGAAATCCGTGACCCAAGAGACAAATTCGCTTCGGTGAACTCAGTTGCAGCTGCAGCCGGAGTGAAGATCGTAGCGCCCAATCTGGAAGGCGCCTTAGCAGGAGCACCTCTTTACGCAGTTCCAAAAGGCCGGGAAACAGGAGAATATGAAAAACTGATCTCTGATGAGATTAAGAAAATCCGTATCGCGACCGACACTGACGGGATTGTTCTGAAGACTGATACGCTGGGCTCCCTAGAGGCTATCGCGACTATCCTGAAACAGCATGAAGTGCCGATAAGACTTGCAGACGTAGGCGATATCTCTAAGAGAGACATCATAGAGGCTGCCGTAGTCAAGGAGCACGAACCACTGTACGGCGTGGTTTTGGCCTTCGGAGTTAAGGTTCTGCCTGATGCTGATCACGAAGCCGCAACAAGAAACGTGAAGATCTTCCTTGAAGAAATCATCTATCATGTCATCGACAACTACCTCTCTTGGTCCAGAGGGTTACGTGAAGCCGAACTGGCCCAGGATTTTGCTAAACTTGTCGGACCTGGAAAGCTTCAGGTGATGGAAGGCTACATTTTCCGCAGAGCCAGACCAGCCATATTCGGTGTTGAAGTGTTAGCTGGCAAAGTGAAGCCAAAAAGCGCACTCGTAAGAGCCGAAGATGGCGCCGAAGTGGGCGAAGTACAGCAGATACAGGACAAAGGCAAGTCACTATCAGAAGCCGACAAGGGCATGCAGGTAGCCGTATCGATGGACAAGCCAATGGTTGGAAGGCATGTTTTCGAAAAAGACACGCTGTACGTGAAGATTCCGGAACCTCACGCTAAGGTTCTTCTTTCCACGTTCATGGATAGGTTGACTGCTGACGAGCAGGAAGCCTTGAATGAATATGTTGAAATAATGCGAAAGAAAGTGCCGTTCTGGGGCGCATGAGTCAAAGCGAGAGCCAGGCTTACAACGAAAAGGTTTCGACGTGGCGGAATATTTACAATGGGAGCCTAGTTCCTGTTCCTTTCTCTTTTGCCTTATCGTAGATCAATTTGGCTGTTGCCATGTCCTCAATTGCCAGACCCAAGTTCATTGACATAGTGCGCTCATCCGTCTTTTCGCGTCCGGGTTTCTTGCCGCTCACGATCTCAGCCAAGTCCGCATAGATTTCAGGGATGTCAGCGAAATATCCTTGAGTCTTGTAGTATGCTAGTTGTTCACGGTCATCGGTGCAGAACTTGTTCATGGAGTGCATGGCTTCAGGTTTCCAGTAAGAGTCGAAATCAAGTGGACAAGCAAAAGCTCCATTTTTGAACCATGAAGCCTCAATGACTGGGGTTGGATGCTTCAGGATCGGACCAGCAGAAACAATGATGTCGCAGTCTTCGACAGCCTTTCTTGGCGAGTTGACAGGGGCTATCTTTAGACTGTACTTAGCCTTCATTTCACATACATACTTCTGAAGACTTTCCTCATTGATGTCATAAGCTCTAACCTCTTGCAAACCCTTGTAGACTACTGATAGTGCCTCAAGGTTGCTTCTGCCTTGAGCGCCGCATCCGAGAATGCCAAGGATTCTCGAGTCCTTTTTGGCGAGGCACTTGGCTGCGACTGCTGTTGCGGCTCCAGTACGCTTGGCAGTCACCCACGTACAATCCATAACACAGACTGGAAAACCAGTATCAGGATCATTCAAGACAAGCAAACCGGAGATATAGGGCAAGCCACGCTTCGGGTTTTCTGGGAACCCGCTCACCCATTTGACCCCGGCAGATCCTATCTTGGGCAGATAAGCAGGCATCGCATGAATAAAAGCATCCTTTCGAGGATGGATACCGGGCTTAGGCGGCACCTCAGTCCTGCCCTTCGCTTTCTCAAGGAAAGACTCTTCAACGGCTTTGATCACTTCCTTCATGGGAACGCTTAGCTTCTCTACGTCGGCCCGAGACAAGTACAGAAGCTCTCTTGAACGACTCATGATGGGAACCATTGTTTAGATTGCGGATGGGAGAGAAAAACATTGCCTTTCATTTCTCAAGATGTGCAAGAATAGAAACAGATAGGAAACGACCGTTTGCTTAGCCGCCGCCGACTGGAGGTATTATGGCTAGCACATCGCCGTCTGTGAGCTTCGTGTCCAGTCCTTTTGGTGTGGCCATGCTTCTGCCGTTTACTAGGAATTGGAGGAAGCTTTTTGCTTCGCCGGTTTTGGCATCGTATACGTACTCGTTGAAGTCTTTGCCGTATTCTTTGACTAGTTGCTTAAGAACGGTGTTTACGGTTGCGGGTTTGCTGTTTGGGAATTTGAGGGTTTCTTCTCTTTTGCCTGTTATTTCTCGTAGCATGGTGAAGAAGCGCACTGAAACTTGCAACGCTTAGGCTCTCCATTATGAGTGTCTGCAGGTGTCGGATTTAAACTGTTACCGCCAGAATGCTTGTTTTCGTCGAGTTGTGCTAAAAGTTTATATTTCAGCCGCTTTCTGGTTATTCAGAATCAATATTCCGAGTAGAAATGGAGGAATTGTATGGCTTACTTGACAACAACAGCTTCCGGGCAACCGGTTCTCATCCTGAAAGAAGGAACTACACGAAACAGAGGAAAAGAAGCACAGAAGAACAACATAATGGCGGCTCGCGTAATCGGCGAAGTCCTCAAAACCACTTTGGGTCCACGCGGGATGGACAAGATGCTCATCGACAGCTTGGGCGACATAACCATAACCAACGACGGCGCAGCCATTCTCGACGAGATTGAAGTTGAGCATCCAGCGGCCAAGATGATGGTGGAGATCGCGAAGACGCAGGACAACATGGTTGGCGACGGAACAACAACAGCGGTTGTTCTTGCAGGCGAGTTACTCAAGAAGGCTGAAGAGCTTCTTGAGCAAAACATTCATCCAACCATAATCGTAAGCGGCTACCGAAAAGCAGCACAAAAAGCCATCGAAACCATAAACAAAGTTGCTGTTACCGTAGACATTAACGACCGCCAGACTTTGAAGAAAGTTGCGTTGACTTCAATGGCAAGCAAGGGCGTAGGCTCAGCAAGAGAAAACCTGGCCGACATCGCCATAGACTCAGTGATGCAGATCGTTGAGAAACGCGGAGACCGAACCATAGCCGACATAGACAATGTTCAGATCATAAAGAAAACAGGAAAAAGCCTGCTAGAATCGCAGCTTGTCAAAGGCGTAATCATAGACAAAGAAGTCGTTCACCCAGGAATGCCCAAGAAAATCGAAGACGCGAAAATCGCACTCTTGGACGCTGCTCTGGAGATTGAGAAGACAGAAATCAGCGCTGAAATCAGGATAAAAGACCCTGGACAGATGAAGGCGTTTCTAGATCAGGAGACAAAGATGCTCAAAGACATGGTTGACAAGGTTAAAGCCGCAAAGGCAAACGTTGTTTTCTGCCAGAAAGGCATCGACGACATGGCGCAACACTTTCTCGCGAAAGAGGGAATCCTTACCGCCAGAAGAGTTAAGGAATCTGACATGGAAAAGCTTGCGAAAGCCACGGGCGGCAGAATAGTCACAGACCTGAACGACTTGTCAGCAAAGGATATGGGTTCAGCGGGTATTGTCGAAGAGCGCAAAGTGGGCGACGACAAGATGATTTTCGTCGAAAAGTGCAAAGATCCAAAAGCAGTCGCCGTGCTCATACGTGCTGGGTTGGAAAGAATGGTTGACGAGGCTGAAAGAGCCATGATCGATGCACTGTCAGTCGTGTCAGACGTCATTGAGAACAACAAGATTGTCGCAGGCGGCGGCGCAGTAGAAGTCGAAGTGGCGAAGGATCTTCGAAACTATGCTCCGAAAGTCGGCGGAAGAGAGCAACTCGCCGTAGAAGCCTTCGCTGACGCAGTTGAAGTCATACCTAAGACCCTAGCGGAAAACGCTGGACTACAGGCCATAGATGTGATCGTAGACTTGAGGGCCGCACACGAAAAGCAAGACGGGCAATACATGGGAATTAACGTGTTCACGGGCAAGGTCGAAAACACACGTACCAAAGGCGTTGTAGAACCAGTCGTAGTCAAAGAGCAAGCGATCAAGTCAGCTGCAGAATCAGCATCGATGATACTCCGTATAGACGATGTAATCGCAGCCACAAAGCCTAGAGAGACGGCAGGAAAACCGCCAGGCGAACCCGGAGACGAGGACTAAAACACCTCTCCCACAATTTTTTTTGACATTACTATTTGCGTTTTTGACGCTGAAACTGAGAGCGACATTTCTTTTTCTATTTAGCAGAATATGGGAAATGATTAGCGGCAATTATGTGTGACGTTTTCTTCGGTAGAGCGCTGCCGCGAGCAGTGTTATCGCCATGAACAGAGGCACTATTAGGATGGGAGTGAACTCCGGAATCACTGGATATTGATACGTGTATCCCGTTTCCTCTGTTGTGATCGAGTTGTTGGCATGGTCTTCCGCTCGGATCACATATGTTACGTTTGTGCCGTATGGAAATTCCGGGATAGTAGCGTTGAAAGTATTTCCTCCTGAATTGACCATGGCAGCCGTAAACCAGGTGCCGTTGCCCATGGTGTAGTTCAGGGTTACTTGTTTCACGCCGCTCATGTCATCGGTGACGTTCGCGTAGACGATGACCTTGTCTGTCGGGAGAACGTTGTCTTTGGTTGGTTGTTGGTGCACGTTGTCTATGTTAGGTGGAGTTGTGTCTCTTGGAATTGGTTCTTGACGGATTGTTATTTCCTGAGTCCAGTACGGGTAGATGAAGTATATCCATCTGTGTGTTCCGTTGTCTGCCACGTCAACGTTGACGTAGGTTGGCTCTTCGCCATCAGCGTAGACGTAGTATGTTCCATTAATCAATGCGTGAGGAATTGAGACTCTGCCGAACCCATACACCTGGTTCAAGGCACTGTTGGCTACGTGCATGTTGATCGTTCTGTTAGAACCATAATACGCGAAATCTTTAATCGTGGAATTGGAAACGACGGTGACCTGATAGCTGGGAGTTACATTGAAGCTCCTGAACATGCCCATCAACGGGTACTGATCTCTGTTCTGGACGAATATGTTGTACGAAGTGTCGCCGATTCCGTCCTTACCAACCGCAGTCTGGTTGACTCCGCTGAGAAGGTCAATGCCATCATAGCTGCTCCAGTAGTTTCCGCAAGAAGGATAACCATCATCCCAAACATTGATCGAAGCATCGCTAAAAGCCTGAAACACAGTATTATCTATGAGGTTGTTGTGAAGAACCCAGTTGTTTGAAGAAGACAGTAGAAACAGGATTCCGTGCTGATTGTCTACTATGTCGTTTTCGTAAATCAAGTTGTAAGTGCTGCTATAGTCGAATCGGAAACCACTGTAGCTGCCCATGATTCTGTTTCTGGAAAATGTGTTATAATCTGCATACAAGGTTGCCAGTATCCCGTACTTGGTGTTTGACGTTATGTTGTTTCCATGAATGCTGTTGTTTGAACAGCCAGACAAAGACACGCCGACCCAGTTCTCTGATATTTCACTCTCCAGTAAGGTACTACGAGAAGTTTCGTTGAGATAAACGCCGACGCCGAATTCGCTGATCTTCATGTTTCTGACTGTTACGTTGGTTGTGCGCGGAAATGACACTCCTCTTGACCCGTTGATGTTGGCGCCCTGAACCGTAAAGCTAGCTCCATCCAACACCGTGTTGTTCCGCTCGATCACGATTCCATCCCCGTCGCTCGTGATGTTATTGGTTAGAGTGTAGAGGTTCCCGTTTCCAGTGATGTTAGCTGTTACGGGGTCAACGGTTCCGTCAGCCCTGATAAAAACGGGTCCCGCTGCCCTCACGCTAACGATTCTCCGCATGGAAACCAGTGCGCACCCGAGAAGGAGCAGCAAAGCCAGTATCAGAGGGAACCGATTCATGCAGATACCTATAGGAAAAACGCAAAAGCGGTCTTTATTCGTTATGGAGGAATCCTCTAGAGCTATCCTAAACAACCTCTCTAACGCTGACTGCCCCTAGATGAAAGAAAAAGCGTTTAGATCCGACAGAAACCCCCTTTCCAACACATATTCCAGCAGAATAACCCATCAATCGTTTCTCCTAGACCTAGGCACACTGGTAAACCAAGTCTCAGACGAGACAACCAAGAGAATGAAACCCGAGACACTGCTCAATCGTGTCCACGCTCTCAGATAACTCCAATCCGGCCAACTTGAAGCGTGACCGCCGTGTCACCATCAGACCGCTAAGAAAGCTTTCCATGTTAAGAAAAAGTCGCTGAAAAAAAAGAATTCTTTTTTTCATGCAGTTTTCAACATTGTCTTAGGCAGGATTTCAACGCTTTTTCCATGACTAGGGATGATGAAACTCGCTAATTTCCATATTTCATCATCTTTCAACATGAGTCTCATCATCTTTTGATCTAATTCGAATGATTTCATGTGTCATCCCACTCAAACTACAGACGAAAAACACGGGAACTCAGAGAACCAAGCTCTGAATTCGTGACAAAGCAAGACGGAACAAACATATACCGCAAACGCAAATAGCCTACATCACCCGGTAGTATAGTCCAGTGCTCCGGTAGTATAGTCCGGTCAAGTATAGCGGCCTCTCGACACGTTCGCGTGAGGGAAAGTCGCGGACCCGGGTCCAAATCCCGGCCGGAGCACCACTCACCTTCTCTTAAGCAGTAGCTGAATAGCCCATTATAGTTTTCCGAAGCGGTTACTTAGAAAGCTTTAATTCACGCAGTTTTCGTCATATGAAGAGGATCAGATTTCATGGCAAGACTTGGACAGTTGAAGTTTGCGATGGGAAGCGCCATATTCATAGTGGGCCTCATATTCGCCGTGTTCTTGTCAGTCATAATGTTCATAGTCCAGCTTAACCTGATATACGCAATAATCCTGACCGTACTGTTCATACTCTTTCAGTATCTGATAGGACCTGCTGTTGTGGCGATGTCAACGCGTCTGCAGTACTTGAAAGCAGGAGAGAACCCGTGGCTTGAGTCTACCGTGAAGGGACTGGCAGAAAAAAGCCAAATCCCAATGCCCAGACTCGCTACGGTTCCCGACAATACGCCGAACGCTTTTGTTTTCGGCAGAACCGCAGGCAGCGCCACACTGGCCGTTCACGAAGGCTTACTACGGAACCTAAATGAAGATGAAGTCAAAGGCGTGATCGGCCACGAACTTGGACACATAAGGCACAAGGATTACATAGTCATGACGGTGCTTTCGGCGTTGCCATTGCTCGCTTACATTGTCGCGCGTGGAACGTGGCAGGTAGCATGGATGTCTGGAGGCTCAAGGAAGAAAGACGATGGCAGTATGAGAGCTGCACTGTTCGTCGTTGGCATAATCTCCTATGTGGTTTACATCATTTCGCTTCTGTGTGTCATGAGACTCAGCCGACTGCGCGAGCATTACGCAGACGCCTATTCAGCCTACGTGACAGGCTCGCCCAGAAGTTTGGAAAGTGCGCTGACAAAGATAACGTATGGGTTGTCTCTCTCGCCGAAAGCGCCGTCAGGAGCAAGAGCCTTCTACATTGGTGACCCAGCCATGGCTAAGCAGGAAATGGCTGAGATATTTGCCAAGAAGCAGGAGTACGACTTGGATCATGATGGCGTGTTGGATGAACGAGAGCTGGAGCTTGCCATGGAGAAAGAAGCAAAATCCACCTGGGCAAGAATGAACACGTTGTTCTCAACGCACCCGCCAACGTTCAAGCGAGTGCTCATGCTACGCGAAATAGAGAACGAAATGCAAAGCGGAAAATACACAAGCGACCGAGTCTACTCGCACGTCTGAGCAACCAAATTCTTTTATTGCATCAAAGTCCAAAAGGGAGAAGGAGGGTGCAGATTGAAGGTTAAACTTCTTCGTTACACGGCAGACGCGGATCTTCTATGCGGAACCGCAGCTTTAACGACGACAAAAAGCGGGACTCCATCAGACCTTATTAAAAAGATGGATGCCGAGACTGCCAAGCAGATAATCAAGCGAGTCACCGGATATGGCCATGGTTCAGTGATTGAACATGCCTCCTTCACTTTCAGCCTAGAGGGTGTCTCACGGGCAATGACGCATCAGCTTGTCAGGCACCGCATCGCTTCGTATACCCAGCAGAGCCAACGCTACGTAACCTACAACACACTTGAAAACTATGTGATTCCTCCAAGCATAGAAGGAAATGCGGAAGCGAGGAAGACGTTTGATGAAACTCTGACAAGAATCTCTGAGACTTATCAGAGACTTCTGAAATTGGGCATTTCAAAGGAGGATGCCCGGTTTATCCTTCCGAACGCTGCCAAAACAAACATAATCGTGACGATGAACGCCCGTGAGCTACGGCACTTCTTCAACTTACGCTGCTGTACTCGTGCACAGTGGGAAATGCGAGAAGTTGCGGTTGAGATGTTGAAGCAGGCACGGAAGGCTGCACCAGCACTGTTTGAGGGCTGTGGACCAACATGCGTGGAGTTAGGTTATTGTTCTGAAGGAAAGATGAAACCCAAAGAATGCAACATCGAAGAACTGAAGAAACGATTCCGAAACATGTAACCGACTACAACACGTTTCCGGCACGACCTTTGTTCGGAGAGGCTGAAAAATTCCTCATCGCAAGGTAGCAATCTATCATACAGCTGAGTCAAGAGAAGACCTGTATGAAGCGTTGGCAGTCAGAACGAAATACTGGAAACCCGGCGAGAACTACTTAGACGAAACAATCAAAGGCGTCAGTGGAAAGATAGAGAATAGAGATCTCCTGGTCATGTCGGAAAAGGCAATCTCTACTGCTTCGGGCAACATTATTGACGAAAGCAACACCAAACCAAGCTTGAACGCCAGAATCATTGCCAAGTTCTGGATGCGAGTAGTTTGGGGCTATTTTCTGGGGCGGTTGTGCCGTTTTCAGGAGACCTTGATTCGAAGGCTTCAGGATTACCCGTTTGAAGCCGGAAGTTACCATAAACAAGTTGCGTTAGAGCAGGCTGGCTTATTGCAGGCGTTGATGTTTGGGTCCGAGGGCGGAATTGATGGAAGCAACTTGCCATATTCCTACGTTAGCCTGTCATTGAAAGAAGCAGGCAAGATTGCTGAAACAATACGCCAACACGTTTGGAAGCGACTTGGAAAGAGGATCTGCGTGTTGATTGTTGACACAGACAAGACCTATTCGTTCAGAAATCTTCATTTCACGCCTCGTCCAAACCCGGTTAAGCACATCCATTCTTTCGGCGGCTTCATGGCATACGTCGTCGGCAGGGCATGCAGACTGAAGAAGAGGGCAACTCCAATTGCTGTTGCCGGATGCCGCATTTCTGCCGACGAAGCTTTAGAGGTTGCCGACATTGCAAATCGCTCGCGAGGCTCTGGTGCAGGGAGAACGGTTTGGGATATGGCTGAGAGGTTTAACGTAGGTCTGGATGGTGTAAGCTGGAAAATGCTTGAGACAGTAAAACATAAACCCATAGTGATCGTTAGAAGAAGAAAAAGGTGAAACCGAGATGGACTCTTCGGTAAAACAGCTTCACGCCTTCTTCAGCCCCAAATCCGTTGCAGTTGTCGGCGCAACAAAGAAGATAAGCAAAGCAGGCCACGTCATCTTCAAGAATTTTCAAGAAAACAAAAGCAGAGAGTTTTTCAAGGGAAAGCTCTTTGCCGTCAACCCCAACGAAGAATCCATCTTGGGAATTCAAAGCTACCCGTCATTAACTGACATCCCAGAAGAAGTCGAATTAGCAGTTATCGTTGTTCCGGCAAATGTCGTGCCGAAAATAATGAAAGACGCAGCAACCAAAAAGGTCAAGGATGTTGTGATAATCACTTCAGGGTTTGGCGAGATCGGAAACCACGAACTTGAGAACCAAGTTGTGACCATCGCGAAGAAAGCCAGAATAAGAGTCTTGGGCCCAAACTGTTTGGGGGTTTACGATACAAGAACCGGCGTGGACATGTTGTTCCTGCCCGAGACCAAGATTCTGATGACTGGGGATGAAGTTATTGCAACACCACGTCCAATACCCGGCGACATTGCCATAGTCACACAGAGCGGTGCCTTTGGCGTGTCAGCTCTTGACTTCTTGACCGGACGACAGATTGGAGTCAGCAAGTTTGTGAGTTTCGGCAACAAATGCGATGTCACTGAAACGGAAATGCTGCACTATCTGTTGTACGACGATGAAACTAAGGTCATTTTGCTGTACGTTGAAGACATTAAGTTTGGTAGAGAATTCATCGATGTCGCAAAAGAGGTGACGAAAAAGAAACCTATCGTAGCGCTCAAGGCTGGAAGAACAACAGCAGGCGCGAGAGCAGCGGCTTCCCACACGGGAGCCATCGCTGGTTCAGATCAAATATACGACGCGGCTTTTGAGCAAACCGGAATCATAAGGGCGAAGGACATGGAGGAATTTTTCGACGTTGGAAAAGCTCTGTCCATGCAGCCACCCACCACAGGCAAAAACGTTGGAATAATCACGGATGCTGGTGGCCCGGGCATTATGGCTGTTGACGAAGCTGAATCAAAAGGGTTGACCATCAACAGGTTTTCAGAAGAAACTATCGCAAAGTTCGAGAAGCTAAAGGCGGAAGGGAAACTTCCGAAGTTTGCAACGAACTACAACCCGGTGGACATCACTGGTTCGGGCACGTCTGAAATGTTCGAGCTTGCATCAGAGATTCTTTTCCAAGATCATGAGATCAATGGCATAATACTGCTCGGTCTACACCACATACCGGCATTGCAAGAGGACTTCATCGACAGAGTCGCGAAAGTCGCCAGTAAGTACGACAAGCCTATCGTCGCGTGTGATATCGGTGAGACGGAGATGGCTTTGTATACGCGTTCAAGGTTTGACAAGCTGGATATTCCGGCCTATTCTTCACCGGAAGATGCGTCACGTGCCATGAGTGGCCTTGCGAGGTACGGAGCCTATCTTGAAAAGAATGGGTGCCTGAAAGAATATACGCAATGTTTCCTAAGCAGTAAGAGAAAACAGAAGTGAGTCAGATCTGAACTCTAACCTCAACGATGTCCCCGTCTTTCAGACAGAGCTTCTCTCTCAAGTTTGTTGAGGAAACGATTTCTACAACGTCTGCAGGATATCTGGCAACTTCGGGCATGATGATAGCGCATTCTAGACTATTCGTCAGAAATGCTTTGTAGCATTTTCCAGAACAGAAGCCTGCTACTGGCGAGACGCTTACTGACTCCGCCTTCTTGAGCTGCCTTTTCGTCTTGACATTGTCTTCATACAATCTTAGATTGAGGGTTCCGAGATAGGGATCGAATCCAAGTTTCTCGACTATCTGTTTTCTTACCCATGGGAGTTTTACGAATTTGGCTCCTTCGCCCTTTCCGGCGAAAACTTCCCCTTTGATGCAAAGCGTGTTCAAGAAGCAAGCTTCCGGTTGAGCGTCTTTCTGCAGTGTGTCAAAAACATGGGCACGGTTTCAGGACTATTTCTGGTCTTTCAGCCATGCCGCGGCTTTTCTCAGCAAAGCGTTCGAAGACATGTCGATGACTGGAACGATTATCTTTTCTTTGGTTTCGATTATGGCTTGGTATTTTGGCATAGATGCGTAACCCACGAATGTCCAGTAGACGCGCTTTTCTTCTATGAGTGCTCTTGCGGTAGCTTCGGTTGAGGCTGGTAACGGGAAGTACAGAAATACGACGCCTTCGGCCCAGTAGAGTCCTGCAGTTTTTCCGCCAGCAATGATCGATGCGAATCGTGCTATGTCGTCAGGAGTTTGAAAGGGATCGCGTTCCATGACCACGATTTCTTTGAAGGGGTCGAATCTTACGGTAACTTCGCTTCCATCCATACTTTCTTGCCTTCTCTAGCAGACAGTGTGTGCAGTTGCCTTTTAATCTTATCATGGTTCGCGGAAAAGTTAAAGAGCAGACCACTGTTAAAGGCTTAACCGAACAGTGTTGAAGGGGTCGCTGCTTTGCCTGATATTCATGTGGCTCTTGTGGGTGTGGGGAATAGTGCTTCGGCGCTAGTTCAAGGTGTTCAATACTACAGAGATGCGAAGGAAAACGCGTCCGTTCCGGGACTGATGCATGTTAGCTTCGGCGGATACCACATTCGAGATGTGAAGTTTGTTGCGGCTTTTGAAGTCAACAAAAAGAAGATTGGAAAGGATTTGTCTGAGGCTATTTTCACTGAGCCGAACTGCTGTGCCAAGTTCGCAGATGTTCCGCGTCTGGGTGTGAAGGTTTCGGCCGCACCTATGCTTGATGGCGTTGCTCCGCACATGAAGGAGACGTTTCACGTTTACAAAGAAGGTGAGTTGGAGCCTGTTGATGTTGTCCAAACTCTGAAGAAGACAAATGCGGAGATTCTGGTTAATTATCTGCCTGTGGGTAGCCATGACGCTGCGCGGTTTTATGCTCAGGCGGCTTTGGATGCGGGGTGCGCCTTCGTGAATTGCATGCCTGAGTTCATAGCTTCGGATTTTGCATGGGCCAAGAAGTTTGAGGAGAAGAATTTGCCGGTCGCTGGTGACGATATCAAGAGCCAAGTCGGAGCGACGATTTTGCACCGGAATTTGGCAAAGTTGTGCGTGGATCGTGGAGTGATTATTGACGAGACTTATCAGCTGAATCTGGGTGGGGATACGGATTTTCAGAACATGACGGTTGAGGAACGGTTGAAGACGAAGCGGATTAGCAAGACGGAAGCGGTTACGAGTTTGATTCCGTATGATTTGCCCACGCGGATTGGGCCTAGCGACTATGTGCCATTTCTGGGGAATAAAAAGATATGCTACCTGTGGCTGAAGGGCAGAAAGTTTGGAGATAGACCGTTGACGATTATGGTAAAGCTGGAGGTTGAGGATTCGCCGAACAGTGCCGGTGTAGTGATTGACATTATTCGGGCGGTGAAGCTGGCTTTGGACAGAAAGATTGCTGGTCAATTGCTGAGCATATCTTCTTATGCGTTTAAGCATCCGCCAATTCAGGTGCCTGATCCGGTGGCGAAGCAGTCAGTTGAGGAGTTCATACAGGGAAAGAGACTACGCTAGCATCACCGCAAAAATAAACTTAAACACACAATCTAAACATTGTTGCTGTTAGTGTTTTGGTCTTTTGAGGTAGGCGACTGTGAACATTCTGTCGTCTGGCAGGGTGATGTCTTGGATGCTGACGAGTTCCCATCCTTCACTGCCTAGGGCGTTCAGGTCGTTTTGAACGTCTTCCATAACGGGTTTTTGGTCGGCTTGGAAATGATCTATACGGATCTGCGTCTTTATTGGAACCACCTTATACTCCCACTTAACCAATCAGAATCGCACCTCGGGCACGAATATTATTCAAGAAGGGAAAGAAAAGGCTTTGCTCACAGATCGGTCTGCCTTGTTATCCATCATCGTCTTCCACCGAATCTAAACGATTTGGAAAGAAGACATAATCATAACGCGCCCAATCATATGTCATAATTCCTCTCTGTCTCACCAAGAAAATCAGAACAGCATTGATGTTCCTCGAAACTGCCTTGACCCCAAAAGCTATCGGTATTGATTTGCCTCTCTGAGCAACCCATGGAAAGACCTCCTTCCTCAATCCGTCGCAGCTAGAAATCCAGACAGTTAATCTTAAACGTTTAGATGTGCGAATGTAGAGACATGAGTTAAAGGTGTATCTGAATGGTGAAAGTCGACGGAACTGAAGTCAAAGAAGGATTATACTACACGAAAGAGTTTGAATGGGCAAAAGTCGAAGGCGACAAAGTCCGCATAGGCATAACCGACCACGCACAGAAGCAACTAAGAGAAATCGTCTACGCTGAACTGCCGAGCTCCGGAAGCAGCATAACGCAGAACACGCCTTATGGCACGGTTGAGTCAGTCAAAGCCGTCTCCGACCTAGTAGCACCTATCAGCGGCGAGATTCTGGAAATAAACACGGAAGTCCAATCAAAACCCGAACTCCTAAACGAAGACCCGTACGAAAAAGCATGGTTACTCATAGTAAAGCCCACGAACTTGCAGGCTGAACTTGCTGGCTTGATGGATTTCAACAAGGCTGTTGAATGGCACAAGTCCCTGAAGAAATAGGCGACACCGAATGCCCAGACGCATAGTAATCATCGGCGCACACGCAGCAGGCGTAGACGCGGCTTCAGCTGCAAGAAAAACTGACCGCACCGCCGAGATTACTCTGATAACCGATGAACCGCACTGCGGATACTCACGCTGCGGGCTTCCCTTCGTCATAGGCGGCCACATCCCAAGCTTCCCAAGCCTAATCGTCTTCCAACCATCCTTCTACCAAATGATGAAACTCAACCTCAAAACCGAAACCAAAGCCACAAACATAAACACCCAGAACAAAACAGTCGAAACCACCGACAAGACAGGCAAAACAGAAACCATCCCCTACGACAGCCTAATCATAGCCACAGGCGCCAGCGCCTTCATGCCACCGATAAAAGGCAAAGAAAAACAAGGAATATACTCGTTACGAACGTTGGAAGACGGAGAGCAAATCGACCAAGCCGTCAAGAACGGCGCGAAGACCGCGGTTGTAATGGGAGCAGGACTGATCGGGCTTGAAACAGCCATCGGTCTACAGGAAAGAGGATTGAAAGTAACGGTTGTAGAAATGCTGCCACAGGTTTTGCCTCAGATGCTGGACGCGGACATGGCAAAGTCAGTTCAGGAAATGCTGGAACAGAAAGGACTAACCATTGTAACGGGAAAAGCGGTTGAAGAGATTCTCGGAGCTGAAAAGGCAACCGGAGTAGCTGCCGGAGGCCAACAATTCAACGGAGACCTTATCATAAGCGCATTCGGCGTGAGAGCAAACACGCAACTCACTGCCAACGCAGGCATAGCCCTAGGAGAAACAAAAGCAGTCAAGACAAACGCCAGAATGGAAACCAGCATCAAAGACGTTTACGCAGTCGGTGACTGCGCAGAATCAACGCACATAGTTACTCAGAAACCGGCTCTGATGCAGTTCGGCACCGTGGCTGTACGACACGGAAAGGTTGCAGGAATCAATGCGGCAGGCGGCTACGCGCTATTCACTGGAGTTCTGGGTTCATCAATCTCCAGACTGTACGACACAGACATCGGGTCAACAGGCTTGACTGAAACGACTGCCCAAAGAGCAAGAATAGACACCGTAACAGGAACAATCACCTCAAAAACAAAAGCCGACTACTACCCAGGAGCGCTGCCAATAAAAGTGAAGCTTGTTGTTGAAAAAGAGTCGCAACGAATAATCGGCGCTCAGATCATTGGCGGAGAAGAAGTAACCCAACGCATAAACGCCATATCCTTCGCCATACAGAAGCAGATGACTGCACGCGAACTCGCCAAAGCAGACACAGCGTACGCACCGCCCGTGTGTGAGACGTGGGAACCCATGGTATTGGCCGCTGAAATGGTTTTGATGAAACTTCGCTAATCTTCCTATCTTTTTCCTTCAAATCTCTGCGGAAAATTAATTAGAACAACCCTTCATCTACTTAAACCAAACAATTGAACAGATGGTGAAATGACATGCCAATTAAGGTAGGTATTAACGGATTCGGAAGAATCGGACGCTTACTATTCAGAGCAGCCATAGAAAGAAACGCCAACATCGAATTCGCAGCCGTAAACGACATAACCGACTCAAAAACGCTTGCACACTTGCTAAAATACGACTCGGTCCACGGAAGAGCACCCTTCCCTGTGGAAGCAGGCAAAGACGGTATAATCGTCAAAGGCAAAAAAATCCGCACCATAATGGAACGCGACCCAGCCAAACTACCATGGAAAGACATGGGTGTCTACCTGGCCGTAGAATCTACAGGACTGTTCACTGACCGAGAAAAAGCCTCAGCACACCTAACAGCAGGAGCCAAAAAAGTCCTAATCTCCGCACCAGCCAAGAACCCAGACGTAACCATAGTCATGGGCGTAAACGACAAAACCTACGACCCTGAAAAACACAACATACTCTCAAACGCCTCATGCACCACAAACTGCGTAGCGCCCGTAGCCAAAGTCCTACACGAAAACTTCGGACTGAAACAAGCACTCATGACCACCGCGCACGCTTATACTAACGATCAGAGAATCCAGGACCTGGTGCATTCTGACTTGCGTCGTGCAAGAGCAGGAGCCATAAACATAATCCCAACCACGACAGGTGCCGCTGTAGCTGCAACACTTGTGCTTCCTGAGCTTTCTGGAAGAATGAACGGAATCGCCCTCCGCGTTCCTGTGCCAAACGTCTCCATAGTAGACTTAACATGCGTACTCGAAAAGAACACGACCAAAGAAGAGATCAACGCCGCATTCAAGAAAGCCGCAGAAGGCTCACTCAAGGACATCCTAACATACACAGAAGACCCAGTCGTCTCGTCAGACTTCAACCACAGCACATGCTCAGCCGCCTTCGACGCCCAGTCAACCATGGTTCTAGGAGGCAACTTCGTCAAAGTCCTCGCGTGGTACGACAACGAATGGGGCTTCAGCTGCCGCATGGTCGAACTCATCGAACTCGTAGGCAAAAAAGCAGGCCTCTAAACCGGCACTAAGACAGAATACTCCTTCCCACCATTTTTCTTTCCAGACCAGAAGGTGAAAAAGATGGCAAAATACCTCACTCTAGATGATGTGAAAGTCAAAGACAAAACCGTGCTCGTCAGAGTCGATTTCAACTCACCAGTAGGTCCGGAAACAAAGAAAGTGCTCGACGACTCGCGGATTCGCGCCCACGGCGAAACCACCATAAAAGAACTCGCAACCAAAGGAGCCAAAGTTGTTGTTCTGGCACATCAGGGACGGAAAGGCGACCCAGACTTCATACCCTTGAAGCAGCATGCCGAAATCCTCAGCAAGATCCTAGACAAGCCAGTGAAGTACGTTGACGACGTTTTTGGTGAAAAGACAAAAGAAGCAATCAGGAATCTGAAAGGCGGCGAAATACTCGTTCTGGAAAACGTGAGAATGTTTGCGGGCGAAACCAAGGATGGAACGCCTGAAGATCATGCGAAAACGGAGCTTGTGAAGAACCTTGCGCCCTTGGCTGATTTTTTTGTGCTTGACGCTTTTGCCGCGGCGCATCGAGCGCAGGTGTCGATAATCGGCTTCACTGCTGTGCTACCCAGCGCGGCAGGTCGCATAATGGAAAGAGAACTGAAATCGCTCAGCAAAGTGCTGGAAAACCCCGAAAAGCCAAGCGTGTTCATCCTCGGAGGTGCAAAAGCGGACGATTCACTGGAAATCTCGAAGTACGTACTCGACAAGGGCTTAGCCGACCGCATTCTTATGGGCGGCGTCGCAGGCCAAGTGTTTCTTGCAGCCAAAGGCGTCAACCTAGGCAAGCCCAACATCGAATTCCTAGAAAAGAAAGAACTCATGACCTTCGCAACTGGTATAAGAGAACTCATGCGAAAATACCCAGACAAAGTCAAGACGCCAAGAGATGTGGCTGCAGAAGCAAGCGGGAAAAGAGAAGAAATCCCCATTGAGAAGCTTCCAACAAACCATTCGATAATGGACATTGGCACAAAAACAGTTGAAGACTACTCCAAGATCATAGCGAAGGCAAAAACAATCGTTGTCAGTGGGCCTATGGGAGTGTACGAAAACAAGGAGTTCAGTTTCGGGACGAGGGAGGTTTTTGAGGCAATCGCGAATTCTAAGGCATTCTCGCTTGCCGGAGGAGGCCACACCATAGCAGCACTGCAGGAATTCGGATTGTTAACCAAGATCTCCTACGTAAGCACTGCAGGCGGCGCTCTCATCGAGTTTCTGATGGGAAAGAAACTGCCTGGCGTTGTCGCACTGGAGAAAGCAGCGGCTAGGAAAGCCTAGCCATTCAATCTTTTTTAGTTTCCCGTTATTTTGTCCATCAAGTCGACTACGCGGAATTCCTCTTGTTCCTGTGGATGCGTTAGCCTATCGTATATCTGCAGTGTCTGTTCTGCAGCCTTTCTCCATGTGAAATACTGCAGCACACGTTTTCGGCCGTTTTCTCCCCATTTTCTGGCTCTTTCAGAATCTGACAAGATTTCTTTGATGCCCCATGCTATGTCGGTTGGGTTGCCCCCGTTCACGTGCACACCGTTCTGGTCTGGTCCAAAGGGTACCACCTGTTCTCTGAAGCCGACCACGCCTTGGGCGCCGACGGCTATTGGTTTTGCCATTGACATGGCTTCTAGGCTTACTATGCCGAACGGTTCGTAGGTTGATGGGAATATGCAGGCGTCTGAAGCTGCGTAGTGCAGGATACGTTCGTTTTCTGGCACGAAGTCGAATTTGCAGGCCACTTTGCTGCTTATTCCAAGCCGATTTGCAGCTTCAATTATGTCGTTTTGCTGTTCGCCCTTACCAAGGATGACGAGTTTTGTGTTTGGATGCTCTTCTAGGATCATGGGCATGGCTTGAACTAGGTTGGTGACTCCTTTCACCCATGTCAGTCTTCCGAGAAAGAGAACCATCTTTTCATCAGGCTTTATGCCGTATCTGCTCCGGATTGCGGCAACTTCCTCGGGGTTGCAGTTTTTCGGATCATAACGCTCAGGGTCTACTCCGTTCCAAACCACGCTTATCTTTGATTTGGGCCATCCGTGTCTTGCAAGATCCTCGTGCATGGCGTGGCTGACGGTTACTATTTTGTCTACTTTCTGTGCTGTTGCCCATTCAAGGTATGAGACGACTTCTGAGCCTTGTCCTCCGCTTCTGCCCCACTCCGTGCTGTGAACGTGAAAGGCTACGGGAACCTTGGTTTCGTTCTTGGCTATTATGCCTGCTATACTGCTTAGCCAGTCATGAACGCATACAACGTCGTAGTTGCAGCCTTCTTTCTTCAGGGTGCTGTTGATGAATTTGGTTGCGCTCAGCGTGTTGTAGATGAATATATCATTGAACAGACGGATGTTCGTGCCCCACTTCTTCAAATCGTCAATCACAAACATCGGGAAGACGTTGCTTGCGTCCACAATCAGGGGCCTGTGAACTTCAACGCCTTTGATGACTTCACGGGTCTTCAAATTCCCGGGATTGAGCGTGAAAACCGTTACGTCATTGCCCATTGAAACGAATTCACGCGTTATGTAATCAGCGTAAGTGCCTAAACCGCCAACAAGCGCGGGCGGGTATTCCCAGACGAAAAAACCTATTCTCAAGTAGATACACCGCTAAACCAAGGTTTCAACAGAGAAAAGTTTGGCGGTGGGTCTAGAAAAACCGCTTCTTTTTCTGGGGTTCCTCGTTTTCTGGGGACTTGAAGGGGAATTTGTCTTCCTTTGGTTTGTCTGGCGGCAGTGGTGGCGGAAACTTGGCTTCGTCTCTTTGTTCTTCGGGTTCAGGTTCGGGCTTGAACTTCGGGAAGTCTGGTTTGAACTCGTCTTTGTTTTCGGGTGCTGGTGTGGGTGGCGGCGGTGGTGTTTCCTTTTTCTTCATTGGCTTGAGTTCGCTTTTCTTTTCAGGAGGCTTCGGTTCTTTGTCTAGCTCTTTCTCTTCTTTCGGTTTCTCGGTTGGCTTCCAGTCAGTGGGTTTCCACGTAAAAATAGATTGGAGGTGGAGGCCTTTGTGGTCTCCGATCTTTAGATACTCCCACTCGTAAAGCTCGATGTGCAGTCCTTGTATGTGCTGGACCGTGTGGCGCACTGTTTCCGAAAAACTTGGCGCAACCAGAATGAGCCTCGGCTTTTCCTTGTCGTCGATCTTGTGTTTGTTGTAGGTCATTTTCAGGAATGACTTGAACTTGTCAACATAGTCCAGACTTTGTATTCCCTGCAGCAACGCGGTGTCGTCTTCATTGACGTTCACCTGCAGAATGACAAGTTGTCCGTTGTCGTCATGGCACAAAGCGTCTACGGTTGTCTTGTCGTTCATTGGAACCTGAGTGCAAATCACGGTCAGGTTCTTCTCGAACTGGTTGATCTCCTTCGTGATCATCTGTTCCAGGTCTTGCTTGTTTTCCACGTTGATTCTTTCAACTGACACGTTTACTCACCATTAATTGCTTAAAGAGAAGCGAGCACATAGGATAAATAAATTATGAATTCAGCATCCGAATCCAACCTAAACATACTCACAACCACGCACCAACATAGCAAATCAGAAATAGAATGACAAGCTGATAGAAGCACAACAGAGGATATTACGTTGACGGATATCGTGCTTGTCTTTGAGGTTCATCAGCCGTACAGGATAAAGCGTGCTTTCTTCTGGGAAAACCAGATCTTCAAACGCGTGAGGAAACAGGAGCTGTTTGACTATTACTTTGATCGAAAGCTGAACAAGGAAATCTTTGATAGAACTTGCAGGAAATGCTATTTTCCGTCAAACCAGATACTCCTAGACGCCATAAACCGCCACAAGAAGGAGAAGAAGCAGGTCAAGGTTTCCTTCAGCGTTTCAGGCGTCTTTCTGGAACAGTGCGAAATGTTCAACAAAGACCTGCTCGAGACTTTCAAACAGCTGGCGGAAACAGGCTGCGTGGAATTCCTCAGCCAGACCTACTTCCATTCACTAGCCAGCCTCTACCCAGAAAGGGATGAGTTCATAGAAGAAGTAAGAATGCACCAGCAGATAACGAGAGACTTGCTAGGCTACACGTCGCACGTGTTCGAGAACACGGAGCTGCTGTACAACAACGCCATAGCCAGAACTGTTGAGAAACTGGGGTACAAGGGGATCTTCACGGAAGGCGTTGAGAGGATATTGCATGCAAACTCGCCAAACTACCTCTACACGCCAAAAGACTGTAAGAAGATCAAGATACTGCTGCGGAACTATAAACTTACAGATGATATTGGCTTCAGGTTCTCGGCACGATGGTGGAGCGAATGGCCGCTGAAAGCTGACAAGTACACAAGCTGGCTGGCAACCACACCTGCAAACTGCATTAGCATCTTCCCGGATTATGAAACGTTCGGCGAACATCATTGGCCGGAAACGGGCATTCATGATTTTCTGCGGCATTTGCCTGTGGAGATTCTGAAGTGGTGGCATTTGCACATGGCTACGCCTTCTGAGGTCACCGACAAGTATGCTTCTGTGGGCGAGATTGATGTTCCCGAACTGGGTGGCACGGTTTCCTGGGCTGACTTGGAGAGGGATGCGAGTTGCTGGCTTGGGAACACGATGCAGTGGGCTTACTATACGTCTTTGAGGAAGCTTGAACCGCTTGTCAAAGAGTCGAAGGACAAGGATTTTCTGAAGACATGGAGATACTTCCAGACGAGCGACCACCTTTACTACATGTTCACTGCGGGCGGCGGACCAGGCGAGGTTCATTCCTACTTCAGCCCGTTCGGCTCGCCCACGGATGCGTTCGTAGCCGGCCAGTCGGCAATCTTGGACTTTGAGAACCGCGTCAGACTGGCTTCTGTGGCTGCCAATGAGCCGTTTCTTTTCCACACCGATGTAGGCGAGAAGTTCTACACTGGCGTGATGGCGTGGAGCCTGCAGGGATTCCAGAATGCTATGGCGAAAGTCAATGTTAGGTCCTTAGAGTTTCATGATGGTCGTGGAGATTTTGAGAAGTGGGCTGAGAAATCGCTTCAAGATAAGACCTTGGTCGAGCAACTGAAGGACGTGAGGCGATCAAAAGCGAGGGGCGAGAAGCTTCGGAACATGTTGGTCATAGCTGTTGAGAAAAGGTTCAACGAGTTGAGCCAGCAGACGCAGGATGCTACGCGGTATTTCTAGAGAAAGTTCGCACTTGTGTTTATAAGAAGATGGGCCAGAATATGTAGAGAAATAAGGTGAAAGAAGTTGCGAGAGGAACTTCCGATTCCGGAGAAAATCCTTCAAACGCTGCATAACTTGTGTGCGACGGCTCCGGACTTAGCTAGAAGAAGCGAAGAGCTTTCTCAAGTCCTGCAGATTGATCTGGGCGAGGTGGAAAGAGTCCTAGACGGCTACAAGGCTGAAGGTTTCGTGGACAGCTTTGCTGATGGCGAGGGCAAGAAGCGCTACTACGTGACTGGAAGCGGCATAATCAAGGTCTGTGCGCTGTTTACGTAGTGAAGGCCTGATGCGGGTCATAATCTTTTCTTGGGAATTTCCGCCGAGAGTGGTTGGCCAGCTTGCGGATTATGTAAGAGAGCTTTCTGTCAAACTTGTCGAGAGCGGCATCGAGACTCACGTAGTTACTTATCATGATTATTTGACTGGGCAGTCTAAGGACACAGACGGCGTTAGAACCGTCAGGGTGGCAAACCCCGTTCGTATCCACATTGGCGTATTGACTTGGGTTCTCACTTTGAATCAGGAAGTGGAAAGGGTAGCAGCCAATGTTTATTACGACGCATCCAAGCACGTGGACTTGATTGATGCGTACGATTGGCATTTCATACCGGCTGCAGTAACACTGAAAAAAGCGCTCAACATCCCTTTCCTCTATTCTGTGGAAAGCTTGGAAGAACACCGTGCCCACGGTGCAAATACGCCTTTCAACATGGCAATCAAAAGCATCGAATGGCTGGGTATGTTTGAAGCAAAAAAACTGCTGGTCAAGTCTGATTGGATGCGAGACGAGATTGTCAGAATGTACAAGGTTCCGTCAACGAAAATAAAGGTGATTTCGCCAAAATCCACTCATTGGATCAAGAGCATTTTGGAAGCGTACAAGTGCGTTGAAGGAGGCATAATCGCCAGATGAGCCGAGAACTAAGCGTGATGATGCTGACATGGGAGTTTCCTCCCAGAATCATCGGGGGGATTTCTCCTCACGTTTACAATCTGTCGAGAAGCTTGGCGAAGAACGGCGTGAAAGTGTACGTGGTTACGTGCGATTTTCCGGGCGCGCCCCAGCATGAGACAGTTGACGGCGTGGAGGTTTATCGAACGGATTCCTACAAGAATCCTTCTCCGGACTTCGCCACTTGGGTTTACTTGATGAATATGAACATGCAGAAAGAAGCCGCAGCAATCGTCCGAAGCCTAGACGGCAGGGTTGACGTTTTCCACGCTCATGACTGGCTAGTGGCTACTGCAGGAATAGGGCTGAAGCACGTTTTCAGAAGACCATTCTTCGCTACGATGCACTCTACGGAAATCGGCCGCAGGAATGGCCTTCACTTTGACTATGAAAGGATGATTCACGAGACAGAAGCTTGGCTTACGTATGAAGCCTGGAAGGTCATCTGCTGCAGTGATTACATGGTTTCTCATGTGCGTTGGGCGTTTGGGCTCCCTGAAGACAAACTGATTATGGTTTCGAATGGTGTCAATGCTGAGGCTTACGCAAAGAATGGGAAAGGCGACTTGGGCCAGTTCAGAAGAAAATTCGCCTTGCCGGAAGAGAAGATCATCCTCTTTGTGGGAAGGCTGGTGTACGAGAAAGGCATACATGTACTTGTCAACGCCATTCCAAAAGTCTTGGAGAAAGCCAATGCAAAACTTGTCATCGTTGGCAACGGCTACATGAAGGACCAGCTTTCAAGCCTTGTTGGCAGAATTGGATTGAATAACAAAGTGATGTTCACAGGTTTCGTGGATGATGACACTTTGAGGAAGCTGCAGATATGCGCTGACGTTTCCGTCGTGCCGTCGCTGTTCGAACCTTTTGGCATAGTGGCTCTTGAAGCCATGGCTGCAAGAAGCCCTGTGGTGGTTTCTGATACGGGTGGGTTGTCGGAGATTGTTGAACATGAAGTGAGCGGTGTGAAGGCTTATGTTGATAACCCAGATTCGTTGGCCTGGGGGATAATGAAGGTGCTGACTGATGATGGATATGCGAACTGGATAAGGACGAATGCTTACAAGAGGGCTCAGGAAAAATACAACTGGGACAAGATAGCACAACAAACGAAAACAATCTACAACAATATTCTAAACGAGTACTCAAAAAGCTTCTGGGCGCAACCAATCGTAAAGAGCGTATGATAGAGCAGCAAATCATCCGAAATCTCGATAGCCTACGCTTCTCACGCATCTTTGGGTTTTGGAGGCAAAGTTTCGTCCAACAAACATCCCACCCACCAAAACGAGCTTTCTGTTCATGTTGTATCGTTCGTTATTTCTTTTGTTTAGCTTCTGCAAATTGGGAAACCCCCCCAAATTAAAGAACTAACTGAATTCAAAGCCTAAGAAATGCCCTTGAGAACCGTAAGTAATCTGTCAGAGATTCATTCGGAAATGATGGGAACAATCAAAAGGGAAAAAGCGTTTATCTGCTGACAAACATACCACTTATTGTGGATGCATGAAGAGAAGCAAAGAAGAACGAATCAAGGCCCTCCTTGCTAAACATTCAGAACCACCGCTTAATGTGGTCATACCTATTCTTGAGAAAGCCGGTCGAGGAGAGAAAGAACTTACGAGTCAGATATATGAGACTGACATGTCTTACGCCAAGGGTCTTAAGGAAATCTTGGGTTTGAAAGACAAGAACATGAAAGTTCTAGCCAAAGTTTTTGTCGCACTTCTCAGTTCTTATGGGCAGAAATTTGAACCAGTTGAGCTATCTGCAGATCGGTTTTCTCTCACTGTGTCAGACTGTCCTATGATACACGTAGGAAAAGACGTTAGTACGAGCGTCAGAAGCAAGTACTGCGACTTGGTTTGCAGTGCTGGGTCCAAAGCGGTGACGGCGGCTGTTCTTGGTTCAGAGTGTACGTGTTGTTGGGACAAGGCTCTGATAAAGGGCGCGGGCAAATGCAAAGTCGTATTCGAACTGGGTAAGGCAGATGATTCATACAAAAAGTAGCTTGCTTGTGATTCTGACACTACTATCTGGCGGGATTCTAGCTCTCGCTCTGTTTTTGAGCAACACTGCAAAACCAATGAACTATAGCGACCTGAGAACGGTGTTGACAACTACCACAGCAACATTTGGAAGCTTGTTAGGAATAATCACTGCTGGACTCATGTTTACTCATGGAAAATTCAGTGAACTGGCAAGTGAATTGAGCGAAAAGGCTCCTGATTACCTCTCAGAAACACTGTCCTTGGAAAAAATGCAACAAATAGGAACGCTTCTCCTTACTCTACGTAAAACCTTTTTGGAGCTAGAAAAAGAAACCACTATCGTAGAAGAAAAGAGTCTCTACAGAAAAATCGTGGAAAACGCCTCTTCAATGTTCGTTAACTCTGCCGTATTGTTGAGCATCAAACTCCAGCAACAAGGACTACGGGACACTGATTTCATAGCATCGGAAATGGATCCTCCATTATATAGAAAATGCCAGGAAACAAGAAAAGCAGTTAGAAAAGAGTGGCAGATAATTGACCTTATCAAGAAAATAGTCGATACGTGGGAAGGAACAACGAGCTTAATCGTAGAGAAGCCTGAAACAAGAATCTCGCTTCAATCAGACATCAAGAGCGCCATCACTATTCTGAAACTGAAAGAAAAGATAGATAAAAACGCAGAGAGCATGAGGACTAGAGTCACGCAGGCTTTGGAGAATTTGAGAAACGAGATCGGGAAGATCGGCAGAACGCTTCATGAGGACAGAATACCTCAGCTGCTTTCACAGATGAATAATGCAAGCACGATTCGAGGAAAATACTTCTACTTGGCGCTTGTGTTCATAGCGACTCCACTTTTCGTGAACCTTGTAATGTTGCCACAATATTCTGAAGAAACCGCACATTTGTTTCAACCCGTCATTTCAGCAACGAGCTCACTCAGTGTGATGGGAGTTGCCTTTCTTCTTCTCTATATTCACAAGATCCTCAGTGTATAAAAAACCAAAAACATGCGCGAGTAACGATGAAGCTGATTGGGGTAAAGTTTTATCCAACCAACCAAAACGACGACGAATGCGGAAAAGTTATAGCTGAACCGAAGCAAACTAGGTTTTTCAGCAAGTGTGAGTGCCAAGGATGGTTGACATACAGACAATATCGATAGCCATAGCGTCTACGGGCGTTGTGGTAGGAATCATCTACTATGCTTTTCAAGTCAGACATCAGACCAAACTGAGACAAACAGACATCATCATGAAACTGCATTCCCAGGCATGCAGCAAGGAGTTTGTTGAAGCATACCAGAAGATTTCGAATATACAATTCAATGACTACGACGATTTTGTGGAGAAGTATGGTTCTCTGTATGCCGAAGGACCTGAACAAACAGCAATCATAATGTGTGCTATGTTCATGGAAGGAATAGGAGTTCTTCTGCACAGAAAACTCGTAGATATTGAAGCGATTCAGGAACTCTTTCCTGTAGAGAACGGATGGAGAAAACTCGAGCCTATATTGATAGGCACTAGAAAGCAGCTGGGCACGTCAGGGATATATGAATGGTTTGAATACCTCTACAATGAAGTGAAGAATCGAGAGAAGAAGCTTCAGCAATCAGCAGCCTAGATTTATGTGTGTGGGGGTAAAGTTTTATCCAACCCAACCAGAAACCGCCAAACACGTAACATCTACCTTTTCTGCACATTGTGAGGAAATGCCTAAGAGCGAGGGAAAAGAAGCTTATGTGATATGAGAAAGAAGCAAGCTGCGTTTATGGCGATAATCGGCGGCATAACTGTCCTAGGCATAAAACTCTTGGCATATTTCATTTCGAATTCTGTCGCATTGCTCTCTGATGCCATGGAATCTATCGTCAACATAGCGGCTTCAGGGTTAATGTTCTTCTCGATACACATTTCAGAAAAACCCGCTGACGACAGTCACAACTACGGTCACCAGAAGATCGAGGAAATATCGAGCTTGCTGGAGGGCCTTTTCATAGTCGCAGCAGCGCTCCTCATTGTCTATGCTGCCGCAGGACGCTTCTTCGAATACGCAGAACTGTTTGACCTAGATCTCGCTATCGGGATATCGATGCTGGCCACAGCCCTAAATGCGGGTCTTTCATGGTTCTTAGCGCGTACAGCCAGAGAAAGCGGGTCTGCGGCGCTTGAAGGAGACGCAAAGCACCTGCTGTCCGACGTGATCTCATCTGCGGGAGTATGGGTCGGCCTCTTTGTTGTTCAGTTAACCGGGTGGAGCTCTATGGATTCCATTCTCGCCTTTGCAGTAGCGGCCTTGATTGCCAGAATGGGGATTGGATTGGTCATCAAGTCTTCACATCACCTCATGGACCGGTCATGTAAGGAGGAAGAAAAGAAGATGAGGGAGATATTGCTCCGTCACAGATTCCACTTCATAGATTTCCACGATGTGAAAACCCGTCGACACGGCAATCAAGTTTTCGCCGACCTACATCTGTCGGTTGACGGTTCTCTCAGCGTCAAAGACGCCCATGATCTCACCGATCATCTAGAAGAGGAATTGAAAGAGGAGTTGCCAAACATAAGCTTAACAATCCACATTGAGCCAAAGAAATGAACTGAACAGCAACAGAAACCAAGACTAGGCTCCGCTAAGGGTCGGAATTCTCTTCCAACAAATGTAAAAAGCCTATGGGTATTTGAGTTTGATGGCGTTGTTTTCGCATGCGTCCACGCATTTCATGCAGTAGATGCACTCTTCATGGCTGAACTTCTCCCAGGGCAAGTCTAGAATAGGCACTCGCATCGGACACGCTTCAACACAGTTGCGGCACCCGCCTTTCTCACACTTAAAAGGCTCCCTATGCAAACCGAGAAAACTGAACCTGTTTGTAACAGCCATAATAGCTCCATGAGGGCAAAGATACCTGCACCAACCCCGTGGAACATAGGCCACAAAAACAAGGACACCAATCATTATCGCGAACTGAACCCAGAAAAGCGCAGGAATCCCCGAAACCTCAAGCAGAACATCCGCAAACGGCTTAGCGAGCAGTTCGTCTCGGATGCCTAGAATGCCGCGCGGCAATATTGCGAATAGAGTTTCTGCTGGGCTCAACGCAGTGAACGGTGCAATCGCGATTATCCCTAAAGCTTGCTCATAACTGCTCGCGATCCCCATAACTTTCATAGTACCAAAGGTAAGGCTGACGAACAGAGCTATAGCGAGAACCCCATACTTTGTGTAGAGAGCATTTCCATGATTCCTTGGCGAGAACTCCATCTTCTTACGCTTGATGAAACCGACTAAGTCCTGAATGAAGCCAAACGGACAAACCCAACCACACATAGACTTGCCAATCAGTATACCTGCGAGCAAAAACGAGGCCAACGCAAGCCAAGGAAAAGCAAAGTAGATGCTTTTCCAGTTGCCGAGCGTCAACTGAAATGCTGTGAAGGCATCGCCTCCAGTGTTCGGTGATAGGCCCCATGTCCAGAGCACAGGCAGCAGAAGCGGCAACGCTCCGAGGTTGAAGACTATCGCGCTCAGGAATATGAATGACAACAACTGGGCTATCCTTCGAAAAGTGTTGTACTTGAGCAACATTCGTTTTATGTCAAGCTTCAATTCTGAGCCTCTTCCATGCTTAATGTCGGTCTAGGTTATTTATTTTCCTATGACTTTAACGTTTTCCGCCAGAACCCAAGGCGCAACGAGCTGCCCCATCTTCCTCTCGTTATTGGCCAAATCAGTGATGTTTGTCAGCACATGGAAAATATTCCCAGCCAGCATCACTCCCCTCGTGGCATGAGTAACCGTGCCTTTCTCTATTCTCCAAGCAGGAGTCGCAACAACCGAGAATTCTCCGCTGAGAGGGTTGCTGCTATGCGCACCCTGCAAGAAATACACGATGATGCCTTCGTCCACCTCACCGCATAACTGTTCTGGCGTTTTGCTTCCGGGCAAGAAGTGGAAGTTTGTCGCATCCACGCTCGGCGTAGACAGGTATCCGGCCCTTGCCGCATTTCCCGTGCTCTCCTTTCCTTCCTTTCGCGCAGAATAGTTGTCATAGATGAAATTGTGCAGTATACCCTTCTCAATGATCAGCGTCTTCTGCTGAGGAACCCCTTCACCATCAGACTTCCACGTGCGAAGACCCCCTTCAAGCAGGCCATCATCATAGACTGTTACATTCTCGGAGGCGATTTTCTCTCCGATTTTTCCTTTGAATGCTGATTGATCTCTTTGGACATAATCGGCTTTCACTGCATTAATCATGGTGTAGTAGAAAAGTTGTTGCAACGCGAATTGAGTGAATATTACCTGAGTGTTCTTCGTTTCTACGTCCCTGGGTTTCAGCGCAGAAACTGCCATCCGTGCAGCCTCCTTGCCGATCCACTCTGGATCGATGTCGTAGCTCCTTTCAGCGTTAAATTCGAAGCATACAGGGGTCACTTCATTTCCTTCTTGGCCTATCGTGGCCAAGCTGCACTCAATGATTGTCCCATGGTCGAAGCATGAAATTCCATTTGAGTTAGCGGTAGCCATTGAAAGGTAGGATGCTCCTGCTCCGCCCTCTATTGGGAAGACCCGCTTGTCGGTTCTCTCAGCGGCTTCCAACATCAATGACGCCACTTTCACTAAGTCTTCTGAATGGAGGTCTACAATTTTGCGATCATATCCGGCTTTCGGAGAAGAGAAGACTCTCCTGTCTGGAAGGCCGTGCCAGTCTTTATCTGGATTGCTTGCCCTCGCGGCATTCAGCGCGCGCTGGATGGTTTCTTCCACCGCTGTTTCGTTTTCCACGATGTTTGTGTATGAAAAGCCTACGGCCTTGTTGATTATTGCTCTGACTCCTATTCCTCGGTCAACTACTCTTGAGCTTCTCGCAATCTGTGCCCGTTCGATCCCAACGCTTGTTGTAAGCCCTTGATACACGAAAGCCTCTGCCTCGTCAGCACCACTAGTCACAGCCCTGTTGACTGCTTTTTCAGTCAACCCCTGCATGTCTTCTTGTTTAAGCACTACCACCAACCACAACCTCCTTCACTCTAGCATGCGGACCACCATCGCAAACAAAAGCCTCCTGACCTTTGCCGCATCTTCCAGGAGACAACTCGAAATCCTTTCCAACAGCATCCACCTTTAACAGGGTTTCAAGCGTGTTACCGCTTATGGAAGCATTACGAACCGGATCGCCCAGTTCGCCGTTGACTATTTCGTAGCCTTCCTGAACGCCCACTTGGAAGGTGCCATCTTGGTTTGCTTGGCCGCCTCTGAACGCTTTGAAGAAGTAGCCGGACTTCAGCCCTTCAATCAGCTCTTCGAATGAATGGTCTTTTGGTTCCATGTACGTGTTGCGCATGCGAATGATGGGATCAACGCGGAAATCCTCAGCTCTGGCATTACCTGTCGGTTCTGCATTGAGCTTATACGCAGTTTCAAGATTGTGCATCAACCCGACCATAACACCATCCTTCACAAGCAGGGTTTTCTGCGATGGAACTCCCTCATCGTCATACTTGAATGATCCAAAAGCACCGTCTATCGTGCCATCATCGTAAAACGTTACGATGTCAGAACCTATTCTCTTTCCAATCTTACCTGCTAGGACCGAACCCAGTAGGGTCAAGTCCGCTTCGGCTAGATGTCCGAAAGCCTCATGAACGAAAACCCCAACCATGCTTGGTCCCAGAACTACCGGAAACTTGCCACCTTTTGGCGGCTTAGCCTTCAGCTGTTCAACAGCACGCTTCGCCAGCCTTTCGCCTATGCGTTCCGGGGTTTCAGTGTCGAATACTTCGTAGCCTGCGGTTGAACCGATTTCCTCTCTGCTGAAAGTGTAGACCCCTGCTTCCAAGGCAGAAGCTGTAACCATTGACCAAACATAGAGCAAGTCTTGCTCAATATACGTGCCACCGCTGTTCATGAAACAGCTTGTTCCAGTCAAGTCCAAGTAGTTAATCGTGCAAGTCTTCAAGCGCTTGTCGTATCCAAGAACCCTATCGTTCAAGGACAGCGTGGTTCTTATTTTGTCTTCTATGGAGACTGATGCCGGGTCTCTTCGAGGTTTCAGCACTACCTTATCTTCAACAGCCTTGGTTTCAACAAGCTTGATTGGCGACTTCAACCGCGAACTCGCAGCCTTCGCCATCCTGCACGCGTCAGAAACGGCCTCACCTAATGTCGCAACGTCCATTGCACCAACAGACGCAAAACCCCAGGCACCCTTGACGAGGACCCGCAAGGCTACGCCGTTTTCGATCCCTTGTCTTGCCGCTTCGACACGTCCTTCCTTCATCGTGAGAGCAGTCTTGAACAACTTCTGCGCTCGGGCTTCGGCATATTCAGCATCAAACTTGTGAACGGCTACATTCACGGTCTTGCTTAGAATGTCTTTCAAGGCGCTCCTCTTCCAACGGACAGCGTGAAAGGGAATCTAATCAAAACCGGTTTATAAAATGATTATGGTATCCCGTTGACCATGTTTGGTTCGAACCAGAAAAGAGGTAGGTTGAAAGAAGGAAGAAAGACGAGGGGAATGCTGGAGTGGAAGGTGCAATTGCTCATGCTTTTTGCATAAGCGACCGTATTTGACCGACGAAGTCCTCTTCGTGGTTTCTTTCGAGTTCAAGCCTGCGGAGTAGACCACAGCTGGAGTATATGTCTTCAAGAATCTTCTGCTCAACGACGTAAGCTCCTGATCTCAGGAACTCCTCAAGGCCTTCTGCGAACACGTCGATCTTTTCAGCTATCTCACTTTGTCTGAGCGAGTAGTTGCGTTCGAGGTGTCCGTAGATTAGATGGGTGGCGTCTTCTCCGAAAACCTGTTTGAGTACGCGGTCTATGACTCTGGATATTTTGTTGTCGTTGCGATTCTGTTGTGTCAGGGTTTCCATGGTTATCTCCAGCACAGCTAATATCGTGTCTATTACGACTTAATAAGGGTTCTCGTACACTAGTCGTTCACAAATACACAACAAGGCATGCAAAACACCATCAACCCATAAAGTCAGTAATATTAAGCTGTTGAACTCTTTCAGGAACCGCCTTCGCGCCAGAACCCTCCACAGACAAATCAAGCTTCCCGTAAACCCCATCATAACCGGGAATCACCCTAATCTGGCCGTTCCTAACCTTAACAATGGTTTCGGCAATGCCTCTATCCACAACAGCACTCAAAGCATCCAAAGAAGCATCAATCAGAACACTGTATTCGTTGCCGAACTTCTCGACAAGCACGTTGTAGATGCTCCACACTTTCTGGGTAGATGGCGAATCGCTACCCAATACAGTTGCAATGATCTCCGAAAGCGGAAGCAGATGTTTGAATCCTACCGAGTTCTCGGGCATGAAATCCGCTGGTCGGTCAGCCAGCTCTTCAATGCGCTGCTCAACGCCCTTGGTCAGCTTTCTGCGGCATACCGGACAGATGTTACCGAGTTTGATTGCCTCTTTCGGCGATAGCGCAACGTGACAGTTTCTGTGGCCTGTCCAATGGTATTTCCCATAAGCGGGATAGGTTTCTATCGTGAACTTGAACCTGTTCTGATCTTTAGAGCGTATCGCATCAACAACTTCCCAATAGCTCAATTGCTCAAACTCGAAGACATTGCTTTCTCTTCCAATTCGCCACGGCCAGTAGCTGTGGCTATCGCTGTTCGAAACCAGAGCATACTTGTCAAGCTTGCTCAGTCGCCAGTTCATGGGAGGGTCTGAGGAAAGCCCCGTTTCCAGAGCGTAGATGTGCTTTGTCATGTCTTGATAGCATTCTTCAACACTGTTGAAACCGCTGAAGGCTCCGAAGATGCTGAACCATGGCGTCCAAGCATGAGCCGGGAAAACAAGGTTCTCGCTTGAGACTTCCATGACTTCCTCAACCAAGCTGGACGCACTCATATTCAGTGTCGGTCTTCCATCTGAAGAAAGATCGCCATGTCTTGATAGCCTGTCGTTGATCTGGTTGGCAGTTTCCATGTTTGGCGTTAGTATTACATGGTGGACTTTTTTGAACTCGTTCTGTGATTGAAAGATTGTGCAGACTTCGGTTGTTATCATGAAGCTTACAGACGCGTTCTTGTTTTCCGTGAGCTTGTACAATGAAGTGCCGGATTCCAGTTCCAGGGTTTCTTGAAGTTCCTTGAGCCATTTGGGATGGGTGAAGTCTCCCGTGCCAACAAGGTTCAAGCCTTTGATTTTTGCGAAACGTGCAATCTCCTCAGGGCACATTCTTTCGCTAGTCGCTCGACTGTAGCGGCTGTGAATGTGAAGATCAGCAATCACCCGCAAGCTCTCTTAAACCATCCCTACAACGTGCTGTCTCTACATACTCACTTAACTCTTTCCGCGATCTAGCAACTGCCAGTTTCTTCATCGCTACTGCCCGGAATTCTTGCCGATACGGAAATGATCTTGGGTTTTCTCACCCTGTTGAGCTTTTTCTTCGTTTGCTTCCTTCTCTGCCATGTACTTTTCAAGTCGGCTCTCCCAATCAACCTTAAACATGATAACCAACACGACGCCTAGCAAGACTAGTGCCAGAACCATGCCGATGACGGCAGACACCCAGTCGCTGTCCACACCGAAGATGCTTCGGATTAGCCCGATTGATAGGCGTCCACTATACACCACGATGAGATTCATGGCTATCTTTCCAATCAGCGCAGGGATAAAGGCTCTGAGAAGACTGTAACGCATGACGCCTAAGGGAATGAATATGAGATCGTCAGGCAAAGGTGTTAGCGCAAAAACGAAAATGACAATAGACCCGTACTTGTTGAAGACTTTGACGAGGATGTCCATTTTCCTCTTGTATTTTTCGCCTATTGCCTTTCGCCCTCCTAGACCGAGCAAGTAGCCTGAGAACTCTCCGATGGCTGAGCCAAAGCCTGCGACCAGCGCGATCAGTATAGGGTCTAGTGATGAAGCGCCTCCCAGAGTAAAAATGACGACAGTATAGGGGATTGGGAAAAAGATTGACATGGCGCCGATGAGGCTGATGAGGAAGATGCCGAAGTAGCCGTATTGCGTTGAAAGGTTCAGCATCCAAGTGACAAGGTCTTGAAACTGCAATTGTGAAAGCTTCTCCGCCTCACTAGTTTCCAGAACTGCGCTTAAAGAGGTTACCATGTTACAACATTATGTTTAAATCGAACCGTCTAATAAGAACAAATTCTGCAGGGTTTTGAGGGCTTCGAGATTGGCGAAAAAAAAGAAGGAACCAATTTGGATCGCCAGAGACCTTTCAAGATGCAGCGGGTGCCGCAAGTGCGAAATCGCTTGTTCACTCTTCCATGAAAAACGCATATGGCCAGAAGCCTCGATGGTCAGAGTCTTCATGCTAGTTCCAGGCTTGGAGTTTCCGCATCTCTGCACTCAATGCGAGGATTACCCGTGCGTCAAGGCCTGTCCATTCAATGCGCTTTCAGTGAGCGAGGAGACAGGTGCTGTTCTGGTGAATGAAGAGAAATGCACAGCCTGTGCCAAATGCATCATGGCTTGTCCCGGCGGAATCCCGCATATGCACCCCAAGGAGAAACGCATCGTAATCTGCGACCTGTGCAACGGTGATCCGCAATGCGTCAGAGTGTGTCGGGAAGGCGAATGGAACGTGCTGAAGAAAGTCAGAAGACGTGATCGTGCCTACAAGCTTTATGCGCGAAAGCCGGAACAGATAACGAGGGATTTGGCGACCAAGTTTTACGGTGAGAAAGGAGAGGAGTTCGTATGATCAAAGGTTATGCTGGAAAGTTTCTGGAAGTCGATCTCTCAACAGGCAGAATCAAAGACGCAAAGTTTGACGATGATGTTCTGAGGGATTATGTTGGCGGCAGAGGCTTGGCAGCCAAGATTCTGTGGGATAGATTGGGCAGCAGATGGGAAAAGGCGGACCCGCTTGGCCCCGAAAACGTTCTATTGTTCCTGACTGGCCCGCTCACTGGGTATTTTCCAGGAGGCAGAATCTGCGTTTCAGGCAAGTCTCCACAAAGCAACGGAATGGTCGGCTCAACGGTCGGTGGAGAATTCGGAGTTGAGCTGCGATGCGCAGGTTATGATGGCATAATCGTGACGGGCAAGTCTGAGAAGCCAGTGTACCTGTTCATCAAGGACTCTGACGTTGAAATCAAGGACGCCAAACATGTATGGGGGAAAGACGCAAAGCAGACTATGACTATGCTGACTAGGGAGTGCAGAGAGCTTCTGAAGAAACGTTATCCGCTTTTTGGCGTGTGGAAGGAACCTGCAATGGTTTACATTGGCCCTGCAGGAGAGAACATTGTTAGAACTGCGGTAGTTTGCGCGAAGTGGGCGCACGCTGCTGGCTATGGTGGTTATGGTGCGGTTATGGGTTCCAAGAAGCTGAAGGCAGTTGCTGTGAAGGGCACGGGTCCATTGCCTGAAGCTGCGAACATGAAGAAAGTTGAGAAGTTGATTCAGGAAGTTTGTGATAACGCTTACGAGGCTGAATTGTGGAGGCGATGGGGAACTGGCGCTGGCGGCTATGAAGTTGGTGCTAAGACGAGCTCTGAGCCTGTTCGGAATTGGCAGGACGAGTGGCATGACGAGAGAAGCTTCGGTGTTGATCAGTTTGAGGCCAGAGTCTGGGTGAAACAGTGCTGGAGCGACTTCGGATGCCCGACCAACTGCCTGAAGGTTTCAGTTGTGAAGACTGGCCCGTTCAAGGGGGCAATAACAGACAACCCGGACTATGAACTGCAAGCGTTTCTCGGGCCGAACCTTGGAGTCTTTACGCCTGAAGGAAATGTGTACTTGGCCTCAGTCATTGACGATTTGGGTTTGTGTGGCATACAGACAGGAAGTGTGCTGGGTTTTGCTGCTGAGCTTTTCCAAAGAAGGATACTGACTAAGGACGATTTGGATGGAATTGAGCTGAAGTGGGGTGACGTTGCGGCTTTTGGGGCTTTGGCTAGGAAGATTGCTTGCCGAGAAGGCATTGGAAGCATTTTGGCCGAGGGAACCTATCGTGCAGCGTTGAAGATCAGTGAACTGAAGAAGACTGACGTGCTGAACTATGCCGTTCAATCCAAGGGCATAAGCATCGGCGCTCATGGCATTCGCAGCGGGAAAGACTACCCTTCAATTATCGCCTATGCATGTTCAGTTCAGGGAGGCGACCACACTTCAACGACTGATCTGCCACTTGACGGCGGTGGAAGCGAGTTGATGGAGATATTCAACGATTCCGGCGTTTACTGCAACTTCAACGGCTTCGGCATTCGCCGTGACCTCAAATTTGAATTTTACAGGGCGGTCACAGGTCTAGCCCTTACGCGCAAAGAATGGTGCAAGAAAAGAGCAATCAAAACGCTACAGCTACAGAGAGCCATGTTGCTCCTAGGCGGCCCAGACTTAGTGTGGAACCCAAAGACTGACGATGACAACCCGCCAAGATTCTATGAGCCTTTGGCTTCTGGCCCCTACAAAGGCCAAACCACTGACAAAACCAAGGTTCAAGCAGAAGTCAGAAGGTATTACAGGGCAGCCGGATGGGACAAGAACGGCATACCTACATCAAAGACTCTTACAAAACTTGGACTGAAAGATGTTGACGAAGCCTTAGAGAAACTGCGCAACTAAGAAGCAAGAGCAGAGATGTCGTTGAGGCTAATACTTAAATAATGAAAACTGCAATCCATATTTGTTCAATGCAGGGATGTGTCTGTTTGGCTGGAGCGAAAAAGTGGGCGAAGGAATTAAGCACCAAGTGTGGCATGAGACAGCAAGCTTTGGAGTGGGCTTTGGAAGAGCTGAGTGAAAGCTGCTACGGTGATTCAGCCAGTTCGCAGCAAGTCATTGAAGAGCTAACTTTGAGCTGCCACCTGAATGAAGAGGAACTGAGAAAATTCGTTTCAGACGTTGCCAAGAGCTGCCCCATGGACGCCAAGAAGCTAAAAGAAGGAGTGGCTCAAGCACAGGGCAACAAAGAACGCGTTTACGACGCAATTGACAAGGTAGCCAAAAGACCATCTTAAGCTTTACATCCTTTAGACCAATCTCAATTCTGAGCTTAATGTTTCCAACTTGTCAACGAGAGCGCAAAAGGAAAAGAGGATGGACTTAGATTATATGCAGTTCTTTTCCGATTTTTTCGAACTTGCTGATTGCGAAGTCTAGGTCTTCTCTTTTCAGCGCGGCGTTCATGATGGTTCGGATGCGGGCTTTGTCTCGTGCCACCATGGGGAACACGATGGGCAACGCGAATAGGCCTTCTTCGTAGAGTCTTGTGCTCAGCTTCTTAGCTACGCTGCTTTCGCCTACTATGACTGGTGTGATGGGTGTGGTGCTGTTGCCTATGTTGAAGTCTAGGTCTTTCATGGCTTTCTTGAAGTAGCGTGTGTTCTCCCACAATGTTTTGACGTGCTGAGGCTCCTTCTCCAATACATCGACTGCAGCCAAGCAAGCCGCAGCAACTGCTGGCGGATGCGAACCGCTTAGAAGCCAAGTCCGGGATTTGTTGAAAGCAAAATTGTAGAGGTCTTTGGAACCAGAAACATGGCCGCCTACGACGCCGAAGGCTTTTGAGAACGTGCCCATTTCTACGTGAACTTTGTCTCGGCTAAGCTTAAAGTGCGAAACAATGCCTCTTCCGCCTTCGCCCAGCACTCCTTCACCGTGTGCATCGTCCACGTACACCATTGCGCCGTGTTCAGCGCCCAGCTTAGCGACGCCGTCTAATGGGGCAACGTCACCGTCCATGGAAAAGACACCATCAGTGATTATCAGAATCCGCTTATAAGATGGATCATGCTTCTCCGTTTCTGCCAAGACACGCTCAAGGTCCTGCATGTCTGAATGTTTGTACACTGTTCTGTCCGCGTGTGCCAGTCTGACGCCGTCGATTATGCTTCCGTGATTGAGTTCATCGCTTATTATGAGATCGCCTTTACCTGCGAGTTGCGGGATGAGGCCTGCGTTAGCGGCGAAGCCTGTTTGGTAGACTAGTGAGGCTTCGGCGTCCTTGAACTTTGCCAGTCTTTTTTCGAGTTCGATGTGGATGTCCATTGTTCCTGCGATCGGGCGCACTGATCCTGAGCCTGCGCCGTGGCTTTGAACGGCTTTCAGCGCGGCCTCTTTCAGTTTTGGATGATTACTCAAACCTAGGTAGTTGTTGGAACAGAACATCAAGACCTTTTTTCCATCAACGTTGCACCATGGTGTGCTGGGGCCTTGCAGAACTCGTATTTTCCAGTCAAACGCATTCTTCACCAAGTCCTCATATTCTTCTCGTAAAAATGCAGTGGGGTTACGCATTTTGCTCATACCTCTCTTTTCGTAGTGACTTGCTCGCTTTCTTTTAAACTCTTTTCCCGTCAAGCAAAGAAAAACAAGGTTATCCACTTCCTTTCGTCTTTACACCTTCTGAACACTGATCATAGGCTTGGAAGTGAAGCAGTTGGCAGATGTCAGATTTCGCGGTTTCTTGCCAAGTGACGCACAACGGATAGCTGAAGCCGGAAGAAACGGCGAATGCTCTAACAGGGCATCGAAAATTCCAAGGGGAAATGCAGATACCGAAGAGTTCACTTTTCGTTGTCAGAGACTAGCATGATCATCACGACGGCGATTGAGAATCAAGGCTTTCAAAATACTGGTGCGGTGAAGAGATGCTTTTTCGTAGATGGATACCTACGTTGATGAGACATCAACGAGCGTCCTTAGAGCTTGCCTTCAATATGACGTTTGGACAGTTTCTCGATCATGTCCTTTGTCATCGTAGCTAAACTGCAAGCAGGTTTCCAACCCCAATCTTTTCTGGCGACGCTGTCGTCTATCGACATTGGCCAAGAATCAGCGATGGCTTGTCTGAAGTCAGGCTTGTAGTCACATTTGAAGTCAGGAATGTACTTCTTTATCTCCGCAGCCAATTCACCGGCGGAAAAACTCATTCCAGCGACGTTATAGCTGTCGTGACGCTTGACCTTGGCTGGGTCGACTTCCATCAAGTCGATGGTGGCTTTGATGCAGTCGGGCATGTACATCATCGGCAACACGGTGTCTTCTCTAACGAAGCACGTGTAGTGCTTGTTCTTGATGGCTTCATAGAATATTGCTACGGCATAATCTGTCGTTCCGCCGCCTGGTAGAACCTCACTACTTATGATGCCTGGATAACGGAGCCCTCTAACGTCCACGCCGAACTTCTTGAAATAGTAGTTGCAGAGCAGTTCGCCAGCGACCTTGCTGACACCATACATGGTAGTAGGAATCAGAACAGTCTCTTGGGGTGTGTTTGTGCGTGGAGATGAAGGCCCGAACACGGCTATCGAGCTAGGCCAGAAAACCCGAGCTAGTCTAGATTCCCGCGCGATTTCAAGTATGTTGATAAGGCTACCCATGTTGACGTTCCAAGCAAGCTGAGGATAATGCTCGCCTGTTGCCGAAAGGACAGCGGCCAAATGATAGATCGTGTCAATGTCGTACTTCTTCACAACTTTCTCAGCACTCTCGCGGTCGGCAAGATCAACAAACTCGAATGGACCAGACTTCAACAATGTCTCACTGGGCTGTTTCTTATGCCCGACCGCAACAACGTTGTTCCGACCGTGCTTCTTTCGCAACTCGACGACCAGTTCGGAACCGATTTGGCCTGTTGCGCCAGTCAAAAGAATCTGTTTCGTGGTTTTTCGTTGCATCAAGTAACCCCACTGTCGTGTGAATCGATGTGGATATATCCGATATAAGAATTTAGGAGAGGAAAACCCAGATTCAGCTTGAACCATGACGAAGCAATCTGTTCAAAGAAACCCTTACCAGCAACTGCGGAAATGCGAAATTGCCAGAGAATGCCGAATATGAACCGCAGGACAGCAAAGCATAGCTTATAAGATCGATGAAAATAGGCTTTCGGGGAAGTGATGGAGATCCAGGTTTCAAAAGCAATAACGAAATTGGTCTTTGGTCTTGTTGCGATCTGCATCATAGTTGTGGCGATAGTTGCCTTTCAGTTCACCAAGTCTACTGAGCAGAGTCCTGCAAAAACGAGGGAAAGCGCCATACCTGAAAATGCTACAAAGATGACGCCAGAAGCGGACATCCTTCCTCCCATTCTCCACTCGACTGAATGGATGACACCTATTCCATTGTCTTCAGCAATAAACACGGCAGGCGGAGAAGATTCTCCATTCGTCATGCCTGATGGCAACACGCTGTATTTCTTTTTCACTCCTAACGTCAGCGTTCCTGCGGAAAAGCAGCTTCTTGACGGCGTGACTGGCATTTGGGTATCGAGAAAGCAAAATAATACGTGGAGCAAAGCTGAGAGAATAGTGCTGCAGGATTCGGGGAAGCTGGCGCTTGATGGTGCCGAGTTTGTTCAAGGCGATACTATGTGGTTTGCTTCGGCTCGTGAGGGCTACACTGGAGTAAATCTTTTCACTGCCAAGTTCAAGAACGGAAAATGGACCAACTGGCAGTACGTGGGGGACAAGCTTATGAAAGACTATCAGGTGGGCGAGATGCACATCACTGCAGACGGAAACGAGCTTTACTTTCACTCCGCTAGAGCTGGAGGAAAGGGACAACTCGACATTTGGGTTACCAGGAAGGTTGATGGTGAGTGGCAGCAGCCTGAAAACATAGAGGCTGTGAACACTGCTGAGAACGAGGGCTGGCCTTTCATCTCACAAGACGGAAATGAGCTCTGGTTCACGAGAACATACATGGGTTCACCTGCCATCTACAGATCAGGAAAGGTCAATGGTAACTGGACAACACCAGAGCTTATTCTCTCGCAGTTCGCAGGCGAACCAACACTAGACAACGACGGAAACTTGCTCTTCGTTCACCACTTCTACAACAACAGCAGAATGATCGAAGCAGACATATATGTCGCTTACCGAAAATAGCATGCCTGTAAACGCTTCTGGGCAAAACTCGCTCTGGAAATTGAGACCTTTCTAAAAACAGTTTATAACTCGCTCACGCAAATCATGCTCTTGACAAGCATATGAAAATGGGTTTCATCGTGAATCCTATTGCTGGCATGGGTGGCAGGGTGGGACTGAAAGGAACAGATCACATCCTGAAAGATGCAATCAAACGAGGAGCTCAACCGATAGCGCCGAGAAGAGCAACAGAATTCCTGCAGAAACTGAGACAGGACACGGCACAACCAAACATAGAGGTTCTAACCTGCCCGGGAATAATGGGAGAAGACGAAGCAGAAGCTGCAGGTTACCCAGTTCAGATCTTGCCCATCAGAATTGAGGAAGAAACGAAGGCTGAGGACACGAAGACTGCGGTTGAGCTTTTGACTGCGAAAGAGGTTGATTTGATTGTTTTTGTGGGTGGTGATGGCACGGCTAAGGATGTTTTCGATGCCATGCAAAGCCTTGATGCGGTGCCTGTTCTGGGCGTTCCTTCAGGAGTGAAGATGTACAGTGGGGTTTTTGCGATTAGTCCGGCCGATGCTGCTGATATCGTCCTAGCTTTTGCCCAAGGGCAGGCGGAAGTTGCAGAGTTTGAGGTCATGGATGCAAATGAAGAGGCAATCAGAAATGACGCTTTTGCAGTGAAGCTTCACGGCTTTCTGAAAGCGCCATTTGTCCCGCTACGCATCCAAGGAAGCAAAATGGTAAGCCCGGAAACAGTGGACGAGAAGGAAAGCCAAGATGCCATTGCAAAATTCATAATTGAAGAGATGAAGCCAGAGGCAACCTATATCCTTGGTCCTGGAACTACGGTAAGATGCGTTGCCGAAATGCTTGGCGTGAACAAGACTTTGTTGGGTGTGGACATTTACAGAAATGGCAAGGTTGTGCTCGATGTGGACGAGAAATGCATTCTGAAGGAAGTGAAGGACTGGAAAGATACTTGGATCATTCTTTCACCCATTGGACACCAAGGAATATTGTTAGGAAGAGGAAACCAGCAGATAAGCCCGGAAATAGTCAAGCTAGTGGGAAAAGAAAGAATCATCGTTGCCGCAACAAGGAGCAAGCTTCAGAGCATCGAAGGAAACGTTCTGAGGGTTGACACAGGCGATGCTGAAGCGGACAATATGCTCAAAGGATACATCAGAGTCGTTTCCGACTACAGAGAATGGCGGCTGACACAAGTTCAGTAACATCATTGCTAATGCCTTTCAGGAAGACTTCGTCTTGCCTTGTCCGCTAGGCTCCGAACTTGCTGGTTTTGCCGAGTAGGTTCATCAGGATTGGCATCAGGTCCGTGCCTTTTATTCTGTCGAGTCCGCCTTCGGCGCATGAACGTTCATCGTACTCTTTGACTTTGTCAGATCGAACGTATGGACCTGTGATGGCTATCGGAACAGGGTCACCTTCGTGGTTTCCTGTCACGCAAGAGGTGGTGTGATCAGCTGTCACCGCCACGTAAGTGCTTTTTAGATCAATGTGATCGAGCAAATAGCCGAGCATGCCGTCAACCTTTTCGATAACCTCGGACTTCTGTTTTGGGCGACCGTCGTGACTGGCAACGTCTGTCGCTTTCACGTGTAGAAGCGCGAAGTCATAACGCTTCAGAGCCTGGACTGTCGCTTTGGCTTTGGCTAGGTAATCGGTTTGAGGCGTTCCTGTAGCGCCCTTAACGCTCACGACGTCCATTCCGGCAGCGCGGCAAACCCCTTTGACCAGTGGCGCCGCAGCCACGCAAGTTGCGCTTATGTTGAATACTTGTGAAAGAGGCTCTATGTCTGGAATGGTTCCTGCTCCTCTGCAGAGAACCACGTTTGCCGGAGGCAAACCATGCTTGATTCTCTCCCTATTGACTGGGTGATCTTTCAGAACCTTGTGGAACTCGGGCGTCAGCTCGTTCACGATTTTAGCCGTTAGTTTTGCCTCGGAGCTGTCGTTGAGAGGTTTCATTTCCATAACCTTCTCGCCGATTCTTCCAGGGTCTGAATCGCTTACGGCAGTTGAAAGTTTGGGTCCTCGAATGCTCAAGACAGTACGGTGCTGAATTGTGCTCTTGAACAGAAAGCTGGCGCCAAGGCTCTTTTTCAACTTGACTTTCTGAAGGCTGTCAGCCAAAGGCAAAGCATCTTCATTCACTATCCTGCCTGCTCGCCTATCCAGAACAGTCATATTGTCGTTTACTGTTGCGAAGTTGCATCTGAATGCTACGTCGCCGGGCAGAACCTTGACTCCTGAACCTAACGCTTCCAAGGCACCTCTTCCAGAATAGACCTTCAACGCGTTGTACCCGAGCAACGCAAGCGTGGCCGTGTCGCTTCCCGGAGGAACACCGGGCGATATGGGGTCAAGTATGCCGCAGACACCTGACTCTGCTATGCGGTTCAAAGAAGGCTTCTTAGCCACTTCCAGCGGCGTCTTCCAGCCCAATTCGTTAATTGGCCTGTCAGCCATTCCATCCCCAATAACTAAAACTGCCTTCAACATCAACTCACACCATATCGAGCGAATGGTGAACAAAGCAATTTAGATTGCGAACGGTTAAAACACTTGCGCACCGCAGATATGAATCTTTCATTGAAACGTCGGAAAAAGTGCTGCGTCGTTGTCGGTTGATTCTTCTTCTCGGGAAATCTCGATTGATGGTAGGCATGAAAAGCTGGAAGGAAAAACTCCAGCAGAAGCTTGCGGAATACAAGTCAAAGGAAACAACAAGTGGATAACCCTGATTCAGAACGCGAAGAAAGCAAGTTAAGTGATTCTCATTCTTTCTTTTTATGAACAGACCGTATGATGTCGAAGTCTTTTCTCCATTCGATGCCCATAACTTGTTCTATCTTTTTAAGTAGTGCTTCTTTGTTTTCAGTCTTCAAGCTCCATTCTACATTTAAGTTTGAGCCTGCCTTGCACATGGATGGTTGAGCAGCTAAGCACTCTTTGAAGAGTTCTTTGAAGAAATCGTACACCTTCTTTGCTTGAATCAAATCCTCCATCGTTAGGCTAAGACTGCCTACACTCTGTGAATAGAAAGTGAACCCAACCGTTTTCTCATAGTTCTTGACGAAAGCTACACTGTTCAACTCGTATTTTCTAGCCAATCTAACTTGATGTAGATGAGGATCGCCAAACTCAACCTCAGACAATTTGCACACCAAAGATTATTGAAATCTCGAATAAATAAATCATCCCACGACAGTTAACAGGGAAACAAATCTCATGAGAAGTTATCAGAACCCCGAAGAATAACGCTTAATAGTTTCTTCCCGCATTCGTGTAGCGAGTGGTTGATAATGGGGCATTGCGTTCCACGTTGTTAAATTCTTGCAACACTTAGCCCATATTAGGATTTGTTCTTCGCTACCGTTATATTCAACCACCATCGACCTTTGGAGAGATAAAAGATGTCAGACACGGGCATAACTGTCAAGAAATCTGAAGACTTCTCAGAATGGTACACGCAAGTAATCCTAAAATCCGAGCTGGCTGACTATGCGCCTGTTAAGGGGTGCATGATTTTCCGAGAGCACTCGTATGCCATCTGGGAAAAAATCCAGGAAATCTTCAACCAGAAAATAAAACGAACAGGCCACAGAAACGTCTACTTCCCACTCTTCATACCTGAAAGCTTCCTAAAACGAGAAGCCAAACACTTCGCAGGATTCACGCCAGAAGTAGCATGGGTTACCATGGGCGGAGACACACCACTGGAAGAGAGGCTTGCCATAAGACCTACGTCAGAAACCATCATGTACGCGACCTTTGCAAAATGGGTCAGAAGCTGGCGAGACTTACCTGTAAAAATAAACCAGTGGTGTAGCGTCGTAAGATGGGAAACCAAAGCCACCAAACTCTTTCTCAGGACAAGAGAATTCCTCTGGCAAGAAGGTCACACCGCACACGCAACCAAAGAGGAGGCAGACAAAGAAGTCATGGAAATCCTGGAAGCGTACAAAGATGTCATGGAAAACTACCTGGCTGTCCCGGTGCTTGCCGGAAAGAAGACTGAACTGGAGAAGTTTGCTGGAGCATTGTACACGACTGCTCTGGAGGCAATGATGCCAGACGGAAAAGCCTTGCAGATGGGAACCTCACATCAGCTGGGCCAGAACTTCTCAAAGGTCTTCGACATCAAGTTTCTCGATCAAGAAGAAAAAGAACAGAACGTCTGGCAGACTTCTTGGGGTTTCTCGACACGCATTATAGGTGCCCTAGTCATGGTTCACGGTGATGACAAAGGTTTAGTGTTGCCGCCGAAAATCGCGCCAATACAGGTCGTCATAGTTCCAATCCCCTACAAAGGCGCAGAAGCAGAAAACATAAAGAACAAAACCAAAGAAATCTGTGAAAAGCTCACGAATGTTGGCATAGCGACTGTTCTTGACAGTAGGCCGGAGTACACGCCGGGCTGGAAGTTCAACGAGTGGGAGCTGAAAGGCGTGCCAATCAGAATAGAGGTAGGTCCGCGAGACATTAAGCAAAAGCAGATAATGCTGGTTAGACGAGACACTCGAGAGAAAGCCACGGTCAAGGAAGAGGAAGCAGTACAAGCAGTGACGAGACTGCTTGAAGAGATACAGAATAGCCTCTTCAGCAAAGCAAAGAAAATCCTGGAAGAAGACACTATCACGGTGAAGACCTACGATGAATTCAAAAACGTCTTGAAGGAAAAAGGCGGGTTCATCAGAGCCTCATGGTGTGGCGGCACCACTTGCGAAGAAAAGGTGAAGGACGAAACAGGCGCAACCATCAGAATCGTGCCCTTCGAAAAAGAGAAAACGTTCTCAAAATGCTTCCACTGTGGTCAAGAGGCCAAGGAAGTCGTGTACTTCGCCAGAGCATACTAGGATACTGACCCTATCGCTCTATCCTTACGACCAACGGAAACGTTTAGGCCGTCTCAATCGGCCAGTTTCACTTTCTTGAGTTGCTTCGCAGCATCTTCCAGCTCAAGCTTTTTCAGGGTCGTTTTTGTGGGAATCCCACGTTCGTCCCATCCTCTTTTCTGGTAATATGTTTGCAGCATCGTCTCATATTTTGCCCTGTCAAGCACTGCGCCTTTCAGGCTGCCTTTGGTTATTGGTTCCTCGAACCATCTTGCAGGCGGAAAGTCCATTTCGCTCCCCCAGTTTTTGCCGTACTCGCGAATCCAGAAGCATCGGGTCAAGTTGAAGATTCTGTCGGCGACTACTTCTAGGTTTTTCCAGGTCGTCTCCAAACCTGTTGCGGCGTGAAGATACTTCGTGTACCATTCAAGTTCAAAGCCCACTTCGACCCATGGAAGTCGGCAGACTGTGAGAGACTCGAAAATGCCTGCACGGATACGCTGCAATTCGATGACTTTGTCAACTTTCGCATCACTGTAGCTTTCGCGTCCAGTCTTGACTTCCCAAGAGATTACCCATGCGTCCTTATGATGGGCACCGACGGAAGAGGTTGCATAAGCCAAGGCCATACCTGGTGTGGAATGGCAGTCGTAGGCTGAAATCTCTAGGCCTTTCACGTGCATTGCCCATCGGCTTGAACCTTTGCCGAGTCTTTCAGCTGCGGAGCGAACGCCGTCAGCAAGCAGGTTGCCTCTAAAGCCGCGTCTGTGAGCGATATCAGCAATCAATGCCTTTGTCGTTTTGAACCCGCCCCAAGGAATCTTCTCGTCAATCAAACCTTTCTCAGATGCCTCCATGGCAAAACCCAAGACATTGCCCAAAGAAATTGTGTCCAAGCCGAATTCATCAGCAACCCTGTTCAATGCCGCGACCTGTTTCAAGTTGCCTATGCCGATGTTTGAACCCAGCATCACTACGTTTTCGTAGTCAAGTTCCGAGTTTTTCCGGTCAGAATCCTTGATGAAATTCCCACAGGTCATGTTGCACTGCGGGCATCCGCGCTGGCCTATCTTCAGCTTTTCCATGGCGAAACCGCCTATCGCATCAGCCTTCTCGAAAACACCTTCACTGTAGTTGTGCGTCGGGAGAACGCTGTTTTCCTGACTCCATTCGATAGTGCTCATGGTTCCTTGCCGCTTCCAGAAGGCATAGTTCGGTTTAGTCATGACTTCCCTGTAGCCTTCAGTGCCCAGTTCTTTCATCTCCTTCGGATAAGCCGCAGGCAAGTCTCCAGAACCGAGAAACACTACGGCTTTCAGGTTCTTCGAACCCATAACCGCGCCTATTCCGGGTCTGCCGCCAGCGCGACCTTCTTGGCAAACGATGTTTGCATAGTTCACGAGGTTTTCTCCGCCTTGACCGATGCACAAAATCCCAGCAGTAGGGCCGTAAAGCGCTTTTAGTTTTTTCTCGGTTTCGAAAGAATTCAAACCCCAGAGATCCTTGCCGTCAAGAAATTCGACAGAGTTGTCCTGAATCAGCAAAACCGTAGGCTTGTCGGCCCTTCTTTCAATTATCGTCGCATCATAACCCGCCTTGCGCATCTGAACAGCTGCCTGCGTCCCAATATTGCCATCCCCATACCCACCAGTCAATGGGCTCTTTGCAGCTACAACGAGCTTGCCACTGCTCGGCAAGGCGAAACCAGTCAATGGGCCGGCAGCGAAAATGAGCTTGTTGAAAGGCGATAGCGGATCGGTTCCAGGTTCAAGCTCGTCCCAGAGGATTTTAACTGCGAAGCCTCTTCCACCTAGATAGTTCTTAGCAAGGCTTGCGCCGTACTGGTCAGCGGCTGCTTTGCCCTTGCTCAAGTTAACACGTATGAATTTGCCATTCCATCCATACATAATTCATGCCTGCCTAAAACAGATAGACTACAATATCTATGCGAAAGTAGATAAATCTAATGACGAAGAAGAAAGTTAGATCACTAGTTTCTCTGGCTCTATATTGCGGTTTTTCAGATCCAAATCGCTTACCTTGAACTTCTTGTCACCATGCAGGAGCGCGTACTCTTCTCCTCTGTAAAGCGAAGTGGCGATTCTGCCGATGGCGTCAGCCTTCAAAATCCCGCTTCCGCTCGCGCCGCCCACAACCATTAAACCATTCTCTTCGAAAACCAGTGGCTGCCCGTCAATGGTGTTGATCTCGTATAGACCCGCAAAAGCAGAAAACGGTTGACAGTCTGTCAATTGTGGGAAGTACTTCACCATGACTTGGTAAAGCCCAAACCTGTAATAGTTCTCTTCAGGCTCAGGTTCATCTTCGATCTTGAACGCTCGTGGAAACTCGTCAGCATAGGCCAGCCAAAGCGCGTCCTCCTCTGGAGCAGGCCGAATGTATGCGGAAGGCTTCGGAAGGATCGTGAACGGTAGACATCCAGCGTTTGTGAATTCTTTGTTGAAAAGGAGCTTCTTCAGTGCGTCGCTTTTGGCCTTGATGGAGAAGACTTGTCTTTTTTTGGCTTTGATGAAGCATTCAATGCCGAGAGGGTCCAGAAGCTGAGACGCCCACGCTCCAGTAGCTATGATCGTCTTCTTAGCTTTAACTAGACCTTTGTTGGTGTTCACACCGGTGATCGTTGCGTCTTGCCAGAAGTAGGGTTCGCCGGGTATTCCAAAGGGTTGGCGAGGTTCAACGATGATTTCTTTTACTGCTGTGTTGTATTGAATTTTTCCGCCGAGCTTCAGAAATTCCGATTCGTAAAACTTCACAAGAGAGTCAACGTCGATCAGACCTGCTTTTGGAATGACTATGCCTTTGTGGACGTTTCCCAGACCCATCGTTTTTGCTTCTTCGTCGTTGACGAAGTCCGTGTGCATGCCAAGCTTCTTTGCCAATTCGTCCTCGTCATATTCCGTGTACTTGAAGCCTCTTTCTGCCAAGTCCTTCAGGACTGGAAGCGTCTTGCGGTATCCGTCTTCGTCAAACATCCATAAGTAGCCAGCCCATTTCAGTTTCAGGTCGAATCCTAGGTCATCTTGAACGTGCTTGTAGAATTCAACTGAGGAATCAGCTAAGGCAAAATTGGTGCGAGAATGAAAAAGGCAACGGAAGGCCGCTGCACTTTTTGCCGTACTGCCTTGACCCGCTGCGCCTAGCCTGTCAACAACTAGAATGTTCAGTTCAGGGTTTCTGCTCTTGAGGTGATAAGCTGTTGACAAGCCTATGATTCCTGCACCTACTATGAGTGCATCGTACTCTGTCATGGTTCTCCCGGCTGAATTCGAGTTATGGTGTTAAAGTTCAGATGGGATTTAAGCTTAGCTGTTCAGCCTGATTCAAACAAATATCGTTGGAGAATGCTTATTTACCCCCTGCAATTATGTTTTACAGCAATCGCTCATGTTGAGGGAAGAGATTTGCGTTTGATGAAAAACAAGAAAGGAATCTCAACTCTGATATTGATAGCATTGATGTTATGCTCGCTGGTTGTTGGAGCATTGATCTCCTATCTGTGGGTTTTGTCAGCCTACTACAACATGCCTGAAGAAACCACTTCGCTTTGGGCAGAAAGCGCTGCTTTTGACAAATACAACGCTACCTACTTCAACGTGACCATTCTGAACCCCTCAAACTCGGCCTTGGACGTGAACGTAACCGGAATACGACTAATTGGCGAAGCGGAGAACGAAGTAGTCAATATCAACACCACAGACCCGCAAGTTCCAGTCCAGATCAAGAAAGGAACGAAGCAAACCTTCAAATGCTTGAGCAATTGGGGCACATTCGCAGGAAGATTCGTAACAATCAGACCTGTGGCAGGCAACGTCTCAACGACAGGACACACAACCATTCCGCCACGAGTGCTGATGAGGATTGTTCCCACTTTTGATGTTTCCAAAAGTGTGCAATACTTCAACGTGTCGGTAGAGAACCATGCAAGCTCCATAATAAACCTCACAGTCTCAGACATACTTGTCTTTGGAGTCTCGATTAAAGCAAACGTCACACCAACCCTACCGAGTGTCGTGAATCGAGATAATTTCACAAAGTTCACGTGCAACTACAACTGGGATAGCCTAAGAGGACAAAACGCTACGATAACTGTAAAGACCACAGAAGGATACGAAGTAGCCAACACCACAAAGAAGCTCTTGGGCGCAGCTCTTTCGATTGGCAAGCTGAAGTTCCCCGACACGAATTCCACATCCTTTGACGTGACCGTCAATAGTACGGCAGATTCTACGACGAACTCGATCATAGGAAAGATAAACGTGACCCTGCATGATGGAACGACAATAACGCCAACCTGCCCAGCTCTGCTCTTGCGGGTAACCGCGACAGTTACAAAGAACAGCTCGAAGACCTTTACTTGCTTGTGGAACTGGAGCCAGCATCGCAATGAGAATATTACGGTTAATGTCTATGCAAAAGAAGACTTCAAAATACCTGGCAAATGGGTGATAACACCTCCAAGCATTGTTTGGAACATAACCGATGCAAAGTTTGATCTAGATGATACGGGGCACTTTTTGGTGAATGTAACGAACATGCCTGTCTCCGTTCGCGACATAGGAGTCACGCGTGTAAAGCTCAACCAGACTGACAGAATAGTGCCCACAACTGTCATTGCAGCTGGGGAACAGAAAACGGTCAACTGCACTCTAGATTGGAGGAACTTCAGAGGGAAGAATGTTACGCTGACAGTCATTACGGTGGATGGATTGAATGTTTCCAGAGTCGTGTCAATACCTTCGATTCAGCTGAAGCTTCTAGGAGACCATCCTGCCTACGGCGATCTGCGTGAAAACTACCCCAACGTGACAATTCCAATACCGCTTCGATACCTGAATGTCACGATTGCGAATTCAAACAATTCTCTCGGCAACGCAACCATCACCAGAATAGTCTTTGAAACACGAAACAACACCTACGAGATTGACAAAAACCTGACATCACCCATAATTTCTGTAAATGGGTATGTCATCAAGATAGGCGAAAACGCCACGATAATTTGCCAATGGAACTGGGAGAACCTAGGATCGACGTTGAAGGTTACAGTCTACACGAAAGAAGGCATCAAAGCATCGAGAACGTGGGAAACCCACCCATAACCTTTATTCCTTTTATACCCTAAATCCCGAATTCTGCGAGGGGAAGGCTTTGACGAACGTAAAGGTCACTGAAAGAGTGCGCACCATTGAATACGCTATTCGCGATGTCATTGTTCATGCGAGGCAAGTGGCTAAGACTGGCAAGAAGATCTACTATCTGAACATAGGCGATCCGGTTGCCTTTGACTTCAGAACCCCTATACATATCAAGCAGGCTTTGACGAAAGCAGTCGAAGAAGACGCAAACGCCTATTCCGCTTCAGAAGGGTTGCCAGAACTCAGAGAAGCCATAAGCCAAAAGGAAAAAAGAGTCAACGACGTCGACGTTTCCGCCGAGAATGTGATTGTCACTCAGGGAATTTCTGAAGGCATCCAGATGGTAATGGCCGCACTCATCGACGCGGGAGATGAAATCCTTCTGCCAGGTCCAACCTATCCGCCGTACATTTCCTATGCTAGGTTCTTCGGCGGCAAACCAATCACTTACCAAACGGTTGAAGAGAACGGTTGGCAGCCAAACGTCGACGACCTCAGAAAGAAAATCTCAAAGAGGACTCGCGGAATTGTGATCATCAACCCGAACAACCCATGCGGCGCGCTTTACGAAGAAAAAGTGATAAGACAAATACTTGATCTGGCCGGTGAGCACGATCTTCCCGTAATATCGGACGAGATTTACGATCAGATAGTTTTTGAGAAGAAATTCGTCAGCACGACCCACTTGACCAAGGATGTTCCAGTCATCGGCTTGAACGGTTTCTCAAAGGCTTATTTGATGACTGGGTGGAGGCTTGGCTACGTTTACTTCCGCGACCAGAAAGGCGAGCTTCAGGAGATGAAGCAGTGCGTTGAAAAAGAAGCCAGAATACGACTCTGTGCAAACACGCCAGTCCAGAAGGCAGGAGTAGCCGCACTAAACGGCCCACAAGACCACGTGAAGGAAACCGTCAGAAAACTGAAAGAAAGACGTGACTACGCGTGGAAGAGACTGAATAACATCGAAGGGATAAGCTGTGCGAAGCCGGAAGCAGCATTCTACGTCTTCCCGAAAATCAGAGAAGTGGGATCAAGATGGAAGACAGACATGGAATTCGCGCTCGACCTGCTGAAAGAAACAGGCGTGCTCTTCGTACACGGTTCAGGTTTCGACCCAGCCTACGGCGCAGGACACGTGAGAGGCGTCATCCTTCCGCCGATTGAAACGCTAGAACAGGCCCTCGGCGAAGTTGAAAACTTCATGAAGAAGAGAAGGTAAGGTCGAGCTTTCGGCTAGACCTACTTTTTACTTGTAGATGGGTATTCCTTGGTTCGGGTCGTGGGTTAGTTTCGAGAATTCTTCCATCAACTTCCTGGTTATGGGTCCGGGTTTCCCGGTGTCTATGATTCTTTTGTTTATTTCTCTTACTGGGATTATTTCGGCTGCGGTTCCGGTGAAGAATGCTTCTTCAGCGTTGAAGAGCTCGTAGGGGGTTATGTTCTTTTCATTGACTTCGTATCCTAGCTTTCGAGCAAGTTTAGCTACTTCTTCGGCTGTTATTCCGGGCAGTGCGCCCGTGTAGCTTGGCGGGGTGAATATTCTCCCAGCCTTAACGATGAAAATGTTTTCAGCCACTCCTTCACACACAAAGCCGTTTTTGTCGAGGCATATGGCTTCGTCCACTCCGTTTATGTTTGCTTCTATTTTTGCGAGTATGCTGTTGAGGTAGTTGAGCGACTTTATTTCATGGGACGTAGCGTCCACAGGGTCTCTTTTGACCCATGACAGCATTGCCGTCACGCCTTTTTCTTTGGCTTCGCGTTTGTGCAAGGCTATGGTGTCAGTTATCACGATTATGGTTGGTTTCGCGCACTTTTTCGGGTTCAGTCCTAGGTCGCCTATGCCCCTCGTGACCACTAGGCGGATGTACGAGTCTTTCAGGCTGTTCTTTCGCAAGGTTTCCAGAACTGCTTGGATCATCTGTTCTTTCGTTATCGGAATATCAAGCATGATCATGTGAGCTGAACGGTAAAGTCTCTCAACATGCTCCCTGAGCTTGAACACTACACCATCATACGCGCGAATCCCCTCGAATATGCCATCCCCATACAGAAGCCCATGGTCAAAAACCGAAACTTTCGCCTGCGATTTCGGATAGTAGTCGCCATCTATGTAAATCTGCAGCTCTTTCTCCAACATTCCTACCCCCAAGCTAGAGAAAAGAGTCTATGAAACTAAGGTCTGATATAGTTTTTGGAAATCACACAAGCTTTCTGTCCATGGTTACCCGTGGAATTGCGGCCTTCTTGAAAGATGCTTAGGCAAGGGCAGTGGCTTGAAAGGTTTGCCATTCGCTATTCTCTGGATTTCTTTCACTAGTTCTTCAAGCTTCATCTTGCGCATTTCCCCGCTACTTCTGTCTCTCACCGGAAGCTCATTCGAGTCAAGCTCTTTTTGACCAACGACTACCGTATACGGAACCCATTCGGTTTCTGCCTCTCGAATTCTCTTCTGCAAAGTCAAGGGCCTATCATCAATGTCCACACGCACGCAGTGCTTTTCCAATTCCCCAGCGAGTGTCTCAACGTTTTCAAGGAAGTTTTCCGAGATGGGGATAAGGCGCACTTGCGTTGGGGAAAGCCATGTTGGAAGCATAGGAGCCTTTTGATTCTGCTGGTCCTTGTAGGCTCTTTCCAAGAGCGCGTACACGCATCTTTCTATTGCGCCGCTTGGAGAACAATGCAAGATTAGTGGTTGGTGTTTTTCGCCTTTTTCATCCACGTAAGTTATGTCGTATCTTTTGGCGTTCTCCACGTCGATTTGGTCAGTTGAGAGAGCCGCAGCCTTGTTTTGGTTGTCGACGAAGTTGAAATCCCATTTCAGCACAAAATAGAAGAAACGTTCATTCCACATCTCAACCAGAACAGGCTTGCTAAACACTTTCGCTAGTGACGCAATGAAATCCTTGTTTTCGGTGAGGAAGTCTTTCGTGAAACGCAATGCTATTTCGTACTCATCTTTGGACAAGCCTATTTCATTCTGGATTCGCATGCAAAGCTTCAGCCTTACCGTGAATTCATTCTTGGCCTGATCCAAATCCGCACAGAAGGCATGACAATCCGGCATGCTGAACGCTCTTAAACGTCTTAGACCGACGACTTCGCCGCTCTTTTCTCGCCTGAAGCTGTAACGGGTTAGCTCATACACTTTCAGTGGCATGTGCTTGTACGAGAACTGCGCATCATGAACCATCAGGAATTGCCCAAAGCAGGCGGCGAAACGCAGGAACAGGTCCTTGTCCTCGGATTTAAGCAAATATTGCCTTGCTGGGAAGCGATTCATGTAATCAGCCAGGCTCGGATGGTGAAAGTCATACATCACCGGGGTCTCGACTTCCATGGCACCATACTCGCTCATCTTAGCAGTCACGAACTGCTCAAGCAATGACTTGACGAGTCGCCCTTTCGGGTACCAGCGTATGTTGCCGGGGTCGCTTCCAGGTTCATAATCAGCTATTTCCAGCCGCTTCATCAATAGTACGTGCGGAGGCATCTGCTGGCTTGCTCTCACTTTGGAAATCTCGTAATTCGAGAATTTCTGAAGGTTCTCATGCCCCTTGAAATCGTAGTCTTCGACAGGGGTCATCTTGCCGTCTGGCTCAAGAATGTACCAGAACGACTCCAGCTTTTCCTCAGCCTTGACAGCCTCAGAGACCTTTTCCTCCTTCTTACCCTCTACCTTTTCCGCTTCCTTTTCAGCCACGATTTGGCGTGATTGTTCCGCGAGAGGATGCCCTTTTATTGATATGGTGAACTGCTTGTTCCAGCCGAAGGGTGCGCGGAAAGTTTCTATGCCTTTCTCCTTGGCGTAGGCTTCCATGGCTTTGACTATCTTCAGGGCTTCGGTGGGTTTTGATAGGTTGCTACTGAGATGTGCATAGGGGTAGATTATGATGCGGTTTACTTTCAGTTTTCCGAGGAAGGCTCGAACTTCATCTATGGCTTTGTGGGCCGCTGTTTCATTGTCGCCTTCTTCGACGGCCGTGAAGAGCACGACGATTTCTTCGAACCGTTTGGGTTTCTTTTCGGCCTCTTCGGCTATGGCTATTTCTTTCTGGACTGGAGTGTATTCAATGAAATTTGAGTGTAACTGCAATATTCGCATGGAAAAGCAACCTCTCGACTAAACGCTGAAACGCCACTTCTCAAGTTTCTTGTCTTTTTTCGTCTTCTTCTTGTATTCCTTGTAGTGATCCTTGCACAGGTAAGCTCGTTTCTCGCCCACAGCAACCTTCAATCCGGCCGACCTGACCTTGTCAATCGGCAACGAGCGAACAGCTTCCTTTCCGCAACTAGATACACTGCACTTAACGCCTTTTTCAATGCGTCCCAAATCTAATACCTCTTCCAGTAGAATGTGCATCATTCCTTAATTTCCTTTTCATAAAGCAAGCGCCCTCTTCGATAGATCTCCGCTTTGTCGCCGAAATTCGTCGGACCGATGCCCTCAACAACGAGCGAAGCAGCAGCAGAGCCCACGCACGCACACCGCAAGTAGTTCCCGCCATAAACATATTCTGCTAAGAACCCTCCGATGAACGCATCTCCTGCTCCAGTCGGATCAACGATCTTTTCAGGCTTGTAAGCTGGCACGTAGTAGGTCGTGTCTCCAGTAGAGACTACGGCTCCGTCTTCGCCTAAGGTTACGATTACTATCTTCGCGCCGAGCTTGTGAACGGCTTCTATGGCAGGTTCAGGCTCTGCTAATCCAGTCACTGCTTCGATTTCGGTCATGGACGACTTGTAGATGTCAATTAGGCTTAGGATTCGTTTGTCAGTCAGTGAACCTAGGGTAACGTTTCCTTCCTCGTCAAAGCTTCGCAACAGCCCTTGGGGATCAAGAGACAGAACATCTGCGAAGCTTTTCAGTTTCTCGGCTACCTCATATGTTATCTCGCCAGCTATAGGCGCAATGTGGATGGCGTCCGCTTTCAGGGATTTCGGCAGATCGTCAACGGTTATCGGTGGTGCCCTGTTCGTTAGCTTCAGGAGCCGGTCTGATGGGGGGTTGCTGTACTTCAGTTCGAAACGGGTAGTTTGCGCTTTTTCATCTTTGACGATCCCCGACAGGTCGATGCCTTCTTGTCCAAGCCACCACTTGTAGGCTTCCGGAAAATCCGCACCGACTTTGGAGATGACCGAGACTCTTGTTTCTAGTCGTCTAGCAGCAAGAGAGACGTAGGCGGCAGAACCACCCAAAACAACGAAGGGCGTATGCCGGTCTGGCAAGAGAATCGAATCTATAGCAAAGTGCCCCACCGGAACGACATCAAACACGCGCAGCTCTATCCTCCACCTACCACGTATTGTGTGGGACTGAACTTAAAACCAACGGAAACACTCCGAACACCATGTGGTTCGCTTCTACGCTAAGCTTTTGTCATCCAGATCGTAGAGGTATTCTTTGGCGCTCCTCCGGGGGCGGTTAGGATGAAATCCTCGTAGTTGCTTGTCGTTTCTGTTTGATCAATCAAGAACCGTAGGATGTACTCTTTTCGAGATTTCGACTGTAGAGGAGGTGATGTTTAATGTCCAAGATTCGAAACATGAGGGTTGATTATGTGGAAGCTGTAGCTAGAACGGATGCTTTGGACCACGACAGCGATCCAGAGAAGGGTGACAACATACTAGGTTTATGATTGAAGCAGAAGAATCGCTTTCGCCAAATCTCCCCCACTTTCTTCAAGCGCTTTTCGGGCTTCCTCTATGCTTTTTCCTGTTTGATCGGCAACGAGCCTAACGTCTTCTTCCGGCACTGTTGGGGCTTTGCGTTCTGGGGCTTTTTCGCTGACTTTTCCGCCTGCTACTTGGAAGATTTTCTGTCCTTGAACCTGCAGAATGGCTACTTCTGGTCCTTCAATGACTATTTCCTTGCTGGACGTTTTGATGACGACTTCTCTGACGTCTTCCACGGCTTCCATGTTCATGCCCATGCGCTGCATCATGCGTTTTGCTTCACGGGGATTCACGCCTCTTCGCATAAAACCACCTATACGATTAGCATTATCCTACTAAGCTTCATAAATTTAACCTTCTTCCGCGTTGCCTCGTCTCACTTTGACAGCTACGCCTCTTCTGAAGGCCTTCATCTCTTCGGCCGACAAGAAAGCACGCCCAACCGCCAAGACCCCACAATCTTCGTTCACAGCGATGACCTCGTCTTTCGCACGAACTTCATCATCAACCTTCACAACGTGCGCTGCGAACACGTCGCCGCCTTCAGCTATAAACTTTGAAACATCACTTCTAACGGTGACTATGCATCTTGCAGATTTCGAGTTTTCAATTATTCGTTTGGCGCCTGCAAGGCTCAGCGAGAGCATACCGTCTGTCGGACGGAGCGTAGCTAGCCGTTCCTTATTCAGGTAGATGTAGCGGATTCGGCCAGTATTTGGAGAATAAGCGACCTCGACGTTTGTTGGAAAGAGTTTAGCGCCTACACTTTTTCCGAATTGGTAGTCTGCCGTGCATCGTATCCTTCTCAGTGCGTCATCCAATCTTTGTGCCTTCCAGTCAGCATTGTTATATTTCGACAACTATAAACACAGGTGTAATAATAAAAACATCAGGTGTGCCAGCGTTGCGATGCGAAGTCTGCGGACGCAGAATCCACGGAGAACCCATAAGAAGCCTTATCGAAGGAGCGAAACTGACGGTTTGTCATGAGTGTTCGAAACACGGAACCATCATCTACGAAGAACCAAAGCCCAAGGCAGCAGTGCCAACGCAGAAGGGAACACGGGGTCCAATCAGCTTTCAGATCAAGAAAGCACCACCGACGACAGTGGATACTTCTATAGAGCTTGTGGAGAGTTTTGGGGAGAAGATTAGGCAGGCGCGGGAAAAGACTGGGCTTTCTCATGAGGATTTGGGCAAGAAACTGAATGCGAAGGTGTCGCTCCTAAGGAAGATCGAAACTGGGAAGATGAAGCCTGACAACAGGCTGGCCACAAAACTGGAGCACATTTTGAAGATCAAGCTCATCGTTCCAGCTTCTGAGGAAAAGGTTCCGCAAACGAAGATACCCAAAATGGCAAGTCAAGAGTTGACGTTGGGCGATTTGATCAAGATAGACAAGAAAGACAAGGGGAAAGGGGAGGACAAGGAACGAAAGCAGTCATAGTCCAGCGACGCAGTAACAATTTTGAACCATCAAGCTTGGAAGAACTCAAGAATCTAGCAGAATCCGCAGGGTACACCGTTGTAGACAGAATGGACCAAGTTCGATTCGCAGATCACAGGTACCAGATTGGCGCGGGAAAGGTAGAGGAACTGGTCGAGCTTGTGAAGGGAACAGAAGCGCAGAAGGTGATTTTTGACAATCGCCTGAGTCCTGCACAATCCTACAATCTTGCAAAGGCCACAAAAGTCGAAATCATCGATCGCTTCCAGTTGATCCTTGAAATCTTCACTCAGAGAGCCACAACCACTGAAGCCCAGCAACAGATTCGACTGGCGAGGCTACGTCTGGAACTGGCGCAGGCAAAAGAGAAGGTAAGATTGGCTAAGAAGGGCGAACAACCAGGCTTCATGGGGCTTGGAGCGTATGAAGTTGACGTTTATCATGAGAGTGTGAAGAGAGAGATACATGCGATTCGTAGAAAACTGAAGAAAATCCGTGGAAAACGGGTTCTGCACCGCGAGAGAAGGGCGGAACTGGAGTTTTCTACGATTTCGCTTGCAGGATACACGAAAGCTGGGAAAAGCTCGTTGTTCAACGCCCTCACAGAAGAGCAAGTCCCGGTAGACACCGCCTTGTTTACAACGTTGTCCACGACAACGCGGCTTATAGAAATCTCGAAGAAAAAGTTCTTGCTGACGGATACTGTTGGCTTCATAGATCGTCTGCCACTCATGCTAATGGAAGCGTTTCAGTCAACTCTGGAGGAAACGATCTACTCCGACCTCATACTGCTGATGGTGGACTTCAGCGAACCACTGAGCGTAGCTGAGAAGAAGATGACGATATGTCTGGAAACGATTGAGCGGATAGGCGCGTCAGGCGTTCCGCTGATAACCGTGCTGAACAAGATTGACCTACTTTCGGAGAAGGACGTTAAGCAGAAGCTGGACATGCTCAAGGACAAGATGCTGAACCCAGTGCCCATATCGGCATTGCATAAGACCAACTTCGATGCGTTGAAGCAGGAAATACTAAAGATGCTCAGAAACTACGTTCAAGCTTCATTCACGATTCCGCTGACGAACGAAACCATGTCATTCATCTCATGGCTCTACAAAACTGCGGACGTAAAAACGATAAAGTACACAGGAAACTCCGCCCAAATAGTTCTGGAAGCAAGCCCGTCTCTGGCAGACAAGATTAGAGGCCGTGTAGAAGCCTTCAACGGAAAACTCGACAACGTCGTCCGAGACGAAAAACATGCCTAAGATCGTAGTTCTGAGATGGGGTCACAGACCGCAAAGAGACACCAGGCTGACAACCCATGTGGCGTTGACAGCTCGAGCTTTGGGAGCGTCAGGAATCATACTGTCTGATACGGAAGACAAGAAAATCAAGGAAACCGTTGACAAGATCACTGGCAACTGGGGTGGACAGTTCTTCTTTGAAATGGGAACTAGCTGGAAAAAGGCTGCTAGAGATTGGCGAGAAAAGGGTGGCTTGGTTGTTCATTTGACGGCTTATGGAGAGAACATAGAGACAAGCGACGTGTTGAAAAGAATAAGGGCTTCAGGCAAGGATGCGCTAGTCTTGGTTGGGAGCCAAAAGGTTCCACGAGAGTTTTACTCTGAGGATGTATCTGACCACAACGTTGCCATCGGGAATCAGCCTCACTCTGAATGCGCAAGCCTAGCAGTTTTCCTAGACCGCTATTTCAAGGGAAAAACATTGGCGAAAAGCTTCGACAGAGCAAAGATGAGGATTATTCCTCAGAAAAGGGGCAAGAAGGTGACCGAAAACCATAAGTTCTGACTCAGATTCGGCAAATAGTATTTAAATTGAAGCCTCCAAGTATATACTGAAGAACTCTATTCACCAACTGGACAAAAGGATTGACATGTTGTCGAATCTGGACGATGCAACGCTCCTGAGGGTTGCCACGGCACTAGGGGAAGAGGACGCGGTAAAGCTGATTGGAATTCTCAAGGATGCGGAAGAGATAACGGACGACGAAATAGCTAATAAGACGGGCATAAGGCTGAATTTCATCCGCAAAATCCTCTACAAGTTCTATGATCATTCCTTGGTGAGCCTGAGAAGAACCCGTGACCCCAAGACGGGCTGGTTCATTTTCCATTGGAGACTGCAGCCAGACAAGCTTGAAGGGTTCATAGTGAGCCAGAAACGACGAGTGCTTGAAAGGCTCAACACTCGGCTGGAGTTTGAGAAGAATCATGATTTCTTCTATTGCAGCACGGCCGGATGCAAACGTGTACCGTTTGAAGAAGCCGTGGAGCTTGTGTTCCGATGTTCAACATGCGGCAAGCCGCTGATGCATTATGAGAATGGCAAGATCCTTGAAGCATTGACGGGCAAGGTTGAAACGTTAAGGAAGGAACTTGGTGAGTGAAAGGCTTCCAACGAGAGAGCAAGCGTTGCAGTTTATGCGTCAAAGTGGTTGCCGTGAGAACGTAATAAGGCATGTTGAAGCTGTTTCTGAGCTTGCTGTTGAAATCGCCCAAACCTGCAAAGAAAAAGGATTGAACGTTGACCTGGAACTCGTGGAAATAGCCGCGCTTCTGCACGACATAGGACGTTCAAGAACTCATAGTGTTCACCATGCAGTCATCGGCGCGAATATCGCCAAATCGCTAGGTTTGCCGGAAGCGGTCGTTTCAATCATCAAAAAACATGTTGGCGGCGGAATAACAACCAAAGAAGCGAAAGAGTTAGGATGGCCAAAAGGCGTTTACGTTCCACAGACGCTTGAAGAGAAAATTGTTTCCTATGCTGACAAACTGGTTGAAGGCTCAAGGCGAGTTCCGATAGAGAGAACGATCGAGTCTTTTTCTAAGGAGTTGCCGCCTTCTGCGGCCGAGAGAATCAGGATGCTGCACATGGAAATGCTGACATTGATTGGCGACTGCGAATGACCTCCATAACGTTGCTCGCTAAAGCTTACAGTGATGCCCAGCTGAAGCAGGTTGAAGGACTTTTAGAATCGAAACTTGAGGGCTTGAAGGCTCAGATACAGATCAACGGCGTCATTGCTCGTGGATGGGTGCAAGCAACCATTTCTGGAGAAGATGAAAAGGCGGCATTGCACTATTTGGCCAGCGAAGTTGGGTTGTGCCCGGCGAGTCTGGAACAGGTACAGAAATTCTCAATGCTAGAGGGACGAGTAGTTAACTTGGATAAAAGTAAGGATGCGCTTTGTTTTGATGTTGGGGTGTTCGAGCCTGATGCCGTTGATGCCGTGATTCCGCTGAGTCATTTGCAGGCTCAGCTTGGGGACGGAAGGAAGGTTTCTGTGAGGAAGTTTGTTGAGCTCTTCGGTTTTTGTGAGAACTTGCCGTTGACGATTAAAGTGTCAAGTCTGGGCGGAAACAAGAGCCACATAGAAGCCATGTTGTCGGAAAAACAGCTTGACACCTACCAAAGGTGGACAGATTCTTTGCTTGACAGACTGATTGTTCTGGGAGCATCTCAGGAAGAGATCAGGTCGGTTTTGGAAAGAGCTAGGTGTGAACGTGACGTGGTTGATGTTGAACCGTTGGGGTTGCTTGAGTATGCTGTCGTTTGTAAGCTTGGGACGGATGCGGCTGGGTTGATTCCAAGGATAGGCTGGAGCCTGCGGAGTGCGGTCTTCTCGGTCTTCAACCCTAGAAGGATTCGCGGGTTTTTCGAGGAAAGTGCGGCAAGCTAGAACTAGAACAGTTGTGAAATGTTTGTTCTAGTTCTTCTTCGATACTAGGTAGACGCCTGTGAAGATGAGGAGTCCTCCTCCGAGGATGAACAGGTTCACCTGTTCGCCGGCAAACGTGACTGCGAAGAGCACGGTGATTAATGGTTCTGCAAACAGGAAGGAACTGGTCAATACAGGACCCTCTTGCTTCAGCACGTAGAACCAGATGTAATACCCCAGCACGGAACAGGTTAGAGCCAAATAGAGAATCGAAAGCCAGCCGTCGAAACCTATCTTCAATGCTAGACCCAGCGAGTTTTCAGCCGCCGAAAAGGGAACCAAGAACAAGCCACCCAACACATTCACGTAAGCCACAACCACAAAAGCATCATTACTCTCCATCATCCTTCTGCCGAGTAGTGTGTACGCGGCCCAGAGAAACGGCGTCGAAAGCAGAATCAAGCTTCCCAACAGGAAATCAGTACTTTTTGCAAAGCTCAAGAATCCACCCATGATAACAGTGAGCGTGCCCATGGCAGCGATTCCAACTCCAAGACTCTGCATTCGGGTCACGTGTTCCTTGAACATTATAGCTGACAGAACGGCGATGAGAATTGGCGAGAGGAGACACACGAGTATTGCGGCTATTGATGCTCCTGCCATCTGTATGCCGGTATATTGTGCCGTGAAGAAGAAGGTTATGCCCAGAAACGCAAGAGCTACGAGCCTGGGAGCATCTCTTTTGTTGACTGAAAGGCTGTAACTGCTGTTCCTAGCTTTTCTTAGGATTAGCAATGCCGCAAAGAAGACTCCTGCAACGAGAAACCTGAAAGTAGCGATGGCTACGGGCGTTAGGCCTTCGCTAAGCGCAATCTTGACAACTACAAACGAGCTTCCCCAAAACAGAATCAGCATAACCATTAGGAAAGCGTTGAAACGGTTGATGGTGCGAGTCTTCGCCAAGAAACCCTTCTCCTAAACAATCCTTGTTTGCTCTTGGAGTTTACAGTACAGAAATCACAGGGCACTTATTAGAAATTCTGCGGCATAAGCAAGTCTGGAATGGCAGTGGAAGGGTGTCTGCGCGAGCGCCCCCTTCCTTACACATAGATTCAACTTCTCGTTGATACTTGTCGGGCGTGCCGTTCCTGAATCCTTAGGCATGTATGTGGACGCGTAAACTCTCGCAGGAAATAAGCCACTACACTCTTTGATTGGTTCAGAATAGGCGGTTGTGATGGGCCGGACCGGACTCGAACCGGTTAGAAAGAGATTCGCTCTTATGCGCACATAAAGGGCATATAAGCATCTGCTACACTATGAGAAGCGGTGTCTGATGCCGAAAACTAAAGCAATAATAAACATTCAGAACGTTGTTGCTTCTGCAACCTTGAACCAAAAGGTCGATTTGAACGCTGTTGTCAAGAGTTTTCCAGGTGTCGAATATCGCCCGGAACAGTTTCCAGGGCTGGTGTTCAGGATCAAGAGACCGAAGACGGCCACGCTGATTTTCAACTCTGGTAAGATGGTGTGCACTGGAGCGAAATCGGAAAAGGAAGCACACAGAGCTGTTATGACAGTTGTTAAAGAGCTGAAGAAAGGCGGAATAATCATTATCAGCAAGCCCGAGTTTAAGGTTCAGAACATCGTTGCCTCCGTAAGCTTAGGCGGAAAGGTAGACTTGGAACAAGCAGTGAGCAAGCTTGTAAAAACCATGTATGAGCCGGAGCAGTTTCCAGGATTGATCTACAGGATGGACGAGCCTAAAGTGGTCATATTGATATTCGCAAGCGGGAACCTTGTTTGCACTGGAGCGAAGAAAGAACAGGACGTTTATGATGCAGTGCATAAGCTTCACATAATACTGGAGGAACAAAACCTCATATTCTACGAATAAAAACTTCACACGTTTATCGCCCGTCGCGCGCGCCTATTTAGAAGCAGAAGAATCACACGCACGCTACCAGTCCTCTTCCTCTTCGAAGTTTTCGTCCTCGTTCAATTCAGTTTCTTCGTCAGGTTCGTCGAACAAACCTTCACCTCCAATGCTTTCTCTGTAAGCTGCGTGCGGGTGATAAATAAAGATTTTCTGTGATAATGGGGCGCGGGCGTCTGTTGATCTCTGATTCAGACTCTATGAGCCTAGACTTTATGATTTATGAGGCATTTTGTTTATAAGTATCGGTGTGAAGGGTAGGTGCAGCGTGTAAGAAGTGATTTTTGCACAGCAACCATAAAAGGAGTTGAGAGAGTTGACGTATGAGAGAAAAGAAATGCACAAGGCAGTTTGCGCTGAATGCAAAAAGGAATGCGAAGTGCCATTCAAGCCTGATGGCAGCAGACCTGTTTACTGTCGAGAGTGTTACGCGAAGAGAGCACCTCCTAGAAGAAGTCGATTTTAGATAAAGCCAACAGCTCTATTCTGAGATTGGCTTTCTCCCAGTTTCTATATTATTTTTTCAAATCACCTGGGTAGATATTATCGCGCGCGCTTGAAAAGTGAAAATCTTGAGAGAACTAAGAGGTTAGAAAGAGGTAGGCTTCGTTTGTTTCGGTTTTTGAGATAACAAAGAGGTTGAAAAAAGATTAGTCGTCGCGTGCTCGATAGAGCACGTTAGGAATGAATGTGAGATAACTGGAACTATTTCTTTAATCGCTTTTCCTTATGTTTTTTCCTTTTCTCTTCTCGTTCTTTCTTAGTCATCGGTTTCTTCTTGGCGCTTCCCATGCTCAATGCAATCACCACTCAAGAATAGATAGAACAATGAATAAGGTTTTTGCACATAGAGAACTAAGAGGCTTGAGAGAGATAGACTAGTGGTGAAATTCTTTCTAAGCACCAGTACGGAGTATTCCTCGAGGCGCGCGCGCTAAAATATTAGAAATTCCATTTTGTCTCTAGCTTAGAATTTGGAAAGTTACCTGACTTTTTGAACAATGTTGAGGCAGCACTGTAGAATATCAGACATAATCAAGGGTGGTGTTGTCAGGTGGTTACCTCATGAAGAGGCTTGAGCGAACTAAGAGATTGAAGAGAGATAGACTATTGCGCTATTCTCGCGCGCTATTTCTTATGTTTATCATATTCTGCAGGGAGTTCAACGTTCCGTCTCTCTTTCCTTTTCAGTTCTTTATCTCTCTCCAATTTCTTGTGGTGTTTGTGATCTATAGCTTTCTCTTTCTTGCCTTTGGGCACAATTCATTCTCCTTGAGACGTTAGACTCTATTCTTACGTCTATAAAAATTGCGCGCGCGCTAAGAATAGCTTGACTTACGTGGCGTGTGAGATTCATGTTAGAAAAGCGCTAGACAAAAGCTAAATACGGATTGCAGAATATGAATCATGTCTGGTTTGGGCCTTGAGGAAGGAGACAAAAAGATGAAAGTGGAAGCAACTGTGTCGATTGCTTTACTTGTACTTTGTTCGGTCTCAGTATTTCGTTTCGGTTTTTCCTTTGGAGCAGCTGATTCTTCGAGTGGCTCCGGTTCTTTTTCTGTGCAGTCCACGATTGACTGGTGGCCAATGTTTCAACATGACCTTTCGCACACTGGGTTTTCTTCTTCAATAGCCCCAAACACAAACCACACTATATGGACTTCCAGACCAGGCGGAAACTACCAGTGGTCTTCTGCTGCAGTTGTTGATGGGGCGGTCTATATAGGGGACAACGACGGTTGGGTTTATAATCTGAACTCTACTACGGGCGCAATGAAGTGGAAGTCTATGATAACGGGTATTGTGGAGTCTTCTCCTGCTGTAGCAGAAGGCGTCGTCTATGTGGGTTCGCTTAGCTCCAGACTCTTTGCCTTGAATGCTTCTACTGGTGAACAGATTTGGAACTACACAACCGGCGACAACGTACACCCGTCTCCCGCTGTGGCTTATGGCAAGGTGTACGTAGGCTCATGGGATAGCAGAGTCTACGCTTTGAATGCCTCAACAGGCGAACAAGTGTGGAACTACACAACCGGCAGTATTGTACTGTCTTCTCCTGCCGTAGTCGATGGTGTGGTCTTCATAGGCTCAGGTGATAGCAATGTTTATGCTCTGAATGCTTCTACGGGCGAGCGAGTGTGGAACTACACGACTGGTGATCCAGTGCATTCCTCTCCTTGTGTCGCCGAGGGCAAAGTCTACGTGGGCTCACTCGATGGCAAGGCTTACGCTTTGAACGCAACAGACGGCCAACTGATATGGAGTCAGGAAATCGGACCCGTGGGCCTTTCTTCTCCAGCTTTTGCAGAGGGGACTGTATATATAGGCTCGAATGACCACAATGTTTATGCTTTAAACGCCTCAACAGGCGCTCCATTCTGGAATTACACGACTGGCAACTACGTGAGTTCTGCTCCTGCAGTTGCCGGTGGCATGGTCTTTGTGGGCTCATATGACTACAGCGTTTATGGTTTGAACGCCTCAACGGGAGTCAGAATATGGAGCTACAAAACTGACGACTACGTATCCTCTTCTGCTGCTGTTGTTAACGGCACGATTTTCATAGGTTCAGGAGACGGCACTTTCTATGCTTTCGGTGCAGAACCTGTTATACCAGAGTTTCCTTCACTCCTCATTCTGCCGATTTTCATGATGGCAACACTACTAGCAGTCATAGTCTACAAAAAGAAACGCATTGGCACCAGATAGAGGATAGTTCTATTCTGACTTATTAAACTGCAGACACCATAGTGCTATTGGAAGTCACACCTTAGATAGGGCTACTTCTGGAGATATCTCCACTTCTCTCATCTTGCGTCCTTCATGAAGCACCAGACTTATAACATAGAACTTCCCCTTGCACCCGCTTTGATTTTCTGATTTCTATTTCTAAATAGAGAAAAGTTATAGAAATTCTCTTTTTTCTTCTCGTTTAGAATTTAGAAAATTAGAAAACACTACAACATCTGACATGTGATAACACAGACATTGGTAGCAGTTGAGAAGCGAATACCACAACGGAGAGGTTGGAAAGAACTAAGAGGTTTGCAGAGAGGTTGGCTTCGTTGAGCTCGAAGAGCTCGCTTTTCTTAGTGCGCGCTACTTTCCATAGAGGGGCTTTCGAATCAGTTTTTGACGCGTTCGAAAATCAAGTAGCCTACCTGTTCTTTTCCGTTGACAAGAGTCGGAGTAGTCGATACAGAGAGAGTTCTTCCCTCGATCTTGAAGTTGCGTTCTTGGATTCCGCCTATCCAATTGGGGAACAGACTGACTTCCACTTTTACTCGAAACTTGTCTTTCTCGATTTCATAAGGTCCGGAGTACGATATGTATGAATCTGCGGCGTTCGCTCTTTCTTCCACTGTGCCTCCCTTCATGTCTTGTGAGGAGAATTTCTTGCGATTAGCGTTCATTATTGCGACGCAAAAGTAGCCTTCTGGACTTAAGATGACGTAACCAAGAACTTCTTTCCCCCACGGATAGGAGACAGACCCGTCCGATGCCCTTGTTTCGAGCGATTTCAGTTTCCATGCTCCCAATAGAGGATTACCCTTCATCTGTGACCACTTCCATAGCGACAAACGTTGTATCTCACCGCAATATTAGGATTTTTCTCGCCCGCAGAGAGGCTTGAGAGAGGTTGGCTCGTCGTGTGCACTAGGTGCACGTCAATTTTTCTTTTCGTTTCTTCTTATACAATTTCATGATAAGAAATTTCCAAAAGATAGTGATTTTGTGGAAGCTGGAGAAGGGGATAGAGCTCTGCTTGACACCACTACCATCACCACTGACTAGCCCGCTCGACTGGAATAAGTGCGTGCTGTTAGTGTATTCCAGCTTGCGAGCTATCGGATTGTTTGTGTTTCCGAAAAAGGATTTTTATAGACCTACGTAATATGAAGAAACAGAAAGGTGAAATAAATGAAAACTGGACTAATGTTAGTACTTTTGTCTGCTATGATTCTTCTTTCTTCAACTTATGTGGTGATAGGTCAAGCGTGGTACAACTCCACATATCCATGGAGTCAAAGTCAATATGATGCACAACACACCGGAGCGAGTGATTCAACCTCTCCTTCCAGTAATTCTACCATTTGGACATATGAGGATAACGTGTATGGTTCTCCAAGCGGACTTGTTGTTGGCGATGGGCGAGTTTTTGGAGTTAGAACTGACGGAGGTAGCTTTTTCGTTCTCGATGAGACTACAGGCGTCCGTGTTCTCTCCAAATCAATTGGATACGTTTTTAATTCCATGCCAGCCTACTCTGATGGAAAGCTCTATATTACATCTGGCAATTGGATCTATGGTACTGGTTCTGTTCGTTGCTACAACGTGACAACGGGGGATGAGCTGTGGAATTATGATACAACTCCAGGACCGATATATCATCCTCCAACAGTGAGTGGAAACAGAGTCTACGTCGGCACATCCAACAACTACACATACTGCATTGAAGAGGGCGTGCAAAAATGGTATAAGAAGCTTGGAGGACCAAGTCAATCTGCTCCAGCGGTAGATGGCGACCTACTCTGTATTGGTTGCGATGATGGAAAAGTCTACGCATTCAATATAACTGGCGCTCAACCGGTTTCGCTGTGGAACTTTACTGCAAGTACCACAATCCGAAGTCCAATTACTATAGAAGGTGACAAGGTTTACTGCGCAAGTAGTGATGGTTATCTCTATGTTCTTGATAGAACCAACGGACAACTAATCTGGTCATGGGAGTCTCCGAACACTTCAGATCTTTCGATAGCTGTTGCTTATGGGATTATCTATGTTTCTCCGAAGATAGGCAGCGGATTATTTGCATTGTATTCTAATGTTACAGCAGGCAACTATACCCATGACGATCCAGAACCTCGTCTATGGGTGGATGGAACAACTTGGGGTGCACGTCTTGGAATCGCAATCGCAGGGGACAAACTTCTCTACGTGGAAAGTAATAGTAACCTACTCCGCGCTCGAAATGCTTTGACAGGAACAAACTTGTGGTCGTTCGGCAGCGGTGAAACTGCTCCAATTGTCGCTGATGGCCATGTATTTGTCGGTGGAAACGATAAAGTCTATTGTTTTGGGGCACCGTATCCCCCAGTGACAAACACCTATAATCTGAATGTTGGAGGGCAACCGTTTACTGTTGATATCGAAACGAACTCGACGGTGAGTAACATTGACGTCTCAAATATCACCACAACAATGAATATGTCGTTTACAGTTGAAAGCAGCCGTGGAACTGGCATGTGTAACATAGCAATGCCAAATGATATGCTGGGTGGACTATACAACGTGACAGTTGATGGACAACCCCCATGGAGTTCTACAATTGCCCCTATCAACTCAACACATACATCTCTATACTTCACTTACAATGGCACGGGCAAATACACAGTAGAGATAACAGGTTCCACTGCAATCCCTGAATTCACATTGCCCATAACAATCCTATCGTGCGGAATCATAACACTGGCGATCATCGGATTTCGGAAAAGGCGGCTATTCACCTAAAAAATCCTCAATCCTCTTTTTTACATATGCCACGCACTACGTTGACCATTCTTTCTATTGGTTGGTGGTGGTTGGATAAAACTTTACCCCAAAAGAAGCAATCACCAAATTTATAACATAGAACTTGCCCTCGCCCCTGCCCGGGTGCAAGCGCAAATGACAAATAAACACAATCTTGTTCTATATGTCGATCAAGAATTGGTTGAAAAGACTCGTGAATTAGGCTTCAATCTTTCAAAAACGTTTGAAAACCACTTAAAACAGCTAACCACACAATTCTCACAGGTCAATCAGTTGAACAACCGTGAATCAAATCTCAATCATAGTGATTGGTGGGCCGGACCGGACTTGAACCGGCGACCTTTGGCTCGTAAAGCCCCTGTAACAGACAATGAAGATTGTGATCAGCTTCTTGAAAGATTCCATGATTTTCAGATTGTTGATTTGAGAAGGTGCAAGAGAACGGCTTATGAGAAAGTGTGGTTCATCAAAAAGCTTTTGCAGATTGTGAAGAAGAGGCCTACTGATATCTCTAGAGAGGACTTGAGAGGTTATTTGAAGACTCTTGAGAGTTACAGTGCTTCTTATTACAAGAATGCGTTGATGGCTTTGAAAGTGTTTTTCAGAGACTTTCTTGAAGCACCTGAAGCTGTCGCGAGCTTCAAGTTTCCACATCAAATATTCAAACCCAAGCAGATAGTGAGCAAAGAACAGCTGAAGCAGTTCTATGAATGTCTTGAGACAAAGAAAGAGAAAGCACTCTTCATGCTCTATGCCACGACAGGACTGAGAAGAGACGAGATTCTTTCGCTCAAACTGGAAGACATCGATTTTGAAAGACGAATGATCACTCCAAATAATCATCATGGTGAGACAAAGAAGTCGTGGGTGAGCTTCTACAATGAAGAAGCAGAACAAGCATTGAAAGAATATCTTGATGTTAAGAAGAACTCTCGAAGTGAGAGACTGTTTCCAATGCAGAGACAAGAAGTCGTTGAGCTATGGAAAACAGCCAGAGAAAAGACGAGCCTCGACATCACTCCACAGAAGTTGCGTCAATGGTTCTGTTCAGAAATGCTCAGACTAGGTATTTCAGAGACTTATGTTGATGCGTTTTGCGGTAGAGTGCCAAAATCAGTCTTGGCGAGGCACTATACAGATTTTTCATCACAAAAGCTTAAAGAGATCTACGAGAAAGCCAGCATGAAGATGTTAGCATAGCATCCGCTACACTTTGGTTTTTCTTTTTTTTCGAATATTAATAAAAGAACAATAACGCTATTGATTACTATGCGAGTAACGACTTGGAATATTTGTCGTGCAGAAGAAGAAAGTCCTGTTTGGGGATTATTGGAGGAATTACACCCTGACCTAGTGTTTCTTCAAGAAGTTGGAAGCATACCTGAGAGAATAGAAAGGGTATTTGATGTTTTGTCAAAGGTTGCTATTTCTAAGAAAGGTAGACCACAAAGATTCAGTACTGCTGTTCTCGTCAAAGGCAAAATCGTTAAGGAGATTTGCTTGTCGTCTGACAAGGAATGGGTGAACCAGGAACTTGAATTTCTTGAAGGGAATGTCATAAGTTGTATTGTACAACCATTGAATCAAGAAACACTAAGTGTAGTCTCTGTTTATAGTCCTGCATGGGCAGTAAGCCAAAACAGATTAAATGGAATCGATGTATCTCCAGTAAGACTAAAATCGAATAGTAAAGTTTGGGCAACTGAGATTATTTGGGATGCATTAAAGAATACGGTTTCTAACAATGAAAAGTGGATAGTTGGTGGCGACTACAATAGTTCTGAAACATTTGACAAGGAATGGCAAGACAAAAACAGAGTAAGATTCGCGCTTCGTAGTTCTGGCAATAAAGAAATTCTTGACAGAATGTATGAAATGGGATTTACAGAATGTCTTCGTAAATATAATAGTGACAAAATAGTTCCAACTTTCAAGAATCGTTCCAATAATGAAATTGTTCATCAAATGGACCACCTGTTTGTAACTAATAATCTGTACGCGAGATTGAATAGGTGTACAACCGGCGACCAATCCACTATATTCAGTAAAGCACTCAGTGACCATCTTCCAATAATTGCGGATTTTGATGAGGAAATTTAGAAATGGATGCGTATTGAAAAGGAGAAGAAGCGTACCTTCACCCAGTTCTGCTCAGAAATGCTGGGGTTAGGTGTGTCTGAAACGTATGTTGATGCGTTCTGTGGAAGAGTACCTAAGTCAGTGTTGGCGAGACATTACGCGGACTTCTCACCGGATAAGCTGAAAGGAGTCTATAATAAAGTAGATCTTTTAGTATTGAAGTAGGTCTTAAACGTCTAGCGCGCGCTGATATTTAATACATACAGTATAGGCGCGCGGCAGAAGGAGTTGCAGTTAAGGATTTACAGTCAGTGTTTCTATGTGGTAACTTAGATTGTGTTTGTAGGACCCTCTGTACAAGACTGCAATCTGATATGTGCCCTTTGTCGTGACTCTTCCAAAAACCCAGAGTTTCCCAGAAGAATCCGTGGAAATGTTGCCGACATATTCCCATGGTCCAGTGCCCGATTTCACATACACTTCCAGTGGCGCATTTCCAATAAGGTCGCTATGAGAGTCGGTGAGGTTTCCAGCCATAAGCACCCACTTTCCAACGCCCGCTGGATTTGGGGAAAACGTGAACAAGACTTCTGTGTCTAGTCTTTCATGCACAACTAAGCTTTCCGTGTGAATGCTGGGAGAGTATTTTTGCGCGGTACAGATAACTGTCACGTTATATGTCCCTGCGACGTTGACTTTCGCGGCAGCTGTAAACCATCCTGAAGAGTTTGTGACCAGGGTTCCAGACAGTGTCCCATTCACGTATACGTGAATCTTTGTGTTGCCTATGGGTTGACCAAGTCTGTTAGTCAGGTTTCCAAGCATTGTCACTGTTTGACCTACATATGCAGGATTGGGTTTCAGTGAGAAGCTAGGTCTGGTAAAGTTTTCCAACCAACCGTTTGGCTGCAAGAATGGATAGTTGTCTTGGTTGTTCGTATCAATGACATAAGGAGTATCGCCTATGCCATCGTTTCCAGTCTCGTTCTGGTAGGGACCTCTATAGAGGTCAACACCAGGATAGCCGCCAGTCCCCGCCCAGTGGTTGCCACCATAAGGATAACCATGGTCCCAAACATTAGCATCCGAGTATTCGATTAGGACTTGATTTGTGTTGCCTAAGTTGTTATGGTAGATAGAGGTATGTCCACTAGAATAGAGTCTGATGCCGCATTGGCTACTGCTTGCTATGTTGTTCCCAACTACAAAGTTGTTCTCAGAGCAATCACTGAATTGGACGCCACGGCCGTTGCTTGTTATGTTGTTTCCAGAAATAGTAATGTCAGAAGAGTATTCTGTGTAGATGCCATCAGCGTTGTTTGTTATGCTGTTTCCGCTGACAGTGCTGCCAGAATTACAAAGGTAGACGCCACTCCCGTCATTGTTTGTTATGCTGTTTCCAGAAATAACATTGCTATCAGAAGAACTAGGGGAATATTGTGAGTGATAACTTGGTGAACAGGAAAACGATGGCACCCAATGACTATAGACGCAGATGCCACTCCAGTTATTGTTTGTTATGTTGTTTCCAGAAATAGTATTGCAGGAAGACTCATCGAGGTAGACGCCACACCCGTTGTTTGTTATGTTGTTTCCAATAACATTGCCGGAAGACTCATTGAGGTATATGCCATTGCCAAACCGTTCGATGTTTGTGTTCTTAATCGTAACATTGTTTATGCATGTCCAATAGAACCCGTTTCCGCCTCCACTGCCCTGAAGCGTGTAACCGTTTCCATCAATCACTATGTTGCCTCTCTCAACAACAATCGAGTCGTAGATGTTTCCCGTGAAAGTGTAGGTGACATTATCAACACTCGTAATGTTCGCTGTAGGTGGGTCTATGCTCCCATCAGCACGTATGTAAATAGCCCCGCTTGCATTAACAGGTTGAATGTTAAATGCCCAAGCTAACATGCCAATAAGAAGCAGAGTCAGCATTGTTCCAGAAACAGTTTTCCTCAACAATTCTATCCTTTCCCCTAACCTATGAATGATCTTTTCTAAAGAATAAGTCTTATGGAGCGCGCTTCATCGTCATTGTGCAGTTTGTGCGCACGTGTCCATTTGGAATGTCCAGAGTGTAAGGCCTTTTAGCTCATAAAACTGTTCGAAAAACACGTTTTGCCTTACCACATATTGCGCATGCAGGATCTTCCACCAAGTTTATACAGTTGATTCAACCTCTAGTATTTGAAGGGAAAGGAGATTGCTGAATCGAGCCGTCCTCGTAACAATAATCGTCCTGTCTTTGGCATGTGCATCGGGTTCTGTGCCTAGTCATAACCCAATCAAAGCAGCCGAGTCACACGTAAACGCGCGCGATGTGCTTGTGCACGTTATTGACGGAGAGATAACTGATGTAAGATTTCCCGGTGGTGATACCTATAGTCAGAGAGAAATAATCGATATTTGGGTGGATGTTTACAATCCAACTCCTGAGGACTTGCACTTTCTAGCCTTAGTTGAGATCTATGACCCACTCACTGGCTCAAGCGACCCACCCATCTATGACAGCCACACCGTTGGTGCCGACAAGGACACTTGGGTTTCCGGACTGACCTCCGCATCTATGGGTCCATTTACCTGGATTATTCCATCTGATGCACCCATAGGAACTTACCATGTACTTGCAATCCTTAGAAAGTATCCTTGGGAACCTGAGCTTGATCACAGAGGATTAGACTGGTGCCCACCAGAAGAGACTTTCAATGTGATCGTGCGCGCTAATATTCGTCCCATTGCTTCCAATTTGGTTATCAGTCCATCTTCTCCATCGACCACAGACGATCTTGTTGGAAGCTATGCTTATTATGATGCTGATGGGGATCCTCAGTCTGGTTCAGAGATAAGATGGTACAGAAATGGAATTCTCCAATCGGCTTATAACGACACGTTAACTATCCCATCAACCGCCACTTCGGAAAGTGAAGAATGGTGCTTCACTGCGAGACCCAAGGACGGAAAAGTATTCGGAGACCTAAAAACTTCTCCTTCAGTGACAATAGAGCGGGCGATTGAGCCAAGTGTATATAGCTTAACTGTCCAAGTCACTGGTAGAGGTGCAATCTCGGGGGCATTTGTTGAGCTTGAAAAAACTGATGACTGGCTTTCTCCTTCTTATTATACAGGAGTCACTGATAAAGATGGATATTCAGTGTTCTCTGACCTACATGAAGGTTGGTACAATGTACAAGCTTCAGCCCCTGGTTACCGATCAACATGGGATGAGTTCCCAATGGGGTATGACGTCATCTTAGGCAAGAACAAAACCATCCAAATCAGGCTAACACCAAGAATGTTGGTAAGCTGCGGCCAGAGTGGAGAGAAAGACCGTTTCGCTGTGAATGAAAGTGTATACGTGAGTGCGTGCGGTCTGATTATGCTACCTTCCTCGGCTCCAGATTATCCAATATACGTCGTCAATGACGTTAATTGGAGCGACGGTATGGCTATTCCACCACGCCTCCCTGGAACTGAAACAGAAATATACCAAGACCCATATGGTTATGTTGGGAGGACACTGGTGTGGGACAAGCCTCTCACTCCTGGACGCTACGATATTATAGTTGATATTAACGAGAATGGGGTCTACAATGCTGGTTGTGACCTCTTGGACGACAACAGCATAGCCATCACAGCAGGGTTCTTGGTTATTCCAGAATACTATCTTGGGACGATTCTTGGATTGGCAGCATTTTTCATGGCTTTGGGAGTGTTCCGTCTTTCACGGTGGAAAAAGCCGATATTTTCAATCAAGCGCGTTCGTGCGCGACTCAAGTAAACCAGCGCGTGCGCTAGTGCTTCACCGTAGAGGTAAGCAGAGAGGCTGAAGAGAGGCTCTTCAATATTTCGATTCTCTAAAATCCTGAATTCTAAGCTGAGAAAAAAGAGAAATTCCAGATTTTTGCCTACTTAGAAATTAGAATTTAGAAAATCAATTGTTGCTTCAACAATGTTAATGATGAGTATCGATCGAAGAACTAGGTTGGAAAGCACGCGCTAGCATCTTTTTTTTGACTTGCCTGCACTAATTCAGCTGAGCAAATGTTTACAACTGACTAGTATGCGTGTGTATCCTATTGAGATACTCTTAGTATCTCAACGTAAGAACGAGCAACGTCTCCATCGTAAGTCCATACCTCAATTGTGAAACCTTCAATATGCCAACCTTTCCATATCCTAACTAGCACATTCTCTTCTGTTCGTTCTTGGTTTGGAAGTACAAAATTGGGTTCCTGGTGGCTTTGGTATCTATCTATATATGTTCCGTTGTTGTCACGAAAGAAACGGTCTGTTATCAGAAATTCTACGTGTTGTCCATTGTTTTTTATGGTATAATTGAGTGAAACTCCGACAAAATCTCCAGAATCCCAAAGCACCGTTGCATTAACAGAGGTAATTTCAATCATAGATGTATAAAGTGATGTATTTAGCCAAGCTATTCTATTTTGGAGATTGACCATTTCAGAATGAAGTCCTAGGATTTGTGGCTGGTATGTTACGTAACTTAAACCATAGCCGCCTCCTAGTCCTATTACTAATGCAATAATGACCAACGCTACAAATTGCTTTTCCACAGTTATCACCTCTTTCGTTTATTCCATTATTTTACTCACTTATTGCCCCATAAAAATGCGATCGATCTGTCTTTAGATTGTCTGGAATATCGTGTGCAACCATCGGTATGCACAATTCCTTGCTTGCATCATCTGTGCATAGATCGATCGATCTCAATGACTTCAAGTCATCAATAGCAGAATCAACTCCAGCGCGCGCTACAACCCATAATGACATTCAACCTTCAGACACTTAAAACTGTTCGAAAACCCGAACCCAAAGCAATCCATGCCTTTCCAGAGAGTTACTAGAATGCTTTCATCGAAGTTTCGTTGTTTGTGTGTTTGATGTTTTGTTGTTCGTTGATCATATTTGTGCAATTGGTTGTTTGTCGATAGTGTGTTTGTGCTATTGTGCTATTGTCAAGTGCACATCATTGAAGCTAGAAGAGAGACTGAAGAGAGGCGCTTCGCTATCGAAACATGCTCAAGAATAGTGAGACAGGGGGATGACTGTCAGTCATGGATTTATGCTCTTTTGTCTTCTCCACTTGCTCAAGTAGTACACGCTTTGGCAAGTACTTGCACTCCAACCTTTTTTCACTACTTTCCTAAGCATGAGGGTTGAAAGTGCCTTTTCATAGAAGTCTTGATATTGAATAAGCTCACACCAAAGTTCGTCTGCTCCTATCGGGCCTTTTGATAATAGTCTGACAATATAAGTTCTACATTCCGAAAGTATTCTCTGTTTCTCCACCCTTTCAATGTCTTCTGGTGGATAAAGGAAGAAGCAGAGCCTGGTCTGTTTCCATCTCTTACGCTTAGTAGCTTCTCCATTTGAAGGTGTCTCCATAAATGGTCACATCTCGACCTCCCATTCGACGAACATGTAACACAAGAAAGAGGCACATTGTTTCTCCAATCTTACATTTACAAATTCCAAGAGAAAGTAAATTACAAGGAAAATCAAATTTTGTAAATGTAGAATTGTAAGAACCATAATCTAGCTTCTCTCCTTCTTCTCGACCAAGCGATAGTAGCCATGCATGTCTGGTACTTTCTCGAGTTTATGTTCCCTCAGGAGTTCCTGCAAAGCATTTATGATGGTCTGATAATGAACATTAGACATTCTATTCTGAACATATGCAATGATTGCTCTTAGAGGTTCTCCGGCTGTACCTTGACCATAAGAGGTTTTGAGGAAGGTGCAGGCAAGTTCCTTTGTTTCGTCTCTCTTTCTTGTTGTTCCACTGTAGCCTTCTGAAACAAGAGGACTGATTCGGGGTTGAACAAAGTCATTAATTCTCTCACAAATGAATTGGATGTCCTCAACTGTATAGTCTTGATCTGTGTAGACCTCTTTCAGATTTCTTTGATCAAAGTGTCTCATAACCATATGTGCAGCTACTGTCCTGATGATGTCGCCTTTAATTCTGAAGTCGGGTATTTCTGTTATTGCAAAAAGCTGATCATAGATTGGCTTCAACATAGCGTGTATAGGAGCATCAATAGATTTGATTTCGGTCTTGCAAAGCTCTTCATTTTGATTCCTAAGTTGCTCTTGCAAGGTCTTATCAACGCAGAAGTCGCCTCCGAATGTGTTTCTAGCCATCTCAGGAGTAATCTTGCACTGAATAATGCGAAACCTGTCAAGATGACCAGAATCGACCAGAATAGACAAAGTTTTCGCGTCGAACGGATGTGAAGCAGAAAGCATTAAGATATCGGGTTCATACGAGATCGTTGCTTCCGAAGGGTTGTAAGTCACACCAAGCTTTTCCAACTCGGACCTCTGAGCTGGGTCTATTTGTGTTTGACCAAGTTTGACAAGTGAGGTTGAAATCCTATCACCTTCGTAAATATCGTTCAGAATGCTGACCTTTGCAACCATTGGTCCTCCATGTTTCAAAACCGCTGAATGCTCTAGCATTAATACGAAATCAGCGCCCGCCAACACTGGTGGAACTATTCGTGCTTGCTGAAACGGACTCTTTGGGATATTAATCGAGCCACATAGGATTTCTGTTGTAGCCGACGAAAGGCGCACAATCTTGAATTTGCTTGGGATGGTTTTTGAAAACTCTTGCAAGAGTGTTGTCTTAAGAAAACCTCTGCGCCAGTATAATAGAATGTGCTGACGAGTTCTCAAGGTAGACATGTTTGCAAACTTCTTAGGAAAAAGTTTGGTAACAAATGCTAGCTCCAACTCTTCAAAGCTTCTTTCTCCAATCATTCCTCCAATGGAACTGCCAAGTTTTCTTGTGGTCTCGATTAGACCATCATTTTTCACTTCCAAATTTCCCTCAACTCAACATTGTTAATGCAAGCTCAAATCTAAGAAAATTTAAACACGAAAAAGTGTGATTATATGACAAAATGTAGGTGGTCATTGTTGCAGAGAGATTCACGTGAAGATTACATTGATTCTAAGTACAAGCGATTGATTGGAAACGCTCGAGGAAGAAAGTTGATTCAAGTTCTAAGACTGCTTACTGAAGGAATTATGACAAAGAAAGAGATTGCAAGAAGGACTGGCTTTTCAGCAAGTGAAGTGAGAGAGCTGGTTAAGAAGGGCCTGGTGGATGGATATATTGAGAGACGTACGAAAGAGATTCGCGGAAAACCTGGGAGGTTGCCAAGTCGTGGGCAAAGAAAGAGGGCAGGTAGACGTTCATACTATTATTATCTTAATGGAGATGGAAAATGGTTAATACGTCTTGACCCTGAGGTTAGAGACCGATGGGACGAAGTTGAGATTGCTTATGAGAAGTTGATTGAGCATACAATATTTGACAGTTATGCAAATTTAGTATATGCAATAAGAAAAAATGCTGAACTGAGGAAATATCAGAAGGCTGACTACTTTATGGATGATGAATTGCAGCGTACAGTCTTGAACCCTTTCCTGTATGTAGGCGAATATGGAGCAAAAGAAGTAACACAGCTTTATGATGAGCTTGTTAGAGTCATCAAGATAAGTGTCAGATCTGAGGACGTAATTGGATATTACTCAGCTCTCGAAGAAAGTCTCAAAGAACTCAATACAGTAGTCGATTGCCACAAAGCTCTCATGGAGAAAATGCGAACACTACCAGAAGTGCAAGAGTATCTGTGCAAGCATGTGTAATGTAAACCTCCATCTAAGCTACTACAGTCTATTTACACTGCAAGTTCTCGATTATTCATGTATATACAAAAAACCTAAAACATGGAAAACCATATCTGTGAGCCAGTTTCGCTGTTGTCGGTTTTTGTTTTTCAGGATTTTAGTGTAAGACTTTTGTGAACATCTTTCGGTTCATAATGAGGTTGTTCCAGCTTTATGGACATTTCTATTCAGTGCAAGGTCGATTTGTTCCATAGACTTCTCGACAAAACATATATGTTGACAAGGTCCAGCGGCGGCAAAGGTGTAAAGTATGATGACGAAAATGGCTGGGGAAATGTTGGATAGGAAATTAAAGTTGGAGAGAGTTGAGGCTTGCTTGAACTGTAAGAAGTTTGTGGAGTGTGATGATATTGGCAAGTTTGAAGAGTGTGATGATTTTGAAGAGGTTGAAGGCGAAGCTTGGGCGATAAAGAAGCTCGGTGAAAGTCACCTCTGACCGTCTAATCTTGTTTTTCTACTGCACATATATGCGAAAGACGTAGAGGATTCTTCTATAAGAAAGTTTTAGAAGCCTAAAATACAACTATCACACAAACTGGGATACGTTAAGGTAAAGGAGAAATCAATCTATGAAAAAGCAAATTATTGTGCTATGCATATTCATGATCTTTGCAATACTGTTCGCAGCGTTGCCTAGGAATCTTAGATCTGCTGAAGGCACAGAGTTAGCTAGATTTGTTCCAGGCGAAGTAATCGTAGGTCTTCAAGACATTTCAATCAGCAGCATCCAAGCTACTGAGACTATGGGCGGCACCGTTGTCAAACAGATTACCTCTTTGAACGCGATGGTTGTGCAAGTGGCAGTTGGTGAAGAGGAAGCGTTCATTCAAAGTGCAAAAAGCATCTCAGGTTTCAAGTATGCCGAACTCAATGGAATGGGTGAAGCAGCATACGTACCTAACGATCAGCACTGGGACTTGCAATGGAACATGCGTACAATCAAAGCTGACCAAGCGTGGAACATCTATAAGGGTTTCACTGATATCGTGATCGCAATAATCGACTCAGGTATTGACTACAATCATGTGGATTTGAGTACCCACTATGTGGCAGGAGGATACGATTGGGTGAACAACGATAACGATCCGATGGATGACAATTCTCATGGAACTCATTGCGCCGGCATTGCGTCAGCTGAAATGGACAACAACGTTGGAGTAGTCGGTGTGGCCCAATGCAGTATATGGTCTGAGAAAGTCTTGGATAGCGCGGGTTTTGGAGCAAATGACGATCTTGCAAGCGGTATAACTCACTCTGCTGACAACGACGTTGATATAATAAGCATGAGTTTGCAGAGATACCCTTACTCAAATCTCGTAGAGAGTGCTTGTACATATGCTTGGAATCACGGTGTGCTACTTGTTGCTTGTGCAGGAAACGACCAAAAAAACATCGATACAGATCCATGTTATCCCGCTTCTTACAATACGGTGATCGCAGTCTCTGCTACAACCAGCAATGACATATTTGATTCTTCTTACAGCAACTATGGCAACAAAATAGAACTCTCCGCACCGGGAACCAACGTCTATTCAACGATTCCAGACAATAGCTACGGCTACATGACTGGCACATCCATGGCATGTCCCCATGTGGCTGGCTTGGCTGCGCTACTCTGGAGCTATAAGCCAACACTCGCAAACAATGAGTTGAGAAACAACCTCCATAATGCTATAGATGATCTTGGCACAACGGGCAAAGACATTTACTATGGATATGGTAGAATTAACGCAGAAAAAGCGATTACGTTTCCGCGTCTTGAGAATCCAGCAACATTCGCGACGACAGGGGCAATCCCTACAAAGCTTGCAGTTTATCTGAGTCCACCTTCAATCCCAGCGCAAGTAGGCAACTACTACTGCATATTCATCCAACTTCAAGATGCTGGAGGCAATCCTGCTTACGCCCCAGCAAATGGGGTTGGGATAAGTCTCAAGTCCTCGAATGCAACGTTAGGAGCTGTCTCAACTACTTCAACGATTCCCGCAGGAAAGACGTTCGTCAGGACCTACTTTGCTGCTACAACGATACGGGGGACGACTTCGATTACTGCCTCCGCTTCCGATTACACTGCTGCAACTGCTACACTAACCACGGTAGTCCCTACCGACTCCCTAGGGTTGAACCCTAAGCTCGTTGTATATACAAATCCTCCAAAGCTTCCAGCCGATAGCTCTGTTTGTTCCTACGTGGTGACTGTACAGCTACAGAATAGCAGTGGGACGCTTCTCAAGGCTCCTTCTCCAGGTGTTCAGGTTGCACTGTCATCTTCAAATGTGTCTGTCGGCACTGTTACACCTCCAACAATACCAACAATACCAACAGGCCAAACATTCGTTCAGGCCACATTCACCACAACCTACATTTCAGGAAGCACAGTGATCACAGCTGTAGCTCCTGGATACCAGTCTGACTCTGCTACGATCTTGACTGTAGCGGCCATTCCCACGAGACTGACAGCATACGCTGTACCTCCCACTGTGCCAGCTGACCATGGAACCTATTCCAACGTGTTCGTGCAATTGCAGGATGCTATAGGAAGACCTGCCAGAGCGCCAGCCAACATCCAAGCTGCATTAGTATCCTCGAACCCGCTTGTTGGAACAGTCTCTTCCACCACAACTATCTATGCTGGTTCCACCTTCTCAAAGGCCTACTTCTATCCAACCTACACTCCTGGAACGACGATCATCACAGTCGTCGCTATTGGCTATTCTAATGGATCCGTTGCTATCAAAACTGTAGGCCCACAGCCTAGAAAACTGGCAGTATATCCGGGACCTCTGCTACCCGCGGACAATCAGTGGTATTATACAACCGCAGTCCAGCTACAAGATGCAACTGGAGAACCTGCCAAGGCGCCAGATGGAGGCGAACCAGTAGTTCTAACATCTTCAAATCCCTTAGTAGCTACCGTCAGCTCACCTACTAGTATACCCGCAGGCAGTTCGTACGTTCATATCGCCATTAGGACTACTGGTGTCACAGGTAGCACCACAATCACAGCGATTGCTGCAAAATATGGAACAGCCTCCGCAACAATAACAACTGTGGTGCCAAGTGGCTATCTTCAAGCTTCCAAGCTTGCTGTCTATTCAGTACCGCCAAGAATGCTTTCGGAAGGCGCAACCTATCAATATCCTGTTGTAGTCCAGTTGCAGGATGCTGTCGGCAACCCTGCCAGAGCACCAGTTGGAGGAATTGGGGTATGTTTATCCTCAACAAGTCCAACAGTAGGTACAGTAAATTCGATTGTGACTATCTCACAAGATGCCACTAGTGTGAGAACATCGTTTTCCGCGACCTACACTCCTGGCACAACCTCAATAAAGGCCGTAGTATCGGGCTATGCTTCAGGCTCAGGCGCGATGACGACTACGGGAATTGTCCCGACTCAGCTCTGCGTATATGCAGGTCTCCAACAGGTTCCAGCCGATGGAGGTGGCTACTCGATTGTTGTTGTTCAGCTGCAAGACGCCGGAGGAAATCCTGCCAGGTCGCCTTTAGGTGGTGTTGGAATAAGCCTTTGGTCATCTAACCCTCAGATTGGAACTGTATCGAATACTGTTTCAGTGTCTGCAGGTTCAACCTATGCCACTGCAGCATTCTCGTCAACCTACAACCCTGGTTCAACAAACATTGCAGCCTCTGTTGCCATGCTTTCGAGCACTCTCAGTCTTTCAGTGAAACCGTCAACGGTGATCGTTGGTGGCCAATTGACAATTAGCGGGCAGCTTTGGCCAAAGATTTCAGCAACAATCTACCTATATTACCGCAGTGGAGTTTCCCCATGGACTCTAGCGGCAACAATCACAACAAATTCCGCCGGAAGCTACTCGATAACTGCAACTATTCCCTCAATGCCCAAGAGTACCTACGACATGGTAGCAGTATGGCTGGGCAGCAAGACGTACAAAGGCGCAGTCTCAGAAATCAGATCCTTCACAGTAGTGTAGCGTCAACCACGACACACACTTCACTCCCTTTTTCTATTTGCTCCAAACTACATGGTTCTTTCGAGCGCAGGCGGCTTTTCTTGCTCTTCTTTTTCCCCAAGCTTTGTGGGAAGCTTCCGACCTGAGTGTCTCATCTAGCAATCAATTCACCCTGAGGCTGAGAGGTTTCTATTTTCCACTCTATAAGTTGTGCTCGCGGACTAGTCGCACCACAAATTCACATGAATTTTCTAATTTCTATTTCTAAACAAGAAAAAATCTTAGAAATTATATTTCTTCTCTCCACTTAGAATTTAGAAGATTAGAAAACACTACAACATCTGACATGTGATAACACAGACATTGGTAGCAGTTGAGAAGCGAATACCACAACGGAGAGGTTGGAAAGAACTAAGAGGTTGGAAAGAGGTTGGCTCGTCGTGTGCACGAAGTGCACGGCAATTCTTCTCTTCATTTTTCCTTATATAATCTTCATTATAAGAAGCGCGCGTCAAAAGATAGATGACTTGTGGAAGTCTGACCGAGGGATGAAACTCTACCCCAACCAACTTTGCAATATTGCGGAAAAGTTATAGCCGAACCGAAAGTAATTCGCTTGAATGGTGAATTGAGTTGCTTGAAGGCAAGGGTGTGAACCTTAGAATAATGGAAAGAGAAGACCTGCCCATCGTAAAGGGATGGGATAATGATGTTGGTATTATGGGCGAATATGAGCCTATTGTCCAAGAAACCAAAGCAGATTTGGAACGGCAATACGATAAACTGACTGAAGGGCAATGGTTCTTTGTGGAGAAGAAAGATGGCACTAAGATTGGGTTCATTGCTCACTTTGTATCGCATGGTACAGTGATAGGATACGCACTTCTACCAAACGAAAGAGGCAAAGGATATTGTAGTGAAGCCGTCAAAATTATGGTAGATTACCTATTTCTCTCAAAAGACATAGTAAGAATCCAAGCTGAAACTCACCCTCAGAACATAGCCTCTCAAAGAGTTTTGGAGAAGGCAGGTTTTAAGAAAGAAGGAATAATAAGAAAATCCTTCTTCAGCAGAGGAATCTGGAGAGACACAGCAATGCTCAGTATTCTCAGAGAAGAATGGAAAGAACCAAAAATACTAACAAAAACCGCTTGAAGAAAGCCAACTTTTTGGTTTTGCGGAAAAGTTATAGCTGAACCGACTCAAGTTATTGAGATTGGTGTTCAAGGTGCTTGAAGGCAAGAATGTGAATCTGAGGATTATGGAGAAAGAGGATTTGCCACTTTTTGCAGAATGGTTAAACAAGCCTGAAGTTTTTGGTGAATACACTCCTCTACATCAAATGTCCAGAACAGAAGTTGAAAAAATCTCTGAGAACCTTCATGAAAAGAAGTTATTCATAATAGAGAAAAAGGACGGTAGCAAAATCGGTTTCATAGACCATTTTTATGTTCTACACGTTGCAGGTAGACAGCTAGAAATCGGCTACAGTTTGTTGCCAAATGAGAGGGGGAAAGGATACTGCTCTGAAGCTATCAAGATTATGGCGGACTACTTGTTCCTCTCTAAAGACATAGGACGTATTCAGGCTCAGACTGACCCAAGAAACATAGCCTCTCAGAAAGTCCTAGAAAAGGCTGGGTTCAAGAATGAAGGAACACTTCGCAAAAGCTTTTTCATGAGAGGAGAATGGAGAGATGCCCACATCTACAGTATCCTCAGAGAAGAATGGAAAGAACCAAAAATACTGACAAGGACAACTTAAGAAATGGGATAAAACTTTTCCTATTCAATGAAAACATGCTGTAAACCAGTTTTTGTGAGATTCAGTTCTGGTAACTTTGAATCCTGCTTCAAGGGCTAAGTTGCTAATGAGTTCTAGAGTTTGCTCTTTCTCTTTTCCTTTCACTCCGTATCCTGTATAGATTTTTTCTTCATCTGGCAAATTGGCTTCTACAAATACAACGGATAGGTCTGGTTTTTCTCGAATGGTTGCATCCCACAGGTAGAGCAATCCATCCGATTTGAGAACCCTTTTAGCCTCTACCATGACAGCATGCTTTCTTTCAGACGTCTTGATATACATAAGTGAAAAGAAAAATGTGGCTACGTCAAAAGTGCCATTTCCGAAAGGCATAGAGCAAGCATCACATAAAACCCAATTGGCAACTGCACCTCTAGACCTAGCCTCACCGATTTCTCTCTTATTAATATCCACACACACAGTTTCCCTTCCGCATGTTTTGGCTATCATACCCTCTCCACCACCTCCAATGTCTACGACAAAACCTCCTAACCTTTCAAGGGAAACCTTCGCCTGCGGTTTTCTGGAAAGTTTCACAAGGCCTTTCATGAGAAGTCTTTTGATAGCTACATTCACCACCTTCTCTTTCTTGCTGGTTCACCATTGTCGTCTCAAGTTGCATTAATAATTTAGGGAGAAATCTCGCAATTCTCCAAGAAAATTGAAAGGAGAAGAGAGAATACGAAAACAGTAAAGCAATTCTCTATGTCCTTTTAAGCAACTGTGACCACGTTTCTGACTGGAGATATCTATGTCTATCGAGACTACAGGAAATATCTCCACTATTCTCATCACGCGTCATCGACAAAGCACCAAACATATAACATAGAACTGCCCTCGCATCCGCTCGGGTGCAAGCGCAAATGGCAAACAAGCATAATCTTGTCCTATACGTTGATCAAGAATTGGTTGAAAAGTCGCGTGAATTAGGCTTCAACTTGAGTAAGACCTTCGAGAACACGTTAAAACAGCTAATCCACACCTATTCAAACGTCAATCCCTTGAACAACAACATAAACAGTGACATTCAGGATACTTGGTGGGCCGGACCGGACTTGAACCGGCGACCTTTGGCTCGTAAAGCCAATGTCCTAACCAAGCTAGACGACCGGCCCTCTTCCTTTTCACTAAAGGAGCCATTATTATTAAGATTTAGGCCAATACTTTTTGGTGAATAGGGCTCGAGTTGTCCTTACTAAGAACGCCTCGATGGCCCAATTAGAAAGATAGCTAATTGCTTGTCGTTTTGATCTAGTTGTGTTGAAGCTTGCAGCGTTCTGTCTCGCATCTCTTTGATGATTGCTGTCGGGGATAGAGAAAATGGATTGGGATCTGCCTGTCTTTCAAATGTGGCAAATGATATATTCCAGGATATTGAGCTTATGAGAAAAGGATCGGAAAGAAAATTGAAAGGCAAAATGTTGAAGCTGATTTCTGAGCTGATCAAGAATAGCAGGAGAAGCGACAGAGAAATCGCAAAGGCAATAGGTGTTTCTCAACCCACGGTCTCCAGATTGATCAAGAAGCTGGAAAAGGAGAGACTGCTTGATTACACCTCGACTCCAGACCTGAGAAAACTGGGTTTTGAGATTCTAGCATTCACTTTTGGCAATTGGAATCGTGAAAGATTCCCTGATACAAGAGTAGATGAGATGAGGAATTTCATTTCAAGACATCCAAACATAATATTCGTCTCAACTGGAACGGGTCTAGGATGGGACAGAGTGGGCATATCAGTTCACAAAGACTACAGTGACTACGAAAAACTCGTACAGGATTTCAAATCAGACTGGGGAGAATACTTTGAATCGTTAAACACATTTATTGTAAGCCTCAAAGCTGACAACATTCTAAGGAACCTTTCATTCAGATCTTTGGTAGACACGCTCAAGGAAGAATGAAGTCAGAATACTCGTTCTGGCTGTCTAAGTGCTTCTAGTGTTCTATCTCTCACTCCTTAGATGAGAGGCTCACCCCAGTCTTCAACTTCGGCAAGATGAAAAAAAAGATGTGGGATTTGGTGTTTTGGTGTTTTGTTGTTTTTAGATTTTTCTTTTGCTGAGGACTGATCTGAAGGATTTTCCGCAGCATTCAAACAGCCCGATCGTAAGCTCCATTCTCTTGCCGCTCTTGTCCTTCCTGCCAGCCATCTTCCAAGTCTTCTTAGGAGTGCTAACTTCTTTCTTGCACTTAGGACACTTAGCCATATAATTCCCTTGCTGAAAGAATACATATGGATGAGGTTAAAACGTTTTCCATACTCAAAGACAAGAGAACGCCTCGAGCTGACAGCCTGCGAGGAAGACTTTCGCAGGTTCGACCATTCGGGAACAATTATAAATCCGTCACGTCATATAAAGCGGAACAAAACTACAACTAGCAGACTCAATCATGTGTTGGAGGAGCAGTCAAGGTGAAAGAATGAAGAGGATTCTGGTTACTGGCGCTGGAGGACCTGCAGGCATCAACTTCATCACGTCACTTCGCATAGCGCCTGAAAAAATGTTCTTGGTCGGAACCGAAGCCAACAAGTACTTTATCCACCTAGCCACAACAGACAGAAAACACGTCGTGCCCAGAGCGACAGAACCAAACTACATTGACACGCTGAACGAGATAATACGAAAAGAAAAAATCGAGTTCTTCCACGCCCAGCCAGACACTGAGGTAGAAATCATTTCGGAAAACCGAGAAAAACTGAAAGCCAATGTTTTCCTTCCCTCGAAAAAAGCCGTGCGCGCATGCCAAGACAAGCTGGAAGCCGCTAAACAGTGGAAGAAAAATGATGTGCCAGTCGCCAGATTCATGGAACTGCGCAAAGATTCAGATGTTGACAAGGCACTGGAGGAATTCGGCAGCCCAATCTGGATTCGAGCCACGCATGGCGCAGGTGGGGTAGGAAGCACACCAGCCGGCAACAGAGAGACCGCCACTTCATGGATCAACTACTGGAAGGCACGTAACGTGGCTTGGAAATTCATAGCCCAAGAACACCTGGCCGGCAGGAACATGGCCTTCCACAGTGTTTGGAAAGACGGCGAACTCGTGACTTCGATGGCAAGGGAACGTCTTGAATACATTTACCCGCATCTCGCGCCTTCAGGCATCACAGGCACGCCAGCAGTTCAGAGAACAGTGCACGATGAAAAGATAAACAAGATCGGAACCAAGGCCGTCCTATCAATAGACCCGAAATTCAACGGAATCGCCTGCGTAGACCTCAAAGAAGACGGCGAAGGCTTGCCCTGCGTCACTGAAATCAACGCTGGGAGAATGTTCACAACATCGTTCTTCTTCTCTTTCGCAAGCAAGACTCTGCGCAAGGACTATTCTGCAAACATCCCGTACCTGTACGTGAAACTTGCATACGACGAAAGACTCCCGAAGATTCCGCACTACAACGTTCTGCCAAAAGACATCTACTGGATCAGACACATCGACGCCCCAGCAAAACTAGTCAGAAATGGCAAGGTCATCGGAGAAATGTATCGTTGATCGACGCCGTAATCTTCGACCTAGACGGCACACTAATAGATCTGCCAATCGACTACTCAAAACTCTTCGAAGAATTCAGCAAAATCATGAAAACCCCAATCGCACACCCGATAACACGGGCAATTTCGAAACTAGACAACCACGTCAAGGGAGAGGTTTTCAAAGTGTGGGATAAGGCAGAACTCGCCGTGCTGAAAAACATAACTCCCAGAACAGAAGGTGTGACTCTTTACAAGCAATTCTCGCCAAAACCCAAAGCTCTTGTTACCATGCAAGGAAAAGCATTCGTGCGGAACGTTCTTGAACCTTTGGATTTGCGTTTCGATTTCATCTTCACACGAGAAAACAGCCTCGACAGAGTCAAGCAGCTCAAGCTAGCAGCCCAGAAACTCCATGTGCAATTCCAGAATGTGCTGTTCGTCGGAAACACCGAAGATGATAAGCTTGCAGCCGAGAAAGTCGGTTGCCAATACCGAGGTGTCAAATCATGAGAATCTGGTATGACGCACTCACGGGCAAACAGGTAAGATACGGAGCTGCCATTGCGGAAGGACTTCGATGTCGAGGGCATGAAGTCGTTCTAACTACCCGGAAGCACCCCGACACTTTGCCGCTAGCCGAATCCTTAAACGAGAAGTTCACTGTTGCTGGTCGATACAACACTAAGTCGCTGTTGACAAGAGTAGAGGAAGGCGCACGCCGTCAGTTATTCTTCTGTAAACTTTTCAAAAACAAAACTCCGGACACGGCAGTTTCACATGGCTCAGTGGACCTTTGCAGAGTCTCCTTCGGTCTCGGCAAACCGGTAATCACGACGGTTGACACCCCATATGCGGAAGCAGTTCACCGACTTACGCTTCCGCTCACGCGGTTCATTGTTGCCTCAAAATCAATACCAAAATGGACCCTGCAGCCCTACAACACGAAGGCGGAAATAATAGGTTTTGACGGCGTCGACGAAGTCGCGTGGATCAAAAACTTCAAACCCAGAACGAAGTATGATTTCGGAAAACCGCTAATCGTAGTCAGGCAACTTGAAGAGAAAGCTGTGTACACTAAAGACAAGTGGGATTCGTTTGCCTTGGCGAGACGGTTGGCGCGTCTAGGAAAAGTGGTGTTCCTTTCAAGATATGCTCGCAAGGGCGCAAAAGGTTTGATCGTTCCCAAAGGATTTGTTGACTCCGCCAGCTTGGTCGCACAGGCAGACCTTTTCGTCGGCGTGGGAGGAACCATCACTAGAGAGGCAGCACTACAAGGAACTCCAGCGATCGTAGTCAAGATGTTTGAGGATCAGTACGTAAATGACTTGCTGATAAAGAAAGGCTTTCCAATTTTCAAAACAAACCTCTCAGACACAGTGAAATTGGCAAAGAAGCTTCTTGGCAAGAAACATGACGTGAAACACTTGCTCGCTGAACTCGAAAACCCCGTTGAAACCATCACCAACATCGTTGGAAGAATAGGCAAATCCTAACATCTGTTCTTTCCTTCCGTTGCATGTGTGTAGATTTATATGCGACTTTGATCACCTTTGATGTTTCCGGTGAATGAGTTGCCGAAAGAAACTGTCTTAATTGTGGGACTAGGCGAAGTTGGCCACGCTCTTTTGGACTTACTCAAAGAAAGCGGAAAATTCGACGCCTATGGCGTTGACGTTGACAAGGAAAAAACGCAGAAGATAGCAGGTAATGCCAAACTGCCCAAGAACATTGACGTGATGCACATCTGCTACCCATGCAAGGACCAAGAAACCTTCGTGAAAACAACTATAGCCTACGCAAAGAGACTGAAGCCGAGACTCACAATAATAGACAGCACAGTTTCCCCAGGAACAACCCAAAAAGTCTTCGAACACACGAAGTCGCCCATAGTCAATTCTCCGATTCGCGGAATGCACAAAAGCCTCGAAACCATGAAGAAAGACCTGTGCTTTTGGACCAAGTACGTAGGCGGAACGACAAAGGAGTCGTCTGATGCCGCTCGGAGGCATTTTGAGAAGCTTGGGTTGAAAGTTAAGGTGCTGAAGGGATCAGCTGAAACAGAATTGGCGAAGCTGTTTGAGACCATTTACAGGGCATGGATGGTTGCCAGCTATCAGGAATGGCACCGCATTTCAAGGCATTTCGGAGCCGATTTTGACGAAGTTCTGGACATGATCGAAGACATTCACCGCATAGACCTGAACAAACCTCTGCACTACCCAGACGTGATAGGCGGACACTGTTTGATTCAGAACACAGAGCTATTGTTAAAGAGCTATGACTCCAAGTTTCTACGACTGATTCTCGAATCTAATGAGAAACGGAAAGAAGAAATCAAAAATCCAACTATCAAGAAAGAAGTCGAGAAGATCAGGAAAAGAACAGAAGCCTTGCAGAAGGAAATTGCTGGAAAAAGACGCTAACTCTCCTCGGTTAGCTCAACGCGATTTTCTTCGTACCACTCAATCGTCTTCTTGAGGCCTCTTTTGAAATCGGTTTTCGCCTCAAACCCGAATTCCTTCTTCGCTCTGCTCGTGTCCAAGCATCTGCGTGGTTGGCCATCCGGCTTTGACGTGTCCCACACTATCTTCCCTTCGTAACCAGTCAAGTCAGCTATTAATTCGACAAGTTCGCGTATCGTGATCTCCTTGCCTGCGCCGATGTTCACAGGTTCTGCTTTGTCGTATTTCTCGGCTGCAAGGATAATGGCTTCGGCAGCATCTTCAACGTACAGAAACTCTCTTGAAGCTTTCCCGGTTCCCCAGACTACAACCTTGTCTTGGTTGTCATACGTTGCTTCCACGAATTTCCTTATTAGCGCAGGTATCACATGAGAATCTTCCAAGCTGAAATGGTCTCTTGGACCATACAGGTTAACCATAAGAAGATGAACCGAGTTGAAACCATACTGCTGTCTGTACGCCTGAGACTGTACCAGCATCATCTTCTTGGCTAAGCCATAAGAAGCGTTTGTCTCCTCCGGATAACCGTCCCACAAGTCCTCCTCTTTGAAAGGAACTGCAGCATACTTAGGATAAGAACACACGGTACCTATGCCGACGAATTTTTCAACGGCTTCCTGTCGCGAAGCTTCCATTAGTTGACTATTCATCACAATGTTGTCATAGAAAAGAAGACCAGGATACTTCCTGTTGTATCCTATCCCTCCTCCTCGACCAGCCACATGTAAGACGACATCGATATTTCTAACTGCTTTGACACAATTCTCCCAGATTCTCAGATCAGCTCCCGCGCTCCTTGGAACCCTGACATTCTTCTGGCGAACTCCTCTTTCTCCAATCAAACGATCTACAACAAAAGAACCAAGAAAACCCGCGCCCCCAGTCACCAAGACCTTCTTGTCATCCCAAAACCCCATCAAGAACCTCCCCAAACGCCTTAACTACATAGTCAAGATCTTCATGTGTCAAATACTGATGACAGCCAATATAGAAGCCGTTCATACCCATGAACTCCGCAATAGGCAACGTTCCTTTATACTTGTTTTTCAGGTAACTGTATGCAGGCTGTTGCGTAGGTATGCAGCCGAACAAGGGCCTTGTTTCCACGCCTTTCTCCTCCAATCCCATCCTCATCTTTTTCCTAGACACTTTCTTCGGGTTGATGATGACAAGAGGATACGCCATGTAACTCACATTTTTATCATACTTAGGCAACTGCATGATACTTGAAAACTTGCGCAGATGATCATTGAGATACTCAACGTTCTCCCGCCTACGTTCTATTATCGAATCGATCTTCTTCAATTGCGCCAGCCCGAGAGCAGCCTGAAATTCCATTGTCTTGAAATTATACCCCACGATATCATGAGTAAATCTTGGGTCAAAATCATCCTGAGTCGACTTGATCTTCGGACAACCCGTCGTGTTTCTCGTGCAGATAGGACAGTCGCACATCCTACCGTTCGCCTTTATCCTCTTGACCAATCTGACGATCTCGTAATCATCTGTTGTTATAACGCCCATTTCGCCAACCTGAATGTTGTGCGCAATGTAGAATGAGAAATCAGAAAGCAAGGATAAAGATCCAACTTTCCTTCCCTTGTACAACGTGCCGTGAGCTTGTGCTGAATCCTCAAAGACGAGCAGGCCGTACTCTTCGGCGATCTTGTTTATCTCATCCATGTCGCACGCATACCCCATCAGATGAACAGGCAACACCACCGAAAATTCCTTAGGATTATCCGCTTTCTCCAAGCATGCCCGAATATTCTCAGGGGTTATGCAAAAAGTATCCTTATCAACATCGACAAAAATCGGCTCGAAACCTGTCAGAACGATTGCGTTAGTGGTCGCAATGTAAGAGATCGGCGTAGTGATGATTCTGGTCTTCTCTCTCACTTCTTGTCCTTTGCGCTTACACTTCAATGCGGTTAATCCAGCTATCAACGCTGAAGTGCCGGAATTCAGAGCCACTGCATATTTTGTGCCAATATATTTTGCCCAATCGTCCTCGAATTTTCTGACTATTTCTCCTTCCGAAATCCTTCCAGAATCTAAAACCTTGCCGATAGCGTTTCTAGCAGCTTTGTCTACCCTGAACTCTCCAACGGATATTCGAATGCGTTTGCTGGTGGCTTTCATTTCAATCAGTTTTCCACCACTTACGCGGAAAGATCTTTTGCAGTGTTTTGTCGCCTTCGCCAACAGGTTTCAAACCAGTCTTCCGCATGTCAGCGTCAATCATTATCTTCACCAGTTCTTTGAATCTTATCTTGGGTTCCCAACGCAATCTTCTCTTAGCTTTTCGCGGATCAGCAATCAATCCCTCAGTTTCAGTTGGCCTAAGATATCTTGGATCGATCTTCACATATTTCTCAGAGTCCAAGTCGACGTAGGAAAAAGCTTGTTCAACAAATTCCTGAACCGAATGGGTCTCACCGGTGCCGATCACAAAATCCTCCGGTCTCTCAAGCTGCATCATCTTGACCATTACTTCCACGTATTCCGGTGCATACCCCCAGTCTCGTTTTGAAGCAAGATTCCCCAAATACAGAGCTTTTTGCTTCTTGGCCAAGATGCTTGCGATAGCTCTGGTTATCTTTCTTGTCACAAACGTCTCGCCTCTCCTAGGCGACTCATGATTGAATAGGATTCCGTTGCAAGCAAACAAATGATAGCCTTCTCGATAGTTTACGGTCATCCAGTAGGAATAGACCTTGGCTGCTGCATAAGGACTTCTTGGTCTGAACGGCGTTTCCTCATTCTGAGGCGGCGGAGAACACCCGAACATTTCACTGCTGGATGCTTGATAGAATTTGATGTCGTTTCCGCTTCTTCTAATGACCTCCAAAAGCCTCGTAGTGCCCAGAGCGGTCACGTTTCCAGTGTATTCTGGAACGTCAAAGCTGACTTTAACGTGGCTTTGGGCTGCTAAATGGTAAGCTTCGTTTGGTTTGATGTTGTAGATGATGTTTGATATTTGCTCTGAGTCGGAGATGTCGCCATGATGAAGGAAAAGCCTTGCGTGTGGATCATGCGGGTCTACAAAGATGTGGTCTATCCTTGAAGTGTTGAAGGTGCTGGCCCTTCTTATTATTCCATGAACTTCGTAACCTTTAGAAAGCAGGAACTCTGCCAGATACGAGCCGTCCTGACCCGTAATCCCTGTAATAAGAGCCTTCTTCATGACAGACACCCAGTCAAATCATAATGCCATTATTCTGCGATATATGATTTCACCTATTATCATGCGGCCACGCAAGAAGACCAAGCCGCATATGTTGCCTCATCGAATATTCTCTTCAGCTTTTCATTTCTTTTCTTTATTGAGAACTCGCCTTGCTCAACCGACTGCCTTGCCTCTCGTCCAAGCCGCTTCTTCAGAGAGACATCTTCAATCAGAAGAGAAGCCTTCTCTATAATCTGGCTGACCATACGAGCTCTTGATTGTCGGATTCTGCGAAGAAGCTCCCAATCGTAATGATTTGGTGCTCCATTCCAGGTGTAATAGGGCACGTTTGGCTGGGGTTTGAGAAGAATGCCTGTTTTCATGTCTTGGACCGCTTCAGGAACATCGTATAGACTCACCGCTATCACAGGAAGCTCGTAGCTCATTGCCTCAAGAATAGCCATCCCCAGATTCAGATGCGTTGGAAACAAGAGCACATCTGAAGAAGCATAGAGACGAGCCAACGCATCCTCACTTAATGGTGTGCTAAGTATTTTGATGTCTGGTCTGTTGGCGTATCTTTCTTGTATTTCTGGAGGAACCCACGACCTCATCACTAACTCCAATCTATCATATTTCTTGCTTAACTCCAGAAAGGCCTCAACGACCTCATATCCTCCCTTCCACTCAAAATTGAAGAAGTTAAGCTGATTTGTGCTTCCAACAAAGAGAAACCGGACTTTATCATCATTCCTTTTTTTGATGAATGCTTTTGGGCTAATGGCGAAATGTACTCTTTCAATCTTCTCTTTGAGAGAGGCGCAATTCAGGCTGCGATACAATGTTCTCTCAGCCCAATCACTCCAAGGCAAAATCCTCCTGCAGTGCTTGGAAGATAGAGCTTTTTGGACAAACCGCCTGCACAGTCTGATATCACCATAATTGACCAAGGCATTGGCATATTCAAAGTCGACCACCCAAGGCGTTCTGTCAAGAACCAGTTGCTGTGAGGCGTACACTAAACCGGAATCAGTTCTAGTTTTGGCTTGCAAGCCTTGAACATGCCTGATGCCCACGTACTGCAACGTCTTTACTTCGCGCCACACCTCTCTCGCATAAGGTATATTTTCAAACTTCTTATTGAGATCGAACACTAGTCGCTGTTTTCCAGCAGATTCGAGACCGCCGGTTACGAACTGATACCCATCAGGTGGGAACTTCGTCAGCTCTCTGTAAATGGAATGAACTGGCCCAGCGCCTGATCGGCCTCTAAGATATACTTTTTTCATGCCAGAAAAACTCTGCACTTGGTTCGTATTTAATGCTACGCTCCCCCGAGCTTTTGCCTGTTCGAGGAGGAACTTGCTCCGGCTCTAGATCTACGCTACTTCAACTTGGGTGAACAGATTCAGGAACCTCATTATGTTTCTTGCTTTCTCATAGTCTTGGTTACTCGTAACAACGACTTTCCCAAACCCGTTAGTCGCCTCTTCAAGAATGTGCTCGTAGATCGACGGTAGGCTTTTCTTCTGCATTAGATTGAAGAAGATACGTGCGTCCTTACCCAAGAAGATCTTGTCGTCTTCTTTGAACTTGAGGCTTATGGTTCGTTGGGATGGGTAGCTCTCGTAGAACCCTAGAAGACCTCTGAAGTAGGGGTTCTCAGGAATTTCGGAGAAATAGCGTCGAAACACGTATTGAATCGTTTCTTGCAGGTGTTCAGGGGAGCACGGTTTGCGTCTGAACAGTGGCTTAAGCCTCATCTTGGAAGCCTTAGCCAGTAGTCTCTGGATCCTTGGGAAAGGTAGGTCTAGTCTTTGGCCGACTTCAATCACAGTTCTTAGGCAACCGTTTATCGTCTCGAATTTTCCCACATCAGAACGAATATAGTTTTCAGAATACACCCTATACCTATACCAAGGCTCAACCATCTTCAGACTCAACGTGCCGATGCGACTTCCATCAAACCTTAACCAGTACGGCATGTTCCAAGTTATGTAACTCGAAAGCACGTTTCCAAATGCTTCTTTCTTGACGAAAAAGAAGTCTGGAATGATGTTTGACCCGCCTCTCAGGAACAGCATCGCAGGCGAGGAAGCGGTGATACTTTTCACCGTTCTTATTCTTCCAGAGACCGTGCCAATCTCATCCATCTTCACTATGTCGCTAAACACTCCGTCACAATCTTGGTTTTTCAATGCGGATACGTTCCGTTCAAGCGCTTTGTCGTCTGAAAGCTCGTCATCAGAATGCAGAATAGTGATGTATTTGCCGCGAATGGATGGAACACCAGTCATTAACGCGTTTAGCTGTCCACTGCTCTTCTCGCGCAGATATGCTATCCTGTCATCGGTAAATTCTCTTATGATGTTTGGGGTATCGTCTGTTGACCCGTCGATTACGATTAATTCCCATTTCTTGTGGCTCTGTTTTAGAATGCTGTGGATTGCGGTCGTGACGTACTTTGAATCGTTGTAGGTTGGCATCAGCACAGATGTCTCTGGTCTGTCAGGCATTCACGTTTCTCCTATGATGCTACGGTATATTTGGGCTACTTTGGCTGCGTGAGCTGTGTAAGAGTGATTTTGGAGAACGTGCTTCCTCGCTTCGTCTCCTATTCTGGAACTGAGACCAGGGTTACTGATGATTGTTTCGATGGCTGTTGCTATTGCTTCCGGTTCCTTTTCCTTGACTAGCAAACCATTTTCCATGTTCTTTATGACTTCGTGCATGCCGCCGATGTCTGAGCATACCACTGCTTTGCCGCAGGACATTCCCTCAAGCATAGCAAGTGATGTTGCTTCTTGGATTCCGTGGGAAGTTATCGAAGGGATCAGGATAACGTTTGCCATCTTAAAGAAGGAACTTATCTTGTCGTGGGGAGCCATTCCCGCAAGATGTATTCTTTTGTCTTCTTCGGCTTCTTTCATTATTCTTTCTCTTTCAGGTCCGTCTCCGGCTATTATCATCTTGACTTTGCTGTCTCTTGTGCTCTCCATTGCGTGGACAGCATAGATTACCCCGTTCTTCTCCACAAGTCTTCTCGGGACTAAGACCACGAAATCATCAGGAGCAAAACCCAGTGATTTTTTCAGCTCTTTCTGTTCGTCTTCCGATACTGGACTAAAGGTATCGGTGTCGACGGCATTATGCATGACAGTTATTCGATCAGCAGGGTAGCTGAACTCTGAAATCGCGTAGTCTTTCAACCTTCGGTCCACGGCTATTATGCGATCCGCGTTTTTCATTCCGTCTTTTTCCAGCTGCAGAAGATGAGGATAGACGGCATCTCGGTCTCTTTTGTTCCGTATGAATTCGATGTTTTCTCTTGCAAAGTAGCCGTGGAGAGTCAGTACTTTCTTTTGCGGCATTGAACGCACTGCCAACATTGACAAAACATCGTGCGAGTGGATTATGTCGAAGTTTTCATGTGGAATATGCGATTGTAAGTAGCTTATCATCCAGCCGAGTTTGATTTCATTGCGTCTTTTTTCGGTAAGGAGCACGAGAGCATACCGCTTGATTCTTTCTTTCGCGCTCTTCTTGATGTAGTAGAGGGTGGCCACCTGAATGCCCAGATTCTCTAGCCCTTTTTCCAGAAGGAGCAGATGGATGTGTTTACCGCCTTGATATGTTGTGTAAGGGTTGTCGGTGGATGTTAGAAGTATCTCCATCTATTTTTCTCCCAACGAATCGTAGATTCTTAGCAACTTATCCACAACTATGCTTGGCGTGTGCTCCATAAGTAGATAGTCGTATTCTTTTTTCCATAGTTCAGCGTCCGCTTCTTCTATGAGGTCAGCAACCTTGTCTTCCGTGTTGACATCCTTGAATGGAAAGTGCTCGTATTGCGGGAATTCTATGGCCACGTATGTTACGACTGGTCTGCCAGAAGCTATGGCTTCCAGCGAGACCATTCCTAAAGACCCTAGGGTAAACCTGTCAACAACAACATCGGCATCCCAGAAATAATCGCTTAGTCTGCTATGAGGCACCTTTGGCAACACGTTCAGACTCAGTCCGAGCGAGGCAGCCAAAGCCATTGTCTTGTTAAAATCTACGCCGTGCGCGATAATGCTGACGTCAACATGCTCCTTGATCTTGGCCAGTGCTTTTACCGCGATGTCTGATCCCTTCACGGTCCAGTTGGAATCGCTTGCTATCAGAACTCTCTTCTTCTCTCCATGCGCTGCCATAGGTTTCGGAAAGAAAAGCTCGGTGTCCACTGGGTTGGGCAGGTATTCTGCATCTTCTCTGAATGACCTAGCTTGCTCCAATACGTCTGGAGTGCTGACAAGTACTTTGCCACAGTTTTTCAGATTGTGCCGAACAATCCGACCCCAGATGCGATGATTCAAGCTTGACCTTAGATCGCTTCCATGAGCATGACCAATCACAGGATACTTCCCAAACTTCAAAGCAAGATAACAATCCTGAAGCAAATAGTGGATATGGAATATGTCGCCAGAAGCCCTGAAAACCTTCCAAGAGACACCGAAGGTTTTGTCCCACAAGCCCCTAGAACGTTTCAAATGCAACGTTTCAATATCGCGAGGAAAGCTCTTGAGCAGCGTCTCTCCGACATATGCACAGTCGTTAACCATGACAATTTTCAAACAGTATTCACGCTCTCGGCAACAAGTATTTTAAAAAGTGTTCAAACATAAAAACCCTATATTGGAAAAAGGCAATGCAAGAGTGAAACGTTTGGCAAAGCAGGAAATAAGACTTCAGTATTCTGGTTTGATAATATTCGCAGCCAAATTGCTGAGTGTTGCCACAGGCATGATCTTCACCCTTTTGATAACAAGAAACACTACTAGAGAAGAATACGGGATCTGGTCAAACGTTTTTGACTTGCTGGCTTACTTCATGCTTCTATCTGGTGCACTTCCATTTTGGACAACTCGCTTCGTTGCCCGCGGAAAAGAAGGCGCTACAAAAACAGGATTACTCGCAAACCTAATCTTGGCCCTGATTTCGGTGGCAATCTATCTTCCTCTAGTCCCTCTGCTCACAGGAGCACTTGCCACAAGCGGATACATACTCCTGTATTTTGTTGCGTCAGCACAAATGATTAATCTGTATGCTATCAATGTGCTAGAATCTTGCTTGCGCTCAGTAAAACCCCATGCAGTTGGGTATGGTTTACTCATAGAAGAAGTGATCAAAGTCTCCTTGGCGTACTTGTTGATAGTGAGGCTTCAGCTAGGACTTCTGGGAGCAATGATTGCTCTTGTAATCGCGGTCTCAATTCAGATAGTCTACTATGTGAAGCTGACGTGGGCAGATCTTGGACAGAGAATTCAATGGAACTATGTGAGAGAGTGGCTGAAAGGTTCAATCGCTAACATCTACTACGTGATCGGGAATCAGATAGCCGCATTCATTTTCATATGGCTCTTCAGCCTTGGCAGCCCAGAAGCGAGAGGAAACTACCAAGCCGCAGCGACCATTGCAAACATTGTTGCATACTCTTCATTTCTCGCGTTTGCGCTGTATCCGAAGTTGCTGGCGAAAGACAGCTTGGAGGATGTGACGGCTTCGTTAAAGATGGTGTTGATGTTTGCAGTTCCCATGGCGGCTGGAGCTATGGCAATATCGGAATCATTTCTGATAATCCTAGACGCGCCTTATGGAGAGGCTGCTCCGATCCTGTTCTTGTTGGCTCTTGATGCACTCGTGCTGACGATTTCCCAGTTCTACACTTTTGTATTCTTGGGAGTCGAAAAGTTGGATGAAGAGGCAAAGATACCGCTTGCACAGCTCGTCAGAAGCCACATTTTCAAGGTGTTTACATTGCCCTACATTCATGCCCTGATCACGTTACCGACAACATTCTACGTTTTGACAGCCTTTGCAGCCGGTCAACCCGTACAAGCTGCAATCTACGTAACGGTGATCAACATGACAGCACGCATTGCCATGTTCGCCGTCTTGTACATGATCATGCGCAAGTCAGTGAGAATAATCGTTCCTTGGAGAAGTGTAGGGAAGTATGTTTTCGCTTCTGTGGTCATGGGTTCTGTGCTGTATCTGCTTCCTCATCCAACGAGAATCTTCTTGACTCTTGCCACGGCAGCTGCTGGCGGGTTGGTGTATATGGCTTTGCTGTTGGCCATCGATGAAGAAGCAAGGGCGCTGGCTGTCAGCGTATTGCAGGAATTAAGAAGCAGGTTTAGATATAGAGCCTAGTCGTTGTTGTTCCATAGTTCAAGGAAAAGAACCTTGATTGCTTTTGCAAAAGCATCGTAGTTGGTCCAGAGCGCAGCTACTTTCCTTTTTCCGTTGTTCTTCCTAATTAGAAGTAGCAGTTGTTCGCTATCTGTGAGTATGAATGTTGGCATGCCGTCAACGCTTGAACGCGAGTATTTTGCTTTCTTCAGTTTCAGCTTTTCGATGAAGAAGCAGCTTTTCGGCGAGTAGTTTGTCAACAGTTCGACGTTAATGTTCTTTTTTGACAGTTTCTCAAGCTTGTCGAAGAGGCCTGAGTGGTAGAAGTTTGTGATGTCTTGTTCTGACGTGAATGCGAGCACTTCCTTCGTTGAATTGTTGAGCAGTTCGTCTGCTTTCAAGCTAATTTGCTCCTCGCCTTCCAGTATCTGGAACACTTCTTTCCTTTCCTGCTCGTTTTCAGGTTTTGGCAAAGAGAGCCAAATGTCAACCAGACCTTCTTTTCTCCTTTCAAGAAGGTTTATCTTCATCTTCTTCGTTTCAATAAGTAAATTTAGTGTTTTCTCGAACGGTGTGGCCAAGAATTTCAAGGGTTTCTCGAAAACGGACGATATCAGCCCTTTCTTTTCCAGATCGCGCAGAATCCGGTATGTTTCGGTTCTGTGAAGCGACAAGGCCTCGGAAATCTCGCTTGCCTTGTGTTCGCCCGTTCTCGCAATATGAAGATAAACTCTAACCTCATTCTTGGACAGCCCGAGCCCATTAAGAGCCTTCTCAACCGTTTCCAGAGACTTTGACGGCCCTTTGTCTACTCTCACGAATCTCCATAATCCAGTATTTTCATCATACAGCTTCGTGATGCCTTCAGGTTTCTCGACTGATAACTCCATTTTGATCCCTTGTTGCCTTACCCCTTGTTCCAGTTCTGATACAGAAGCCGAATCTACGCACAGTATATTTTATACTTCTGAACCCAAAATATGAATCAAGAATCCATATGCAAAATCTTAAAGCGAAGGCTGATGAATCAAGAATGAGGAGAAAGGAAAGTGCAAACGCGGCCAAATGCCACATTCAACATAAGGCGCCTCTTCTTACCCAAAAACAACCATTGGCTCAAAAGAACCATTCTCATCTTCAGCTTCATCCTGTTCGACTACGTCTCGACACTTGCATTCTGCCAGACACCGTATGAAGAAGCCAACATATATGCAAGAGCATTCATGACTTCTCTTGGAATACTGCCTGGCTTAACTCTATTCGTCCTAATAGCCAATCTGCCGGTCTACATGGTCTTGAGCGTTGACTCGCACGCTATCAGACTACCGCCGAAAATCGCTGTTTTCATTGAAGTAGCTGTTGACGCTTTTTTCGCGTGGTTTGTGGGTGGTTTACACTTCAGCGGAGGATCAAGTTGGTACTGGACCGTTTCTGCCCTGCCGCGCCAGGCTCTTGGCGCATTGCTGTACATGGTTATTGCGATTCCGTTTGTTAAACCTCACCGGCCCCGCTACGACAACTAGCGATCAGTTTGTGTGTCATAATCTGCAACATACTAACCCTCTTATCCAGCCCAACTCGATTAGTAAGCCAAACAGTCCACTGGAAACGCTTAAGGAGAATAAAGAATATGGGAGAGAATGTTCAACCCAGTCAGAACAAGGAACAGACACAGAAAGCAGAGACCCAGACTCAGGTCGCACAGCAACCGGAAGTCTTCTGTCCGGTAAGTCTAACTGATGCATCACCTATCGGGTCCGAAAACTCGAAGGCAGAAATGGAACAAGCAATGCAAGAATTGCTGAAAACCGTAAACGAAGAAGGAGCACAGCTAAACCAATTTCTAGCCAATGAAAGCAAGCTAATCCTTGAAGTCTGCACTTCCCTTGCGGCAGTTTTGAAAAAACTCGGAGCCTCCTTCAACATCCCACCCGAAAACATACCATTCAAAAGAAAAGTCAGAAAAGCAGTTCTCAACAAAACTGGAGAACTGACCCTTACATACGAAAAGGACGAGAACCACTCAGCACCTCTGGCAGAGTATCCGCCAGACATTGTCATGGCCATCCTATGGGACGTTATCCCAGAATTGGCAAGAACAATGACCGTATACAGAAAAAGACTGAACACAAGGGCCAATTTCTTCGAAAAAGTGAGAAAAGAGCTGAAAACAGTCGCCAAAGCCATGGAGAACGAAGAAAAACAGGAGCCAAACAAAGACCAAGACAGCCGGTGCTGAACTTGGGCGGATTGCTGACTGAAATCCGAACCTTCTATTCGCTCAAAGAGATCAGAGAAAACGTAGAAACCGAACTGAGCCAATACGAACTGCTGCTCGAGGACTACAGTCAATGGTTAGGAAGTATACTCAGAAATCCCGCATCCTCAAAGGACCCTGAATGGATCAAGAAAACCGCCGAGTTACAGAAAGTCTTGAAATCCGGAAGCAGAAAAAGCGGAAAGAAAGAGGAAAACAGCAGCAAAGTAACAGAGTGGGTTCAGTTCAAGGATGTCTTGCTCAGCGCTGATGCGTTAGCGGAAGCAGAAATGCTTTTCGAGGCAGTTGAAGAACTGAAAAACAAAATCGGCAAGCTCGAGAAAGCCAAGAACTCGCTCATCGACCTGGAACGATACGGTTTGGGAAAGGACTTGCTCTACGTAGCATACCTGCATGATGGTGTGCCTGAAAGGATATTCTTCAAACCGAAGAGGGATGTTGATGTTGCCGGCAAGTTTGAATTCGAGACTGAATTTTCTGTAGCAAGACAAACCCAATAGACCTGCCTTCACCAGGAAAAACAGCACAATAATCTAAATGGCATTGATTTCATCAAACCCAGCAACAATCAGGTTCAATACGTTAACGCTATCTTGTAGGTTCTCAACCGAGGAAGATGGCTAGACGATGTAGTTAGCGGTGATGTTGCTGTTCATGTATCTTCTCAGCAATCTCTCACTCACTAGACCCCATTTGAATTCTTCGCCATCAACGTGCAGAACAAGTATCAAATCCGAATCATCCGTCTCTGTGTACTCCACCAGAATCTCGTACAGTTTTTGCGGTATGTCCAAATCCAGATCCTCAAGCTGACCGCCAGCAGTGTCTTTCGCGTGAAAAACGGCTCTATGTGTCTCCTTTCCTTCGCTGAAGTGAACCTTCACGGTGCTGACATAATACAGTTTATCCCTGTAGCTTAAGATAACATGACGGGCGTTTTCTGAACGAGTTTCCATGGCTCCATCCAATCAGGATAGCCTCCAAGTTCCGCGAAGGCGCATTCAAAAAGAACGAGCCGTTTCAGAACAGTTAAACCATCTTTCCTCAACAGCAATATGCCTGAAATCGACTGATCGAAAACGATTTCCATCATCATCTCAGCTCCTGCAAAATGCCACGTTCAGATCTTCATTCTGAGCGTTTCCTGCGGACGAACCCTATGCCTCAGATGCAACGTTACTTGCTTCAAAGTATAGATTCGAGAATTTCTTGGTTAAGTCCCGCAGACTGTAGACTGTGCTACAGGATTTGAAGAAGCATTCCATTCGGCGACTCTGCACGCCGATGCCAATGATTGATATGTTTCTCCCCGTCAGGTTGTTCAGAGTCCTCTTCAGCGCCATGTCCACGTCCGTGTATCCATATGGCCATCCGTCGGAAACGACAGTTATCAGTTTCATGTTTTCGTTTCTTGACTTTATCACTTGCCCTGCAAGCGTCAACGCGTCGGGCAGGTAGGTCATACCTTCGAATCCTATTCCGCCGATGCGGGATCTTGTTCGAGTGTTGTATCGTTCTCTGAAGTCTTTGATCACAAGTAAGCGATCGCTGAAAGCATATGCTCCCCATGAGTGCGGGTCCAGAAGCAGCTCGTTTGCCACTTCAGTCAACATCAAGAAGAGTTCCAATGCAAGGTCCCTTGTGCAATTCATACTCTTGCTGGCGTCAAACAATATTATCCAAGAGTAGCTTTTGCTCAGGTTTTCATCTAACATGAAAACGTCTACACTGGGACTCTTGCTGGCAACGACTTGAATCACTTCCTGCAGGTCAAGCACGCCGTAAAGCTTTCTCGGATCTTCATCCAGCGCATCTCTGGCTACAAGGAGACTCTCTATGAGTCTATGCGCTTCACTCTTGCACCTAGACCTGATTCTCAGATATTCGGCGTAATCCGGTTCAGGAATGCTGACAGATTTGAACCCCGTCAAGGGCAAGAGTTTTCCGTATCTGGAAAGCATCTTCGCCTCTTTTTCTTTCTGGCGCCGCGAGGAATCGTAGACCTGAACCGCCTCGTTTTCAGCCACCTTCTTCGACGTTTCTTCAGCATCCTTCAAAGACTGTGGAGACCCTCCCAAGAACTTCAAATGCTTCCCGAAGTCATCTTCAATCGCTATGTCTGAACTGACAAGGTAAGAAGGAAGGAAAGCGGAACACGTCCCTAACTCTTCTGTGTGAGGAAAGAACGGAGCCTCAGTTACAGTGCCTTCGTCTATAATGCAGTTGTAGATTTCGTCAGCGGCTTTCAGCTTGTCCTCTTTCATGTTCACTTTTTCATCCCTGAACGAAAGCCTTGCCTTCTCTCTGTACTCGTCAAGGAGGCCTCCAAGATGAACGACCAAATCGTGCTCTTTTTTCAGTCCATCCGGAACCAGTCCAGTGTTTGCCCTGACCAAAAGACTTGCCATGACCTTTGTTGCAGGATTCATCATTTTGCCTATTCGCCTCAGTCGCTTCAAGGCCAACGTATTCGCGAATGCAACATCTGTAAGCTTCTCAGGATACCGCGCGACAATGCAAACGTTGGCGCTCACATCTTCCAGAAGCGAGATTGTGAACTTTGATAGGCGGTTATCCTTGCGCCTTCTCCATTCTTCGTAGTCTTCGAAGTTTGAGGAAAGAACGTGGGCACCGAGGTGAAAGACCGAGGCTCTGAAGAGGCTGACAAGCTGTCCTATGCCTTGGGCGTCCGCTGGAAAAGTGTAGCCGAACAGAGAAACTGTCTTTTCTTCTTTAGCTTCTTCGATTGCTGGTTCTGGAAAGACACATACAAAACCGTTGTTGCCTTGAGAAAGTTGGGGGAAGATCGCCTTGGCTGATACTAGGAGCTTGGTTTTCATCCTGTCTTTTTCGAAAAATATCGACCAAGCGTATTCCAGAAACCCCAATCGCTTCACCGCTTATGAACGTCTAACTCTTGAAGATTGACTCAATAAGTCTCCTTACATCTCCCTGAACTTCAACGCTGTCGCTAGTCAACGCAACAATGGTTTCTTCTGCAGCGCTCAAAGGATCAGATCCATCCTTTATCAAGACCGCCCAATGAATCAAATCGCCTATCGAAGGCCCATAGGGCAGGTCGCCTGCTTTGTATTGTCTGCGCATTTCCGCGCCTACTCTTATGATCTTGTACGCCATGTCCTCACTGATTCCCGCCCGTTTCACGAGCATTTCTGCCTCCTTGGGAGAAATCCTGTCACCAACGCTTTCGTAGTCGAAGTTGATCCAAACACTCATCCTTCTCCTGAACGCAGCGTTCAGCGGCTTTGTTCCAGAGAATTCCGCTGAGAAAGGGTTCATGCTTATCAGAACGTACGCACACGGATGCCGTGTAACTATTTCGTTATCCTTCTCGGTCAGAACTAGGTGGCCTCGAGTGTCGAGCACAGGGTTCAACCTTGTCGCAACGTCTTGTTTCATCATGTTAGCCTCGTCAAGATACAAAAGACCACCACCACGCAACCAGCTGGTAACTTGACCGTCAACCCAGTTCTCCTTGCCAAGACCAATGAACCTCCCGATCAAGTCGTAAGATGACGTCTGTAAACCGCAGTTGACTTCCCACACAGGCAGGCCTGTCAATTCTGCAACAAGATAGGTTATGTGAGTCTTTCCAGTTCCTGAAGGCCCTATAAGCGCGCACTGCTTAAAGAAAAACAATGCTCGAATCATTCGCTCAACATATCTCTGACCACTATCCACGTACTCCGGGGTGCCTGTTGGAACGAGACTCTCGAGACCCTCAGGAAAAATGTGTCCTGGATGAAGATCATACTTTCCAATGTCATACTTGTGATAGTGAGGAGACTGGGACATTTCGCGTCTTTTGCATATGTCCACGGTTATTTTGGAGTTACCTCTCTTAATTGACATAGATTCTGTTTTGGTGGCGTATACACCTGTGCCTTTTATGGCGTCTGTGGCGTACCCTAGAGAGGCTGTCTTCTGCTCCTGTTTCATTGTCTTTTCCTTGACATATTCTGAGGTTGGCGAGTGATAAAAGTATTATGTCTTAATATACAAGATTAAGTCGACGTATCACAACAGTGTATGTAAACTCCCCACACAGACACACGCTTATTATTAAACCGACGGGTAAAGAGTTCGTTAATCACGACTAGGAACGATTCTCAATGACTGAACAACAGCCCGCGCCAGCACCTGCACCCCAAGGAACCCAACCCCAACCAGTCATAAGCTCAACACCAACGACCGAAAACCCGAAGATGACGGAAGAGCAGACCACCGAAGCGATGAAAGAAATTCAAGAAAATGCGGGACAAATATCTGAGCTCACAAGCGAAGAGGAAACCCTAGTCAGAGAGTTCTTCAATTTCCTGGTCAAAATCCTAAAGCCTTTCGGCAAGACACTCGAGATTTCAGTCTCTTCCTTGCCAGAAAATTACAAAGGGCGAATAAGCAAGGCATACTTATATCTTAATGGACAGCTCGTTCTGGTTTTTGCGAATGGGGAAGTGGAAATACTAAATCTTGCAGATCAGGAGAATCACCAAGTCCTCGTGGAAATAGCGGGAGAAATCATGACAAAGTTGAAAGCGATAATCGCTTCTTACAAATCAAAGACCGAGAAGAGAGTCAAATTCTTGATGCAGATGACAAAGGGACTGCAGAAAGTTGCTGAAGTCTTCTCTGAAGACACAGACACGAAGTAAGGCCCCGCAAGCCTGCTACAGCAGAAGCCCAGACAAGATCCTATTCAGCTCCTCTTTATCCTTAAGGCTCCGAAAGATGGCTTTGCCACTTGGGTAAAGACGAAAAGAGTGCTTCTCGAAAGCCAGTTCAAAGACTATGTTGGCAATCGATTTCCGCAATTCGGCTCTCTTCAGGATTCTGGCGATGGCCTCATCCTTTTTGTCGTATTTGAAAGTGACGATTATGTCTTTTTCTTCGCCGCACGTTCCATCAGTTCTGGCCACATAGTCTTCAATGCTGGCCATTAGAATTGTGCGATCTCCTTCAAGATTTCGATGAATCGGTCGACTTCTTCGCGGGTGTTGTAGACGTAAAAGCTTGCTCTCGCAGAGGATTTCAACTTGAGAATCTGATGCAAGGGTTGAGCACAGTGGAAGCCACTTCTTATCATGATTCCATAAGCATCAAGTGACAAGGCAATGTCATGAGAACTCAAACCATCAACGCCAAAGGGAATTATCCCACACTTTGCGGATGGCTTCTCTGGACCGTAGATTTCAACGTTCTTCAGTTGTTGCATACATTGTGTCGCGTATTTTGTCAGCATCTCTTCATGCGTCCCTACGTTTTTCATACCTATTCGCAATAGGTATCTGACTGCCTCCATCAAACCTATGCCGCCTGCGATGTTGGGGGTTCCAGCTTCGTACTTCCATGGCAGACCAGTCCATGAAACGGAGCAACGCTTTGTTGTCGGATCATAGGAAACCTCACGTATCATCTCTCCTCCACCGTGGAAAGGCGCCATTCTCTCAAGAATTTCCCTTTTGCCATAGAGCACGCCTATGCCTGTTGGAGCCAGCATCTTGTGACCGGAAAAGGCAAGAAAATCCATGTCCAAATCCTTAACATCAACATGCAAATGCGGCACGGACTGCGCACCATCAATAAGCGTCAATGCCCCATGTTCATGTGCAACTTTCACGATCCTCTTAACATCACTTACCACGCCAGTGACGTTTGAAACGTGAGCAAAACACACGATCTTGGTCTTGTTCGTGATCGCCTTTTCAAAAGCCTCATAGTTCAGGGTTCCATCGCTGTTCACCTCAGCGTACCTGACCTTGAAACCGTTTATCTTTGAAAGGTTTTCCCAAGGAACTATGTTACTGTGATGTTCCATCAGCGTGACGAGAACTTCGTCGTCCTTCATCAAGGTCGGAAGACCCCAAGCGTATGCAACAAGGTTTATGGCTTCTGTCGTGCCTCTTACGAAGACTATTTCTTCCATCCCTTCGGCGTTTATGAACCTAGCAACTTCATCGTGCGCATTCTCATAAAGTTCGGAGGCTTCTTGCGAAAGCGTGTGTACGGCGCGATGAACGTTTGCGTTGTTGTTCTCGTAGTAGTGTTTTATGGCTTCGATAACTTGCCCGGGTTTTTGGGACGTTGCGGCATTGTCGAAGTAGATGAGCGGGTAGCCGTTTACCTTGCGTTTCAGGATGGGGAAGTCTTCGCGGATTTTGTATGGATCAAGCATCATTTTTCCTCTGTCTTCATTCTTTTGCTGACAAGCTTCGCAAGCTCCTCCTCTTCCAGAGCCTGCTTTTCCTCGAAGCTTGTCTCGTCCTGCAACCACTTTGGCGGAGCGCCTTTGTCTTTGTAGTATTTTCTGATGGCTCTTTTCAAGGCTCCGACAGCCAGAATACCGCAATGGAACTTCACGCTCGGAAGCCCACCAATGGCTTCTATGACGCTTTTCCACGAAACTTTCCATGCATCCTCAAGCTTCAATCCTTTGATCATTTCGGTTACTATGCTTGAAGTAGCTATGTTGGCGGCGCAACCATAGCTTTCGAACGTCGCTTTTTCTATTATATCTTGATCATTGATTCTCAGATAGAAGGTTATCATGTCGCCACACAAGGGATTCCCAGCAACCGCTACGACAGTGGCGTCTTCCATTTTGCCAAGGTTTTTGGGGTTCCTGAAGAGGTCAAGCACTTTCGGGTTATAAGGTAAAGGCATTCGCGACATACCTAGTTCACTCCTGTCGATCCCACGATTCCTCTAATCCTGTCCACTGCTTTCGGAATTACTTCCAAAACATAGTTTATGTCTTCTTCGGTATGATATCTAGTAACCTTCATCAGGATGCTACCGTGGGCTTCGTCGAACTTCCTGCCTATAGCGACGAGAACGTGGCTGGGTTGAAGAAGCCGTCTGGTGCACGCGCTTCCACTTGAAACGTAGACACCTTTCAAACTCAGCTCGATAGTCAACGCTTCACCCTCACATCTCAGAAAGCTGATGTTCGCATTATCAGTGCCTCGCTTGTCACCTTTCGGACCGTTAAGCCTAACTCTAGATATTCGCTCGGTTATGCCATCAATAAGCATGTCCCGCAGTTTTCGCATACGCCGCATGTTGTCTCCAAAGTCTTCAAAAGCCAATTCAGACGCCTTCGCGAAACCAACGATCAAAGGCGTGTTTTCAACTCCTGGCCAGAGTCTCTGCGTTCCTATCTGACCTTCCAGAATTCTCTCCACGTTCACGCCTTCCTTCACGTAAAGAGCGCCTATGCCCCTTGGACCCTGAATCTTGTAGCTACTTACCGTGGCTAGGTCTACGCCTAGCTCCTGCACGTTGAATGGGATCTTGCCGTATGCGTCTGTTGCGTCTGTATGGAAGATCGTGTGAGGGTTTCTGTCTTTGACTGTTTCAAGCGCTTGTTTGATTGGTTCTATTGTTCCGATTTCTTGGTTGACAGCAGATAGGCTTACGAGAATCGTTTCTTTGTCAACGGCGTTTTCCAGTTCTTCAAGGTTTATGAAGCCCTCACTGTTGACGGGAATTTTGCGTATGGTGAACCCTTGCTTCTGAAGCATTTCCGCGACATGCAACACGCTCAGAGGCTCGATTTCCGAGACCACAACCTTCTTGCCTTGGGTTTTCATTGCTGAAGCCGTGCCTATCAGAGCTAGGTTGTTGGCTTCGGTCTCTCCAGGAGTGAAGTTGATCTCTTCAGGAATGTTGCTGCCCATGCATCCAGCGATTTTTTGCGCTGATTCCATGATTGTTTCGAAGGCTTCCCAGCCGGGTTTATGTGTTAGGGTTGGGTTGCCGTAAGCTGTCTTGTTGTAGTATGGGAGCATTGCGTCGACCACTTCTTGGGGAACGAAGCTTGAGTTTTCGTTGTCCAAGTAGACTTCATGCTTCAAGCCTTCGTGCGCTCTGAGCAGCTCTCTGACGTTATCAATCATTTACAATTCAACTCTTTCGCGTAAACCGATGCTCTTTATTGTGTTAGTGGCCATCTTATAAAAAAACATAACCTAGAAAGAAGAAGAAAACGATCAGACGTAACGCTTTAAATGGCTAGCTTTGTTATTGCTGTTGTAAGAAAGGCAGATGGGAGCTTTCAAGTGAAGATTACGGATTTGCCGCTACCTGAACAGGTCAAGGAAATAGTTCTCGGAGAAGGCATTGCTGAGCTTTACCCTCCTCAGGAGGAAGCAGTGAAGGCAGGAGCACTTGAGGGGAGAACACTCGTTCTGGCCAGCCCCACGGCTTCCGGCAAGACACTGGTTGCTGAACTCTGCGCCCTAAAACACATTCTGGAAAAAGACGGAAAAACGATCTACCTGACCCCTTTAAGAGCTTTGGCAAGCGAAAAATTCGAAGAATTCAAGAAATACACTGCAATAGTGAAGGCTAACGGCAGGCGCTTAAGGGTGGGCATAAGCACCGGAGACTATGACAGTACTGACCCCTGGTTAGAAAGGTATGACATCATCATAACTACGAATGAGAAGGCGGATTCGCTTCTGAGGCACAGAGCGAAGTGGATGGAGGACATTTCGCTTGTTGTCGCTGATGAAGTGCACTTGCTGAACGACTCCGAACGCGGACCGACTCTAGAGGTTGTCTTGGCCAGATTGCTGCAGATCAACCCAGACATACAGATTCTGGCGTTGAGCGCGACGATAGGCAACGTTCAAGAGATTGCCGAATGGCTCAAAGCAGACCATGTTACAACAGACTGGAGACCGGTAAGCCTCAAGGAGGGCGTACTGCTCAATGACGAAATCCAGTACAAGGACGGAGACGCTCGAAAGATAGAGAAACGAACACGAGATGGAGCAATCAACCTGACAGTGAACACTGTCAAATCAGGCGGACAGGTGCTTGTCTTCACTTCAACCCGCAAAAGCGCAGTAGCGCTGGCAAAGAAAATGACAGGAGAGATTGAGAAGACCCTGTCCAAACCTATTAAACGCGCTCTGGAACACGAAGCGAACAAGATTCTTGTGGCGGGCGAAAGAACCAGACTGAGCGAATCGCTTGCTGAACTCGTCAGGTGCGGTGTCGCTTTTCATCACGCTGGTTTGGGTGGCGGTCACCGCAAGGTTATTGAGGATTCGTTTCGTCAGGGAAAAATCAAGATTCTGACGGCGACACCTACGCTGGCTTTTGGCGTGAACTTGCCAGCCCGGATAGTTGTGATTCAGGATTACAAGCGGTACGAAGCTGGTTATGGCTGGTATCCGATCAATGTTCTAGAGTACAAGCAAATGGCCGGCAGGGCTGGAAGGCCAAAATACGACAAGAATGGCGAAGCTATTCTCATCGCAAAAACGGCTGATGAGGCGGACTACTTACTACAGAGCTACATTCTTGCTCGTCCCGAGCGTATTTGGTCGAGGCTTGCGGTTGAAAGAATTCTTAGATCGCATGTGCTAGCGACCATCGCTGCGGATTTTGCTCACACGGAGCGTGGACTTTTCGAGTTTTTCGGCAGAACCTTTTACGCCCACCAGTATGATGTAGACGCGATTAAGAGTATTATCGCCAAGATTCTCAAGTACTTGTACGAAGAGGAAATGATCGAGGTCTATGGCGAAGACATTAATGCAACGAGGTTCGGCAAGCGAGTGAGCGATCTTTACATAGACCCCGCTTCAGCCGTCATAGTCCGCGATGCACTGAAACCGAAACCAACAAACCTGATTCAGCAGGACCTAACAGAGCTGAGCCTTCTGCATCTGATTGCCCACACGCCCGACATGGGACCGACGCTAAGACCCTATACGAGTGAAGTTGATGAGATAGCAGTCTTCATGGAAGAGCACAGAGAGGAGTTGCTGGTTGCTCCACCGAACGAGTGGGAAGACAGAATAGAGTATGAAGAATTTCTGGGCGAAATCAAAACAGCCATGGTTCTGAACGGATGGATCGAGGAAAGAAGCGAGGACGAAATCATTGAAAAGTTCCGAGTGCAACCTGGCGACCTCTACAGAACCCTCGAAAACGCCAAGTGGCTGCTTCACGCCACGCACGAATTAGCGTTGCTTTTCGGCAACAAACAAGTTCCGCCACAGGCCCTTCAGCTCACGGAAAGGGTGGAGAAAGGAGTGAAGAAGGAACTGCTACCGATAATCAAGCTTGAAGGAGTAGGCAGAGTAAGAGGACGCATAATGTACAACGCCGGATACAAGACAATCGAAGACATCAAACACGCGCCGCTAGACGACCTTACGAACCTGCCGTTAATAGGGCCCAGGTTGGCGAGGAAGATCAAGGAACAGGTGGGCGGGTTCGTGAAGAAGGACGCTTGGGAGAAGCTTGAAAAAGAAGACGAATGGAAACAAAAAGCACTAACAGAATATTGAACAACCTCTCAATCTTGACTACTAGAGGCTTTTGCTAGACAACCGCAACTGCAAGAAGCTCTGAAACCATCTTTCCTCCCATTTCTACATAACAATGCGCGGTCAAACAGCTTGTGACAAAGGGGTTGTTTACTGCGAAATGGCTTAGACCAATAACTCTCACATACGAATACATTGGAAGTTTGGAAAGTCGTAAGCTACCCTTCATTCCTGCGTTCCTTTGCCGTCTTTTCAGCCATAAGCTCAACTTGCTTTACGGCAGTGCCCAAATAGTTCCTCGGGTTCAAAGCTTCATCGATTTCTTTCTTACTTAGCCTTTCGCTCACTGTATTGTCTTCCAGCAGTATTTCCTTGAAACCTCGCTTTTCAACTTCACTTTTTATCGTCAGCTTTCTGAGGTGTTCGTGGGCTTCTTGTCGGCTCATGCCCTTTCTTGCTAGCGCTATCATGACGGCTTCAGCCATGCAACGCCCTTCGGTCACCTCCATATTCTTAAGCATCCGCCTTTCATCAACACGCAAACTTGCCACTATATTGTTCATGAGAAAAAGCAGATAGTCAGTCAGTATGCAAGTCTCCGGAAAGATGAAACGCTCCGCTGAAGATTGTGTCAGGTCTCTCTCATGCCATGTCACCACATTCTCCAAAGCCGGAATAACTAAACTTCTCACAATCCGGGCCAAACCACAGACTCTCTCGCATAGTTCTGGGTTTCGCTTGTGAGACATCGTTGAACTGCCAACCTGCTTCCCGGCCTCGAAGGCTTCAAAAAGCTCCCCGATTTCTGGCCTTTGCAGCTCGCGAATCTCGACAGCAAAATTGTCGAGCGAAGACGCGACTCCAGCCAGCAGACAGACAAGCTCGGCATGACGATCTCTTTGAACGATCTGAGTTGAGATGTCAGCTGCGTTAAGCCCCAAGCGCTGCATGACGAGCTCCTGAATCTTCATGGCATGTGGTCCCAAACCAGCCTGAGTCCCAACCGCTCCCGTCATTTTTCCCACAAGAACACGCTCCTTGCACTGCTCAAGCCGTTGAATGTGCCTTGAAACCTCACGCATCCAAACCGCAAACTTGAAACCCAACGTGATCGGCAGCGCATGCTGGCCATGCGTTCTCCCCATCATCATGGTCTCCTTGTACTGCAGGGCCTTGTCCATCAGAATCTTTTCAAGATCACCAAGCTTCTTTTCTATCAGCTCCAGTGCTTCCTTCAGCTGAAGCGCATTGGCAGTATCAACTACATCATAACTAGTTGCCCCAAGATGCACGCACCCTCCGCTTGGGCCACACACCTCTGACAAGGCTCTGACTAAGGCCGTAATATCATGCTTGATTTCGCGTTCTATCTCCTTGATGCGACTCAGCTTCACATGCTTCAGCAAGGCAGCAGCCATCACTCTTTCCGCATCTTTCTTCGAAATGTTACCAACTTCAGCGTGCGCCCACGCTAGAGCGGCCTCAACATCAAGCATCTTCTGAACCCGCGTCTCCTCCTCAAAAATCCTTCTCATCTCTGGAGTCCCATGACGCCCCGTATCGATAGGCAGAATAGGCACCTCTTCGTCCCTCGCACAACAAGAATAGAACGAACTGAAGATTAATGCTTTATCCACACAATCATGCTTCCAACGTCGACCCGAAGCTTCTACCGATAGGACCCTCACGAGAATAGAAACCGCCAGCATTGAGAAAATAAACAGTCAACAGATACGCTGGAGGACACTATGGATTAAGCCAAAGTTGAATCCATATTCAAGGCAAGAAACGTGCAAGCTTTTTGGCCTATTGCTCCACTAGTATCCTTCAATCGCACAATGCTTGCGAACGTACCCATCTAGCTTGTCGCCTAACGTTTCTTTCAGCAAGCTCATCCTGATACTCAGGTATTCTTCACGGAGTATATCGAAGTGGTAACGGTTCCATTTTCGTCCGTTGACGAAAGCCGACTGCCTTTCTATTCCGCCTCTCTTGAAACCACAAGACTCCAAAGCCTTGTGAGCACGCCTATTGTACTCTACGCTTGATGCTTCACACCGATCTACGTTCAGTTGGTTGAAAGCCATCTCCAGCAAAGCGACCGCAATTTGTCTTCCCAAGCCTTTCCCCCACAGCTCCTTCTTTCCAATATACGTGCCTACGTCTGCTGTCCTCACATTAGCCCAATCCCATTGTTCAATACGAGCAATCCCGATAGCTTCTTTCGAAGATGCAAGCTCAACGATGAAGCGTGTTTGCCTCTCGTCCTTCATCCATTCATCGTACCGTTGCTCAAGCTGCGTCATGCTGACGATGTTCATCGGCCTGTTTCGCGAATACAGTATCACCTCAAAATCATTCTCCCAACTGTGCAGCACCTTCAAATCGTCCTTCTCAATAGGTCTAAACCGCAAATCACCAAACTCAAACATCCAAATACACCACCGAAACCAACAATGCTATCCACCACCACGCTATTAACCTTAATTATCCAACCTGTAATGAGAAAAACCTGAGAAGAAAGGTCAACACGCAGTATGAATACTCTTGTCGCAGTTCTAGACAGAGAAGGCGAAAACGCCACCCAAATAGCACTCACCATGCTTAAAGCATTGACATCCAAGAAAGCGGAAACCTACGGAATAGCATCGCCAACCGAGATAGAAACCAGAGGAACCTTTGAAGCATTACAGAACTCTGACATCAAATCACACATCGTAATCGCTTGCGTATCCTCACAACCTCGTGGAGAAGATGAAGCCCAACCGATCAGACTGGAAAAGGCAACGATGATTTTTGATGGAAGAATCTTTTCGCCAAGAGAAAGCAGTCTGATCGGAGAAAACCGTAAAGGAAAAATACAAAAACATCATGAAAACGCGGAGACTATTGTCAAAGAGACGGAAGGCGACTTCACCTTCGTAATAGCCGAACCCGAGGGAATTCTTGCAGGCAGGGACTCCATTGGTGTCCGACCGCTCTACTATGGAGAGAGAACAAACATCGCAGCTTTGGCTTCTGAACGCAAAGCGCTGTGGAAAGCTGGGATAGAGAACACTGTTTCATTTCCGCCAGGACACGTAGCCGCTCTTGACAGGAAAGGCTTCAAATTCAAACCCGTCAAGAGGCTTGTCTACTTGAAACCAGAACAGACCGACATGAAAACTGCATCTGAAAGACTCGACAGACTCTTACGGCAGTCAGTGAAGAGCAGGGTCTTTGGACTGAAGGAAGTTGCAGTGGCGTTCTCAGGAGGATTGGACAGCAGTCTAATCGCCTTCCTCGCTAGAGACTCGGGTACCAAAGTCAACCTGATTCACGTATCATTACTAGATCAACCCGAAACAGAACATGCCAAACGTGTAGCCAACGAGCTGAAACTACCGATCCATGTTTGTCAATTCAGTGAAAACGATGTGAAGCATGTTCTACCAGAAGTCCTGTGGATTATTGAAGAAGCAAACCCGATCAACACAAGCATAGCGATCCCAATGTATTGGGCAGCAAAGAAAGCCGCAGACATGGATCTTAAAGTGATGTTGGCTGGACAAGGTGCCGATGAACTCTTCGGCGGATACAAACGCTACGTAGACTGTTACATGCTTCAAGGTGAAGAAAAGACAAGAAAGAACATCTTCAACGACATTATCAGACTCCATGAGACCAACCTAGAAAGAGACTTCAAGATCTTCAACATACACGGCGTAGAGCTACGCCTGCCCTTTGCAACCTATGAAATAGCAAAATTCGCCTTAAACCTACCTCTGAGCCTCAAGATAGGGCCGAACGCTAACACGCTGAGGAAGCTTGTGCTAAGACGCGTAGCGCAAGATCTTGGTTTTTCACAATCTGTAGCGACGAAACCGAAAAAGGCAATACAGTACACTACAGGCATAAACAACGCTTTAGAGAGAATAGCCAAGAGAAGCGGACTAACAATCGATGACTATTTGCAGACCCTACTCCAGTCTACCCGCGAGAAGATGATGTGACATGAGTAAGACAGCAGTGATCTTCTCACCTAGATACTACGAGCACAACACCGGCAAAGACCACCCGGAATCAGCAAAACGCCTTAGCGCCATAATTGACGAGCTAAGAACAAGCAAGTTTTCAGCAAACAGGAATTGGCAGTTCGTTAGACCAGGCAGGGCAAGCTTGGAAGATGTTGAACTCGTCCATGGAATGGAGTACATCAGACTTGTTGAGGCCGTATGCAAGTCCGGAGGCGGATTATTAGATCTTGGAGACACTCAGGTTTCGCCTGAAAGCTTTGAAGTTGCGCTTCATGCTGTGGGCGGAACCTTGAAAGCTGTCGATCTTGTGATGGGAGGAAAGTTTCGAAATGCCTTTGTCCTGGCTCGTCCCCCAGGACATCATGCAAGCAAGTACCGAGCATGCGGTTTCTGTCTCTTCAATAACGTCGCGATAGCTGCGAGATATCTGCTCGAAAGATTCGGGCTGAAGAGGGTCTTGATACTGGACATAGATGCCCACCACGGAAATGGCACGCAAGAAATCTTTTACGAAACAGATAAGGTTCTGTTCATAAGCTTGCACGAAGACCCATATGGTTTTCCCGGAACAGGGTTCACCGACGAGATCGGAGAAGCCCAGGGACTAGGCTACAATGTCAATATTCCACTACCTTTTGGAACAGACGATCATATCTACCTAAGAGCTGTGGATGAAATCGCAAGACCCATCATTCTTCAATACAATCCGCAGTTCGCGCTAGTGTCAGCCGGGTTCGACGGCCACCACTCTGATCCTGTTGCAAACCTTTCGCTTACGTACGGATGCTACCAGCGGATTTTTGAAACGATAATGCAAGTTGCATCAGAGAAGTGCAGTGGACGAGTTGTCTCCGTTCTCGAAGGAGGCTACTGCCTGAGCGCTATAGGAAAGGCGGCTGCAATTGCCATTGCTAGAATGACTGGAGCACTCTATTTTGTTCATGACATGCCCCGAATCGCGGAGACAAGGATTATGAAGAGAGGCGAAAAGATCTTGGAAGAAGTGAAGAAAGCTCAGGGCGCTTTTTGGAGCATAGACTAGCAAGCCATGTCTTTCAAGGTTATTCGACTACTTGTATTGCGGTTTCTGGGCATTGGACCTCGCATGCTCTGCAAACCAAGCATTCTTCAACCTTTACAGGAACAGACTTGTTGTCCTTAATTTCGTAGACGCCCACCGGACAAGTATCCTTGCATGTGCCGCATCCGGTACATTTTTGGTTGTCCACAACGATCTTGACCATGCTTGCCATCCTCACTATTAGAATTTCATTGAAGGCGAAAAAGTAGAATAAAAGGATTTAGGTTCACTAGCGAGTTTCTTCACGGAATCTCAACAAGATTCCGTTTATCGTAGCCTCAGCCTTCTCCTTCCTGCGACGATAGTCATCCTGACGTTTCTTGAAGGCTTCAAGCGAAAGCTCTCCTTGATTATGACGAATCGCATCGTTCCTCAGAGCGTTGTCAACTTCCTTGATCTCGCTTTCGGCAACTTCAAGCTGCAACATCAACTCTGAATAGTGACCACCAGCCGCACGCATCTTCTCCTTATACTCATCCAACGTATGAGACAACGTACTGAGCCGTGTTCTCAAGGTTTCTTTTTGCACCTTGTACCGGCGTCTGGGAATCTTGCCTTTCTCAACTTTGGTCTCGAGAGCGTTCAGTCCCAGAATTATTTTTAGCTTCTCTTCGTAGCCATCTGAAAATTCTTTAAGACTTTCCGGCCGCATCCTCACTGCTACTGTGGGCACAACCATCTCAACTGGAGCCTTCGGACGCTTCCATACGACAGCAATCACGCTTCCAACAATCGCCAAAGCCCATACCCACAAAGCAGGACGGAAAGCTAGCCATATTGGGTTATACATATAAGAGAGTTTGACATCAAAATGGTCCAGAGAAATGACGTTTTGTTTGACGACGGTTAGTGTTTCTTGGAAAACGCTTCTTGTTAGGCTATAGGTGCTGGTGTTCGAAGTCTTCTCGAAACTCTGTAGCCTTGCGCCCTCTGGCAATTCGAACGTCGTGGAAGCTCGCTCAATGTAGTAGTCTAGATCATGGAACAACGGAAAAACAAGAGCAAACGAATCAGCAACGTCAGACTGTTTTGTACGGTAGACTTCACTGGGCAAACTGTACTTCAATGTGAACAATGTTGAGTTCCCTCCCGTCAGAGCCGACTCAAACGTGACGTTGTAGCGGCTCGTCCTTGCGTCGGTCAACACTATTCCTATCTTTGTCCTTCCAAACTGGTCCTCTGCTTGAACGCCAGAAGCATTCAACGGCAGAAGTACCTGAACCAGAGACAGTTCTGTCTGCATCCTGTTCGTCATACGATAGGTGTCGGAACCCGATATCCCACCAAATTCGTTGACCGCAACTTCACGTTTCATATCCGGAATGTCAACTAACTGCAACTTGCCTCCAGACATCGAGAAAGTCGCACTTGCCTGTGAATAGTTGAACGCTGGCAAGTTTGTCTGATTGTATGTAAAACCGGCTACCGATCCGCTCAGAAACGTTGCATCACTAGGCAAAACGATCAAACCATTACACGACGAGGCTGGTTTCGTTAGACCCGGATATGCTGGAAAGTCCAGAATGTAACTAGTCACATTAGAAGTGTCTTGCCTCTGGAGAAGACTGTTCGAGAGCACGAATCCAACTGTGAAAACATGCACTGTCCCGTTCGTAACGCTCAACGGTTGCGGAAAGGTTATCTCTACAGTGTAGAAGCCCATACGATCGTCAAGCGGCACATCAGAAGCCACTTCGAAGCTTGTTGAACCGCTGAATGCCATGGTGCGCAGAACATGCTGGCCATATTTGTGTGGGAAACCCAAGCGGAAATTCTCTACAGTTGCCGTATCGACTGCAGCCTTACCCACTATCCTTATTGTGTCGTTCACGAAAAGGTAACCGTTATACAGGACCTTTACGGTGTGATTCACACGTTCGACACTGTACTCTTGTGAATTTGCCGCATTAACAGGTCTAATGATGAGAGAAGATGAAACAGCAATGATTATGCTACAGGCTAGAATGATGGATGTTAAGGCTACTTTTTTCAAGTGATTCTCCTCCGCTTCGACTTTGAGTTTTTAGGCTTCCTATCTATTGATAAGCCCATTTATTTACTTTTGGAAATACACGATCTAAGTCATGTATATACTTACCCTTTCGGGTTTGAAAAGGTCGGAATCTTCACCGGAAAAGCCGTCATGCAGTCATCGTTCACCGTGTTTGAGGTAGTAGTCTGCTTCCTTTTTTGGTCCGAAGCTTCCGACACCTTTCTGCCTAAGCTGCTGTCTGACCCTCAACGCGTATTGGCTTTCCATCTCGCCTCTCTTCTCCAAAAAGTCGATTATTTCCTCAGCCTGTTTTTCTGTGTCACATCTTCGGATGAAGTCGATCACGTCAGGCACGTAGTGGGCGAATCTGTTTGATGCTGCTCTTTCTCCTGTGTGGTTGTCTGTCCGTACCGAGTCTATGTTAGTCTTGTTTTCGTCGGATTTCATTTCTTCGGCCAAGTTCGGAAACATTTTCCTGAACGACTTCTTGTCCAGTTCCACACTCGCACCTTCCAAGGTGAAAGACTGTTCTCAACCTTTTTTATGGAAAATCCGATATTTAAGCATCGTAGAATGGGTCTAATGCTGGACGAAGTGCAAATGCTCCTGCGTTCTTCAGTCAGGACGAAAGCAAATGAAGATCATGAAGGTAGGAATTGCCGAGTTGGATTCTCCTTGAGCACTTTTTCCAGTTCTGGTGTGTGAAGCCCTTTTATGATGTCTCCGTATATGTCGCACTTTTCTCTCTTTCCTTCATCTTCGGGATTGCTGAGCCTTATCTCCACTTTTTCTTTGGAAGACGATTCAACATAGATATAGAAGGAACCTTCTCGTTTCCCCTTCTCTGTCACTCTGACCCATTCAGAATGCGTTATTCTGATGCCGTTCAGCTTCAGAACCCTTAGAACGTCTTCCGGCTCATCATGGTAGACAGCTATGTCAATGTCACTACCGCGATGTATTGTCCCACGCCAAACGCTTCCTGTCAAGATCGGCTTGAGCGCTTTCAGCATCTGCATCAGTTTCAAAGCTTCTGTGCGCATTCGGACTAATCGCTCCTTTCTGGCTATGCCCTCTTGTTCTTCTGCTATTCTGTCAAGCTCTAGGGCAACCTCAAGGTTTGTTGGCAGAAACTTTACGTTAAAGGTTCTTGCGGCTTTCAGTTTGGCTTGTTTGAACTCCTTTTCGATGCCTGTGTACAATAGGCTGGCAGCTTCTCTTGCGATTTTCGTTCTGACACTTGAGGGATCGACTTTCAACAGCTCACCGATAAATTCATGCTGAATGCGGTAAATCTAACGTTTTAGCACTTGCTCATACAGAGCAAGTGTCTTTTCAGCGATTTTTTCCCACGTGAACTCATTAAGAACTCGCCGTCTACCGTTCTGTCCCAGCCATTTCATCTTTTCGCGGCTTTCTAAGGTGCTGTTTATACCCCATGCAATGTCCGTTGGGTCGGCAGGATTTATGTGGTATCCGCATTGTTCCTCACCGCATGCAATGACGATTTCCCGCATTCCGCTGACACCTGCTCCGCCGACTACGACTGGTTTTGCCATGCTCATTGCTTCAAGGACCACGATGCCGAATGGCTCGTAGAGACTTGGGAAGACTGCCACGTCGCACGCCGCATAATGGAGAATGCGTTCTTCTTCCGGGATGAATTCGAAACGGAACTTCACCGAGTTGTCAAGCCTCATGGTCTTGACCAAGTTGCCAAGGTATTCCTGAAGATCGCCTAACCCAACGATGATAAGCTTTGCTTTTGGGGTTTTCTGCAGGATCTTCGGCATCGCCATGATAAGCTTGTCCACTCCTTTGACGCCTACGAGCCTGCCAATAAATAGAATCATGGACTCATCGTCTTTGATGCCATAGTAGGTTCTGATCTTCTGAATCTGCTCGGCTGTGACCTCTTCAGGGTTGTATTTCTGCGGGTCGACGCCGTTGTAGGACACTTGGATTTTCTCTTTTGGAAAGCCGAGGCTTGTAAGCTCATCTTTCATGGCGTATGAGACGGTCACGATCAAGTCGGCTGCATTTGCTGCATGAAGCTCGATGTTGCTTACAACTTCTGACCCGTTACCCAAGGTTCTACCTTTTTCCGTGGAATGCACATGAAACGCGAAAGGCAATCCGATTTCTCGTTTGGCGGTCATGCCGCCTATGGCCGAAAGCCAGTCATGGGCAACAACAATGTCGTATTTGATGCCTTCTTTCCTGATCAACTCATTGACGAGTTTCGAAGCACTTAGATAATTATAGACCATAATCTTAGAAAACAGATGGATACCTCTACCCCACTTCCTGATGTCTTCAGCCACAACGTCGGGAAGCGAATCAGAAATATCAATGTGCTGCGGGCGGTGAATCTCTATGCCCCGCCAAATCTCTCTTGTTGGAAGGCTACCGGCATCATCATTCATGGTAAAAACAGTAACGTCATTGTCTGTGAGCACGAATTTGCGTGTGATCTCAGCGGCATATGTACCCAAACCACCGACGATCTTTGGCGGATATTCGTAGACAAGCACAGCTAACTTCATTTTTTCACAGCCTTGGCTCAGTTTAAATGTTGCCTTACTGCTTACTAAAGCATTACTTATTTAGTTTCCTGACTTGGAATTCATCTGAACCATTGCGGTGACTATCCAGCGGCTTCGAAGTTTGTTTTCCACTACTCGTTCGCGCAGTTCAAGATTAATAATCATGAAATCCTTGAAGAGTTCCTTTAACTCCTTCTCGTCCGTGAAATGATGAAGAATCCCCCTTTCCACTCCATCCTGCTCAACGAATGTGCTCTCTTCAACCTCTACTCCCTTTCCGTAACTGTATGTTCTTTTCGACAGAAAATCTGCAAGCAATAGACCATTCTTCCTCAGTATTCGACCGATTTCATGAAGGACCTCCTGAATGTCTGCAGTTTTCTGATGGTAGATTGCGCGAGTACAGGTTGCAGCATCAAAACTCGAGCCCACAAAGGGAAGCATTTTCATGTCGCATCTCACGAGAAATGCGTTCAGCTTCTCTTTCCCAAGCCTTTTTCTGGCCATCTTCAGGCCGGTCTCAGAGAAGTCCACTCCATAAGCTTCAAACCCTCGCTTCGCGAAGTAGATTGCATGCCTTCCTGCGCCACAGTCCAGATCAAGAACATTCACTGCTTTCTTTTCCAATAATAGCCCAGCAAACTGCACAACGTGCTCATCTGGTTCTTCTGGACTGTACACTCTTTCTCGAAGGATTTGGTTCCATTCTGTCACGTGTCTTTCATCCTCCGTTTTCTGCTATTCCTTCATATTGTTGCAGGCCTTCAGATCATCTTTCTGGTCTTTTGTGCGAGCAGCTAGTTCATTATTGGCAGTCTTTGTACCCGAAGCCATGTGTTAGAAAGGGAAACTTTGAAAAGACTATTAAGCAGATGGGTAGTACACTAGAGATGGAGCGCAACGAGTGATGAGCATATCGCCTGTTAAACGTTTGATCCTTGAAACGATGTGGATGCTTGACAAGCCAGCCAAGGCTACGGAAATAGCCAAAGACACAGGAGTGCAGTTTCCAGCAGTCATGATGCACATTATTGGACTCGCGAAATTGGAATACGCAGCTTCTCCTGAGAAGGGTTTTTACGTTATAACAGAGAAGGGGAAGAAGTCACTGGGGATTGCGGGAGTTGACAAAGAGAAAGCAGCCGAGATTCTGGCATATCTACCAGCAGAAAGAGCATTCCACTTTTACGCTGACCTAGGCAAGCCAATAGACATCTTTGCCACAAGCTTGCAAGACTTCTGCGAAAAGCTTGGGAAGATAGACGTGGTTTCGTTGGAGTTTCACCTTAACCGTGGAGACTTTGAAGCTTGGTTCACGGGCTTAGGCGATGCGGAACTTGCAAGAAAGACCTTGCTCGTCAGGGAACAGAAGATGACCGGAGAAGAGCTTCGGAAAAAGCTCTACGAGGTCGTTTGGAAGCGAGTTGAAGAGTTGGCCAAAGTAAGAGGCGCGTAGCCGCACGTGATAATGGTTCAGGTCTGTTGCTAAGCCGGTTCGAACCGTTCTTTTAGTCTTTCCAAAACCTGCTGAAGCGTAGTATACTCCATCTCTTCTGGGCCCAGTCTTGCAGGTTCGAACTCGCCCATTCGTCTTAGCGTACATGCGATTTCCATGGCTTCCTTTCTTGCAACATCAAACGCTGGATCGTCAAACATGTCTGCGATCATTGGCTTTCCGTTATCGTCGCATGCTATCTTGCCATTTGAAACCTGAAAGCCTAAGGCCACTAGTCTTGGTGGTCCGTCGAAAGCAGTGCATTTTGAATCCTTGAGACTGACAGGCATTATTGGACCCCAGTGACTTCCGCGCATCCAACCCTCAACGAGGTAGCTGTGCATGAAGGGCACTAGGATTTCGCCTATGGCGGGGAGACCATGCTGTCCACGTGTGATCATCACAGGGTCATCTTTTCCGACGTATTTTCCGGCAATCTGTGAAAGTCGGGTGACGCTGCCGACGGCGCATGTGAGGTTGTCGTTGGTTCGCCAGACTCTTGAAATCATGTAGCGCTGAACGGTTCCGATCAGAGCGATGAGATCGTACATTTCTTCTGGGGTTTTGAGGATGACTTTGATGTTGTCCATGGTGTCCATGACTTCGAATTTGAAGCCTCCTGCCATGTTCGGGTCGATTACGAGCCCTGCGGTGTTCATGGGGTCGGCAAATGTGCGGTAGAGTGGGAAGTTGAAGGCGCCTGCGCTGGTTTTGTCAGCTGCGAAAACAACTATGGGGTCGGAACCTCTTTCTTCTATTTCCATTTCAGCGACGCCAGGACCCATGCCGCGGATGTTTCCGCTGAAGGCGTCTTTCAACAGGTCTTGACCTGCGCCGTAGAGTTTGAGTTCTAGTGCTTTGTTTGCGGCTTCCTTGAAGGTGTTCCATGCGAGTTCGTGGATTACGTGGTTTGATTCGCCCTTTTGGTGAACCATAAGGAGTTGGAGGTCGTCTCCAGCATTGAAAACATAGTAGCTGTTGATCAAACCTTTTTCTTGTGCATGTCTGAGGTTCTTTTCAGCAATATTGAGAAGGGGTTCGGGAACGACGTAGTGGCCTGCAAGCGAACCAACATCGCATTTTATGAGAGAGACTGTTGTCTTTGCAGTCATACTCATACACCTAAAACAATTCTCCATGTCTAACTCAGGGCGCGGTTTTAGAAAACTCGCTGAAGAAAGCCGTAAAAGAATCATGCCACAATAGGTAGTCAGTCGGAACGAACGAGAAGATTTGCTATGAGCGAGATGAGGACGATTTCGGTGAAGATTTCTGATGAGGTCTATAAAGAGCTAATGCTACGCGTGCCTGAAGGCGACAGAAGCAATTTTGTACGCGATGCGATTGTTGAGAAGATGCAAAAGACTCCTAAGCCTGACAAGGTTTTGGAATTGGAGAACAAGTTTGAGAAGATGTGGCAAGAATTCTCGCAGGTAAAGAAGTACCTTGCAGATTTGGAGATGCTCACGTACGACCGCGGAAAGGTAAACCCGCACTCGTTTGGGCTGGACGAACTGGATCACAAGATCATCGATTACCTCGTTCACTACAAGGGTGGAACGACGCCTGAGTTAGCTGAGTATTTGAAGACCAACAGGTGGCTGGTTCTGAACAGGCTCAGAAGAATTCAAAGCACGTCAAAGAAGCAGCTTGGAAAGACGGTAATAGAGTTCTATGCTGGCGAAAGGTCAGGCAAGAAGAAAGCATGGTGGATAAACGAAGAGCTGACCGAAACAGAATAGGCCCGACAAACCTGTGCTACAAGTCTATCTGACCCGTCTTGTTGGTTCAACCTATCTTTCAACGACTAGCACGGAACGGCAACAGTTAATTCATGTAAAGCTCTTCTACTGTATCCTATGGAAAGGAAGGGCCCGTTGCCCAGTACGGATTAAGGCGCCGAACCCTGATGCAAGATTAGGGTGCGTAAGCCTCCGGGCACCATATGTGTGGAAGAAAGCCGGAGAACCGGGGTTCAAATCCCCGCGGGCCCGCCAAAAGAGCTAACTTCGGATTTCCTGTGACAATTCAGTTTTGACAAGAGAGCCTAGCGACCTTCAATGGTTGATTGCAGCTGGTGGCGACTATAATCGCAACATAGCACTGCGAAGCTTGAGACTGAAGAGTAAAGGAAAGACACGCTAATAGGGGGCTGATCTGCAGTTCATTCAGTCTTCTCGTTTCTGAAAACACGAATTCAAAAAAGTGGGATTGTTCCTGAAGATCGCCAGTGTTTCTAGTATCTTATGTATACTTTGCCGCCTAGTGCTTCTATCGAGCTTTTCAGTTTGTCGAGCGCTTGTCTCATCTCGTGGTTTACCACTTTTTGCCAGCCTTCTGACCCAGAAGGGACTTCCACCTCAATCAGACAATTATTCTTCACCTTGCTCACTTTTTCCATCCTCAAAGCCTTGGTTTCTTAGAAGACATTCGTGATGGATGTGGGATTTATGTTGTATGAACTGAGAGTATGGATTGTTCATATTCGAAAGTCAGATTCAGAATACAACTTGGCTACAGAAGCTTGTCTAAGACATCCTTGTCAGCGTCATCTTCGCCTATTTTGAACGTCTCAGGCTCGTCCTTCTTCAAAATTGCCTTCAAAGCTCCACCTTTAAGCTCCTTCACGAGCCTCGTTGTCTCTTTCTTGGCTGATTCAAGATGCTTCTGCAAAACGTCCCTATCCTTGTCTACTACGCCGGCAAGTTGACAGATTTTGTCCATTTTCAGAAACCACTCAATCTTCCCCGTTCGAACGTTAATGTCGAACGTTATAGGTCCTGCTACGCAGGTTTCAGGTTTCACAGGATGAACTATGCACTTCCTAGTCTTCTTATCGTGAAAAACGCAATACTCGTCAGTATCCAGTCTTGGAAAAACGTATTCGGTCTCGGCAAAGGGTTCTTCGACATCGATATTCTGCTTTTTCAGATAAGCCTCGATGATTCTCCGTCGCTCACCCGTCACCGGAGGTGTTGTATCGTGACAGCAGCTATAGTTTGTCTTGCATCGACTGCATGTGTCGAAGAAGTCGCTCTGTCTTCCGTTTTTGTGTCTTGAGGGCATAAATGATTTCTCTGTTGCATCTTAGAAGTATGGTTCATTGTCAATAAGGTTTTTGATGAGCTCTAGATAGACGCTCACAATCGCCTCTTCAAAGTCCGTCCTTTGAGCCTTGCGCCGAACCCTATCGCCTATTAAGTCAGACAGGTTCCCGCGCTCTATCCTCTTCTGAACTATCGGAAGGTATTTTTTCTCCTCTTCGAATGCGTTTTTCGTGGCCACTTTCAGAAGCCACGAACAAACCCGACGCGCCGTGCGTCCATATGGATGGTGGACAGCGGCGTCCAGCCCCTTCTCCATTACTGAGCCGAAATCCCTTACTAGAAGCTTGTGAGGCAACAGCTCAGTCTTTTCCTTCATCAATCCTCTTAATACTGCACGAATGAAGCAGCTCAATGCAACATCAGACTTGATGCATTCCTGCTCGTCCATCACACGAATCTCAAGCGCCCTCCGGTCAAACCGAAAAATCACTCCCCGAGAGTTAACCCACTCCTGCCCAAGCAGAAGCTCATTTCCGCCGGCGCGTGCCATGTCCGCAGAATATCCTCCAATGATTTTTTTCTCATATTGCTCGAAACTTTTCACATATTCGGGAACGACATTGCCGGTCACTGAGGGAATTTCGCGTTGATTCTCCATGTAGAACCGCAACCTATTGTCAACATCCTTGCCGAGCTTGCCTTCAAAGATGGGCGAAGAAGCTGCGACGGCCGGTAAATACGCTAGAATGTTCGCTAGCATGTTATGCATTGCTATCCCGTCGTCTTCATTCGCGTAGGGAAGGTTCAGCTGGTAGCTTTGAATGTTAAGCCATCCATGTCGTTTCAGATTGAAGATTTTGCTGTAGGCTTGGTAGATCTTTCTGTGACGATGTGGCCAGACGCCTGTTTCTTCAAGCTTGAGTAGGGGGTGCATCCCGGTTCCCAGCAGATTCGCCTTGTATTTGCGTTGCAGAAAGTCGTTCATCGTTATGACTGCTTCTTGCATGGTTTCTTCGAAGTCAAGAGGCAACTTGAAGGGCTGGTTGGGTTTGATTTCCATGACGTGCAGTTGAAGCTCTTTGGCGAACGTGAAGCCAGGTAGCTCTACGGAGTTGACGATGCGTCCGTGGAAGTCTTTCATAATTTTGTCGGCGATGGGCATGGCTTTGAGTTCATTGTTTACGATTGAGTATTCGTGTTCTGGGCCGAACACTTCAAGGGTTTTGTACGTGTTTATTCGCCTTTTAACGGGCTTTGTGACTATTCAGGAATTTAACTTTAGGCATCAGTTAATCTTAAATACGTAAGCTGCATTAGCGAACATTTCAATCATCTGGTGTCACATGGGTGCTCGTTGTCTCTAACCTAGACCTTCCAAAAAACGTGCAAACCATAAAACCCGCAGAATTTCTTGCATCACAAAATAAAGGATTCACTCTCAACCTCAACAACGACTATCGATACCTGAAGACAGGCTACTACGTGTCCATGCACGCCGAAATCCTAGACAACCCCGTCATCCCAACAAGTGAGAACATCATCGACGCCAACCGCACCCCTATCTTGCTTCTCAAGGCGCGGAAAGCCGGAATCCCAACACTCCCCAACCTCACAACAAGCTCCGTGAAACAAATACTAGCCGAAACCAAGTTCCCGATAGTTTTGTTCGCCGTTAATCCCTTCATGTACGATGGCTACAGAATCGCCAAAAATAGAGCCGCACTCTATCGAGCCGTGAAAAGCCTAGAAATGAACTACAAATTCGCCGTATGCGCCCAGCCGCTCATAGGAGAAATGCTCTCGTTCAAGTCAATCTTCGGCAAATGCACACTGGATGAAAACTTGGGAAGGATTTCTGAAAGAGTCTACCAGGTTTTCAAGATCCCAATGTGCAAACTGCACGTTCAACGAACCGACAAAGAAACCTATCTGTGCGGACTTCAGCCACTGAGAAAGGAAGAGATTCTTCCAGACGATTTAGAACTGATTTCTGCGGAGATTTCTGAAATGTCCAGAACGGTGACTATGGTTGGCTAGGATCGCCTGCTTCGTCGAAAAATACAATTTCTCTGATCCGAGAGAAGAAAAGGCGCTCAACAATTTCAGACGTACCGCCCAATCCTTCGGCCATGAACTCAATTTCATGTTCAGGGAAAACATCTCACAAATTCCAGAGTACGATGCAGTTTTCATAAGGGCCACAACTGACCCGCTATTCACGTCCTACGTGGTCTCCAAAACTGCGACCGAACTAGGCCTCAAAGTGGTTGATGATCCCGAATCGATTCAGATCTGCGGAAACAAAATCCATCAATACGCGCTGTTCAAGAAACACGGCATCTCGCACATTCCAACGGTCTTCATAAACAGAGAAGACATGCACCACAAAAGGCTCATGCAAATCTTCAAGGAGCTCGGAAAGCCGGTCGTCATAAAAGCGCCTTACACGAGTTTCTCAAGATACGTGGAGAAAGCCGCATGTGAAACGAGCTTCCGCGATGTCGCGAAACGGTTCTTCAGAAAAAGCGACGTTCTGGCCGTTCAGCGGTTCATGCCAACCGCCTTCGACTGGCGCGTCGGCGTGCTAAACCATGAAGTTCTGTACGTGTGCAAATACATGATCCCCAAAGGCAGATGGAAACACGGGGCTAAGCGCCGAGGCAAGCCGACGTTCGTCTGGGGCAGAACAGTAGCTCTAAAACGGGAAAACGCGCCAGCCCCATTGAAAGAACTCGCTCTGAAGGCGTGCGAAGTGATTGGCCACGGGCTCTATGGCGTAGACATAAAGGAAGCTAACGGCAACTACGTAGTTGTTGAAGTGAACGACAACCCAAGCATTTATGCAGGTTACGAAGACTTAAGAAACAAGGACCTGTACGGAAAGATCATAACATATCTAGTCAATTGATCTCAACGTAAATCATAGAAACTGGGCACATACAGGTTAAGCCTTATATTGCCTGTTTCTCTGGTCTCACGCGAAAGTGAAGCTGATGGGGATAAGAGACTTTCTCGGACGGAAGCTCTCTCCACTGACTAGCTTTCTCAGACGCGAGTTCAGCTTCATCTCAGGCAACTATCGGATTCTCATCATAAGTTGGGTCATAATGGATATTGCCATGGAAACACCCGTTCCAAACTATCAGTATTACGTTCAAGCCCTGGGCGGAAAAGAGTTTCCAATGGCTCTAGGAATAATCGGCCTTGCCAATTTTCTCGCCATGGCAGCCGTCGCATTTCCTGGAGGATACCTTGCAGACAAGTACGGAAGACGCTGGCTCATAACAACAATGACTTTTGGATTAGCCTTCTCCTTCGTCTTCTTTGCGCTTGCCCCCGCGGAGCCCTTCTCGTTTATGGGATTAACGTGGTACGGGTGGCACTTCATATTGATAGGAACGACCGTGCAAGGCCTCTGTTTGATATATCAGCCTGCCCTTTTTGCGATGGTTCAGGATTCACTTCCCCCAGAACGCAGGGGAATAGGCTCCTCACTAATACAGATGATTCACGGAACCTTCAACACGCCAGGTCCCGTAATCGGTGGTCTTCTTCTACTGCAATTTGGACTCATCACGGGCATGCGAATAGTTTACTTCTTTGTGTTAGTTCTTTATCTCATTGCAGCAATATGGAGGCTGAGGCTCAAGGAAACCATAACGAGTGCTGAGCCCATTCGTTTCAGGTATTTCATCTCTTCGTACCCTCAAGCCTTCAGAGAATGCGTCATCAATGTCTGGAAAAACGTACCCCGATCAGTACTGTGGCTTTTCACCGTTCAAATCATATTCATGTTTGCAAACGCCCAAATCAACGTGATCAATGCTGTATACGCGCATCAACAGCTTGGAATCCCTGAGGAAATATGGTGGATAACCTTCATCCCGCTATTGGTAACCATGATGATTGCATCCATTCCGATCGGAAAGACGATTGACCGAATCGGACCCAAAATCCCGCTGATGCTCGGACCAATCGTCCTCGCAGCATCTGCATTGATCTTCGCCTACGGCAACTTCTTCACGATCATGATTTCAATGTGTCTTAACGGTCTAGTGTTTCTGCTGATCATGTCCTCAGCCATGACCCTTGCCGCAGGCCTTGTGGAACCCGAAAACAGAGGCAAGGTAAGAGGATTCCTCAACTTCATAGGATACATCTTCCAAGGCGTAGGAATGCTGCTAGGCAACTTCTTCTACAACCTAATCCCGGGACTCCCGTTCTACATAACAATAGCACTAACTGCCCCGATGGTTCTCATAATCGCTCTCCGTGTGCACGAACCAAAATAGGAGACAGCCACAAACCAGACTTCGAAACCCGCAGGAGTTTCGACAGCTATTTATGTCGATATCAACAATTTCTCTTGACTGAAGGGAGGGAAAACGCTTGAAACTGAAGGACGTCGTTGAAGATTACACTTTTTCCAAGGTCATGTCTGTTGATGAGCTTGTGATGCAGATGGAAAAGGCTTGGGGCTTCACTGCCGGAAAACTGGCTGTCGGCGTGAAGATCCTAGAGCGGATGAATACGGAAAAAGGCTGTGTCAAGTTTCTTTCGTTCACCGGAAACCTCCTCGCCACAGGAACGAGAGGCGCCATCAGAGAACTCGTGAAACGCAAACTCGTTGACGTCGTGATTACGACTTGCGGGGCGCTTGATCATGATATCGCCAGATGCTGGAAGAAGTATTACAAGGGCTCTTTCGTTATGAACGATTCTAAGCTCCGCGAAGCAGGCGTCAACCGGCTTGGAAACATTCTCGTTCCGAACGACAGCTACGGCGTGATAATCGAGAAGAAGATACGTATAGTCCTTGAAGGCTTATGGACAGAAAGAATCAAGGAAGTCTCCTCCAGTCAATTCTGCAAAGAAATAGGACAACGAATATGCAACGAAACATCAATCCTCTACTGGGCAGCAAAGAACAACATACCTGTCTACGTGCCCGGCATCACGGACGGTGCAGTCGGATACCAAATGTGGCTCTTCTCACAAGACCACGATTTCAGGGTCAACTTGCTGAAGGATTCTGGTCAGCTTAGCGACATTGTGTTCAATGCCAAGAAGGCAGGTGCTCTATTGGTTGGTGGCGGCATTTCGAAGCACCACACGCTCTGGTGGAACCAGTTTAGAGACGGGCTAGATTACGCCGTATACGTCAGCACGGCAGACGAGTGGGACGGAAGCCTTTCGGGCGCCAGACCCACAGAAGCGGTTTCATGGGGAAAAATCAGCGAGAAGGCAAAACGCATAATGATCGAAGGCGACGCCTCGCTGATCCTTCCAATAATGGTGGGCTCACTAATAGAAAGGCTGAAGACCTAAGAAACAGCCTTGAAAAGCCACGACAGGTCAGGAGCCTTCCGTTTGAATTTGACTCGCTCGTTAAGCGCATGCGTTATCAACGGCAACGCAATCGTCGCATCACAATAACACACTGCCCTCTTCCCTTCTGTGTCGATTTTGCCCCAGCTTATTGCTTCTTCCAAAGTGCATCCAGACAAACCTCCCCATTGAGGCGAATCCGTCGTGATCTGAATCGCATACCGATGCGGGTAGTAGTACTCCTTCAGGCCCTTGCGAACATGGCCTCTTCTTCCCTTGACCCCCTCATCCTTCGTTCTCGGGGAGACTGATATCGCTAGAAGCTGTGTGAAATCCTTCGGCACGCCACCACCAATGTAGATCACGCCAACCTCTTTTGTTTTCTCGCCTATACTGACGAACTGATCAAATTCCTTGACGCTGTCCAGCACAATAGGGTGCCCATCATTCTTGGCCATGAGGAAAGTTTCACCATAGGCGCTATCGGCTAGTGCTGGTGAGAAGACGGGTACGTTGTTGGCTGCTGCTGCGGCTACGATGCTTCTTATGCCTTTCTTGTTGAGCCATTTGCCGAACTCGTATAGAAGCTCGGCAGAAGTGTAGGGAAACCCCTTCTTTGTCGTCATCAGAAACCCAGTTATGAGCAGCTCCATTTCTCGGTAGTCAGTTTCTTTTCCATAAACGTCATAGTACCGGTTTACGTCATCTTTCAGAAGTTGTTGGTCGTCAACTTGATGTGAGCCTTGCCAATAACCCAACCCCATGGCGTCAACGATGTCTTCTGAAACGTTTGCGCCTGTCGAGACAAGAACATCGATGAATCTGTTCTCGATCAGCCAGTTTATCATTTTCCACTGTCCAGCGGTGCTCATTGAACCGGAAAAGCCCATGATAATCGTTAAATCCTTTTCTTTCAACATGGCTTCCCAAACGTCTACAGCCTCGCCGAGCTTCCTTCCTTGATAGGCTGTTCTCGACATTTCAGTAAGAAGCTGAGACACGCTCTTCTCCTTAACATCAATGCATTCAACTTTCCTCTTGAAGTATGAACTGCTCACGATTTGGCACCGCGTGTTAGATTATTCGACCAGTATATGAAATTTTCTGACTCTGCCAACATGAAGTAAGTGGCTATAAGGAGAGCGATTCTCTTGCAGATGACCATGAATAGATAGTCGAGGCCCATTTCTATCATTTTCAACATTTTTCAATCTAAAGCCACACAAACTATTTATGTTTCTCACACTAATGACTAAATGCTGTCTTTACTCAGCGGTTTTGGAAGTAGGAGGAGAGAGGAAGTTCATGGAGATTTCGTCTATCGGATGCAATCTAGCATGGTCTCCTTTCTGCAACGTTCGCCGTCTGAGTGGTTCTGGGCGAATTGAAAGACAGACTGCTGCAACAAACAGGGCGCGGATGGAAACCCACGACGCTCACATCTTCGAAAGGCCGGACAAGTTTCTACGCACGACAGCAGTTCCGGCAACTGCAACAAGTCCGATAGCTCTACTCCTGGGCTATTATAAGGCCATTGTACATGTGGCGTTAAGGACTCCTCTCTCTTTTCTGCACGTTGCAGTTGCCGGGATTCCGCCAATATGCGTAGCGAGCCCTACTGCTGAACATGAAGCCTTTGATGATATTCACACACGGCTGAAGAAGTCGGGCAGCAGACGGACCCGCTGCAGTCACTGAAAAGCAGTGACTCCTCCTCTTCTGAAACCAACGCTTTCTGAGTAAATATTGGAAAAATTCTTAGGAAGAGTAGACATTCTATCTTAGTACCACGAGGAGAAAGCAAGCTTGGATTTTTCCAGAAAGGAATTAGCCGGAATGATAGATTCAACGAATGTTAGAGCAACAGTCACTAAGAGCGAAATCGAGAACCTGTGCAAGGAAGCCGTTCAATATGGTTTTGCTTGTGTTTGTGTTAACCCTGTTTATGTTAAGCTTGCATCCACGCTCTTGAGAAACAAGAAGGTTAAGGTCTGTTCCACGGTGGGATTTCCGTTTGGCACTTCGCTGTTGGAGATTAAGGCGCTTGAAGCCATCAAAGCTGTAGAAGACGGAGCCAAAGAGTTAGACATGGTTATTAACCTAAGCCTGTTGAAGTCACGTGATTACAGTACAACGAGACGAGATGTAGTTGCAGTTGTGGACGCTAGAAAGCTGTCCAAGGACATTGTTGTGAAAGTCATAATTGAAACAGATCTCTTGGCGGACGAAGAGAAGCCGATTGCCTGCAAGCTTGCTAAGGAGGCTGGGGCTGACTTTGTGAAGACTTCCACCGGCTTCTTTGGCAAAGGTGCAACAGTCGAGGATGTTCGGTTGATGCGAAAAACCGTAGGCGAGAGCATGGGAGTCAAGGCTGCGGGCGGAATAAGAACGTATGCTGATGCGTTGAAGATGATCCAGGCTGGCGCAAACAGAATTGGCACGAGCACGGCGGCTGCAATAGTTGAAGAAATGCCTTAAGCCTTCTCACATTTTCTCCGGAGCTACGATGCCGATTAGGCTGAGCGCGTTTCTGAGCACAATTCTGACCGCATCTACGAGCGCAAGTCGTGCGTCGCTGATTTCTGGCGTTTCTGCTTTTATGACGGGCAGCGCGTTGTAGAATGTGTTGAACCTGTCTGCGAGGCTGTTAGCATAGTCGGCTATCGAGTTGGGTTTGAGGAAGTCTGTGGCTTCGATGAATGTGTCTGGGAAGTTTGCTAGCGTTAGGACTATTTCGTGTTCTAGTTTTTCGTTCAGTAATGTGTAGTCTGGTTTCTTGGGCTTTCGTTCTGCTTTGCGCAGAATGCTGCAGGCTCTTGCGTGTGTGTATTGGATGTAGGGTGCGCTGTTTCTTTCGAAGTTAAGCACTCTGTCCCATGTGAACAGAACAGGCTTTGAAGTGTCAACCTCAACGAGTGCGTAACGTACTGCACCAATGCCCACGAAGTTGGCTATGTTGCGTTTCTCTTCTTCTGGGAGTTCCGGTGAGCGCTTCGAAACCTCTTCGTAGGCTCGTTTGACTGCTTCGTCCATGACTTCGTCGAATGTGATGTAGTGTCCTCGTCTGCTGGACATCCTGTAGCCGGGAAGCGAAACAAGGTTGTAGGCGAAGTGAACGAGGTTGTCAGCATGTTTGTCGTAGCCCAAAGCGTAGAGGGCAATCTTCAACTGCAACTGCGCAAGGCTTTGTTCAATGCCGATAACGTTGATGACTCTTTCAGCGCGTTCGAACTTCCACAACGTATAGGCAATATCTCGAGTCGTGTAGAGCGTCGTGCCGTCGGAACGCATAAGCGTCAGGGGCGGAATCTCGTGGTCTTCTCTTAATCCGAGCTTGGTTCTGAGGTGTAGGTTTTGAACGACTTTCTTGGCATCGAATTCCTGTACTCCGCTTTCTTCGAACAGGTAGGGTGACTTCTTCAGCTTTTCAAGAACGCGTGCAACGTGACCACCTTTGACGAAGTCGCTTTCCCAGTCCCACGAGTCATAAGAAACATCTATTCTGTCGAGCGTCTCTCTGAAGCCGTCAAAACACACTTCGCTGACTCCTCTGATGAGTTGCGTAGCTTTTTTGTCTCCTGCTTCATAAGCTCGGTTAAGAGTGTTTATCGAGTTTTCAGGATTTTCGTCTGCGCCTAATCTTTCGAGCAGCTCATCGAAAAGTTCAGGATACTTCTCTTTCAACTCAACGGCGATACCCATCCACTCGTCCAGTTCCTTGTTGATCTTTGCGATTTCGTCTGTTGCGGAAACGATTATTGCTCGTTCAAGCTCTCTTCTGAGGCGGTTGATTTCAGCTATGCAGCTTGTGACGGTGTAGATCCTGCCGATGAAGTGGTCCGGCTTGCCTTCAGGTTTCGGCTGGTCAAGCATCTCATAACCATAGGCGAGGACTGAAGATTGACGGCCCACGTCGTCAATGTAGTAGTGTCGGCAAACGGTGTGACCTCTGGCTTTGAGCAGTTTCGCGATCGTGTCGCCAAGCACGGGGTTTCTGGCTTGTCCGATGGTTATCGGGTGCAGCGGGTTCGCACTCGTGTGCTCCACGATAATTTTCAACGGTTTTTCAGCTTTGACGAAACCGAATTCGGTGTCAAGACGTTTGACGGAATCAATTGTTGATTGCGAGAGCCTTGCGAAGTTGACATGAAAATTTATGTATCCAGCACCAGCTGAAGCCACATGTTCTATCAGCGACGATTTTGACGTGTCTATGATCTTGGTCAAGCTTTCCGCCAGTTCGAAGGGTTTTCCGCCTGTTTCTTTGGCAAGTTCGAAGCACAGCGAAGAAGCGAGTTGACCGAAGTCCGGGTTCGGCGGCCTTGCCAATGCTAGGTTTGTGGCCTTGGCTTCCGGGAATGTTTGTTTGAGGGCTTTTGCCAAGGTTTTTTCGCATTCTTTGCGAAAAGTGGCGAAAGGATTCTCTGAAGTCATCAATCGCTTCTCCAGCATCGTGCGAATCGTCTAGGTTTAAGAGTTGAGGTTATATTTTAATGTGAAAAACGTTTGCTTATCTATTGCGGGTGAAGATGGCCATGAAGACCAAGATAGTTTTTTCGGAGAAGTGTCTTGGCTATGGACAGTGGCATATTGAGGGCCCTGAAAGAGTCAGGAAGGCTTACGTCATTCTGAAACGGAGAGGCTATGAGTTTGTGGAGCCTGAGCCTGCTTCAGAAGATGACGTGCTTCTCGCACATGATATGGATTATGTTTGGGCAGTGAAGAAGAGCCTAGCTGAAGATCCGGACACGCCTCCTTATGACAATATTTACGAGTTTGCGCGGCTTTCGGCGGGCGGCGCCATTCTGGCAGCCAAAATCTGCGGATTCTCGATCATGAGGCCTCCCGGGCATCATGTGGGAACCTTCGGAGCTGCCTTAGGTGCACGTACGAGGGGCTTTTGTTATCTGAACAACATAGCGATTGCAGTCAAGCACATCGGCAAACCTACACTGATCTTGGACATTGACGGCCACCATGGGAATGGGACGCAAGAGATTTTCATGGGAGACAATAAGGTGACGTATGTGTCTTTGCACAGGCATCCGAACTATCCGGGCACGGGAGTAGTTTCCGAGGGGAATTGCCTGAATTTTCCGTTGCCTCCTGATTGCGGAAATGAGGTGCACATAGAGACATTGGACAAGGCGTTGAGTTCGGTTGACATGGATAGGTTTGAGGTTGTGGCGGTTTCGGCAGGGTTTGATACTCATGCTGGGGATCTGGCTAGTCTTGGTTTGACAGAGAAAGGGTATAGAGAGATTGGGAAGAGGGTTGGAAGGTTGAAGAAACCTACGTTTTTTGTGCTGGAAGGCGGATACAACGGCGAAAACGTTGGAAAAGACATTGATTGCCTGCTGAACGGCATGGAAGCTTCAGTTTAGCGTTCCGCGACGCTTGATCCCCTCTCCGTATCGATTCAAATTAGTTTTGTCACTTGATCAGTTTACGTCTCATCAAGTTTATACTAACAATGAAGAAGATGGGTGTGACTATTGCGATCCATGCTAGGCTTACGAGCATTGATTGTTCAAGGTTGCCAAGAACTAAGCCTCTTGCAAGCGTGACCACGTGAGGAAGTGGCAGGAAGGCTTTTGCGAAAGTTTGCACGACTGCTGGAAGCTGGGCTATTGGGAAGAAGGTGCCGCTTAGGAGGAACATGGGAGTTATGTAGAGGAAGCCGGGGTAGTTGAAGAAGTCTATGTTGGGCGCCAGCGAAGTGAAGACCATGGCTATGGCTGAGAACATGAGCCCGCTGAAAAAGGCAATGATTGGAATCAGCAGTGCGAGCGGGCTTGTAATTAGGCCGAAAGCGGCGACGACACCTAGAACGATGCTGGAGCTGATGAGGCTTCTTGTCGCGCCCCACAGCATTTCGCCTGCAATCACTTCTTCTATGCTTATGGGTGTGGCGATGATGGCGTCAAACGTCTTCTGGTAGTACATGCGGACGAATGAGCCGTAGGTGCATTCAAAGAAGGAGCTGTACATCACGCTGATGCACACGAGCGCTGGTGCAATGAACTGGATGTAGCGTTGGCCTTCAATGTTCTGAACAAACGTGCCCAGTCCGAATCCTAGGGCTACGAGATAGAAGATAGGCTCAAGCAGGGGTGGGAAGAAGTTCACTTTGAAGGTTTTCATGAACACGTCAAAGTCCCGCCGCCAGACTCTCCAGACACGATACGTCAGCTTTGGCAATGTGAAGTCTGAAGCAAAACGCTTTAGGCTTTTCATTCTCGAAGTTGCCTCCCGGTCAGCTTCAAGAAGACATCCTCAAGATTCGCGTTCCGTGTAACAGCGGTCTTCAAGGGAAATTCTTCAAGGAATCGGGTGAAGACTCCGTGAGGTTGTGTGGAGAACACGCGAACTCTGTCGCTTAACACTTCCACTGTGGCTTCTGGGAAATTCTGCTTAAGCACTGACACCACTTTTTCGTCGTGTTCGACTTCTAGGACTTCCTCACCAACGTGTTTTCTGACGAGTTCTGCTGGTCTGCCCTGTTCGATGATTTTGCCATGATCCATTATCAGTGTTCGGTCGCAAAGCTCAGCAGCTTCATCCATGTAATGCGTGGTTAGGATTATAGTGACGCCTTGCTTCTGGAGGCTTCGGATCTTGTCCCAGATCATATGTCGTGCTTGAGGATCTAGGCCGACAGTAGGCTCGTCCAGCAGGAGTATTCTAGGTTCGTTGATCAAAGCTCTGGCAAGAATTAGTCTTCGCTTCATGCCAGTGGACAACTCGCCGATGATGACGTTTCTTTTTTCTTCCAATTGGGCGAATTTGAGAAGTTCTTCAGCGCGTTTCAGGGCTTCGGTTTTGGCGATGTTGAAGTAGCGGGCATACACGAGGAGGTTCTGCAAGACTGAGAAGTCTGGGTCGAGATTGTCCTCTTGCGGTGCAACGCCAATCATATTCTTTATCTCTCTTGGGCTCTGAGACACGCTCATGCTTGAAACGGTGAGCTCACCCGCAGTCAGAGGCAAAACGCAGTGAATCATCTTAATTGTCGTCGTCTTCCCAGCACCATTGGGCCCGAGAAAACCGCAACACTCACCCTTAGCAACTTCAAAGTCTATGCTGTCCACTGCTAGGAAGTCACCATAGTTCTTGCTCAAGCTTCGAGCCTTTATCAGAACCTCTGAATCCATTGTGTACCATCCGAAGCCTCTCTCACTAACGACATGCTTTCTTATGAAAATTGCCCCTTCCAAAGTTGCTCAGAAGTCGTTTTTTGGTTTCGGACTGGTTCGTTTCCCAAATAGCCCATATAGCTTTTGAGGAGTGTTTTTAGATGACTGCAACCTTCTTCGGGATTGCTATTGCATCTCATTTTTGCTGCTTCTCGATCCTTTCTCTTGACTGGTGAGTAGTTATGATAACTACAGATGCTAGGATTATGCCTGCCGCTAACAAGTTTCTTGCTGTTAGTGGTTCATTCGCCAGTGCCCATCCTAGAATCATGGCTACAATCGGGTTAACATAAGCATAAGTCGAAACTCTCGCAGTCGAAACCGCCTTTAACAACCAAATGTAGCAGGTGAACGCGACGAGCGCGCCAAACACCACTAGGTAAACCCAAGCAATCAACGAACGCGCAGAAACCAAATCCAACCTAACCCCAACCCACTCGCCACTAACGAAACTTGCCAAGAGCAACAACACACCTCCAGCAATCATCTCCATAGCTGTAGCGAGCAACAGCGAGCTTGGAAGCTTGGCGGAACGCGAGTAAAGTGAACCGTTAGCCCACAAGAGCGCCCCAAACACGACAATAGCCGCTCCGGTCACATCAACACTGCTGGCTCCCAATCCCTCCACCCCGCCAACCAGCAAAACGACGCCGGCAAAACCCAAAGCCAAACCAGCCACAACCCTAACGTTGGGTTTGTGCTTGTTCCAGAACCAATCTGAAAACGCAATCCACAACGGCACCGTTCCGACCAGAAGTGAAGCCAAACCCGACGCTACCCACTGCTCCGCCCAAACAACCGCACCATGCCCACCCAACAACATCAACCCGCCTACCACAAACGCACCGCCCCATTGCCGACGCGAAACCGAAACACTGGAACCACTGTAACGGAACCAGCGCAAACAAACAGAATGCTTCCGGCAAGCACGAACCGTGACCCAGCCATCAGGAAAGGAGGAAGCGTCTCTTCAGCGACACGAATGGCCAGATACGTCGAACCCCAAATCAGGTAAACCGCCAAGAACGCGAAAGCAATCTTAACCCGCAGACTCATCATGCCAACTTCCGCACCAGAAGCACACCTCTAAGAACCTGCATGAATTTAGTTCTTTTGCAGCAGCAAACCCGAAGCAATCCAATATAGCACACAAATGAAACCTTGATTCGATTTAGGCGTGTTAAGGAGTAGCAATGCTTCCAAGAGAGAGCCTGAGAAAGCCATCAATATCCTGTGTGATGACACTTCTTTTGCTAAAAAACGCCTGATTTGAGATGGCGGGCCCGGAAGGGACTAGAACCCAAACGGGTTCAAGTCCATTTCTCATCTCATGAACACCATGTCTTAGGCATAGCTGAGAGTTCGAATTCTCTCCCGGGCTACCATTGCTTAAGCATGAGTTCATACTTTGTTCGTTTTGAGATTCGCGGATTTCTTTGAGCATCTGCTGTCTTAGGGGCAGTGGTCAATTGGGTTAGCTGGTGGTTTTCGAGTCGGGGGCGTGTGATCGCTTTCTTGAGTGTCTACGCTGAATCCTGACCAATCCCGAACTCCGCCATGAAGATCTGCAGTTTAGCCCTGCATCTTCGATTGAAAAACGCATGGAAGCGTTCAAAAGGAAATTCTCCTGAAAGACATGTAGAAGCTATGGGGATACAGTGGCTAAAGTGGACTATTTCATGTTAGAATCACGAGCCCAAAGACTATTATCACGGTTGCTAGTAATAGTATTTTGGCGGAACGAAGGCTCTCAGGTTCTCATCACTAGGATATTTCGTTTTTAGATATTCATGAACATTTCTGAACAGGCTTCGTGGAATCATCGCTGGATGCTTGAAGCGCCAAGGGCATCCATTATCCTTGCATCCGTGGTATTTTTTTCTATAGGGGCTTCTCTTCCACAATTCAGAGAGTTTCTCACCATCGTTGTGGTTGATCTTGATATTTCCTATAGGTTTTCTCATCGAAGAAGGGCAGTCGAAAACTTCACCGAAAACATTGATATACAAGGCATAACCGAGCTGTGAGCACACATGTCCTCCAACGTACGAGGACACTCCTTCATATTTTATGCCATTTTCAATATTGAACGCGTATATTTTTTTCCACAATTCGAATTTTTCTTCTTCTGTCGGGCTTATATCTTCAACTTCTACCATATTTTCCGTTCTGCCGCAAGGTACGACTGTATTTATGATGGGGTATATGTTTAGGGATCTGAAATATCTGTAATGATGAAATAGCTCATGATAATTAGATTTCAGCACAACAGTTGCTGTGCCAAGTCTCGTTGGGTTGTGTTCTTCTCCGTTGAAGCCTGCTTCGATCAACCGCTCAAGTGCAATGTCTCTAGATTTAGTGTAATTGAACGGATGTGGGGCACCGTCCTTGTATCTTATTGTGGGTTTTCGAACGACAGCATTCTGAATCTCATGGTTTAGGCTATTAATTTTTAGTATGACTGATGCATTTGAATCGTACAGTTCCTTGGCTATGTCATTACCCTTCATCTCATGAGTATCCATTGCTAATCTGTCGTCACCCAAAACATGACCCGCAGTGAATATCAATGGAATCATTCCCCTCTCAGCGATGTGACGCACGATCGGAAGAAAAGCTCTCTCCTCCAAAGGTTCTCCTTTGCCAACGAAATGAATTGATTTGGCGTCCATTTTCGCAGCTTGATCCACGATATCAGTTATGTCTTGAGGCGCAAGTGGGGCTGGTCTTTCTCGATATGCGTCCCGACGATCGTTAGTCCTGAAGCAATAATAACAGTCTAAAGCGCATTTTGTGCCAAATTCTATGTCCAGCATGAGTATGCTCGACCGTCGATAGGCTTCGTCAATGACTTTCTCAGTGAAATACCATCCCGCTATACCATTCTTAAAATCCTTGCCAAAATGAAACCTCATTATGCTACACCCAGCCCACTAACTTCAATATAGTGATGACGATACTAACTATGCCAGTTCCCATCCAAAGGCTCAGTATGCTTCGGAAAGTGAATTTTCCCCGTATCTCTTTTTGGTGCTTGTATTGAGTTTGAATTTGCATCTTACGGTCATCCTTCAGCTCTCGGGCGGATACTACCGACCTCTCTCCTTCTCCATGTGGCGAATGCAGCCAATCCTTCGATACACCAATACCGCATGCAACATGAAGCAGGCGTGCCCACCGTAGAGTGCGAGTCCTCTCTAAGCGAAGGATTTTTTGGTATATCTGTACTGCAAGTACGTCTATCTCATTCGCCAATGATACGCGCTCCTGCGACGCTTCTCTAGTCTTCCCAAGGAAAGGTTTCATTTTCCCCGCTAGACTCTCAAGATCGCAGTATATTTCTTTTTGTGCCTTTCTGTAAAGCAATGACGTTGGATGAATTACTCGATTTGCCACTTCACATGTCTCAAAGTATGTCTTCAAAGCGTATTTTGTGTTACATTCATCGGACAGAGCATCGGCAACCGTCGAGAGGATTTTCATGTTCTTGACAATCTCTCTTATGTCCTTCACTCGATTATTCGGCTTGTCGGGGTGAGAGTTGTTTTTGAAAATTCTCACAAATTCATTCTTCTTGTGTACCAAGGTGTTCTTCTCAGCAATTCCTTCGAGCTCCTTCTCTGTTGGAGGCTCTTCAAGACTATGAAAGAAATTACCTTTGATAAAATCATACTTCTTGTCGGGATTCAAGTTTCTAAAAAAATGCAGGAGTCCATCAAGCTCGTCACATTCGCTTTTTATGATTTCATGCTTCTTCTTCTCCCATTCAGCTTCAGGCATGTTCTCAGCGATGTTGTATTTGGCTCTCAAAATCTTCCATTGTTGGTCAGTCTTCTGTTCAGGTGGGTAGACAAAGAATTGTCCGGAATATATGAAGCCGATGCAGTCATTGCCAACTCTTATCGGAATCACAAAATTACTGCAGAGACAGTGACATTTGTACATCAATGGTTTGTCTTCTTTAATCGCCTCTTTTCCTGCTGCTTCGTCTGATAGATAACAGTTCTTTTCTCCATCTGGACTTTTCTGTACCATTTCGCACGTCGTCCCTGGATCGTAACGTCTCTCCTCTATAGGCTTAGACTTCAAACCAGTGAAAGCAACATTGAAGCCAAAAAGCTCTGAAAAGCTCTTCTCCATATCGATCAAAACGTTTGGTTCTACGAGATCTAGCAGATCAAGCACTTGGCTATTTCCCTCTCACGTCAGCTGCGGGGAGCAGCCTCGATATTTCAGTATGGCGTCGGTGGAATTTAAGTATTGCATGTGAAATCACTGAGCCAAAGACACGGAGTCACGAGTATCGCTCATCCGATCAAATCAGAACGTATGCCATCGATAAGCTCACCCACCAGACCCAATGAATCTTTATACACCTCCCTAACACGTGAGACCTCACTTGGCCCTGCTCTGCTTTCATGCGACCAATGCAAACAAAAAAGAGGGAATGTGGGCGAAACCCTCAGCTAAAAAGTATAAATTATGGCCTAGGCAATGGTCTCTCCCGGACTACGCGCGCTAGAGCGACAAGTGTCATTTATGATAGTGACTCTTAATAATAGATACGTGCGACATATTTAGAGGAAAAATCTACAGAATGGGTGCTTCGGTGAAAAATGCTTGAACGAGTCGAATTCACAAGCGCTGGATCCAAAATCGTCGGACAGATTGAATATGAAGAAAAGAGAAGTAAAATGCCGTGATCACGCTATGTCATGGACTTACCAATTCGAAGACAACATGCCCACTAATAAACGAGGCTGCAGGACTATTTGTCAAACAAGGATTCCTCGTTTTTCGTTTTAACTTCTTTGGAAGTGGCGAAAGTGGTGGCGATTTAAGAGAAAAACTTCTGTCTAAACTGGCATGCAATCTGAACGATGGAATAGATTTTCTTCTGGGCTTGAGTTTTGTCGATAAGAACAACATAGGTGTCTGGGGGAGAAGCCTTGGGGGGACGATACCATTGATTTGCTGCATTCAAAGAGTGAATGCCTACGTGTTACTGTCAACTCCATTCTCTTTGCTGAAAACATTTTACCCAGTCTATAGTCAGGCAGGAGAACGAGAATTCGTCCCGTTGCCCTCAAGAACGGTCACAGGCATTGTCAAGGGTTCCCTTGAACTCAATAGTAGTTTCTTCAATGAACTGGAAAGTATGGAGGAACTAATATCAAAGAACTTACAAAGCATCAGGAATATTCTTGTAATTCAAGGCGACAAAGACACGCAGGTTGACCAAGCAAACGCCCGGAAATTGTACGAGAAGGTTGCTGAACCTAAAAGGTTGGAGATAATTCATGGAGCAAATCACAGATATACAAGTAGTGGTGAACAAACAATTTCATTCTCACTGCAATGGTTCAAAGCGACTCTGATGAGCTAGTACTCAAAACGAGCTATTGTAGATCCATCGTAGATTGCTCGGCTGTATTCGCACTCGTCTGATTTTGACATCAAAAGCCTCCTGTTGCCAAGACTCTATATTTTCCTATCTGTGCCAGCCGAAGTTGGCACTCGTTCTGGAGAGGTCTTGTATGTCGATTGCGCGCGCTATGGTCTAATTACTGGTTATTTCTGCGAAGTATTGCACGAACTGCGCAAAGAAAGCTTCAGATATAACGTCTCCAAACGGATCTGCCTTAATGCGGAAGAAGACGAAATTAGTATCAGAGACCCAAAAGCCATTCAGCGTATCTCTAGCGAAATAATGAAGCTACTAAGTCCCTATGACAGCAACGACTCTGGAGCCTAGAGATAGCGGCTAGAATCGCAGTTGAGTATAGACAACGAATCCATGATTGGCTATGTGTTCTCGCCCCAGGAGAATTCCACCCTAAGAGAATTCGTTTCAAAATAAAGGCAATTTGATCATTGAGAAACAAAGATGGATTCAATCATCCTACGAACGTCTACTTGGCTCTGATGACCTCGTTTCAGTTCGACCGCTCGTATTCTCAGATGTTCTCAACTGCTCTAGGGCATATTCAACGGCATGGGTGCGGTTGGCGAACCGCTTAGTCTTGATTTGGGAGTCGATCCACTCGAGCAGTTCTTGGTCCAACGCGATACGCGCGCGGGCTTGAACTCGAACGAGTTCAGACCTCCTAGGACTTGACCCCGAATGGTGGCGGGCCCGGAGGGATTTGAACCCTCGATCTCCGGCTTACCACACCAGAGTCAACATGGGACTTCGGCTCCGCAGGCCAGCATCCTAATCCAGCCTAGACCACGGGCCCACAAGGCTAGATTAGCCTATTGTACATATTTAAACTCAGAGATTGAGGCGGAAAGGTCAGCATCTTCTGAAGTTTAATGCTGCGGAAACCGCAAGCTACTAATGTGAATTGTGACAATCTAGGGTAGGATACGGATTTCAGAGAGAGGAAGATTTGTGAGAGAGGTTGAGTTGAAGCTGATTTCGGAGCTTATGAAGAACAGCAGAAGAAGCGACAGAGACCTGGCCAAAGCCATAGGCGTTTCTCAGCCTACCGTCAGCAGGCTCATCAAGAAACTGGAAGAAGAAGGATGTGTTCAGGAGTACACGATGATTCCTAACTTCAAGAAACTCGGCTACGAGATAGTGGCTCTAAGCTTCGTCAAGTTCAGCAGAATGTACTCGCCAGAAGAGGTGCAAACAACCAAGAAAGCAGCCAGCAAACTCTTCAGCGAAGGCCCCTCAGAAATCTTCATGATTGAAAGAGGCAAAGGCCTAGGATGCCAAGGAGTCTTCATATCATTCCACAAAAACTACTCCGCATACGTCGAATTCGAAGAATGGATCAGAAAAACCATCTCCTCAGACATATCCGACATCCAAACCTTCCTCGTCAACCTGAACGATCAGGTACGCTACCGCCCCATGAGCTTCTTCTCACTCGCCAAACACATACTCACATGCAAAGAAACAGAAAAGAAAAAGTAAACGGCAGCAATTGCCCTGATTAGTACGAAGGAAGAAGGGTTGAGGCAAACATCATCTTCTCCTAATCTATAGTAATTCAACTAACAAAGATCAATTTCTGAAAAGCTGCTACCCCGTGCCAAACTGGCCTAGTTTACGCAAAGAGTTAAGCAGTTGACTTACCAATCTCTAGCATGAAGCTTGGAGAAAAACGGCCTGATGCAAGACGGAACACACAACAATCCGAGCATTGACGAAAACCACGCACGGCAAAGAAACACAGGTTTTCCCTTTGGAAAGATTATTGCTTGGTTTTGCGTGTACCTGATAGTAACAGGCAGCGTCTCAACAATCTTTGCGGTGCTTGCTTCCATCCACTCTTTGTATCCAACAGCGCTCTTAGACACGGTATTGGCTCTGTTCTATTTCGCCGCGCCACTGGTCTTGATGGCGATGGGAATAGCAAGCATTCTTCCCCTCTCCGAGTACGCGTACATGAGACAAGGCGGCAGAAACCCGACAATAGCCAGAGAAAGCGTCAGACATCAAAGAAGAAAGCCTGAAAAGAAAGACTTTGGTGTATTGCTGGGTGTCGCCGGCTTGACCTCGTTCTTCAAAATCAGCCCTTGGGACCTGTTCTTCTTCCAAGCTGAACCCATACTAGGCCTTTCAATAGTCGCCTTTCTGATGATTGCTTTATTAGCTCTGCTTGCTCTGATCTACAAGAGGAAATTCCGCAAATACATCAAATTCGACGCCTAACAAGAACAGACACACGCATCATACAAAGCAATACCCCACCAACTCAAGTTGTGATAAGACACTGCGTGAGGATCTCGTGTCACTTCGGCGAGACACTTGGACTCAAGCAAACAGGTGAAACGAGGTAAGGCTCGGTTGTTAGTACTTCGTGAACGTGCGCGACTTTCATCCTGCTCCACTATGAGCTGTTCAATGCTCGCTCCAATGCGTCGATGACATTCCGTTTTCCCATGGCCAGAATGTACGGACCGAGCCTCGGACCCTGCGGAGCGCCTACGAGGATCGTGTACAGGGTTTTGAAGAAGGCGGCTGGCTGCAGGTCTTGTTTTTTGGCGGTGTTGAAGACGGCGTTCTGTATCTTTTCCGCCTCCTCCTCGGCCTTCAAAACTTCGATCAACTCTGTTATCGCATTTCTTTCTCCACTGGCCAGACTCACCGTCGTCTCCTTAATCTCTTCGAAGTTTCTTATCCAGTGGGACGCGTACTCGATTCGCCTTCGCAGACCTTCGTCAAGAGCCTGATCCTTTGGCAAGTAACCATACCTACGAAGCGCATCCGCTATGAACACTTCTTCATTGCCTTTGGGAGCCATCTTAACCACAAAAGCCATCAAGTTATAGGGCACATGGATTTCCGGCTTCTGTGGCGGCTTCAGCACCCAGCAATACTCATACAAACCTTTGAGCTTGACTAACTCCTTCTCGTTCTTCGTCTGTTTATTGCCAAAGTACACGTCCTCCAGATCGCTCAGCTCATTCATGTAAAACGGAACGTCAGTCACGTCTAACGCGCGCGTGCCCACGAACCGTTTCAGCAATAGCAGCATGAGTGACTGTGGAGAGCCGTACTTGAACCACGTTTGCGGAGTGAACACAACTCCGGCTGACTTGGACATTCTCTTGCCACTCTTGTCCAAGAAAAGCTCATACTTTGCGTGTGAAGGAGGTTCCCAGTTGAGTATTTCTCTGCAGATGCGGTCGTTCACGCGCACTGAATCCATAACCTCTTTGCCGAATGCTTCAAACCGTATGTCTAACGCTTTCCATCGAACCGCGAACTCGCCCTTCCAAGCAAGTTTGCCCTCTCCCTTCCTGTAATCTACTTCACCCTTGTGACCGCAGCCCTCAAGCCATCGGCCCTTGACTTCCATGCCTTCACATGAATAGAGAATCTTGTCTTCTTTGGCTAGGAAATCATAAGCCTTAGTCGTGTAAATGCGTCCGCAGTTCTCGCAGACCGCAAAGTAGGGCAGGGCTTCCAGAAACTTTTCCTGTCCAACCTCTTCCTTCATTATCTCCCCTATCTTCTTAGCATTCGAGAGAATCGTCTTAATCTCTTCGTTGAACAAGCCACTTCTGTAGACCTCGGTAGCAGACATGAACTTGTAATCAATACCACAATTATCCAACGCCTCCCTCAACAGCAAAGCCATGTGCTCACCGTAGCTCTTGTGGCAGCCAAAAAAGTCAGGAATGTCTGTGACAGGTCTGCCCAAATGCTGCTCCAGAGACTCAGGCATTCCAGCCGGAACCTTCCTCAAACCATCCTTATCATCAGCAAAAGCCACAAGCTCAGACCTGCAGCCCTGCTCTCTCAACGCCAGAGTCACAGCGAAAGACCTAGCCGCATCACTGAGGTTGCCAACATGGGGAAAGCCAGAAGCAGCAATGCCCATCTCCGTCCTGATCAGATCCAAACTCCGGCCCAGGTTTCGTTCACGTGCCACGATCTTCGCAGCCATTTTGTCATACCACGTGCCGCGACCAATCATCTTCTGGCTCATATCGTTTGTGACCTCATGTAGCATTATTCAAGCCATAATAAAAAATGTTTAGAGACTGAGGATGCTATTTTCTTCTAAGTGCCGCGAATATCGCCAATGCCGCCAGTGCGATGAGCACGACAACCAACGAGTATAGCAAGCTAATGCCCGCTAGGAACAACGCGCCACCTACAGCTATGAACAAGACTCCCCATCCGAAGAGACTGGAAGCGCTACGTCCATACTTCTGCGGACTTGAAGACTGCATTCCAGCCAGCACAAGCAACCAGCAACCATATGAAGCAATCATGAACGAGGGGATCAAACCCCAAACCATGACATTCAGCGATGCCAAGACAACGGAAACGGCAATGATCATTAAGAAAATGCCAATGGACAGCAAATCCCTGTTCGCTGAACTAGCCATGTTCTGAGCACCGCCCTCCTACTGGATTTTTTCGCCGCAGTCAGGACAGAACTTAGAAGAGATTGGAATGGTTTTGCCGCACTTCGGACAGGTCATTGTTCCGCTTGAGGGTGGAGTAATCGCTGTTCCGCATTCGGGACAGAACTTTGATGTTGCTGGGATTCTTGCGCTACACTTCGGACATATCACCAAAGCCGCTGCAGGTGCCTGCGCTGGACCTGTAGGCGTCATAATCTGTGGTATGAGCACCATTCCTGTTCCTAGACCTGCTCCCGGAGACTTTCCAAGTTCTTCCGCTGCTTTCTTGACAGTTTCCATCCTCAACACTTCCTCCGGCGCCGCCTTTCCTGTTCGTAGCCAGAACAGGCGCTCACGATACTCAGGCGTGGTGTCGATGCCTTCAAAACGCAGATCGGTCAACTCTAAACCAACGCGCTTGAAATAGTCAAGGATTGCGTTTTTGACAAGCATCGAGGTTTCGTCAAGCCTAGTGAAGACGGTCAGTAAGTCGTAGTGTGAGAGTTCATCGATGATTTTCTCGTTCAAGAAACCTCGCAGATAATTGTTAACGTCCTCTGTTGAATAGGCGCTCTGGCCGCCAACAACTTCGTTTACGAACAACTGTGGGCTTTCAACTTTGAACCAGAATGAACCGTGCACTTTCAATGGTGCAAGCTCCGTTGTCTGCGCTTGCGTGCCGTACTTGCCAGCAAAAACCTTCGTCGAGACGAATATCACGGTTGCCTTGAATGGTTTCTCCTTGAACCCAACAATACGCGTTAGCAAACCTGTCAACAGTGGCAGATTTAACGTAGTCAATTGGTGTCTTCCAGCATTGAAAACATCGTAGGCCTTGCCGTCTCGGAAGAATATGGCAACTTCATACTCATGCACTATGAGCTGAGCGCCCCAGATGATTTCTTCGTCTGGATATCTCCACAGTATATCTTCGGCACCTGGGTTTTTCCATTCTATAACTTGTGGCATGTCATTTCACTCCTAGTATTACCTCTTGTCTTTCGTCAAAAGCTTCCTCAAAGGCATTCAATGTGTCAGTTAGACTTTGAACCCGTTCCTTCGCCTTGTCATATTTCTGCTTCATGATTTCCGTCTTGAACGCAGTGGCTTCATCAACAACTTTCGCAGCCTCGTCAACCATCCTGTTGTCGAAGTCGATCATTCTGTCGAGAGCCTCCTCGTTGATTTTTATTACGTCGAAAAACCCAGAATATCCATAGGACGCATGGTTAGCCTTCTCGGTCACTCTGTCAAACTTCGCAACAAGGCGATCCATATCACTTAGAACGTCAAGCGAACGACGGTCGGACAGCTTCTGGAAAACGTCCTTGACGTCTGTTTTTGCCTCCGATAGCTTCCGGTACAAATGATTCCTGATTAGTTTGTCAGACTCTCTACGCAGTTCCTTCTCCTTGTAGCCCCGGAACCCCGGAATCTCCGCTAGAATCCTCTCTGAGAGGCGCATCTGGTTCTTCGCGATTCCGTAATAGTCTTTTTTCTCAGTCAAAACCCGTTTCCCCACATTTATTTCCAATCTGATAAAAGAGGGGTTTCTTTTAAAGTTTATTTAGAATAGACCGAATCCAGCGGATGGTATGTCGCCTTTTATCTGGTTGCCTGTCGCGCCGTCAATCAGAAGCTGGTAGTCCTTGCTCTTATACTCATACTTCACGAACCATATAGGGGCATGCAGGTAGACTGTCTGATCAACCTTCATTTCAGTTTTCATCTCGACGATTTTGTCAACGTCTTGTTGAAGCAAATAACGATGACTGCTCTCGATCTGTTGGCGAGCAAGCTCCACAGCCTCAGTCTTATCAATCTCGCTATTCAGAACCTTCGCAAACGCCTCAACCTTTCTAAAATCGTAAGGAATCTTGCCCTCCAGAGGCACATCATACTCTCTCGTTGGGAACTCTGTGGCCTTTCTCGCTAGAACAAGCCAATAATAGGTTCTCTCAATCTTTCCCTCCTTGGCCACGGCTGGCGTTATGCGTTCGAAAATCCCTTTGTAGGTGCTTGTAGCATTTGCGGATACGACCCAAAAAGGCAAATAGACTAGGTTTTTTTCAATGATTCTTGACTTCTTGGCAAGATCTGAGGGCTTTAGGAAACCGGTACCCATCCAATTCCTGATGGGCTCTTCGACCGTTGCAGGGTCAAACTTGTTGAGAAGCATAGAATGTTCAAAAGTGAAGGCCTGGCCAGTCTCTATGACAGCGGTGTAGCCACAGTATTTGCATGTGGCCAGTATTTCGCCTGGTTTGAAGGGCACAGGTCCGCCGCAGTGGGGGCAGTTTATCTCGTCAACTATAGTCATTTAGGTTACGCCTTTTGTTTCTCCCTCTTCAGTATTTCTCTTGCTACGATGACGCCTGACGCAGAAGCCTGAACCAGCCCTCTTGTAACGCCTGCACCGTCGCCAATCGTGAATAGGTTGTGGATTTTGGTTTCAAGGTTGTTTGTCAATTGCAGTCTTGAAGAGTAGAACTTCACCTCTATGCCGTAAAGAAGCGTATCCCTCGAATGTATTCCCGGCGAAATCTTGTCCAAAGCCTGAAGCATCTCTCGTATATCTGCTAGATAGCGGTAGGGCAGTACAAAGCTCAGGTCTCCGGGCGTGGCATTCTTCAGTGTTGGAATCACCACGCTGCGGTCAATCCGTTCATGTGTTGATCTTCGCCCGGACTCCAGGTCGCCCAAACGCTGAATTATCACTCCACCACTGAGCAGATTACAAAGGCGTGCTACATACTTTCCGTACGCGATAGGCTCCTTGAACGGTTCAGTGAAAGAAGTGCTCACCAGAATGGCAAAATTCGTGTTCTCTGTTTTCCTCTCTGCATAACTCTGGCCGTTGACCGTCAACACGCCATCGTAGGATTCGGTTATGACCTCGCCGTAAGGTGCAACACAGAAAGTCCGCACTTGATCATCAAATGATTTCGAATAATAGATTAACTTGGGTTCATAGAGAACCTTGGTCAGTTCTTCCATGACAGGAGCAAGAATCTCAACCCTTACCCCGATATCGACAGGGTTGTTGAGCGTCTTTAGACCCAATGCCTGCGCTTCTGACTGAAACCACTCAGCCCCTCCTCTTCCAGGAGCCACAATGACGTATCTTCCGAAGTATCTCTCGCCATTTGTCGTCTCGACGCCCTCAACGACGTTGTTCTTGACCATAAGTCCCTTCACGTCGCTTTTCGGCTTGAACTCAACCTTACCATTCAATTCTTGGCGCATCTTTCGAAGAGTCTGGACACACCTTTCAGTTCCCATGTGGCGAATTCTCTGCCGAATGAACTTCAGTCCAGCCAGTGAAGCTTTTCTTTCAATCTCCTCCAGGGTTTCGTCTTCTCCACCGTAGGTGTGTTCGGGTGCGCCGTATTTCAGGTAGATGCTGTCCACGTAGTCTACAAGTTCTGCAAGCTCCTTATTGGAAACGTACTCGCTGAGCCACCCACCCACTTCGGTCGACAGCGTGAGTTTTCCATCACTGAACGCTCCTGCCCCTCCCCAGCCAGACAAGACCTGACATGGGTCGCAATGGACGCATTCAAAGCCGCGGCTCGCAGGACACTTACGCTGGTTCAGATCCTGCCCCCGGTCCAGCATGAGAACGCTCAAGTTGTTCTTTTCGGTAAGTTCGAGCGCAGAAATTATCCCAGCCGGGCCTGCTCCAACAATTATTATGTCGTATTTCAAAGGGTTTTGTCTCCTAGAACCCAAAACTACATATCGCAACTAGCATATATTTCTAGCGAGCGGCTCGGTGAGGCAAGCCTATGCCCTGAAAAGGCTCACTTGTCAACATTGGGTATGAGACAGAGAAACTTCAGCGTTCTTTCACCGTTGTTTTGGAGCTGATGCTTTTCGTTTGGAGGGATGAAAACAGCGTGGCCGGCTTTGATTTTCTTTTCCTCATTTCCGCCGACCGCGATTCCTTCACCTTCGAGTATGAAGATTTCATGCTCCCAAGGATGATTATGAAGAGGACTATGGCCACCGGGCTCCATTTCAAACAGTCTCATGGCGAAATTCGGTGCTCCAGTGTCTTTAGTTATCAGCCACCTAATCTTCAGCTTTGAAGTACCTTCGCCTGCGTTCTTCGCTTCAACATCTTCATAGGGCAGCACTTTCATTCAACTCAGCCTCTCAAAACTCGATGAATATAGCTAGTCTTTGATGGCTTCTAGAAGGCTCATTACGTTCCACAGTTTTACTCTTGTATAGGGCGGCATGTTTGGGTCTTGCAGAATCTCGTCTAACATCGAGATGGCGTTCGAGGCTCTCACAGCAGGCGTGAACTCACTCGTTTGCAGCGAATCCATAGAATCCTTGGCCGCTCGTCTAATGTTTCTAGGCGTCGTGTTGTCTTCAGAAACCACCCCAAGAACCGCCAACGCCTGCTTTATCCGCTCCTCATACTCCTCCATTTTCTTCTTCCTAACCATACCACCACGCTCAAACAATCCGCAATAACCAGATTATATAGGCCGCATACCTATTTACTTTCGAGGCTTTAAAACCTTGCCGCGAGAACAACCCGAAGATGAAGACGTCAAGAAGATGGCAGATCTGCTTCGTCAAGGTTCAACGCTCACAGAACTGGCTTGCCCCGCATGTCACTCCCCGCTCTTCAAACTAAGAGATGAAACTCTATGGTGCGCGAAGTGCGAAAAGAAAGTAGTCGTAGTCAAAGAAGGGGAAGACTTGTCTAAAGTGCAAGGCTCAACAGCGTTGAACACCCTTGAGGCGACATTGCTGGAGAAGATCCAGGAGATGCAGGACAAGATGAAACGCGAAGAAAACGTTGATGAATTGCTGAAAATAAACACGGCGCTCTCCGGACTGCTGGACAGCCTTGACAAGGTGAGAAAAACCAAGAAGCAATAGGCGAATACGCAGGATGTTGGGCTTCTACGAGAATTTTCCAGAAGGCATCCAGAAAATCGCGTTCTTCACAACCTCAGTTTCATACAAGAGACTCCAACAAGCCCTAACCGAAATCCTTCACCGGTTGAACACTGAAACCTCACGCTTGGAGGACTTGGGCAATCCTTCAATACCACAGTGCCAGATTGCCTTCGAGTTCGGCATTGCTGATACTCAAACCTTCAACTATTTAGATGATAAAGAAATGAAAGAAGTGCTAAACAGAATAAGTGAAAGAGCCTTCTCCATTATGGATTTTCTCTGTGTTCTACGCTACTATAGAACAAAGAACGAGAAGCAAACGCCATTACGGTTCGATTACTACATGTTCCGGCTGAAGTTCGACAAGGGTATGATAGAGATGCGCATTTTCCACGAAAGAGGCTCAATGCACATATCCCCGGAAGAAATCGCCAACCTTGTGAGAGACAAAGTTAATGCGGCATTCTCAAGAAAAGTGTTGAAAACCACTGCTCCTGACTAGCCAGCCTTTCCCAAAAACTTCAGAACTGCAGCCAAAACATCATCGGCCACCGCCTTCAAAGGCCTATTTCCATCTATTTTCAGAAGCTCACCAGCCTCAGCAAGCTTCACGTAAACTCTCTGCACCTGTCGTTGAGTTTCCAGATCTTCCATAACAGACTTTTTCGCCTTCAGCCTCCTTGTGACAGTAGCTGGATCCACATCAATGAAGATTGCAAGATCTGGACACACTGCGTGTTCATTTAGTCTTCTTATCCAGTCCAAGCTAAGACCAGTCGCTCCTTGGTAGGCCAAAGATGAATAGACGTAGCGATCTGAGACCACAACTTTTCCTTCATTCAGGGCCGGAATAATCTCCTTCTCTACGTGTTCAAAACGGTCAGCGGCAAACAACAAAGCCTCAACGATGCCAGACCCACGTTCCTTGCCATGCAAGAGATATTTCTTCAGGAACCTTCCTATCCTTCCTCGGCTTGGCTCGACAGTATGGACCGCATCAAACCCTCTTCGCCTGAGTCTTCTAACAAGCATCCGGGTTTGCGTTGTCTTTCCACAGCCGTCCAGTCCTTCAATGCAAATGAAAGAGCCTTTTGCTTTCACTTTTTTCACTCTTCATTTAGACGTTAGGCATTATAAATATGAAGATACATTAATAATTGCCCACGAGAAACGGAGAAAATCATGAATGCCCAAGAATTACTGGGGCGAAATAAAGGATCCAGTTCACGGATACGTTTACATAACGGAAAATGAAAAGGAAATCATCGATTCTTTTCCCGTTCAGAGAATGCGCAGACTTCGTCAGTTGGCAGGTTCAGAATACGTTTATCCTGGAGCGAATCACACGCGCTTTGAGCATTCCGTTGGCGTCATGTATCTGGCTGGAAGAGTTGTGGAGAACCCGAATATTTCCCAGTGCGTCAGCGAAAAAGAAGCGGAGATGGTCAGGATTGCAGGCTTGCTTCACGACGTCGGTCACGGCCCTTTCTCGCACGTTTTCGAGCACCTTCTAGATAAGGAGCTACACAAGACTCATGAGGACATGACACGTTGGATAGTTTCAAGCAGCGAGTTAAAAGACAAGCTAGGCAGAATCGGCTACAACCCTGAGGAAATTGGAAAACTGTCAACTGGAATGCTTCATAGACCGAAAAGGGCTTTTCTGGATCAAGTGATAAGCAGCGCGGTGGATGTGGACAAGCTAGACTTTATCGTGCGGGACACACATCACACAGGTGCGGAATACGGCTACATCGACATCTTTCGTTTAATTCATGCTTTGGATGTGCTGGGCGAAAACTTGGCGGTAGATCTAGGCGCGCTTTCCGCGCTTGAGTCACTCATCATAGCTCGCATAGAATCATTCAAGAGCATCTACTTCCACCGGGTTGGTCGAGCCGCGCAGATAATGCTTGCCTTGGCCATGGAAAAGGCAAACGAGGAGCTCGGGCTGACGAGTTTCAAGACTCCTGAAGAGTATTTAGCTATGGATGATTACACGGTTTGGACGATGCTGAAGAATTGCAGGAATTCAAACGGTATCATTAGGAACCTTGAAAGACGAAAGCTGCTCAAGTGCGCCTATGAAAGAACCTTTTACGAGAAGGACACCATGGTATCAAACATTTTCGGACGAGAAACACATCGGAGGCAATTGCAGACAGATATTGCCAAGCAAGCAAAAGTCGAAACAGAAGCAGTAGTAATAGACGTGCCTACGGTTCCTTCTGTGCCCTATCACCATTCGGCACTCATGGATGCCACAGAGATTCCGGTATTCTATAGGAGCGAAAACGAAAAGATCCCCCAGCGAGTGAGCGAGATTTCAAAGATCATCGAAACGCTTAGAGGCTTCATAAACATTCTGCGCGTTTACACGGATGAGGAAAACCGGGGAAAGGTCAGCGCAGCAGCAACAAAGATCTTGGGTGATGTACCTTCAACGGCTAAAATATCCTATTAGAGCGCGAGAAGATGCCTAACGTCGTGTTGAAGGGGCGGAGAATCGTTGAAGGACTGTGCAAAGCCAAGGCGCTAGTGTCGTCAAAACCCATAAGTTTCTTGGGGGGCGTTGATCCGGCCGACGGGAAGATAATCGACAAGACTCACGATCTCTGCGGCGAGTGCATAAAAGACAAAGTGTTATGCTTCCCACACGGAAGTGGATCAACCGTCGGCAGCTACGTTCTCTATTCACTATCCAAAAAGAAGCTCGCCCCAAAAGCGATAGTCAACCAAACCGCTGACCCAGTTGTCGTGGTTGGTGCAATAATAGCAGGCATCCCAATGGTTGACAAGGTTGATATCAAACAGATCAGAACGGGCGACCTGGTTGAGGTTGACGCGTTCAAAGGCTTCGTCAAAGTGGCCAGAGCAGAGGAGTGTTAAGCCGGCTTGCATTTGACGAAAGAGGAAGAGCGCATCTACGATGGAGAGAGCGGTTGGGCAAACCAAACCTGCATGAAGATTCTCGTACGGTTGGGCGAGCTTTTCGGTGCGAGCAGGTTGATTCCGATTGACTCTGCCCATGTTTCCGGCGTTTCTTACAAGACGTTAGGCGATGCACCAATCGAGTTTCTAGAGGCGCTGGCAGATGCTGACGGAAAGACAAGAGTCAGAACTACAATAAACCCTCAGGGTTTTGATCCGGAATATCTTTTGCGAAAGCTGCCTGAACACATACGCAGGAACCAAATGAACATTCTGAAGCAGTTCGAAAGGATGGGCATAACGCCGTCCTTAACGTGTACACCGTATTACTTAGTGAAACCGAAGAAGGGTTCGCATCTTGCTTGGGCCGAATCTTCAGCAGTAGTCTACGCCAATTCTGTCGTGGGAGCTTGCACGAACCGGGAAGGCGGCCCAAGTGCTCTTGCAGCAGCAATCATTGGCAAGACGCCTGATTATGGTATGCACAAGGCTGAAAATCGTCAGCCTAATGTGCTCGTGAATGTGGAGGAACCGTTGAGGAATGAAACAGAGTTCGGAGCCTTAGGAATTCACTTGGGCAAGATTCTCGGGGACAAGATTCCTCTCATCCGAGGATTACGAGATGCTTCTGAAGACAACTTGAAGCAGTTGGGTGCTGCGTTGGCTGCGGCAGGCATGACAAACATGTTTTGCAGAGAAAACATTTCCATGCAGACACGGAATTTAAAAAAGATCAACGTGGAAACAAAAGACGTCGCAAAGACGACAGAGACCTTGTCAACAGCTTCAACGCAAGAACCAGACTTGGTGTTCATCGGGTGCCCTCATTGCTCAATAAATGAGATCAGGCACATTGCTGAGCTGACAAATGGCAAAAAAGTCAGACCGGGAAAGGAATGCTGGGTCTGCACTTCGCGATATGTCAAGGAAAAGGCAGCAGCTGACGTTAGGAAGATTGAAGGAAGCGGTGTTCACGTGCTTACGGATGTGTGTACTGTTGTGTCGTGGACCGAACTCCTTGGAATAAGAACGATAATGACTAATTCTGCGAAGACCGCTCACTATGCACCCGCATTGAACAAAGCAGAAACCACTCTAGCGCCACTCGAGTTTTGCTTGAAAACCGCTTTCAAAGGATAAGGTTTATTCGAATGAAGGCATAACTTGCACTGTTACCGGGTTTTATGGGCTCCGGTAGTATAGCCCGGTTAAGTATTCCGGCCTTTCGAGTCGGAGACCCGGGTCCAAATCCCGGCCGGAGCACCAAAGCCTCTAGACATCAAGGCATCGGACCTCATGTGATCAATAGTTTTCGATGCGGACAAAGTCAAAGGAAGGCGGAAATGTATGGCTACATTTGCAGATTCTGAAGGAACCCTTTTTGGATCATATGAGTATGCCAAAGAGCAATGAAATGATCAGTCAAGTTGCCGCGGCATTTGAGGCTTAAGACTGATATACAAGCTGTCTCTATCGATTTATCTTCTCAAGAAAAGGCGATTGCAGAATGACGGAGACCCTAGCATCAAATTACAAGAAGCTAATGGAAAAAGCGAAAGATCTATTCGTTTTCGGCTCAGCCGAATCTATCATTGCCTGGGACATGGAAACAATGATGCCCCCAAAAGCCATCAAACTGCGAAGCGAACAACTTGCCCTCCTCAGCCGCTTCGAACACAAACTAAGCACGGACCCCGAAATAGGAAGCCTTCTGCAGAAGATCATGAAAGACCCGGGATACGAGAAGATGACTGCCATAGAGAAGCGCAACATCTACTTGATCAAGAAGAACTATGACGAACAAACGAAACTTCCTGAGGAACTCGTTGCAGCGATTGCGAAACAGCGAGCCATAAGTGTCGACGTCTGGAAGAAGGCCAAGGCGGCGAAAAACTTTGCAATGTTCAAGCCTGAACTTGAAAAGATCATCGAACTGCAAAAGAAAGCCGCAGACATACTAATGAAAGTCAAAGAAACATCAACACCTTACGATGCTCTGATAGACATCTTTGAACCGAAAATGACGGCTAAGGCAATAACCAAAGTCTTTGACGAACTCAAGATCGGCTTGGTTGCCGTACTCAAAAAGTGCGAAAGCGCACCAAAACAACCGGACGTAAGCATTCTAAACCGCAAAGTCCCGATAGACGTTCAGCGCACGATCGCTGTGGCTCTTGCTGAAGCTGTTCAGTACGACGTGACATCGAAGAACTCAGGAGGCAGAATCGACGAAACCGAACACCCATTCACGAACGGCTACTATGACGACGTTCGCATAACGACGCACTATTTTGAAAACATGTTTGCATCATCAATATTCTCGGTGCTTCACGAAGCCGGACACGCTATGTACGAGCAGGATCTGAACCCCGAATTCATGTACCGACCCGTCGGCACAGGCTGCTCCTCAGGCATACACGAGTCACAATCCCGCTCAATCGAAAACATCATCGGACGATCTCGAGAGTTCTGGACATACTTCCTCCCGAAACTGAAGGAATTAACAGGCAAAGCACTGGCAGACGTAACCTTGGACAAATTCATCCACGCCATCAACCATGTCAAACGATCAAAGATACGCGTAGAAGCCGACGAAGTCACCTACGGACTACACATAATCATAAGGTTCAACATCGAACGAGACCTCTTTGCCGACAAGATCGCAGTGAAAGAACTTCCTGAAATCTGGAACCAAAGCTACAAAGACTACTTAGGCATAAAAATCGAAAACGATTCTGAAGGCGTAATGCAAGACACACACTGGGCCAGCGGACTATACGGTTACTTCCCGAGCTACGCACTGGGAAACCTCTACAGTGGACAGTTCTTGGAGAAAATGAACAAAGACCTGCCTGATTGGCGAAAGCAACTAGCAAAAGGCAACTTTACCAACACAAAGCAATGGCTGGCAAAGAACATCCACCATCATGGAAACCTCTACGACCCATCAGACCTGATCAAAAGAGTGACCGGAAAAGAACCAACCGTCAAACCATACCTGAACTACTTAAACGAGAAGTACTCAGAGCTTTACGGCTTCTGATCCTCCTCCCCTTTTTCTCACAAACTCATAAACTTTCAACGCAATCTCAGCAACGAAACCACCAACCATCAAAACCACACCAGCCCAACCAACCAGCGCCTCATAATAGTTAGAGCCATAGAGGAACAAAACCGCACCAACAAGCACCAAGCACAGATGCAACAGATCTTTCCATGACATGCAAATATCTCCGCAAGATGGCTTAACCATCTTGCACCCTCAAATATATAGGTTTATTCACGAGAGCCCAAGCTACAACAACTCAACGAAAATGACGGATAGTGATCTCCAACACCGACAACCAAATGTCGCAAAAAAAAGGCCATCCTACCGTTTTTCCTACAATACCGACGGAACTGCTAAAGTCTGTGCTGGAAACAAGCTTGAGACGGCGCCCAAGCCGACACTTCCTTTCCCAATCTACGTCCAGACTCCACCAGTCTCAGGCATATCCGACAGTTTTATATACAACGAACGCAAACACAATAGTTCAGTGATGCGCAAAATGTCGGAACATGAAGCGAAAAAACCAGAGACAAAGGAGGAACTCGTCAAAATATTGACGGAAGCTGCTGAAAAGGAAGCTGGAACGCGCAGTCGTCTGCCGAGGCGTCCAACAAAGCCGACAGTCTCAGGAACCGCTTCTATCCTGAACATACACAGGGACACGCTTTATGCTTGGCTTAAGGAGTTCAATGTCGATTTCAAAGAGGTAGTCGACGCCATACCGACATCCTATCTGTCGGAGACTGTCGAAACTTGTGAGAAGCCTGTATATCTGATTGGCGAGGCACTAGTAGGAGAGGGGAATGAAGTTGCCCACGTGGATCTTCTAATGGGTGACAAGGATGGCCCTGTCGGACAAGCTTTTGCCGCCGGGATGACAAGCCTTTCAGTCGGACACACGCCGCTACTGGCGGTAATAAGACCTAATCTTCCGCCAAAGCCTCACACACTGATCGTGCCCAAGGTCACTGTCAAAAATCTGGAGGACGTGAGCAAGATTTTCGGTCCTGCCCAAGCTTCAGTGGCAAAGGCTATTGCAGATGCCGTAGAAGAAGGGATAGTGCCGAAAGACAAGGTGGATGACTGGGTCATAGTCTGCAGTGTATTCATTCACCCGAAGGCGGCTGACTTCCGCAGGATATATCATTACAACTACAGTGCAACCAAACTGGCTTTGAAAAGAGCCATGTCAAAGTATCCATCACTTGAGAAGATCTTCTATGACAAGGACAGAGCTAAACACCCGATAATGGGATTCAAGGTTCCTCGGTTGTGGAGACCGCCTTACTTGCAGATTTCACTTGACGTACCTGATCTGGAGAGGACAAAGAAGATCATTGCCCAGATTCCCAAGAGCGACAGGGTAATCCTCGAAGTGGGAACGCCTCTGATCAAGCGGTACGGAACTAAGGTGATCAGTGACCTGAGAGAAGTGGCTAAAGACGTGTTCTTCATTGCCGATTTGAAGACGCTGGATGTTGGCAAGGTTGAGGCGGATTTGGCTTACGAGGAAACTGCCGATGCTGTAGTTGCTGCCGGGCTGGCGTCTGCTGAAACACTCAACGCATTCAACAGTGAAGCAAAGCGACTCGGCATATACGCTGCCATGGACATGATGAACGTAGAAGACCCCATCAAGAAGCTCAGATCGATCAAAGAACTCCCAGACATCGTCATACTGCACCGAGGAATAGACCAGGAAACAGGAAGATCACATGGATTGGAGAACATCCCTGAGATTCGGCAGATATTCAAGGACAAGAAACTCCTGATTGCAGTGGCAGGCGGCATAGTTCCAGAAACAGCCAAGGAAGCCTTGGCGAAAGGCGCAGACATAATCATCGTTGGCAGATACATCACACAATCAAGAGACGTTGAACACGCCGTAAGAGACTTCCTTGAATCAACTCCGGAAATGCGAGAAGACATCGACCTGTTCAGAGTACACGTAGAATAACTCTCAGTTCAGAGCCCGATCTTTCCGGGCTAAACCCTCACCTTTTTTACTTTTCACGCATAGATTCTGAATGCCACATATGATGCGAGGAAAAGAAACCCAGACGTTATGAACACATAGATGAACCCAGATGACTCGAACGCTTGAGCAATGAAGGGACCGATGAAAGACCCGCACGCACCACCTATGCCGATCAAAACGTTGAACAAGCCTGCTTTCCCCGCAGGTATGAGTTCCATTGAAAGTGAGAGCGTAGAGACCAAGAATATAGCGTAGGCGAAGCCCATCAAGATCAAGATTGCCGTCACTAACGCTACGTTGTAAAGAGTTATCTGAACGGCGACAGTCAGAAGAAAAGCAAGAAGGCTTCGAAAAACCACTATTCTGCCAAAGTTAGCCCTTCCAGTTCGCCCACTTGATCGTTTACCTGCGAAGAAGTAGCCTGCAACCGCGCCGCCCGAGTTCAGAACGAAAATGGCAAAAACCAGGCTTTCAGGGAAACCTGCGTTCTTGGTTATGTTGGAAACGAAGACGGGCATAGGTGTGAAAAGTATGCTCGTAGCCAATGAAAACAGAACAAGACCTCCACAGAAGGCAGTAACATTCTCTTTTCTCAGTTTTTCGTCAACAGATATCCCATCCAGCATTTTGGATGCCAAGAACACTCCATGGGATGCAAAACCCACAGACTTTTCTATGTTTACAAGACCTCTTTCGAAGATAAGAAGAGGATCTGTGACCAAGATCGAAGACATAATTAAAGCAACCAAGTTTAAGCCACTGCACAGCAATAGCGTGTTTATGGCTCCAAACCCGTAAGCTGAGGTTAGGAACCCCAAGAGCAAGCCGATGAGCCAGCCTGCTTCAGTCAAGCCTTCATAGAACGCGAATCTTCTTTCCCACTCTTCGTGTGTGTACAGTTCCGCTATCAGCACGTTTTTTGGTGCTTCATGAGCCACGTGAAAGACAGACATCATGGCATAGAGAACTATCAGCCAAGCTATGCTCGTAGTTAGCGTGAAAACGGAAAGCAGGGCAGTTGAAACAAGAAATGACAGCAGTATGTAGCGTTTGTAGTGCTTCGTCTTGTCGCAGACATATCCCCAGAAGAAAGAAGCCGGGATCGCCAGAAGAAGTGCGACCGCCGACATTATTCCTATGTCGACCAATGATCCGCCGATGGCGACCACATACAGAGGAAGAAAGATTGACAACAGACCGAAACCCATCTCATGAAAGAAGAACCCAAGTCGCCACATGGCTACAGAACGTTTTCAAGGCAAGATTAAAACCTTCACTTGCCTTGCCTCTTGTTCTTATTGGAACGTCGCTTACGCTTTCATAAATCCTTAATAGAGAGTTGTTCGATTTTCATACCACTACTGGAGAGTCCATGGAAAAATGGCCAAGTTCAAGGTAATCGTTTCTGACCCGGAAGCAGGGACATCAAGCATAGTCGAGCTTGAAGAGGCACGCGCCATGCCCTTGATCGGGAAGAAGATACGTGACGAAATAGATGGGGCGATAGTGAACCTGCCGGGTCATAAAGCGCAAATCACCGGCGGCTCAGACAAAGATGGTTTCCCAATGAGGCCAAGTGTTCATGGTGGCGTCCGCCGACGTGTGATCTTAAGCGGAGGAGTCGGTTTTAACCCCCAAGATATGGGAATGAGACGGCGGAAAACGGTTCGAGGAAACGTCATAACCGACGAAATCGTGCAGATAAACGTGAAAATCACGGAGAAGCCGAAAGGAGCGAAAGAGTCAAAGAAGGAGAAGCCCGAGAAGAAAGAAGAAACTCCGAAGAAGGAAACGGAGCCTGAAGCGCAACCTGCAAACACCACTGCCTAAGCTTTATTAAGACGCATAATTTAATCCTTCAACGATTCCAAAACTGGTTATAGGAAAGCAAGATATGAGCAGCGAAAAACACCCAACTCTACCAAGTCAACCCGAATTAAACATCGGAACGATAGGCCACGTTGACCACGGCAAAACCACCCTCGTACAGGCATTGACTGGCGTTTGGGCTTCTAGACACAGCGAAGAACTGAAGAGAGGCATCACAATAAAACTCGGCTACGCAGACATGCCAATCTATGAATGCCCCAAATGCGAACCACCTAAGAACTATACGACGAAGCCAACTTGCCCGAACTGCAATTCCAAGGCCACTTTTGTGCGTGCAGTCAGCTTCGTGGACGCGCCTGGCCATGAAGCTCTGATGGCAACCATGCTTTCTGGAGCGGCAATAATGGACGGCGCCATACTTGTCATTGCCGCTGATGAACCATGCCCTCAACCCCAGACAAGAGAGCATCTCGCAGCAGTCAATGTAATCGGCATAAGAAACATCATAATAGTGCAGAACAAAATTGACATCGTTGACGAGAAAAGGGCACACAAGAGCTATGAAGAGATAAAAAACTTCGTCAAGGGAACAGTTGCCGAAAACGCACCTGTCATTCCTATCTCAGCGCAACGCGGAGTCAATATCGACGTTCTGCTCAGCGCGATGCAGGAGTTCATACATACACCGAAAAGAGATGAAACAAAACCTCCACTGATGTATATCGTTCGCTCGTTTGACGTTAACAAACCCGGAACCACAATCGAGAAGCTAGAAGGCGGAATCATCGGAGGCACCATATTCCAAGGCAAGTTCACGATCGGCGACGAGCTTGAGATTTGCCCAGGAATACCAGTAGAAGGAAGAAGTACTTACACCCCCTTATTCAGCGAAATCGTGAGCCTGCATGCTGGCGGAAAGAACATAAAGGAAGCCCGCTGCGGCGGGCTGGTCGGCGTAGGAACACTGCTAGACCCGTCATTTTCAAAAGCAGACGGATTGACCGGAAACATGGCGGGAAAGAAGGAAATGCTTCCTCCCACACAGTCAGAGCTAAAGCTGGAAACCTTTGTGCTTGAACGGGCTGTTGGCACGAAAGATCTAATGAAAATCGAAAGAGTAAACGTAAGCGAAAGCCTGCTTCTGCATCTGGGCGCTGCAATAACAGTCGGCAAGGTTACATCAATAGGCAAGGACACAGTAACGCTTCAACTCGTAAGACCGATATGCGCCCAAAAAGGTTCACGCGTGGCCATGAGCAGGAAGATCGGCGGCAAGTGGCGGCTCATAGGATACGGAATGATAAAATAGATGACTGCAGCAGCCAAACCGCCAAAGGAACCTCTCAAGATAATTCTGGACTCAAACGCACTGTTCGTGCCGCTTCAGTTCAAGATTGACATAATGGAGGAGCTGAAGACGCTTTTGAACATGAGATTCGAGCTCGCTTTACTTTCACCAGTTCTAGAGGAGCTTAGAAAATTGGAAGAGGAAGGATCGCCGAAAACGCGAAGAGATGCTTCTTATGCTTTGAAGTTGGCTGAGAAGCTCAAAGTGATCGATGTAACAGAGACGTTTGCTTCACCGGACGATGCTATTGTCAAAGTAGCCGACAAGCTCGGATATCTGGTTTTTACGAATGATAGAGTGCTCAGGAAGAGGCTAAGAGATATAAATGTGCCAGTCATTTATGTGAGGCAAAAGTCTCGGTTAGAGATTGACGGGAGGTTATAATTCCTGTTTAAACTTATAACGCTTGAAGACACGATTCGCATTCCGCCGGAGACCTTCGGCAAGCCCTTAGAAGCTGTTGGCCTCAATCAGGTTAAGGCGAAGTATGAAGGCGTTGTTGATGAAGAACTGGGTTATGTGATCGCCGTGACTGAAGTGAAAGTCAGTCCTACTGGAAAGATAATTCCAGGCGACGGCGCTGCCTACCATAAAGTGGCGTTTTCGCTGCTGACTTTCTACCCCAACATTCAGGAAATAGTTGAAGGAGAAGTCGTAGAGATCGCGGACTTCGGCGCTTTCGTGCGCATAGGCCCGATTGATGCTTTGCTTCACGTTTCACAGCTTATGGATGACTTCATCTCCTATGATGAGAAGCAGGGCGTGCTGCTCGGAAAAGAGACAAAACGAAAGTTGCAAAGTGGAGACCAAGTGCGCGTCAGAATAACGGCAGTCTCACTTGGCAGAGCTGGAAGCTCTGGAAAGATCGGGGTGACAGCGAGACAACCTTTCCTCGGAAAGCTTGAATGGATTGACTATGACACTCAACAACTGAAAGGCGCTGGCGAAAAGCACGCAGGCAAAGAGCAGGCGCCGGAGAAGAAAGGGTGATCAGATGAGCGAGAAAGCTTGTACTACGTGTCACCACATAACTAAGGATAATATATGTCCGAAGTGCAGGTCACCAAGTTTGAGTGATGATTTTGGCGGTTTGCTGATTGTTTTTGATCCTGAAGGTTCTGCAATCGCCAAAGCTATGAACATCAAGGAGAAAGGCCGTTACGCGCTAAAGGTCAGATAGGATGACCATAGCCTACAGCCTTACGCCGGAACTGCGCCAGAAACTCAAGAAACCTATCGGAACACTGATTCGAGGATCATTCATCGAAACCATGAAGTGTCTCAAAAAGATGGTGAAAGAGGAAGACCCCCCAATCATAGTTTCTGTGGGAGACACCGTTTCAAGAAATCTAGTCAAAAACGATCTTTCACCCCATTTGGCAATTGTGGACAACATCTGCATGCGGAGAGACGTGAAAGAACCAGCCCAGCTAACAGCAGAGAAGACAATCAGAGTCAAGAACCCCCAAGCAACCATAACCTCCGAGGCTATTGAAGCAATCCAAGATGCACTAAGCAGCAATACCCGGGTCAAGATTGTCGTGGATGGAGAAGAGGATTTGTTGGCGCTTATTGCTGTTTTGTATGCTCCGGAAGACTCTTTCATTCTTTATGGTCAACCCTATGAAGGTATTGTCGTGGTTAAGGTGTCATCAGAGAAAAAAGCAGAAGTTGCGGGCATACTCAAAGAGATGAAAGCATGTTCGAAAAGCTAAATAAGAGGGTATGGCATGAAGTCAACACCACACGTAGGGAAAGACTATGGAAATCGACGTAATCGTAAAGAAGGAAAACCCGCTGCTGAAACGGAAGGAAGTTCAGTTTCGAGTAGATCACGACCAAATAGGCAGCACACCACAGAGACTTGAGATCAGAAAGGCAGTAGCCACAGCACTCAAGGTTGGTGATGACGTGGTTTTTGTGAAGAGGTTCGTGACAAAGACTGGAACGCATACGGCTTTTGGTGTGGCTAACGTTTATGATTCGGTTGAGCAGGCGAAGCTCATCGAACCTGAATACATAATGAAGAGGAACATCCCGCCCGCAGAGAAACCTAAAGAAGGTACAAAGGAAGAACCCAAGCAAGAGAAAACGAAAGAAGAGGTAAAGGGATAAGCAGATGCCTAAGCCAAAGAAAGAGGAAGAAAAGCCAAAAGAAGAGCCCAAGAAGGAAGCGGGCAAAAAGGAAGACCCAAAGAAAGGAGTGCCTAAGAAAGAGGAGGTAGCAACACCTCCAGAAGAGGCAAAGCCAGAAAAGAAGGAAAAGGCTCCGAAACCCGAGAAGAAGAAAAAACAAGATAAGAAAATCTACACGTTGTACAAGATTGAAGGCGACAAGGCTACCAGACTAAGGCCGCTTTGCGAACGATGCGGACCCGGATACTTCATGGCTGATCACGGCAACCGATACACATGTGGGCACTGTGGTTTCACGAGGTACAAACCTGCCGAGAAATGAGCATCTTTAAATCACGCGACGCATTGATGTTTTTGATGGTTTAGATGATCAGGGTTAATGTTGCGGTCACTAATGTTTCTGCTGAACGCTTCTTGGATATGAAGAAACCTATTCCACAGATTAACATAAACACAAACCTCAACCTAGTAGGTGTGGAGAAGGCTGGGGACGATTCACTTGAAGTCCCGTTTGTTCTGACGATAAACTACAATCCTTCTATTGCGCAGATGAGCTTGAAGGGAAAGGCATACGTGACTGGCGAGAAGAGCGAACTTGACAAGCTCTACAAGGAGTATGAAGAGAAGAAGCCGCCGCCACCAGTGATATTGCAGTCGATATCAAACGTCGTCTTCTTAGAATCAGTAGTGATCTCTAGAACATTGAACATTCCGCCGCCGATTCCGTTGCCACAGATAGGACAGGCCCAACAACCGCCCGGAAAGAAGTCCTCAGATATGGATTACAGCGCCTAAGAAGAGACGAAGAAGAATAAGGATTTTACTTCAGTGGCACATACATCGATGAACGAGAAGCACCAATACCTGGTGTTCCATGTCTCACGGGCTTGTTTGTGATTGCGAACTCGCCCAAGGAGTGCCCGATCATTTCAGGCTTTATCTCGACGTTAACGAACTCCTTGCCGTTATGAACTTGGATTGCTACGCCGACCATTTCAGGCAGGATAACCATAGTTCGCACGTGCGTCTTGACTGAAGCGTTTCCTTCCTGTTTGAGGGCTTCTCTTATTTTCTCTAGAAGTATTCGCTGTTCAGGTTTTAGCCCGCGGCGAAGAGTTCTTCTCTGTCTTGCAGGAAGTATCATGATGAATTCGTCCATGGACATACCCTGCAATTGATTAAGCGTTAACCCACGGTACGCGAAGTCTTTCGGCATTTCTCTTCAACCTACTCGTAACTTTAGGTGCTATAAACCTTCTGCTATAGCAGCAGAGCGTGCACTTTTCCCCTTTCGACCTGCACCTCTGGCGGCGATCAATCCGACCTTCTGCCCAGGCGGCGCACCGTGCGATGTGGTAGTGCCTCTTCGGGCGCTTCTCTTGCTACTACCGAAAGGATGCACATAAGCGCCCATTGCTCTTCCGCGGGTTCTCGGGTACTTGTGCCCTTTCGCTTTCATCCAGTGAAACTGCGAACCCGCTTTCAAGAAAGGCTTTTCGGTTCTGCCAGAAGCTGCGACAATACCGACCGTTGCCTTGCAGTAGTCGTCTACGTACTTTGCTTTTCCTGATGGGAGTTTTATCATGGTTCCTTGGGGTGTGTGACCTACTATGGTTGTGTATGCTCCGGATGATTTTGCGAGTTTGCCGCCGTCTCCTGGGCGGAGTTCGATGTTGCATATCATTGTGCCTTCAGGGATCTTTCCTATGGGAAGAATGTTGCCTACTTCAACTGAGGCTTTTCCGCCTAGCTGGATTTGCTGACCTACATGTATGCCTTCTGGAATCACGGTGTAGCATTTTGCACCGTTTTCAAAGCGTAATAGCGCTAGTGGGGCTCCTCTACCAGGATCGTGTACCAGGTCTTCGACGAAACCGTTGATTGACGACTCGAAATAGTCTTTTGGAGCCATTGATAACGGATATTGTGCGGGAGCTACTCTTTTGTTGGTTGAGGCTCTGAATGTAGAGCCGCCGCGGCCTCGCCGTTGAACACGAATTCTCTTTCCCATCAGTCAATCCTCATAACAGTTTACAGTATTCCAAGTTTGATTGCGACATCTGCCGCCTTGTAATCAGGATGAAGCTGAACGAAGGCCTTCTTTTCGCCTTGAGGCGTGATCAGGACGTTCACCCTTTGAACCTTGACCTCGTAAAGCTCCTCAACTGCCCTTCTAATGTCGTTTTTGTCTGCCTTCAGGCTGACTATGAAGACAAGCTTGTTCTGTTTTTCCACCATCAGGCTTGCGGATTCAGTCATTAGCGGGCAAAGTATAACTTCGTAGGGGTCCATCAGGCTTCTTCTCCTTTGCCGTAGAGCTCATTCAGCTTTCCGATGGCACCACTTGTCCAAATCGTCAATCTTCCTGGGTGCGTGCCTGGCGCAAACATCTCCGCATTCAGGTTATCAACTGTGACTATTTCCACTCCGGGTACGTTTTCTGCAGCTTCCACTATGCCTTTGTTCTCATTCACCACTATGAGCGGACCTACGGCTTGTTTCATTTTTCTGCCTCGTTTCTTGCCTTTTCCAGCCCGAACTTTTCTGCTTTCCCTCACGCGGTAGATTTCCGATAATATGCCCAAGCGTACGAGTGTATCTTCAACTTCTTTGGTTTTCTTTAGTCCTTCCAAGTCGTCTGTGACTATTATGGGGACTTCTTTAACATCCTCGATAGAATGACCTCGTGAAGCTACGGCTTCCTTCGATGCGGTTGCGGCTATCGCAGACATTACTGCAAGGCGTTTCTCTTTCTTTGGGATTCGTTTCACAATTTTCTTCTCTGTCCTCGGTGGAAAGGGTAGTCGTCCGCCTCTTGTTCCGGGAGCGAAGGCTGCGGTTCCTCCTCCGCCTTTAATGCGAGGTATTCTGGCTATGCCGAAGCCTGTGCCTCTGGATTCGGCTGTTGTTCTCTTTCCAGCCATATAGTCTCTGCCTTGGGGTTGGATGCGGCTTGATTGTATGGCGAGAACTGCGCGTTTTATGACGTCTGGTCTCATTGGTGTTGCAAAGACCAGAGGAAGTTCTATCTTTCCGACTGGTTTGCCTTCGAGGTTGAAAACTTTGGCAGTCTTCTTGGGCATTGTGGTTCACCGCCTATTTTCCTTGAGGCGATTCGAGAGAAATGAACGTGATCTGCGGCGGTTCCTCAGGAGCGCTTCTTGGCGAGCGCGCTGGATAACGCAGTCGTATTGTGCGCTTCTCCGGACCTGCTATAGTTCCATCCAGAAGAATGTATGGGCCTTTGACCTCGCCGTATCTAATGAAACCACCTTTTGGTGTGATTTCCTTACCATCCGCGCCGATTTTAAGAATCCGTTTGTTGTATTCAGTTCTTTGGTGGTGACCCATCTGCCCAGCTCTCGGCACACTGTAGGTTACGTGGTGGGGATTCCATGGACCTAGGGTGGCTACGCCTCTCTTCGTCTTTCTTCCTTTAGCTTGGAGTATGGTTACACCCCAGCGTTTTACAGGCCCTTGGAAACCTTTGCCAGTTGATATTGAGGCTATGTCTACGTATTGGCCGTCCTTGAACATTTCCGCTGGAGACACTGCCTTGCCGAGCAAGCTTTTTGCGTATTCGAATTGTTGTTGGATGGTTCCTCCGCCTATTTCTATCTCGGCTATGTCTGGTTTCTTCTTTGGTACGCTGGTTTGCCTAGGTTGGGTTATGGTTATGACGCGAACTTTGGCTATTTTTGGCAGATTTTCTTCGATTTTTTTGAGACTTTCTTCGGTGTTAAAGTTGTCTGGGATCGTGAATACTCGTTCTAGGTCGGCTGGCGGATTTCTAAGCCATGTTTCCGTTAACGATCTTAAGCCATACGGGGTTTCTGTGTAAGCTTTAATTGCGCATAAGAGCATGGGTGGAGCTTCCAGGATGGTGGCGGAGCGCATAACTTCCTTCCCGAAGTCGGATGAACGTTTCCTGTCTTCTATCCTAAAGACGTGTGTCATTCCTGCCTTGTAGCCCATGAACCCCAGCAATCTGGGCGTTTCCGCCTGTATCTTGGGCCAGAAACGGATTCTAGCCAATAAACGCTTAGCACGTTTCCTAGGCAAATACGCAAGCGAACCATGTCTAGGAGCGTGTGTTTTCCGGTGACCCATCGTTATTCCGCTTCGCGTCTTCTAGCAATGAGAATGATAAGTTATAAACATTACCATTACGCTTTCTATCCCAGTGCATCATCAACAAGGAGCAATCAGTCAATATTCAGACAGATCGCAATCGTGCCGTTTCACGAAGTTTATTCCTCTCTGTATGCAGATCCAACTTCCATTTGCCTCTAATGAGTCTGACACATGTTGGTGTCTTTGGTGTCAATAGTACCCTTTTTTCCAGAATGCCCTTTTAGCAAGAATTAAATCCATGAAGCTACAGTCATCTTCGGGATTAGGAATGACAGATACTGTCTCCAGAATTGCCGACGCGCTCTTCAATTCTGGATGTTTGAAGTTTGGCACCTTCAGGATCAAGTCGGGCGCATTAAGCCCCTACTATATAGACCTTGCACGCTTGCTCGCTTCACCAGAAGACCTCTGCAGTATCGTAGGCATCGCAACCAAGGAGATTGAAAAAATCATGATCACTGACAAAGTGGACAAGTTGGCTTCGATAGAGCTGAAAGGTGCGTTGATCTTGCCCAGCATAGCCTGCAGTGTGGGACTGCCGTGCATTGTAGTGAGGAAAGAGGAAAAGGCTTACGGCGTGACTGGTAGAATCGCTGGAGCGGAAATCATTAAAGGCGAAAGCATGCTTTTTTTTGATGATGTCGTGAGTGAGGGCCTGTCGAAGCTTGAAGGGATAAGACCTTTGGAGGAGCTTGGAGCAAAGGTTAAGCATGTCATGGTTGTGGTGAACCGAGAGCAAGGAGGCAAGGAAAATCTCGAGAAACTAGGCTACAAGGTTCATGCTCTAGCAAAAATATCCGAACTGGTCAACTGTCTCCTGCAAAACAAGCACATAACAGAAGAACAGGCAAACGCTGTTCTAAACTACGTTAAGAAGAACTAGCAGTGTGCTTCAACAGTTCTTGAAGAACCCTTTGCGCAGCTTGTTCAGGGGTGAACTTTGTAGTGTCTATGATTATTTCCGGCTTCTGTGGCGGCTCGTAAGGTTGCCCTATTCCCGGCACGGCTGGAGCCTTGCCTTCTCGAGCTCGGCTATAGATCTGCTTTGGTGCATGACGGGTTTTTCCTCGGTTGGCTTCGCGTTGCATGCAGGTTTTTAACGGGCATTCTAGATAGGTTTCCATGAAACGCGGGATTTGCTGTCTGGCGTTTTCTCGATAACGCCTCAAGTTGCCAGTGGCATCAACGACAACGTTCGCGCCACTCTGCGTCAACAGCTTGGCAATGTACACAAGTGTGGCATAGACTACGTCGCGTTCCTCAAGTGAATAAGTCGGTTTGGGAGTCACAACCTTACGCAAAGCGTCGGAAGACAATAGTTGAGCATGAATGCCTTCTTCATCAAAAAGACGAAGCAAAACCTCTGAAACAACAGACTTGCCGCTACCAGGCAAACCAGTAATCCAAACGCACCAACCAGTTTTTGCCATTGTTTTCACGTCACGAATCAAGATGCGGTGTAGTCTCTTGCAACAATTCCCTTAGATATGGACAGTTATTTGGTCTGAACGGATGACTCATGCACTTGCAGTTTGAGGATCCAAAGGGCCTTTCCGCAACTCCTTGTTTCTCAAGCCCTCCTGCGATGCTGCATCGTTCGGATTTTTTGGCTCCTCTGCGAAAAACCTTCAAGACCCTTACAGCTTCATTAGCGAGAAGATAGTCTATGCGCCAGAACATTCGCTTGACTTCTCCTAAATGGCGGTCTACACGTTTCTCTAGGTTGTTTTGAGCTGAACCGACATAAACGTAAGTGCCTTTCTCAAAACTGATTCTGCTCAAGGCCCCGATGTTCAATTGAATGCCCTTGCTGACAGATATCGCCAGACCGCAGATGCCTCTCGTCATGCTAATCAAGGTCGGAGCTGTTTGGTATATACCATTTCAGGATTTCCTCAACCGCCCGTTCGGGACAACCCATCTCCTTGAGTCTTCTCCTCAAGTCTTCCAAGGTTCTGACAGTCAAGACCAAGCACCACAGGAATTACAGTTCAGGAATCCTATTTATCCTTTAGCTTGCAGGTTTCTCGAAGTAGCTGTTCACGTGTTTTGGATCGAATTTTTCGCTTTGCAGCACGTTTCTCACGAAATTCAGCAACTTAGCTCGAACATCCTTGTCAAGGCGTGGGTACCAAACGGGTGACGCTACGACTAAACCTCGCCATGCGTAGAAAGGCTGAACAACTTCCAGAATTTCCCGATCGCCAGTCTTCTGCAAATAGTTCTTCCAGAAAAGCTTGAACAATCGTTCAAAAGCTCCAGCCAGCTCGCCATACTTCTGTAGTGAATAGAAGATGTAGTTGATCGTCATGGCTGCCACATCATCTGCAGGTTCGCCCCACTCGCCTCTGCTACGATCCAGAACCGTAAAGTCCGTTCCTTCACGAAACAGTATATTCCACGGATGAAAATCTCCATGTACTTGGCTGAGCCTATGACTCTTGCCTTTCAGACGCCAGCGCCACACAATGCAGTCTCGTTCAATGTCAATCAAATCCGTCTCGCTAATGAAGTCAAGCTTTGGGGGATAGCTGTCCAGCAATCCCATAATACACTCGCCGTGACCAACAAGATCACGGGTTCGCCTAACATACAGCCAAGGGGATTTGTGCTTGACCTTATGGATCTCGGCGAGATAGTCCGATAAACCCAAGCAACGCCGTCTATCAAGCTCCCTTAATCTCCCGGTCTCTTTGATGAGGTCTAAATCACAATGGTAAAGCCTTCCATCCACGAGCTCAGTAACGATAAACAGTTCTCCGCAATTGCCCAGAGATTTCAAGCCGACGCCGTTCGCGACAAACGCTCCCACGTCGACCGAATGCGCATGTCGAGGCAGCTTATTGAAGGCAGAATGCTGCCAAAGTAGAATACCGGCTCTGTCGGCAAAATGGTCGTGCCCAAAGCCTTCAGAACGCATGGTCTCCAGAACCACCTGCTTTGCTGCCCCATCAACGGTGAAATCGATGACGTAGGGATACCCGTAGCCGAAACCTTTCAGGTCCTTCGATTCCGTGCACTCTTCGCCATCCAGTCTTCGGACTTCATAAACTTCCACGTTGGCACTGTATAGGGAAGAGAGATATTCTTTGAGAGCATCTTTGGAAAGCTTGACGGAACCGCTATTGTTTTTCTTCTCCATCAGTTTTCACCCATACTACGATATCGTGCCAAAGATAAAGAATCAGACTGAAAGCCGAGCTTGCGTATATGAGCATATTGATGTAGAGTACATTGATTTTCTGACTGTCGATGGAAGGCAAAAAGAAATTCACGATAAACGCGGAAGTCAAGTTCACATAGATGAAGCACGCAGCAATAACGAGAAGCACAAAGACAGCTTTGTCAACGGTGTTAGAAGGATCTAGCTTCTTGTTCTTAATGTACCACATGGCATAGGAAATGCCGATTATGATCAGCAAATAGACTGGAATGTAAACGTAGACCCAACCAGCCCGAACAAAGAAGCTAGCGAAGAAACCGGCCTCATGCCCCGCCAGAGAACCCCCGAGACTCTCCACATATAGTGTCGAAATAACATCCAAAGCTGCCAAGAACGGCAAAACCCAGATAACCTTGTCAGCGCTGTCCAAAGTTTCTCCTCACACGCCTAAGTAACAGATTGAAGAAAGCTTTAAGTTTTGAGAGTCAACAACCTAGGAACCCAAACCATTTACACGCCCAAGAAGAGACAGATCATGAACATTCTCATCCATAGTGGCACCGTGCTCACCATGCACGACCGGAGAATCATCCGGCAAGGCGCGATCGCTGTAGAAGGCAAAACCATCGTCGAAGTAGGAAAGACTAACGACCTAAGAAGGAAGTACCGGACCGGCTACGAGAAGATAGATGCCAAGGATAAAGTCGCCATACCTGGCTTGATAAACACGCATCAGCACGCCGCTATGAGCCTCTTTAGAGGTTATGCAGATGATTTACCGCTTCAAGAATGGCTTGAGAAATGGATATGTCCAATCGAAAGCCACATGACGCCCCGCGATATCTACACGGGCGCCTTATTGACAGCAGCAGAATCGATAACGAGCGGAACCACAACCGTAAACACCATGTACCACTACTCCCCAGACGGAAACGAAGCAGAAGCCTTTGCAGACGCATGCCTCCGAGGAGTGGTGGGCCACGTATGCTTTTCATGGAGAAAGAAGGAGGACAAGAACGCATTAGAGGATTTGGCTAAGAAATGGCATGACAAGGCAGATGGTTTAATCCGTGTCAGCGTGGACCCGCATGCGCCTTACACTGTTGACCCAGAATACATGAAGGAATTGAAAGAGACTAAACAAGAACTGAATAGTAAGTACGGTTCAGAGAAAGCCCCCATAATAGGGCATGTCCACATTGCTGAAACCGAGGACGAACCTGTCAAGACTCGGAAGGCGTTCAACGTGCGGATCAAGAACGGCATGATGGAATACCTGAAGTCGCTCGGTGTTCTAGACGAACACGTCATTGCAGCGCATTGTGTAGCACTGACCGACGAAGACTTGAGCGTAATGAAAAGCACAAAGACAAAGGTTTCGCACAACCCTATATCGAACCTTAAGCTCGCTTCAGGCGTAAGTCCAGTTCCGGAGATGCTGAGAAGAGGAATAGTAGTTTCACTGGGCACGGATAGTCCGTGCTCGAACAACTCTGCAGACATGTTTGAAGCCATGAAAGCTGCAGCTCTTCTGCACAAGGGAATGAACAGGGATCCAACATTGATGCCTGCCCAACAAGTCTTGGAAATAGCAACTATAAAGGGTGCAGAAGCACTGTTCTGGGATGACGAGATAGGTTCGATTGAAGTTGGCAAACGGGCAGATCTGGTGATAGTGGATTTCAAGAAGCCGCACCTTTGTCCGCTTTACAACGAGGCCAGTCATCTGGTGTATGCGGTGAAAGGATCGGACGTTGAGACTGTGATAGTCAATGGCAAGATTGTCATGGAAGAAAGGAGACTGACCACTGTTGACGTTGAAAGGGTTATGGAGAATGCTGAAAAGGCCAAAAGGATCCTTCTTGAGAAGTTGGACGCCAATGTTAAATAGCCAAGCCATGAATGAGCATGAATGAAGGCGAAGCAATATGGAAGATTCTAAAATTAAGGATCCCTCTCTAGCTTCGAAAGGGCACTTACAGATAGAATGGGCTTCAAATCACATGCCTGTTCTAAGTCAAATCCAGAAAAGATTCAGTAAAGAAGAGCCGCTAAAAGGGCTGACATTGGGTGCATGCCTGCACGTGACGAAAGAAACAGGAGTCCTCATTGAAACACTCTTGGCAAGCGGGGCAAAAGTGGCACTGTGTGGCTCCAATCCGCTCTCCACGCAAGACGATGTGGCCGCTGCTCTGGCGGAAGAGGGCGTTCACGTGTTTGCTTGGCGAGAGCAAACGACTGATGAATACTATTGGTGCGTGGAACGCGCGTTAGACTATGAACCTGTCATGACTTTGGATGATGGCGCCGACCTTGTCGGCACGATCCACAGCAAAAGAACAGAGGTGCTTCGAAACGTCAAAGGCGGGACAGAGGAAACGACAACCGGAGTTCTGCGGCTGAGAGCAATGGAGAAAACAGGTGCACTGAAATACCCGATAATGGCCGTGAACGACGCCTATACGAAATACCTGTTTGACAACCGTTACGGCACGGGCCAGAGCACCATAGACGGGATTCTTAGAGCAACAAACATTCTTCTCGCGGGCAAGAACTTCGTGATCTGCGGATACGGCTGGTGTGCCCGGGGAATAGCAATGAGAGCCCAAGGAATGGGAGCAAATGTAATCGTTACAGAAGTGAATCCACTCCGAGCGCTTGAAGCCGCGATGAACGGGTATCGAGTGATGCCCCTAGCAGAGGCAGCAGCTTTAGGTGACATATTCGTAACGGCAACAGGCGATGTGAGTGTCATAAAAAAGGAACATATGCAAGTAATGAAAGACGGAGCCATACTCGCAAACAGTGGTCACTTTAACGTTGAGATAAACATAAAAGACCTTGAAACCTTGACCGTCTCAAAGCGAAACATGCGACCAAACCTAGAAGAGTACGCACTCAAAGATGGCAGAAAGATATACCTTTTGGCTGATGGCCGACTTGTGAACCTGGCGGCTGCGGAAGGCCACCCCTCAGAAGTCATGGACATGTCATTCGCCAACCAAGCCCTATGCGCAGAATATATAGCCAAGACAGCTAAACAACCGCCGAAGGTCTATCAGGTACCAAACGAGATAGACGAGACGGTTGCAAAGCTAAAACTAGACTCAATGGGCATCAAAGTCGACGAGCTAACAAGCGAGCAGAAGAAGTATCTTGCAACATGGGAAATGGGCACAACATAGCTTCGGACCTGAAGCCATGGTAAACTTTAAAAGGTGTAAAGAGATAAACATTGGCTAACATGTGGTGAAACGTAAAATGGTTAGTAAAGATCAAGCAATAGGCGTAGCAATATTCATAGTTTGCGCCGTGCTCGGCATCCTATATGTTCTGACACTCGCATGGCCACAATGGCTCTCATTGATAGCGATATCAATGACGGATCTTGACATCAGAATATGGGCCATAGCAATACCCGTTCTGATCGCATTCGTCGCCATAGTAGGCATAGGTGCATGGATAGGCTGGACCATGGCTACAACACCGCCACCGAAACCAATAGAAGAACTCACCAGCGAGATGGAAGAGAAGAAAGAAGAGCCTGCTGCCGAACCGGAGAAGACCGAGGAAGAAAAGAAACCAGAAAGGAAGCGGAAAGAGGAGAAACAGTAGCAAATCTCCAAACTCTAATTTTTGAACAAAGCGTTTTCACTGGTATTCCACGTTGAAGACTAACGGAAGACCAAGACCCGAAAAGACCTTCACGACGTAGATTCCACCTTTAACGTATTTCCCATGCAAGTTGACCGCACCGATGCTGCTTGGCATAATCGTGACTGGCTTCTGTATCCTGCAAATCTGGTCGTTTACATAGATCTCCGTCACTTGCACACTGGCAGACGCAAAATTCCTGACGCGAACCGTCAAGCAAGTTTCATTGATGTCAAAAGATTCAAGCTGCAACGCCTGCACCGGGAAAGTCGTTTTCATCTTCTCCGTCAGATCAAAAGCAAACTGGTAGAAGACAACACCCGCAACGACAACAGTAGCGAAGACCAGTAGGAAGGCGGCTACGGCAGCTTTCAAACGATTTCACTTCCTCGTGAATTTGCTCAGCGCCTATGAATTTTGAATCGCGAAAGGAAGCAGCTTCTTACATTCCGATCATTTTGAACGCGAACGACAACACAACATAAACAATCGCAGAGATGCCAAACACTATAATGAGAGTTTTCGGAGACACCGAAAGTAGAGGCGCCTCTTCGCCCTTAGACTGTATCTCATATTCCTTGATTTCATGCGTTTCAGAGTCAACGCGAACAATGGCAGCAAGCTTCTTCATTTCAACCTCGACGGTGTAGACCCCTTCCTCCAATGAAACCCGCTTGGGTTTCAAACCGCCTTTATGTCCAATTCGCTTAAGAAAGCCAGTGGCAATGGCAGTCACTGTTTCAGCGTTCAATGCTCTCGCCTGCGGAATGACTGAAGTAAGGGGACCAAGGGTTCTCTTCTGCAGAGTAGCCGCCAATCACGTTGTCTCCTATGTCTTACTTAGGACATTGCCAAGAGTCTGAAAGGACACGCGCTTGTCATGAGCCCTCAGCTCATCCTGTTAATTTCTTGAGCATGCATTGGACAATACTGTTGCACATCATGCACTCTTCAGGTATCTTTTCTTTTGGCGAGCGCTTGCTCAGGTAACCAAGCTGATGGGAGCAATGGGGCGTTGCAGTCGGTTGAACGTGTTTCTCTTTCATCAGGGGGTCATCTGGTTCTTGGATTTCGATCGTCTTGATCTCTGGTTTCTGCTCATCTTCGGTGACGAGCGAAGTTGCGCCAATTACTATTTCTGTCAGACAATAAGGGCATGCATCAAAAGCTTGCGCATTCTTCGAACCCAGATTCTCGGTCTTCAGCGGGTTAGCGAAGACTTTTCCACACGAGGGATTCGGGCACGTAAAGTTCTGGTTTCCTCTTATAATTTCATTCCTCTTCGGGATGGTTAACCCTCCTCTGACATAGAATCGGACTCCGGCTTTATAGTGTTATTGAAGCCGAAATAAGTATCCAAGCTAAGTTGAACACGAATCAGTATTCCAAATTCATAACCGTTTTAATTGCTTAGGCTCAATTTTCGGCTGGAAGTGATGGAAAGCATGTACGGTATATTGGTGAAGATTGATGACACGTTGCCGTGGATCGAACTGAAAAAAACCTATACAACGAGAGTGGAGGCGGCAAAAGCAGCAAAAGAAGCCATGAAGAGAATAGAGACCAAGATTGCCTACATTCCAGAACAACAGAAACCCATGAAAGCCTTGGTTGCGGTAAGAGCAACGCGCTAGACCTGCGAGAAGCCAATACTTAGGTTGGCCGCCCGTTTTGTCGGCCATCTCGAAGTTTTCATAGGAAGGCAATATTTCTACTGGAGCTTGTTCGTTCGACTAGCGGTTAAAGAGAGAGGGCTTTCATCCTTTGTTACAGTTTTGCCTTTTTCGAGCAATTCCATCACTTCGTCCACGTATCGAAAGTACTCTTTCTCCCGCAATTGTGAAGAGCGAGGTCTCGGCAGATCAACTCGTATCTCCCCGACAACTTTTCCTGGACGAGGCGACATTACGATTACTCTGTCTGCCATGAATACGGCTTCTTCGACATTGTGGCTCACCATTATGAACGTGTTCGTTGGCAAGGCAGGATTGCGCCAGATGTTGAGCACAAGCTCACGGAGCGTTTTTGCTGTAAGTTCATCTAACGAAGAGAAAGGCTCATCCATAAGTAGCACTTCAGGTTTTAAGGCCAAAGCCCTTGCGATCCCAACACGTTGTTTCATTCCGCCTGAGAGGTCATGAGGGTAGGAATCCTTAAACCCTTCAAGTCCAACCATCTGAAGGTATTCGTCTGCAACATGCACACGGTTCTGTTTCGGGACTCCGAGTACTTCCAGAGGCACTTCAACGTTTTCCAGAGCGGTTTTCCAAGGTAACAGTCCGAAAAGCTGGAAAACCATGGTGATCTTCGGAGTTGGCTGGGTTAGTGGTTGTCCTTGAAACAATATCCTGCCGGAATCCATGCGTTCTAGGCCTGCAATCATCCTGAGTAGAGTGGATTTTCCGCAGCCGGAAGACCCTACCAGACAGAGGAACTCATCCTTTCCCACTGAGAAGCTGACGTTGTCCAGAACCAGTATCTTGCCTTTCTCTGTCATGAAACTCTTGGTCACATTTTCTATTTCAAGCGCTGACATAGCTCACACTTCCACATGATATTTTTCAAATCTCCTAAGCAAGCGTCGCCACACGAAAGCTTCCATCAAGAGGACTATTGCGGCGATTATCCCTAGCATGAAAACGAGCACAATGGTATTTCCATACTCATAACCTGCCTTATCCAGCAATGAGCCTATCCCTGGAATCGAGACCGGCGAAATACCCGGTGAAGTTGAGGGTAAGTACTCTGCAAAGATTATGGTGTTCCAGCCTGTTCCCCAGGACAAGATGCTCCCGGTCACTATGGCTGGCAATATGGATGGAATGACAATGTGGATTATTCTCTTCAGACCTTTGAAGCCTAGAAGATGCCCGACTTCATTTATTTCTGTGGGAATGTTCTTCACCGCGCTCACAACGTTAAGAAACATGTACCATATCATGTCCAAAACCAATATGATAACGCAAGTAAGCTCAAGGGCGATTCTCTGATCTCCGATGACTTGGCTCAACCCAAGGGAAAGAACCGGAAACAAAGCCAGGATAGGTACCCCTTGCCCAATATCAAAGAGCGGATAGAAGATGGCTGCGAACCTCTTGTGTTCCGCGGCCAGAACCCCCATACCAATAGCCACTGCCAACGAAATTCCGTAAGCTATTGCCAGGCGCCCCATCGTCAAGGCAACAAAAAGGGGCAGAAAGACAAGCTCTTCTGCGGGTTTTTTGGTGAAACCTTCGCGAATTATCGCTATCGTTGGGAATTGACCGAGCACGATGTACAGGACAGAAAATGTCGTTATGACGACCAAGATAGCTCCTACTGCCTTCTCGACGCGTGTGTACTTGCGTAGGCGTTGGGCAACTATGGAAAAGGACTTCGGCCAATGAAGCCTTCCGAAATGGAACCAGTTGGTTGCCTTCGCGATGCCGAGCTTTCCAACTCCTGAAAGGTCCATCTTGAAGACTGGTTTGAAGGTGCCTGTGCTTGCACGTTCCATAAGCTTATGCCATGTCAAAGTGTTGAAGTACACGACGATGAAAGTTATGAATATTAGCAGGATTATGGCTAGATTCATGTCTCGGTACTCGTAAGCAGCTTTTGCGAGAAGATAACCCAGCCCGCCTGAGGGTGGAGTAACTACGTTGCCCCGATATTGGATGTATTCTGCGGCTATCATGAAGAACCAGCCGTCGCACCATGCAAGATTCGCTCCTGAAATCACTGCGGGAGTGATCGCGGGCAGTATGACATGCCTGACGTACCGCCACCCAGTCAAGCCGAAGCTTCGTGAAGACTCAACGACGTTTGTCGGAATTCCGCGGATCGCGCCCAGTACGCCGAAGAATATTGCCCATGCCATCGATGTAAAGAGCAATACGATGACCGAAAGTTCGATACCTAAGGGTCCCATCAGGAATAGGAATCCTATGACCATTGGGAAGTAACCCAGTATTGGGATGGATTGCAGCAGGTCTATGAAGGGTGTAAGAGTCAATGATGCCCATTTGTTTGTGGCTGCCAGTATGCCGAAGGATACTCCCCATATGACTGATATTACTAGTGTGATTACGATTCTGGTGACTGTGCTGAATGTGTATAGTGGGAGTTGCCTGATTTCATCGTATGGCAAGAAGGTCATAATTAGCCATGTCATAACGCAGAGAGTGGCTAATCCGCAGATGAAACTCAGCAGGTACCTTCGCAACACCCATTCGCCAACTTAACCTCAGATTGATAAAACATGAACCAGTCAGAGGTGCGATTTAAGAATATCGCAAACTGAGGATTGAGTTTTCTCTATTATTCTGTCTTGTGCAGAACCGATTCGCCGTATTTCTTGAATTCCTCTCCTTCCTTCGCTACTTCCAAGCCCATAGCCATTTCCTTGTCCGATATCTTCCTTAGGAAAGAGCGCCATCGCGTCCCTTCGAAGCTCTTCGGCAACGGTTCCATCGCAACGTCGAACTTGACCTCGTCCTTGTTTCCGGCGCATTCCACTTCGTTGTTCACGAAACCATAAGAGAAGAACGATTTCCGCCTGAACTTCTGTTCAACCGAATCATAAAACAGCAGCGTGACACTCTTGTTGAGCAGGCGACCTTCACTGTAACCTTCGTGCTTGCCCATGATGAACTTCTCACTCGGCTCAAGAGAGAAAACAACAGTGCCCTCGATTATGCCCTTCTCGCCGAACTAATCCTTCGCTGAACCCTTCCAAGTGCCAACAAGAAAACGCCAATCGTCCAAAAGTGAACCTGAACTCATACCACCCACAAACCTGAACAACGAAGGCTATTCACGGCTTCAATAAAGCACTTGCGGTCATGAGAAACTAGGCGCCGGGGAAGGGACTCGAACCCCTGCGAGCCTTGCGGCCCACTGGCTTGCCCGTCCCTTGTTGGCTTTGGCCCTGTTTCTGTGTTAGGATCTCGAGGCCAGCGCGATAACCACTCCGCCACCCCGGCTCTGCGTAGAAGTTCTGAAACCGTAGCTTTTAGCTTTATCCAACTGGAACGAAACTTGCTGTCTAGTCTGCCAACACAACTTTTGTCTGCTCGACGCCCATGAATGCACCTAGTTCCTTGGCGACTTGCTCAAGCTCAGATAGTGTGTCTTTATCGAGTTTTCTGAAGGCCTTTACGGCAACTGTAAGCATTTTCGCAGTTTTCTTGCTGGCCCATGTTCCGACTATGCGCCCGTTGACGAGCATGGTGGCGGCTATATCGCCTATGACTGGGCGGTACACTTGTTTGAGGAATTGGTCTTCGATTATTCTTGTTCTGTTCTTGTGCCCCATCAGGTATGAGTCGAACTTCGGCAACAGGCATAGTGGAGCTTCCTCGTCCAAATCCAGTTTCTGCAGATTTTTGAAGTCTTTCCTCAACATCCAAAGCCTCTTGCCAGTTTCCTTGATCTGCACAGGTTTCAGAACTGTCAAGTTGCTTTCAATCGCACTTGCTGCCTCGCTCGTGAGTAGCCCACTCCAGCAGGCAAAGTCTTGGGCAGAAGCAGGTCCGTAACAGTGCAAGTACTTCAACAATAGCTCGTTTCTCGCCTGGTCTTCATCAGTCTCTCCTAGACTTATGTTCGGGAGCCACTGATCCAATCTTGCAAAGCACGATTCCTTGCCACATGGTTGAGCATGAACCGTTAGGCCCATGTAACAGGTTTCTTTCAGAATGCCGCCCCATGCCGAAAAGAGCCTAGCATAGGGTTGACGTTCATCACCTAGCAGCGAGCGTGTCTTGTCGTTGAGTTCCTTCCTCCGTAGTGGTTTTTCAGCAAGTGCTTCCAGAATCTTGGGGTAGATCAGTTTTTCTCGTTGTTCGCGGTTTGGCCAGTCTGGTGTGTTCATGTATCTTCCGTGATGTTCGAACCGCATTCTCTTGAGGGCGTTGTGGTAGATGGGCAGGTCTTTGGAAGGGACTATGTGGAGTGTCCCTCTCATGAACCACGTTTTGACCAGACTCCTCTCTTGGTAGAGAGCATCGTCTAATAGTTGAGGTTCAAAGTCTTTCACCCTGTTCCAAAGAGAAGAATAAGGCGTCAGGGGCAATTGCGAATGCAAACCGCACACTGCCCCAACAACATCTAGGATCCTCCGTTTCTCAGCCTTCTTCAGCAGGAAGTGGTTCAGCAGATAGAACCTAGTCAGCCTCTCTAGCGCTACTACTTCCACGTCTTCGCTCAACGCTGCCACTTTCCAGGTTTTCTATAACCTAAGGAGTGAAGGATAAAGCCAACGTTTCTTCTTCTTTTTCTTCAGCTCATTCCAGCCGTGCAGAATCCTGACTGCTTCATCGGCAATCTTTATCGCTTCCTCCTCACCGGCACCAGTTTCGAATTTATTCGTGCAACGATTGGCAAACACGGCACAGATAGAGGCCGCTCTAAGACCGCCGAGGCTTGCGAGCGTGTAGAGTGTGGCTGTTTCCATTTCGAAGTTCAGCACGCCAGCTCTCTGCAATGTGGGAAGCAGGTTTTCAGATTGAGGCGCAGATGCTTTGGTTGGGCGGCTTTGACCAGCGTAGAAGTCGGCTGTTGTGGCGGTTACGCCTATATGGTAGTTGGTTATGTCTAAGACTTCGGCGGCTTCGATGAGCGCGAGAAGAGCTTCATAGTTTGCAACTGCGGGGTATTCGGGCATTACGTAGCAGTTGCTGGTGCAGTCAAGACGGACAGCGGCTGAAGAGATGACAAGGTCGCCGATCTCGATGTTTTTCTGTATGGCACCTGTGCTGCCAACACGGACGAACGTGCTCACGCCAACATTCGCGGCTTCGTTGACGGCTATTGCCATGCAGGCTGGACCTATACCGCTTGAAAGAACGGAGATGGGCACGTCTTTGTATTTGCCCGTGAAGCTGCGGAACTCGCGATGCGCCGAGACTTCGTGACTCGAGTCCCAATGGCTGGCAATCTTCTGTGCACGATCTGGGTTTCCTGGTATCAGCAAGTATTCAGCCAAGTCTCCCTTCTGACAGTTTATGTGAACTTGCCTATCCTCAAAAGCTGTGTGGTGCACGGTGTTCACCGCAACTAAGATTAAGTGTTCTGCCTTTAATTATTGCCGGATATTGGAGAAGCCTGTCTTGGAAGAAGAACGGAGGAGAACCAAGTACGACATTTACGCGGATGTAATCGAGATAATCGTTAGGAAAGGACAATGCTCGCTTACAAGGATCTCTTATGGAGCCAATATGCCCGTGGACAGGACAAAGAAGATTCTCAATTTTCTGGTTGTACATGGTTTTATAAATGAAGTGCTCATAGGCAACGCGAAAAAATACAGAACCACGAAATGGGGCCTCGAATTCCTGGAAACGTTCAAGCGCATGCGCAAATTCTTCGCCGCGCTAGAAGAAGAATAGACAGCAGTAACAGTCTGTTATTACTTGTTGTGTTTTCCTTAGGTGCGTCGCCTTTTAAGCCTTCCAAAGCCTCACTCTTTAATCAGTAAATTGATGAGGTGAACAGAAATGGCACGTAGAATGAATGAATCAAATTGGATGCATGGATCAATAGAGGAAAAGAATGACAAGGGAAGAGACACTGAGCCGCAAATCGTCAGGATGCTTCAGGCGCAGATCATAAAGGCATCAGCAATCCGCTAAACAGCGAGCAGTAACAAAAGGTGAGTACCCCTTTTAAACAGCCAAATCAACCAGAAAAGGAGGAAAACGGAAAATGGACAGCAAAATATCGGTTCCACGAAGAAGCACGTTAACGTTAGACTTCGTTGACGGAGATTTGACCGTAGGCTCCCACGCATTAGTAAAAGGCACAGGTTCACCAGCCACTCTGAAAGTTGCAGGCACAGTCTACTGCGAAGAAGACGTCACGTTTGAATGCAACCTCTCAGCACGCAATCTGGAAGCTGAAGACAACGTAACCATCCGCGGAGACCTAATTGTAGAAGGCGACGTAGATGTCTCAGATGGGCGTCTTGAGGTTCACGGGAAGATGTCTGCAAACCACATCGACGTAGACGAAGCTCTGTACGTAAGCGAAGACCTAACTGCGGAAGAAGCCGAAGTAGGCGGAAGCCTTCAGGTCGACGGAAACGCGAAGATTAAGGACGTAGATGTGGGTGGAAGCTTTAGAGTCAAAGGCGAAGCTGAAGTAGAGAGCGTGGATGTAGGCGGTAGCATGCACGTCGAATCAAAAGTCAACATACGCTCACTCGACATAGGCGGAGCAGCCAAAGTCCATGGAGGAACAATCCATGACATAGACGTAGGCGGAAGCTTCGAATCAACAGCACCACTAGAGTTTGAAAAGATAGACGTCGGTGGAACCGTTCGGCTAGCAGGCAACAGTAAAGGCGGCGACATAGATGTGGGCGGCTCGTTCCGAGTGGAAGGCGACCTTGAATTTGAGGGCATAGATGTCGGAGGCAAGGTAGACATTTCAGGCACAGGCCAAGGCAAGGACTTGGAAGTGGGCGGCAGAGTAGATGTCGGTGGGTCGCTCAAGCTGTCGGGTAGCCTAGAGGTCGGCGGCAGAGTAGGTGTGTTCGGCGAAGTCACAACCAGAAGCATCGAAGTTGGCGGAACCTTCCGCGCACGAAAAGCCAAAGCCGAAACACGCGTCGAGGTAGGTGGTTCCATCGACACTGACGAAGGCGCAGAGGCGGCATTCGTTGAAATAGGCAACCGCGGTGAGGTACGCGGCCCAATACGAGCAGACGAAGTAATCATCGGCAAGGACGCACGTGCTGGCGATATCTACGGAAAACGCATCGCCCTCAGGAGTGGCGCACAAGTCGAGAACATCTACGGTGAAAGCGTCATGATCGAATCACACTGTGGCGTAGGAGGGGAAGTACAGTACACTCATGATTTGCGCATGGGTAACGATGTCAGACTGAGCAAGCAACCACAGAAAGTGGATAAGCTTCCTCTGTGAAAGGGGTTGTCATTCCCTTTTAGGCATAACCAAGTCCGCGATGTCTACGCTGTGCTCGTAAATCTGCTTCAGAAGCGACGCCACTGCCAAGACATGTGGAACAGCATCAAGCGACTGCTCCTTAGCCACCTTCTCGATCTCTGCAAAAGTGACTCCCACCTTTTCCCGGGTCTTCCGCACATCTTCGGCCAGCACAATGTCGCCCGCAAGAAACGCTTTCACGGCGTTCTCATGCGCCTCGAAACATGCAGTGTGAAAATCAACCAAGATCTTTTTTAACTCCCTAGATAGTTTCGCACCTTTCAGCTCCGCAGCCTTTGACGCTATGCCCACGCATTCATCGCCAAGAGCCTCAACAAGGCTCGCTGCAAGTCGATAGTCAAGGCAGTCGATTGGTCGCACTCCCAAGTTCTCACTCAGACTGGGATTCTGTATGATGGTGCGCAAGATTCGAACCAGTAGAAAGTATAGCCTATTAACCTCATCATCCCGTACTATGATGCTTTTGGCCAAATTCAAGTCTCCATCAACCAATGCATTCACACCGTCCCGATGCATCCCTGCTGCAAGGGCATAGCCACGTCGCAGTATCTTTTCCGGTGGAAAGCCTGAAGGCTCCAGCAAACACTGTAAGACGATGCTGGAATAGTCTTCTTCAACGATTTCTAGGCCGACGAGTCTGCTGACCGTTGCCTTGACTGTTTCCCGAATCTCAAGACTGATTCTCTCCTTTGATTCAACGCGAATAATGTCAAAACCCAGCAAGTACTTAGCAATGATCTCGCGGCTCAGGTATGGGCCAGCCTTCAATGTTACTGTGCGCGGTGAAGGCGCAGCGCCGTATTCAGGGTTCACAAGAAGCTTGCCGTCTCCAGTCTCGCTTACTGCAACTACAGAGCCACGGTCCAGACCATAATGCTGAGCCCACGCCTTAGGCAAGCAAACAAAGAAGGTCCCACTGGCGGTTCGCTGAACCTTCCTCAAATCTCCCATCAACATCCACCTAGTGTTCAAACCATATTCGGAACTAGAATATTAACACATCTAAACAAGGGCTCAAACTATAAACATACGGGCAGGAGTTATGACTAGAGGCGTTTCTTATAGTCGAAAACCATGGCAGGAAAGCCTTCTGCCTTCATCAAACGCAGCCTTGCAGGTGCCAATGCGACACCAAAGAAGCTTTCTAGCAACCCTTAAGAGTGCAGCACAAGAAGGAGACATCGAGGCGCAAACTCTCTTGTCTCATGTTTGGAGAGCTTTTAAAGTATGAGCGGAACGGAGAAACTGCAGAAAGCGGTGGCTTTGACAATCACTGCAGGCTACCAGCTGAACCGAGAAGCCTTCGAATTCCTAAGTGCCGCAGCCGCAAGCGAAGACCCAAGTGAAATAATGAACAAAGCACTCCAGAAGATAGGAAACCTCGAAGAGAAGCCGCTTTTCATCGACAAGGGCTTCCTTGAACAATTGCTGTCAGAGTCAGAACCGTCCAAAGAGATCGTTATTCAGCCGCCAGAACACCCTGCCAAAGAAACGCCTACACCAGAACCTCAAATAGCCGAAGCCAAGAAACCCTTTCGCCCATTTGCAAGAGAGATCGAGCCAAACCTCAACGTAATCGAAGACCCCACTACCAAGCTCAGCACGAACGGCACGATCGACGATTATCTAGAGTATTTTCGGGACAGGTTCAAGAGAATTGAGAAGCTCCTAAGGCAACGCATAGACGTCAAAACAGCGGCTTCGATTATAGATGCATTACGAGCTGCGCCGAACACGAAACTCAAGATAATAGGCATGGTGACTGAGAAGCGCGAGTCCAAGCAGAGAACCATCTTAACCGTGGAAGATTTGCAGGCAAATATCACAGTTCTTGTGCCTCAGAACGCCCCTGAAGAAGTCAAGAAGAAAGCTCGGGCGCTGCTACTTGACCAAGTTGTCTGCTTAAGCGTAGTCAAGACACGAGGCACTCTGCTGATCGCTGAAGACATTATCTTTCCGGACGTGGCCCAGAAGTTTCCCCATCGCGCTCAAGAGCCTGTCTATGTTGTGCTCACTTCGGACCTTCATGTGGGAAGCGCCAAGTTCAACAGAGAAGCCTTCAGTCGGTTCGTCCTTTGGCTCAATGGTAAGTATGGGAATGAGCAAATGAGAGAAACTGCTGCCCACGTCAAATACGTCTTAGTAGCAGGCGACATTGTCGACGGCATAGGCATATACCCCAATCAAGTGAAAGAACTTGCGGTTAAGGACATCCACAAACAGTACCGGCACGCAGCAAAATACATCGAGCAAATCCCAGACTACATAGAAGTCGTGATCATACCAGGGAATCATGATGCAACACGAAAAGCTGCTCCCCAACCGGCATTATCCAAAGAGTACCTAGAAACGCTACAAGAATCGCGAAACGTGTACTCCCTCGGAAACCCGTGCACCGTCAACATTCACGGGGTGGAAGTGTTGATGGACCATGGCCGTAGCTTGGATGACATCATGGCAACTGTTCCTGGCATGGCTTATCAACATCCAGAGAAAGCCATGAAGTTACTCCTGCAGGGCCGTCATCTGGCACCCTTGTATGGTGGGAAGACAATGTTGTCGCCAGAAAGTCGGGATTTTCTGGTAATAGAGCGGGTCCCAGACATCTTCCACGCCGGTCATGTTCACGTGCTCGGGTATGTCAACTATCGTGGAGTTTCAATCATAAACTCAGGTGGATGGCAGGAACAGACAACTTACATGCAAAGAATGGGACTGATGCCAACGGTAGGTCAGGTTCCAGTAGTGAACCTTCAGACATTCGAGGTTACAGTCGCATCGTTCGCCTAGACTTCTGAATCTGACGCATCAACTGCTATTAGGTGCGTGTTTTGCAAGGCATTTCGGCAAGTAAGCAACTAAGGGACCAAGCCTGTTGTCTTCTGCAAAAACGTCCTTGACGAGCGTGCGTGGCAACTCCAATCTGATCTTCTTTGTTCGGCCATATCTGCCCATGCTAACAACTTTCGCATTCAACAACCCCATAGCGTCAAGCTCGTTTACCAATGTACATAAACGGCGTTGCGTCAACGCCATAACGCCTAGCTCCATGCACATTTCGCTGTAGACATCGTAGATATCGCCTGTCACTGCACTGTTGACGTTGGCGAGTTTGAGGTGGTAAACGCTCAATACCACAAGCTTCGAATGAAGCGTTAGGTTTTTGAGACCCTCAACGACACGGTTGTGCTCAATGTGTTTTTCGGCCTCCCTAACATGCTCATCGACAACTCCCGTTGCACCCTTTCTCTCCGCAACTTCCCCAGCAACTCGCAACAGATCTAGGGCTCGTCTAGCGTCTCCGTGTTCCGCAGCCGCTAATGCTGCACAAAGAGCCAAAGCGCCAGCAGACAGAGCTGAATCGAAGAATGCCAAGGTCGCCCGCTCGGAAAGGATATTTTTCAGCTCGTCAGCATCGTAGGGCCTAAAGACAAGCTCTTCCTCACTAAGCGAACTCAATACGCGCGGATCAAGGAACTCTTTCATACGAAGGTCATTTGAGATGCCGATCACAGAGACCTTGCTTCTGGTCAAGGTTTCATTGATTCTCGTCAATTCATAGAGGAGCCCATCACCACGGCTTTTGATCAAGGCGTCAATCTCATCCAAAACTATGATGAATATTATTCTAGAGGCGTCCAAGCTTGTTCGAAACCTGTCAAAGACTTCACCAACGGAAAGACCTGTGAACGGGACAGTGATTCCTGTGCTTTGACACAAACTCGCAAAGACGCGGTATTCCGACGCGGCCATGCGGCAATTCACGTAACAGAACCTCACTGGTGCGTTGAACTCCTTGGCCTTGGCTTCTAAGTGGCTTAGGACGTATTTTGCCACCGCTGTCTTCCCCGTGCCAGTATTTCCATATATGAAAATGTTAGAGCTTCTCGCCCCCTTCAGAACCGGTGCCACGGTTTCGCCAAGTTCTCTAATCTGTTCCTCACGGTGAGGTAGCCTACCGGGCAGATAATCATGCCTTAACACTTCCCGATCCTTGAAAATTCTCGTGTTGCTGATGCATTTATCGAATACATCGTCGAGTATGTTTGAGTTATCCAAAGTCCTCACTCTCTCTTTCAGAAGCAACACCCCTACTTCTCGTGGAAAAGATAAGACCTGCCGTACAGAAAACTAAATCAGCCGCACAAGAAGCGTAAAACCGAGCCAGATTCACCATACGGAATACTCAGGTCAATGGTCATGCCCACACACCCCTGTCTTTCCTATGCAGATCCTGTATTAGTTTGCAAAATAATGTGGATCTCTTCCTAATAAAGAGATATACCCCATACGGTAAGTAGCGATTTCGTGATTTAAAATACATCAGTTAAAGTTTTTAGATGAAAACAGGAAATCTTTATGCAGAGTAAACAGCAGTCTTTCTACTTCGCAAGAGTTTCCAATGGAAGTCAAGGGGTGCCGGTGCTCGAACGGTAATGGGTATGTACTTCTCATGCCCTTGCCTGCTTTTTAGTGTGTTTTGGAAACTCCTAATAAAATTTTTCTCAGATTAAGTTTCGCCGAAGGCTCTGATGTATGTGAACCCGACAGCATCTTTCCTTCACACTTTGTGAAGTCCTTGTGAAGTTAACTGCGAAACGTTTCTTTCGCTTCCTTCTTTTTACCTTTATTGCCCTGTTCGTGTTTCGTTTCTGTGAAATGTGCACCCCTAGGCTTCTATTGGAACTACAGACTCGCGGCTTTTCCTCTTTCCAAATACGGCTGGGCAACCGTGTGAAGCCTGTAATGTCATTAAAACCTCAATCCTCGCCACTTTTCGCCGTTCTAGCTTCCTTCTCCTTTTTTACTGCTGCTGTTTTCACCGTAATACCTATAACATGTGAAGTGTAAAGTTGTGAAGACCGCCTTAAGGTGCGCAACGTCAATGCCTGCCAAGAAAATTCGCGTTGAGCTATCGGATACTGAGGGAAATCGATACTCGATAAGCTTCGAGGGACAAGTGACAAGAGACAAGGCTCTACGACTTCTGGATTTGGTCGAGTTGCTTGGAGGTATGCCAAGTGGCGGAAACAGCCCAACCGTTGGCGGGACTGTTGCCAGTGCTGAGCGATCTAAGTATGACAAGGTTCGTAGTGTGGTTCAGAAACACTTTCCGGTCGTCTGGTTCTCTTCAAGAGAGGTCCAGTCCGTCTATGAACAGGAGCTCAAGGAGCCCATCAGCTTAAGCACCGTTGCAACCTACCTTGCAAGGATGACAGGAAAAGGAACAGTGTTGAAGTCGGGAGCATTTAATAGCTTTAAGTACAAAACGGCTCCAGAAATCCCGCAAGCAATCATCAAACAAAAGATGTCTTGAGAACAGCATCGCATTCAAGCTCTTTTTCAAGCAAAATGCCAATAGGGGTGGGGTTGAGAGAAGAGGGGAAGTGGACTATAGGCTTCCAGAATCACAGGGCTCTCAAGTATGGAGAAGCGCCTGAAATAGCTCAGTACCAATGAGTCAGTGCTCCACAATAGGCTACGTTGCTTGGCCTTCAGGTTTCTTAAGCAGTCTCTCCATCTCTTTCTTAACGCTATACTTAAACGGAATCTTGCTCGGGTCTCTTTCCAAGTATCCCTCTTCGTAAAGCTTCTTCATCAACCGTGCTGTATGTTCCCTGCTAAGTCTTATCCGCCACTTAATCTCAGGCGCTGTCTTAGGCCCCTCAGCAGCCAACATCTCAAGTGCCGCTAACTCAGTTCCCGTCAACGGAGCTAACGCTTTATCTCTCTTTATGGGGATGACTGCTTCAACATTTGGCTCAGGAATCACTGAAAGCTTCTTCGCCTGTTCTTCTAGGCTCAAGATTCTCGTAGTAAACGCTTCCTGTGATGTGACGATATCACGTACTCGTTGGTCAACTTCATCAATTCTCGCTGCTACTTTGTTCTTGTCCTCTAAGGCAGAGCCAAATCTTTCACCTAACGCGTGAAGTTGCTTCTCAACCTCTTCCGCTTTACTTACAGCCCTATTACTGCGCGAAGTGTTAGCCTCAACCTTGTACGCAACGAGTTCTAAGCGTTCCGCCGCACGTTTGAACTGTCTATTGAAACTCAAGACAATATCTTCAACCGCTTCTCTAGCTTTTTGGTACGCCTTCTGAGCCTTGCGAAGTTCTCGCAGATGCCTGACCAAGATGCCTGCCGTTACAGCAAGTATTGCTGCCGCAAGGATAAGCAAGATCTCTGGCAAGTTCGCCCTCTCCGTGATTCACATGTGATCATGTGTGATTTTATCGTGTTGCATCACACATCACACTTCTACCATGACAGCATTTAAGATTTATGGTTCTTACCATGAGTTGATGGTTCCATGACATCACACGTCACAGCCAAGACGCCAAAGACCATGCGGTACTTGGGCGATTTAGTACCTCCTGACCTCCTCATTTTAGGCTCTATCACAGAAACCAGACTGGTTTACGGCTGCTCGTTTGATTGCATCACAAGTGCCTGAAACGACATCACTTCTTATGTGACTTGTGACGTCACGAAAGGCCTTCTGATGGATTTGAGAGCTGTTCTAGGCTCGTTTCAAGCTCTTCTCTTATCATTTCTATGACTTTTAGATGCTCTTCCAGTTTGTCGCTCGTGTTCGGGATGCTTTTGTAGGCCTCCAGATAGTCCCGCAATTTGTGCGCTATTTCTAGGTAGGGGTCCAGAACCGTGCTTTCGAAGATTCCCAAGTACCCTAGGAGCAATACTGTATAGATGGATTTTATGACGTTCTCTTTTGCCTGTCTGGCTGTCCTGTTAAAGGCGCCGCGGGTTATTTTCGCCTTAGTTAGTCTCAAGGAGGCCTTTTCGTCGTATTTCAGCGTTTTGCCAGCTATATTGTCGGACAAAATGTCGATCAAGAGTGTTTCTAGTTGCGTTGTGGTTAAGTGGCTGTTTTTGGCCAGAATTTTTGTAATGGGGTCGTTCAGTGAGCTCATTAGCCACGGTTGAAGGCCCTCTTTCAGCTTCAAATCTCTCTCCTCAGGCGTTATACGTAATGAATACGACTTTGTATACAGGCTTCGCTCTTAAGACTATCGCAGTTCCGTGTTTTATAGGACAGATTCTAGAACACAAACATTTTATTCCGAGCGGGGTTATTGCTACTGAGGAGCATGCCTTGGCTTCACGTTTCAAACCCGCGGAACGCCTTAAACACATAAAGCCGTCAGGAATACGCCGGTTTTTCGCTTTGGCCAGTGAAATGCGGAATTCGATAAATTTGAGCGTGGGGGAGCCCGACTTTTCGCCTCCGCAACACGTTGTAGACGCTGGTTGCCAAGCTACACGAAATGGTAAGACGCACTATGCCCCAACCAACGGTATCCCTGAACTCCGCGAGGCGCTTGCCCAAAAGGCCTACCGCGATTATGGACTCAACTATGATCCTGATTCAGAGATCTTGATTACTGTAGGTGGGACCGAGGCAATCTTTCTGGCGTTGATGGGTTTGGTGAATCCTGGTGATGAAGTGCTGATTCCGAATCCTGGATTTGTACTTTACGAACCATGTGTGACACTGGCTGGGGCTGTTCCCGTGTCTGTCCCTTTGCTTGAAAAGAACGATTTTAGGCCGTCGGCCGGCGATGTGATGTCACTTGTTACGGATAAGTCACGTGTGATTATTCTTAACTTCCCAAGTAATCCGACCGGTGCCGTTCTTTCTTATGATGAAGCGGCAGCATTGACGAAGATTGCTGTCGAGCGTGATTTGCTTGTGATCTGTGACGAGGTGTATGAAAAGATGGTCTACGATGGCGCCAAACACTATAATCTTGCGACGTTTCCAGGGATGCGTGAACGCACTTTGATAGTTAACTCCTTTTCGAAGACTTATGCGATGACAGGTCTAAGGGTCGGATATGTTTACGGCCCTAAGGAGCTTCTTGCCCCACTATGGCTAGTTCATCAATACACGGTTGCTTCAGTTGACAGTCCTTCACAGTATATGGGGTTGGCCGCGTTACGGGGCCCACAGGAACTTGTCGAAGGTATGGTTCTGGAGTTCGACAGACGTCGACGCCTTGTTCATAAGCGGCTTAGCGCGATGCCTCCTTTCAGATGTGCGCTTCCGAAGGGTGCCTTCTACGTTTTTCCGAACATCAGAGGATTTGACAAGTCCTCAGAGGAGTTCGCCGAGTTTCTCGTCAAGGAGGCTGGCGTAGTAACGGTTCCGGGCTCTGCTTTCGGTAACTATGGAGAAGGCTATATTAGAATCTCTTATGCTGCCGCATATGAGCAATTGGAAAAGGCAATGGACCGTATAGAGAAGGTCGTCAAGAAGATAAAATAGTCAGCCTACAGTTTCTCTGCGCTTTCCTTGAGCTTATCAAAAAGCTCTGGCCGTAAGTCCCGCAGTGTAGGAACAAATGTTTCGACAGGCCTGATATCAGCGTAATCGACTTGGCCAATAACAACGTCTTCTTCATCATACTTTGCCTTTGCAAGCATCTTTCCTTGCGGTCCGATGAGTCTGCTTCCACCCCAGAACTGCAAGCCGTCTTCTATGCCCACCAAGTTCACGTAAGCCAAGAAAGCTGTGTTCTCAATTGCTCTTGCAACGGTCAAAGTTTCAAAGAATGACCGTCGAACAGCTGGGGAAGCCGAGATGCAAACTATGAGTTGGGCTCCTTTCAAGCGGGTCAACCTGCTCACTTCTGGGAAGAAAATGTCGTAGCAAATGATTAGACCTATCTTTCCAATATCTGTGTCGAATGCTGTGGCTTCGTATCCTGAGCGGAAGTATCGCTTTTCTTCAAAGACACTGTGTGTCGCGAGGTACATCTTACGGTATTTGCCGATTAGGCCATGCGGTCCAACCAGAACTGCAGTGTTGTAGATTGTCGCCTGGGTTTTGTCGCTCAGCTCTGGCATACCAAAGACTATGTGGATTCTGGCTTTCTGTGCAACGTTTGTGATTGTATTGGTTGACGATCCGGGGATTGTTTCTGCAAGTTCGTAGAGTTGGTCCCTGACAGTGTATCCTGTCACGGAGAGTTCGGGGAAGATTACGAGGTCTGCTCCTTGCTTCTTAGCGGCTGTCGCGGTTTTCTCGATCTTCTTGAGGTTTGCTGCCTTGTCACCACGTTTGCAGCTTATTTGTGCCAAAGCTATTTTGAAACTTTCCTTCATACCTATTCCTCTTACGACGTTGTTAGAGGTTGCGAGCCAACCTGAAGTCCGTTCCCACTGTTCTGTATCCAAGCTTGACCGTCAGCAACATTCTTCTCTTATGTTCCATTGAAAGCCATCTGCGCTTTACACTTTCAATTAGTTCTCTCTTAACCTTCAACTGTTCCGCAATCTCCTTTGGTTTCATGAAATGCTCCAAACCATAAAGAATGAGGTCGAGTTGTTCATACTTCACACCAAGTTCATTCTCCGCAGTCTGCCCAGGCCACAAAGCTGGCGAGGACGGCTTTGCAATTATAGATTTGGGAACGCCAATGTCTCGAGCAAGTTCCCGAACTTGAGTCTTGTATAAGTCCATCAGGGGTGATATGTCTGCGGCAACGTCTCCCCATTTTGTGAAATACCCCAGCATTGTTTCCGATTTGTCCGAGCTTCCACAAACGAGTATATTCAGTCTGTTGGCATAGTAATAGGTGTAAACCATTCTTGTCCGTGCTTTCACGTTGCCTTTGCAGAGTTTGTCTGCACTGTTGAAGATGGGAATTGATTCGTAGAAGGCTTCCAAGGTTGGCGTGATGTCAACCTTCTCGGTTTTGAAGCCGAACTTCTTGGCCACGAGCCTTGAGTGATCAATGTCCTTGATGCCTTGCGCCTCTTCTTCAGGCAACATGAGTCCTAGGACCTTGTTTCCTCCTATGGCCAAAGCCGAGAGTGCTGCTACCGTGCAACTGTCAAGTCCTCCTGACAGAGATACAACAATGCCCTTTGCGCCTGACTTCTCAACATAGTCTTTGATGAACCGTTCTATTCTTGCCGCAACTTCGCAGCAGTCTAGAAAAAGAACGGATGACGTTAGTTCCAAGAGGTCACATGCTCCTTTTTCTATGTTCGAAAGGAAGTATTTAAGGGCAACACAAATATGTGAGAAGGGATGCTCTAACGTATTAGAAGGATCTGGCTATGGGGCGAAGAAGAAGGAAAGTTGTTCGCATTCCTAAGAAACACTTGCCTAAACTCTTCTCTTGTCCCAGATGCGGAAAAGAAACCATAAGAGTTGAGATTCTTCGCGATCAAGGCAGAGCCCTTGTAGGTTGCGGAAGTTGCGGCATAAAGGACGAGTTCTCAGTCAAGCCTGCACAAGGCGAAGTTGACGTTTACTGTATGTTCACCGATAAGGTTTACGGAAGCGCTCGCAGGCCTTCCGTGGCAACGATCAAAGGTGCATAGCAAGACATGGCTTCCATGATAGGTCCTATTGAGCAGTATTTGCTTGAAAAGATCGAACAACAGAAAACTATCCACATTACACTCATTGATCCCGAAGAAGTGACACCCCCACAGGCCTCCAGAATCGCAAGCAAAGCAAAAGCAAGCGAAACCTCAGCCATAATGATCGGAGGATCAACTTTCGTGTCCGGAACACACCTCGACAGCGTTGTGAGGGCCGTGAAGCGCACTGTCAAACTCCCAGTCATTCTGTTCCCGAACAATGTGTCCGGCATAACGCGTTATGCCGACGCCATATGGTTCATGTCACTGCTGAATTCGGTTGATCCCTACTTTCTAATTGGCGCCCAAGTCTTGGGTGCTCCGCTTGTCAAGAAGTACCGCTTAGAGCCCCTTCCACTAGGATACATAATCGTCGGAGAAGGCGGCACCGCGGGCGTGGTCGGAAAAGCAATACCTGTTCCCTACGAAAAACCTGAACTTGCAGCAGCACACGCTCTAGCAGGCGAATATCTGGGTATGCGCTTCGTATACTTAGAAGGTGGATCAGGCGCTAAGAAACCCGTTCCAAAAGAGATGATCCGCGCTGTTAAACACTACATTGATGTTCCCCTCATAGTTGGGGGAGGAATAAGAACGAGGGAACAAGCGCTGGAGGCTTCGGCTGCCGGGGCGGACATTATTGTGACTGGCAACCTTGTTGAACAAAGCGGAGTTAGACAAAGAGTCTCGGAGATCGTTCAAGGCATAAAACGTTTTAGGGCGTAAAAGGTAACAAGACTCTGCTGAGAAAACCACTGACGCTCCTTTCTGTGGAAAACGCATGGAAAACGGCCGCGGGGTCGTAAGTTTTTTGACTTATTCGTGTCAAAGAATGGAAATAAGCAATCTCTAACACAGAAGGAGCCGGAGGGGGAGCTTCAGCTTGGACGGTCAGATGAGCGAGTCCTATCAACGTTACGTAGCGGATCTGGAGAGAAGGCTTAGCTTACTATATGAGATCAGCGATAAGGCGCGGGAGAAAGGTTTAGACCCCTCCTTGAAGACTGAATGCAGAATTGCCAAAGACTTGGCGGATCTGGTTGAGGGGCTCGTGGGACCGAAAGGCGTTGCCGAAAGCATAAGAGAGTTAAGCTCGAAGCTTCCAAGAGAGGAATTAGCTTTCAAGGTGGCCGAGCAGATCGTTTATGGCAGATTCGGACACTTGGAGCCTGAGGCTGCTGCCGAACAGTCCATTCGCACCGCCCTTGCGATTCTAACGGAAGGGCTTACCGCTGCGCCACTTCAAGGCGTTGCGAAGGTAATAATCAAGTCGAACAATGATCGGACACGTTACTTAGCCATCTATTTCGCAGGACCCATGAGAGCTGCAGGCGGTACAGACCAAGCCTTGACGTTGGTAATAGGCGATTTTGTGCGGCGTTTGCTCGGGCTTGATCGCTACAAGCCTGCAGAAGATGAGATTTCGCGGTTCATTGAGGAGATTAGGCTTTACCAGCGTGTTGTGACTCGTTTTCAATATCACGTTTCTGATGAGGAGTTGCGGAAGGCGTTTCAATGGATTCCTGTGGAGGTTACGGGAACCGAGTCTGATCCGTTCGAGGTTTCTTCTTTCAGGAATCTTCCACGAATAGAAACCAACCGTGTGAGAGGCGGAGCGCTAAGGGTTGTCAATGATGGTATTGTTGGAAGAGCGCCCAAAGTCTTGGCCATTATTGAGAAGCTTGGCATTCAAGGTTGGGATTGGCTTAGAGAGTTCCATAAGAAGTCGGAGAAGAAATCAGGCAGCTTCATGGATGACGTCATTGCGGGCCGTCCAGTTTTCGGTTTTCCATCCAGACGTGGGGGCTTCCGCCTGAGGTATGGTAGGGCTCGGAATACGGGCTTGGCTGCTGTGGGGGTTCATCCTGCGACCATGCTTGTGTTGCAGGGGTTTCTGGCTGGGGGAACACAGATGCGTTTGGAGCTTCCAGGAAAGGGTGGCGTTGCGGTTCCTGTTGATTCTCTGGAGCCTCCAGTTGTTCGATTGAAGAATGGTTCGGTTGTCAGGGTGTCAGTTGAGAGCTTTAGTGGCATTAAGGACCAGATTAGTAGAATCCTGTTTCTAGGAGATATTCTGATCAGTTTTGGGGATTTCCTGTACAATAGCAAAAGCCTTGCACCTTCAGGGTATGTTGAAGAGTGGTGGGTTGAAGACCTGCGACGGGCTCTCATGGAAAAGTTCAATGGAGAACTCGAAAGAGCCGCAGAAATCACTGCCGTTCCACTGGCAAGGCTGAAGGCTGTTGTTGAAAAGCCCTATGACGACAAGCCGAACTTCAAGGAAGCCATAGCGCTGTCACGCATGCTGGGCATTCCTTTACATCCCTCCTTCACGTTTCCTTGGTCAAACTTGTCTTCGACTGAAGAGATCAAGCAGCTGGAACGGTGGCTTCTTAACTCTGAGATCACACGCGAGGACGAGGCCGTTTTCAGGGTTGTGGGCGAAATCGAGGCTAATGTAAAGAAAGCGTTAGAAACATTATGGTTGCCTCACAGGGTCTCAGATAACAAGATCACAATTGAAGGTGACAACGCACGTGCGTTTGCCTCTTGTCTGGGGCGTGGCGCTTCCTGTGAAGTTGATCTCTCTTCTGCCAAGTCTCCTTTGGACGCGGTCTGCTCGATTTGTGGAGTGTCGGTGAGGGATAAGGCTCCAACCTTCGTTGGCGCGAGAATGGGAAGACCTGAAAAGGCAAAAAGACGCGAGATGAAACCACTCATTCACGTTCTTTTTCCTGTTGGTCTAGTCGGCGGTTCTCACAGAGATCTGGTCGAAGCGGCGAAACGAGAGCCATCCTTTCTTGAGGTTGTCAAACGTAAGTGTCCGAACTGCAAAACCTTCACGTTCAGAGTCAAATGTCCTTCATGCAGTTGTGAAACGGTTTTAGACAAAAGTTGTCCGCGTTGTGGAAAAAGCCTGAAAGACAAGCAGTGCCCATCCTGCAACACAAAGGCCGTCGCTTATCAGAGGCAAGTGGTCAACTTCAGAGAGTCGCTTGAAACCGCAAGTAGCCTTTTGGGCGTTTCCATTCCGAAGCTTCTGAAAGGCGTCAAAGGCCTGACTAATGAGACGAAAACTCCCGAGGTGATTGAAAAGGGGATTCTGCGAGCTAGACATGACTTATCAGTGTACAAGGACGGAACCATACGTTTTGACGCCACAAACGCACCTTTGACCCATTTTAAGCCTTCCGAGGTAGGAGCCTCAGTTGAGAAACTGCGAGAGCTAGGGTATACTCATGCCACAGATGGCTCACCGCTAACTGATCCAAACCAAGTGTGCGAACTGAAACTCCAAGACATCATAATCCCTATGAAAGGTGCAGAATACCTTCTGCATATTGCAGATTTCATGGACGAACTGCTAATGAAAACATACGGGCTTCAGCCGTACTACAACGTGAGACGTGTGGAAGACATCGTTGGTCAACTTGTGGTTGGCTTGGCTCCTCACACCTGCGCTGGGATTCTGGGACGCGTTGTCGGCTTCACGGACCTGAGCATCTGCTATGCGCATCCGGTTTGGCATTCAGCGAAACGAAGAGACTGTGACGGTGATGAGGACACTGTGATGCTTGCCTTGGATACTTTGGTCAACTTTTCGCGGGAGTATCTTCCAGCGCAAATAGGAGGGATAATGGATGCGCCTATGCTTCTGATTCCAGTCGTCATAACGAAGGAGGTTCAGAGACAAGCGCATTACTTTGACGTCGCTGGAGCGTATCCTCTCGAGTTTTATGAGAAGACTCTGGAAAGGGTTGATTCGAGACAGGTCAGTCCGCTTATCGATCTGATTGACTATAGACTTGGTACGGCAGGACAGTTTGAGGGTTTCAGCTTCACCACGCCAGTTTCAAATGTCAATATGGGAAATCCTGAAAGCTCCTACAAACTGTTCAAGACAATGGTTGACAAGCTGAACAGTCAGCTTGAGTTGGCTGAAAAGATCGAGGCTGTTGATGCAAAGAAGGTGGCTATGAAGGTTCTGACGAAACACTTCATGCGCGACATAGCTGGAAACCTTAGGGCTTTCTCCACTCAAAGCTTCAGATGCAAATCATGCAACAAACGCTACCGACGCTTGCCCCTCAAAGGGAAGTGTTCCATCTGTGGCGGAACACTGACCCTAACCGTCTATCGAGGCAGCATAGAAAAGTACCTGGATGCAGCGGAGCATTTGATTCAGAAATATGGATTGCCTAGCTACTATGCCCAGAGGATTCAGCTAGTGAGAGAAGAGATCAGCGCCATGTTTGAAACCAAAAAACCAAAACAAATCAGTCTGACGGACTTTGCCTGAAGAAAACTTTTCTATGCAGACAACGTAATACCCACTGGTTGAAATGGTCAGAGAAATCTACCACCCCAATGCTCACTTATCAAGCATAAAGAACATCAAACGGGGATTGAAAGCCCGAACCCAGATACTAACCGTTTTAGAGAGGAGTTCTGCTGAAGCCAAGAGCATCGGAAGAGAGACTGAGTTGCACTATGGCGTTGTTGCGCATCATTTAAGGCTTCTGCAGAAAGAAGGAATAGTCGTGCGAAAGGACGGCAAGCCACATGTCTGGACTTTGACCGGGGCAGGACAGAAACGTCTGTCGAACTCAGTTTAGAAGGTGCATTGGCACGGTGAATGTCTACACTTTGGACATCTGTTGTCATACTTATCCAGTGCAGCTTTCTCCAAGTCCACATCCGCAACATTCGCAAGAGAAGCTAACCATGCTATGACATCTGCGAACTCTTCTCCAAGTGCTTCTTTGTCATTACCTCTCAGCGCTTCGCCTAGCTCTTCCACTTCTTCCTTGAGCCAATCGCAAGTTCCTGACAGGCCACGCTCAGAATCACGGTGGAAGTACAAACGACGCATCATTTCTTGGAACTCGTGTATATGCACGATCTTCTCACCCTTGCCTCTTGAGAATATGCTGCAGCTACTTAAAAATGGGTTTTCTCAGGGTTTGGCCAAGCGAAAGTCAAGTCAACAACGCTTTAAGATAGTTGGCTGAGATAATTGGCTCTGTGGTTGAGAGATGGCTTCAACACTTGTTTTACGAAAGTACCAAACTGATGATAGAGAAACATGCAGAGCGCTATGGAGAGAACTGACTGAATGGCACCGTGAAATTTACCAAGACCCACGCATTGGCGGAGAGCATCCAGAAGACTATTTTGACAGCCATTTAAAAAAGGTTGGACCTGACCAACTTTGGGTTGCGGTTCATGGCAGTAAGGTTGTTGGGCTTGTCGGGTTGATTGTTGAAGGGAGTGAGGCTGAAATTGAGCCTCTCATTGTCAGCAAGAACTGTCGCGGTCAAGGAGTGGGAACAAGACTTGTGCAAACGGCTATATCGGAAGCCCAAAGAAGGAAGGTTAGGTTCTTGGATGTGAAGCCTGTGGCTCGGAATATGAAGACTATAGGGTTCCTGCATAAGCTAGGTTTCAGAAATCTAGGGCACATTGACATGTTTATGGATTTCTCTGATAGCTTATGGAAGTCCGGGATCAAAATCCATGAGTGCGAATTCAACTTTTGACAAGTCAAGTCAATGCTTGCCCTTCCATTGCCTGAGCATCGACTTCGCTAGACTGTCTAAGCGTTCTCTAACTCTTTCATTCGTGATCAGGGTTCCACCTATCGAACTCTGGCCATAGTCAGCGGCTTGAAGCAACAGCGAGGTCGGTGGGTGCCTGCAGTCCCGGTTGTCCAGAACTACCGTGTGGTAAGCGAGGTCGCCACCGGCAGGAACGTTTCCTATAACTATCAACGCAAAAACCTTGCCTAACACGTCTCTTTTGAACTCTTCATAATTCTTGATAATTCCTTGTGCTCTTTCGGTGAAAGCATTGTACAAGCTCGCGGTTTTACCACCGTATGTTGGAACTGCCAGAACGATCATGTCGGCTTCTTTCATTTTCCTATAAATCTCAGGAACGTTGTCTTGGATTGGGCATTCTTCGTCTTTGCCTCTCAGGCTTTCGGCGAAGTATTCGTAGTTGCAGTGGCTGCATGGTTTGATCGCACAATCATAAATGTTGATGGCTTCAGTTTCGAATCTTTGCTTTTTCAACTCTGCTAAAACGTATTCTATAGAGCTTAGGCAGTTGCCTCTTTTCCTTGCGCTGAATGCTATTCCCAGAGCCTTCAAGTGTCCTCGCTTCTAGCGGATTCTTATGTACTTGTAAGCTTCTGTTGTGTTCTCGAAGCAGTATTGCACTTTCTGATATTCCTTGCGGAATTCCGCCACATCCGCTCCCACTTTCTCTACTGGTTCTTTGTCGATAATCACTCGTTTGATGAACTCTGCTATCGTGCCCATTTCGGATTCTTTCATTCCTATTCTGGTGACTTCTGAAACGCCCATCCTTATGCCGCCCGGGTGCATGAAATGCCTGCCTTCCTTGATGTCCCACGGTAGCAAGTTTCTGTTGATGATCACGTTTGCCTTCTCTAAGGTTTCTTCAATAGTGCCGCCATCGCCGAGCTTGGTTATGTCTATTAAGATCACATGAGACTGAGTGAAACCCTTATGCTCAGCCAATACATTGAAACCCTTCTCATAAAGCGCTTGGGCAAGAGCCTTCGCATTCCTCACCACTTGACCTGCATATTCCTTGCCAAACTCGAGCATCTCAGCACAAGCAATCGTTAAACCAGCAACTGCGTTCAGATGGTGGTTGCTGACCATTCCCGGAAAGGTTGCCTTCTTCAACTTCTCAGCGTTCTTTTCCCATGACACGATTCCGCCATGCTGAGGTCCAAAAAACGTCTTATGCGTGCTCAGGCTTACAACATCAGCGCCTTCTCTTAGCGGGTCCTGAAATTGCCCACCTGCAATCAATCCTGCTACATGGGCGGCGTCGTATCCAACAGTTGCGTTGACTGAGTGAACAGCCTCAACGAGCTCTTTCACTGGATGCGGAAAAGGGAAAACGCTGGCGCCAAACATTACGAATTTTGGCGGTCTGCCCTTTGCGGCAAGCTCTTGAATCTTGTTCTTTGCTTTTTCTACATCAATATTCAATTCCTTGTAATCGAGAGGTAAGTACTCAACGACTAGTCCTTTCACTGCGCCCGCCGTGCCTCCGAGTTCCTTCTTACCTGAGGTGATATGGCCGCCGCAGGGTATGGAGAGTGCCAGCAATGTGTCGCCGGGTTCAGTGAAAGCTGTATACACGGCCAAGTTTGCCACGACGCCAGAGATTGGCCTGACATCGACAAATTCTGCACTGAAGAGTCTCTTCATGAGTTCGATGCATTTGAACTCTACTTGGTCTATGAAGCGGCATCCGGCATAGACTCGTTCCCCAGGCCATCCTTCAGCGTAACGGTTTCCAAAATCCGTCACAAGAGTCTCGCGAACGGCAGGGCTTGGAATGTTTTCGCTTGCTATAAGTGGGATGCTTTCTTGGAACCATTTGTGATGTTGTTCCAGAAGGCTAAAGACATGATCATATTCGTCTCGGTACGATGGCACAGCAGACACCTTTTGCATATCACATTATCATTCGGTCAAAACTAAAAACTCTTTTGGGGCAACGTAACATTAATAATGGAGATGAAGGTACAACTTCAGTGCAGAAGATCAGTGGGGTCTGCGATGAGTAAGAAGAAAAAAGAAAGCAAGTCACCAATGCCTGCTGCAAGTGCAGGACTTCTCAGGTTCTTCGAGGAGGAGACTGAGGGAGTCAAGGTGAGGCCAGAAGTATTGGTAGTTGCAGCAATAGGCTTAATAGTGATTTGTATCTTGGCGCAAGCCTTTTTCAAGTAAAAGCTCTTTAGCGGCGCGCTGGTGGGTGCAGTACTTCTATTCTTTGTACAGAGTTCAAGTGGATGAATATCTCACTTCTTTCTTCTCTACTTGCGACTGTTGGAATAGGTTGAGCGATTGTAGCTCTGAGTATAATGGCTTCAGCGTCTGAAAGCCATATTCCTGACGGTTCGCTGGTCATGGCTGCTAATGTTCCCTCAAAACCGTAGGCAGGATCCAAGATGACACGTATCTTTTTGCCTAGATTTCTTTCAAGCATGTGGAAGATTGTGGGGGGAACGTCTTGATCTGGCATAGATTTGACAAAACCTTCAGAACAGGCATTTAGAGATAAAACATTCACTCTTATTAAGTTATATGTCACTTTCCATTGACCCTGCTTTCATTCATCCTCCTTGAGCGATATCTGAATGTTCTTGTCGATGCGGTTCGTAGATTCGCAACACTTTAATATGGTTGATTTGCTCTCATAGAAGCTTCGCTCGAGAGGATGTGCTTAGTGACTGATAATTCGCTCAATGCTTCAATGGACAACGCAGTCAAACACTATTCATCGCTTTTCAAACTTCCATCCTACAGACGAGTGATTCTGCTCATGGCCCTAGTCTGCTTTGGAGGAAGCTTTCTGTCAACAATCGGCCTTTTTGGGTATCCTGATGGGTTGCTTGATGCATTGTTCTTAGGCTTTTCGCTGTTTCTTGTGAATTTCATCTTGGACTACGTGGTAAGCATGCTACTTTTGAGAAGAGATCCCATTTTCAGCTTCAGAAGAACCGCAGCGATTTCACTCATTTGCATGGTCCTATGGTTGTGCTTTGGCCTTGTAGGCACTATGGCCGCCGCAACATCTGGCTTGTTGTGGTGGATCAGGCTCTGTCTTCTTGGGTTTTCAGCAGTGCTGATCTTGCGGTTGATCGTGTTTACTACTACATCCCGTATGAGTTACAAGCGTGTTCTTACAGCAGCATTTCTTCAACCGCTCTCTTGCGCGGTTCCGTTCTTAGCTCTTTGGACTAGAATAGGCTTTCCACCAACCGTGCAGATGGGCCTATTCTTCGCTTTTTCAGTAGTCGTGGCATTGCTTTCGAGTTTCTGTTTCATATCTCTCCTCAACCGGATAGGCAAACAGGCACTTGGTGTTCCGTCCTTCTCTCTCTTGAAGGCTTTTCTGCTTAATTGGGTGTTGGATTTGAATGCTCCTTTTGAGGAGCTTCTCGAGAAGCTGGGCGAAGAGCAAGATGTCGAAGTTTCATTGATGAAGTTCATCTCTTCGCAACCCAAAGCAATGATCGTCGTTCCTTCAGTTCACCCGGGACCATTCAAAAACATCGGAAGCAGCATCCTACCTTCGATGATCAAGAATACATTGGAAAAGAAACTGGGCTGCGCTGTCTGCGTTCCACATGGCCTTTTCGGTCACGAACTTGATCTAGCATCGCAAACTCAGAACCAGAAGATAATTGACAGCATCATTCATTCCAAGAATGCCGAGTCTTTGGAAGCAAAGGCGTCGCCCTTCGTCTCTGTTAGCAATGGAACGGCTACAGCTTGCTGTCAAGTTTTCGGTAATCTTGTGTTCATTTCTTTCACGCTTGCGCCTAAGACTACTGAGGATTTTCCGAAGGAGTTAGGGCTTTTCGTTCAGCAACAAGCCGAAAAGCAAGGCTTGGCTTGTTCCGCAGTTGTCAATGCCCACAACAGCATAAACGGAATTTCAGACATGCAAAAAGCCTTGGACTCGCTACAGATGGTGGCATCTTCCTGTCTAGAGAAGGCATCTTCACTTGGACGACTGCCATTCGGCATTGGCGGCGCAACAGTCTTTCCAAAAGAATTCACTCTAAGTGACGGTATGGGACCCGGAGGTATCACTGCCGTCGTGATTCAGGTCGGTGAACAGAAGACTGCTTACGTGGTTATTGATGGCAATAACATGGTGTCTGGATTGCGTGAACGTGTTCTGTCTGCCTTGCATTCTGTCGGTTTTGATGAGTGTGAGATTTTCACAACAGATACTCATGCGGTGAATGCTGTGATACTGGGTGAACGCGGGTATCACCCCGTAGGCGAAGCCATGGATAACGAAAAACTGATTAACTATATCAAAAAAGCTGCACTTGCCGCTTTGGCCAATCTGGAACCTGTCAAAAATATAGATTGCCGCAAGATAGTCGTTCCCAAGGTCAAGGTCATCGGGGCAAAGCAGCTAGAAACTCTATGTCTGCTCACGGATAGAGCTATCCACAAGGCAAAGATACTTGCTCCATCGATTTTCACGCTTAGCGGCTTGTTTCTGATGTTAGTTCTGCTGTCTGTCTAGCCTAACGCTAATATGGCAGAACTTTCTGACTGCTCCTTGGAGCAAAAGTGAAGCTTGAGGCTCCTGGTTGAGTGCGACCTAGAAGGGTTCCCGGTCAAGTCTGGTAACTATTGATGGAGGGTGGAAATGGGGAAAGTCGTGGTGAACGAGAAATTCTGTAAGGGTTGTGAGCTCTGCATTAATGCTTGTCCTCAGCGGCTTCTTCAAACTGCAAAGCACGTTAGTGAAACGAGTTACCATCCAGCTGAGCTTGTCGATCCAGAAGGCAAGTGTACGGGTTGCGGTATGTGCGCTCTGGTTTGTCCGGACGCTGCGATTCAGGTTTACAGAGAGAAGAAGATAGGTGTGAAGTAGAAGTGTCGAAGAAAGAGTTCATGTCTGGAAACGACGCAATAGCCGAAGCTGCCATTCAGGCGGGATGCAGATTCTATTTCGGCTACCCTATAACGCCCCAGAACGAGATTGGTGAGCGGATGTCTTGGAGGCTTCCGCAGGTTGGAGGTTGTTTCATTCAAGCAGAGAGCGAATTATCCGCCATCTACATGGTGTTCGGGGCCTCAGGTGCAGGAGCCAGGGTCATGACATCCTCTTCCAGTCCCGGGATCAGCCTCATGCAGGAAGGAATCTCTTACATCGCGGCTGCCGAGCTTCCTTGCGTCATAGTGAACATGATGCGAGGCGGGCCCGGTCTCGGCGGAATTGCGCCCTCGCAGTCTGACTACTTCCAAGCCACAAAAGGTGGTGGTCACGGCGACTATCACCTGATAGTTCTTGCGCCATCCACAGCACAAGAAGCTGTGAACCTCACCATGCTTGCTTTCGATCTTGCCGACAAGTACCGGAACCCCGTTATGATTCTGGGAGACGGCAACATCGGCCAGATGATGGAACCTGTAGAGTTCAAGCCTTCTGAGAAGCCTTCTGTGACTGAAAAGGACTGGGCGATCACCGGAGCTAAAGGCAGACCCAGACACATCATCAAAACCCTCCACTTGAATCCTATAGTTCTTGAAAAACGAAACCTTGACATTGCCCACAAGATGAGCGAAGCTGTCAAGAACGAGGTCCGTTTCGAATCCTACATGACTGAAGATGCCGATGTAATAATAGCTGCTTACGGTACGGTGGCGCGGATCACGAAGACCGCCATCAAAATTCTTCGTGAAGAGGGTTTGAAGGTTGGGCTCTTGAGACCGATTTCGCTTTACCCTTTTCCAGCCCAAGCTTTTGCCCAAACCGCGGAAAAGATCAAGAATATTCTGGTGGTCGAAATGAGTCTAGGCCAAATGCTGGAGGACGTCAAGCTTGCCGTTTGCGGCAAGACCAACGTGCACTTCTACAGCAGAGTAGGCGGCATCGTGCCTAGCTATGATGAAATAGTTGCTGAGGTTGAGAAAATTGCAGGGAGGGCTAGATAAGATGGTGATGGAATTGGTCTCTGATAGGCCGAAATCCCTTCTTCCGGTGCCAACCCATTATTGTCCGGGATGCGGGCACGGGATAATTCATCGACTGGTCGCAGAAGTAATAGACGAGCTTGGCATCCGCGAGAAGACCGCTGTTGTTGCTCCTGTGGGCTGTGCAGTTCTTCTTTACAACTACTTTGACGTTGACGCTTACGAGGCTGCTCATGGTCGTGCGCCTGCAATTGCCACAGGGTGCAAGAGGGTTCGTCCGGAGCTTGTCGTCTTCACTTATCAAGGCGACGGAGACCTAGCGGCGATTGGGACGGCAGAGGCAGTTCATGTGGCTGCGCGCGGTGAGAAGATTACAACGATTTTCGTGAACAACGCAATTTACGGAATGACAGCAGGCCAAATGGCGCCAACAACGCTTATTGGACAGAAGACTACGACGAGCGTTGACGGCAGGAAGGCGGAAACTGCAGGATACCCGATTAGGGTCAGTGAGATGATTGCGACTCTTCAGGGTGCGGCTTATGTTGCAAGGGTGGCTGTCAGCAGTCCTAAGTGTGTGATTCAGGCTAAAAAGGCAATTCGGAAGGCGTTTGAGACTCAGCTAAAAGGATTGGGATATTCTCTTGTTGAGGTCTTGTCCCAGTGTCCTACAAACTGGCATATGACGCCTTTTGAGTCGACGAAGTGGGTTGAAGAGACGATGATGCAGTATTACCCATTGGGTGAGTTCAAAGCCCCCAAGGAGGTATAAAGGCTTGGCGAAAGCGAAGGGGAAAGCTTTCTACGAAGATGTCATTATGGCGGGTTTCGGCGGTCAAGGCTTGATGTTCATTGGTAAGCTGTTGGCCTACAGCGCCATGAAGGAAGGAAGAAACGTGACATGGATTCCCTCTTACGGGCCTGAGATGCGTGGTGGAACCGCGAACTGTACTGTCGTCATATCACAGGAGGAGATAGGGTCTCCCGTGATACCGCATGCAAGATCGGTCATTGTAATGAACAACCCGTCTTTGGAGGCTTTCGAGCAGCGCCTTGGAAGCAACGGCTTGTTGCTTTCCAACAGTTCTTTCGTAACAAGACCAGTTGTCCGAAAGGACATTAGAGCGTTATCGATTCCTGCGAACGAGATTGCAGCCAGCGTCGGCAATGAGCGAGCAGCTAACATGGTGATGCTTGGTGCTTACATTGCCTGCACGAAGGTCGTATCTAAAGAAAGCATAGCTGAAGGATTGAAGGAACTCTACGGTGCGAAGGTTAAAGCTTTCGAGGCTAACGTGCGTGCGTTAGAGGAAGGAATGAAATTCATTCAACCGAAGACTTGAGGAGTGATTCAAAGCCCTTCTTCGGGGTCAAATCGTATCGTCTGCCGGCTAGTGCGTCTGGCTGTTCACTGTACGGAAAGATGTAAGAATTACCAAAGGACTATGGTACAGTCTGCGTTACAATGTAAGCAGTTCTTAACATTAAAAGAGACGACAAAACATGCCTGTCAATAAACGCAAGAAAGAGACTGCACAGAAACAGAAGCCATCTGAGGAGCAAACGAAGGCCGTCGAGAACATAGAGAAGAACGAGAAAGCCGTGCTCACCGGCAAGAAACCCGTAATGAGCTATGTGGTTGCTTGTCTGACCCACCTGAGCTCTGGCTCTAACAAGGTCACAATCAAAGCTAGAGGGCGAGCGATTTGTAGAGCAGTCGACACTGCTGAGGTCCTAGGCGGTCTTTCGCGAAGAACCTAGACGTTCAAGGCGTATTATTGTGCACAGAAGAAGTGACCAGAGAGGCTGGTCGAAAGTCGAACGTTTCAGCCATCGAGATCACATTGACTAAACCATGACACGACTCGCTTTTCTGTCGGGGACAAGTCGAAGAACAGACGGCTTTTCCATCATGTGGTCCGTTAGCGTTTTCTTACGTTTCTTTTTCTTCGAGTTGCATAGGTAAATATATAAAACTGTCTTTTCTAACGTTTGTTCTCTTTTCGGTGATGCGAAATGAGCACTTATCCAAGAATCAAGGTTACACCACCAGGCCCAAAAGCACGAGAAGCAGTCAAAAAGGACGAGCGCTTCATTTCCCCTTCATATGGTCGCTTCTACCCCCTTGTTGTTGAGTCTGGCAAAGGTTGCATAGTCACAGACGTTGATGGAAACGAGTATATTGATTTCAACTCAGGTCTAGTATGTTTGAACGTTGGCCACAACCACCCAAAAGTGATACAGGCGATAAAGAACCAGTGCGACAGATTCCTGCATTATTCCAACACTGACTTTTACTACAACGAGGTTTTGGATGCTGCAGAGAAGCTTGCAGAAATCGCGCCTGGCAAGTTTGACAAGAAGGTGTACTTTGGAAACAGCGGAGCCGAAGCGGTTGAAGCTTCGGTCAAAATCGCTAAGTGGCATACTCGCAGGCAGCTTTTCATAGGATTCATCAGCGCCTTTCACGGCCGCACAATCGGGGCACTGTCTTTCACTGCCAGCAAACCTACCCAGAAGCGATATTTCTTCCCACTGATGCCCGGAGTAACCCATGTACCTTACCCATACTGCTACCGCTGTCCATTCAAACTCACCTATCCAGGCTGCCACTACTGGTGCGTAGACTTCATTGACGAATACGTGTTGCAGAAATACGTGCCTCCCGAAGACACGGCCGCGATCCTCATTGAGCCTATTCAAGGCGAAGGCGGTTACGTTGTTCCGCCACCGGAGTATTTCCAGCGGTTGAAGAAGTTGGCTGACAAGTACAACTTGCTGCTGATTGATGATGAAGTGCAGGCTGGAATGGGACGAACTGGAAAATGGTTCGCGATTGAACACTGGGGAATCGAGCCCGATATTGTGTGCACTTCAAAGGCTTTGGCTTCTGGAATGCCTTTAGGCGCTACGATTTCAAATGCCAAGATCATGGATTGGGTCCCGGGTTCTCACGCGAGCACTTTCGGTGGAAACCCAGTGTCATGCGTTGCCGCTCTTGCAGTAATCAGCGTCATAAAAGAGGAGAAGCTTCTGGACAACGCCACTAAGCAAGGTGCTTACATCATGAAGAGACTTGGCGAGTTCAGAGAGCAGTGCGATATTGTTGGCGATGTGCGCGGCAAGGGCTTGATGATTGGCATGGAAATCGTTGAAGACAAGGAAAGCAAGAAACCAGCTCCGAAGAAGGTCACCGAAATCATGATGCGATCATGGAAACGCGGAATCAACGTAATCACATGCGGAGCTTCAACAATCAGAGTCGCGCCACCACTGATTATCACAAAAGAACTTGTTGACTCAGCACTAGACATTATTGAAGATGTTACGAAAGAAGTCGCGAAGGAAGCTTAGACCTATCAGTGTCTGCAAATGCAAATTCGAAAACTGACCATCGACGACTATGAGAGGATAATCGACCTGTGGGCCAGGGGAGGTCTGCCGATTGAACCCCGTGGACGCGACGGCAAGAAAGCAATAGCAGCCCAAATGGCTGCAAACCCGCATCTTTTTCTAGGCGCCTTCCAAGAAAGCCAGCTCATCGGCACAGTCATCATAAGTAGCGACACACGGCGAGGCTGGATAAACCGTCTGGCTGTTGATCCCGATCATAGGCATCAAGGGATCGCCAAGACTCTGATTGCTGAATCTGAAAAACTGCTCAAAAAGCAAGGAATCATCATATTCGCCGCTTTGGTCGACGATTCCAACGACGCCTCGAAAGAGTTGTTCATGAAGTGCGGTTACCGTGAACGGAAGGATATAGTGTACTTCAGAAAACACATAACCGAAGAAAGCTAGCCACGTTTTCTGCCCACAAGCAGGAAGTGTTCAGAACTTCCTACGATCGACGGGTGTGTGCACGTTTCCAGCAGGATTTCCATCCACATTTTCCATTTCTCTTGATCCTTGTAAAGCCTATTTGTCTCTTTTTCGTGATGCGAAGAGAGCCCTTCCAACCCAGCCATCTCCAAGACTTCAACACCATTCCTCTCAAAGAGCAAACGCAGCTCTTCGGGTAAGAACCAGTGGGCTGCGGTGAAGCCTTTGCCATACAGACCTGGAATGTAATCGCCAGTTTTCCAGTGGTGTTTTGCGTATTTCATCTCGTGCGGAAACCCGATAAGGATCGTTCTGAGCAGTCCCATGCGGCTGATGACAGAAACTAGGATTGGAGCGTTCTGCTTGGCTACACGCACGAGTTCTGCTGTAGCCTTTTCTCTTTTCTCTGCATCAAGGATGTGAGTGAGCGGTGCCCCCAAACAGAGCACGGCATCGAATGATTCATTTTCAAACAATGAAAGATCGTCAATAGAGCCCTCAATGATCTGCTTGACCCTTTCTTGAACGCTTGTTCTTTTGATATTTCTCTTGGCGGCTTTCAACATTTCAGGAACGAGATCCAACAACACAACATCGTAACCGCGTTTGGCAAGCTCAATCGTATATCTTCCCGGCCCTCCACCAGCATCCAAGACCAAACCGTGTTTTGGCAAGTGTTTCTCAACAAAATGTATGGTTGTGAGGAACTCGATTTGGTGGTATGCGTCTTGTTTCAGACGGCGCCATTCGTAATGCGCAGTTTTTGTGTACCAAGCCTTAACGACTTTTTTCATTTGTCTGTCGTCTGGTGCCATGATTTACCCGTCCACTCCTTCCTCAGAGCTAAGATCTGGGTATTCTAGGCTTGTCTTTCTTCCGGTTTTGGTTCATGCACGAGTAACGCCAGCAGTGTGGATGGGATGACGAGGATGATCATTAGGAGGAATGGGAGTTGCGGGAACGTGTTGTCGTACAGGAATCCGCCTAGGGCTGCTCCGAGGGCCATGAATATGTATGTGAAGAAGTTTAGTGAGCCTGTGACTTTTCCGCGTAGTGCTTGTGGAACAAGATCTGCGAACATGGTTTGGTAGGAGGAGAAGCCGAGAAGCATTGTCAATCCCGTGAGGATCATGGCTATGTAAGTGGTCAGGTAGTTTCCATATACGAATATGAGAATGGCTGGAACTACCAGGATGTTGGATATTACTAGCGGTTTCTTTCTGCCGATTTTGTCAAGCAGTTTTCCGATGGGGAAGGCAAAGGCTATCATGCAGATGAACAGGGCAGTCATGACGTAGCCCCAATTGATGCGCGCAAGTTGGAGAGCAGGGTCTGAAGCTGCTGGGAGTGCAGGGTTTGGCATTCCTCCTATTTGGATCACGTAGAAGGCGTAAAGCAGGAAAAGCATTTGCGTCATCGCGAATGACAATCGCACTATCAGCTCAGAGAAGAACAGACAGAGCATTGAGCGCGGCACTTTCTTCCACACGGTCATTCCCTCCTTCAATGCCTTAGGATAAGAACGGAGAGCTTCCCCGATGTTCATCTTCTCCGTGTTTTGCATGCTTTCCTTCAGTTTCAGTCGTACTGTCGCTGCTATCAAGTACAAGACTGTAACGATGAGGTAAGCTATTCTCATTCCCCAATTCGATCCGAAAGTGGCGACAAGTGCAAGAGCTACGATGGGTCCTGGGGTTGTGGAAACGCTCATTATGAGGTTTAGTACTGAGAAGCCCATTCCTCGCTTTTCAGGCGGCAATGAATCCGCCATCATGGCGTTCAGTGCTGGTTGATAGAGCAAACATAGATTCTGTATTATTGCACCAATCAGGAGGAAATGCCAGCTTGGTGCTGTTGCGTATAGGATGAATGAAAAGGCTACGCCGAACGTTAGCGTCGAAACCAAAAGCCTTCTTCCATATTTGTCTGCAAGATACCCTCCCAAGAATTGGACAGAAGCTAGGGCTATCAATGACGCGAACATTATGATGCCCAAGATTGTGGCGCTTCCACCTAGCTCGTTCTTAACGTAGTCAGAATAGTAAGTTCCCGGCAGCTCGTTGGCGAAATCCATCAGAATCCAGCTTATGAGCAATATTAGATAGTTTCCTTTGATGAAGGAGAATTCCTCTCTTAGCTTACTCAACGACACCAATAGCTTCTTCCGGTCCTATTCTTTCCTCTTGCTACCAAAAGACAGGATTTAAGCGTTTAGAGTGTCTCTCTCTGTTGTGTTGGCTTTAGAAGTGGCTTGGCTTTGCGATTACTTCCTCTATTCTCAAGTCGAAGAACCTTGCAGCATGTGCAGGTTTGATGCGAAGAGCCGTGTCCGCGCCTCTTCCTGTTCCTCCGATGGCAACAATATCCCTATCCACTGGGATCAAACCGGCATCTGCAGCCATCAAAGTGATTTCCACGCACACTTTCGTTCCCTCACCCATAAGCCTAAGCACGTTGGCGATTAATTCCAACGGTTGGATTGTTCCAAAGTCCTTGCGAATTGCCCGTTCCGCGCTGCTCAAGTCATGCGTTCCTGTGAAGATCCTCGCGCCATTCTTCAGTATCTCTTTTTTGAAAGCTTCTTGTAGTTCATTTTTCCCTGATTCTTGAATCCCGAAGCTATGCGTGACCACGACGACATTACGGCCCTTGTAGATTTCTGAGGCTTTTGCCCCAGTCGCGCCCGTTGTCGAAGCGACCACAATGTCGCTTATGTTTTCCTTTTCCGCGTATTCTTTCGCAAGCTTCAGTAAGGTGTCGGTGTTCTGTTCGCCAGCTTCCTTGAAATAGGATACTTTTCTTTCATCGAAATTCATGAGCCTCACTACGACTTTCAACGTTTATTGAAGCGTTTCTTAGCGGTTTCCTCTTTAGTTGTGTGCCACAGACTTCGCATGTTCTTGACTTGTAGTCCGCGGGGTACTTCCGGCGACAGGCTGGGCAGTATCTTATCCATTGTAGTTGGCGGCGGATGCCGAAGGTGGCAAGTGATACGAACTTCATGCCCAAACGGTTTGCCACGTTCTGTATCGAGTAGTCGTCTGTGGCTACTAGTGGAGCATATCCTTGTGTTTTGAGTTCTAGCGCTAGTGCGAGAACTTGTGTGTCTGGTTCTGAAAGGAAGGATGCGTCGCCGACACTAGTTGCTGACTCTTTCACTTTCTTGAGGAAATCCTCGTCGGGTATTTTGACGACTAGTTTGCCGCTTTCTTCTGCTATCTTGAATTTCAGGCAGGCCATTGAATTCTCCGATATTTCGTCTTTGACCATTGGCACGGTGAATTGCTCTTCGTTTATTGAGAACGGGTCGAAGCCTGCTATGAAGGCAGATGTGTCCAGAACGATCGCTTTCTTGCCTGCTTCTTCCATGTTTTCTCAACCGATTCCTTTGAAAAGAAGCCTGCTTCTTAGGCGGCAGTAGAAATCTTCGCCGAATCTTATGAAGGAAGCTTCATGTTTGGACCGGGTGATCGACAGCTTTGGGGGTTCAGAACTTACAACTTGTTGATGATGTCCATCGACTATTACCAGGAGCTTTTTCGGTTTGTCAACTTCAACTGTGATCATTGAATCTGCTGGAAAAACAAGCGGATGAAACGCAGTCAAGGGGCATATGGCAGTCAGAACAAAGGCATTCACGTTTGGGTCTAGTACAGGTCCGCCTGACGAGAGCGAGTAGCCCGTGGAACCAGTCTGGGTTGAGATTATTAGTCCATCTGCTTGGCAGTCCAGAACGAGCACTTTGTCTTTGCGTATGCTTGCGCGAATTAGTTTCGCCGGTTCATCTGCTAATATAAGAACTTCGTTCAAAGCGTCGGGAAACTTCGGGCCTTTCGCGGTTGTCGAAAGTTTGGTGCACTTTTCAATTCTGAATTCGCCGTCCAAGCACTTGTCAACTGCGTCGAAGGCGTGTTTCGGTTCTACTGCAGTTAGGAAGCCGCGGACGCTCATGTTTACGGCGAGTATGGGCGGTTGGGGGTTTGGAAGCGCGAGGCATGCTCGTAGTATTGTTCCGTCTCCGCCAATGGTGATTATGAAGTCAGTTTTCATCTGTGTGAGCGGTGTTAGCTTTGCTTCCGTGTCGATCTTGTCCTTCAACGTGTCTTCAGCGTAAACTGTCAGTCCTTTTGCCCGTAAATGTTGCGCTAGGTTTTTAGCAAGTTTCAGGGATTCTGGCTTGTCGTATCGAGCGACCAAACCGACGCTTTTGAGCAAATTTTCACCGTTCACGTATTTACCGGCACCTTAAGCTATGAAAGGAGCACATTTTGACACCTTTAATGGATACGTTTATATGTGCAAGCCAATTCCTACTAACTGGGGAAGCAACTGCGAATGAAGAAGTTTGACACGGTAACCAACTGGTTGAGTTCTGTGGCATATGCTCATTCACAATCTAAAGCTACTGAAGAACAATATAAAAGAGTTTGGAATAGGTTCAGTTCCTTCATAGAGAAAAGCGCAGACGACATAAAAAAAGACTACAGAGTTCTCGATGAGCGAGACTGCAGAAGACAATACTCCGAATACATTAGAAACTGGATTGCGGCCCTAACCAGCGATGGTTTGACCAATACAAGCATAAAAGTAATGGTAGGCGCAGTAAAGAGTTTCTTCAAATACAACGATCTTCCTCTAGCCTTTGTACCTCAAGCAAGAAGCGGAACCGTTTTTCACAACAGAGACATAACAAAAGACGAAATCATTCAGATAATGGCTCTCTCAAAGATCAGAGAGAAAGCGTTTTTCACGATTATGGCGCAAAGCGGACTTAGACCGCACACAATGAAACAACTGAAATTCAAAAACCTAGAAAGCTTGGACAATGTGCCCTGCAAGATCGACGTTCCCGAAGAAATCGCTAAAGGAAAATTCGGCAGTTACGTAACTTTCATCGGACCAGACGCACTCAAATACCTAAAACAGTATCTTGCTACGAGAACGAGTCTGACCTCAGGAAGTCTTATCTTTTGTTCTCACACAGATCCAACTCAGCCAGTCAACGTCAAAGACATGAGCCGTGCATTTAGATTAGCTGCAAGAAAACTTGAAAAAAGTGGCGCAATTGACTTTGAGGTTCGACAAGGCAAGCCAAGCGAGCTCAGACTGTACAGTCTTAGAAAATTCTTTCGGAAATATGCGAATCAGATGGGAAATGAAAACGTCCAATACTTGATGGGCCACACGGTCAGAGGTTCAGATGCTAACTACAAACCTCGAGACCCAGAATACTATAGAGACATCTATGCGGAGAAGGCCATGCCCTTCTTGAGAATTGAGTCAGCAACTCCAACTGAGACTGAAAAGACCATAGTTGAACTGAAGAAACAGCTTGAGGAAAGAGACAAGCAAATCGAGACAATGAAAGTGACAATAGATAAGATTCAGCCTCTTGTTGAATTTGTGAATAGGTTTGAGACACCGCAGAAGCTCAAAAGGATTTTGGACGAGTTTTTTGAGGACGGCAACTTTCGGACATGGGATGAAGAACCGACACTCCTTGACGAAGACGTTGCGGAAATGATTGACGATACTGCAAAGATTAGAGGCTTAACGCAAAAAGATGCTTTGGAGCAGCTCACGAAGGAAACGTTGGAGAAAATTCTGGAAGGCGAAAAGAGATTCAAGGAAATGGCAAGGAAAAGCGGAATGCCCATGACGAGGAAAGAATATGAAGAGAGAAAGAAGAAACTCGCGCAGAATTCCGTAATACACAAAAAGAATAAACAAAGTGTTTCATAACTAATTCGAAGATTCAGATTGAGGGAGAGATTTGCCAGAGCAACATAGCTTCCTTACCGCGCTTCTCAAGTCTTCATTTGTATGCGAGGGCCATCATTTGGTCAATTACAATTAGAAACAATCCAAATATGACGAGTAAGAACCAAACTGGTCCTTTGAATCTGCCAATTTCTATTTCCATTTCTCCCGTTGACTTAGTGCCATGATACCAAACAACCAATCCTATGATTATCGCAAGCACTCCAGCAAGACTAACTGCACTCATGCTTGAATCGTATACGTTAGAAGTTATAAGAGTTGCCAAGAATTCCGAGCCTAACCGAAGTCTTCGTTCAATAGCGCGCTCTGAACGCTATTTGCGGTCAATCGATTCTATCTGTATTGACTCAGGCCTTTCCTTAAGACTCAGAATGGAATCGACAATTTGCTCTACAACAGTATCTTCTATGGAAACAAGACCAGCTTCCCATGAACCACCTCCGGAAGAACTGCCGTATAAATTCATGGATGACACAATGGCAACTGTGCGGTCTACCACGATAAGTTTGGCATGTACCTTCCTGTTGTAAACCAGCCTCACTCCTTCGTTTTTTAGGGTTTTGTGATATTCTTGTCTATCCTTCGGAAATTGATTGTTATCTTCAGGAGGGTGTGTTACGAGAGTTACTTCCGCTTTCTTGCTAGCGTTCCTCAGTACGTTGCTCAGATCGCAATGCTCGACATAGGGGTTCACTGCGAGAACCTCAAGCGTCGCGGCACTGATCAATGATTTCGATAAGTCATCAAGATACATGCCTTCAAGGAAAAAGTGTTTGGGATCTAGGGAGAATTCTAAATTCTTGAGACGTTTCCATTGCTCAATCCAGTCAACGAGTTTGCCTTTTCTTGTTTGAACGAATCTTGCGGGAAGTTGCTCCTTCTTTCTGTCAGTAACAATCGATGGATTGGAATTAAGAAAGGTTCTATATTCGTCGTAAAGCTCCCTAACAACTTTGTACCTCGCCTCTGTGCCTTCGCCTATCTTGTTGATAGCATGAACACTGAAAAGTTCTGCTAAGACTCTGTTCAATGAAGCTGCATTTAGGCCTGTCTTCTCAAGAAGCTCTGTCCATGTCTGTTTGCCACCTGTGACAATAGCGGAGACTACACGTCCTTTCCATGATCCCCAATATCTGGGTTCTCGAATAACCATATCTCAATCTCCAATTATAGAGGCCTGTAATGGTCTACTATGAAACGCTCTGTGAATTAATGTTTGCGGATTTCTGAACCGCGATTTTCTTTTAGAGATTAATTTGAAGAGCGAATCGGAGTGAGATAGCGCGCGCATGTCTGTTCCTAAAATGGTTAAGAAGGTGTTTATTCCGCATGGAATAGAGCAAACTTCTACATAACTTAAGAGGTTGTACTCTTCTCTCATAATCCTATGAGAAGACTACATGCTGAGGATTTAGAACTGCAAATCAGACTGGCAGAACTCCAAGCGGATTTACAGATAGACCTTACAACAGGTTTTGGGTTCTTTGGGATTTTGATTGGTGCTGCGATAGGGTTTGAGCAAATGGCAGTATCTACCTCACCAGAACAAGTCTTTCAGCAGGGTTTTTTCATCATATGCGTCATAGTCTTGGGATTCCTTGCGTATGTGGACATGCTCTACTTTGTTGGAAAGATGAAAGCCACAAGAAAGAAGATAAGCAAACTTAAGGAACGATATTTACTGTGACACTAGAAATCCACAGGTGTCATAATGTGACAATCGCGCGCGCTGAAGGAACCGATGAGTTCAAATCCTTTTACAACCAACAATGAGAGCTATGAAAGATGTTGAGTTAAGGTTGATTGCTGAGCTTATGAAGAATAGCCGAAGAAGCGACAGAGAACTGGCTAAGGCCGTGGGTATTTCTCAACCAACAGTAAGTAGGACTCTGAAGAAACTGGAGAAGGAAGGCTACATCAGAGAGTACACCATAATACCCAATTTCAGCAAGCTAGGGTTCACAATTCTTGCAATAACCTTCGTCAAATTGGAAAGTGCCCTAGATCCGCAACAAATAGATAAGGCCAGAAAAATCGCTAAGGAAAGCCTGGAACCAGGGCCTTTCGAAATTGTCATGTTAGAAAGAGGCATAGGATTAGGTTTTGAGGGAGTAGTTATTAGCTATCACGAGGACTATTCAACCTATACAAAATTCCTCCAATGGTTAAGGCAATTTGATTTTCTAAAAGTGGACAGAATCCAAAGTTTCCTCGTTAATCTCAACGATGAGATTCGGTATCGTCCTTGGACTTACACTGCAATTGCCAATTACGTATCGCATATGAAACAAAAGAAGGAATAACACATGAATGAACAGCTAGGTTCAGGCAAAGTTTGGCATCGAATGGCAAGATGTGCAATGGTCACGGCAGCTGTTCAAACGCTCCTTGGAATCATGCTTTACTCAACGATGTACGGGCGAGGGCCTGTATCCTTGCTTTTTCTCATCCCAATGGTTAATATCGCTTATCCATGGTTGATGCAAAACGCTGTTAGGGTTCAGTTGTGGCCAGCAGCCATTGTGATTGGCACCTTCTTCATGTTTTTTGTGATTCTTGCCATTGGGGAAACTGCAAATTGGCTGAAGCGCGCGAACACGGCTTTGTGCCCGTAGCTTTATAAAACATGCTGGGAACATAAGGCGCGAGAAAAGCGCGCCGTTGGCTTGCTGCGTTTACGGTTTGTGCCGGAAATGGCTTGCTTTTTCTAAGGGGTAGTGCAGAGACTTGAGAATGAATAGGGCCTCTTTCGAGAACTGCAATGGAATGCAGTAGCGGACGCTAATCAAAAGCGAGGTGATCACATTGTTGAATATTAGGGATGTCAGGAAGTGTAGGAACTCCTTGGAGTTGAATGACTTCATCGAGAAGTACGTTGCTGAAGGAAACTCGTCAAACGAGAGTTTCGGCAGCATCTATTGGAGTCTGTTTGAAGAATGGAAGAAGTCTTTGAAGAGCAAGCCTGCTCGCGCGCCGAGCTTAAGAAACAGCTCAACGAGAGAGACAAAGGGATCGAAGAACTCAAAACATCAGTAAACAAGATCCAGAAACTTACGGAATTCCTGAACGACCTCGAACCTGAGCATGCGGCAGAATTCTTACACTATCGTATGGAGCACAAAGAGTCTTTGCTTGAAGTACCTGAACCAATAGCGGAAATACCAATAACAGAAACATTCAAGAAAAAGGTGAACGCATTGATTGAGAAAAAGAGCGCGCGCGCCGCAATCTCACACGCTGCTAGAACTAGCCTAAACCCTCAAGGAAGTGCTCATCGTCTCGGATGAAGATAGTGTCCTTGAAAGGAATGCCTCTCCGACAACAATAACATATAACGTCATTCACGTGTGCGAAGCCTCCGAATTCATACTTGCTCTTTGGTTCGAATTGCTCTTGGTGTATTGTCAAGTCGAAACGACGACGGATAGAGAACCCCATTGTCGACGGTTTGAGGCGAAGAGAAGACTTGAGTACAAGAGGTCTTTCCCGAAGGTTCGTGTAGTCTTTTTCAGATACTTCATAACGTAGCAAAGGCCGCGGAGATCATGTCGACGGACTGCGCCAATGTGAACTTGAAGACCGATTCCGTAGCGAGACCATAATTCCATTATCCATTCTTTGGGGATATGGCTAATCCCTGAAATGAGGATATGCAGGTGAGGTCGACCTGTTTTCTGTATTTCCAAGACGCGGATGAAACGGAAGTCGCCATATACTCGTCTGATTGCAGATCGGAGTTTGTCCCATCCCTTCATGATTTGGTCGAACTCGTCAGCCATTCGTGAAAAGGCTTGGGGGTCAACTGTCAGAGTTAGCATTAGGTTCCAATGGATTTGGTCCAGAAAGCCGTAGCGTTTCCAGAGTCTTTTCTTGTATTCTGGCATAAAGCGGCAAACCACTCGATTGAGGAGTAGCTTCTTCTCTTTTGCGTTGACTAGTTTGATGTAGCTGTTTTCGTATGTCTTTAGCCATCTTTCAAATATGGTTTCTATTCTGCTGTAGATTTGGAAGGGTTCAAGCGTTGAGCTATGCAGGGACTCTTCGATTTGGTGGAAGAGGTCATGCGCAAGAAGAAAACCGTGGCTGCGATTTGTGAATCGTGCACTAGGTCTGGAGATATAAGGTTCAGGTTCACGAGGTCTATAGTACGCGTCGTCAACAAATGGGTGAATACTCTGTCTCGCTTCACTGTTGCTCACTAGGCTGTCATCGGGCTGCATTTCCTAGCGCCTCCCCCTAGTCAGCCCCGACCCATTGTCTCGAAACTCCGCAACATGCCCCGGAACGTTGAAATGAAAGATCCTAGGTGAAGTTGCGTTACGGATACTTGCGGTTGGTCTCTGTGGTCTCTCCGTGCGAGAGGGGGAATCTGGCGAAAAGGGACGAGGGCATAAAGCCCCAAAAATGAGCCTCGCCCGCATGGCGCAACCTCTCATTTTTGCCAAAGGTCGCTCTTTTCGACATTCCCCCTCTACTGGTACACCCCCAACGCCTGGGGAATGGGATGAAGTGTTTCGTCGTCGCTTGGCTCTCGCCAAGCTCCCTTCGATGCGAGCGAGGCCGTTTGCGGAGCGAAAACCATAATCCGCGTGTAGAAGCCTCTTGGCTTCTGTCAGGAACCAGAAAGGTGCCGAAAAGTGGTGTGTAAAGTTATATATGGATGTTGTTTAGAATTGCAGTGAGTAGACTGTCGAGGTAGGTTGGTGCGTGTATGAGTAAGCCTGTTGATGTGGGTAGTTTGCGTGTTGGCGGGTACATGATCATTGATGGTGAACCATGCCATATTGTTGACATCCAGAAGTCGAAGCCCGGAAAGCACGGGTCAGCGAAGTTCAGAATAACTGCTGTAGGCGTATTCGACGGCGCAAAACGTAGCTTCGTGAAACCAGTTGACCTCGGCGCAGAAGTACCCATAATCGACAAGAGAATGGGTCAAGTGTTCGCGGTCAACCCGAATGGTGTGCAGATAATGGATTTGGAAACCTATCAGTATTTTGACGCGCCGTATCCTGACGATCAGGAGATTAAGGCCAAGATGGTTGCTGGCGCTGAAGTTGAGTACTGGCAGATTCTCGGCAAAGTGAAGATCGTGCGGGTTAAATAGGCGGAAAGACTGAGCCCTAAGCGGATTTTATCAAGTGTCATAACGTCGCAAGGTTCTTGTCCTATGGTTCACGTTGAAGTCCGATTGAAAGACGGCAGATTTGTCGTCGTAAGAGATTTTCAGATGGCAGACAAAGAGAGACTTGTGGAGATGTATGCGTCTCTCTCAAGTGAGACTGTGCGCTGGGGGATGCCGCCCTATACACGCGAGGTAATTGATAGGTGGACCAGCAATCTGCAGAATCTGACAATTCTTGTGGCGGTCTACGATGACAGTATTGTTGGGCATGCTCAGCTCTACAAGTTTCCTCATTCCCGAAGAAAAGGCATGTGCGACTTGGTGATTTATCTGCATCAAGGCTTTCACAACCAAGGCCTGGGTACAGCAATGCTCGCTGAATTGATACGGCAAGCAAGGAGCGAGAGACTGCACCGGATCAATCTGCACGTCATAGTCGACAATAAGCTGGCTGTCCGCCTTTACAGGAAGTTTGGTTTCAAAACCGAAGGAACGATGAAGGACTCCTATCTCGGAGACGACGGAAAGTACCATGATGAACTCGTGATGGGTCTGATTCTGCCTAGCTCCACCAGTCCCAGTCGAGCGCCTTGAAGCCCACGTAAAGAACCAGAAGCGTTACTCCCCAACTCAACGCGATGGCCGCAACTTGCAATACCAGCTCTTTCAAGTAGGCGTAGCTTATCCATGCACTTAATGAACATAATCCTATCAGTATGAAGATGAAAATAGCTATGCGGATGGCTCGTTCTCCAGGCATATGGTCTTTCACCCTTGCTACGGTTGTTTCTGGTGTTTAGGATATGCTTGTGTTAAAAGACTTGCTGTCAACGTTTATTTCAACGAGCCGCTCATTCGTTCTTGGAGCCGATGATGCAAGAAGAGCCGTCTGAAACGTGACGATACTAGTATTAGGCTGAGGCTTCAACTGCACACTCCTTTAGGCTTCCGATCTGGCATTTTGTGATGTTTTCTGGTGTACGTTAAGCTATGCTACTGATCTTGGTGGCACGCGCTAGGTTTGAACCGATGAGAAGTGCAGACATCTCCAGCACCCTTTCTATTTTCCGTCATGTTGAAAGAGAAAGGAGGCTTTTGTCAACCTGGATCAAATCTCACAAGTAATAGCTTTCAGTCTGGAGACAAACAAGAAGCAGTAGAACAGTGTAAAAATGCTTGTTCTACTACTTCCAACAGTAGATCAGTCCAGAGTCCATTGGTGGATTCTTCAATCCATTGAAGAACAACAACACTGTAACCACAACTGTTGTTCTTTCAGCGTCCGCGTTTGCGCGGTATGTGTATCTCCAGCAGTCCCTTCTTGAACTTGATCTTCATGTCATCCATCTTCACAGGCACAGGAACCCGTATATGGCCATGAAACCTCTGAAACTCGCCCTTGTGATGAGTCACACCGAACTCTTCAAAATGCACTGTCCGCTTCATCTTCGCCGAAACCTCCAGAGTCTCGTTGTCCAAAGGCTTAACCTGCAAGCTGTTCTCAACCGTGAGAGGCAAATCCATCGTCGCCACAACCTCCGTTGTCGTCACCTTCATGTCCTTAAGAGGCTCCATCGTACCCGCTTTCAAGTTCCAGCTTGGCCTTTCGAGGAAGGTCTCTCGCCAACGCTCAAACTCTCTCTCCAAATCCTCAAAATAGCTGTCCATAATGTCTCTAGTCGGCTGTTTCTTCCTAATCGCCATAATCATCTCTCCTCCTTACGAGACGTACATTGGAAGGTCGAGCTCCTGAGACTTCTTCATCTTCGTCATCTCCTGCTGCGTCCGCTGCATCACATCCCTCGCCTTTAAACGAATCTCCTCACCTTTCTCCAGAAGCTTCGCAACATCCACCTTCACACCCGTCACCATCGCCAAACTTTTCAACACTTCCGCAGCAGCTTCCGGATCAGGATAGTTCAGGAAACATTGAGACATCAGAGCCAACGCCGACATACCCATTCTTGCGCTACGCTGCAACAAGACTGCCTGAGGACCAACCATGTAGCCTTCCGACAAAGTTTCTATTCCTTTATCCTGAGCCACCTTAAGCAGACTCTGGTTCGAGGCAGCAGCAAAAACCTTCAACTCCTTCAAATCCTGCCTGTCCTGAACAGGAATACCGCTGAGCGAAACCATCATCTTGACATCCTTCTTCTTCGCCCAATCAATCAACGCATACATCACCTGATAGATAATGTCTCCCGGAATAGGTGTCTCAGACACCGCTAACAGAAGCTTGTCTTTGCCAAAAACCCTAATCGGCGAATGCGGCAAACCATCATGCAACACGATGAGCGGAGGCAACAGCTTCGAATCCACATACGCCACCTCAACCAGCCCAAGCTCAGAAACAAGATGCTCCGCAGCTATCACGCCCACCAATCCAACGTCAGGAAAGCCCAGAAAAATAATCGCTCCCTGCGGAATGCTCTGTCGTTCTACAATGCTCACTTCTTCACTCAAGTCAGACCCTCAAAAATCTTAAAGAAACCACAGGTAAAAAGGTTATCGCATCGACAAGCGAACAGCGGAATACCTATTTAAGGACGCGAAAGACTCTAAGTCTGGAGAAAACCATGGCATTAGAACGCTTGGGTTCATCACTCTACGATGCCTTGAAGAAGATTTTCAAAGCAGGCATCATTGACGAAGCCACCGTCAAGGAGCTTGCCCGCGACATACAGCGAGCCCTCCTTCAAGCCGACGTAAACGTCCAACTAGTCCTAGAAATCAGCAAACGCATAGAAGAAAGAGCCCTCAAAGAAAACGTTCCCCAAGGAGTCTCAAGACGCGAACACGTAATAAAAGTCGTCTACGAAGAACTAACACACTTCCTTGGCGACAAAGCCGTCCCGCTTAGAGTCGAACCCGGAAAAAGAGCAGTCATAATGCTTGTAGGCATCCAAGGCTCCGGAAAAACAAGCGCAGCAGCCAAACTCTCAAGATACTTCCAAAAAAGAGGACTGAAACCCGCGCTGGTCTGCGTGGACACTTTCCGTCCTGGAGCATTCGCGCAACTTCAGCAGCTTGCCAATAGAATAAACGTTCCCATCTACGGCGACCCCAAAGCAAAAGACCCCGTCAAAATAGCCAACCAAGGACTCAAACAGTACAGCGATAAAGACATCGTGATCGTTGACACTTCCGGCCGCCACAAAGAAGAACACGAACTGATCAAAGAAATGAAGATGCTAGAGAAGAACATCAAGCCCGACGAAGTAATGCTCGTAATCGACGGAACCATAGGACAACAGGCAACGGTTCAATCAAAAGCCTTCCACGAAGCCACACCCATCGGCTCCATCCTCGTCACAAAACTAGACGGATCGGCCAGAGGAGGTGGAGCTTTGTCGGCTGTCGCTGCCACAGGCGCACCCATCAAGTTCATAGGCACAGGCGAAAAGGTAGAAGATCTGGAAGCTTTCGTCCCCTCGCGGTTTGTTGGCAGACTATTGGGGATGGGCGACTTGGAAACTCTCATCGAGAAGGTCCGCGATGCTGAGGTAAAGGTTCCGGAGAAGAAGGCTAAAGCCATCCTGAGCGGCAAGTTCACATTGACAGACATGTACGAGCAGTTCGAAGCCATGAAAGGCATGGGCACTTTCAAAAAGCTTCTGTCCATGATCCCAGGTGTTTCCTACAAAATTCCTGAAGACATGCTGAACACTGCTGAGGGCCGTTTGGAAAAATGGCGTGTGATGATTCAGTCAATGACGGTCGAAGAGAAGGAAAACCCGAAGATCTTCAACTCATCAAGAATGAAACGCGTAGCCAGAGGCTCAGGTACAATCGAAAAAGAAGTCAAAGAACTTCTGAAACAATACGTGATGATGCGTCGAATGCTCAAGACGTTGCGAAGAAAGAAGAAACTGCCCTTCTTCGGCAAGGGATTGCCCCTAGACATCAAGTAGGCCACAACCATTTAGGAAAAGTCGCAAAATGTCCATTCTTGAGAAAACCCTGAGAATGCTTGAAAAACATCCTCTGTGCGACCACTGCCTAGGAAGACAATTCGCCATGCTCGGACATGGTCTAGGAAACGACGAAAGAGGAAAAGCAGTAAAGTCGGTTCTGACTCTCAACGCTCACTCCCTGATGCTCTCAGGAGAAAAAGAAGGCACAAGAATTCTCAAGGTTCTTGCCACGAACGGGTTCTCCCAGACAGCGAAAGAAGTGCTAAGGAAAACAAAGAAGCGAATCCTCAACAAGAACATCCCAGAAAAGTGTTTTCTGTGTGATGGCAAGTTTGAAAACACTAAGGTTCTAGCGGAGAAAGGATTTGAGCTTCTCCAAGATTATGAGTATAGCACGTTTTTGGTTGGTGTGGAGTTGCCTGTAGCTATTGCTGAGCGCGAAGACGAGTTCAAAGCAGAGTCTGATGTTAGCCATGGCGAGAACATGCGGAACGAGTTTGGAAGATTGATAGGCAAGGCGATTGCCGAGCGTAATGATAAGGAAGTGGAGTTTAGAAAGCCCGAGATCGTTGTTCTTGTCAATCCGTTTGCTGGAAAGGTCTGGCTTCAGGTAAACCCGCTTTTCGTGTCAGGACGTTACAGGAAGCTTGTTAGAGGCATACCACAGTCCCGATGGTTCTGTTCACACTGCCGCGGAAAAGGCTGCAAAGAATGCAACTGGACTGGCAAACTGTATCCAGAATCCGTAGAAGAAATAATCGAAAAGCCCTTCTTGGACACCACAGAAGGCCCAAAAGGATCATTTCATGCTTCAGGAAGAGAAGACATCGACGCTCGCATGCTGGGCAACGGCAGACCCTTCGTGGTTGAAATCACGAGACCAAGAAAACGCTTCCTAAATCTTAAGGAAATGGAAGAAGCTGTGAACACGTTCGGCAAAGACAAAGTTGAGGTCTCAAACCTGAAGCTTGCGAACAAAGACGCCGTCAGAAGACTGAAGAAGGGCGAATCCAGACAGAAGGAATATCGGGTGATTGTCGAGTTTGAGAATAAGGTCGCGGTCAGTGACTTGCGGTTATTGGAGGAGAATCTGTCGAACACGCTGATCAGCCAGAAAACTCCTATTCGCGTGATGCATAGACGTGCGGATTTGACGCGGGAAAAGTACATATACGACGTTAAAGTTAAGAAGCTCTCACCTCATACGGCTGAAATGAAAGTACGATGCGCCGGAGGGCTCTACGTCAAGGAACTAGTGAGCGGAGATGAAGGAAGAACAACACCAAGCGTGTCAGAGCTTCTCAACAACAAAGCGAAGCCCATGAAACTTGACGTATTGAACATAATTATGGGAGACCAAGAAGAGGCGGAAAAATGAAGAAATCAAAGGGCTTTCGTTCAGGAGCACGTCGCCTTCTCACAAAAGAACCCAGAGAACGCGGCAAAATACACCTCAGCAAACTGCTTCAAGAATACCAACCTGGAACCAGCGTAGTCGTCATGATAGACTCAAGCGTCCAAAAAGGAATGCCTCACAGACGCTACCACGGCAAAGTCGGCACAGTAGTCAGCAAACGAGGACGAAGCTACGTCCTGAAAGTTCCTCAAGGCGACGCCGTGAAGGAGATAATCGTTCGACCTGAGCACTTGACACCCTGCAAGGGTGATTAGAATGGCAAAGAGGAATGTAGAAGAAAGAAGACTTACACTTCCGCAAGTGAAGAAGAGGTTGGAATCCATGGGCGAAGCCAACTTGGACCAGTTCCAGCGCCGCACATTCGACTATGTGTCCAAATTCTCCAAAGCAGATGTTGACCCAGCCGAGAAACTAGTACAGAAACTCGTCACCGAATACGGTTTGGACGAGGATGAAGCTGTTCAAGTGGTTAACTGCATGCCAAGAAGCATTGAAGAGTTAAGAGTTTTCCTTGCAGGCGGAAAGAAAATAATTGAAGCTTCAAAGCTCGAAGCTATGGTTGCTCTCTTAGAGGAAAATCGAAGATTGAAATAGGCGATTCTGCTACTATTTTTTAAGCAACAAATAGCTAGTATAAGGTCGATTATGACGATGATGGAGAAGCGCTACGAAGAGTACGCCTACGTACTGGACTTTCTGCCGCACGGCCGCCCGGGGGTACGTGTTTCAGGAAGGGCAGGCTATCGAGCGGGAGCACTAGTCCAACTGGTAGGCGAGGAATTCTTCACACTCTTGGAAGCGCTGATCAAAGAAGGAGCAAACCTCAAACCTCACGACCGTCTTTACGTGGGAAAAGAAGCACGTGAAGAAGTCACATACATCATCGGCCGCATAGGCTATGAAGAGCTGACGGTCGCCGCCAAGACTGAGCTTCCATCTGTAATCAGCCGGATTGTGCTGAACCGTGAAGAATGGTTCATTGACTTCTTCAACAATGCAAGAGCCGTAACGCCAAGAATGCACGCACTAGAACTCATTCCAGGAATCGGAAAGAAGTACATGTGGCAAGTCATAAACACGCGCGAAAAGAAACCTTTCGAAAGCTTCGACGACCTGCAAAAACGCACAGAAATCCCCAATCCCGTGAAGCTTATTACAAAAAGGGTCATGGAGGAGCTATCCGGCGACAGCAAGTATCGCCTATTCACAAGAGCTCAATAGCTTATTCAAACCAGTTATGAGATAACAATGAGCCTCCTAGAAAGAACGAAGCTTCTGCTTCGAACACATCGAATCTCTCCGAACAAGCTCTTGGGACAAAACTTTTCAGTCGAACCCTCAATCTTTCAACGCGCAATCGACTATGCGGACCTCAACAAACAGGATGTGGTGCTCGACATAGGCGCGGGCTTTGGTTTCTTAACACGGGCCTTGGCAAACAACTGCAAACGCGTCGTGGCTGTAGAGGTGGACGAAGACATTGCGGGAGCCCTGCGTGAGCAAGTCAAGGATCTGTCTAACGTCGAAATAGTCAGAGGCAACGTGCTTAAGATGCCTATTCCCACCTTCAACAAGGTTGTTTCGATTCCGCCTTATCAGATTTCTTCGAAACTGCTCTCATGGCTCTTAAACAAGGATTTCGATTGCGCGATCCTGATATTTCAAAAAGAGTTTGCGAACCACCTTGTGGCTTCTGTTGGAAGTGACGATTACAGCTGGTTGACAGTTGCTGCATACTATTACGTTGAAGCAGGTCTCTTGGACGGAGTTCCGAAATGGATGTTTTATCCGGAACCTAAGGTTGATTCGGTTATTGTGCGCTTGGCACCCAAAAGGCCTAGGCCATTCATGGTGAAAAATGAGGCGCAGTTCAAACGGCTTGCGCAATCGCTTTTCACAAACCGCAACAGGAAGCTCAGAAACGCCATTCTGCCATACCTGAAAGGTATACGTGCTATGACGGCGGAACAAGCTGCTAACCTTGTTGGCGTTATTCCTTTTCGAGAGAAGCGAGTAAGGGAACTCGCCCCTGAGGATTTTGGAGCGCTGGCCAATGCAATTGCCGCGTAAGAAGGTTTTCTTCGAGGACTATGTGTTCCTTGTTGATGAAAATGTATACGAGCCTGCTGAAGATTCATTCCTCTTCGCTGAAAACCTAGTGGTCGACGATGGAGACACCGTCATTGACATGGGCACTGGCTGTGGGTTGCTCGGAGTAGTTGCCGCAAGACATGCTGCAGGTGTGGTTGCGGTTGATGTGAACCCGTTTGCTGTTCGTTGCGCTAGAGCAAACGCAGAACTTAACCACGTTACAAGCAAGTTGTCTTTCGTGCAAGGCGACTTGTTTGCTCCGCTAAGAGCTGGGGAAAGGTTTGATCTGATCCTTTTCAATGCTCCCTACGTGCCCTGTGAGCAGTTGGAGGGCGATTCTTGGGTTGAACGGGCATGGGTTGGAGGAACCACTGGTCGGCAAATCATTGACCGTTTTATCAGGAAGGCACCGAGATACCTGGAGCAAACTGGGCGAATTCTCCTCATGCAATCCACCCTGTCTGACATTGAACAGACTGCGAGAAGGTTCAAACAAAACGGTCTGAAAGCCAGCATCGCCGCCCAGCGTGACCTACCTTTCTTTGAGACAATAGTGCTTGTCAAGGCGGAACACTAAAAACTAAAAAGCCTTCCCAGTATAGTTCTACTCAGTGTACCTGATGGGCAAGATAGTTGCCTACTGTGGGATTGTCTGTTCCGATTGCCCCGTTCTAATAGCCACGCAAAGAGACGATGATTCAGAGAGACGGCGAGTGGCTGAAATGTTTGCCAAACAGTACGGAAAAGAGTACAAACGAGAAGACATCAACTGCGATGGTTGCCTGAGCAGTGGCCCTCGCGTTTTCAGCCACTGCACTGTTTGCGGAATGCGGAAGTGTGCAAAAGAGAAGAAGGTTGAGAACTGCGCCTTCTGCTCCGAATATCCATGCGACAGGCTCTCTGAATTGTTTGCTGCATATTCCAAAGCCAAGGAGACTTTGGATGAGATCAGACGCCAACAGAGAACCACTTGAAATTTCAATGAAGAGTTTTTCTTAGTCTAAGCTCGTCTCTTATTGGCAATCCTCCTACGCCCTCAAGGATTTCACCATGCTTCTCCGCTATGGCATCAGGTTTCACTTCGTAAATCTGAAAGCCAATCGACTGGTAAAACGCTAAAGCTGGCAAATCATCATTCGAAGTAGAGACCAGCAATCTCTTCTTCCGCGACCTTTTTGCTTTGGCTTCAACCCTCTCAATCAAGCTTCTTCCAACACCAGCATTCTGATATTCAGGCAAGATCCCTAAAGCCACGATTATTATGGCATCATCTACGTCTGCGAAGGAAACAAAACCTGCAATATCCTTGTCCACTCTTGCCACATACGCAGGGAGCTTCGCTGCAACGAATTTCTTGTCAAAGGTCAGTTGCTTCTCTTCTCCCCAGAATACCTTGACCAGTTCACGAATCTTCGCCGTTTCTCTTTCAGAAACTGCCTTCGCTATCCCGAATCCTATGGTGTTTTTCTTTGCACATGATGGGCAGACGGGTCGCAATCTTGTGTGCTTCGCACATGTCACTCTTGCACACATGCTGCATCTATAGATCGGATTTTTCCTGCAGTAGTCGCATTTCACAGGTCTTCTCTCCTTCTCATCTGTGTTGTCGAAAAAGTATATAACGTGAAAGATTCGTATTGCTAGAAAAGTATTGGAGGTTTCGCTTGAATGTGCGTCATAGGTAAAGACAAGTTGAAAGGGCTTATTGACGATTACAAGTGCATATACCCATACGATTATAACTTGCTTGATGGAGATGGCTATATTCTGACAGTGAGGGAGGAAACAACTCTTCACTATCTTGAGCACAAGAACCTGATCTCCCACGAAGTCGTCTTCACCCCGCCGAACTTCGTAGCCCACCTAACCGCCAAGAGCAAGTATGGAAGAATGGGTTTATCCTTCTTGAATGCGGCAAAGGTTCACAGCGGCTTCGTTGGCAGACTAGCCCTAGAACTCGTGAACCTGAGCAACGACCGTCGCCCAATAACGATTAAGCGTGGAGATCCCTTTATGCACATAGAATTCGTCACACGGGAAGGCGAACCAGCTCCGTACAATGGCGAATACCAGTTCCAATACTTGATCGATGATGAGATGCAAATGTACATTCCAATCCTTAAAAGAATCTTTCCGAACTATGATGAGCTTGCTAAGATTTGGCTCAAGAACAAACGGCTGCAACCTTGAGGCTGAACTGAACCTCATATTCTGATTGCCAAGTTTGACTCTAAATTCATAACTTTAATCAGAAGGCATGTTCAACGATTTGTTTAAATACGATAGAAGTTATGGTATGCAGAAGAGGGATACCCCGTGCGTGCGAAAAACTACAGGCCGGTAAAGGGTCAATCTTATACGAGGAAAGAGTTTGTGAAGGGCTTTCCGCCGCCCAAAATCAACAAGTTCATCATGGGGGATACGAGAGCCAAGTTTGAGTATGAAGGCAAACTCATAGCCTTGGAGAAGGCACAGATTCGCCACAGCGCACTGGAAGCGGCGCGTGTAGCCACAAACCGTGGCCTGATGGAGAAGCTTGTGAATAACTACTATTTACACGTTCACCCTTACCCACACGCCATTCTGAGAGAGAACAAGATGATATTCGGCGCGCACGCAGACCGTTTGCAGGACGGCATGCGCAGATCCTTCGGAAAACCAGTTGGAACCGCAGCACGCGTGAAAGCCAACCAGACGATAATCACCGTTCGCGTGAACAAGGACAGTGTCGAACTCGCAAAGGGATCTTTGAAGAACGGCGCTGCTAAGCTTCCTATTCCATGCAGAATAGTCATCGAGAAACTGCAACCAGAAACGCCTCTAGAGCAGGTGAAGCCAGTTGGCTGAAATGAAAACCGAACTAGTTTTGTGGTTTGAAAATCTGAGGAAGACCGACATTCCGTCTGTGGGAGGGAAGAATGCGAATCTCGGTGAAATGACGAACGCTGGAATACCAGTTCCGCCGGGTTTTGCAATAACTGCCTTTTCTTACAAGAAGTTCATTGAGGAAACAGGCATAGCCAGCAGGATTTACGAGATCATAAAGGAAACCGTGACGAATCTGAATGACCCGAAGCAGTTTGAGATTGCTTCCAAGAAAATCAGAGAGCTGATAGAGTCAACGCCCATGCCTAGAGATGTTGAGACCGCCATCAGAGCTGCCTACGAGGAGCTTTGCAGAAAGCTCAACTTGAAGGACGTTTTCGTAGCGGTGAGATCTAGTGCCACTGCTGAAGACTTGGCAGACGCTTCCTTTGCAGGTCAACAGGAAACATACCTGAACATCAGAGGCGTCAATGAAGTTCTTACAGCTACTATCAAATGCTGGTCCAGCCTCTTCACGCCGCGGGCCATATTCTATCGAACCGAGAAAGGCTTTGCCCATGAGAAGGTTTTCATAAGCGTAGGCGTCCAGAAGATGGTGAATTCCAGTGCCGCTGGCGTCATGTTCACAATCAACCCTGTCACAGGAGACCTAGGCCAAATAGTCATTGAAGGCAACCACGGCCTAGGGGAAGCCGTCGTCTCTGGTGCAGTTACGCCAGACGATTTCGTCGTTGACAAGAAGAGCGGCAAGATAGTTGAGAGACGCCTGGCAAGGAAGACGGTTCAGTACATTCGCGACCCGAACACAGGCAAAACGGTTCATGCTGATGTGCCTGTTGATAAGCAAGAACAGCCTTGCATCAATGACGAGGAAATCGTCAAGCTCGCAGAACTTGCTAACCGCATTGAAAATCACTATGGAACGCCTCAGGATATTGAGTGGGCGATAGACCGTGATCTACAGTTTCCAGGAAGCATGTTCATTGTTCAGTCGAGGCCTGAAACAGTATGGAGCCTGAAGCTTGCTGAGAAACCTGTGAAGGCCGTGGTTGAGGGGCCGAAGGCTACTGAGGTCCTGAAAGTTGCTGTCAAGGGAATTGCCGCTGGCAAGAGAGGCTACGGAATGGGCAAGGCGAAAGTAGTCACGAGTATTGATGAAGCCTCTAAACTCATGCAGAAAGGCGACATTCTCGTGACCGAGATGACTAACCCTGACTACGTGCCCTTCATGAAGCTCGCTTCAGCCATTGTCACCGACAAAGGTGGAGTAACGTGTCACGCCGCCATCGTAAGCCGTGAAATGGGTATTCCGTGTGTTGTTGGCTCAGAGAACGCCACAAAACTGATGGTTACTGGTAAGGAGTATACAGTAGATTCAAAGAGCGGTGTTGTATACGAAGGAATTATGCAGACAGCTGTGGAACAGCAAGTCGCTGCCACAGCCAACTCACATGCACCAGCAATGGCTGGTGGAGTGTTCCAGTCTGTGCCCGTGACGGCGACCAAGATCTACATGAATCTGGGCGTTCCTGAGAAAATAACAGACTATCAGGACTTGCCTTTCGAAGGCATAGGTCTTATGCGCACCGAATTCATCTTAGCCAGTTACATCGGAGAACATCCAATGCTTTTCGTTGAAACTGGACAAGGTCAAAGGTTTGTGGACAAGCTTGCTGAAGGAATAGCCACCGTTGCCAGAACAATACAGCCACGCCCGGTCGTTGTGCGTTTCAGCGATTTCAAGACTAACGAATACCGGGAGCTGAAAGGCGGCGACAAGTACGAAATCGTCGAAGCCAACCCCATGCTTGGCTGGAGAGGTTGCAGTCGTTACATAAGCCAATGGTACGAGAAAGCTTTCAGGCTTGAGTGCAAGGCTATTATCAAGTGCCGCAAGGAATGGGGCTTGAAGAACGTTTGGGTGATGCTTCCTGTGGTGCGCACGCTGTGGGAAGCCAAAGCAGTCTTGGAGATCATGCGCCAGGAAGGTTTGGAGAGATCAAAAGACTTCAAAGTGTGGTTCATGGCCGAAACGCCCTCCATTGCCATACTTGCTGACGAATTCTCGAAAATTGTTGACGGTTTCTCAATAGGCTCGAACGACATGACTCAAGGCATACTGATGATCGACAGGGATTCTGAACGTCTTGGGCTGATGGGCTATTTCGATGAGAGAGATCCAGCAGTTGAGAGAATACTTGCACATCTTATCAAGGTAGCTCATGAAAATGGGTGTACAGTTTCGATATGTGGTGAGGGTCCATCGAACCTGCCCGACTTTGCGGAATTCCTTGTAAGAGTTGGAATTGACAGCATATCAGTGAACGCTGATGCGGTAGTTGCCACCAAGAAGCTTGTTGCAAGCATAGAGCGGAAACTGATCCTTGAGCAATTGGCTGAACAGCAAGCAAGGGCTCTCGGTCGCGCGGTCCGGAAGCCGAAACAGGTTTGGGAATGGGAAATAGAGCAGTAAACCTCAATCCTTCTTTTCTTCAATAAGTACAGGGGGCTCAGCTAACGCTTTGGGGTGTGTACATGAAGCAATTTGACTTAGAGGAGGAGAGAGTGAAACAGGAAATATTGAAACTTGGCGCAAAAAGAGTCTTAATTCAGTTGCCAGAAGGCCTAAAGCAAGCGGCACCACGACTAGCCAAGATCGTTGAAAAAGCAGGCGCATTGCCAATAGTTTCAGCCGATCCATGCTATGGAGCCTGCGATCTGGCAACCACAGACGCAGAGAATCTGGGCGTGGACATGACAATACATTACGGGCATTCAAAGATGGTGAAGTATGAACGAGTTCCCACTGTTTATGTTGAGGCCCGCGCAACTGTGAACGTTAATGATGTTGCCCAGAAAGCGTTGCCGCTACTGCAGAGGTGGCGAAGGATAGGCTTGGCAACTACCGTTCAGCATGTGCAGACACTTGACGTTGTAAGAGAACTGCTGACCCGCGCGGGGAAGACAGTAATAATAGGCGACGCTGGTCACTTGAACTATCCAGGGCAGGTGATTGGCTGCAACTACAGCAATGCCCAGTCGATAACGAAGGACGTTGAAGCATTCCTTTTCATCGGCGGTGGACAATTTCATGCGCTAGGAGTGGCACTGTCAACTTCCAAGCCAACGATAGTTGCCGATCCTTATGCCGGGACAGCGTTCTCTATTGACAAAGAGGCTGAGAAGATCGTTAAGCAACGGTGGGCAATTATAGAGGAAGCTAGGAAAGCAACTACTTTCGCGGTCTTGGTCGGGCTAAAACCAGGACAGAAGAGGCTGGAAGAGGCTTTGGAAGTAAAAAAGAAACTTGAAGACAAGGGAAAAACAGCTTTTCTTATTGCAGCCGAGGAAGTCACGCCTGAGGCGTTGATGGAGTTTCCGACAATCGACGCTTACGTAAATACTGCATGTCCGAGAATATCGTTTGACGATGCTTCAAGGTTCAGGAAGCCTGTACTGACCGTTAATGAAGCTCTAGTGGTTATTGGCGCATTGTCTTGGGAAGAGCTATGCAGAAGAGGCTTGTTAGAAAGTTAGACTTGGAGCGTTTGCTCTCGCAAGTCAAGCCACATCCATCCCCAAATCCAAGCCTTGAGCAGTATGTAACGCCTCCCGACATGGCGGCCACGATTCTATACGTGGCAGCTTACATGAATCACGATATTGTGGACAGATCTGTTCTCGATCTAGGCTGTGGCACTGGAAGACTGGCCTTGGGTGCCGCTTTTCTTGGAGCCAAAGAAGTCGTGGGTGTGGATTTGGACAGGGTTTCCGTGGGAGTTGCGGTGGAGAATTCGTTGAAAATGGGCCTTAAGGAAAAGGTTCAGTGGATTACTGCAGACATAGACGCCGTCGGGGGGAGATTCGATACTGTTCTGCAGAACCCGCCTTTTGGTGTTCAAAGAAGGAATGCAGACCGCAAGTTTCTGAGCAAAGCCTTGGAGGTGAGCAAGGCGATCTATTCACTTCATAAGAGCTCACATGATGATAAGCCATTTATCGCAAGACTAAAGGCAAACAAGGCTGGCGTCATGCCTGTTTCTCCTTCGCCTTTCCTGAAAGGTTACATTGAAGGGCAAGGTGGAAAAATCAAAGCAGTCTATTCTATGATTATGGCAATTCCGTATATGTTCAACTTTCACACAGAAAGAAAACACGAGTTTGCAGTCGATCTGTACGTCATAGAGGGAAGAATGAGGTAGCTGTTGTTTAGTTGACTCAGGTGATGTTGGCGTTTCGAATCAAAAGGTTTATTGATAGGCTGGAAAGTACAGATATGTCCATTTAGTGAACGACTGTGCTTCATGAAGCGTAAGCGTTTAGCTGCATGGACTTGCATAGTAAAAAGTGAGTCTAATGAATTCAAACCCAGCTGAGCAAAAATCAGGGCAACTCGTGACACCAGGCGAACGTCTTGGCGTAATCGAGGAGTTCATACCGGACGCCGGGACATATGTTAAGGACGGAGTCATCTATGCCCAGGTTGTTGGGCACGCTCTGATTGATCTAATGCATAAGAAGGTTTCAGTTTTTCCATTGGGTCGTGGAACGAAGGTTCCGAAAGTTGGAAGCGTGGTTATGGGGCAAGTCTCAAACGTTCAAACGCAGAATGCTGGTGTGCGGATAACGCAGGTAGAGAAGAAGCAGATATCGGGTTTTTTTAATGGCGTTCTGCATGTCTCCGATGTGCAAATGAGGTTCGTCGATTCAATGTTTGATGTCTGCAAGCCGGGAGACATTATTAGAGCCAAGGTCATTAGTGAGAAAAATAGGACTTACCATCTGGGGACTCAAGATAGCGAGCTTGGTGTGCTTTACGCTTTCTGTTCGAATTGTGGTCATGGTTTGGAGCAGAAACGGCAAGGCATGGAGTGTCCGCGGTGTGGAAGAATCGAAAACCGCAAGATCGCAATTGATTATGGAAAAGGCCCAGTTTAGTCCGAATGGGAGGATCTTAAGGTTGAAAGCGAAAATCCTGAAGAAGAACGCGAACGAACTCAAAATAGAGGTTGAGGGTGCCGGGCACACTCTCTGCAACCTGCTCCAGAGACGACTCGTAGAAGATGAAGCCACTGATCTGGCTGGGTATGATGTGCCGCATCCCTTAGCGTCAAACCCTGTTATCTATGTGCGTACAAAGGGCGATGAAAAACCTGAAACGGTGTTAAAGAGAGCTGTGGGAAAAGCGCGCGAAATGAACAAAGAATTCGGCAAAGCGTTTGAAAGGGCACTTAAGAAAGCTTGATTCTGTCTTTGGCGGTCGTGAGTAACTGCGCTAGGGCTTCGATGGTGTTCTTGCCTTTTTGGAGTGTGGTGACGCTTTCTTGCAGTGTTATGTGGTCGTGTAGCCACGCGTAGACCAGTAAGGCTTCGGCGGCGTCGGCTAGGGCGTGGGTGTTGGTTCGCGAGGGAAGGTGTTTTCTCAGGTTGGCTTTCTTGAGACCTTGAGCGAGTAGGGCGCCTTTGAGTTTCTTGCCTGTGGGTTTGTGCTTTAAGCTTGATTCTGCGAGTGAGTAGACGAAGTTTGTGTAGGCGTCTCCGAGCTGGGCTAGGTTGTGGTCTGTTAGTACGTTTGTTAGAGTGTGGTGGATTGGGGCAAAGGGGTATTTTTTGGGCATGGTTATGGTGTTATTGTTGTCTGGGTTTATAATGACTGTTGGCTGTGTGTGCGCGTGTGAAACGCCTGCAGGCCCCTATCTTGTGATTCAAATACGTTGTGATCCAGCTTGCTGGAGGCTAAGTGAAGGCTATACGGCGGAAATGATGCGGATATTCAATCTAGGCATTCCGGTAGTTGCTTTTTATTTGTTCCTCAATGACTTCAGAGTAGATCGCTTTGCTTAGGTTCATTCCGGCATGTGGGCAAACTACGTGACCTAGGTTGCGTTCAAGCAGCATTTCATGCTTCAATGCTCTTTTTATTGGTTCGCATAGTAGGTGAAATTCACAAAATCAGCTCAGAATTTGACACAATACAGCTTCTTGCTGACACCGAATTTTCGCTTTGCTATTTTAGCTCAACTAATAGATCTAGCTTCAGCCTGCCACGCCAGGAAAGAAGAAGCCAAGCTCACAATAATCCCACGCTGAAGACATCGCTAAACTTATAACGTCTCTCTATGACTGATAGGACTGCTGGGGAACCATTCTGTCTTCGAGTAAGTTCCGCATAATCAAGCCCGAAATCCGCGTTTTGGGTGTTGATGATGGAGTATTTGCTCTTGGCTCCAAGGGTTTTGTCATGGTTGTTGGGGTTGTTTTTCGGGGAGGATATTGGGTTGACGGTGTTATGCATACTAGGGTGGAGGTGGACGGTTTTGATGCCTGTGGAAAGATAGCGGCTATGGTTCTTGGTTCGCCTCATTACAAGCAGTTGAGAGTGATCATGCTCAATGGCGTCACGTTCGCAGGGTTCAACGTGGTTGACATCAAGAAACTCAACGAGAAAACAGGCCTTCCCGTCATAGCGGTTACTCGGGAAAGACCGGATTTGACTAAGATCAGGGAGGCCTTGAAGAATCTGTCGAGAAGCGAGGAACGTTGGAAGGCTGTTCAAAGCGGGGGAGAGATTTTCGCCGTGCAGGCTGGGAAAGGAAATGAGAAAGTCTATGCGCAGGCTTCAGGCATTTCTCGAGAAGATGCAGAGAAGATTCTTCAGATGACTTCCACGAGAAGCAGCGTTCCTGAGGCTCTACGCGTGGCCCATCTTGTGGCTTCAGGCGTTAGCTGCATGTAACCTCAATCTATATTGTCACAAGAAAAAGTTTAAAAGAGACACTGCCAAGGGAAAAGGAACGGACAACGGAGCAAGAAGCTTATGGAATTTTGCCCAAAATGCGGGTCACGTCTTGCGCCAAAAAAAGCAAAAACTGGTAGCGAAGTGTCAATATCGCTCGTGTGTCCGAAATGCGGCTTCAAGAAGCAGCCATCAGGCAAGAAAGTGGAGCCAAAAGTCGCCAAAGTCATCCAACACAAACCGCAGGAACTCGTAGCCGTGATCGGCAAAGAGGAACAGAAACTGCGTACGCTACCAACCGTTAGAGTTGAATGCCCAAAATGCGGGAACAACACAGCTTATGTGTGGCAGGTGCAGACAAGAGGCGCAGATGAATCCTCAACACAGTTCTTGCGTTGCACGAAATGCAGCTACACATTCAGAGAATACTCATAGGCTTTCAGATTTTGCAAAAGGAAAAATCATCAAGCTTGCTTTCTCGCTTATCAAAACTTGGATTTCATGCAATATCTGCAAAGTCGTTGAAAGAACGACACCAACATTTATCTTCCTATTTTCTTCCATGATTTCTCCTCCATTCTCTGTTTTTCTTCGTCTCCTTTTCATGCAGACTAGGAGCAAAGAATCAGTCTTCGCCAGAAAATCGCTGACTTGAAAAGGTTTATGGTTCTCTGAGGACTCTTCTTCAATATACCTAAATTTATTCGGTACGCGATGCTTCCTCAATGTTTAGTGTGAAATTGCTGCACGCGGAAAGGTAGGTTCTTTCCTCATCTATTATACAGAAAATCAGTTTGCCATTTCTCTAGTCTGAGGAGATGTCTGCTCCGAAAGATCCCAAGCGGTCATCTTTTTCTACCTCTTCGATTTCGTTTAGCATTGCTTCCATTTGGGCCTTCATTTTCCTTCTTGCGATGCGCTCAATTGCTTCCTCAAGAGTCAGATAGCGATTTTGTGTGTTGGTTCCGGAAGAACCATCGAACCATTCTCCGCCCAAACGTGACTTTTGCTCCGACCTTAGTACTGCTGCATCGACTCTTTCCCGTTTGGTTGGCTCATGAAACCTGTCTACGACTTTCTCGTCGATAAGCATGCCCTGCTCATCGTAGACTGGTATTGCTTGAAGTTCATTCTTGGGCGGTTTTTTGATGTGGAACGAAGTTTCATATTTGCATTCTGGACAGTAGAACCTTATGTTGTCATGTTTTCTGTCATGACGAAGTCTGAAACTCTTGCCCGCGCACTGAGGACACCCTGAAACTGCAAGGCTTGCCATCAACTGGTTACTTACGCTAGCCAATTTCAAGAATTGCGCTTCAGACGAATAGTTTTCACCGAGTTCCCTGAATTCGACCCACTGAAACTCCCGCGGTCTCCCTCTTCGCTGTGAGCCCATTTTTGACTACACTCTCTGAACCGTTTGCGCTTGCGCTCTTCTCATTGCTGTGATTTGTACAAACAGGTATATTAGCCAACCACACTTGTTGTGTGCGCACGCTGATTTTGAAGCTAAAACACGGTTTTCCCCATATAATAATAGTATACGGGGTTTTTGTTGTTTTGAAGAAATCCTATAGCATCAGCACAATTGCTTGCAAGATGCTCTCATTGAACAATTCTGTACTGTTTCGTGGTAGAAAAGGCTTTCAAGCCTTACAGTGTACATATTTCAAGCAGAGAGGTTGAGAAAGTGACAGAAATTGAAAAAGAGTCCGAAGCGAAGCTTTGCGTTGCACGAAATGCAACTGCACATTCAGAGAACATAGCTACACACTCAAACCTGACGTTCTAGGTTCGTGAATAGACAGATCAGGGAGCCATCTTAGAAAGAGGCTTCCGCACTATTTTCCAATGATCCTGCGTCCAGCCAATTCTAGCAGATTTGTGATGAGAAGCTTTATGGAAATTGTCGAACTCTGGGCGAGTTGTAAATGACGTTTGCTGATCCGTTTTTAGAGTACACGCCCATAAGCATGTCTCGCAGGATGTTGTATTGGCCTAGAAATGCTAGGCCTTCTTGGCTAGCCCGGTAGTAGACTTTTCTCTCCTTGATATCTGCCTCAACAAAGCCAAGTTTGACCAACGTTTCAAGATATTTCTTCAGCTGTGAAAAATTGATCCCGGTCTGCTTCATAAGATAGTATCTTCCCGTGCCAGTATGTCTTGCAGCCTCTAAGATCAAAGCTATGATTTCGATTTCACTTCTATATTTCTTGTTCAAACGGAAACAGATTAGATTGAGTTGCTCTTCGTAATTAGCCATAAGTGCTCCTTTCCCCCTAATACTTATCATTGTTGAAAAGGTTAGGTGTTGTTTCGGTAGAACCTGTTGAAAAAGGTTGAAATAACCAAGAGTACATATTATATTGTGTCAGTTGACACAGTTGAAACATGGAGAGAAGGGGTATCACGTGTCTCAGCCGAAGCTTACGCTCAGCGAAATACAATCAATGCAGGAAACTATGAAGGCTGAATGCGGAAACAGCAACATACGCCTGCGAGAAGGAGAATATCAATACGACCTTGCAAAAGCCATAGCGTCTTTTCAACTGCAGCTGCAGTATCCCGACGTCAAAGAGATAGCAGGGCAGCTGTACGGAGAAGAGAAGACAAAAGACGTTCCGTTCATCCGCAAAATTCAAACAATCCTGAAGAAAATGGAGAAGAGCAACATCGTGAGAATTTTGCCAAAAAAGACTCCATGGGAGCTGCAAAGATATGCGCTCTCAAGTTTCAAGTTTCAAGACAGCGACAAAAACACTGTAGTCCTTGCGACCGAACAGCAAATACAGGAAGCGCAAAAGCTTCTGCAATCTGTCTCGAACCAACAGCAAGCACACGTTGCTGAGTTGGGTAAAGCAAAGATCATTCTACTTACGTTCATAGTCGCAGCATCCTACATATTGATCCTATGGGATATCACGCAAGTCGTCGTCAACCCCTTCGTCTTCGTGTTTGCCTTTTCAGTTGCCGCGGCTGGCTCCCTGATACTGGGAAAATTGCTCTCCGGAGAGTGATTCTAATGCTCCGAACGTCGTTGTTTGACTTTGGATGTGTGGCACAAGAGATTGGTGATTGAGATGAACAAGGTTATTTTGGCACTTTCCACGATTCTGTGTTTGTTGTCTGCATCGTTCCTGATCCCATGCCGAATCCAAGCCGTGAAGGCAGCCTCCCTGCCAGTCCCCGTGACTGTGGACGATGATGGACCAGCAGATTTCAATACGATTCAAGGAGCCATAAACAACGTGAGCGCCGGAAGCACGATTCTCGTTCGTAATGGGCTTTATGTTGAAAATGTTGTCGTCAACAAGAGTGTTTCGGTTATTGGAGAAAGCAATGTTGCCACGATTGTCGATGGCAATAGAACAGGTAGCGTATTCAACATAACAAACACCGACAATGTGCACATCTCCAATTTTACAGTGAGGAACAGCAACAGCCTCCTGGGCTTCGGGATAGCGTTGGACCATTGTAGTGGCAACACTATCAGCAACAATAGAATAGCAGGAAACAGAGATGGAATCGGTCTGAGCTTTTCCTACAACAATATCGTTCGATATAATAACTTGTCCTTAAACTATTTTTCAGCAGTTGATGCTGAACTATCTGCAGGAAACGTCTTTTCCTATAACTTCATGTCGGGGAATTCGTATGGAATCAAGCTGTCTACTTGTGACTACAACGTCTTCTCGGGAAATATTCTTCACTCTACAGGAGATGGAATCACTCTTTGGAAATCAAGTGGAAACACGATTTCAGGCAACAGTGTCACGGAAAATAACTATGGAATCACTGCTGTTTCCTGCAACAACAATGGAATTTACCAGAACAACTTCATCAACAACACGTCCACATTCTTCTTCCAGGAAAGCAACAACACGTGGGACAACGGTGTTGAAGGCAACTACTGGAGCGACTACTTTGACAAAGACATAAAGAGTGGGCCTTATCAAAACGAGACCGGCAGCGATGGAATATGGGACACGCCACGAACAATAGACAGTGGCCGAGACGACTATCCTCTCATGGGACCTCTTACTGATTTTGTTGTGGTTTCAGCGGGAAAGGAATATCATGTTATGACTATCAGCAACTCGACTATCATGGGCTTCAGATTTGAACTTGGGCCAGAGACAGGAAACAGAATAGTGGTTTTCAACACTGTTAACCCGAAGAGTGCTGGTGGTTTTTGCAGAATGACAATCTCCAACGAGTTCATGAGATATCCTTATGTTATGCTGATGGACGACGGCGAAGTGAGTCCAACATTGCTTGGTGTCTCGAATTCAACATATGCCTGCATATATTTCGCCTATTCTGGCCAGAACAGAACAGTCACCATAATCTCTTCTAGAGTGCAGAACCGCTACGACGAGTTGCTTGTCAAATACCTTGAGGTGCAGGCGAATTTGACAGACTTGAATCTGAGGTACTATGTTCTTTTGAGCGATTATTTGATGTTGCAGTCGCAGCTATCTAGTTTGAATGGCTCCTATAACGATCTTTCCAACAGCTATCGTATTCTTCAGACGAACCTAAACAATATCAGTAGCGCTTATGATCTCCTTAACGCGAGCTACCGCGATTTAGGAGCGCAGCTTCTCAGTTTGAGCGTTTTGTACGATGATCTTTTTAGCGACTATCTTGTCCTACAGACGGCCCTGAATGTAACTAACGTGAACTATCTTGCCATTCTGAACAACTACGCCACACTGCAAGCCACTCTCAGCAGTCTGACTGTCGCCAACATCAATCTTCTCAACAACTACAGCAGACTTCGGGAAGGCTTCAATGAACTGAACGCGTCCTATGCAGAGCATTTGTCCGGCTACACTCAGCAAACACAGAATCTGAGAAACATGCTATATCTGTTCAGCGCCATCTCAGCTGTCTTCATAGTGACAACGGTTTACTTGTCAAAGAGCGCGCACCACGGCAAAACGGCTGAAAGGAAGGCGCTTGAGGAAAAAGAAAGCACCGAATAAGGCCCACGTCATGGAGCAATGTCTTCTCTGCGCAATTTGGAAAAACAAACGAAGACACGTTCGGTAGCCGTTGAAGACTCATAATGAGAGACGATGAGAACCAGTTGGTTTCGTAGCTGCAGGTCATTCTGTGAAACCTTTTATTAGTCACTAAGCAATATCCACTAGGAAAGGAGATCCCGCCATGTTCAAGCTCAAAGTCGCTGACGTCAAGCTCCTCAGAGACATGATCACATCCATATCCATACTCGTAGACGAAGCCACATTCAAACTCGACTCAGAAGGCATGAAACTCCGAGCCATGGACCCCTCACGCGTCGCCATGGTCGACTTCGAATGGCCCAAAACCGTCTTCGAAGAATACCAATGCGACACGCCAACGAAGATATGCATAAACATCACTGAACTGCTAAAACTGCTCAAGAGAGCCGGAAGAGACGAAGTCGTAGAGCTTTCTCTTGATGAGAAAACCGGAAAACTGCAAGTCAAAATATCCGGCAAATACACGCGCAACTTCACCATGCCCACACTCGAAGCCTCAGAAGAAGAAGTGCCCACGCCAAAGCTGACCTTCAATGTCAAAGTCAAAGCCACAACCAGTGGCCTAAGCCAAGCCATAGAAGACGCCCAGCTCGTAAGCGACCACGTGAAAGTTGAAGCAGACGCTGAAAAACTGGTTCTCAACGCGGCAGGCGACCTTATGGGAGCCGTAATATCGCTTCAAAAAGGAACCGACACTATCTTGGACCTAGAAGCCAAGGAACCATCGAAAGCCACGTTCAGTCTAAGCTATCTCTCAGAGATCATAAAAGCCGCATCAGCAACCTCCGACATTGGAACACTCGAGTTTTCCTCAGATATGCCCATAAAACTAGACTTCCAACAGGCAAAAGAGGGAAAATTAACATTCTATCTAGCCCCGAGAATCGAAACAGACTAACGAGAACACCACGATGCAAAGGGCAACGGCCAAATTCACAAAAAACGACCTAGCAAAATACCCTTTTCTCAAAGAAACCACAGAATATGTAAAGAAACTGGATTTTAGCATAGAAGACCTAACGAACCCTGAATTCAGCAAGATTCTCGAACGCGCCGAAGAAAGAATAGAAGAAGCCATACTAGACACCCTCGTAAGCCGAAAACTACGAAACGAAGACATCGAAATCCTGTCCTTCCCAGTCGCCATAATGCTAACAATCGCAACCGAAAACTCTTTCATTAAAAAGCGCTACGCTTTGGCAGAAGCCAAACAAACATATGAAGACCTGAGACTGGAATCCAAGGAAAGGCTTCAAACAATCGCGCGAAACTTTAGCTGGAAACTCTTGCCAATCGAAGACCCTGAGCCTCCACTCGAATTCGCACTGAACTTCACCGACTATCTGAGAAACACAACACACCTCCGGGAGAAAAAATGGAAACTCGTTAACCGCCCTCTATCAAAAGGCAACGTCTACCTGACAAGAAACGAAACCGCAAGACTACTAAGTGAAGAAGTTCGCAGACATGCCGAAAAGAGGCTCGAAACAAAGGACAAACCTAAACTGCCGCAGAGAATATTGGAGATTGCAGAAAAGATAAAGAAGCTCTCGATTGAGAAAATCGGCGAAACAGAAATGAGAGGCTTCCCGAAAACAATAGAGCAAACAGCCTTTCCACCATGCGTACAGGCGCTCTACCAATCATTCACATCAGGACGACATCTTTCACACATTGGCCGGTTCACCCTGACCTCATTCCTCATAAACATCGGCATGCCACCCGAAACTGTCATTGACCTGTTCAAAAACATCTCCGACTTCAACGAAAGAATGACACGATACCAAGTTGAACACATCGCAGGCGACAAGGGTTCAAGAACACGGTACATTCCGCCGAAATGCGACACTTTGAAGACCCATGGAGTCTGCACAAACCCCGACGACTTATGCAGGCGAATAAGGCATCCGTTGGGCTACTATCGTAGAAAAACCTAGCTTAAACCTTGAGTGAAAACAGCCTGTCTAATGACAGGATTTATATAGTAATTATGAGATTATTCATGACCATTCAAGGCGGTAAACCTTACAATGACTACTCAAGCTCCTTACGTTATAGGCTCAGAAGCCGAAGACTTAGGGAGCTTACGCCTAAGCTTCACAGACGATTTCCACAGATTCGTCGAAGGAAACTTGAGCACCAAGTCCGAGGTAGGCGTCATTCTTCCAACCTACTGCGAAGCCGCAAACATCCAAAACCTAATCGACGAAATCGAAAACCTCAAACTAAGTCTATCGATCTTGGTTATAGATGATTCCAGCCCCGACGGAACAGCAAACATCGTCAGGATACTCCAAAAAGAATACGCCAACATTCTGCTTTTTACAAGACCTGAGAAAACCGGGCTTGGAACGGCAATAACTGACGGTTTCAAAGTGTTCCTTTCACTAGAGAACCCTCCAAAATACGTTGTCACAATGGACGCAGATTATTCGCATAATCCCAAGGATGTTCCACGCGTTGTGCTGGCGGCAAAGAAAGGAAACGGAATTGCGATAGGAAGCAGATACTGCAAAGGCGGCAGGATACAAAACTGGAGTCTGCTGCGGTTAGTCACAAGCCATGTGGCCAACCTAATAGCTTCCATCAGAGTGAAGGCGAAAATACATGATTACACAAGCGGGTTGCGTTGTTACTCTACAAAACTTGTGAGAGCTATGGTTCCCGATCTACACAGCCAAACCTATGAGATACAGATAGAAACCATACGCCAAGCTTGCCGGAGAAGGTTTGATGTTAGAGAGGTTCCGATGACTTTCGTGAACCGAAAGAAGGGAAAATCAAAACTGAGCGCGAACGAAATCAAAGAGTTCATGACGTACATTTTAAGAATAAGAAATCCTTAAACACCAGCATCATGCAGTTGCTGGTGAGCTCTGATGCGAATAGCAGTTTTCGTAGAGTTCTTTCCTCCAAACCTAGGTAGTGATCGCAGAATATACGAAATCATGACAAGATTATCAACAAAGCATGAGATCCACTTCTTCGTGCTTCCTCCTTTTCGTATGTTATCAGGCAAAATCTCGTCGCCACAACATTATCTTCATTCTCAGCACTGGGAAATCATCAGAAAACGGGAAGGCATCACTGCACATTATCTTTCGGTCTCGCCATTGTTATCCAAATTATGGAAGAAGTCTTATGCACTGGCTTATTTGCTGACCATGTGTTCGCTTTTCTTTAAGGCTCTCAAGGCTACAAAAAGAATCGATCCAGAGACAATTGTGCTGAACTACCCAAGCGTTTACACGGGGATTCTGGGTTTCGTCATTGGAAAGAAACTATTGCGTAAACCTGTCTTGCTGGATTTCAATGACCTCATAGCGCAATACACTCTGCGGCTTCTAGGCTTCGGTTCGCAAAGCTTAACGGCTAGGTTCTTCGTGTTTGCACAGAATTTCATAGTGAGAAATAGTGATAAGATCATAGCTCCAACTGATTACATCAGGAAATATGCTTCTAGGCTTTCAGTTGCAGATGAAAAAACCGTTGTTATTCCTAACGGAGTCGACACCAGACATTTTGACCCCAAGAAATACTCTGAACGAAGCGGAACTATGCGTTTCGGAATGAATGGAAAAAGGATGTGCATGTACTGTGGGAGATTGGACAGCTGGGCAGGGACAGAAGTGATCTTGCAGCTAAGCAAGAAGCTTGCTAGAGACGTGAAAACAACCTTTGTGATTGTGGGTAGCGGGGTTGAGGAAAGCGGCTTTCATGAAGAAAACGTTGTTTCAATCGGAGAGGTTCCTTACGAGAGAGTGCCAGAAACTCTCGCGAAGGCGGATGTGATTCTTGTTCCATTTCCAGATAATGAGGTCTCTCGTGCCGCAAGTCCATTAAAGCTTTTTGAAGGAATGGCAATGGGTAAGCCAATCGTGGCAAGTAAAGTGGATGGAATCGAAGAGGTGATTTCCAATCGAGAAAACGGGTTGTTGGTAGATCCGAGTTGCGTTAATGAATGGCTTAATGCTGTCAACGAGCTACTGGATGATGATTCATTGGCGAAACTGCTGGGTGAACACGCGAGACAAACCGTAGAAGAGAGATATGACTGGAGATTGCTGGCTGAGAGATATCAAAGAATATTGACAGAGAAGAGTGGCATCTAATGCGGATAGTCCAAGTGACGCCTCGTTATCCTCCTGCCATTGGTGGAATGGAGAACCACGTTTTTGCGGTTTCCACCGAATTGAAGAAGCGAGGGCACGAGGTCATCGTGATAACATCAGATGATATGGATGAAAATGGGAAAGACACGACAAAACGCATTGAGGTTATGAACGGAGTAGAAGTTTATCGTCGTTCACTTCTTTTCAAGAAAAGAATGCGAGAGTACTGGCTTCTGTCTGATGTCACAGCGATTCTCGGCAAGTTGAAGGCAGATGTCGTTCACACTAACGGTTACAGATGCTTAAGCTCATGCATTGCAGCGTGTTGGTGTAGGAGGAATGGGACGCCAACGATTTTCACACCCCATGGAATCTATCCTCCACGCTCTTTCGCCAATGGCTTGATCAAGACTGTTTTTGATCATTCTCTCGGGAATCTTCTCTTGAGATCCTCAGACAAGATCACTGCTCTAACGGAACACAATAGGCAATTGCTTTTGAGGCTCGGAGCACCGAGAGACAGGATCGTTTTGGTTCCAAATGGTGTGGATGTGAATAGGTACAACAGGGCTCACCAGCGTAGCGAGAGGATATCTAAAGATGAGCTTGGCGGGCCAGTTCTGCTCTATGTCGGCAGGCTGGACTGGAACAAAGGGCTGGAAAGGATTATTGAAGCATTGCCCGCCTTAACAAAAAGCTTCGGTCATATTAAGTTCCTGATCGTGGGTCCAGACTGTCATGGGCATTCAAAGAACCTCAGGGCTTTGACCAGGGAACTGGGGGTATCTGACTCGGTGGTGATGACAGGTGAGGTATTGGAAGAACAGAAACTCTACTATTATTCCATTGCTGATGTTTTTATTCTGCCCTCAATATATGAAGGGCTAAGTCTAAGCTTGCTTGAAGCAATGGCTAGTGGTCTGCCTATAGTCGTAACAAAGAGTGGCGGACCAGGAGACATACTTGTTGGTGGTGTCCATGCCTTATTGATGAACGACTGTTCTGCTAAGGAGATTTCTGGTTTGGTGAGCATGATTCTGTCCGATTCAAAACTTGCTAAGAGAATCGGAAGAAACGCATTTGACTTAGTTTCGAAAGAGTTTAGTTGGGACAAAGTTGTGGATAAGATAGAAGCATTATATAGCGAAGTCTGTATTAAAGCTAAAACCTCACATTGAAGGTGACCACCCAGATGCCAGACGCATTGAGCGCACTTGCAGGATTGTCGGAATTGGTCATAGCACTGATCATACTAGGAGAACCAGTACGCCTCTCTGCCGCAAGAGTTTCCGCATTCTTCAAGAACCTAAATCTTGTTGAAATCTGTATTCTAGATATCTATCTGGGATGTCTTGTTCTATATGCTGTCGCTCTGCCGCCTTGGCATCTATTTAGCACACCTATAACCACTGGTCTGCTGTTCGTTTTTCTGATGATTTCGATTGCTTATCACTGGAAGTTCAAGAAGCACCGTATCTCTCAGCAGATCGAAGGAAAAAAAGGAAGAATGATTGAACAGGGGTGTGTTATTGGTTTGTTCTGCTTCGTGCTTTGCCTACAAGTATTCCCACTGTCCCCCTTGCTCTATGGAAGTGTTCATGATGTATCTCTTCATTCATTGCTGGCTCAAGTAATCATCGAAAACCAATACTTGTCTAACACTTTGCTACCATATTCTCCCGAGGGAGTGATCTATCCAGAGGCAGCCCATGTCATTTTTGCCTTCACTGCGAATCTGACAGGCTGGGTAGTGCCTCAAGCGATTTTCTACGTCACTCAACTTTTCAACGCATTGACAGTTGCTGCTGCTTATTTCCTAGCTAGAAGAATTGCGCTCAACCGAGCCTTTCACCTTAGTACAGCTTTTGTTTTCGCCTTCATTTCATCATGGCCGCTGTTCGTTACGTGGGGGGCCAACCCATTCGTAGCCGGTTTTCCCCTGTTCATGGTTTGCCTAGGAGTGTTGGTGGCAATGCTTTTCAATCCAGAAAAAAGAAACTGGAAGGAATTTGCTGTGATAGGATTGCTGTTTGGCTACTTGGGCGCAATAATGGTGTCTTTTCTTCAGACGCTGATGACAATAGCAATACTCTGGCTTTTCATTCAAGTCTTTCGCAAATCCGCAAGCAAGAAGTGTGTGCTGAGTTTTGCTCTCCTGTTTTTGTTCAGCATTCTTCCTATTGCTCCATTTATCTGCAGGTTCATTAGCTATTACCCATATCCGGGCCACAATCTCGGCACGCAAGCAGATTTCATTGGCTACAGTATAGTTCAGCAATCGTTTTTGCAGGGCATTCAATGGGCGATTGACAATTTAGCTCCTTATCCTTTTCTTCGGTTCGAGATGATCGCAATCTGCGCCCTTAGCCCAATACTGTTCTTCTTCGTTGAAAAAAAGAAGAGACTTGGTCAGCCTTTCCTGATGGCTTTGCTCGTTCTTGCAGCAAGCACCATACTGAGCCTCTTTACATATTTTCTTCCTCCGAGCTTCACCATTGTCTCATGGGGGCATCAGGGAATCATACTCGCTGTAGGGTTGTCTTTGCTTGTAGCTCTTTTTGGCCATCACCTGTCTGCATTATTGCACAAGATCGGTCCTAGGTTTCTGGCTGAGAATTCCAAGAAACCTCAAGCCACCATAGTGATTTCTATTCTTCTGATTTCGGCGATCTATGCTCCGTTCGTCTATACGCGAACATTTCTCGACCCTTGGACTCTTAAGGGTGCTTATAGCATGTTTGCTGTGACGTGGAGTCAGGACAACGAGTTGATGCTCTGGATGAGAGAGAATTTAACCAAGGACGATATAATTCTGGTGAACCCATATGAGGCTGGCCTATTTATACCTTCGATCTCCTTTAAAAAAACCGTTTTTACGACCACTGGAAGTCAGCTCTCTCACCGCTACCAGAGGCTTTTTGGCGCGCTACGAAATGAAACACTCAATGTGACATGTTATGATATCATGAGAAGCTTCAACATAACCCACGTTTATGTAGGGTCAGCTGTAACTTATTGGTGGGTGAAAGACTACAAATGGCTTCCGGAGCTGTTCTTGGGTAACCCCAATTTTGGACTAGTGAAAAAAGTAGACGATTCCTGCCTTTTCAAAGTCTTGTACAAGAATCCGTCGTTAGTCTTTCAAGATGATTTTGAGCATGAAACCTGGTACGATTACAAGTGGAACAGTGGCTACTATGGCAACGGCGTGGGCAACGTCACCCTAGCAGAGGATTTTGGGAATCATTCGCAGAAATGCTTGAAGATATCCGCCCAAGCCATCTATACAATGCCTTCGCAGAGCTATGCTCGGTACGTACAGAAGCAACTCTTTGTGCCAAATGATTCGGATGTGACTCTGTCATTTGACTACAATGCAACTCAAGGCTTTCAGAATGGAGGCACATTTGCAGTTCTGATTTCCAATGTTAGCCGTAACCAATCTCTAATCTTAACAACGCCCAACGGTATCTATGCAAACTACGCCAACAGCATATTGCTGAGTAAACCCGAAGGTCATTGTGAGTTGAAGGGTCCAACCAGTCTTAGTGCTTTATGGGTTGACAGATTCCATTCACCGTTTCCTGCTTCATTCTATCTTGAGTTTGTGAACCATGAGCGTGACGGAGTGGAAAGCATCGCTTACGTCGACAATGTCAACGTCACTGCCGTACCGATGATACCTTGAACAGATGAGGGCAATCAAATGAGAATAGATCTGGAAAAGCCTACGGTCTCAGTCGTGGTGCCTACCTGCAACTCAGGAAAGACCCTTTCGGAGTGCCTAAGAAGTGTATGTAACCAAAGCTACCCTTACCATGAGACCATAATAGTCGACAGCTTTAGCCATGACAATACAGTGAATATGGCAAAGGACTCTGGGGCTATCATAATACAGCGAAAATGCAATCCGGCAGCGGCGCGAAATGCTGGCGTAGCGAATTCCGCAGGTCAATACGTCCTTTTTTTGGATTCAGATCAAGTTTTATCAACAAGCGTGATCGAAGAATGCGTGAAATCTGCTGATGATGATGTCGGAATGGTGAAGATTCCTGAAGTGTTTGTTGGGAAAGGCTTCTGGAGCCATTGTTCCGCCGTTTGGAAAAATTCTTATGGAAAAGTTGAGCGAGCATACTGGCACAGACAGAACATAGCTCGTGGTGAACCACGTTTTTTCGTAAAAGAGCATATAGTCCGAGCAGGAATGTTTAACGACAAACTTCTCTGGGGCGAAGATTACGACCTTTATGAAAGAATGAATGAAATGAAAATCAAGGAAGCAACGTGCGAATCTAAACTCTATCACTTGGAGCCTGCATCGATTGGGAAAATATTGTTGAAACTCCTCCGTTATGGGAAATCACTGCAAGATTTCAGGCAAGACAGTGGAAACCGCCTTTTCATACTGCTGCTCAACCATTCTTTATTGACTCTAACGATGGTTGCACAAGACTACAGGAAATCTCCAGCTATTATTGTGGGCTGCGCGATTCTTCTGTTTTTAAAGACCTACTATTTGACGATCGGTTTGCTAGTAGGTCTAATGAATGTTAAATCGAAGGGGTGAATGGCAGATCCGCAGTGGTTTCGGTCTTCAAACAAGGCTTTTGACAAAGAAAACAGCTCGGCAATTGCTTACTTATAACGTGCGAGTGAATGGCCTAAGATCAGTTATATATTGTTATGGGCTATCAGCCTCTCGATATATAGAATACGTCGGTGCCCTGTGTTTCCTCCTCCAGAGTCTCAACCAAGACCGAACTATCTTGGATCTCGGATGTGGTCATTCGATTCTTCCGACACTTCTACAGACATTAGGCGCAAGAGCAATCGCTGTTGACTCAAACAAGAACGCGCTAAAATGGCAGGTCAAAAAAAGCAAGGAACTAGCCGGCGAATTGGTCGACGTGGTCTTGGCAGACATAAGATGTCTACCATTCAGAGACGCCAGCATACCCAAAGTATCATGTATATCCTCGATTGAACACGTCCCTAGCGAAGGAGATGTTGAAGCTGCTTCTGAGATGGGCAGAATCTTGAAGGGCAATGGTCTATGTGTAATAACCGTTCCCATGTCCTCAAATAATAGAAGTCATGTCAAAAACCATTGGGCCGCAGACATCCCCATGCTACTGCAAAGGCTCTTCAGACCATGCCTCCCCACAGTCCTAATGAAGTTCAATGTCGATAGAACCTGCCACTACTTTGAACGCTTTTTCTCTCAAGAAGACATCAATCAACGGATCGTCCGTCCTACTAGGTGCGTAAAAAAAGACTACTTCACTCTAAAGAGCGGTAATCTAGTCAAATTTGTGCATCAAACGTTAGTTCCAACGGGTGTTCTCACATTGCTTGAGTTTTTGATTGCGAGGTTCTTAGTAGTGAGCAAGCAAATCCGAGAAGCGGATGCAATCATACTTAAGTTAGAGAAGGCAAGATGGAAGTAGATGAATCAGCGACGCGGTTTGTTTAAAGGGCTACTGTTCCTCACGTTGAGAGATGAAAAAAGTTGGGAGCTTATATCATGGTTGAGGCTATGTACAATGAAAGTCTCTTGGCTGGCGCCATAATCAGCTTAGGAGGACAAGACGATGAAAATCGATAGCTTCTACGAGAGATCGGAGGTCATTCATGAAGTCGTCGAGTCAGAAAGGAGTGAAATCTGTTTTGATTTGATCAACAATCTAGCGTCCAAGGAGACAAGCCATGCGACAAAGAGCAAGGTCCTTGATGTAGGTTGCGGCGACGGGAGTTTCATCATAAAACTTGAGAAAAAGTGCAGAATATTCGGAGTTGACGTTTCTTCTAGAGCTGTGGAGATGGCTAAAGAAGCTGGCCTGAGCGCATACAAGTCGGACGTATCACAGGAGAAACTGCCTTTTGAAAACGAGTATTTTGATCTTGTTTACATGGGAGATGTTATTGAACATCTGATCAACCCCGATTTTGCCATCAACGAAGTGGCGAGAGTCACAAAGCTGAACGGTTTTCTGATAATCTCTACTCCGAATCTTGCTTCGTGGCTGAACAGAATGCTACTAGTTCTGGGATTCCAACCTTTGTCCTCTGAAGTATCAACAATCAGAGACTTCGGGAGACCTGGAACACATAGAGAGAGAAACTATCTGCCGGTTGGGCACTTACGACTTTTCACTCTCCTGGCTTTGAAAGAGTTCTTAGCTTACTACGGATTCAGGATTGTGGAGGTCAGAGGTTCAGGCTGTGAGCTTCATTCGAAAATGCTGGACATTATTGACAACATTTTCGGCCAGATCCCCGCTCTAGCCTCAATCATTATTATAGTAGCGCGCAAAGATTCAAGCAGAAGCTAGCAGAGCAGTGCGGTGAAGACAAGACCGCAAGATTTTCTACATTCTGCAGTTTGTGCTTCTTTTCAAGGTAGGCGACCTTCTGGGGCGATTAGAAGTATTATAAAAGAAGCGCCAATAAAGACAATATTCGAATCGGGCTGGCGATAAATGACAGACATACATGTGATAGTTGCCGAACTTTTGGGGTTAATGGCAGCATTGATTGTGCTGGGAGAACCACTGCGTATAGTTTTCTCGAGAATCGACGCTTTTTTTAGAACGTTGAATCTTATCGAAGCATGTGTTCTGAACGTCTACCTAGGTGGATTGATACTTTATGTTTTGGCTCTACTTCCTATGCACCTATTCAATACCCTTGCCATAGCTAGCCTGCTACTGATTTCCACCATATTCTCATTGATACGTTTCTTGAAATCGACGAGAAGAAAGCAGAGAACCACGAATAGAGTTGAAGAACACCCGCGAAGAAGGACCAACATGTTCGAGCACGTCTTTGTTCTAGGGCTGTTCTGTGTCGCTCTTTACATTCAGATCCTACCACTAACGTCCTTAGTCTATGGAAGTATTCATGACACATCATATCATTCGCTCTTGGCCGAGGTTATCATTGAAAACAAGGGCATACCTAATACATTAGAACCTTATCTTCCTGAAGGAATCATCTACCCGCAGGCGGCACACGTTATTTTTGCTTTTGCCGCGATTTTGACAGGATGGATCGTTCCACAATCAGTCTTCTGTGTCACTCCTCTTTTCAATGCCTTGACCGTCTTGGCAGCCTATTTCATGGCGCGAAGGCTTTGGCCAAATCGCGTCTTCTATCTTGGTGCGGTTTTCATTTTCACTTTCGTGGCATCGTGGCCTATGTTTGTTACGTGGGGTGCCAACCCCTTCGTAGTTGGTTTGCCTTTTTTCTTGATTTGTTCAACACTGTCTTTTTCGTTGCTTTTTGACTCGGACAAAAGGACGAAGTGGGGGCTTTGTCTGATCGGGGTGCTGTTTGGATATCTGGGTGCAATAATGGTGTCGTTTCTTCAGATGCTATTGGCGACTTTGGTTATCGGTCTTCTTATCAAGCTTTCTCTTGGGCATTCTGACGTGAGGCGGAAGGTGAAGAACTGTACTCTTTTGTCTGCAGCTAGTCTGATTCCGCTGGGTCCGTTTCTCTTCAGATTTGTGTTCTACTATCCAAACGTTGGACACAACATTGGCCTGCCTGCAGATTTCATTGGATATCCTGGAATCCAGAACCAGATAGGGCAAGGTCTTCGATGGGCATATGAGAATCTTTCCCCGTATCCTCATCTTCGCATGAGCACAATAGCCATTTGTATGCTAAGCATACTGCTGCTCTTCGGGGTCAAGAGAAAAAGAGAACCAGAACGAGTTTTTATGGCAGCCTCGCTTATGCTCTTGGCGAGCGTCTCTTTGAGCCTTTTATCTGAGGTGCTTCCTCCTGACATAAGCGTTGTATCATCGACCCACCAGGTAATCATAATGATTGTAAGCTTATATTTGATTGCAGCTTTATTTGGCCGGAACCTTTTTGCGTTCCTGCAAGTCGCCTTTTCAAAAGTTACCAAGATCGACGTTAACAGATCGCATGTTGCATTTCTGATCTCGATTCTCATTTCGTCCTTGGTATACGCTCCCTTTGTTATGGTACGATTGTACTCCGACTCTTCAATCTTGAGAGGTGCTTACGGCGTGTTTGCTGTAACGGGCAATGATGACAATGAGTTGATGCTTTGGATTAGGGAGAATGTGAGTCGTGAAGCTGTAATCCTGGTGAATCAATACGAACCTGGGCTGTTCATTCCATCAGTTTCTAACAGAAAGGCCATCTTCGCCACCCCGGGAAGTCAGCTTTCCCGCGGGTATCAGAAGTTGTGCGGTTTACTGAGCGATGGAATGCTCAACGCAACCTGTTACAGCATCATGAAGAGCTTTGGGATAACGCATGTCTATGTTGGTTCCGTAGCAACATATTGGTGGTTAAAAGCCTACAGATGGAACCCTCAGCTATTTCTCAGCGACCCGAATTCTCGCTTAGTCAAGAGAATCGGCGGAGCTTATCTCTTCCAGGTCTCATACGAGAACTTGTAATACACCTCAGTCATGATCAGCATGATGGTAGCAGAGGATTGGGGCAGAAGCGAAATGCTTTTCTGTTTTCCTCGGAGCATTTAGAATGAACAAACTTGAGCTCTGCTAGCTTTGTGCAGACCGTATTTCGCAGGTATTATGAAGAACTTACGATGACCAGGAGTGTCCCTGCACTTGAGAACCGCGAATTCGGGTTCGCTTCGTTTGAAGGTCGAATGATTCGACATCAAGGCTTCAGAAATGAGGAGCAACTGGTTGCTTTCTTGAGGGATTTTGCACCGCGAGACGCCTACGTATCTTGCGGCTACTACGAAGATCCCATTGCTGAAATGGAAAAGAAAGGCTGGCTAGGTGCTGATCTAGTTTTTGACATTGACGCGGACCACATTCCCACCGATTGCGACAAGTATCATGATGAATGGGCCTGCGGCAATTGTAGCTTCACAGGAAGAGGATTCGTGCCTGAGAAGTGCCCAGTGTGTGGTGGCGAGAAGTTTGATGTAAGCACATGGCCATGCGAAACGTGTTTAGCATCTGCAAGAAACGAGACGGTTAAACTCTTGGACATGTTGATGCACGATTTTGGCTTTTCACAAGAAGAAGTGGCCGTGTTTTTCTCTGGGCACCGTGGCTATCACGTTCATGCTGAAAGTGAATCAATCAAGAAACTTGATTCAACCGCGCGCAAAGAAATCGTTGACTACATATGCGGTCTAGGTCTGGACCTATCTCTTGGCGGTTTGGGCCTCAAAGACTTCAAGACAACCAAACGCTATCAAGGTCTGCATTCAGGGAAACTCGGCTGGTCCGAAAGGATCTCTGCAGGAATGAAAGATGTTATCCTCAATGCCAATGATCAAAGTCTGTTAAACATCGGGGTCGGAAGAAAAGAGGCCAGAGTGCTGCTGTCAAACAAAGACAGGCTTTTGAGGGGTCGGTCTGACACAAGTGTCATTGGCGGTGTCAAGGGTGTTGGTGTCGAATCTTGGAGGAAAATCGCAGAACATAGCGTGAAGACGAAATCCGCAAAAGTCGACACGGTCGTTACAACAGACATTCATCGATTGATCAGGTTGCAGGGCACGCTGCATGGCAAAACCGGTTTCAAGAAGGTCGAATTTCCGGTTTCAGCCCTAGATGATTTCGACCCATTCAGAAGTGCGATAGCCTTTAAAGAAGGCGAGATAACCGTTCTTATTTCCAAGGCACCGGAGTTCAGATTGGGTGATGAAATGTTCGGCCCCTATAAAGGCGAAAAGGTTGAACTGCCTACTGCAGCAGCTATTCTGCTGATTTGCAGAGGCAGAGCAGAGGTAGTGGAATAGTATGTATGGCGAACTACATGAAACTTGGAAACGTGAACTTGAAAAGGCCGAACTGGAGAAACTGCCTCCAGACTTCTACTATAGAATCGCCGATTACCTTCGGTGTCTCAGAGAAGAAGGGCGGATGCTTGACAAAAGAACGATTAAGGCAAGACTCCTCAAAACCGAAATGCGTAGCGTTAGACGCATGGTTCGCGAACTGATCCAAACGCGTTACAGGAAACTTGTGAAAAGGATAGCAATCGGCGAAAAAATACCATCAGAATTCCTGACCACTGAGGAGGAGAGAATTTGCACAGACTGCTCACCCATCGTGATGGCGTATCAGAGCTTTACCAAGAACCTTCTAAGAGGACAGCTAACAAAAATAGCCATAGCACTGGAACACAGAACCTCTGCTTTGCGTTTCTCAAAGGATGTTCCAGAAATCATAGGCGCAGATATGAAAACCTACGGGCCTTTCAAGGTTGAAGACGTTGCGTCGCTACCTATTGGAAACGCAAAGATCCTCGTTAAACAGGGTCTGGCGGAAGAAGTTGAAATCAGTTGAGACCAAGCATGACGATCTAGCTACTGGATTCGGCTTGGCTCAATAGACAGCGACGCTTTCCCTGTGATCGCTTTCGGTTTTCTGATGAATGCCCACAAAGCCCGTAGTCCAACTATTATCAGAGGATAGGCTACTATCCAAGCAATCGAGTATAGCATGCCATAATAGTCATGGAAACGTTGAACTTCAGGCGGAAAGTACCTTGGTGTCCAACCAGTATCTATTGCAATCACAAAGATTGTGGCTATTCTTAGAATGTTTATGAAATATGTGACTGTAGCACCTACTAAAAAGTAGATTGTCCTCTGCCACCATGGAATAGTGCTCTTGCTCAAGAACAACAGAATTACAACACCATAGATCAGAAGGCTTTCAATGCCAGCGCACGGCCAAGCTATTCCGAATGACGCCGACCCGTTTGCGTTTTGTGCCGTCAAGCTAGGGGTGTAGCCATATTCAGGGCTTACCGTGAAGGACGTTCTTGTTTGATAACCCATGAGATTCAGAACCCCTGCCGCCAAAGTCGTCGTTGTTGGAACGATGATCTGGAAAGGCGTAAATCTTCCCCATGGATACAGATTGTCTATCGTGTATAATCCACCAATAACTCCCATGAAAAACACAGGAAGTGAATAGCTAGTCAAGCCGCTGATTCCATACTCGAGGGTGATAATGAGGGCAAAAATTCCCATAAAAACAAAATACTCTATCGTCAATGGCATCAACTGCGCCCAATGCTCTCCTATGTTGGAATACTTTGCCAATTCGGAAACTGCTGTATTGAGTCCAAAGAAGTTGGCAACAATCACGTATACAGTGGGTATCAACAGAGAAACTGCGAAGGCAACAACTCTTGCAGACTTCATTTTGGAGAGTTTTGTTGTTTGGAGATCCTCCCAGTTCAAGATTAGTTCAAGAAAGCATAACCATATGAAGAAAAGCTGATAGGTTCTGCCTTGCCACATTTTTTCGAAAGACAACGGATCCAAATAGTACAGTATGAGCAAGGGTATGACGAGTGATATTATTGGCAGGAGTCTTGTTAGAATGTTGATGCGCCTCTTGGCTGTCTGCCTACGACTCTCCATCCGTTAAGCTCCTCAGCTCTTGCCTTTGTTCAATAGTAACCATCTGGGCAGTTATTTAAATCTGATATTGGCAATTAGCATGAATTTGTATGTCTCAAGGGACTTGGCTGGGCAATAGCAGGGGTGAACTAGATAACCGCGATTCATGCTGGCAGAAAAAGTATAAGAGCTTGTGTGTTTTCTTTATGGAAAGCTGGTAGAGTGGTTAGAGTGAATGTTCCTAAGGAGACTACGACGTACTGTCCGAAATGCAAGAAGCATCAGGCTCATGCTGTTTCGCTTTACAAAGCTGGGAAACGAAGAGCTCTAGCCAAGGGTGAGCGTCAGCATGCGCGAGAGAAAAGAGGCTACGGCGGACAGAAGTATACGCTTCAAAGAGAGTTCGCAAAAACAACGAAGAAGCAGACTCTAAAGCTGAAATGCAAGGTCTGTGGCTACCAGAGACACAAAGATGGTATGAGATTGAGGAAATTGGCTATAGTTTGAGATTGAGGTTGTTGTTATGGCTGAATGGGATGAGCTTATTCCGAAACCGAGAAGCAGTTTCGTACGCGTGAAATGCCTGAAATGCGGTAATGAACAGATAGTTTTCGGCAGTGCCGTAAACAGGGTTACGTGTAATGTTTGCGGAACTGAACTTGCTGAACCTGCGGGTGGAAAGGCGAAGATCAAGGGCGAAATCATTGCAGTTTTCGAATAGGGATGAGTGATAGTGGCGGCTAGGAAACCAGAGTGGCCGGAACCCGGCGATTTGGTCATAGCCACCGTTCAGAGCGTCACTGATTTTGGAGCCTACGCAAAGCTAGACGAATACAACAAGAGAGGTTTGCTACATCGTTCTGAGATATCTTCTTCATGGATCAGGAACATCCGAGACTTTGTTCGTGAAGGACAAAAACTAGTCCTGAAAGTTCTGCGCGTAGATACAGAAAAACAACACATAGACCTGTCCCTCAGAAGAGTCACGAAAAGAGAAAAAATCGAGAAAATGATGGTTTGGAAAAAGGAGAGAAAGGCTGAAACTTTGCTTCGAACCGTTATTGAAAAAACAAAGCTCTCAGAAGATGAAGTTTACGAAAAGGCAGGTGCGCTGATAGAAAAGGAATATGGTTTGTACGAAGGCTTCGAAAAAGCCGTAAGAGAGGGTTCCGAAGCTCTAACGAAAATAGGCGTGCCTGAAGAACTTGCAGCAGTCTTCGTGGAAGTTGCCAAAGAAAGAATACCTGTACTAATGGTGAAGGTTAAGGGTATCGTGGAGCTTCGTTGCGCGAAGCCGAACGGCGTGAAGATAATCAAGGAAGCCTTCTTGAGCGCGAAGAAAACAGAGAAATCTAAAGAAGGAGAGTTTCGGTTCTATGTTGTCGCTGCACCAAAATACGCCATAGAAGTCATGGCGGATAACTACAAGAACGCAGACGATATTCTGCAAAAAGTTGCCCAAAATGTTGTTTCAGCCGTAGACAAGGCTGGCGGACAGGGCACGTTCAGGAGGGAAAAGTAGTGGTTTGGCTTCTGAGAAAGTGCGAGGAATGTGGAAAATACACGCTGAGACTTGATGGGTGTCCTTACTGCGGAGGCGTTGTGCACATACCTCATCCAGCCAAGTTTTCGCCAGACGACAAGTACCTCAAGTATAGGATGGCTCTGAAGAGGGAGAGTCAACAGAATGAAAGAGACGTTCATTAAGGAACTTGCAAGAGTCGAACTGAACAATCCTGTTCTTATAGAGGGCCTCCCTGGGTTGGGTCTTGTTGGCAAGATCACTACTCGTTATCTGGTCAAGCAGCTAAAGGCCGAAAAGTTCGCCTATCTGTATTCACCGCATTTTCCATATTTTGTACTCGTCAGCAAGAAAGGAAACGTTCGGCTTCTTCGCGGCTCTTTCTATTTTTGGAGGAACAAGAACGACAAGAACGATCTAATCTTCTTCACGGGCGATAGTCAAGCACAGACAATCGAGGGCCAATACGAGATCTCCAACTGCCTACTGAATTTCGCCAAACAACATAATGTTAAGATGATTGTCACGCTTGGCGGCTACCGAATGGAAGCAAAGGACAAGCCCAAGGTTGTAGCCGCCGCGACAAACGAAGCAATGTTAAGCAGGGCGTTGAAGGCCAACGCCATAGTCAGCCCAGTCGGAAGCCCCATCGTAGGTACGGCTGGCCTAATATTGGGTTTGGCCCATTTCAGCAAAATAGACGCACTCTGCCTGCTTGGTGAGACACGTGGATATTTGCCTGACCCGGTGGCAGCGAAGAGTGTGGTCGAGGTTCTGCAATCAATGTTTGGTTTTGAAGTGGAATTGGCTGGCTTGGACGAAGAGATTGCTAAGGCAGACAAGATGGTTACTCGTTTGCAGAAGATTGAAGAGAAGAGAGCCTCGATGGCAGAGGAAGAAAAGAAAGAAGAGGACAAGAAAGTCACTTACATTTCATAGAAACGAACTAGAAGCCTAATTCATTCTTGACTATCTCAACAATTTTCTCGGCTGCTCTTCCATCTCCGTATGGAGACTGTGCCGGTAACTCCTTTTCGCTTTTCAGTGTTCTATTCATGGCATCTAGTATCCCTTGCTTCCTCACGCCGACAACCTTGGCGAAGCCAGCCTTGACGGCTTCCGGCCTCTCGGTAGAAAGACGAATGACCAATACGGGTTTGCGCATGTTTGGTGCCGTGGCTTCTTCCTGTATGCCACCGGAATCCGTCACTATCATTTCGCATTTCTTCATCAGAACCAGGAAGTCCAAATAGCCTAGAGGAGGTAGGATTTGCAGGTTTCCAGACTTCTGAACCTTCGCATACATCCTATTCTTCCGGAGCCTCTTTCTTGTTCTTGGGTGCATTGGGTAAACGACTGGTATGGGAGCTTCTGTGAAGGCTTCAATGAAGTTTTTAAGAACGACTGCATTATCCACGTTTTCCGCCCTATGAGCAGTTGCCAACGCGAACCTCTTGAACTGAATCTTTTTCAGTATTTCTGATTTTTTCTCAGCTATAGGCAGATGCTGGATTACAGCATCTATGACTGTGTTTCCCGTCGTGTAGGCTTTTCCCCAGACGTGCTCCTTCTTCAAGTTGCTCTCAGCCGTTTCTGTCGGCGCAAACAAGTAAGTCGAGATGTGGTCTGTCAGTCTTCTATTATGTTCTTCTGGCATACGCAGATCGCAACTTCTCAGGCCAGCTTCGACATGTCCAACAGGCACTCCAAGCTTGACTGCGGCTAAGGCTGTTCCAAGTACGCCGTTTGTGTCGCCTTCCACCAAGACAATAGCCGGCTCGGTCTCTTTCAGCAGTTTTTCCATCTGGATTATTATGCGTGCGGTTTGCGCCCCTTGCGAGTACGCCTTGAGTTTGTATCCGTACTCTGGCGTGGGCAGTTCAAGGTTTTCAATGAACTGTTGAGACATGTTATAATCATAGTGTTGCCCGCAGTGTACGAATATCGATGGCGTCTTGTTCTTGTGCAGAGCTCTGATGATCGGAGCCATCTTTATGATTTCTGGACGGGTACCCACGACAACCATTACTTTCTTCATTGTCATTTCCTACGTGAGTTGAAGTAAATACTCGTTGGTGCATTCTTAACGTTTCCTTTGGATTTGGAATCATTCTGCTGTAGCATGATTGTAGATACTTCTATAATCTCAGGAGCTCAAATCGAACATGTCAATAATAATCGTTGAATTGCTTGTCGTTTGCGACACACAAGTGGTTTTATCACGCTTTTTCGATATTCAATCCATAAACTTCGCATATGGAGACATGAAATATGAGACTGTTCAGAAAAACCAGAGCCTTGAGCACAGTGGTGACAACACTAATTATCTTGGTTGTCTCAGTATTGTTAGCAACGATTGTGACGTTCTATGCGATAAACGTCACGACAACGAGAATTCAGGAAGAGGCTCTGTTCTTGACCAAACAACACGTATGGTATAACACGAGTGGTTCATGGGCGCAAGCGGCGATAGTGGTCGTGAACACTGGCGGAAAAGATGTTGTTTTTGACAAGCTTTCAGCGCGAGGACAAGAATGCCAATGGAGCAACATCTACTATTGGAGAACTAATACTGTGACAGTTTCAAACGACTTGAGCGTGACTGCTAATGCTCTCAGCGGCTCAACCGCATCCATAGTCGTTCAAAATGCCTCAAGAACCTTCAACCAAGCAACCGACGACTTGACTTTGAAATCTGGTTGGACCATGGTTGTCTACGTGATGAATCCTGACAGCATCGCATTGAACGATGTAGGAATAACAGTCGGCATAACACTCTTCACATCGAACGCCCAGTACTACAAAGAGACTAACGTTGCAGCAGCGCAATAGCCACGTTTTCTTTTTTCAATCAATCTAGGTCTTCTTTAGGTAATCCTCTCTAGGCGAGTATATTGTTCCTTCGCGTAACAATTGTCCAATGAGTTTCTCCGCTTCGCCTCTCGAAACCTTGTACTTTGTTTCCAGTTCATTCAAAAGTGCTACCTTTTCAACCAAGCCCGTGTCTTTTTCCATCGCCATTAGTGTCGATAAGACCGTTTGTAGCTTGTCTCTTACACTTTTGGGTTTTCCGGTCATTATGATGTCTATGTCCATTTTGTATGAGGAGAGGTCGATGCCGACTTCTTCGAGTGATCTTTTCATTATGGCCACAGCCGCTTCCGCATCTTCGGCTGTCACTTCTTTTCTGAGGGCCGCGCGTGATCTTGCTTCAGCCGTGCGTACGAGGGATTCAAGCTGACGTGCAGTTATCGCGACTGGCGAGCCTTCTGCTTCGCTTGCGGACCGCATTGCCAAATAGAAATCGTTAAGACGCCTTAGTGCGTCGTCGGTTAGAACTGGTCTGATTCCCTTAGAGTAGCTTATGTACTTCCGTAGTAGCTCCAAGGGTATAGGTGATTCTACGGGGCTCAGCCCTCGCCTGTGAAGTCCAAGAATGTGCTCAGACATCTTGCTATCAGTCTCTTTGTTTGGCACGTCTCTCAGAATGAAGATCAAGTCGAACCTTGAAAGGATCGTAACAGGTAATGAGATGTTTTCAGCCACGGTACGATGAGGTTCATATCTTCCCAAGGCCGGGTTCGCTGCTGCAAGTATAGCCGTCCGTGCGTTGAGCGTTGCAACGATGCCGCCTTTCGCAACTGAAACCGTATGTTGTTCCATGGCTTCGTGAATGGCAACCCTGTCTTCTGGGCGCATCTTGTCCATTTCGTCAATGCACGCGATACCCTTATCAGCTAGCACTAAGGCTCCGGCTTCAAGGCTCATTCCGCCACCTTTCTCGCGTATGACTGCTGCAGTCAAACCTGCGGCAGTTGTGCCTCGTCCCGAGGTGTAGAGTCCCCGGGGTGCCACTCTTGAAACATACTGCAGTAGCTGTGATTTTGCAGTTCCTGGGTCGCCTACTAGGAGGGCATTCATTTCTCCTCTTATTGATATGTCTGGGAGAGTTTTGCCTACGCCTCCGAATAGAATGTACATTATTGCTTCTTTTATGTGGTCATATCCATAGATTGATGGCGCGATTGAGTTGATGATTTTTCGATGAATCCACGGGTCTTTTGCGAGTTCTAGGATTTTTTCTTCTTCCTCGGGTGAAGGAAGCGATGTTTCCGGTTCCTTGCCCAGAACCTCAGTAGAGTTAGCATCCACATGGAGTGTAAACGTGCGCAGCTTTCCGACTCCAGGTAGTGTTGGCGCAACTGCGCACACTATTCCCACGACTGAAACGTGGTCTCCGGGTCTGGCGAGGTCAACTATTTCGCTTCCGACGAGCTTGACGTTCAACGTTCGGGGAAGCTGACCGGGTGGCAAGTCTTCGGGTCTTTCTTGTAAGCGAAGTTCTTGAGTGTCTATGAATGTGGATTCCTCTTGGACGAAATCAAAGGGTCCCTTTGATCCGCAGTCAGGGCTGCTACATGCAAAGGGCGCTTTCAGGAACGGTCCTGACTGACTTATGGGTATCACTGTGCCGCATCGCTTGCACTTGAAGGCGCCCTGCATAACCATGGGGCGGACTGGTGATGAACGAACCACGATGCCCTCAACCATGATAAGCTTGCCTATTTGATCGGAACCTAGTTTGCGAAGCTGTTCAGCTTCCAATAGTCGAACAATCCTGACGGTTACGGTTTCGATTTTTTCAGCATACTCCTGGTCCTCGATCTGTAGCTGAGCATAAGCCGCATTGTTTGTGTGCCTCAGATACTCCTCAGGGTTTTCCAAGAGATCCTCGGCGAGTCTTTGGTCAAAAGCGAGAAGCTCCTCAAACTCAACCATCAAAGATGTTTTGCCCGTTACCGACAGTTGCGATATTCTTTGGCGGTATCTTTCAGTCTTAAAAAACTCTTGGAAGCGCTCTTGCGGGTCTATTACTTCCAATTCCTCAGTCATTCTTCTTCACCTTCGTTTCTCAGTATTTGGATTCGCCATTCACGTATGAGGCCAGAAAGGTGGTCGTAGAGGAACCTTTCTTCGCTTGTGAAGTTCTTCGTTATCTGTTCAGTTTGGATCGGAGCAGATGCGAGTGAGACTATCTTTCTTAACCTTGAATTTACTATGTCGTGGGTTAGACTTCTGAACGTTTCGTATTCTCGCATCTTCTCTGGTGCTTTGACGGACTCTTCTTTCAGCTCCGCAAGATATCTGCGAAGCCTAGGGTAAAAACCATCTGACAATCTGGATATCTGTCCGGCAGTTTGAGCACGTTCTTTCCATTGGATCTTGAAAAGTTTGGCCGAATCCAAATGCTCTTCTTCACGGAAGCGGGCGATGCCTGATTTTTCGAGTTCCTGAGCCACCCAGTAGTAAACTTCATACTCGTTTCCTTCTTCAAAAGGTCCTACGTTCAATCCTGCAAGCTTAATCTCAGGCAGACTCCTGTTTGCGATGATTCTCACAATCGAGTTTTCAAAAACGAAGTCCAGTCTACCAATTGCTTTTGTCGTCATTGCAGTCCTTACTCCCTTCCCTCATTTTCAGAGCTACTGTATGAAACAGATATAAAAACTACAGTTCAAAAACTTAGATAAGAACTTGCGAGAATCCAATTGCAGTTGGGGCTCTCGCCGGAGAGCGAAAAAAAGGAGGTTGCTTTTTACGGCCATAGACCTAGTGTCTTTATTGCTTCTGCGACTCTTCCAACGCCGACTATCAGTGCTGCCGTTCTCATGTCGCTTTTCTCTTTTTTCGCCACTTTACAGACATCATTGAAGGCTCTTACCATCTTGTCTTCCAGCTTTCGGTTCACTTCTTCGACCGTCCAGTGTTCTCTTGTTAAGTTTTGTACCCATTCAAAATAGCTTGTAGTTACCCCTCCTGAGTTGGCCAGAATGTCTGGTATGAGGAGTACTTCCTTTTCATGAAGCATTTTGTCTGCCTCTGGTGTTGTTGGGCCGTTTGCGCCTTCGGAAATGATCTTGGCTTTGATGTTGTCGGCGTTTGCCTTGGTGATCTGGTTTTCGAGGGCCGCTGGTATTAGTATGTCACATTTCAACTCTAGTAGCTCTTCGTTCGATATGCTCTTGCTTCTCTTGTATTTGGCAACTGAACCTGTCTTGGTCTTGTATTCGTAGGCTTCGTAGGGGTTCAAACCGTTTGGACTGTAGATTCCACCCATCGAGTCGCTTGCTGCGACGATTTTGCAGCCCATGTCATATGCGATTTTTGCCGCGTTCATACCCACGTTTCCGAAGCCCTGAACTGCAACTGTCGCTCCCTTAAGTCTCAAACCTAGAATCTTGGCTGCTTCTCTTGCGCAAACAACGACGCCTAAGGATGTTGCCTGCTCTCTTCCTTCTGAACCACCTATGCTGATGGGTTTTCCAGTTACGCATTCCGGAACGCTATAGCCCGTTATTTGACTGTAAGTGTCCATTATCCATGCCATGGTCTGCGCATCCGTGTACACGTCTGGTGCTGGAACGTCGCGATGCGGTCCAATGAAGTCGTAGAGTAGACTTGTGAATCGTCTTGTCAGTCTTTCAAGTTCGCCTTTCGACATTTCTTTCGGGTTGCAGGTTATTCCTCCTTTTGCACCGCCATAGGGAATGTTTACAACTGCACATTTCCATGTCATCCACATGGCAAGTGCCGTAACCTCGTCAAGTGTGACATTCGGATGGTAGCGTATCCCACCCTTAAATGGTCCTCTTGCATCCCAATGCTGTACTCGGAACCCTTTGAAAACGGCGGTCTTGCCATCGTCTCTCTTTATCGCAACGGAAACTATGAGCGACCTCTTTGGATGAGCCAGCAGTTCATGCATCGAATGGTCAAGCTCAAGCTTCTCAGAAGCGATCCTCAACTGCTCTTGCGCGACAGTCAGCGCTGTTTGTTTTTCCGGCATGATCGATTTCTCCGATTTTCCTAACTGCCAGATGCTAGATTAATAAGCATTGCTGTTGAACTTGAAGAAAAAAATGGTGATGCTAGTCGAGAATCCTCTCGATTGCATCTTTTTCTATTTCGTCAGGCATTGGTATGCCGGTGACCTTAGTGGCTCTCTCAGATAGACTCATCAAGTCGTTTCTGCTGAGGAGGTCCAGTTTCCATTTTCTGTTGCCGGCCATGAGCTGCTTGAGTCCCACGCCCACTCTGTCGGTCATGTATGTGTAGACTGCGACGGCTTCCCATGGTATTTCCTTGAAGCGTTCGCCATACTTGGCTTTCAGTTCAGGTGCAGCTATGAAGAACTTGTCTGGGGTAGCACCGAATTTGTCCGCAAAGGCTTTTGGCAGCTTGCCTTCCTCAGCCAGCTGTTTGAAGTAGCTTCCCTTGAAGGCGGCTGTTATTGGCGACCGTCCCATCAAGACCGCTTTTATGAAGGGGCCGTCTCCGAAGTTGCTCATAGCGATTGCCTTGAAGACAGATGTTTCCTCTATGAAACCTCCAGCGATAACAAGGTCTGGAACGTAGCGTCCCTTCTTCTTCAGTATCTGTGCACATTTCAAGACCAAGGCTTCAAGGTAAACCGTTGGAATGCTCATCTCATCCATCATTGGCACAGGGCTCATGCCTGTTCCGCCTCCTGCGCCGTCGAAGGATACGTAGGCGATCTTGGCTTCTGATGCCATCTTCATCGTGTAGGCGACAGCCGATGGTCTGTATGCGCCTGTTTTCAGCGTTACGTATTTTGCGCCTTGTTTTCTCAGCCATTCTATGTCCTCTAGAAAGCCTTTCTCTTTCGGTATGCCTACCCTGCTGTGCCTTTCAAAGGACTTGAATACGCCATCTTTCCATGCTTGCTGGACGGTTGGGTCTTCTGGGTCTGGAATTACCACGTAGCCTCTCTTCTTCAGTAGCTTGGCCTTTTCAATGTCTCTCACTCGGACTTCTCCGCCGATAGCTTTGGCTCCTTGTCCCCATTTTCTTTCGATGACATTTACTTCCAGTTTCGATATGGCGTAGACGTCAACGCCTAGTCTTTGGTCTTCTACGTTTGTCTGTACGACTACTTCTCCATGTTTCTGGTCCCAGAACTTCCTGAATAGGTCAACTCTTCGTTTCAGTTCTTCTGAGTGCGTGACTTTTCCATTCGTGATCTGTGCTTCCACATCCATGCCGCATACGTTTTCTCCAACGATTATGGATGCGCCTGAAAGTGCAGCACCTATTGCTAGGCCTTCCCAATTCAGTCTTGCAACATCAGTTGAGCCGAATGCGCCGTTCAGCACTGGAACTTTCAGTGGTATGCCTCCGACTTTTGTTTCTATGTTGACGTTTGGGAAGATCGTTAGGTCTGAGTTTGGTTCGATTCCTTCTGCTTCGAACAGGCCTGCTTGTATGTTGAAGTGTGACCAGTCTAGTCCGAAGTCTTTCAGTGCGCCTGCGGTGCTTGAGCCGAATTGGGCCGGTTCTGGGTAAAGTGCTTCTCTGCCTCTGAAGGCTGATAGGCTTATTTCGCACAGGAATGGGCAGTCACGGATGCAGATGGGGCACATTCCGCTTGTTGGGCTCGTGTCTTTGACTCGCGTTTGGGTTCCGGTTGTTGATTTTCCGTTCAAATAGGAACTGTTTTTGTGTACACGTTCTGTCATTCTTCTTTCTCCTCCAATCCAAGATTTTTGACGAGGATGAGTGAATTAAGATAGCATTTAAGCATTACTTCAGCTTGGCTGGAAAATGTACATTCGTGAACATCGGATCTTTAGCCGGGTTCTTAAGGGATCTTTATCTTTAGTCCATCAGCAGAGTATTCGCGACGGCGATAAGTTTCCGGATTATACCGCGCGCCGCCTTTCTTGACCTCAATATACTGGTTTACGCCTTCTTTTGACAGTTCAATAACTACTTGTGTCATGTGTTCAATAATGGCACAGAATTCCTTAGGGTGGGCATTCTTGGCAATTGTCCAGTAGGCCAATGTCTGATAAGCGTATAACGCTGGGCAGACGTGACCAAAGAAAGCCTTTACCGCTTCACGTCCCCACATGTGCTCCATCAAAGACAAGCTGTTGAAAACAAGCCTTGTTCCCGGCGTTACGAATTCTCTTTCAATTCTTCCGAAAAACCTGTGGAATTGCTCGGGATCTTTCGAGCTCGGGGCTTTCTTAATCCATGAGGGTGCCTTGTCGTAGAAGTCGCTGAAAATCAGTTCACCCTGACCCGATGATTCAGAAAAGCAATCTAGTACAAGGAACTTGCTTTCCCATGCCCTTGGGAAGGTTTCTATCAATGGCTCAAGGTGCAACATCACGGCTTGGGGAGGATATATAAAATCAAAATATATCACCTGGTTTCCATCTTCAATGCCTTGTCTCATGAAATTGCAGAGAAACTCCAAGGCGAATGTCCCAGACTCCACTTCCCACAGAACATTTTCGCCCAGGAGGAGACCTCCATCTAAAAGCTGGTCTAGTGTTTCTATTCCCGTAGAAAGAACATTATCTTTGTTCTTCTCCATGCTAAACCCTCACCCTTTGATTTGTCGTCGTTGATAAAAACGTTTGGTTTGTGTCAAAGGTGTTCAGTCATGTACATTATGTACATAACGTTTCTATATTTGAACATGACACTACCTATCTTCTAAGAAGATGGAGATGGAAATGAATGCTAAACTCAGTAGAGCTTTCCGGACGAGAACTTGGAATGATAAAACTGATGGCTGACTTCTTCGCAGAGAAACCTGAACTGACCGCGAAAATCGAAAGCTACACGACAGCCCACTACGCACTGACAACTACATACTCAGAAAACTTCGGAATTCCAGAAGCAGACGCGGGAAAAGTGTTCGAAGAGCTTGAGAGAAAGATCAACGAATCAGAATATGTCCATGTGGAAGCTCCTCCTCCACTTAAGAAATGGCGCGGTTTGACAAAGGAAGAGATCAACATGCTGCGCGTCATCATCGACTACTTCTCACCGAATCCGAAAATGGCGGCTGCGGGATCATTCACGTCAAAGAGACCAGAAGCTATTATCCAGGCCTACTTGTGGTTCTACGGTAGCTCAGTCGGCAACGGTGAAGCAGCAAGGGAAAACTTCCAAAACCTCATGGAAAAATGCCAGACAGCAGTTTCAATGAAAATGGAAACATTAGCCCCAGTTGTAGCAACCCCGAACCCTTACGAAGCAGTGCTCAGATTGCTAGATACCGCCGCAGAAAAGCTGAATCTAGACCTCGGCGTACATGAAATGCTTAAACGTCCTATGAGAACAATCATAGTCAATATTCCCCTGGTTATGGATGACGGTAGCATGCAAGTGTTCACTGGTTACCGCGTACAGTACAATGATGCGTTGGGTCCGACAAAAGGTGGCATAAGATATCACCCTGAATTAACGTTGGATGAAGTGATCGCACTATCGGCGTGGATGACTTGGAAGACCGCTGTAACAGGCCTGCCCTTGGGCGGAGGTAAGGGAGGAATCCGGTGCAACCCAAAAGAAATGTCTTCAGGGGAACTGGAGCGATTAACCAGAGGCTATGCACGGGCGTTCGCCAGATACATAGGACCTTATTCGGACGTCCCGGCACCGGACGTGTACACGGATGCGCAGACCATGGCATGGATAATGGATGAATACAGCGAAATGGTAGGACACAACGTATTCGGCGTAGTAACAGGAAAACCGATTCAAGTAGGCGGTTCACTAGGAAGGAACGAAGCAACATCGAGAGGCGTGATGTACACCGTTATCGAGGCTGCAAAACATCTAAAAAAGGAACTTGGGAACTCGACAGTGGCTGTTCAAGGCTACGGAAACGTTGGCTTTCACGCGGCCAGATTAATGCATGAGCTTGGTTGCAAGATCATAGCGGTTTCAGACTCGAAAGGTGGAATACACAACCCAAAGGGCTTGGATCCGATCGAAGTGATGGAACACAAGAACGCGACTGGTTCAGTCGTTGGCTATAAGGGAAGCGCAAGTGTGACAAATGAGGAACTGTTGGAACTGGAATGTGACATTCTTGTTCCTTCAGCTTTGGAAAACCAAATAACCAAGGCGAATGCCGGCAGAATCAAAGCGAAGATTGTGGCTGAGGGCGCAAACGGACCGACGACCCCTGAGGCAGATGAAATACTCTACAGGAATGGAGTGTTCGTGATTCCAGACATTTTGGCGAACTCTGGAGGCGTAATCGTTAGCTACTTCGAGCAAGTGCAGAACCAGACGAACTTCTACTGGACAGAAGATGAAGTTCGGACTAGGTTAGAACACACGATCGTTAGCGCATTCAAGGAGGTCTTGGCAGTGGCGCAGCAGTACAATGTGAACATGCGAGTTGCAGCCTACATGAACGCCGTGAAGCGAGTCTCGGAGGCAATGCTTGTACGCAAAAGAAAAACCTTTGCTCCTGTCGCTGAACCGCACAACGTAACCAGTAGCTAAGACCCCTACCTCTTTCTTCTTCTTTGTATGTACATAATCTGTGCTTTTTGAACACACGTTTAATAGAAACAAGTCTTAGGACATGAATAGGGAAAAAGATGTCCATTCACTTGCATACTACGATTACGAAGAAGACAGATGACTTGATTGAGCAATTGACGACGACTTATGGAACCAAGAACCGGGTTATTGAACGGGCGCTGGAGACTCTGCTTAGGGTTGAAAGAGTCGGTTCATGTGAAGATTGTGCAATAAAAGCAAAAATGAACGAGCAAGCAAACCTTAGAGAAGCCTTGGATTTGACGTCCGTTGGAAGGAAGACGATTGACAGTCTTCTGGAGGTTGCTATTGGAGACAAGACGATCCAGGATTTCTTCGTAGAGCAAAAGGTCGAAGCAAAGAATACTGTTGAGATACTGAAGGGCTCGGTAGCGTGGAAGATGCCTTCGAATTTCAAAGAGTTTATGATAATACTCAAAGAAATAGAAAGCCTAACTCGGCTGTTTGAAATCGCTTCATACAATGAGATAGACAGTACAGTTATTTTGAGACCGAACGCCTTCAAGCGAGTGCCGGAAATTGTGGCTCTTCAAGTAACAACGATCCTTGAAGGGCTGCAAGTCTCCTTTGACTTCCGAGTAATGGGAGACGACATTGCCGTCAAGATGATACGGCAAGACCTGTATCCGTTGAGAAAGAAGGAATTTGGCGGGCTTTTGGACGAGCAAGTTGAAAAGAGATTGTCAAGCGTGACTCCGGTTTTGTTTAGGAACACATTGATGCTAGTTGGACCAGCGTTCATGAACTGGGCAGAAAAGCATCTGGAAGAGCCTATAACAGATTTTGGTTCGCTTCTTGAAGACATCAGAATCGCCCTTGGCACAGCTGAACTTCCGAAAGAGCCTAGGGAATTCGTGAAAAGCTTGCTCTCCGCGTTCGTGAAAATGAACTGGTTTAAACAAGCCAAAATACTACGCGAAGTTGATGAAAAGACCCTAGACATTTCTTTCCAGTCAACAACGCCATCTGTTGCAAAGCTTTCAATTGTAATGCTTTCAGTTGTTCTAGCAACGCGAGGATGGAAACTGCTCAAGTTTTCCGCAGAACAGACATCGGCAAACATATCAATCCAATACGTGGGCTCAGAAGACCAAAGCCTTCTCGATCAGATAGTGGAAGTGAGTCTCTATCAAACAATAGGAAGACAATTTCTTGACGTTATCCCAGTTCCCCGCGAGCTCTTCAATTCATTTGCCTCCAAAGTTTATGAGTCTAACAAGGAAAAATTCGATGAAATATACCGTACCATGGGCGTCCGCGTCTCGAACGCAATACGTATGCTGGCAAGGAACGACCCGGAAAAAATAAGAAAACTGGCGCAGACATTCATCCTTAAGAACATGGGATCCACCCAACCAGATGCGGAAATTCGATTAGTTGACGATGAGCATTTTACAGTAATATTCAAGAAGATGGACACATTGATCATGAATAGTCAACGCACACTCATCGAGTCAATTTTCAAAGAACTCGGATATGAGATCTCAACAACTGTCTTCCAGAATCTCCTAAGCTTCAAACTCAAACCACTTGAAAGACCAGCCCTCGAACCACTACCACGGAAAAAGCTCATGCAGGCTTTGATAAATGAAATGTCAGCAAGCTCCTGTGACGAAGCCTTCGCGATAATCAAAGAACCCATAGACGAAATGTTTCCTGAGAACTACCCGTGGACTATCAGGGAAGTTGGCGACAGAATCATTGACATGTACCGAGAGCTTGACATTGAAGTTGAGATTGAATATTTCGAAGGCGGCTTCACTCTCAAGTACAAAACCTGTCCCTATTACAAGCTAGTCAAGACTCAACAGAAGACATGGCTCTGCAATGTGCGAAAGAAAACGTTGGAATATATCATCTCAAGGGTTGGTCACGGCAAAAAGGGCAGAATCAAAATAATAAAATCTCTCCTACAGAATGAGCACCCGTGCGAGTATGCAGTATTCCTCACAGGATTTTTGGAAAGAGACGAGAAAACATCCTGAGGAAAGCATTCTACCCCATGCAAACAACAACCTAGATTGTAGCATCAAATGGATTTCAAACTGACGCTCATGCGAGAAGGTTTCCAAGTCCGGCTTTCTTTCTCGTTCAAACTTAAATCCTTGACCCTTCCATATTTCGATAGCATTGGCTGGCAGGGATATGGACTCTCAGATAGAGGATTTGATGAATAAAGCGGTCAACCATGCGCTGCAGATTGGAGCCGTTTTTGCCGAGGTAAGGGGCGAGGATACCACAAGAGGAAACATAGAAGCAGTGGACAACGAAATCCGCACGGTTTCAGTTGTTCAGAACATCGGAATTGGTGTAAGGATTTTCCATGGCAAGGGGAACGGGTTTTCGTTCTCGAACATTCTCGATGAAGAAAACGTCTTCCGAGCAGTCGACTTGGCCATGAAAATCGCAAAAGCCTCGACAAAGAGAACACTTGTTAGCTTCAAGCTTGCTGCGGTTAAGATCGTTGAAGAGAAGAAAACCACTAACGTGAACAAGCACCCGCGTGAGGTTTCTATCGATGAAAAGAAAGACTTGTGCCTAAGACAATGTCAGACCGCTACGGCTGCGAACAAGCAAATCGCCAACGCTACAAGCATGTTCGGCGAATATCATGGAGCAATCTGTTACACAAACAGCGAAGGAACAAAGGTCTCATACGAGCCGTTACTGATCGGCTTAAGAATCGCATGCGTAGCCAAGAAGAGCAACGTGATAGTTGACGCCTTAAATGATCATGGTGGCAGTGTCGGGCTGGACGCCTTCGAGGATGCATCGCACACTCCTGAGAAGATTGCTGAAGATTCGGCCAAATGGGCTTTGGAGAAGCTGAAAGCTAAACCTGCACCGGCCGGAAAATTTGACGCTCTTATCGATCCAAAGCTTGCAGGCGTGCTTGCGCATGAATCCTTCGGGCATTTGTCAGAAGCAGACTTCGTAGTCATCGGAGACTCTCCGCTAACGGGCAAGATTGACCAGAAGCTTGGGACAGATATTGTAACAATAATTGATGAAGGCTTGCCAGAAGAAGGAGGCTACAAGATACACTTTGATGATGAAGGAGTCCCATGCGACCGCGTTGAAATTCTCAAGAACGGCGTGTTAACCCACTATCTGCACAGCCGAGTGACAGCGAAGGCGATGAACATGAAGCCTACAGGAAATGCGAGAAGCCAAGACTATTCCTTCGAACCGATCGTGAGGATGAGAAACACCTATTTTGATGCTGGCAAATGGAAGCCAGAAGAAGCCATAAGCGAACTCAAAAACGGCATATACGCAATAAACACGGCCGGCGGACAAGTTGATGATACAGGAACGTTTCTTTTCAAAGCCATAAGAGGATACCTCGTTGAGAATGGAGAACTCAAACATCCGCTACGAGACGTGGCATTAACAGGAAACATCCTTGAGCTTCTCAAGAACGTTGACGCCGTGTGCAACGACCTCAAAATCTTCAGCCAACCGTTCGGAGGGTGCGGAAAAATCGACCAAAGAGCCATGGTTGGATTCGGTGGACCGCATATCAGGGTGAAAGGAGTCTTGTTTGGAGGAACTGGTTAGAAATGGAAAACCTGCAAGAAGTGGGAAGAAAGGCCGTAGAACATGCCAAGAAGCTCGCAGCAGACGAGGCTGAGATCTACATTTGCATGGAGAAACAAACATCAGTCAAGTTTGTTGGAGGAATATTCGCTTCCAGAGGAGGCGCAGTCAAAGGAATCAAAGGTTCACTTGCAAGAATAGGTGAACGCTGGATCAAGAAAAAAGGGCTACCGATAATAAGCAGCGGAACCAAAGCAGGCGTCGGGATAAGGGCAGTTGTGAATAAAGCTGTTGGGTTTTCAAGCGTTTCAAGCATCGAGGAAAAGCGCGTCTTAGAAGCCGTTGAAGAAGCAGTCAACATTGCCAAGATCAGACCGCCTGATCCAAACTGGAAGACCTTGTCTGAATTCGATAGGCCTTCAGGACAAGGTGGGATCTTTGACGACAGAATCTCAAACATCGATGTTGAAGAGATGCTGGGCTTATGTGTGGATGGCTGCGTTTCCGGTGCGGATTTCGACAAGAGAATCACCAACGCTTTGTCCATGGTTTCGGCTTCAGCGGTTTCTTTTGGCGTGGTGAATACGAGAGATGTTGAAGCTTTTGACCGAGGGACTTTTTTCTCAGCGATCATGAGTTTCAAGGCAAAATCCGGAAGTGACGAAGTCTCGGCGGCTGACTTCGTCACTTCAAGATCCTTCATCAAGGACATGCATCCGATTGCGGTCAATGCTGCCAAGGCGGCAGTTGAATGCTTGGGGCGAAAGGCCTTGCCTGAAAAATATGTTGGTCCTGTCGTCTTTGAGAACATGAGCTGGTCTGAGCTTTTCTTAACGATCTTTACATACGGTATCTCTACCTTGAACGTTCAAGAGAATCGCTCAATTTACAAAGGGAAAACAGGACAGCAAGTTTCAAGCGAAAGCGTTTCGGTGGTTGACGATGGAACATTGCCTGAAGGCATAGGCACAGCCAAGATTGATGATGAAGGTGTGCCCAGGCAGAAGACGTCCGTGATTGAGAAGGGGGTTCTTGGCGGTTTTCTTAGCGACAATTACTCCGCCAAGCGTGAAAATGGCAAAAACACTGGGAACGCAAGTAGACAGAGAGCCTTTGGATCGGTTGCGTATGCTAACCAACCCATTATTAGTCCATCAAACCTGATACTAAAGTCTGGCAAAGGCGATCTTAACACATTGGCTCATGAATTGAAAGAGGGAATTCTGGTCAAGGGTTCGTTGGTGGGGTCTGGGCATTCAAACACCGTGACGGGAGATTTCTCCGTGACCGCCGGCACAGCTTTCAAGATAGAAAATGGCGCAGTAGCGTACCCGCTTAAACCCTGTACTGTCGCGGGCAACTTCTACGAATCCTTGAAAACGGTCTTGGCCATAGGTGGCGACTCAAAGAGCTTCGGAAACATTATCTGTCCATCAGTAATCGTCGACAAAGTCGTGGTGTCAACCTAGTTCTGCCGTTAAACATGATTTATTAATTGTTCCCTTCTATATGGCTATGGAGGAGGCATCATATTTGAGCTTTGAAATGTGGGCTGAGAAGTACCGCCCAAAGACCCTGGGCCACATCGTCAACCAGAAAGAGATAGTCGAACGTCTGAAGAGCTTCGTCAAGTCAAGAAATGTTCCACACTGTATTTTTGCAGGTCCCCCTGGAACGGGAAAGACTACCGCGGCTCTTTGTTTGACGAGAGGCCTCTACGGTGATGTCTACAGAGAGCACATCATGGAGCTGAATGCCAGTGATGAGAGAGGAATCGATGTTGTCAGAGACACCGTGAAGACTTTCGCTAGGATGAAGTCCATTGGCGAGATTCCGTTCAAGGTTATGATTTTGGACGAAGCGGACAACATGACTTCTGACGCACAACAAGCTTTGAGGAGAACCATGGAACGTTATACCGAAACGTGCCGCTTCATTCTATGCGCAAACTACAGCGGCAAGATAATTGAACCAATCCAGTCGAGATGCGCCCCCTTCCGCTTCTCATACTTGCCTAGGGAAGAACACGATCATTATCTGAAGGAGATCGCCGAGAAAGAAGGCATGAAACTGTCGAGTGAAGGCTTGGAAGCAATCTTCGAAGTGTGTAGCGGAGACCTGAGAAAGGCGATAAACACTCTCCAAGCATCAGCCTCACTAGACAAGCCCGTAGACGCTAAGGTCATCTATTCAATCACGGGAAAGGCAAGCCCAGCAGACGTTCGGAAAATGATCAAGATCGCCATGGACGGCGACTTCATAGAAGCACGAAAACAACTGCGGGACATGATCCAAAAATACGGTGTAGCTGGCAGCGACATAATCCGTCAAATTCACACAGAAATCTTTAGAGCAGAGATTCCAGAACCTTGGAAAATAAAACTGGCCGACATCGCAGGCGAGATCGACTTCAGGCTCGTTGAAGGTGCTGATGAAGAGGTTCAGCTCAGCGCCTTGCTGGCAAGACTCGTCGAAGCAGGAAGCGACCTAAAGCCCGCATGACGGGTGCACGATTTTGTACGCCGCTTGGACCGCAAAATACAAACCCATTTCGCTAGCAGAAGTTGTTGGAAACAAGGAAGCAATCCAAGCTCTTGCCAACTGGGTCAAGTCATGGGAAAGCGGCAATCCCAAGAAAAGGGCGGCTTTCCTTTATGGGCCTCCGGGCATCGGCAAAACTGTTTCTGTTGAAGCTTTGACCAAAGATCTCAAGATGGAGTTTGTCGAGAAAAACGCTAGCGACTATCGAACTGAGGAAGCGATTAACCATTTTGCCGGATTGGCCTCGCAATATGGGTCACTATTCGGTGGAAGAAGAATCATCCTATTGGACGAGCTGGATGGTTTGACTGGAACTTCTGACAGGGGTGGAGTCAAAGCCATAACGGATGTCGTGAAGACTGCCCGGTGCCCAATAATTCTGATCTCTAACAGCGCTTATGACACTCGCTTCCTGAATCTTCGTAATTACTGCCTAATGATAGAGTTCAAGAAACCATCGGCCAGCGACGTGATGAAGCACCTGAAACGCATATGTGATGGTGAGGGAATAGGCGCTGATGAAAACGCTCTCAAGTTCATTGCACAGCGTTCCGAGGGTGATGTGCGCTCCGCGGTGAACGACTTTCAAGCGTTGGCTCAAGGCAAGAAGAAACTGACCTACGAAGACGTTGCATGGCTAGGCTACCGCGACAGGCAGGATTCAATCTTTAATGTGGTCAGAATGGTTCTTTACGGCAAGACTTGCGCAAGCGCCAAGCAAGCCGTAAACGTGGCGGACGTTGACATCGACATGCTCTTCGAATGGATATACGAAAACGTGCCAGAACACTTGACCGACCCTCACGATTTGGCCAATGCAATGAATGCGCTTTCCTTGGCAGACGTTTACCGGGGGCGGATCAGAACAAGCCGAGACTGGAGCCTCACACGCTATGTGATCGATCATATGACCGCAGGCGTAGCTATGTCACGACAAAACACCAGAACTCACGGCTGGATACCGTTCAGGTTTCCTCAACGAATACAGATGCTTTCAAGATCCAAGGCGGACCGTGCAATGCGACTGAGCATAGGGCAAAAGATCAAACGGAAATCTCACATTTCTGCGTTCAGAGCATCAAGGGAGATCGTGCCATACCTGGGAATAGTCTTCAAGAATAGTGTGGGCATGGCTGTTGGGCTTGCAAAGTGGCTTGAATTGGAACCTGAAATGATTGCGTATCTTGCTGAGAGCGAAGACAAAGCAGAAGAAATAGTCAAGATGATGGGTTGATGCCTGCCGCTCTAGTGTATTTTGCTTCCTTCGGCTATGTCCTTTTCGGGTTGCAGGAGCACGACACTGCCTTTGTCGTCCTCAGCGGCAAAAATCATGCACTGTGATTCCACACCCATCATTTTGCGTCGCTGGAGGTTCAGTATGAAGGCGCATTTCTTGTCCACAAGGCTTTCGGGTTTGTAGTATTGCAGCAGTCCTGCAACTGCCTGTCTTTTCTCCGTTCCGAAATCCACAATCATTCTTATGAGGTTTCGTGAGCCCGGAATTTGGCTTGCTTCCGATATTCTTCCGATACGCAAATCCAGTTTCTGGAATTCCTCAAACGAGATTTCCATGATGTAATTCACCGTTCTCCATTCTGTAAGTGATCAAGTATAAGCCTTGTGCGTTTCTCTTTCGCGTTTGATCTTCTCATACGCCTTTGCCACTCCGTCTTCACCTTCGGCGGCCTTCGAAGCAGCAATTTCGAAGGCTTCCTTCGAAGTCAACGCAAACAATTCTTGACCAACTGCCTTCCTCGTAAGATATGCAGCTGCGTTCAAGACCTCACCGTTCAGTCTCGAATCTGCTAAATCAGCTAGATGGCAAATGAGGGCTTCAACGGTGTGCGGTCTGATTGGACCATACTCCCCGTGATGGGCGGCTACGACGTGGATCAACTCGAGTGGAAAATCCCTTCGAACGAGTTCTGCAATCGCGAGCGATAAGTGGTCAAGATGGTCAGCCAATCGAGATGAGCTGCACGTATTAGCTTTGCTGAAAGTGTAGGTGGTGGGTTTGTAAAGGTCATGTAGCAACACCCCAGCAATGACGATGTCTCGATTCACTTTTCCGCGGTAAATCTCCTCTACTGAGTCGCATAAAGCTAGTGCAAGGTTTGCTGTTGAAGCAACGTGTTCAATGTATCCGCCTGGATAGCAATGGTGGTGGGACAATCCAGCTTGTGCAATGTCAAGAGGAGGACCAGAGAATCTCTTTCCATTTATCTCAAACGAAGGGTTCTCAAGCAAGTCAACAACCTTCTCCCTAAGCCCCTCATCGCGTATTTTGCTCGACAATACTTTGAGTTTTGAATTGAGCATCTTGTCTTTCACTTAGCTGTTCTGGTTATGCTTCAACTGTTATTGAGTTTTTGCTTCTCCTCAGTCGTTATCCTATGCGCTTCCCAGATCGGCTTGGGAACACAACTGTCGGATATGCAACGTCTAACGATTTCGATGGCTTTCTCAAGTGAAACCCTGTGACCAACACCGACATAGATTGGTCTACTTCCACGCTTCGCCATGATCACCGCACCAATAACCTCATCGTCTTGCTTCAGAACGGAGAAATCCTTGCATTGTACCCTTTCAACTTCGCCGTACAATCTGCTCTTGGCAACGCCCACGGTTGGTTTGCCTATGACAAGACCCAGATGGCTTGCAAACCCGCAATGGTAGGGATGTGCATAACCTTGGCCGTCAACAAGCAGCACGTCAGGAGAAGAACGAAGCTTTCGTATGCTGTTCACTGCAGGTGGGACCTCTCTGAAAGAAAGCAGCGTCGGGATATAAGGAAAAAGCGTCTTTGAAATGGCGGTTTGTGATTCAATGAGCTCAAGCGGGTCATAATCTAAAACTGCTACTGCGCCGATTGACTTGTCTTTATAATAGGCGACGTCCACGCCAGCTATCAGGCGGATCTTCTTCGGCATCTTGTCTTTGAAGACGATTTTTCTGGCAAGTTTAAGTTGTGTGTTGTGAGCCTTTTCAACGGAGAATGTTTGCTTTGTTCTGAGCACGCTCATCTTGCTCTTCCAGTGAATCCTTTCGATTTATCATTTCATACCGGCTCGTTTCTCGAATCTTTTCAGGTGCTGCTCAAGCATGTTTCTGCGCGTCTCTTGGGTTATGTCTCCTCGGGTGATTTCAATGATTTTTCTGGCAACGTCGCATTTCCTTCTTAGACCTGAAACGAGCATGTATGTTTCATCCATAGCCATGAGCTCAACGTAAATCTCATCCATTATCCGTAGGCATTCCTCTCCCTTCTTAACGTCGCCTTCTCGCAAAGCGTCTAGTGCCAAGCGTCTATACTCGCCTATCACGTCAGCAAGTCCAAGCACGTAATCAACAGAAGGCACGCCTACCTCCTCGGGCGTTACGAATTTTCCTTCCTCAACCAAGTTAAGGAATATGTTGGCTTCTGCATACTCTTGGCGTGCTGCACTGAACATGCCTGTATATATTATCTCTGGGTAAGTTGTCGAAGCTTCATTGAGTTTTGTGATCAGTTCTTTCGCGGTATTGATCAATTTTCTGGCTTCTTTTTTCCTCTTTTGGTGAATCAGGAGTATCGATTGTTTGGAAAAGCTTGTGGCTCTTCTCATGTTGTTTTGAGCGTTCTCTCGCACTTTTTCCTTTTCTTTCAGTTCTTTCCTTATCTCTTTCAGAATTGTTCCTAGTTCTAGCATAATCAACACCTGCTCATCTTCGGGTTAATGTTCTGAATAAGCATTTCACTGTTTATCTAAAAATGGAGATATTGAGGTTGTTTTGCTTCGTTTTTTGGAACGTTTGCCAGTTACTTATCTTCTTCTTCTGTTGCCGGGGGTTCATTCCATTGTTCGATGAATAGCTTGTGGTCGCCGAGTTTGAAGTTGACGTTCACGAATATTGAGTCAGAGCCTTTGAATGGAAACATGCTGTCTTCCGCAAGGTCTTTTGGTAGGTAAATCAAGTACTTGCCGTCTTTTCGTCTGAACAACCGTCCTCTTCCTTCATTCACCATTTTTCCAACACACCTCGATTCAATCTTTGGTTTAAGATCCAGGTAAATATGTGAACAACTATATAACGTTTATCTTATTTGATTCACTCAGGAACTGATAGTTGCTCACATGCAGAATCGGAATCTGAATCGATTGCAAGATATTCTAACGGTTGTCAAATCTCATGGCTTTGTCCAGTTTGCTCAGCAAGACAACTCGACTTTCCTCCGACTCATCAACAAAGTTGTAGCTGATCTCTTTCGCCAGACTTGACGCGAACTCTCGTATCTCCTTATGATTCGGCATGTTCTCAAAACCCAAACGAAGCCTGGAAAACCCGACATGCATGTAAGCCTTAGGCTCTACGTAAGTTGGCCTAGCTCTTTCGATCATTCTAGCGTACCCTTCAGCATTCCTCATGTTGACGTTGCGTGCTAACGTTATCCGGATCACCGTTGGACACTTGAAGCTCGGCAAGAGATCCAAAGTTTCGTTGAGTTTCTTCCAAGCGTTCAGTGTTTGTGGGCGGCAGACACGATTGAATGTTTCTTCGTCTGGGGCGCACACAGAGATGTAGAGCTGAGTAGGTTCTTCTTCAAGTTTTGACAGGACTGAGGGCATGGTTCCGTTTGTGACGAGAAATGTTGTGAAGCCTTCCTTGTGAAAGGTACGAATCAACTCTCCTATGGGAGCATAAAGCGTTGGCTCTCCGGTTAGACTTATGGCCACGTGCTTTGGAGTCAACGCTTCTCTGAATTTCTGTCTGTCAGTTCTCGGATTGCCCTTATACCCAGACAAGATTCTGAGCTGTGCCTCAATGCTTCCTTTTACAATCTCTTCAGGCGGATCGCTTGTTGGGAGTTTTGTCTCATCCCACTTGATTTGAAGGTCACTGTTCTGGGCTCTCCAACAGAAAAGGCATTGTTGCGTACAGTAGTATAGGGACGGTGTCATTTGTATGCACTGGTGCGTTTTTATTCCGTAGAACTTCTGTTTGTAGCATGGTCTGTCGTGAATCAGAGTCTCATAGAACCATCTGCACCTTTTGACCGCTGAATGGTTGCCAATAAGATGATACTTCTGCTTTTTCAAGGACTCAACAAGCAAAGGAGGAACCGAAGTCTCCAAACACTAGTCACTTTCCCAAATCATGCATGGCTGTTCGAAGATAAGAAAAGGGTGGGATAAAAACTAGTTCATCACTTAAAACAGTATTCAGTCTCTTTGAACTCGGCCGAAAGCCTAGCAACTTCCCTCTTGATCGTTTCCGGGTTTTCTTTGTCAATAATTGTTCTCTTGATCAGCTCGGCTATCCTCAGCATTTCCTGTTCCTTCATTCCTCGTCTCGTAACCTCACACGTTCCAAGCCTCACAACACAATCGACAATGATGTTGGCTCGCTGAAGTTTCTCTGCAACAGTTCTGCCCTGAGTCGGGTCTCCGTAATTCATGATCACCTGATGCGATTGTGTGAAGCCCAAATGCTCACAGATCACCGGAAGGCCATAACCATGCAAAGCTCTTGCTAAGGCTCTAGAATTAAGGATCACTTGTGTCGCGTAAGCTTTGCCGAACTCCTTGATTTCAGCAAGGGCTAAAGCCATTGCTGCTATACGGTTCCAATGAGCATTGTCGACGAAGGCAGGATAAATCTTCTCCTTCAACAATTCGCCATGTTCCTTGTTTGCTAAGATTATGCCGCCTTGGGGTCCGAAGAAACTTTTGTGCGTCGAACCGAAAAGAATGCTTGCGCCTTCTTTCAGAGGATCCTGAAACTGACCTCCGGCAATCAGGCCCATGACGTGGGAGCCGTCAAATCCAATAGTGGCGTCATTTTCATTAGCCACTTCGGCCAGTTCCTTGACTGGATGCGGAAAAGTGATCAAGCTGCCTCCAAAAACTACCATTTTGGGCTTGACGCGCTTTATGGTTTTCTTGGATTCTTCAACCTTTATGTTCCAGCCTTCTTTCGAAAAAGGAAAGGCTACTGTTTTCAGGTGAAGAAGACCAGCTAGGCCTTCATTCCACATTCCTGGATATCCGCCACTATCCGGAGAAGCGCACAGAAGCATGTCGCCTGGTTTCGTAAGGTTAGCTAAGACGATGAGATCAGCAATGTGCCCGGAAAGAGGCCGCAAATCTGCAGTATCGGCTTTGAACACTTTTCTGGCCAGTTCTTCACCGTGTTGTTCGATTTCATCAGTGAAACGTGTGCCCATGTAGAAGCGGTCTCTTGAAGTGTACCGGTGTGCGAGCTCGGAAGAAAGGAGGCTTCGAACAGCCGGGCTCATGACGTTTTCCGAGGGGATGAGGTTTAAACATTGTTTCCCACGCCACTCCTCATGGCTCTTGACTAAGTCCAAAATCTCGTTGATCATATCCAGCCCTTTCCAGTCAGACAATGTTACTTCCTAATTTAAGGATTCTTTGCCAGAACCTTTCAACCAGACATTTTCGCTAGTCAATTCCCTCAAACTTCGATGCGGGAGCACCGCAGACAGGGCATCGTTCAGGCGGTTCCCGTTCGCTGACGTAACCACAGACTGAACATACGTAGTGTTCAGTGGACCGTTGCGCAATCAAGTGGTCAAGCGCCTTCTTGTAGAGACCACCATGGAAACCTTCGACATCACGGACTTGGGAGAAAACTGTGGAAGCGCCTTCTTCGCCATCTTCTTCGGCCTCCCGCAGCATCTTCAGATAGTGGATGCCATTGACCGCGTTCTCTGACTGGAACGCTCTTTCAAGGTTGGACTGCGTGTCGGCAACAGACTCAAGCATGGCGAAATGCCGTCGCGAATGAACACCTTCTGCAGCGGCGACAGCTCTGAAAAGGTGAGCAACCTGTGGTAGTTCCTCCTCTTCCGCTTTCTTGGCAAACATTAATAGCCGCTGATGAGCCTTGGCTTCTTCAACAAATGCAGTGTGAACATTCCCGGCAGTTCTTTCTTTCATACGCATCACACGAACTACTCTTTCCTGCTGAGACAGGCTGTATGAATAACCATTGCGCTCATAAATAAGTAGCGAACAAGATTAGCATATGATCCCCCACAGCCCAAAACACATTTGCTGCGTGAATTGCGCAGGGATTTCAAGGAACCACCAGTGTAAGATGGAGATGGGAAATAAAAGGTAAAGTTTAAAATGCTCTCTCTAGTAGTAGATGTTCACATCATATTGAAAATCTGAACTCGGCAAATGGAGAGGGAATCCAGATTGAGTAAATACAAGTTCATGACCGTTTTCATGATCATACTAGCCTTAACGTTCACTCCCGCGTTGTTTCTTCCTGATCTGAAAGCGATAGATGTGAAAATGATCACTATATTCCCTTCAGACCACACCGTGCACGTCGGCGAAAAAGTCCGCATAATCGGAACAATAAACACCACAAACGGAGTGTATCGAATCTGGCTCCAAGGTAACCTAGGCAATCTTTCGATCAACCGCATGGTCAATGAAACCACCGCCGTCGGAAACTACATGAACGTCACGTTTGTTGTTCCTCCTCTACCCAGATTCAACTACACCACAGTAATACAGGACGTTGGAGCAAACCTCAACGCAACCACATGGGTCTTGATAGACTATGCCTATTACGTTGAGGCAAAGGTGCCTACACTACCTAGACAGATGCAAGAGGGTGATACGGTTGACATTTGGGTGAACGTGACAGCTGGAGATCCAAACAGAATGTATTGGACGAACGTTACAGTGAAGACTCCAAAGAACCAGACTTACTCGACTCTGGCAAAGCTCACAAACACAACAGACAATGGCATGGGTTACAACATTACTTCAATAAAATACCCCACCAGCTTTCTGGGGCTAGCGCACACAAACTACACTGGCACTTATGCAGTTTCTTTCAGCTTTTACAACGAGACATCCAACAAAACATCGACAGCAGTTCTGGCCACAGATGCATTCGATGTAGGGTTGACAAACTTCACGGAATACCATCGATTCCAGAATGTCGGGATAAAGGCAGAAGGTTACAAACCCAGCGAAAACGTTACTGTGAAGATACTTTTCGGGGCAGATTCCATGCGAAAAGAAAATGTGACTGCCGATCTTGGCGGAGTAGTGAGTGCGAACTGGTCTGTTCCTTCAAATGCTTCCATAGGAACTTACACAGTTAACATCAATTCCACCTCATCATCTCCAACGAAAAAGATCCCCTTGGACACGCAGAATTTCCGAGTGCCTGGTTTTGACGTGAACATCACTGTGAGAAATCTTGCTGAGGAACCTGTGCCGAACTTGGCTGTTGAAGTCAGGGAGGGCGACAAATCGATAAGGAACACCACAAGCAGTTCGAGCGGTTTTGTGCCTTTGAAACTTGAAATAGGCAACTACACATTCAAGGCGTCTTTCAGAAACAAGAATGTAGGCCAACGCGACGTAACTATCACCAACAAGACATCAGAATATCTTACCTGCAACCTAACCAACTTGAAGGTCCAAGTTGTGGCCGTCGCTGGTGGAATTGAGATAGGCGTTCCTGAGGTCAAGATATATCTGACACCAGAAAATCAAACATTAATAACGGACATCAACGGAACAGCAACGGTTCATTCCCTGCTGCCGAACGCTACAAGACCATACGTTTTGAACGCTTCACGGTACAACATGCCCTTCAGAAATGTGACCACGATCCCAACGTTGCTTGTCAATGGAACCGCTACGGCTTGGTTCAACAAAACCATAATTTGCCCGACTCTTACTTTGCAAGTGAATACAATCAACGCAAACAAACAGCCGATTGTTCAGGCTAAGGTTAAGGTTCGAGAACTGATTGGGGGTCTCTTCAACGAGAGTTGGACTGATTCTGCTGGAAAGGTCGTCTTTGGCTTCATTTTCGGAAAGTATATCATAGGGGTCTACGATGCGGACGGCATAAAACTGAACGAGACATCAGTGGATCTATTCCAAAACCAAAACGTGTCAATTCCTTGCGTTCTTTCCGGATTAGCCGTATCTGTCAAAATCGTTGACTATTTCGGGCAGCCAATGCCAAATGCTAATGTAACATTGCAGCGAGAAGACATAGCCAGCCGTTCAGCCGTGACGCAATCTGATGGTACGGTAACGTTCAGCACTATTACAGGCGGCGACCTGCAGGTAACTATTTACTTGCTTGATCAGACACAGCCATGCGTAGAAAGAGGGTTCTTTGTCGACAGATCAACCACTGTCAGCATCAAGATAGAGAAGTATGTGTTGTTGGCTGGGATGCTGGTTGAGACAAGTCAGCTAGCTACGGTGTTGATAATTGTGCTAACGTTGCTTCTTGTTCTTGCCTTAGAAATCTATAGAAGAAGACGCGCTAAACCGAAGGAAGCCGAAAACTAGACTTGGAATAAAGAGTCTAATGGATAAAAGCTTATATCAGCTTTCATGAAAGCTATTTCTTAGAGAACTAATGTAGCTGAAGTTTTGTGAACAGAAGAGTCCAAGGATGTGAAATGCTTTGGCTGAAGTGAAAACTTGTTCTCCCACATGTCAATCCTTCAAATGCGCCAAAAACGCCACCATTTACCGCCGAGACGGAACATGGTGCCGATGGACCGAAGAGATGTGCAACGTGCCAGACTGCACCTATGCCATGTGCGTGAAAAGACGCTTGCTCCCGCGAGGAATCTGTGGGGAAACGATAAAGAGAAAAACTGTTGAGAAACCGCTTGAAGAAATCCTCGACACACCCGTAAAACTTCATGGAAAAGCGTTGCGAAAACTGGGTGAGAAAGAAATCTTCTAACAAAACCATTGATTATTCTACAAGACAATACGAACTGGCTTCGCACAAATCAAGCAGATAACCCTTTTCTTTTCTCTTCTATTTTGCAGGTATACGTTTAACAACTGGCGGCTTCACTTTCTTCAGAATCCTGTAGCCGCAAATAATGCATTTGATCTCCCCACCGCGGAGATCCAGTTCCTCGGCAGGAACTTTCGCCCCGCATCTCACACATTCGTAAACTATCCCGGATGACGCTTTCTCCACAGCATTTTCCTCTTCCTACAAAGGAAAGCCATTCTCCTTTTAAACATTTCCAGACGTAGTTGTATAAAGAAAACGGATGAATAGGCTTGAAGAAACGGTTGCGGGAACTCCTTTCAGAAATTCTGCCTCCTGAAGATCTAGTATACGTGTATGGTTCATACGACATTATTGGAGACATAGCGATAATTCGCTTGCCCGAAGAAGCCAGAAGACACTGTGCCGCCATCGCAGAAGCTGTCATGAATATTCACAAGAACGTCAAGACGGTGCTGGCGCAGGCAGGTGCGGTTCAAGGGGATTTTCGGCTAAGAACGCTGGCGCATGTTGCTGGCGAAAACCGGACAAATACTGTTCACAGGGAATCTGGTTGCGCGTTCTCTGTTGACATCGAGAAGTGCTATTTCTCTCCTCGACTTCACAATGAAAGAATGCGGATCGCGAAGCAAGTGAGAGGCGAAGAAGTGGTCGTTAACATGTTCGCCGGCGTAGGTTGTTTCTCCATTCTGATCGCCAAACATTCAGACGTTGCGAAGGTGTATTCAATGGACATCAATCCAGTGGCATTTCAATACATGAGCGAAAATATCAGAGTGAATAGAGCGTACGGAAGAGTGATCCCGATCCTTCTAGATGCAAAGGAAGTCATTGAGAAGAAACTGCACCACATGGCAGACCGGGTTCTAATGCCTTTGCCTGAAAAAGCCTTGGAATACTTGCCCTATGCATTGCTAGCCTTGAAAGAGCATGGAGGAATGATACACTATTATGATTTCGAGCATGCGATGAAAAACGAGAATCCTGTCCAGAAAGTCACTCGCAAGGTAGTTGCGAAGCTTGAGAGTTTCGACATTGGTTTTGAAATCGTTCTAGGTCGTATTGTTAGGTCGACAGGTCCGAACTGGTATCAAGTAGCCTTGGATATTATGCTAGGTCCGCAGTAGTCAAGTGCTCGAGAGAGAGACAGCCAAAGCCAGATGTGACATTGCTCAGGGTCTTCACAGTCACTTGCCAGCCATGGATCTGAAGAGAGAACGCGCATAAAGAGGATTCGACAATGAAAAGCGATTGGGATCCTATTTGTGAAAACGTTTTATACTCCAAGTTTCAAAGACAAGAACACATCTTGGGGGAATAAGAAATAAAGAAGAAGCTGATGGAAATACTCGCCTGCCCGATTGACAAGCACCACCCGCTTGAACTGCACATTTTCGAGGAAAAAGATGAGATAGTCGAAGGCTTAATCGTTTGTCCGAAATGCCTGCGGTGGTATCCAATTCGCGATGAGATTCCGGAAATGCTGCCTGACGAGCTGCGGAAAGAAGACGAGGATTTGCCTTTCTTGAAGAAGTGGAAAGGAAAGGTGCCAGAAAAGATCGTGTCAGAAGGGAAACCGTTCAATCCGAAAAGCAAGAAATAAAGAGTTTCTTTCACTTCAGTTTTATTGCCTTTGCAGTTGCTGATGACTTCAATGCAGCTTCTGCGATCGTGAGTGCCTTTAGGCCGTCAATTCCGGTTATTAACGGCTTTTCTTTCTTTGAAACGCATCTTGCGAAGTGCTGAAGCTCAAGCTTCAGTGGCTCTTGCATTGGGTATCTAGGTTGCACGGACTCTTTTGCACTTTCAATCGTCAATTCCTGTGTGATGTAATCAAGCTTCATTATGGCCGTGCTTCCGGTGGCTACTAGTGTCCGCGTTTTGTATGGCGTCAGCCAGTTCGATTCGATGAACGCGTTTTTTCCACCTTCGAAGGTGAGCATTATCTGGGCGTAATCCTCAAACTTTCTATGCATCATGCTTCCTGTCTTTGCGTAGACGGCAATAGGCTCCTCGTTGAAGAGGTATCCCATTATGTCAATATCGTGGATTGCCGTATCCTTGACTACACCTACGTCGCCTATTCTTTCAGGCCACTGGGAAACTCGTTTCGCGGTAGCACACACGAGTTCGCCGATGGTTTTGTCCTTCACGGCCTTCTTCATGTGCTGGATTCCTGGAATGAATCGCATTAGAAAGCCTACAGTGAGGTGTAAACCTTCTTTTTCAGCCGTTTCAAGAAGCGTTCTTGCTTGTTTAACGTTCGCCGCCATGGGTTTTTCAACAAGCACATGTTTTCCGGCTTTCAAGGCTTTCAGGGCTACTTTTGCAAGGCTCGTTGACCATGTGCATATGCTTACGGCTTCAATGTCTTTGTTTCTCAGCATTATGCCAGTGTTCGAATAAGCTCTGACACCGAACTGTTGCGCCGTGGATTTGGCTCTTTCAGCACTCATGTCAGAGACTGCCAGAAGCTCTGTCTCCTCCAGATCTTTGAATATTCTGGCATGGTTTCTTCCCCAGAAGCCCGTTCCTACAACTGCTACGCCTAGCTTCTTCATTTTTCCATTACTCCTCTTCCCAGTCCACGATATGCGAAACCTTCCTTTTCAATTTTGTCCGGTTCCAAGATTCTTTCAATGTCAACGATTGCTGCGGGCATCTTCATCAAAGCTTTGAGCTTCTTCAAGTTCATGCGTTCGAATTGGTCGTGTCCAGTTAGTATCAGTATGCAGTCTGCTCCTTCTAGAGCCTCTGTGAGGTTCTTCTTGAAGCCTTTTTGTATGTCGGGTAGTTCATCGCCTGAGAAGTAGGGGTCGTAGAGGCTGATCTTGGCGCCTTTGGATTCCAACATCTTGACGAGTTCGTTTATCATTTCTTTCGCAGAGTCTCTTATGTTTGGCGTCTGTGAAACTCCAAGCAAGGTAACCCTAGCTCTTCTAAGCGTCTTCCCGCATCTTCTTAGCGCTTCCTTAACCAGATTGACCGTATGGCCAACGATTTCTTCATTCAGTTGCAACGCGATTGCCGGAAAGCGAAGCTTTGCATTCAGGTTTTCAGCATCCTCGAGCAAAAGATGTGAAGCTTTCTGTCCCTCTTCATTTGAGAGTTTTGCCAACGAAATCTTGTTTGATTCGGCAGAATTCATGAGTTTGATGACCTCGGAATGGTCTATTCCTGCTCTTTCGCAGAAAAAGGCAAACTCGGTTAAAAGAGCATTGTTGACGTTTTGCTGAATATCGCCGAGAAGAATAGCCGCCTCAGCAGTCTTTAGATTCTCTGCTCTTCTGACGCGATTCCTGACTACAGTCTCCAGAAGAGTTGAAGCTGCATTTAGGCTGTCTTTGTCGGCGGCCGCAACAACACGTTCCTGCTTCGCTAGTGCTCCCAATGTCTGTTCATACGAAAAACTCAGTGGACTATAAGCCAGGCCAATGTCTGTTCCAACCTTAAATCCTGAAGTGTTTTCGAGCAATTCCTTGATTAGGCTTTCAGTGATATTCATTCCAGTGACTTCGGTGATGATGACAAGGGAACCTCGGTGGAGACTTTGGCCTACTTTCTTGCAGGCGCTTTCGATGGCCGAATAGTCGGGTTTTCTCTTGTCATCAATCTTAACTGGCGTCGTTACGATGATGATGTCGCTTCGAGAGATGGCAGTTTTCAGGTCGCTTGTGGCAGCCACCTGTCCAGTTTTCACATGGTTTCTCAGTTTGGTCTCTGTTTCAGCTTCTAGGAATGGTATTCTCCCTCTTGTAACACGGTTTACTGTGGTTTGGTCTGGGTCTGTGCATGTTACCTTGTACCCTGCTTCTGCAAAGAAGTAGGCGTGGAAAACACCGCCCTTCCCGCATCCTATAATGCTGACTGCATATTTTCCGCGTTTTTCAGCGGTGTCTATCTCTTCCGGTTTGAGTTGTAACATTGATAAAGACACATGTCCACCTTCCACCGTTTTCGTTTGAAGAAATTGCCTAACTCTTTAAGTTATCAAGCATTCTCTCAAGTTTCGAACTGTATTCTTTCACTAGGTTCGATGCTTTTTGGGCGGTTTTGGCTTCCGCGTACAGTCTGTAGATTGGTTCTGTTCCGCTCGGTCGTATGAGAATTGCGCTTTTGTCTTTGAACCATATTTTGACGCCGTCAATGGTGCTCACGTTCAGACTTTTTGTTTGTTTTGTCAACTGCTCCAGAACCTTTTCCTTGCACGCCTCTGAGCATTCCACCTTGTCCTTCTCAATGTAGTACTTCGGCAAGGCAGCAACGAGCTTGGAAAGCTTCTGGCCAGTCTCAGCCATAATTTGCAGAATCAAGGCTGCCGCCATTGCGCCATCTCTCACCGCTAGATGTGGACCGTAGAAGATACCACCGTTCTCTTCTCCACCGAGCTTTGCTTTTAGCTTCTTCATGGTCTGAGAAACAGTAACGCTTCCAACCTTTGTCCAAATAAGCTCACCACCATAAGCTTCAGCGACGTCCTTGATTAGGGTCGAAGAGCTTACCGGCGTGACGATCTTTTCGCCTTTGTTTTTCTGCAAAAAGCTTTTTTCGACTAGTGCGAAGGTTTTGTCTCCCCAGTAGATCTCTCCTTTTTCGTCGACAAAGACTGAGCGGTCAGCGTCGCCGTCGTAGGCCACGCCTATATCTGCATCTACTGCTTTCACGACAAGGGCCAATTCCTTGAGGTTTTCCGGTCTAGGTTCAGGGAGTCTTCCGGGGAATGTTCCGTCAATGTTCGCGTTTATGGTGGTGACTTTGCATCCGAGTTCGCGGAGCAGACGTGGTGCTGTTAGACTGCCTACGCTGTTTGCTCCGTCAACGACTACGTGGTAGTGTTTTTTCGCTATCAGGGCAATGTCTACGTGGTGTTTTATGGCTTCTATGTATTCGTCAATTGCTCCGTGAAGCTCGCGTGTCGTTCCGATCTTGTCCCATTCCGAGTAACATATCTTTTCATCGAAAAATATGCTTTCGATCTTGATTTCTTGTTCATGTGAGATTTCTATGCCGTCGTTCCACACAACTTTTATGCCGTTATATTCTGGCGGGTTGTGTGAAGCCGTTATTATTACCGCCCCATCTGTCTTATGGTTCCTTACGGCGTACTGTAATGCTGGTGTAGGCGCCAATCCGACAAGAAGCGCATTGCACCCTGTAGCGTTCAGGCCAGAGATGACAGCTTTTGCAAGCATGGGACCGCTTGTTCTGGCATCGTAACCAACTATTAAGATCCCACGTTCGAAGAAGGTTCCTATTGCGCATCCTATCTTAATCGCCATTTCCGTGGTCAGTTCTTTGTTAACGACTCCGCGGATGCCGTTCGTTCCGAACAGACGTTTTGAGCTTATCATGATGCGTTCACCTCTTCTCAGACAATGTTTTTGGAGGTTAATACGCTTTCAGAAATCTCCTTGGCTGGGCAGACCCAGACCCGTTCCGCAAGGGAGGCATTGTCTCTTATTCTGACGTGATCGCCTAGTATGCAGCCTTTGCCGATTTTGACGTTTTTGCCGATGAATACTCCTTCGCCTATTATGGCACCGTTTATTGTTGCGGAATCGGATATTTCTGTTTCGCGAAGGATTACAGAATCCTGAATCTTAACATTCTTCCCAACATCCACGTTTCTGCCCAAAACTGCATAAGGTCCTATCACAGATTTCTCGCCTATCGACACTTGTTTGTCGAAAGCTACGGGGTTCCTGATTTCAGTTCCTCTTCTGACTTGCGTTTCTTGTTGAAAACCAATGGAGTCTAGCAGCATCCTATTTGTCTTCAGGTAGTCTTCTGGTTTGCCTATGTCCATCCACATGTCACTGTAGACGTATCCGTAGAGTTTTCCTTGTTCGGCAAGTTTGGTGAAGATTTCGCGTTCTATGGAAACTTGGCGTCCTTTAGGGATGCGATCAAAGATTTTCGGGCTTAGAACGTAGACGCCTGCGTTTATGAGGTTGGTTGGCGCGGTTCCTTTTCGTGGTTTCTCGATGAACTTTTTTATACAGTTGTCTTTTGCTAGTTCTGCCACTCCGTATCTGCTTGGATCTTCAACCTCGTGAAGAGCTATCGTTGCCATTGCATCTTTCTTTTCATGCATCTTCAGAAGCTCTCTGTAGTTCACATCCGCAAAGATGTCCCCGTTCAAAACTAGGAAAGGAGCATCATGTCCGATAAGCTTTTCAGCTTTCCTTATTGGACCTCCAGATCCCAACGGTTTTCTTAGAGGGTCGCGCGAGTAGGCAACGTGTACTCCATGCCTCGGGATTCGGTGCTGTTTTATTGCGACTTCGACTTGGTAGTTGACTGCCATTACGACTTGCGTGATGTTGTTTTTTGCGAGTCTTTCGAAGGTCCATTGCAACAGAGGTTTGTTGATTATCGGGAACAGGATTTTTGGTCTCGTGCAGCTTAATGGTCTTAGCCTTGTGCCGAAGCCTCCTGCAAGAATGACTGCCTTCAGATTCTCTCCCATCGCAGACCGCAAGCTTATAATCAATTAGTTTGCCATAAAACGGTTTCTGGAAAAAGAGAGTGATCGTTCTTTGAAGGTTTTGCTTCACGAAATGAGTTGGATAGAAGCCAAAGAATACTTCCTGAAGAATGATATTGCGATTCTCCCAGTGGGTTCAAATGAACAACATGGACCACATAACCCGCTAGGAACGGACCATTTGATTGCCAAGGCCATAGCTAAAGAAACAGCCAAACGCACAGGAGTCGTGTGCCTGCAAGCAGTTCCCTTCGGCGTGAGTTCTCACCACAAGCAACTCTGGGGAACCATCTACGTCTCACCTAGGGCATTCAAGAAGTACGTGAAGGAAACATGCCTAGCACTCAAGTATTATGGTGTTAGAAAAATCGTGATAGTCAATGGGCATGGAGGCAATCTGGCTTCTCTTTCCGAACTGGCAAGGGAGATGCGAGAAGAAGGAGTTTTCGTGTCTGTCTTTCAATGGTGGCCTGCCGCAGCGAAGCTTTTGCCTGATCTTTTTGACCTAGAAGAACGGAAGCACGCTTCTGCAGAGGAGACCTCAGTCAACTTGGCTTTACATCCTGACATTGTGGACATGTCCAAGGCTGCAGATGAGAAATCGCGCGAGCACTCAATGCAAGCGGGAGGTGTAACGCTTCCTTTGGACACGGTTGATTTCTCGAGAACTGGCGTTTGGGGCAAGTCGACAACGGCTTCAGCGGAAAAAGGCAGGAAAGACCTAGAAGTGGTCATCACTGAGCTTGTTAGACACACTAAACTGCTGAAGAAGGCGAAGATTGAGGATTTGGTGGAAAAGCCAAAGGTTTAGAGCCTGAAACTCGGATATTCAGGTTTGTTCTTTGATCTCTAAGTGTAGAGGTATCTTTGCACTTCCCACGCTGTTACCTCGTTTCCATTCTTCGGCATGTGCTTCTCGTATTCTCTCCATTCTTGGAGCTTGAGTTCCATGTATTTTCCAGCGTTCTCCTTACCCATAGCCTCTATGCAAATGCCATCTGTCTTCCATTCCTCAAGGGCCTCTTTCAGTGATGCAGGCAAGGTTTTGACATCGAGTTCTTTGCGTTCAGCTTCGCTAAGGCAGTAAAGGTTGAGGTCTGTAGGCTCGCCAGGGTCGATTTTCTTTCTGATGCCATCGATTCCGGCCTCAAATGCGACAGTGTACACGAGATAGGGATTGCACAGTGGATCTGGGCATCTGAACTCTATTCTTGCCTCTTTCTCGTTTTCTACGGAAAACGCTGGGACTCTAACCAAGGAAGAGCGGTTCTTCTTGCTCCAAGCTACGTATACAGGGGCTTCGAAGCCGGGGACAAGCCGTTTGTAACTGTTAATTGTTGGCGCGACTATTGCACATAGAGCCTTGGCGTGTTCTAGCAGCCCGCCTATGAAGTATCGGCATGTCTGTGAAATGCAGGCATAGTCTTCTGGGTCGTAGAATGGGTTTCTGCCTGTTCTTGGGTTGAAGAGTCCGAGGTGTATGTGCATACCGCTACCCGGTTTGCCATGCCACGGCTTAGGCATAAACGTTGCAATCCATCCATACTTTTTGTCGGCCACGGCTTTTGCTGCAAACTTGTACCTGATAATGTTGTCTGCGGTGGTGAGAGGGTCTGAGTATTTGAAAGTGATTTCGTTCTGGGCTGAGCCTACTTCATGGTGTTGTCGTTCAACCGTGATTCCCATCGTGGAGAGCGCATTAGTCAAATCCATCCGATAGGGTTCCGTGATGTCTCTGCCTGGCGTGTTGTCGAAATATCTGCGTGTGTCCGCAAGGTGCCCTTCAACCGGGAGGATTTGGTCGCCTTCGCTTTTCCGCACAAGGTAGAATTCCAGCTCAGCTGCAGCAGTTGGCTCATAGCCTTCTTCCGATGCCTTTTCCATCGTCTTTCTGCATATGTACCTAGGGTCGTTTTCGAATTGTTTGCCGTCTGGTTTGAGGATGCTGCATATGAAACTTGCGACACTTTTGTCGTAGAAGTAGTGAGGGCATACGATGAACGTGTCAGGGTCGGGCTTCATGATCATGTCGCTTTCTTCTATTCCTACACCAGACAACACGGATGAACCGTCAAAAGTCACACCGTTTCTTAGAGCGTTTTTTGCTTCTTCAGAGGGTATGGTTCTTCCTTTCAGCATTCCAACGAGATCTGCGAATTGCAGAAGAACATAGTCAGCGTTCTTGGTTAGCTTAGCACATGTTTCAAAGTTCTGGATGGCCCGCAATCTGTCATGTATCACGATTCCGCCTTCTCAGATGTGCAAACGTATAGCAACTCGAGTAGATGGTGTGCATATAAAAGCATTGTTCCCAAGAGAAAAGGCAAACGTTAAATAGATAACTAGGTGACTGGACATGTATTCAATATAAGTGGTGGCGAATGCAGTTGGATGAAACAGATGTCAAAATCCTGAAAGCATTGACTGTCGATGCTCGACTCTCATCAAGGCAGATAGCAAGACAATGCGACATTTCCATAGGCACGGTCCTCTCCCGAATTAGGAAGATGGAAAATGAAGGCATAATCAAGGCCTACTCGGCACTGCTCGATCATGAAAAGCTCGGCTACGAACTGACAGTAGTGAGCGAGATAACCGTCTCCAAAGGGAGACTTCTGGAGATGGAGAGCGAGATCGCCCGTTTCCCAAACGTCTGCAGTGTATACGACGTGACAGGAGAGCTAGACGCAATAATAGTGGCGAAATTCAGGAACCGCGAAGAACTCAGCAAATTCACGAAGCGCCTTCTAGCATTGCCCTACGTGGAACGCACCAACACGCACGTTGTGCTCACAACGATTAAGGAAGACTTCAGAATAGCATAAACCGCGAGAACACGTTGCCCGTCCCCACTTTTTCTATCAAGCGCGTCTAGGTAAGCTTTAATTTGAACCGTAAAATAGAAAGTAAGCGAGACAATCTTTGGCGGGGGTTGCCAAGCTAGGTTAAAGGCGTAGCCCTGAGGCGGCTATCCTGTAGAGGTTCGTGGGTTCAAATCCCACCCCCCGCACTTGACATTCAAGCACGTTTTGAGCTTATTTTGGCTAAAGAAGGATGTTTCTGGATGTTGTGAGTGAGGGTTGAAATATGAACACCAGTTTACCGGTAAAAGTGTGCACTAGCGATACTATCGCTGCAATATTGATTTATACAATGTAACATAGAAGGACACAATACCTGATTTCGAAGGAAGCACGATGAGCTACAACAGGTTTATTTTGGAAAGGATACTATTGACAATTAAGAGGTGAGGTGACGGAACATGAGTAGAGAACAGGATTCCCGTAGAGAAGCCATCGGGAGTGTTCGCCGTGACAAAGCGAAGGGGCATCAAACGAGAAGGGCTCGTGGGGGAAAGAAACAGAAGAGAAGGTAAAAACGCAATAAGCGCGCGCTAATACTTCTTTGAAATTCTACATTCTAACTTGAAACGCCCAATTCAGGTAAGTCCAAAGATCCCATGAAAGTGCCAAGGAAGGCTCTACATAGCAATGGAGACTGCATTCCTCGCAGTTCTGTGTTTCTTTCCAGTTGAATCCAGAGATCACGGTTTTGACGTTGGTTTCAAGAACAGAAACGCTAGTTGCGTATTCATTACGAACATAGCAAGGTAGGACCAAGTTTCCATTTGGATCTACGTTAATTGCTGCCCAGGGTCTGCACTTCCAGTTTTTTTCTTTTGCCATTACTTTGAAATAATTGACTGAATTCACAAGGGGATAGCCCTTTTTCTTCATCGCGATGAGTTTTTTGGCTGTCTTAGCAATTTCGTCAGCGGTGGGTGCAGACACATAGGCATTGCAGTACTGGTAAGCTACGGCTATGGACATTCCTGTGTTCAATTCTCTTGCCAACTTTACCATGTCTTCTATCTCATGAAGATTCTCTGCCATTATTGTTGTGTTGATTGTCACGGAGACCTTATCTTTGGACGCGATCATGCCTTTTATCGCTTTTTTGAAGCATCCACTGACTCCTCTAATCGTGTCATGAGTTTTTTCTAGGCCATCTAACGAAACATAGATGGCGCCGTTGACGTATGGTGCTATCTCATCTATTCTGGATTCGAGGAGAGTCCCATTGGTAACTAGGCTTGTTTGCAAAGGTAGAGACCGAGAGAAAGCAAGAATTTTGGCCAGATCATTTCTCAGGAGAGGTTCTCCTCCTTCAAACGCAATCCCACAAACGCCCGAGCTATGAATCTGCTTCAGAATTGCTTTTTCTTTCTCAAGACTGGAATCCATGCTGGATCTTTTCCAGAAGGGACACATTTTACATCGGAGATTGCACTTATAGGTTAGCTTGTGTCCACAAAACAGTGGAACCCTTGCTCCAAAGAAGTTTGAGAATAGCCCACGACAGAGCCTCAGCCCTAGCCACAAGTTTTCTAGGGCAATAGCCCGTGTTTTTTCTTCACTGAAATAGTTGGAAACTCGCCTCAACATCGAGATCACTTGAATATGCATTTACAAATTCATGCTAATAAAAACGAGTTTGTTTCTTGGTAACAAAGCTACTCTTGTTTTTCCTTTAACTCCAGCGCTTCTTTCACCGCTCATAGTTCTATGCGCGCGCTCCTAAAGTTTCCTTAAAAAGGAATAGACCCGGTTCTATCTTTGTTCTTTTAGCAATAGCAGTCTCTTTGCGATTTCTTTAGAGATTTTTTCAAGACCCTTAGCCAAATCCTCACGGGTAGCCTCATCTAATTGGCACACTTTCCCACTCTTATCGATGAATGCAAGTTCCAACTTCCTACTTTCCATTGTTTCACCCCCATTCAGATTCTATCATCTGCTATTCTAATTTCCCGCATAAGATATTTTCGCCCGTATACATAAGCCAAAGTGACTGCGCGCCGTCTTTAGCGCTTAAATGCTTAAACCAATGTCCTTATAAGCTGGTAAGCACATAACATCTTATGTGGATAAGCAAATTTAAGGTGAATGAAAGATGATAACAAAAACAAAAGCAAAACTTGGCATTGGCCGATTTGCTTATTGGAAAAACATCTAACACGTGCGAATCGTGCACAAAAATAGAATATAAAGTTGGGAATTGAAATGGGTCGCATCAGCGTGGAACTCTCAGATGAGTTGGAAAAGCAGCTCAGGTTCAAGACTATCGAGAGATTTGGCGGGAAAAAAGGGCGACCTATCCCGAGCTGTTGAAGAAGCCGTAAGAACATGGGTTGCCAAAGAAAAATAGATGCGTAAACAACGCGTACGCTATTGCAAGTCCTTCAACAGAAATTCAATGTTTCGGGTTTTCTTCTCGCCATTAGCAAGCTTTTAAAGAGAAGACCTGTTTCAGCGGTAGACTCTTTCTCGGCGTTCTTTCGCTTCAAATACAGGTTGTATTGATATTCTTTGTGTCACTGTTGGAAACATCTAGGGCAATACGATTACGGTCTGCCGGTATCATTGTCTTCAAGGTTTTCCTGCACCTGCAGAATCTTCGGCAATGACACTTGTTAGCGCGCGCCAACCTTCACCTATGGTTAAACATATAACCAGTCAAGGTAACATTCTGATTAGGGGAAGAAGTGAATGCAGGAAAGGGCTAAGCGAAAGTGTAAAGCTTGTGGAAGACTGTTCATGCCAGACAATGATTTTCAAGGCTTCTGCTCAGACAGGTGCTACCGAGTTTTCAAAGGAGAAATAAAACCAAGTGCTTAGTAGAGCGCGCGCGAACGGCAGACGAACTGATACCAGTAGCGCACGAGTATGGGTATAAACACACCGTCTCCATCGGTCTCTTACTCGGGATAACGTTTGCTTTGATGGTCAACGTCATACTGAGTTAAGCTACGTGCACGCTGATGATAGTATATGTGTGCATTATGAGCATACTTTGACCATATTTTTGCCGGTAAACTTGGGTGGGGGTCCCACCCCCCGCACTCCAGCTTCAGGCGGAATCTGAGCGCATTTCAGCTAGAGAAGCCTAGTTTAGGATGTTGTGAATGGGGTCTGGAATCTGAGCACACATTTGCCGGTAGAAGCGGCGCACATCGAATTGAACTGCTTTTAGAACGATGTTTTTTGCTTCTTAGCTTGTTTTGATGTCTTTTTGTGCTTCCTCCAGCTGTCTGGGTTTTCCGAATCGTGTGAACTTTTCTAGAACCGCTTTGACTGTGTCCATTACTCTAACCGCGTCTTGTGGGTATATTCTTGGATCCCTGGACGTGTTTACAAGCTTCATCAATTCAAAAACGCTGAAAGTTATGTCCTCAACTACTCTAGGTATGTCTCTAGCGCCTGAAGTTCTCCTGAATTCTCTCAGAAGCTCAACTACTGATGGACTCAGATCACTTACCGCTATTATGTTTTTTTCTTCCTCGGTGCTCTGTGGTTCCTGTTGTTTGGTCTGCTCTTTGCCACTCACGTTTTATCACTTTCCTTTCTTGTCTGCTGTCGTTGGTAGTTTTTCTTTCTCTATCTGCTTTTGTGCTTCTTTGACTGCGGTTACTCCCAACTTTTCAGCTATCGCCAATTTGACTGCTGTTTCAAGAGGTAACTTGTCTAAAAAAGGTTTAACATCTATTCCCCGTTCAGCCATTTCGTAAAGCATTTGTCCTATATCTGCACCAACTTTCGCACTTACTGGGATCCCCAGTATATTGCTTTCTCCGCTTGTCACTATGCTTATCTTGGCAACTTTCAGACCTTCTGCCAATGCCGCAAATTGAGCTTTCTTAATGTCTACATCAGCCCTAATGGCCTCCAAGGACAACCCTGCATCGGTGTATTCTTTCAGTGCATATGCTTTTTCCTTTGTTCCATCAGCTTCAGCAATGAGCTTTGCCTTACTGACTTCAGCTTCAGCAAATCCTGTCTTCCTAGTGGCTTCAGAATCCCCATCTGCTTTTGTCTTAACAGCTTCAGAATCTCCTTTAGCTTGTTCGATCTTAGCTTGTGCCCCTACTTGCGCTGTTCCTACTTCCAGAACTCTCTGCGCCTCAACTTTCTTTTTGTTCGCTTCCATCTCTGCTTCAGCGATGTTCTGAGCTGCTTCCTGTTGTGATTGCCCTATTTTTTGGTCTTTCTGGATTTGACGTATCCTGTACAATTCCTCATTTTCTGCCTTTGCCATCTCCGTTTCCTTGTTAGCTAGTGACTCGACTATGCTGGCGCCTTTTTGGTTGTCAGCCACTTGCTTTCTTGTTTCAGCGTTTATTAGCGTGGCTTGCCTTTGTTCAAGGTCTTTAATGATAGTGTAGGCTTCGATATCCTTAAAGTGTATGACCTCTAGATCAACCAGTTGGACTCCCCAGTCCTTGAGAGGGTCATTGACTCTCTTTTTGACTTCCTGAGAAAACGCGTCTCTGTGTTTCATGATTTCATATACTTCCATACTCATGGAAGCGTTCCTTGTTATTGATTCTATTAGTTTTCCAATTTCGGCTTCTATTCTCGGAAAGCCTGCCTTCCCTTCTTCTGCCTCAATTCTGCCAAGTTTCTCAGCGGCCATAAGAGGATCTACAACACTCAAGAAACATATGATGTCGCCCGAAAACTTCGCCATGAGTTGGTCACGCAACGATATGTTGTCGATTTCGATTCTAATGTTCTCCAATGGCAAAATAAGCCTCTGCTGCAAAATAGGAACATACCAATAAGCACTTTGGAACTTCTGGCCTTCTAGCACTCTAGAGCAGAATACTCTTTTGCCTTTGCCTCTGGACACAACAACATGTGCTTCATGCGGCGGGACAACAGTGTAACTCCACCTGACAAAAAAAACAGCAACAATAACCAGTAAAGCAGCAATGACTATTCCCCAAACTACGCCTTCAAACATTTCTTTCTCGCTCCATCGTTCTTGACAGCCAGTTCTGATATAATTCTGAGGACCTATAAATATGCTATGTCAGATACACTTAGGAGAATATGCTGAATGCATGTTTCGAGAAAAGAGAAGGTGCGACTGGGCTAGTCATAGCTCTTACAATTCATTAATTCCGAGAAGACTTATTCTCGACTCGCCAGCATCACGATATAGTCTGCCGTGTCAGCGCACATATCAGCAGCCTGCTCAATGAACTCAACAAGATCATCAAATATAACCATCACACCGCTGTTCATCTGTTCTCCGTGCTTGACGAATGAAGCCTTTGTTTTGAGGTAAGTGACATCGATCTCGTGCTCGATTTCATCAACCTTCTTGGCTCCTCCCAATGCTTCTACTGAATTCAAGGCCAACTTCTCAATGCTACCTCTCAAGGTTTGGGCGCAATCAACAAGCAAAGCAGTCATGCATACTGTGTTATCGGCAAGTTCTTTTGGGATCTTCACGTCTGCAAGCATTTCCATGCATCTTGCCGCGTCCTTCACGTGATCTGCAAGCGTGTCCAGCCTTTTCACAAGGTGTAGCAGGTCTTCTCGGTAGTCGGCGAAGAGAGCTGCACCCTTTGTCAGCTCCTTGAAAACCTCCATTCGCAGCCTGTCCACTTCTTCCTCTGCTTTGAAAAGGTTCTCTATGCGCTGTAACCCTTCCTTCTTTTTTCCTTCTGACATGCTTTTTGTCGCTTGATGAAGCAGCGTCACCGTGTCAAGGGCTTTCGATATCTGTTCCTGAGCTAAATCCAACGCTTTGGTCCTGCGGCGTCGTTCGAACCATGCATAACTTCGCTTTTCCATCTTCTACCTCTCCCGTCAATATTACTCTAGGGAGCGTACGTTTATAACTCTTAAGCGTAAGTGTTTTTGTCCTTTGTTACCCAGCTTGTTTTGGCCCCGCCTTTCTTAGTCACGGTTGACTCTTTCTTGAAGATCGGCGCTTCCTTCTTATACCGTTCCACGGCCTCTTCCAAGACCGAGAAAACATCCTTCCGATGAGAGCCGGCAACCAAAACATACACAAGATCCTCGCCAACTTCGAACTCGCCCAGCAAATGATGTATCTGAACATCCACTACGCCTGGTTTCTTCCTCAGGTCGTCACAAATCCCCGTTAGGACTTCATCTGTCTTCTCTTCATAAGCTTCTAACAGAAGATTCTGGACCTTTTCGTGTTTGTCGTTCTCGCCACGAACTACGCCAATGAACGTGGCGATTGCGCCGGCCTTCGAAAAATCCTTTCTGTTCTTGGCACTAGCTACGATGTCTGGGAGTGATAGGCTGCCTTTTTTGTGGACGCCAGTTTGTATTGGCACCGTTATCACCGTTGATAGGTATTGTTGAAGGATGCTTTCTATAAACGTTGGTTTTGCCGAACACTATTCTGAAGCCCTCTGAAGGCCATTAGTCGGATTAGCGAAATGAGCAAGGCGATTCGGTTCACTGGACAACATGTTGCAGTATGTTCAGTGAAACTTCAAGCACCATGTTTCATTAACATGCACAATCCCTGATTGTGTCTAGTTCTGAAAGGTGATGAATCACTTGCGGGTTTTCATGCAGCTTCCATCAAATGTCAAGAAGACTATCAACTGTTTCACAAAATACTGCATATAATGACTGAGTTAGAAAACGACATAGAACTTTCTCCCGAAAATCTTTTAACTACGAAGAGACAGGGTAAATACTACCGAATCAATAGGGAGAAAGGACAAATGAAAAAATCTAAGCATGTTATTTTAGCGGTGACTCTGACAACGATTATTCTGACAAGCATGATTGCAATTGCAAACTCTTGGCTCGGATATATAAAGCCTCCTTTCACGGATTATGTGCCTAGTGGAATGCCAGACTTTGACCAGAAAGTACCCATTTATGGGCAGGGCATTACTTGGTGTGGTCCTGTGGCGACTGCGAATTCTTTGTGGTGGCTTGACTCTAAATACGAGTCGATAGTGTTCCCCGCGCCGGTGGCTCCGCCGGCGATAAGCGACCACTTTGGCCTAGTCACTTCATACAATCCTCTATGGGATGACCACGATCCGCAGAACGTGCCGTTGCTGGTTCAGAACTTGGCTTTCTGTATGGACACTGATGGAATACGGACTGGCGACGGACACAAGGGAACGCGCTTGAGAGACATGCAACCAGGAATCCAGCGGTACCTCAATCAGCAAGGAATGACCCGTCTGTTCGAGGTCCACAACGCATCACTTCCATTGTTTCCTTGGATAGAGAACGAGGTTGAGATTTGCCAAGATGTTGAGCTTTTCCTCGAGTTCAAGCAGGAGGTTATGCCGGGAGTTTGGCAAAATCTGACAAGCAACCCTAGCTTGGAGAATGGGCATTTTGTGACTTGCGCTGGCGTAAACTCTACAACGTTTGAACTGCTTATCAGTGACCCGTATCAGGATGCTTTTGAAGCTGGAACGGCTCCAAGAGGCGGCCGTTCGCCTGTCATCCATCCTTACCCACACGGTCCTGTGCAACACGACAATACTACATATGTGTCCCAAGACGCTTACCCAGTGGCCACCTATCCTATACCGAATCCTTACGGGCAATTTGTAAGTGAGCTCGTAGGTTACCTGCAAACAATGGGCTACCCGCCGACATTTCACGCATTCATCAGAGCAGCCGTCTCAACCTCGCCCAAAGAGATGCCAGAATGGCAAGGGTATGTTAAACCCGCGTTCAAAGATTATGCGCCCAGTGGAATGCCAGATTTTGACCAGAAACAAGATCAGTGGGGTCCAGGTCCGGGAACCTATACTTGGTGTGGTCCTGTGGCGACTGCGAATTCTTTGTGGTGGCTTGACTCTAAATACGAGTCGATAGTGTTCCCCGCGCCGGTGGCTCCGCCGGCGATAAGCGACCACTTTAGTTTGGTCACATCGTACAACCCTGCATGGGATGACCACGATTCACAAAACGTCGATCCACTGGTAAGAGACTTGGCTTTGCTGATGGACACTGACGGAATAAGAACCCATGATGGACACACTGGAACCCGGTGGCAAGACATGGAAGCAGGGATCAAACAGTACCTGATCCAGCAAGGAGTAGCCGGACTATTCGAAGTTCACAACTCGACCTTCCCAATATTCCCATGGATAGAAAGCGAAGTCGAAAGATGCCAAGACGTCGAGCTCTTCCTCGAATTCTGGAGGTTCACCGGGTCATGGCAAAAACTGTATGACAACCCCAGCCTAGAAGCAGGACACTTCGTCACATGCGCCGGAGTGAACTCAACATCCTCCGAGTTGCTGGTCAGCGACCCCTACCAAGACGCCTTTGAAGCCGGAACGAACCCCAAAGGACGCTCACCAGTGCTGCATGGGTATCCGCATCCATCTCAACTTCACAATGATGCACAATTCGTGTCACAGGACGCCTATGGTGTTGCGCCTTGGACAGTGCCTCCACCATCGCCCTATCCGAACCCTGTCTGGGAACTCTTAGGGTATCTACAAACGATGGGCTATGACCCTTCATGGCACACATTCATAGTGGCTGCAGTGGCAACCTCGCCAGCAGGTATTCACGATGTTGCCGTCACGAACGTCACCACATCAAAGTATGGTTGCCAACCGATGGAAACCGTGGGCAAGGGGATGACTTGTCGCATCAACGCTACCGTTGAGAATCAAGGAACCTTTGGAGAGATTTTCAACGTCACTGCACATGCCAATGCGACAAAGATCGGATCAAAACAAATCACCTTGGCAAGCGGCTCGTCAACGGTTGTCACTTTTGGATGGAACACTACTGGCTACGCCTTTGGCAACTACACGATCAGCGCAGTTGCAGACACAGTTCCCGGTGAAACTGACACAGGAGACAACACCTTCACGGATGGCAAAATCCACGTAGGGCTCATAGGCGACGTAAACGGTGACAAGAAAGTCGACCTGAAAGACGTCTACGCAGTCGGCAAGGCTTTCGGCACTACCCGACATGGACCCAACCCTCCAGGTCGCGTGTACAGCCCCAACCTAGACATAAACGACGATGACAAAATAGACCTCAAAGACTACTACGCCACAACCAAGAACTTCGGAAAAACAGAAACATAAGTTCCCTTTTTTTCTTTTTTCTGAATCAAGTATTCTTCATGGTTCTTTTCAAGTCGTCAAGTGATCTCCGCAACTGGAGCGATTTCTCATGAGCTTGGCCTATTGTTGTTTTGGAGAATTCTATTCTGTCGTCCGGCTTGGCTTGTCCGAGACTGGAGAGGTCAGAGGCAACCACTACGGCGATTTTCGGGTATCCTCCGGTTGTTTGGGCATCCTTCATGACTAGGATCGGCTTACCGTTTTTCGGAACCTGGATCGCACCTGGCAAGAGAGCATCGGAAACAATGTCTGCCTTTCCCATGTGCCCTATCGTTGAGCCTTCAAGTCGGTAACCCATACGATCAGCTTCTAACGTGACTCTGTACTGGTTTGAAAGAAATGTCTCTATTCCTTTCTCTGTGAACATTTCTGCTTGGGGACCAAGAACCACGTTTGCCTTGAAATGACTGGAAAACCGCGGTATCAGCTCTTCAGGCAGTCTGTGCTTGTTCAGTAGCGGTTTGGTGTCAAATCCGCTAATCGTGTCTCCGGTTTTCAGCTGTCTGCCACAGTTTCCTCCGAACCCACCGCGGACATAGGTTGACCTGCTTCCAAGCACCAAGGACACGTTTATTCCGCCTCTTGTTGCAATGTAAGCCCGGCATCCGCTTTCCATCTTTCCGAAAGAGAGAACATCGCCCTCCCGCATAGTCAGCGTCTGCCACATCGGCGCCGTCTGGTTATTGATCTTGGGGGTGCAGATGCCTCCAGTTATGGCTATTTGCACTTCAGCCAAAGCCTGAAATTCCGGGCCAACAAGGGTTGTTTCGAGGCATGCAGCATTCTCGTTGTTCGCGACCAGGAGATTGGCCACTGTCAGGGAGAATTGGTCCATCGCTCCTGAAATGGGAACGCCATATTTGAGATAGCCGTGCCTTCCCGCGTCTTGAACGGTTGTGAACAGCCCAGGTTTGACGGTTTGGAAAACTCTCATTCTTCCGTGCTCCCCGCCGAAAAGCTCAGGTTATGCCCTTCTGTTGTTCTGGATTCCTCCTGCGAAACTGGTTTAAACTTGATGACGTCTCCGGCTTTCAACAGGGTTGGCGGTTGTTCCAGCGGGTCGAAGAGTTTGATTGACGTCCTCCCGATTATCCGCCATCCTCCCGGCGCTTCACACGGGTATATTCCTGTCTGTTTTTCTGCGATGCCTACCGAGCCTGCTGGAACTTTTAGCCGTGGCGTTTCAAGACGTGGTGTCGCGATTTCATCTGCAACTTCGCCCAAGTAGGGAAAGCCAGCGACAAACCCTATCATATACACTCTATACTCCCTACTGGAATGCAATTTCACTACTTGCTCGTGAGTCAACCCGTGGGATTTGGCCACGAAGTCAAGGTCCGGCCCATATTCTCCACCATAGATCACTGGCACGACAAATCGTCGCCCCTCTTTTTCCTTGATTGTCCTTTCCAAGTTCTCTTCAACGTCTTTTATTCGAAACGCCAGCTGTTCATAGGTGATCTTCAGGGGGTCATAACAAACCAACAATGATCTGTAAGTCGGCACAACCTCTTCAACCTGAATCTGTGCCACACGAATGGCTTCAGCTAAGGCAGTGACTATTCGATTCACTTCCAAATCTATTGTATCGCCAAACTCGATCAGTAAAGCAGAGTCGCCGAAGGGCAGGTATCGTGCGGACTTTGGTCTAGGTTTCATGGAAAAGACGTGCCCCAATCAAAGGAAGTTGCCCACCGATTTTACTTCTATACCTGCTCGCGTCAATCCCTTGTGCAACGCTTCAGTCAGCTTCACTGCCGCGGGATTGTCGCCATGCACACAAACCGTTTGTATCTCGCCTAGGCTCACAGATTCACCATTAAGAGCAAGTACTGCTCCTTCCGTGACCATTCTTATGGTTCTTTCAACGACCTTGCGTGTGTCATGAATAGTCGCGTTTGGCATTTTTCTTGGAACGAGGCTTCCGTCAGGGTTGTATGCTCTATCTGCAAAAAACTCGTGTGCCACTCTTATTCTGGCTTTGATGGCGGCTTTGGCTAGTGCCGAGTCGGGTGGCGCAAAGATTATCAAACTAGAGTCAAGCGTTTTCACAGCGTCAACTATCGTCTCAGAGGTTTTCTCGTCTTCTGCTGCCATGTTATAGAGGGCTCCGTGAGGTTTCACATGTTGAAGCTTGACTCCAAATGCTCTAGCGAACCCTTGGAGCACGCTCACTTGGTATATGGTATAGTTCTTCAGTTCATCTGGGGCCAGTCGCATTTCTCTTCGACCGAAACCCATGAGGTCCGGAAAACTGGGATGCGCGCCAATAGCAACATTGAGCTTTTTTCCCAAGCCAATTGTCTGAGCGATTGTCACAGGGTCGCCTCCGTGAAAGCCACATGCTATGTTTGCTGAAGTTATATGGGGCATTACCTTCTGGTCATTTCCGATCTTGAATGCGCCGTAGCTTTCGCCTAGGTCGCAGTTAATGTCGATTTGGGGTTTCAACTTGATCTTCCGGCAGGAATGGCTACACTAGGTTAAAATGTATTCTCTCATATCTTCAACAGTAGCAGATGGAACTGGCAAGTCTTTCATGGTAAATAGGCCTGCGGAAGCGTTAATTGCTCTGGGTATTGAGTTCACGGCCATTGCTATTGTGCCTATGTCACCGTGCACACAGGGGGATATTCTTTGGTTTATGGGGGGCACTCCTTTGATGGTTATTGCGTCGTATTCTTCTTCTGCGCCTATGTATGCTTGAAAGTCCAGAAGGATGGCTTCCTTTGCTTTCAGGAATCCTCTTGCTTTCTGTCTCAAACCAGCGACATTTCCTGCCTTGACCTTTATGTCGTTGCTTTCCACATCTTTCTTCGCCACCACTGGCTCTACTGGTTCCGTCGCTATCTTGTGGAGCTTCCATTTCAGGGAATCTGCAATCATGGCAATGGATTGTTCAAGTCCAACGTGACCGGTGATCTCTTTCTTCTCCATTTTTCGAATGAATTCTTTGACTGTTAGGCCTGCGCCCACCTTCTTCTGGAACGGCACCCGTCTCGTGCCAGCATTCATGACTCTTGTTGCTTCGATTCTCTCTATTTTCTGGCAAGGCGCAGTTAACGTTATCACGAGTGTGTCCATAAGAAAGCCCGGGTTTATGCCAGTGCCCAAGACAGTAACATCATGTTTTTTTGCAAGCGTGTCAAGCTTTCTTGCGAGTCTTGGTTCAGTGGTGTAAGGGTATGAAAGCTCTTCGCATGTGGATATGACATTAACACCATGCTTGATGATGGAGGTTATCTGTCTGTAAGTATCACTGAGGAAGGAAGAGGTTGCATGAATAGCCACGTCTGCATTGTTCTTTGAAAGCAAAGCATCTACGTCGTTTGAAACTCGTATTCCTGTTCTTCTTTCGAGTCCTAAGACTTCGCCCAAGTCCTTGCCTACCTTGCCTTTGGCTACGTCAATTGCGCCAACTATCTCGACCCCTTTCTTCTCCAACAGGAACTTCGCAAACATACTGCCGACTGCACCTACTCCGTACAGAACGATCTTCACGCTTTTCATTCTAGGCATTCTCCAGAGTCACCACCTATCGCGCAATAACCGTATAAAATTATGCTTGGAGCACCACTTGCCTGATTGATTGACCAAAAACTTTACATTTGTAAACGTTTATATCCGTGAAAAACCCCAAAACTAGAGAGGACCTAGAGCTTGACCGCCACCCCAACCATGGACACCAAAGAGGTTCTTGGAAAGCTTTTGGACGCTGAAAAACTCAAATATTGCTTTGAATGTGGTATTTGCACTTCCAGCTGCCCAATGGCAGAGCTCCTTGGAAACCACTACAACCCACGAGGGCTCCTTGGAAAGATGCTTCTTGATCCGGAAAACGCCTTGGCCTCCAATGAGCTCTGGTTCTGCGCTTGGTGCTATCGCTGCAACAAGCATTGCCCGCAATCTCTAAGATTGCCTGAGGTATTTCTTGCCATGCGAAGAGCCGCTAAGGAACACGGGCACACATCATCTTTTGAAAAGGCCCTTCAGGAAATTGTTGAAAAGGTGCCTCTTCCGCTTGTGACAACAATGGTGTGTTTTCATCCGGAACGCGCGGAACTAGACAGGGAGAGAGTTTTGGAAAGAGTCGAAGAGGTTTACAAAGAGCATTTGAAGAAGGAGAGGGCAAGAAGAGCACAGGAAGTCTCTGAAGAAAAGATCGCGATAATTGGTTCTGGGCCTGCAGGGTTAACGGTGGCATATGAATTAAACATGAAAGGATACGGAGTTACTATTTTCGAAGCCCTTTCGGAACCGGGTGGGATGCTGAGAAAATGCATACCGCCAAGTCGATTGCCAAAGGAGATCTTGGCTAAAGAGGTTCAGTTTCTAAGAGATTTAGGAGTCGAAATAAGAACTGGGATCAGAGTTGGCGAGGATCTGAAACTGAGTGACTTGTGGAGAGAAGGTTACAAGGCTATTTTTGTTGGCTCAGGTGCTCATAAGTGTCAGGAGATAAGGATTGAAGGTGGAGATCTGAACGGAGTTATTCACGCTCTTGGCTTTTTGTGGGAAGCTAATTCCGGGGAAAAGGTGAACGTTGGAAAGAAGGTCATCGTGATCGGCGGCGGAAACGTGGCTGTAGATGCCGCAAGAACCGCTCGAAGACTTGGAGCAACCGAAGCAACAATATTGTATCGCAGATCAAAAGAAGAAATGCCTGCTATTCCATGGGAGGTCAAAGAAGCAGAAGACGAAGGCGTAAACATCGAACTGCTGGTTGCGCCTAGAAAGGTTCTCGGTACAAATGGGCAGGTTTCCGGTATTGAGTGCGTTCGCATGCAGTTGGGAGAGCCGGATGAGACTGGCAGAAGAAGGCCGGTTCCGATAGAAGGTTCAGAGTTTACACGAGAAGCGGATATGATCATTTTTGCAACGGGTGAAAGCCCAGACTTGGGTTTCTTGCCCAAAGAGGTCGGGCTGAATGATGATGGGACGCTTTGGGTTAACCCTATAACGATGGAGACAAGCCTTCCGGGCGTTTTCGGAGGTGGCGATGCAGTTACAGGACCAGCGACAGTCATTGAAGCGATTCGTGCTGGAAAATGTGCTGCAGAATCGATTCGGAACTACTTGAAATCGTCGAGGAGCTGACAAAATGGCTGAGAAGAAAGAGCCCGAGCCCAAAGAGTCGCCAGAACAAGTTCGGATCGGAGTCTACGTTTGCCAGTGCGGTTTGAACATTGCTGGTTCTGTGAACTGTGAGGAAGTCGCCAAGTTCGCCGCCGCTCTTCCGAACGTCGTGCTTGCGCAGTACAATCGATACACATGCTCAGATCAAGGACAAGCTGGGATAAAGAACGACATCAAGGAGCACAAGCTCAATCGAGTAGTTGTCGCTTCGTGTTCGCCGCGCCTTCATGAGCCCACTTTCAGAAAAACATGTGAAGAAGCTGGGTTAAACAAGTACCTCTTTGAAATGGCAAACATTCGAGAACACTGCAGCTGGGTCCACCTGTATGACCGCCAATCAGCCACAGAAAAAGCTAAGGATCTCGTAAGGATGGCTGTGGCTAAGGTTGCTCTGCTTCAGCCAGCAGAAGAGATTGAAGTTCCCATAACCAGAAAGACTCTGGTCATAGGTGGCGGAGTCGCGGGAATTCAGGCTGCTTTGGATCTTGCCGATACAGGCTACAAGGTGTACATGGTTGAAAAGGAACCAAGCATCGGCGGCATGATGGCTCGCATAGACAAGACTTTCCCAACTATGGACTGCTCTATCTGCATCCTTGCACCAAAAATGTCTGATGTCGGGCATCATCCAAACATCGAGCTACTGACCAACAGCGAGGTCACCGAGGTCAAAGGATACATCGGCAACTTCCATGCTAAAGTGCTGAAGAAGCCACGATACGTAACGAAGGATTGTTCGGCTTGCGGAGAATGTGTAAAAGTCTGTCCAATAACAGTTCCAAACGAGTTCGATGTGGGTTTAGCGATTAGACACGGAATCTACACGCCCTTCGCTCAAGCAGTTCCAGCCACCTACATAATCGACATGAACGTTTGCCTCAACAAGGAAGGTGTTGTTGTCTGCGACAGATGCATGAAGGCGTGCGAAAGACAAGCTGTGAAATACGAGATGAAACCAGAAACAGTGGAGCTTGAAGTAGGCACGGTAGTCGTGGCAACTGGCGCAGACGTGTTCGATCCGTCGGTAATACCGCATTACGGTTTTGGGAAATACCCGAATGTGATCACGTCGCTTGAATTTGAAAGGTTGATCAATGCTGGCGGTCCTTCTGGAGGGCACTTGATCAGACCTAGTGACGGGCAGATTCCCAAACGCGTGGCGTTCGTCCAGTGTGTTGGCTCTCGCTCAAACAGAAACGGAAGACTTTACTGCAGCAACGTTTGTTGTATGAACACGATCAAAGACAGCTTGCTGATTAAGGAGCATTGGCCTGAAACCGAAATCTACGTTTTCTACGTTGACATCCGAGCCTATGGAAAAGGATTTGAAGACCTCTACAGGCGTGCAAGAAATGCAGGCGTCAAATTCATCCGAGGGCTTCCAGCCGAGATAATTCAGGACAAGAAAACCAGCAATCTGTGGCTCATTGGAGAAAACACCTTGCAGAAAGAACCATACAAGGTAAATGCCGACATGGCCATTCTTTCCGTCGGGCTTGAATCGAGAAAAGACAGCGAGCTAATTCAACGCTTGCTGACGCTTTCAAGAAACCAAGATGGCTTTTTCTTGGAAGCCCATCCAAAACTGAGACCAGTAGACGCTGCCACCGGCGGCGTGTTCTTTGCAGGCTGTGCCGAATCCCCCAAGGACATAAAGGACAGCGTAACACAGGCAAGCGCAGCGGCAGCCCGTGCAGGCATATTGATGGCTAAGGGAAAAGTGACTGTTGAAGCAATCACGCCGATCGTTTTTGCGGACAAGTGCAAGGCTTGCGGGTTGTGCGTGAAAGTTTGCCCCTATAATGCCATAACGTTAAACAAGGAATTGAAGAGAATCTCAATAGCGGAGGCTGCTTGTGGCGGCTGTGGAACGTGTGCGGCAGAGTGTCCATTTGGGGCCTTGACCCAAGGCCACTTCACTGATGACCAGATAATCGCGCAGATTGATGCGGCTACTGAGCAAGATGCAGGAAAAAAGATTGTTGCTTTCTGCTGCAACTGGTGCTCCTATGCCGCTGCAGACTTTGCGGGCGTCAGTCGCATGCAGTATCCGCCTAACGTGCGAATAATAAGAACCATGTGTTCAGGTCGCGTATCGCAGAGGTTCGTTGAAAGAGCTCTCGCGAAAGGCGCTGGGGCTGTCTTGGTGGCAGGTTGCCATATTGGTGATTGCCATTACATAAACGCCAATTACCAGACGCAGAAACGCGTTGAACGGTTGTGGAAAAAAATGGAGCAGGGAGGAGTGAACAAGGAGAGGCTGGGTTTGGTTTGGGCTTCGGCGGCGGAAGGAGAGAGATTCGCTTCGAAAGTGCGCGAAATGAAAGCGATAGTGGAGAATGTTACGCCAAAAGAGATAGAAACTGCCCAAAAGCTTTTTGAAAAGGCGCTAGGCGGTGTTTAACCATGCCAGAAAGGATCAAGCACAAACCACTGGACAGTGACAGAATATCCCATCCGAAGGCCGAGATTCATCTTATCAAGGATCAGTGCAAGGGCTGCGGCTATTGCATTAATTTCTGTCCGAAGAAGGTTCTGGAAGAGTCGGACGAAATCAATGCAAGAGGCGTCCATCCTCCCAGAGTTGTGGACGAAAGTCTATGTATTCTCTGCAGTTTCTGTAGTGCCGTGTGCCCAGACTTCGCGATCTTCGTAGTGGAAAGGAAAAACAACGGAGAGAGTGCAAAACATGACTAGAAAGAGAAGCTTGCTTGCTGGTGCGCATTTCCTGAACGGCGACATAGCCTGTGCAGAAGGCGCAATAGCCGCTGGCTGCAGGTTCTTTGCAGGGTATCCAATTACGCCCGCAACTGAAATTGCCGAACATCTGTCAGAGAGGATGCCCGAATTCGGCGGGATTTACGTTCAGATGGAAGATGAAATCGCCTCAATGGCGGCCGTGATAGGTGCTTCCTACGCAGGCTTAAAATCAATGACCGCTACCTCTGGCCCAGGCTTCAGTCTAATGCAGGAAAACATTGGTTTGGCTGTCATGACTGAGACTCCGTGTGTGGTTGTTGATATTATGCGTGGTGGACCGAGCACCGGGCAGCCTACATTGCCTGGGCAGCAAGATGTCATGCAGGCTAGGTGGGGTTCACATGGTGACTATGAAATCATTGCGTTGTCGCCATCTTCAGTTCAGGAAATGTTCACTCTGACAGTTGAGGCGTTCAATCTAGCTGAAACTTACCGGGTTCCGACCATGCTTTTGGGTGACGAGATCGTTGCACATATGTGGGAAAAGGTGTTGATTCCATCAGTGGAGAATCTGAAAGTAAACAATCGCAAGAAGCCTAAGGTTTCACCGGAAGAGTATTTGCCTTTCAAACCGGAAGATGATTTGGTTCCGCCCATGGCTTGTTTTGGGGAGGGATATCATTTCCATGCAACGGGGTTGACGCACAATGAACATGGGTATCCGCAGACGCAGAGCGCAGAGGTCCAGTATAAACTGGTGAATAGACTATGCGACAAAATACGGAAGAACGCGGACAAGATAGTGAAGGTTGAGGAGGTCATGCTGGAAGACGCGGATGTTGTGGTTTTCGCGTACGGAATAGTTGCTCGTTCTGCTTTGAGTGCTGTGAGGAAAGCAAGAGCAGAAGGAATAAGGGCAGGTCTTCTTCGCGCGATTACGCTTTGGCCTTTCCCAGAGAAGCAAGTAGCAAGAGTTGCCAAACAAGCGAAGGCGATTGTGGTTCCGGAGATGAATTGTGGACAATTGGTTGGCGAAGTGGAAAGACGAGCAAGGACAACGCCAGTTGCTTTTCTGTCGAAGTTTGGCGAGGAGCCTCACACGCCACTTGAGATTCTTGAAGAAATAAGGAGGAATCATTAGTATGGCTAAGGAAATCTTGGAGCATCCTCTTTCGAAGTATTTGAGGACAGATATGATGCCGCACATTTGGTGTCCAGGTTGCGGTAATGGTATCGTGCTCAACTGCTTCATTCATGCATTGGATGAGCTGAAAACGGATTTAGACAAGCTAGTGGTGGTGTCAGGCATCGGTTGCATTGGACGCACAGCTGGATACATAAATACTGATTCCTTTCACACAACACATGGACGTTCTATCGCGTTTGCAACCGGAGTTAAACTGGCTAACCCCGAATTGGACATCGTTATCGTGAGTGGCGACGGCGACCTTTTTGCGATTGGCGGAAACCATTTCATTCATGCGGCAAGAAGAAACGTAGGCCTCAAAGTGCTATGCGTGAACAACTTCAATTACGGAATGACAGGGGGCCAACTGGGTCCAACGACGCCCCTTGGTGCGTTCACTACTACGAGCCCCTATGGAAATAGTGAGCATCCTTTCAACTTAGTACATCTGGCCGCCGCGTCAGGCGCCAACTATGTTGCCAGATGGACGACCTTGCATGTGCGTAGGCTGACGCAGTCTATCAAGAAAATGATGCAGAAGGAAGGCTTCTGTTTCATCGAGGTGATTTCGCCTTGCCCGGAAGTCTTCGGCCGACGCAACAAGTTGCGAACAGGAATGGACATGATGGAGCTGTTCAAGAAAGCCTCAGTAGTGGAAAGTTTCTCCGACCCAGCAAAGGCTGATATCACATTGGACAAGATTGCAGTGGGCGAGTTTGTTGACATTGAGAAGCTAAGCTACGAGAAGCTATTCCACGAGAAAATAGCTCAGATAAACGAGAAAGCAATGGAGCAGGTGGGATAGTATGCGTGTTGAGGTCAGGTTTGCAGGTTTCGGCGGCCAAGGCATAATCAAGTCTGGAATTATTGTAGCTGCTGCTGCAGCTCTTCACGGTGGGAAGAACGCGGTTCAAACTCAGTCTTACGGCCCTGAATCGCGTGGTGGAGCATGTAAGTCAGAAGTCGTCATTTCTGAAGAAGAGATAGACTTTCCGAAGGTCGTCGAGCCTGAGGTTTTGGTCGTGATGTCTCAGCATGCGTACAATGATTACGCGGATGACTTGAAAGCTGGCGGGATAATCATCCTGGACCCTGATATGATTCCTACAGAACGGAGTCTGAAGGGCGTGAAGGTTTTTCGGGTTCCGGCCACGAAGATTGCCGATGAGCTTGGAAGAAGGATTGTTGCAAACATTGTTATGATCGGTGCTTTTGTGGCGATAACGAACCTATTGGATAAGAACGCGGTTATTGAATCAATCAAGGCTAACATACCAAAAGGCACAGAAGAGCTGAACCTGAACGCTTTTGAGAAAGGTTGCGAATACGGGAAAAGTCTTCTGACAAGCTAGGAAAGCTATTGCGCCTTTACCTGCGGCGCAAGTTGTAACACGAGTTTCGACTTTCTGATGCCCACATGCCTTAATGGAGCAATCTTCTTTGCTTCATTGTATATGTCTGAGGCTATCTTCCCAAGCACAATCTCCTGTGCAAACTGGTCTAACGTGAGCTCGGCAGCTTTTCTCTTGATTGTCTTGTCCATTATGTTGCGTACGATCTTTTCCTGTGATGTCTTGATTCTTGAGAGCGTGAAGGCGCAGATTGCGACTCGCATTTTGTATCCGTCCTTCGTGGTGATGTTGAATAACGCGTCGACTTTTGTGGTTCTTCTTCTGACGAGGCTTCGCAAGTAGTCGCGAGAGTATTCATGACCCTTGAATATGGTTTTGGCGGTTTTGCCGTCGATCTCGTTTATTTGGAAGAACATTTTCAGGTATTGATGTGCAAAGTCGTTCGTGATCTCATAAAGCGTTGAATCGATTATTCGGCCAATGAGTTTTTCGGGTTCGTCGGATGGTATTGCTCCCATTTCGGCGTTTCCGAAGTACGGTGGCGCCATTACCATATACCATACCTTGCTTCGCCACTTATCGCGTACGCGCTTGGTCTTTGTTGACACGTTTATCCTCCGGTTGCAGTTTGATGGTTCGCATCATAGTATTAAAACTTTTACCGTTTTGGCTCTATTTTCTCGATTCCGCCCATGTACTTCCTCAAAACCTTTGGGACAATGACTGACCCATCTTCTTGTTGGTAGTTTTCAAGAATAGCTACGATGGTTCTACCAGTCGCTAACGCTGTCGAATTCAATGTGTGCACAAATCCCTTAGGCGGTTCACCCTCTTTCTCCCTATATTTCACGTTGAGTCTTCGGGCCTGATAGTCTGTGCAATTGCTGCAAGAACCTAGCTCTCGATAAGCCTTCTGGGCAGGCATCCATGCCTCGAAGTCATACTTCTTGGCAGCTACGGTTCCTATGTCGCCCGTGCACACGTTTACTACGCGATAGGGTATTCCCAACCTCTGAACGATATCTTCGGCGTTTTGCAGTATTTCCTCGTGAATCTTCCATGAATCTTCAGGTTTGCAGAACACAAATTGCTCGACCTTGTTGAACTGATGAGTCCTGAATATTCCTCGCGTGTCCTTGCCGTGCGCTCCTGCCTCTTTGCGGAAACACGGGCTCCAGCCTGCGAGCTTCATTGGTAACTCATCAGCCAAGAGAGTCTCATTTTGGTACATTGCAGCCATGGGATGCTCTGAGGTTGCGATAAGGTATAGGTCTTCGTTTTCGATCTTGTAGAGCACATCTATGAAGTCGCTCAGTGCGGTGACGCCTTCATAGGCCTCGCGCCTCATCATGAACGGTGGCTCAACCAGTTTGTAGCCTTTCTTGGTCATTTCTTCCATGGCGAGACAGGCTACAGCCATGTCAAGCAGTACGCCTTCATTCTTCAGGTAGAAGAAACGTGCGCCTGCCACTTTTCCGGCCCTTTCAATGTCCATGATGTCCAGATCGAGACCGATTTCGATGTGGCCTTTCGGAGGGAAGCTGATTGCAGGTACTTCCCCCCATATCTTGGTTTGGACATTGTCATTTTCGTCCTTGCCGATTGGAACCGACTCATGCAGAAGGTTAGGAAGCCGCATGAGATAGAAACGTGTTTTTTCTTCGCACTCGGCGACCTTTTTTTCTGACGCCGTTATTTCTGCATCAATCGCTTTTCCTTTCGCAAGTTCTTCCTTTGTATCTTCTCCTGTCTTCTTCAACATTGCGATCTGTGTTGTTATCTGTTTTCTTTCGTGACGTAAGTCGTTCAGCTTCGTTAGGAGTTCACGCCACTTCCTGTCATAAACGATCAGCTCCTCCAGCATCTTGAGACCTTCAGGGTCGCCTCTCTTTGTCAGGTTGGCTCTGACAAGATCCGGGTTCTCACGGATAAGTCGGATGTCAAGCATTTCTATTCACGTTCGCTTCCCATGTTTTGTTAGCAGGCTTCTAAGTCTAGCCAAAGATCGACTATTTAACCTTGTGATGAAGCTTCAGTTGGCAATTCCTTCTCCTGGCGTTGAGAGAAGAAAAGAAGCAGAACCTTGAAGGAACTAGTCAGACTCACTACTCAAAGGAAGCAAGCTGTAAGACTAGTCAGATGTTGAGTCTGTTCGGTCGCCTTTTCCAGTGTTTTTCTCTTAAATATGGAAGACATCGAAATTCATATAAACGGAATACATCAAAGATCGTAGTCTTGTCAAACGAGTTTCTGAGGGTTCTATTATGAGCGAAACGAGTGATGCAAAGAAGTACGTTGGGGAACTGATCGGCACATTTGTGCTAGTATTCATGGGCTGTGGGAGCGCAGTACTCGCTGGTAGATACTACTTGGGCTTCATGAACATAGGCTGGGTGGGCATATCGTTCGCTTTTGGCCTTTCCGTGCTTGCGATGGCATATACCATTGGAGCCATTTCTGGGTGTCACATAAACCCGGCAGTATCGATATCGATGCTCGTTGCGGGCAAGATGAAACCGAAAGACACAGTGGTCTACATAGTGATGCAGTGCGTAGGAGCCTTGGTCGGAGCGGCACTTCTCTATTGGATAGCAATCGGCAACCCTGCATACAGTCTCGCTTCCGATGGATTAGGCCAAAACGGGTACGGCGATGCTTCACCAGCTAGGTTCTCCGTCGTATCCTGCTTCATCGCTGAAGTCGTCCTTACTTTCATCTTTCTGCTCGTGATCTTCGGCTCAACGGCCGAAAAGGCTCCGAAAGGCTTTGCAGGTATTGCCATCGGCCTAAGCCTTGTTCTCATTCACCTCGTAGGCATACCTATAACTGGCACTTCAGTAAACCCTGCAAGAAGCCTCGGCCCCGCGGCCATATTCGCCATTTTCGGCGGCGGAGCTGGAATGGACGCTTTGAAGCAACTCTGGCTATTCTGGGCAGCACCCATTGTAGGCGCGTTACTAGCAGCCGTCGTCTGGAAATTCTTCGAGAAAGAATGACCCTCCCCCATTTTTCTTCTCAACGTATTCCGAAAAGCCAGGTATAACATGGACTGCAGGACCAGAATCAACAAGTAATGGACACCTCAACTACCACCCTGTTGAAGCTGGAGACCAAACAATCGGAAAAATGGGTGAGGAACCTAGAACCTTAGTTGTATCGTCAAGCGAACCGCTGCATTCTCATACATCTAAACTGATCTCAGTCTAAGCTGGTACGTGGCAAGTGTAATCTTGCCCCATGGAGCCTCCACAATGGCTTGTCTCACCACTTCAAAGCCATTCTTCTCATAGAACTTTCTAGCATGAGTCTCTTCTTTTCCAGCGTTCACAACGACGGTCTTGGTTCCTTTTCGTTCTTGGTCCTCGAGAACTCTTTTCAGCAATTGGGTCCCGATGCCCTTTCTTGTGTGTTCAGGAAAAACCACAATGCGATCTAGCTCGGCAGTTTCAGCGTCTCGCTGAATGGCCTGCGCAAAGCCCAGGATTTTGCACCTGTTCTCCAATGCAAGATAAAATGTTGGATTTCCCGTGGTTGCTGCCTCAAGAAGTGTTTCTTCGGCAAAGGCCTTCCGAACGTATTCTTCTGGGATGCCAAACTTGGTCACATTCTCCTGATAAACCTGGCCTTCCTTGTCCTCAAGAAGTTTCAAGAGCTTCCTGCTGAGAGCCCGAACACCATGCAGAGTCGCTTTGATAACCGTGATCATGCCTATCAAACCGGTGCATCACTTCTCAACATGAGTTCTTTAGCTCTTACCATGAAAGAGACACAGGAATCTAGAAGAATGAGGCTGTATCAGCGAAGATCATTCAATGGATACTCAAGCCTGTCCTGCGCCTAGCAGGAAGTTGAATCCATACAAGACGGCGTAAAAGGCGCCCGACCCACCCCGTCTTCCCACCATTTGCCCGAGTCTCATGCGAATTGCAGAAGACAACTAAGCGAGGGCATTGGTGCGAAAAAGCAGAGATCACGCTTAGCGTAAGCAAGTCATTTTAGCTTCTTTGTCGTTCGCAGTGTTTTTTCTGCTGTTGAACTGCAAGAAAGCAGGTCGTCAATCGTGGCAATGAAAGCCGGAAACCCTCTTTCACATTCTATCTTCGTAAAGACCTTCCCATCCTTCCACGTTGTTTCCACAGACAAGCCACTTGGCGTCTTGAGGTTATCGGGCGAGATCGCGCTGGCCACAGCTTTCGCAATTTCCTCATCATTGTAGTCCAGAACTATTTCCGCTTCCAATGCTCTCGCCCTTCAATTGCTTTCCAATAAGCTCATTCACAACTTCGATGAAGGCACTGATCTTGTCTTTCGGAACCTGTGCGCCTGCAGCTACGTTGTGTCCGCCGCCTTTTCCTTTGAATTTTTCAGCTGCAACCTGCATCACATCTCCGAGGTTCAGTCCTTTGCTGGTCATGCTGTCCACTGTTCTTGCTGAAATCTTCGCGAGGCCTTCTTCTTCAACGTTCGCATAAGCGATCAAAGGCTTCTCAGGATGTTGAAGACCTGACGAAAGAATAGATGAGATGGCTCCAATGATTTTGTCGTTTATGAAGTTCTCGCCGTAAACAACGTAGATGTTTTCAAGCTCTTTCATCCTTTCAGGCTTCTCCATCACCCACCCAAGATACTTGTTAATCGTTCGCCTATACTCCTCCAACACCTTGCTCGACTCTTCAAACGCAGAGCCTCTGTCACCCATGCAAACCGCTACGCCCAAGCTCGGTCTATCCATACGACCGGTAGCGTTTAGCAAAACGGCAAACTCCCTTGCGTCTCTGAGAGGAGTCCAAGGCTCCTCTCGATTCAAAGTATAGACTGTGCCAATCAGGTTCGTCACCTCATAGTGCAAACCCTTAGACAACAGATGATCTGCAAGAGCTGAACACAAGCGCTTTTTCTCATCCTCAGACAAATCCCTCAAGGCTCGCCACTTCTCACCCTCTCTAGGTTTGATGCCCAGATTCGCCAAGAAAGCAAGGCTCTTGTCTTCTTCCCCGCTGATACCCGGGATAAACGGGTTAGTCGAAGATGCCAAAGTCCGGTGAATAGGTCTCGTTTCCCTTCCGAAGAATATCAGATCCTTCTCAACCGTCAGAAGACCCGCATTCACTCCATCCTCAACAATTCTTTCGTTGACACTGCATAGTTTCCTTTGTTCATACTTATCCTGCATATCACCAAGAGCGCCGACCACAGCGACAGGCGCCGAATCAGCGTTAACCTTGTCCATGGCTTTCGCCACAAGATAAGCCACGCCAGAACCGCTGATGTCGCGTGCACCATCTATGCCGTGTAAATGTGGGTTTACGTGCACGATGTTGGGTGACTCTTCCCCAATGATTTGGTGATGATCCAAGACCACTGTCTTGAAATCGGCCAGATTTTCGTTCACAAAATTAATGTATCCGCTTCCCAAATCAGTGAAAACCACCAACTGAGGCTTCTCCGAAAGGATTTCTCCAGCGATCTTTTCATTAATCCACTGAGTTATCTGAATCCGAAACCTTGCGTCAAGCCTGAACAACGCCTTCCCAACTATGCCCGCCGCTGCAACCCCATCTGCATCCAAATGCGAAAAAACATGAACAAAGCCATCCTCACTGACAACATCCCGGATTGTCTTGGCTGCTTTTGCAGCAGAGCTCAGGAAGTCTGCAACGGCGTTTTCGTCTGAAGCCATAGCTACCACGTTAGGTTAGAAAGCTAAAAAGTCCAGTGATTTAAAGCTGGCGTTATGTCTGTTTACTTGTTCCAGAATCTCATGGAAAACTAGGTGATGGTGGAAAAGCCGCTTAGGTTACTGAAGCTATTTTTGGCTCGTACTTCCAGTTTTCAGGCAACTTGCCAGTGCGCCTATAGTATCTTGCAAGCTGGTAGATTTTTGCCTCAATGATCTGCATTGATCGTTTGTTGTTCAAGTCTTTGTGGTTCTTCTCAAGATGCAGACCAAGACTCTCAGCCTTCTTGATCAGACTTGCCAGGTCTTCAGGAATCGTTGGTGCCAACTGAGCTTCTTGCATTATCTTGGTTATGGTTTTTCCTGTGATCGGCTTGACCAACGGGATTGAGTGTTGATCTCTCAAGATTGTTCCTATACGGCTTGCAGTGTTTCCTTCCTTGGCGAACTTGATTACAAGCGCTTCGACTTCTTCGGGCTGGTACTTGCACCAGCTTGGCGCTCGCTTACTCACTGGTCTTATCGAATGCGATTTTCCTTTTTCTTGCTTAGGCATTTGCCATCACTTAAACTCTGTATGAGCGAGGCTAGACAGCTATTTAAGAATATTGATGAAAGTAGACGCTGTTTTGATTTCAGCCGCGGAACCTTTCGTACCATTCAGCAAACCTCCGCAATGCGTTGGCACGATGGGAAAACCCGTTTTTTTCAACTAGACTCATCTCTGCAAACGTTCTATTATTGTTAACTGGCTTAAAGACGGGGTCGAAGCCAAAACCAGAACTGCCGTTTCCCCGCCTTTCCTCCTTTGTTATCTCGCCTGCGGCTTCGCCTTCAAAACACAATGGTGATTTCGTCTCTCTGGAACAATAAGCTATTACTGATTGAAATCTTGCGCTTCTACTCTCAACGTCTCTCATAAGCCGCAACAAGCCTTTGTTGCCTAAGGTCTTGTAAACGTAAGCAGCATACGGTCCCGGAAAACCATTCAAGGCGTCTATGAAAAGTCCGGCGTCTTCTACGATCATGGGAAGATTGATCTTTCCAAAGGCATCTAAAGCGCTTGACTTCGCAATATCAACCAAGCTTTCGCTTTGAATCTCTAGCGATTTGACCCTAAACATGCCAACCGATATGCTGTATTCGGCCAGTACTTTGCGGGCTTCGTTGAACTTGTTGATGTTGTTTGTTGCAAAGAATATGACTCTGCCTCTAAGTTGAAAACGCATGAGTTTTCACGATCTCCCTTGCGGAACCGCCAATCCAATAGTTGGAACCATAAAGACAGTGATTCTAGTCGTTTGGCTCAATTTTGTTCCTTCCTTTCAGCAACGTAACGTCCTCTTCTCTCTATTTCTTTGATCTTGTCCAGAACACGTCTAACGGCAACTCTTTTCACGATCTTACCATATCCTGTGATCACGGCGGTCAAACACTGGTCAGCATGCTGGAAATGAGCGCTTTCCAACGCTCGCTTCATGAGGTGTAAGTCAACCCCTTTCGCCTCAAGCTCAATGTTCTTCTCACCAAGCCCAAAATCCACAAAGAAAACTTTCCCATCGGAATCCAGAATCATGTTTGACGTAGTCAAATCGCCATGGATCAATCCATGCTCGTGAAGTCTGCCTATCATCTCACCGATTTTTGTGCACAAACGTTCCCTTTCGTCTACGGAGACTTCCCCCAACAATCGCTTGACCTGCCTTCCCTCTACATACTCCATTATTATCGTGGCATTTTTCACGTCAACCAGAAAGACTGTGGGTGTTGACACTCCTGCCTTTTTCGCTTCATTCATCAATTGCGGCTCATGAATTGTGCGGTAAACTCTTATCCGCTCATCTAGTTTCGTCGGGCGATATTTCTTTGGCAAACGTTTCTTCAGAACTACTCTTCTTCCATGCCAATCCGCGAGGTAGAGGCTTGCTTCCGCCCCTTTCTTAAACAGAAGAGAACGTTTCATTTCGCCCAAGGAATTTCAACCTCTTCAAGACGCCATCTCAGCCTTACGAAGCTCTTTTCGATTGGTATAGCCAAGCCATGTCTGTAGGCTAACACACCTGCCCATGCGATCATGGCACCATTATCAACCGCAAATTCGCTGGGCACAACGCAAAATTTGGCATGGTGTTCTTCGGCTATGGCTTTGATCATTGACTGCAGCCTCTTGTTTGCCGCCACTCCGCCTGTTAACAAGACCTCCTTTTTCTCCGTGTGAGCCAAAGCTCTTTCAGTAACCTCTGCAACCATTGAAAACGCTGTTTCCTGAAGACTGTAACAAAGGTCTTCCAGCTTGTGTTTATCTTCCTTGTAGTGTTTGACTGCGGCTGTCAACAAACCGCTCAAGGAAATGTCCATGCCCTTGACAGTGTATGGCAATTGGACAAGTTCCTCTCCGTGCAAAGCAAGTTTCTCAACAACCGCACCGAAAGGCACACCAGCTTCCTGATGCGACCCAACCTCTCTGGCAAAAACATCCAAACAGTTTCCGAGGGCAATATCCAACGTCTCACCAAAAACACGATAGCGGCCAGAGTCAAACGCCGCAACTATCGTGTTGCCACCAGAAACGTAAAGCGTCACTGGGTCCTTAGCGCCTGTCTTAAGCTTGCCTATTTCAATGTGCGCAATACAATGGTTCACGCCAACAAGCGGAACGTCAAGATAGGATGCCAATGCACGGGAAACGGTGGCTCCTGTTCGAAGGCATGGACCTAGTCCGGGTCCTTGAGAGAATGCCACAACCGAAACGTTTCGCGGCTTTATGTTGGATTTCCTGAATGCTTCTTCCAGCACTTTGCTCGAGACTTCTGCATGATGCCTTGCAGCTTCTCGTGGGTGAATGCCACCCTCAAGAGGGACATAGGAGTTTCTCGCGTTTGCTAGTATTCGCCCATTGAAGGTTGATACACCGACGCCGAAGTCGTCTGCTGTTGATTCAACGCCTAGGCAATAGGATTCTCTGGTTTTCCTGGTATCCGTCATGTTTGGTCTTCATCATGCTATTTCTGAAGCTCTCGACATACATCTTTTTATCTAAAATCGTATATATATTAAGGTTGGAAGGTTTGGAACGGGTGAGGAATGCCGAAACGTAACGACTTGGAACAGAAGGCTCTGCAGTTTGTGATGAACACGGGTTTTGAGGGCGTGCTTCAAGCGGAACTGTGGCGTGAGCTTGGTGCAAGCAGCCGAGAAGGTTCCAGAATATCCATAAAGCTGGAAGATAAAGGGCTCATTCGTCGCGAAAAGGAGCTTCGGGAAGGAAGATGGACCTACAGGCTTTTTCCGAAAAGGCTTCCCGCGTCGATTAACACGATAGTAGATTGCCCATGTCTCATGTGTCAAGACACTCCTCGATGTGACCCAGCTGGTGCTGTCTCGCCACAAACATGTGAAAGACTTACTGAATGGCTTCTCTTCATTTCCAAGGACCCACTTGGTGGAGTGGGTGACAGCTAGTCGTGCCCAAAGCATGGATGCAGGACAAGAAACGCGACTACTTCTACAAGAAGGCAAAAGAGGAAAAATACCGATCTAGAGCATCTTACAAACTGGCCCAAGCTAACAACAAGTACAGCTTTATGAAGTATGGCGATGTTGTCATTGACTTGGGCGCTGCGCCAGGCGGATGGATTCAAGTCGCAAAGAAGATCATCGGAAACAAGGGGTTCATCTTAGGAATCGACTTGAGACCGATCGAACCATTTCCTCAAAGCTACATTCGAACAATAGTCGGTGACATGACGGAGCAAGAGACGCGCCAACAGATTCAGGAGCTGCTGCCTCGGAAGGCCAACGTCGTGATCTCAGATGCCTCTCCCAACATTTCTGGAATATGGGAAGTTGACCATGCATGCCAGATAGACCTCGCACAGAAAGCGTTGGAAATCGCTTTTGAAACTCTGGAAACGTCAGGGAACTTTTTCGTGAAGGTTTTTCAAGGAGACATGCTGGACGACTTCGTTAAGAAGACCAAGAAACACTTTGAGACTGTGAAAGTGATAAAACCTCAAGCAAGCCGGGCTAAGAGTTCAGAGATGTTCGTCTTAGCCCTGCGTTTTAAAGGTTCAGTGTATTGAAAACGCAAAGCTAAATTCTGATGCTGTTCTATAAGAGGCAGGGTGAACCGAGTGAAAGTTGTCGCTGCAGATTCTTCAGCCGCAATACTCAACGAACGGTTCGACGCATTGTCCATTGTTGCAGCTGCATCCGTTTTGGTCAGTCCTCCTTACAGAGAGCCAGAGGCGATTTTGGCTGAACCTATTTTTGTACCTGCAGAAAAAGGTCAAGAAGTGATAGTGCATGAGGCTGAGCTTTGTAGAGACTTGATGGGAAAGGCGAAGGCCGATGTTGTGCATCTCGATATGTCATTGGGTTCGATTCCTCTTGAGCAGCTGTCGCCTATCGAGTTTTCTAGCATGAGAATCTCTGCAGGTGCAAAACGCCACTTGCTGAGAATCCTGCCTAGACTAAGGAAGATTGGTGGCGAAATCACGCAGAAATATGGCGTTGACGTTCTGGCTATTGGAAAAGAAAGCATACCGGTAAGGATTGCAGAGTTGACGTCTGGAGCGCACGCAGTTTTATATGCTTGTGAGAAAGCTGTCAAGGACAATCAGCCAGTTCTGTTGGGCTTACCCTCAAAATGCCAGCCCAAGCAGGCAGGGAATAGGCTCTGTCTTCATTCTCTAATAACGGCAGAATACGACGTCAGAGGTTACGCTGAAGACGCGCAAGAAGTGTTGAAAAAGGTTAATATCATGGAAATGTTAAACCCATGTGCGCGAGGCTTCAGAACCCTGAAAATAGACCCGAAAACATAGAAAAGCCTAAGGAGTCGTATTGTTGGCGCTCAGTTTCTGGAAGAAGTCTTCCTCCCGAAGAAAAAGGTTTGTCGCAATAGGTGTGTCTTTCCTTCTCCTATTCGTCATAGCGGTTTCAGGAGTCATGACACCATTGACCCCAGAAGACGCGCAGTCTCTGAATGACCAGCTCGAACAAACTCAACAGGACATACAGAGCATGTCTCTACTTTCAGGCGGGCTGAAGATCTTCACGAACAATTTCCTGATAAGCCTAGTGTTGTTCGTGCCTTTAGTAGGTCCTTTTTTCGGCATCTTTGTGATGCACAATACGGGCATGGTTATCGCTGCACAAAGCATAACAGCACCCACACATCCGCCGCCGATGCTTGTCTTGCTCATTCTGTTCATTTTTCCATTCACATGGATGGAATTCCTAGCGTATTCCGTAGCGTTTTCAGAAAGCATTTGGCTACTCTGGCGCATAATACAACGTAAGGGCAAAAGCGAACTAGTGAATGCATTGATCTTGATACTGGTGTGCTTGCTGACACTTCTGGCAGCTGCCTTCATTGAAATGGCGCTGATCAAATCGCTAATATAAAAGCTTCTATAGTTGAGCTTTCCCAATCTTTGTGATCTCTAGGCTTATGTCGAGTGCCTTCGGGCTGTGCGTTATTTCGCCCAGGCTTACGATGTCAACTTCCTTCGAGGCGAATGTCAGAATGTTCTCTTCGGTGATTTGGCCACTGGCTTCCAACAAAACCTTTCCAAGCAGTCCTTTCTTCCTCAGTAGCGTGACCGCTCTTTCGATTTGTCTTGGTGAGAAATTGTCCAGCATAACCACATCTGCTCCGCTTTGAGCGGCAACTACTGCGTCCTGAGCGGTCGATGCTTCAACCTCGATTTTCTTGCTGAACGAACCTCTTTCCCGGGCTTTCTTCACGGCTCGTTCTACACTCCCGGCAACTGCAATGTGGTTGTCTTTTATCAGAATCATGTCATCCAAGTGAAACCTATGCGTATCGCCACCTCCGATCAACACCGCTTTCTTGTCAAAATAAGAAAGGCCAGGTGCAGTCTTACGTGTGCATGCAATCCTCGTTTTGAGCTTCGCTTTCTGAAGTTTTTCTACGAGCCGGCTTGTAGTTGTAGCGATGCCGCTCATGCGCGAAATAATGTTCAGAGTTGTACGTTCAGCTGAGAGTATGGCTTGTGTGTCGCCTGAAATTCTCATCAACGATTGCCTTGCTTTGATCCTGTCTCCATCCGCAACTGAGGCTTCAGTCTTGAGTCCTAGACTTTCGAGCAGAATTCCTGCTTCTTCGATTCCAGCGACGACTCCTGAATCTTTGGCGATTATTTCAGCTTCTGATTTGCTTTCTGCTGGAACGATCAGTGCGGTGGTTATGTCTCCTTGTCCAAGGTCTTCGGCAAGCATTCCGCAGAGTTTCTCTTCCAGAATCCTTCGTGGCAGGAACATAGTCTTACTTTCTGGTGGTCTGGTTTTAAAACACTTACCTATTTTGGGCTGTCTCAATTATGGTTCTGACTGCATTTTCCAGACCATCGTATCTCAGGACTTCCTTTTGCACTTCTCTGAGCCGCTCGGGAATGCTGCTTTCTATGATTTGTTGGACTTTTTCTAGGATTTTTTCCCTACTGACGTTTTCTTGTTGGATGACCTTTGCTACACCCAAGTCCGCGGCCTGCTTAGCATTACTAAGTTGCTCCGTATGGCTTGGTGTGGGTACGAGTATCATGGGTTTGCCATAGCACATGCATTGTGTTATGGTTCCATGGCCTGCACGTCCAATTGCCAAGTCGCAAGCTTTCAAGTATTCAAAACGGTTCGGAATCCATTTGAATATGGTTACATTACCGTGGCGAATCGGTTTGCTGTCGGCGTTTGGATATCCGAGCGACATGACGACTTCATATTCTTCTGGAAACTCGAGCAGGATCTTTTTCAAGACATTGGTTAAGAAGGCTCTTTCCATTAATGGACCGCTTATGGGGGCGAAAATGATAGGCTTGTCCAGCGGTAGTTTCAGTTTCTTCCGGAGTTCCTTTTGGTTCGGCAGTTCATCTGGTCGTGTAGGCAATATGGGACCTATTAGTCTAACGTTCTTGCGGTAGGGTTTCGGGATGTTTAGGTTGCCGGTGCATATCGTAAATGGTAGAGGGAAATCCGGTATTAGAACAGTGTTTCCGCCTGTCCACATTATGCCAACCAGCGCTAGGCTACCGAAGTCTGCAAGCCTTGCCAGACGGAGGAATCGTTTTTTCCGCGGGATTATGATTTGGAATTGGTTCAGAATGCAGATGCGAGGTACCCGCAAGAACCTTGCTGCTACAAGAGGTGAGATGCGGGAGTCCGAGACTATGACGTCGGGCTTGAACTTTCCAATAGTTCGGATTTCAGTGGTCACTTGTTTCAGAACAGTATAGTAGGCCAAGAATGGGCCTGGGTTGATGGCTGTTTGTCTGAAGTCTATTGTTCCATCTGGTTTGACTTGAAATCCGATCGGCGGGGCTTTGATGAGTGGTAGGTTTTCTTTTTCTATCAAAGACGTGCCTTCTCGATAGGTGGAAAAGGTCACTTCTGCGCCTTGTTGGAGGAGTTTTCTTGCTATCGGAACGCTTCTGCCGACGTGTCCTAGACCTATGCCGCATGGGGCGAAGTAGACCCGCATTAGGCTATTTCCCGCCGAGGGTTTTGTTCTTGACTTCTCCTTTTGGTTTTTCTTCTTCGAAAATTATGGCTTGAAATGTGTAGATATTGGTGCCATTCATGAGCCAGCAATCAGGAGGCAGCCCTGCTTTGCCACAACACTGGCACAGAAACTCTTCTTCGTTCCATTCCCACTCAACCGGCACTTGGGGCAGAAGCAAGCCTTTGTACATTCCTCTTTCGACAATCAAGCCGTCCATTCCGACTCTGATTTTGGTTGGGTATTCAGTTGGCTTTTTCACTTCGACTATCTGAGGAGGCGTGAGCACGCTGACCTCGAAAACCACCTTGTCAAGTTCCCTGGGTGAAAGCGGTTCGAAGCGGGGGTCTTGGGTGGCTGCATTTATGGCTGACTCTATGACTGCTTGGACTAGCGGAGTGGTTGGATATGGATAGCCGATGCATCCTCTCAGCTCTTTCTCTCCCCGTTCTATGCTGTTTATCGTTACGAAAACACCGCATTGTTTCAGGAGTCTTTCAGAAATGCTCTCTGGTGTCTTGATGGTTTTTTGGCTTAACAGATATTCTTCGACCGCTTTGCGTGCAAGCTCGACTAGAGTCTCTCCTTCTTTCTGGCTTAACTGGAAGGACAATCCATGGTCACCGTTTGATGGTGATAGCTTGCTTTGTGTCGAATAGGGTTTAAGCTTTTAAGAAGCTGATGTTTAGAACTTCACGGATTCCTCGGTCGTTCCGCTTTTCGTGATTATCAGGAAGTCTATGCCGTCGCCACTCATGATGTCGCGGCTTATGGCGGATTTTATGGCTTTAGTGACAAGTTCCTTTGCTTCTTCCATTGTGAAGTTTTCCTTGTATCCTTCTTCGACTACGCCTATGGCGATTTCGGTTCCTGAGCCCACAACTGCATATTTGTCTGGAATCACTGAACCCAGAACGTCCAGTACGTAGAGTGATGCTCCTTCGTCGTCGATGCCGCCAACAACCGTTTGAGTAATCAGTGGTGCTAGTCGTCGGTTGAAGAGTAGGTTTGACATGAGTTTAGCTGCCGATCTTACCGAGATTGGTCTGCCAACGTCTAGGTCGAAAAGCCTTGTGTAGGCTTCCATTTCTCTTGACAGTATCTGCATGTCGGAAACAAGCCCGGCGCACGCCGCGCCTATGTGGTCAGTTATCTTGAACACCTTCTTTCCGCCCTTGCTCACGATAAGGTAACCATATGAAACACGCTTTTCAGAGGCCAGTACAACGCCATCTTTGAACACAACTCCCACGGTTGTAGCGCCTGGAACCCACATGTAGCCGCCTTGTTGAGCTTGTTTTTCCATATAATCCACCTTTTGCGTTGTTATGCGCGGACAAACTATTAAACTTAATGATGCAAGGGTTCTGTTAAGTTAAGTTACCCAACTAGGTTCCGTTATCTCTTTATCGAATTATCTATTGTGTTACTTCTCATTGGATGCCTAGAGTTCCAAGATGAGAAGGAGCCTTTCGTCTGTCACTATGCTTTCCCTATGTGAATTAGTGAATCCAGTATCAAACTGGATTAAATCGAAGATTCTCCCACAAACCATAAAAACCGTATACGGAAGTGTTAAATTGATAGATAAAATAGATGTTTCTTAGGGGTCATTGAAGGATTTGCTTGATAAGGTAATCATAGGCAATGTGACTGTAGGCTTATGGTTAGGCATCCTCGCTCCAGCAATTGCTTGGTTCAGTCTTCTTGCCATATCTCGGTCCAAAAGTGATTCCCGATTCAGGGAATCTGAAAGAAATGTTGCCGCCTGGATTACGAAAAGATACTTGGTTCTTATGCTTATAGTTACGATGGGAAGCTTCATTGCACGCACGGACACGCAAGCGTTCGACAGTTTATGTAATACACTGCTACAGAATATCACCGAGGTCTTGGGTATTATTATCTGGATGTTCGCTTTTGTGCTTCTCTTGGTATTCGTAGTTTTATACCCACCTTATAAGCGAAGCAAACAAAAACATGTCGAAGGAGGACAGGTAGTTGACAAAGAATAGGGATAATAACGGTACAGAATTGAGGTTTGCTTTACTTGCGACCATGCTGATCATAACGGTTCTCTATGTTTTGATAACAAGCTTTGTTCTGACTCCGCGTTTATTCATTCCACAATATGTAACTAACATCACAATTATGGTCGTCGCCTTTGTCTTAGCTGCAGTTGCTATAGCGTATTTCTTGCGAGCACTAACTTCTCAAAGCAAATCGCGCAGAATTCTTTCCAATAGACTGACGGCTCTGTATGAACGCTTGACAGATACTCAAAACATGCTGAAAGAAACTGAAAAAATGCTTATTGCGCAAACACATACTTTCCTAGTCTATGAGTCAGTCAAGGAAATCCAGATCGTAAATAGCGAAGGAGACGGATTGATTGAATACCGATTTACATGTAGGAACAATCTTGACAAACAGCTAGATAGAATAAGATTGAGCGTCTTTCATGACGGAACCCTTACAGAAGACGCAGTAAAATGCAGCGTAGACGGCAAACAGATCAAAACGACAGATTTGCAACGACTCATAACCGTATTCGAGGATACGCGAGAACCAGCGGGGGTTATGTCCAATACTCTGAAGTTCTCCATAATCCCTGAGAAACCAATTCAACCCGATGCGAAATTCAGGTACGAATACAGTTACAAAATCAGGAAGCTTTTCCCGAAAGTAACAACCAAGAATGCGGAGTACACTCAGACGATAGTTATTCATCCAACACACCAATTGAGATACATCATCAAGGTTCCAAAGAACTACGTATTCGACCCTGCGGGCATCAAATTCGAAGTAATTGACAGAGACGATATTGAGTTTACTGCAGAGGAAAAGAGAATCGAGGAAGAATGTGCCCCATGGTTACTTTCAGATAATAAAGTGTTGCTTTGGAATATTGCGGAACCAAAACTAGCTAATCTTTACAGGTTGTATTTTTCCATACGAGAAAAACTCGAAAGCACAAAATAGAACAATTCTCCACAACGCAGATATTCAAGTAACAAACTATATATAGTTCAGTCTAAAATTAGTCACAATTCAAAATACGAGAAATAGAGTGTGCAACTGGATCGTGGAACAAATGGCAGACGAAGGAAGCAGCTGACTGTTTTAACTACTTTCCTTTTTTATTTTTAGAAAACTGAATATTCGCTTTCTTAGTCTTCTATTATGTCTTATTCCACTTTTTTCATCCACATCAAACATTGTTGATTAAGACTGTATAACACCACTATTTCTTGCTTATTTGACCTTGACTTTTTCCATGATTCGCTTTTCATATTCCTCTTGTGTCAAGATGCCTTTTTCCTCTAGTAACTCAACAAGGCATGAAAGCATTGTATCCAGAAGGTCTATTTCCTCGGCAGGTTCTCGCTTAACTTTGCTTTTCTTCATGTTTTCCACCTTTGGCTAGATAACCTTGCTCAGATAGCCAGTTCATGATTATGGTGCGTAGAGTGTCTGAGCGAGTTTGTCCAACTTTACCTATTAATCACTGTCTAAAGTTTCAGTTCAATTGTGCTGTGCATGAAAACCGTAGCATCTTATCCGATACTTGATGCATTCTGAGATAAGAAGTAGTAGCAGGATTCCTGTAGGTTACGGCAACAACTTCTAGTTCCAACTTCAAGCTTGAAAACTCAAGGCCATAGACATGTTGAAGAGTTGCTGAAAAAAAAGAATTCTTTTTTTTATACATGCAGTGAAACGGAAAGTCCATGGGGCTTTATGGACTTTTTAGCGTTTGTCTTCCTGAAATTGAGGTCTGAATGGAGAAACTTCGTATTCTCTTTATATATTATCTCTTGAAGCAGGCTTCTTTTCAAATCAGAACCAAGCGGGTTCGTTTTTGGAGAACTATGTTCTGATCCCAGCTCTATTCTGATCCTTTCTCAACATCAAGGCACCAAAGAAAAGAAGGGTGTGCGGAAATAGGCCAAACCTCTCCCGTCTTGCATCATTAAACTTGATGTCTTTCAGTTCCAGAGGATTTTGTTCGTTGGGGGTCTTCGCGTTTATGGTAAAGCCAAACACTTAACTACTTTCTCAGCGCCCTTTGAAACACGTGGTAACGATGGTCGATCTCTACGCTAGAGAGACTAACAGTATGTGGTTTGGAGTTGCCTATGAAGGAGAGAGGATCTTCGCGACGTATTTTGATTCAGACAAGAACAAAGTTTTGCAAGGGATGCAGAACAGCTTTCCTTCTGACGCTTCTTGCCGACAGGTTCGCGAGCCCTCGGTCTTTGCTGAACGAGTGATCGCTGCGCTATTAGACATCTATGATGGAAAGGATGTTTTTCCCAGCTTTGCGTTGTCAACTGGTCACTTGCCCGAGTACACTCGGAAGGTGATTGAGGCAACCTATCGGATTCCGACGGGTTATGTGGCTTCTTATGGCTCGGTTGCTAAGGCAGTTGGTGGCGGAGCAAGGGCGGTTGGCAATGTCATGGCTAGGAATCCGTTCGCTCCGCTGGTTCCTTGTCACAGAGTCGTTGGCTCAGATCTTGGGTTGGTCGGGTATGGAGGTGGTCTTGATTTGAAGTTGCAGCTTTTGAAGCGTGAAAGTAGAGGCTTCACTTCCGACAAGAAGATCGACATCGGCAACGGAAAACTGTTGGTTTTTCCAGTTGAGCGCGTGCTGAAGAAAGCCGAAAAGCGTTCTTAGTGCTTCTGCAGTGGTTTCATGAGCCAGGAGGGCTCGCTGAGCATTTTTCACCTCCATACGTATGTGGGTTCGGCAGGAGACTCGTCACGTAGCCTTGGCGGTCTCTACTGTACCCAGTGTTTCTTCTGGTTTGCTGTTCTTGGGTGTGCCAAGTTCTAAGCATGCTCGTTTTCCGTGATTTGTTGATGGTTTCGAAAGCGTACTCGGGTCGTTTCATGGCTTGTCTGAAAGATTGTTTCATAAGAATTATATCGAAGTTTCATCCTCAATAGTACAATGGGCGAGAGTAGGCGTTTCCATATCTTTCAAAGTTCCATTGCATACTGCTATCGTTGTTTGCCTGCTCTTTTCCTGAAGTTGAGGTGAAGAGACAGAAGAAGGGAGAAGGGGAAGAAAATGAAAAACAGCAATAACAGAGCCCTTTCTATATCTGTCCTCGTATGTGCAATTGCGATGGTCGCAGTCTGCATTTTTCCTGTGAGCGCTTGGGAGTACCCAGGCGGCGAACATGACTCGCTGTTTGAGAGTTACGGTCCCCGAGTCGATTCGATGCTGATCAAGACGTATACTTCGGAGATAACCGAATGGGAAACTGGCCTAGAGGGCGGGCAGATTGATATTACTGACTGGCCGCTAGATCAACAAAGACTGGATAGATATACCACGGCACCGTGGAACAACACACTGAAGGTCTATGGCTACGGTGCGGAGTTTGGTGCCTACTACTTCGATTTGAACAACAATAATAACACCTATTTGGGCAATCCGCCGAACCCTGCGTACCCGAATCCAAGATGGCCAAACCCGTTGGGCTATACGGTTTCTGAGAGCGGCGTTATTCACGACAATGGTTATCCGCTTAGACATGCTATCGCGCATCTGGTTGACAGGAGTGTTGTGGTTTCGGAGGTTGGTGCAGGGGCTGCTGTGCCGATTTACACGCCTGTCCCTCCAAGTTTTGGCAAGTACTCTCACCCAGACATCAAACCGGGTGGAGCACGGGAAGACCTAACTCACCCGCATAGCGCAGTGGTGGCTTCACAGATACTCAACGACAGCAGTATGTTCCCATTTGGTGTTGATGGTTGGCGTTACTGGGACCGCAACCGAAATGGCGCGAAGGATAGCGGTGAGGATTTGGTTCTCAAGATCGTTGCAAGGATCGACCACGCGCCAAGATATCGCATGGGTCAGGAACTTGCGGCTGAACTTAGTAGTGCCGGAGTGAGGATACGCACTGACGTTCGATATTTCACGGTGAGCGCTGAAAGGCTACAGTGGATGTCGAACAAAGATGCGCACATCTCTACTGCTGGCTGGAGCTTGGGCTCTACACCGGACTTTCTGACACTGTGGCATTGGAAGTATTACTGGCATCCAGGTAGAAGCTATAACACGGGCGGTTGCAACAAGGGCCTGTTCAACGACGCAGCCGACGGCGTCCAGTATGCGAACACTCAGGACGATGCGGTCTCCAACGCCAGAATAGCCCAAGAAGTGTTCTGCGACGCGATTCTGGGGATTCCTGTTTTCTCGAACTCGGGCTACAAGGCCATGAGCAGGGACTATGTCGGTGGGGAAGAGCAGCATGGAGAAGACTGGTATGGTGTGGTGAACTGGGGTGGGTATGGTATTGACAACGCCTATTCATTCACGAACATGCATACCTCAGGTCACGAGTACGGCGGCAGAATCAGGTACGGTTTGAAGACGTCTGACATTCGTCAGCTTAATCCGCTTTTCAGCGAGTGGCTTTGGGACAACATGGTGCTTGACCTCATAGGATACGAAGGCCTCGTTGCCAGAGACCCCTACACCATGGAATACGTGCCATGGGTGGCAAAGTCGTTCAGTACAGGCACGTATAAGCATGCGATTTATGGCACATGCACGAAGGTGGTCTTTACATTGCGTAACGATGTCTATTTCCAAGATGGCCATCAACTGACGATAGAAGACGTTTACTTCACGTATTTGGAAGCTGCTGACATTCTGTATTCGAGGGGCATTGCTCCGCCTTGGTGGATCAACAATGTTCAGAATATCTTGAGCTTCAGCATCCTTGACCCGCTGAGCTTTGAGGTGCTTCTGGATGTCAAGAGCATCTTTGCGATCGGATGGATTGGCGGAAACCGCATTCTACCCAAACACATCTGGGAACCCATCTGCAAGGGTGCTGTTGCTCCTAAGAGTGGCTTGCCTTGGGATCCGACATCGTTCGCTCCTGATCCGAACCTGATTGGTTCTGGTGCTTGGAGACTGGATGAGTATGTGGGAACTGATCACATCCTTCTGCAGGCTAACAAGCCAGGAAGCACCGTCGACACTGGCATCAGTGATTCGAACGCGAACTCGCAACCGGTAACCTCAGCGTATGGGTTCTTCCGGCTCAAACCAGAATACGTCAACATTCACGCTGATGCCTACAAAGCCAAGATTGACCCCGGCTTTCCTAAGACGTGGGCGCTTGTGAACTTGACTGTGGTGAGTCAAAACCTGAAGATGGAGGAGTTTGAGTTCGAATTCGCTGGTGATTATGCTCACCCAGTCGGCGGAAAAATGCTTCTGAGGTGGCCTATGAACGTTGGTTGCGAGTGGACAGTGCTTGATTGGATAGACGAGACTTCGAATGGCCTGCTTGATGTGGGTGACATGGTCAAAGTGCAGCCAACGAACCCTTGGGGGGCTCGGACGATTTGGCTTAACATCAAAGCCATCAAGTCGGGCAACATGCTGCGCATCGGCCAGGTCATTGAATCTGACAAGTACGTGTACTTCAGTGGAAACAAGCTGATTGGTCCTGTGCATGAGTATGAGAAGCCGTGCACGCCGACAACTGAAACGTTCCAAATGAACCTTACAAAAGGTTTCTACGTGGCCAAAGCGGCAAAATACATAACCACAACGTGGTTCCTGTGCCCGAACAACAACCTCACGGCAAACCCATATGTGGGTTGGATCAACGTCACTTGGCCGATTTGGTTGACGCTTCCGGAAGACATCACGGGAAGCTACTACGGTTCGTCTTGGCTTCTTGCGCCAGACCTTAAGGTTGACTTGAAGGATGTTTTCGTTGCTGGGAAAGCGTTTGGCAGTGTGCCTGGAGATCCTAAGTGGAACACGCTGGCGGACACTAACCACGACTACAAGGTGGACTTGAAAGACTATTTCGGCATTGCCAAGAGATTCGGCAAGTGGTAAACGAAGCCACGAGATACCCTCTTTTTTTTCAGTTTCGAAAGTTTTCGGCAACAGCCTCTTTGTGTATGCAGAAGTGGCTAGAAGGGCGTTTCTACTCACGCATTCATGCCCGTGTATGGATTCAACAATGGTTAGCATCAGTTTTCGTGGCCAGTGATGTTTCTGGAAGGTTCTGGCGTTAGAGCGTCTGCTTCTGTTGTTTTCTCGGTTTGAGGTTCTTGGTTATCGTAAATGATAAATGCGTGGTGTTATCACCTGAAGTCGGGTGGTGCGTGTTGGTTAGGCGTGGGCTTTATGTTGGCAGGTTTCAGCCTTTTCATCTTGGACACTTGCACGTGGTGAAGAAGATTCTGAAGGAAGTTGACGAGCTTGTCATCGTCATCGGCAGTGCTCAGTACAGTCACAATGCAGATAATCCATTCACGGCTGGGGAACGGCTGGTCATGATTCGCAAAGCGTTGGAAGAAGCTGGAGTAGATTGGGGGCGGGTATGGGTGGTGCCTGTACCAGATGTGCATTTGCACATGATGTGGGTCGCCGAAGTAGAAGGCTACACACCAAAATTCAACACAATATACTCGAACGAGCCGTTGACGAGGAGGCTGCTTAGCGAGGCAGGCTACAAGGTCCAGGCAATACCCTATTATGATAGGAAGATTTACTCTTCAACGCTGATTAGGGAAAAGATGGTTAAAGGCGAGAACTGGAAAGAACTCGTGCCAAAACCCGTGGCAGCATTCATAGAAGAAATAGACGGAACCAACAGACTTGAGGACTTGAACAAAACAGACAAGATGTGACTCCACTAACGGCATTCCTTGTTTTGTAGAGTTGTGCGCCAAGGGGAGGAACATGAAGCTGTTTGTTCAAACATACTGTCCATCCTGTCTCAAGAATGGCAGACTATGATCTGATCCCCGTTTCTTATCTTGAAGTGTTTCGCAGCATTGCCTTGGTTCAAGGAAAGCTCCAAGAATCGATGGCTTCCGATCAACGCCATGGGCTGGTGTTTTCCAGCATCCGCATAAGCCCTGCGTCTTTTGAACGTCAACTTTGTTTTTCTGTGCTCAATGTTGATCACATTCTCGGCTTTCGCCAGCTCCAATTCCTTCTCTCTAAAATTCGTGATCACATTCCCGAAATCGTCTATATGGATGACTTCACCTATCAACACATCTTTCTTTCTAACGATCTTTGCGAAGCTAGGCGTCACAATCTCGCGGATCTCTTGTCCAAATTCCGTTGGCAACGTTCCCTTCGCGAGATGTGCCGCTGCGGATGCGAATATATCTCTTCCGTGAAACGTATTGCTTGCTTGAGACATTATTAGTTTCTTATTAGCTATTTCGTAAACGGGTTCTGTGTCTTTTCTTCCAGCTGCGAGTGCTAGTATGCCGTTGTCTGGTCCTATGAAACAGGCTTGCTTTGTCCGTATCAGTATGGGCTTGCGTTTTGTGCCCACGCCAGGGTCTACGACTGCGACATGAATCGTGTCCTTCGGAAAATATGGTGCTGCACACGCTAGGACAAATGCGCCCATGCGGATGTTGAATTTCTCTATTCCATGGCTTATGTCCACGATGTTGGCCTCTGGGCAAATGCTCAATATCACGGCTTTCATTTCAGCCACATAAGAATCCCTCAACCCAAAATCCGTCGTCAAAGTGATAATAGGCCGAACCATATTGCTCACTTTATAAACGGTTTAGGGATAATTAGCTTTTCACCAAGCGATCGAGGATTGTGGAATGAGGTTTCGTAGGCTTGCGTCTAAGGAAATAGGGTTGGTTGCTGTCTTCACAGCATTGTATGCGGTTCTTGCCTTCTTGCCCATGTTTCAGCTCATCAGTTTCTTCGGCAAAACCATCACAGCCTCCACCATCCTCGCCCCGATAATCGGCATTATCCTCGGACCCTATCTAGGTCCACTATCCGCGTTTCTAGGCGGAACAATCGGGTTGGGCTTCAGCCCTTTCTTTTCTCTGCCCAGCCTAGCCGCAGGCGTCATAACGTCTTTGTGTGCAAGCTTGCCATATTCGGGTAAGCGAGCGCACTGCGCAATCATCTATTTGCTCTTTCTTCTAGCTTTTGGCTTCTACATGCCAATCGGGCCCGCATGGCTGTATCCGCAGATGATGTGGTTTCAGATAATCGGTTTCATAATTCTGGTCTCGCCGTTGCAGTCAATGGCCATCAAACACCTTACATCAGGCAACGCTGCAAAATCCCTTTACGCCTTCCTAATCACTTCTTTGACTTCCACGCTGGCCGGACAGATCGCTGGGTCACTGGTCTTTGAAGCCACTTTCTGGCCGCTAATAATACCAACTGTCGAAGGATGGAAAGCAACTTGGGTGCTGCTTACGTTTGTTTATCCTCTGGAAAGGGTAACGTTGGCGGTTTTTTCTGTGTTGATCGGTGCACCACTCTTTAGAGTCCTGAGGTCTGCCAACCTCATGCCCTCAGCCATCTTGGAACGCAAGAGCACTGTCTGACTAGATTATTCTCTTCACTAGGCGTTCCAAATACTCTTTGCTTTCCACGATTTCCTGTTCAGTTCCTCGCACTTCAAGAGTTAACCACCCATAATAGCCGGCCTCATGCAGAAGGTTCAGCAACTCTGGAAAGCTGAAATCTCCTTTTCCTATCGGAAGGTGAGTAGCCTTCCGAAAATCCCTATCCTTGTAGCATCATGAACGCGAACATCCAGCAATCTATCCTCAAATGTTCGAACTGCCTTCTTGAGATCAATCCCCATTTGGTATACATGTCCCGCATCAAGCAAGACTCCAAGCTTCCTTGAAGGAAACTCCCCAACAAATTGGGCAAAATCCTCCAAGTCTTGAAAGATGAAAGGAGGATAACAAAAGGATTCCAAAGCCACCTTTATGCCATTGTGGCTTGCGAAATCCACTTCTGCTTTTAACAGCTTGAGGAAGCGGGACCTTGCCTTGGACAAGATTTTCACAGGTGCATCATCACCAGTTGCAAAGAATGGAGGATGAACAGACACCAATGTTGTGGGCAATTCTCTGCAGAGCAATATGCCGCCGTGTATCTGTTTCCCTATACTGGTGCATTCGTCCAGTGACGAAGCTATCTTCTCAGCGTCGTAGAGTCCTCCAACATGCACGTTCCTCTCCAAACCAAGAACGTCAAGAACCTTTCGTAAGCGTTTGCTTTCAACAGGAACAAGTCTGACAAGGGCCCGATTTGAACAGCTTTAAAACCCATGGAGGCAGCTTTCTGCACAAGTCCAAGAAGCTCGTCATTGCTGTGAGGAGGCTTCTTCTTGAAAAATCCTTCCGGAACAGAGTGTAGCGCAACAATCATGTTCGTTCACTAAGACTGTCCAATGTGCCCATGAAAATGCATTCGCCAGAAGGCATCATCATATCCACTGCTCCGTAAACACCATCGTCAAACTCAACCGGGGCATTCCTAACGAGCACCACCGGTGTTCCCTCAGCCGCTTCCCCCATCAGCAAATGAGCCGCAGAAGCCAAATCATCCGCCACCGCATGCCGAGTCATCACGATTCTCTTACCATAGAGATCGCTAGCGTTTCTGTGATCCCTTATCGGCTTGAACCCTGCAACAGCCAAGGCCAAACCGACCGTGCCAATCCTCAACGGAACCAAACCACTGTCAACGACTAAAACACCAACACATTTGCCAGTTCTGAGCTTGATTTCCTCCCTGAAGCTCTTCACCCAGTTCTTGAGATCACGCGGCCACAGAACGACATAGCCTTCAGACGCGTTCTTGTTATCAATCCCCGCATTAGGTGTCAAAGCCCCATTCTTCAATGTCAAAACAGCCCTCTCGACCCCGCCGTAGATCTTGTCTGCCTCGCGCAAGATAAATTCGGCGAACTCTGGTCTCAGCGAAAACCTTTTCGCAAGCTCCTTAGCTTTTTCAGAAGGCTTGATGTCACTAAGCCTTGCCAGACGCCCTTGCGAATACGAAACAACCTTAGAAGCCAGAGCCAAAACATCATTATCCTCAAGCTGCAGTTCCTGAGCCTTCAGTGAATCAAGAACCACATCAACCAAATCATCGTCAGTCTTCACAATTCCTGTCTTGACCGCGTAGAGCCTCATTCGCGTTTAGCCTCCGTGAATGACAGGCACAAACACCACCTCATCTCCGTCCTTGAGCATGGTTTCCAAGCCGTTCAAAACGCTGACCTCTTTCCCGTTGACAAGAATGAGCATGCCTGCCTTCGAATTGGCTAAAGCTGGCTTGAGCTTAGGCGATTCTTCAGCCATTCTTTTCATTACCTCCATCAGTGAAGCCATCTTTCCAAGCTCCATCGCAAGCTTGCCCTTGCCAGCCAAGCTGCGGAGAGAACCCACAAACTTCACAGTCACAACCATCTCCCTAGCTCCTATAGCCTCACACGGTCACAATCACTGAAACGTCATTGACGTTCGTTCCCGTGGGTCCGGTGAAAACAAGATCGCCAAGCTTCTCAAAGAAATGGTAAGAATCGTTATTCGCCAAGAACTCCTCAGTTTTCAGCCCAAGTTTGAAGGCTCTTGCAACCGTTCTCCCATCCGCAATCGCGCCCGCAGCATCCGTCGGTCCATCGATGCCGTCAGTGCTCAGCGAAGCTACTACGACCCCGTCCTGCTCTTTCAGTTTCAAAGCCGCTGCCAACGCAATCTCTTGATTCCGACTACCTAGACCCTTCCCCGTAACAGTCACTGTCGTCTCTCCGCCAGCAACGATGCCTGCGGGCTTCGGAAGAGGATTGCCGGAAACAGAAACCTCGTGGCCAATCGATGCAAGAATCACCGCCACCTGCCTAGCCTCGCCTTCCATGGTTGCCGTGAGCAAGAGCGGGTTCAAACCCTCAGCTTTCAAACACCCACATGCCGCCTGACTTGCTATCCTGTTATTCCCAATCACAACATTGTATACCCTCTTGAAAGCCTCATCGCCAGCCTTCGGAGTCTCAGGAATAACGCCCTTCTCTCCTTCCGTAAGCACCTTCCTGATTGATGGAGGGGCTTTTTTCCAAAGCTCATACTTTTGCAAAATACCGACTGCATCGTTGAAGGTTGTGGAGTCGGGAACAGTGGGGCCTGAAGCGATAAAATCTAGCGGGTCGCCAACCACATCCGAAAGAATCAGGTTCAGAATGGTGGCTGGGTAGGCTCTTTTCGCAAGCCATCCGCCCTTGAAATCGGAAATGTGCTTTCGAACCGTGTTGATCTCGTTGATCGTGGCTCCACATTTCAGGAGGGCATTCGTAATCTGTTTCTTGTCAGAGATTGTGATTTCGCCTCTCGGCGAGGGCATAAGGCTTGACCCTCCCCCTGAGATGAGACAGATGATTAGATCGTCCTTTTCCGCTTGCTCCGCGATCTCCAGCATGCGGCGGGTTCCTTCAACACCAGTCTCGTCCGGAATCGGATGGCTGGCTTCATGAAGCAATATAGTGCGCGTCTTTTGTTTGTTGCCTTTGGGCACATTAACTAGGCCCTTGGTTATGCGGTCGCCCAGGATTTCCTCGAGAGCTTCAGCCATGGAGCCGCTTGCCTTTCCGCCGCCCATCACATAAACGTGGCTGAACTTGTCCAGATTGAAAGAGTGATCGGCCACTTGGAGTAAGGAACCTTTCAAGGTGAGCTTTGACTTTATTATTCCTCGCGGGTCTGCCGCATTCAGGGCTGCTTCAAGGCTCTTGAGTGCGAGTGTTCTGGCTTTTCGGTTCAAAGGCGTCTCGCCGTTGCTGACAAGTCTTTCTTTATTCCTTATTTCAATCATGGGGGAAGCCCGTTGAATGTCTCAAATTGATGCGTAAGTGTAATAAGTCAAGGCTAATAAACAATTCCGCAAACCAAACAATGGTGAACAGCATGCCAAAACCAAAGATTTACGTCACTCGGGAGCTACCGGAAAGAGGCTTGAACATCATAAAGAAGCATTTCGACACAGAAGTCTGGCCAGAATACAGTCCACCACCAAAGAAAACCATAATCGAAAAGGCCAGTGACGTTGACGCCCTGGTTTCGCTTTTGTCCGACAAGATAGACGCAGAGGTTTTCGACAAAGCACCCAAGCTCAAAATCGTTTCACAGCTAGCCGTGGGTTTCGACAACATAGTCATTCCAGAAGCCACAAAACGAGGAATATACGTCACTAACACTCCTGAAGTGCTAACCGATACTACAGCCGATTTTGCATGGGCACTGCTTATGGCCCTTGCAAGGCGCGTCGTGGAAGCCGACAAATACGTTCGGACTGGGCAATGGAAGGTTGCTTGGCACCCTGCCATGTTGACTGGAAGAGATGTCTTCAACACTACCATTGGCATTGTTGGCGCGGGAAGAATCGGATACGCCGTGGCCAAAAGAGCAAAAGGCTTCAACATGAACATCCTGTTCTACGATGTCATTCCAAGACCTGAAATGGAAAAAGAATTGGATGCAAAGAAAGTTGACCTCGACACGCTTCTAAGAGAATCAGACTTCGTCAGCATTCACGTTCCACTCATGAAAGAAACGCATCATCTGATAAACGCCGAGAAACTCAGACTTATGAAAAAAACTGCCTACCTCATCAACAACTCGCGCGGACCTGTTATCGATGAAAAGGCATTGTATGACGCGTTGAAAGAGGGAAAGATCGCTGGTGCTGGTCTTGACGTGTTCGAACAAGAACCTACTCCGCTAGACAACCCGTTACTCAAATTGGACAGCGTTGTTGTCGCCCCACACATTTCGAGTGCAAGTCTTGAAACACGATCAAAAATGTCAGAGATGGTTGCAGACAACTTGGTTTCGTTCTTCGAAGGAAGGAAACCGCCAAACCTAGTCAACCCCGACGTGATGAAAACGCGCCCGCTGTCAAAACTGTTCTAGAACGTTCATTTGCTGCCAGTTAAACTGCAATAGTTAAATACCTCCACCTTTTTACCCTTATTTTCCTTCAAATCAAGGTGAACTCAAGTGGATCCCATCTTCGCAAAAAGAATGGAAACATTAGGAACCGAAACAGCCTTCGAAGTACTCGCCAAAGCAAAAGCGCTGGAAAAACAGGGAAAAGACGTCGTGCATTTGGAAATAGGCGAACCGGATTTTGATACGCCAAAGAACATCAAAGACGCTGCTACAAAAGCCCTGAACTCAGGCTTCACGCACTATACTCCGTCAGCGGGTATGCCGGAACTGCGTCAAGCCATAGCAGGATACATTTCGAAAACCCGGAAATTAGACGTCGTTCCAGAGGAAGTTGTCGTAACGCCAGGCGGCAAGCCAATAATGTTCTACAGCATCCTTGCACTCGTTAACCCCGGCGACGAAGTCATGTACCCCAACCCAGGCTTCCCCATATACGAGTCACTCATAAACTTTGTCGACGCCAAGCCCGTGCCCATTCCACTCAAAGAGGAAAACGACTTCAGTCTCGACCCCGAATACCTCAAGCAAAAGATAACCAAGAAAACCAAGATGATAATAATTAACTCTCCAGAAAACCCGACAGGCGGTGTTCTGAACAGAGACGACCTGAAGGTCATTGCAGACTGCGTTGCTGACAGAAAAGATGTGTACGTGCTTGCAGACGAAATCTACAGCCGCATAATCTACGAAGGCAAGCATGAGAGCATTACACAGTTTCCGGGAATGAAGGAGAAAACGATTCTGCTGGATGGCTTTTCGAAAACTTATGCTATGACCGGCTGGAGACTCGGCTACGGCATCATGAACAAGGAGCTAGCCCTGAAGTGTGCACAGTTGATGACCAACTCGAACTCTTGCACCAGCACATTCACGCAACTGGCAGGCGTCGAAGCACTCAACGGACCACAGACTGAACCGGAAAGAATGGTGGCTGAATTCAAGAAACGCCGCGAAGTCATCGTCGCAGGACTGAACAACATCAAAGGCATAACATGCAAAAAGCCACACGGAGCCTTCTACGTGTTCCCGAACATAACCGGAACCGGCATGGACTGCCGAAAACTCGGCGATCACTTGCTCTACAACGCTGGCGTAGCTGTTCTGCCCGGAACAAGCTTCGGCAAGTATGGTGAAGGCTATTTGCGATTGTCGTTCGCAAACTCCATAGAGAACATCAAGAAAGCCCTAGATCGCATCGCTAAGGGTCTGGAAAAGCGATAGTATCGCTTTTCTAATCTTCTATTTTTTCTCCCGTCACCGTCTCGACGATGTCAGAAGCTAACTGGACTAGGCCGTCTGCCTGCTTAAGCGCACGTTCACCATCCACATCCTCAACCTGCGACATCTGCTGAACGATTACTTCAATGTCAATCAGGCACCTCAAGACAGGGTCTTCAATAGGCTGTGCCTTTTCAGCCGATTCTCTTACCGCGATCTCAACGAAGGCTGGCTCCCCAAAACTGTAGTAAATAGCGTTTCGGGCTTTTCGAATGGCTTCCAACACGAGGCTGGGCGCCATGTAAGGCATTTTCCTCGCCGCCGCAAGCTCCGCTCTTGCCTCTCGCATATACCGTAAGGCCCAACCTTTCCTGTACTCGTCCATCATTCCAAAGCATCTCTTCAGGTTTGAGGAAGCTACTCGGCAAAGCTTGCCTAATCGCTTTCTCCCTTTTCAGCACCTTCAGCTGTAGCCTCTTCCAAAGGCTCTTCTTCAACCTCAATAAGCGAATGCGCAATATACCCAGCAATCTGATTTCTAATCTTCAACGTCGTACCATGCAAAAGCAAGTTGACAAGACGCTTATTATTCTCAAAATTATCAGAAAACTTGTCAGGGAACCGCCTAACAAGCTCTCTTGCAGTGCGTTTAACCTGATCTGTTCGAACATTTCCCATACTCTGTTCCTCCAAGGGTCTTCTTCACTATCATTGTGCTCCAATGAACACCATACAGTAGGATGAGCACTCACTACAACACAAGACTAATTTAACCTTGTCCCAAAAAAGCCTTCAAAATTGCTCAGAATCTGTGTCGCGACGTCGTCGACATCCATTCTTTTGACTTCCGCTATGGCTTCTATCACGAGAGGAATGAAAGCAGGTGTTGTCCTCTTTCCATCAAAAGGCGACTTGAAATACCGCACTGGGCCGTCGGTCTCCGTCATCAAGTTATTCAGCGGCACCTTTCTGACCACATCACGGATACCGTTCGAGTAGACGGTTACCGGTCCTTCCGTGATGTAGTATCCATTTTCAACAGCCTTGGGTAGTGCGCTTATTGGATTGCTGAACCAGTGCAACAGAACCTTCCTGACCTTGTATGAAGGGAGCATTTCAATGATCTTTTCTGTCATGCCCCTCGAATGGACCACAACGGGTAGGTCTAGCTCCTCGGCAAGATGTAGCATCTTGTCGAAAACCTTCAGCTGCTTATCCATCACCTTCTCGTACTTGAAATCCAGCCCAATCTCGCCAATCGCAACCAATGCTTTGTTTCCTTTTTGCTTCATAATGTAGTCCAGCGTTTGCTGAAGCTCATCATCTGTCAAAGCCTGCACAGACCAAGGATGAATGCCCAAGGCGGCGTAGACCATTCCCTGATATTTCTCAGCCAGCTTCACGCTTTCAATGCTCGTTTTCAAATCCATCGAATTCGAAACCAAGGCGACAACATTTGCCTTCTTGGCGTCAGCCATGATTTCATCTGTGCATTTCGAATATTCTTCGTCTGAAAGGTGTATGTGGGCATCGACAAATCTCATGTGGAACCGGGCTTTCACAACACTAGGCTAGGTTGAGCTTTTATAATTTCCTGCACCAATCAGGCAATGGGTGGATTTCGTCTGACTGGAAATACTGAGGGCACGCGAACTAGGGTCCCTTCAGTTTGAGAGAGATAGCTTCTTTGAGTCTTGAGAAAGTGAGGGAACTCGGCGTAGAGTACTTGAGATCAGTTGCAGATAGAGCTATAAGCTGACGAAGCACGAAAATCTAACTGGCGTTACTGACAATAAACTTAAATATTGCTTGAAATAGAAAAAGACGCTCGGAGAACCGTTATGGTCGAACTAGAATTGGCTGTAGCTCCGATGCATAGACTGTGCAAGAAGGCAGGGGCCGACAGAGTAAGCGAAGCAGCAGCAAAAGAACTTGCCAAGGCGCTAGAGGACATTGGCGTGAAGATCGCCAAGGAAGCTCTCGATTTTGCGATGCACGCTGGCAGAAAAACCATAAAATCCGAAGACATCGAAATCGCTGCCAAGAAAATCATGGTCAGATAGGCTTTCCAACAAGTTTCTCTTTTCTTTTTGCCCAAGCAAGCATAAGATTGAAATAACCCAGTTTGCTTAGTCGTAGAAACCCTAAAGAACCACGAAACAACCTTAGCCTAATGGAAGCTGAAAAAACATGGGTGGCAAGAAAAAGCTCAACCTGAAGCAAATGGAACGCATGCAAGACAAGAAGGACGAGGATGACAAGACAAAAGACAAAGGCAAGAAGAAGGAAAAGGCAGGGCCTCCAAAGGAAAAGAAGCCACTCAGCATATTAGCTCCAGACATCAAGAGCGAGAAGGTCATCGGCGAAGTTAAGAAAATGCACGTCTTGACGCCGTATTCGGTAGCTTCGCGCTTTGGGATACGCATGAGCGCGGCGAAGGATTTTCTGCGTCAACTCGAAGAAAGCGGCAAGGTTCAACTCGTCTCGGGAAGCCACAACATCAAAATCTACAAGGCAGACTAGACTTCAAGGTTTGCCTTTTCCCAATGGTTTTGTTGTTCAATCGTCATTCATCAGGTCAGGTGTTAGTTTGGATTTTCCACAGAGAATCTACACTGAAAGCGAAGTCAAGAACGCCAAGGAGCTTATCGACAAAGGTTACAAACATGACCTAGTGGTTGATGGAAAACCGGATTTCAAGCGCAAGGTGGAAGAGATCCTTGAACTCATCAAAGTTGCTGGCTACTACGATTTTTTCAGAACCTACATCCGTAGCATAATGGAGATTGACGGATTTACGCAGCTTCATGAAGCCGACGCTGCAATCTGGGCAAACGAATACGCCGTCAAGAATCCTGTTGACGCTGCCAGCCTCTTGATACAAAAAGCCAATAGCATGAAAGAATACTTGGATGGCGTGCTCTATTATGGCGGTACCGCGGAAAAGCGTTCAGTTGAGAAGCGTATCGAGTTTCTCAAAGTGTTGAAGACCAAGAGCGAGAGAAGAGAAGTAGTGGCTGAATGCACTAGGCTTCTAGACTTTTGGCACGAGAGCTCCTTGATCTACTAAGAGTTCGATCCTGATTTTCGTGCCACTCTTCACTTGCCTGAATAGCTCGAGGTTCTTGGTGATCTTGCCCAGGTTGTTCACGGGGCTGTATGGTTGGGTTTCTCCATGGAATATGCATATGGCACTTCCCATGGGCCAGAAGGCAATTGTTCCCTTTTCAACCGTAGCCTTGGCTTTCTCCTCGCCCATTTTGATCGGTGTTTCAAAGTAGATTTCCTCTTTCCAGAGGGCCGCTCTGCCTTCTATCGGTAGTTTTCTGACTATCATGTCTACTGTTCTGGGTGCCAGAAAGCGCACGAGCTCTCCTTCCGCTTCACCTAGGGCCTCGATGAGGAATTTCACTTTGACACGTGAAATTTCGGTCTCTTCGTTACTCACGCTTTCTTGCCCCTTTGAAGAAATTCATCCAGAACCTGCTCAAACGAGATTGGACCCAGCACCTTCAGCTCGTACTTCACACGAACCGTGGGTTTGCTAATGGTGATCACCCTTCTAAGGTCAATAGGAGTACCAATAACAACAACATCGCAGGGAATTCGATCAATCGTTTCCTTAAGCTCAGCCACTTGCTTGTCACCGTAGCCCAGTGCTGGAAGAATGGCGCCAAGATGCGTGTATTTCTTGTAAGACTCCTTTATCGAACCCACGGCGTATGGCTTCGGATCAACTATTTCGGCTGCGCCAGAATTTCTCGCCATTATCGTGCCAGCTCCATAAGGCATGTTTCCATGAGTTAATGTCGGGCCGTCCTCGATCACCAGAACCCGTTTTCCCTTGATCAACTCAGGCCTGTCGGCGGTTACTGGTGAAGCCGCATCCAGGATTCTAGCATTCGGATTCACCATTTTTATGTTCTCCTTGACTAGCTTCACCTTTTCTGGGTCTGCCGTGTCTACCTTATTGACTATGACAACGTCAGCCATTCGAATGTTTGTTTCCCCAGGATGATACGTGAGTTCGTGTCCAGGTCTGTGCGGGTCGGCTACGACAATGTTCAGGTCTGGTTTATAGAAGGGCATGTCGTTGTTGCCTCCGTCCCAAACTATGACGTCTGATTCTTTTTCGGCTTCCCGCAGAATCCTCTCGTAGTCAACTCCGGCATATACGACTATACCGTTGTCAATGTGTGGTTCGTATTCTTCTCTTTCTTCGATTGTACACTTGTGCTTGTTCAAGTCATCGTATGAAGCGAAGCGTTGCCAGATTTGCTCTCGCAGGTCCCCGTATGGCATCGGGTGCCTGATTGCAGCAACCCTCAACCCTTTGCTTTTCAGAATCTTTGCAGCCATCCGCGAAGTCTGGCTTTTCCCTGATCCTGTCCTGACGGCGCACACTGAAACGATAGGGACCTTCGACTTCACCATCGTTGTTTTGGGTCCCATCAGCCGGAAGTCGGCTCCATTGGCCATAACTAGTGAAGCCTTGTGCATGACATTCTCGTTGGAAATGTCGCTGTAAGCAAAGACAACTTGGTCGATATCGTGCTTCTTTATCAGTTTGGGCAGCTCTTCTTCTGGGTAGATTGGTATTCCGTTCGGGTAGTTTGGGCCTGCAAGTTCGGTTGGGTAGGTTCGTCCTTCTATGCCCGGTATCTGCGTTGCTGTGAACGCCACGACTTCGTAGGTGTCGTTGTTTCTGAAGAACACGTTGAAGTTGTGGAAGTCCCTACCAGCCGCGCCCATTATAATAACTTTAACCTTCTGCATACTGATTCCTCTGAAAACCCTGTTAGGGGGTCAATAGATTCTGGCGATTCTATTTAAACCTAGCGTGGAAAGCCTAGCCTAGCAGACGTAGAACCGTTTTGCCGATGAACTCTACCTGTTTCGGGGTGACGCCAGGATGAACGGGCAGCGAAAACACCTGCTTTGAAGCTCTCTCGGTCTCGGGAAGCTTGTACTTTCCGAACTTGCGATAGAAAGACATCATATGTATCGGATTCACATAGCAAACGAACGCGCCGATTCCCTCCTGCCTCAGCTTCTCAACAAGCCTATCCCTTTTCTCTCTCGTCGCATTCTTCAGCCTGACAGTGTAGAGATAATAGCTGCTTTTGAACCCTTTTGGCTCCGTAGGCAACTGCAGTTTCTCCGATTTCCGAAGAATCCGCGACAGTCTAGCCGCGTTTTCGCGCCTTCTGGCCACGAATTTCGGCAGTTTCTTAAGCTGTTCAATGCCGATCGCAGCTTCCATCTCAGGCATATGGTAATTGTGGCCCAGCATAAGCGACTCATATTTCACTTTCTCTCCGTGGCTTCGCATATACCGCACCTTCTCGGCAAGTTCATCGTGGTTTGTGGTCATCATTCCGCCTTCTCCGGTGGTCATGTTCTTACTTCCGTAGAAACTCCAGCATGCAGCGTCAGCGAAGGTTCCGGGTGGCTTGCCCTTCAACGTTGCTCCATGAGCTTGGGCGGCATCCTCTATGACCAGTAACCCGTGTTTGTCAGCAATCTCCCTTATCCGTGGAAGATTGGCAGGTAAGCCATAAAGATCGACGGGCATAATGGCCTTCGTTTTCTTAGTTATCGCCCTTTCAACCGCCTCCGGCGAAACATCGTATGTGTCCGGTTCAATGTCTACGAAGACCGGTTTTGCACCGATTATGACAACGACTTCGCCTGTGGCGACAAAGGTGAAGCTCGGCAGAATCACCTCATCGCCTGTCTTCACGCCTGCCACCATGAGTGTCGCGTGCAATGCCGCGGTGCCCGTATTCACGGCCACGGCGTGTTTTGCTTTCACAAAGCCTGCAAAAGCATTCTCGAACTCGGTAACCATTGGTCCTGCGCCGATTCCATGGGTCAGGCCACCGCTCTTCATGACTTTTACAACGGCTTCAATCTCTTCTTTGCCGATTCGTGCTGCATTAATCTGAATCAAAACGTCACCTGACAGTTACTAGACGGTTTTTGTATTTAATCACTTCCACGTTCAAAAAGCAGCTTGCCAAGCATTAATGGTTGGAAGTGCGATCGACCGATGAAAGAGGGCTGCACTACGGAAGGCTCAAGTTGTCAAAGTAGGTCATTATCCATTTGTCTGCGCGTTTTTCAACGTGCGCGGTCACGTTTTGCGCTGGCTGCGTGGCCAGTAGTTCATTCCATTGGATAGTTGCCACGTCTTTCGGCGTCGTTTCTACCCAAGGATAGGTGTTGTTATTCATACGTAGAACTATGTGGGTTGTGCCGTCTTCAACATACTCGTATTTGCTTAGAACAGTTGAGTTCAGTTCAATGTTCGTCGTTACGCCGAACAGTTGCACGAAATCCAATCGAGTTTTTCGCACGAGTTGTTCGCTTGTTAATCCTTCTTCATTGATCGTCAACGCTATCTTGTTGGCGTCTGAAGCGTCTACTATGGCAAATCCGGCCAAGTATATGGTCTCGTCAGCTTCTCCGCTCAGCTCATACCAGTAAATAGGTACGTACCAGGCAAGCCTGGAATTTCCTGAGGATGCTTCGACTGGGTAGAGTAGGGGCATGGTTGCATAGTAATTGCCTGTTGCTGGTTTGGGAAGTCTTCCTTCGACCAAGTCTTCTGCGGTTCTTCCTGAAAAGTAGTTGGCAGACTTGAAATCATAGAAGAATATGCCATTTCGTGTGGCTTTGAAAACGCCTGCTAGTGTTCTTTGGTTTCCGGCTGGGTTAACGCAAATGAGCGCAACCACGTCTCCTGTTTCTGGATCAACAACGTACCGCGTGTCTTCGGTCATTTGGAAGCGGTCGCGGCTAGGTGGAATCACCCAAAGGAATCCACCAGCCCAGTAGTCAAAGCTGTTCTCTCTTCGGAAGCATCCCATTTCGTTTATCATGCCTTCTAACCAGTCTTCATCGTATACTTGTGTAATCCAAAGTGGAGCGTCGAGCCTCGTCTTTACTTCATATTCAATATTGCCTTTGTGATCGTATGCGATGGGAGCTTCATATCTTCTGACGAGGTCGAATCCAACATTGTAGCGGGTTAAAACATACGCAAAATCTTCTTTGGTTGAGTCCCATGTAGCGTAGGCAATGCCATAGCTTTTCGTAATGTCTTGCATGTACTGGCGGAATGGGATGTTGTGGTCCCACCAAAGGCCTTCTCCGACCGTGAATTCGCGCCGCACTACAGTTGGAATTGCAGTGGGATCGGTTGCGTTTATTATCACGAAGCCTTTGACATAGTTCTCTGCAATAATGTTGGTTGAAGCTATGGCTGCTATCCAGACAAGCTTTCTTTCAGGCGTTACTGTCACATGACAATCCAAGACTCGCATGTTACTTCCAAATTCAGACATGTGTCTTCTCGCAATGGACACAGCAAGTTCCTGCGTGACTAAACGCACCCTGTTATCTGGAATGGTTGTGTTGAAAGGCAGGCCCGAGCCCGACTGTATGAAGCTGTTGAAGTAGGACGCATTTGTTACTCGCTGAACTTGTCCGAAGCCTATAATTATGGTTGCCGAAAGAAGATATATGAAAAAGAGAACTGCTGCAGCTTTTCTTTGAGTTTTGAAGGATGCCTTCAGCCGAAAATTGTTTGTTCTGTAGACATATCGTGGAGACTCGCCTAGCCGTTCAGTCTTTAGTGAGAAGGAAAACTCGATCAATGCGATGAACGATCTAAGGAAAATCAACAAGTAGATGAAGATGCTGAAAGGAGTTTGAAATGCTTGGATTATGAGGAAGAGAAACAAACCCATCAAAAGTGAGGCAACTCGCGGAATAGACTTCAGCTTGAACTTCTTCGGTGGGATTGGAATGTACCAGACGAAGAGCCAAACCAGTAGAAACAGAAACAGGTTCAAATCTTTCACCAAGTTTTTAGTTCCTCAGTCTCGTATTTAAGATGATTGAATACACGTGCGATCTAACCGCATCAGTGACCTGTACGTTGTGATTTCATGTTCTTACGCATAAAGAATAATAGCTGGGCTCAGCCCAAAGGCTATTCTAACCAAGATCGCGTGTGGTTGCTCTGTATGAGCAAGATAGGCGTCTACGTCTGTCACTGTGGTTTGAACATTGCTGGTACGGTAGACGTTGAAGAAGTCGCGGAATACGCGAAGAGCTTGCCAGATGTTGTGGTGACGAGGCATTATACGTACATGTGTTCTGACCCGGGGCAACGCATGATCCAAGATGACATCAAAGCCCATAAGCTTGACAGAGTAGTCATCGCAACTTGCTCGCCTAGGATGCATGAAGAAACCTTCCGCAAGGCAGTCGCTGAGGCTGGCCTGAACCCCTATCTTGTTGAGATCGTTAACCTACGCGAACACGTTTCATGGCCTCATGTTCACGAACCCAAGAAGGCTACAGAAAAAGCCAAGGCTCTCGTGAGAATGGGCGTGGCACGTGCGCAGCTACTCGAGCCGCTAGAGAAGCACAAGGTCAGCGTCGAGAAAAACGCCCTAGTTGTCGGTGGAGGAATTGCGGGCGTTCAGGCATCGCTTGATCTGGCCGACGCAGGTTTCAAAGTCTATCTCGTTGAGAAGGCACCCAGCATCGGCGGTCGAATGGCACAACTGGACAAGACCTTTCCGACGCTTGATTGCAGCGCATGTATTCTCACGCCAAAGATGGTTGATGTGGGCAAGCATCCAAACATTACCCTGCTTACTAACAGTGAAGTTATTGGCGTGGAGGGGTTTGTTGGAAACTACGAGGTTTCTGTTTTGAAGAAGCCCCGATACGTTGATGAAGAGACGTGCGTAGGGTGCGAACTGTGCGTCAAGGTCTGTCCTGTGAAGGTTCCAGATAGGTTTAACGAGAAAATGAGTCAGACCCGTGCAATATCCATTCACTCTTCACATGCCGTGCCCAGAGTAGCTATGATAGACCCCAACTGCTGCCTTAAGCTGAAAACCAGGAAGAAGGATGTGTGCGGCAAATGCTTGCAGGCGTGTGAAGCTAAAGCCATAGTTTTCGAACAGAAACCTGAAACAGTCAAATTCAAGGTGGGCGGGATTGTTCTAGCTGTGGGTTCAGAGGTCTTCGACGCTTCGAAGATGGCTGAATTCGGTTATGGACGCTTTCCGAACGTCATTTCGAACATCGAGTTCGAAAGAATCTCTGACGCGTCAGGTCCGACAGGCGGCAAGATTCTTTCGCCGAAAAGTGGGCAGCCGCCCAAGTCAGTCGTTTTCGTTCAGTGTGTGGGTTCGCGGGACAAACGTTTTCACGAGTTTTGCTGTCGTGTTGGGTGTATGGTGTCTTTGAAGCAGGCGATTCTTGTCCGCGAGAAAATGGGCGAGGACGTGAACATCTACGTTTGCTACAACGATCTAAGGGCTTTCGGCAAAGGGTACGAGGAGTTCTACAGGCGAGCCAGAGACTTAGACATCAACTTCGTAGGAGGCATACCTTCTGACATTCGAAGCACGGCCGATGGTTCACTCTACTTTGATGTTTACGAGAGGGGAACCAACAAGCTGTTGGAGATGCACGCCGACCTCGTGGTGCTAGCGAATGGGCTCGTACCCAGTGCCGACCTTGCCAGAATCAACGAGTTGTTTCACGCTTCAAGAAGTGCTGACGGGTTCCTGTTGGAGGCTCATCCCAAGCTGCGGCCTCTTGAAAGTTCTACCGCGGGCGTTTTCCTTGCTGGTGCTTGTCAAGGACCCAAGGACATTCCGGACACTGTGGCTCAGGCAAGCGGTGCTGCCGCGAAGGTTGTTGATCTTTTGTCGAAGGGTGAGATCGAGCTTGAACCGTTGAAGGCGGTTGTGGACGAGGACTTGTGTAGTGGTTGTCGGGTTTGCGAGTCGCTTTGTCCATTTGTGGCGATTGAGATGAAGAAGGAAGGCGAAGCACTCAGAGCTGAAGTCATAGAAGCCATGTGCCAAGGCTGCGGCTTGTGCAGTGCAGCCTGTCCGACGCACGCGATCAAGATTCAGCAGTACGGCAACAAGCAGGTTTTAGCTCAAGTGCAAACAGCGTACGCGGAAGCTGAAGCCACCGGAGGAAGCTGACTTGAGCATAACAGACTTAATGTCAATGGCCAAGCCTAACCTTGAATCGCGGCAAAAGATACTCAGCAAGCTTCGCGGAAGGGATTTGGTCAACTGTTTTCAGTGCATCAAGTGCACGAGCGGATGCACGGCTCTAAAGCTCTTGGAGCTGAAACCTCATGAAATTGAGAAGCTCGTGAATCTGGGTTTTGTTGACGAGTTGGCGAGTTCGGACATTATTTGGACCTGTGTTACGTGTTTGAAGTGTGTTGAACGCTGTCCTCAGAAGGCTTCGCCCTATCACGTGGTTATGGCTTTGAGGAATTTGGCTGTTGAGCGTGAAGCCAAGGTGCCTGAGGAGCTTATGAAGGCGGTTTCGCGCATTCTTGAATCTGGCTTGGCTGAGCCCTTTCAAGACATTATATCGCGGAAGATGGAAACTCTCAGCCGCGAAAGTCTAAAGCTGCCAAAGGTCTACGGTTCCAAGGAGAGCTTTCAGGCCGTTTTTTTGAAGGCTTTGGAGGAGCGGTAAGGATGAAGGTTGCGGTCTTCTGGGGTTGCCGAATACTGACGAGCCAGTATGCTTACGAATTGTCGGTGCGCGAGGTTTTGCCAAAGCTGGGGTTGGAGCTTGTTGACTTACATGAAGCCATGTGCTGCGGCGACCCTGTGAAGAGCATTAACGATTTTGCAGCCAACTATCTAGGCGTGCGGGTTCTGGCAGTGGCAAGTGCTACAAGTTTGAGCGATCTTCTTATTCCTTGTAACCGCTGTCACTTTGTGGTTTCTGAAGCCAAAAGACTGTTTGAGAAAGACGAGAAGTTCAGAGAGAAAGCTGTAGCGTTGCTGAAGGAAGAAGGACTAGAATACAGACAAGGCATCAGAATTTGGCATATTATCGATTTGCTTCATGATCACTTGGGTTCGGAGGCTGTTAGGAAGGCGGTATCTAAGTCGCTTAAGGGTTTGAAGCTGGCGAGTCATGTTGGTTGTCAAATACTCCGTTATTCCGATCTTGGAAGGGTGGATGATGCTGAGAATCCGCGGAAGCTCGAAGAGCTTATCAACGCGTTAGGACCGGAGAGCGTGGATTACAATGAGAAGCTGGATTGCTGTGGTTTTCATTTGTTGTATAGTCATGTTGATTCAGCCTTGTCTTTGGCTGGGCAGAAGCTCAAGGCCGTGCAAGCGTTGGGTGTTGATGGGTTGGTTGTTTCTTGTCCCGATTGTGGATTGATGTTTGACGCTAAACAGAAGGATGCGGCGGCCACTGTTGGAGCGAAGCTTGGTCTTCCGGTCTTGTATTATACGCAGTTGCTGGGGCTTGCTTTGGGCATTTCACAGGAACGGCTTGGCTTGCAGCTCAACCAGAGCCCTGTTGAACAGCTTTTGTCGAAGGTTTCGGCGTAGTTTCTAAACAACTTTTATATGTTTAGGCGGATAGTTCAGCTTCAAAGGTGAAAATAATCATGGTTGATTTCAGTTTCACGGAAGAGCAGGAGCTTTTCAGAAACGCCATTCGCGAGTGGTGCCAGAAGAACCTTCCTTTGGAGAAGATACGGGAGATGGATAGCAAGGGCGAGATTCCGCGTGACGTTTTGAAGAGTATGGGTGACATGGGTTTGCTGGTTATGACGGCTCCGCAGGAGCATGGCGGAACTGGTGCGGATTGGGTTACGGCGTGTATTGCCGCTGAAGAGCTTGGTTATGCCGACGTGAGTATTGCTTTGCCTGTTCTTTGGCTTGTAGAGTCTTCGTGGGGTTATGTGGTTGATCGCCACTGCAGCGAGCAAGTGCGAGATGAATGTATTCGGAAAGCCTTCAAGGGAGACGCTTTCATAGGCATCGCTTCCACCGAATCGGGCGGCGGTTCAGACGTTGCCGCCTTCAAGTCCACCGCGAAACGAGACGGAAGCAACTGGATACTGAACGGGGAGAAGATGTACATCAGCGGAACTGAAGAAGCCAAGAAGCTGGGCGGAGGCTATTTCGTGATTGCACGGACTTCGCCTGCGCCGCCGGATGCGTCGCACAAGGGCATGACAGGCTTCTACCTGCCAATGAATGCCCAGGGCGTGGAGATCAACAAGCGTTTCGAAGACATGGGAAGAATGGCCATCAGCACAGGCGGCTTCAAGATGGAAAACGTCAAGATTCCAGACGCTTACCGCATCGGCGAGGTGGACAAGGGCTTCTACCTTACTATGGAAGGGTTCGATAATGCAAGAATCCTGATTGCGGCTGTATGTGTTGGCGCGGCACGAAGAGCCTTAGACATAGGCATGGAATACATAAAGGAACGCAAGGCGTTCGGCAGACCGATTGGCAAGTTTGAAGGAATACAGTTTGAACTGGCAGATGATTGGGCACAGCTTGAGGCTCTAAGAAGCTTAACGTACCGGACAGCATGGATGCAAGACAAACGCTACAAGGAAGGCAAGTTCTCGCCATTAGAAGTCAGCAGAATGATCGCCGCATGCAAACTCATCGCGCCACACTTCGCGTTTGACGTCTACAAGCACGCCATGGTTTGGATGGGCGCATACGGCTACACCAAGGAATGCCCGCTTGAAATGGGTCTGAGAGGCATAATGAGCTACTGCGTCGGCGCGGAAGGAGCAAGCAACATACAACGCACCGTCATCGCACGCGAACTCTTAGGCAAAGAATACATACCATACAAATAGATCCTGCCAACTCCCTCTCTTTTCTGATCACTCACCTAGCGCATGTTTAGTGGACTAACCACCAAATCTCCCATGAGTGACAGGATTCGAAGCAAATTGCTCAGGATGCTTTCCAGATGCCAATCAGTATAAATGATTTACATTTTAGTCAGGAAGACTTTAGCGAATGATGGCAGCCTTCGCAGAATCCTTGCCTAGAGGATGTACCACTGAAAATGAGGAGAACATCAGGAGACTGAAACCCTGATCAATGAGGAAGCGTTACTATTCGCGCGCGCTAGACTTGTGTTTTAGTGCGCGCGGAACTCCGCTTAGGACGCTGGTGGAGGCGGTGGAGGTGTTGTAACAGATGCGAATGCTTGTTTCACTGAGACCACGGTTGTTCCTGCAATACGATCAGTGTATTTCTGGCGTTGGTCATGTCCAGCAGTGGCGATTGCTAATATCCAGTCTAGTAGGAGGAAAAGCCAATATATCTTGCTTATGTTGCGGATGAATGCTTTGTCAAACGTTACTTTGCCGCCGTTTGCCGTTTGCACCTGTAATCCTAAGATTTTCTTCCCCAGCGTTGCACCATAAGAAACTTCCATAAACGCGAAGTAGAGTATTTCGAGTATGCCTAAGAGAAAAGGAAGCACTAGGTAAGATCCCCACAAAAACAGCCAAGTGCCGCTCGCGAGGAGGGATAGAATTACAAAAAAGTATATGATGCCTGCTACAATGCCGATTATTATGCTGTCGATTATGAATGCGACGAGGCGTAAGAGCCAATGGTTTATATCGAGCTGTGAACTGCTTCCTGTTGACATTTTTTCATCTCTCCCCCGCTATTTCACCGCAACTCGTTATTATCGCTTGCGCTCTTTTCTGCGCGCGTTTTTTTCTGCCTCTTAGATCTGTTGAATTCTCTCTCGAGCTCTTCTTCAAAAGTAAGCCAGAAACAAGCCTTTTTAGTGGTGCTCCAGCGCGCGCGAACTGAAATAGGACAGGCAGTCGTAGTGGGGTTTGGGTTTGGGATAAAACTTTACCCAAACCTGGACTAGAAAACAAGAGGCAGATTTGAGGAAGTGGGTAGCGGAGAAGAAGGCTCCTGGGGTTATTGCTAAGGCGATGGGAAAGACTGAGGATGCGGTTCTCGGAAAGATTAAGCGTTT